>Ga0208898_1000006_pt1 | contig 600345 bp, 545 predicted proteins | sample VirMetDEL_Mar_4_FD_184513 | JGI IMG/M metagenome (GOLD analysis project Ga0208898, IMG submission 184513) | Aqueous microbial communities from the Delaware River and Bay under freshwater to marine salinity gradient to study organic matter... | ecosystem: Environmental > Aquatic > Marine >... | reverse complement strand
CCCAGCCACGGCGGTGCTCAAAGCTTTCACCAGAGACAGGATCTTCGCCACACAAAAACGCCCTACGAACACAGCGTGAAACACAGTGATAGTAAGGCGTATCTTGTAAACTAATTTGCTGACTTCTAGCTCTTGGCATGACGAAATCCCTCTTCCATAAGAAATATACTGGTTAAATATACAGTATAGAAAAAAATCGTCAAGTTTGTGTGGGTGTCTTGTTAGTCGCCAGTCAAGTTTGTGTGGGTGTCTTGTTAGTCGGTGTGGGTGTCTTGTTAGTTTGGCCAAATCTTTAAACAAACAAAAATCCTATGCTCAACAAATCCAACAAAATGACAACGCCAAGGGATATGGCCCATCTTTGCCCTTTGCGCTGTCTAAAAAGTACCCAAACGCATTTCGTCAATAGACTTACCAAGACACCCATGTTAAACAATAAGAAATATACTGGTTAAATATACAGAGCTGAGAAAAATCGTCAAGTTTGTATGGGTGTCTTGTTAGTCTCCCCATTAGTGATAACGTGTTGATGAAAGACCAAATCATCTCTATCGTCGGATAGCGAGCTACGCATATTAAAAACAGAATTTAGGGCTATGGGGCTACAATTTTTGAGGCAAACTCCTCATAAATAGGTTTATTTGATGAGGAAGTTGCCTGTACCAAAGATCTAAACGTGCTTACAACATCTTTAACTATTGAATTGTTCTTTAAGCCACCATCTAGGCCTTTATTTAATTGAGCACAGAAAGGCAATGTCACTTCTATAACACTATCCCAATACTCTTCAGCTTGAAAAGGGGATACTGTATTACCGAAAGAGATTCTATATATATTAGGCACCTTTCGATCCAAAAATATTTCTAAACAACTAACTATCGCAGTGCTTAATAGAAATATAGAACCTCGCTGCCTAAAATACTCTAGATATTCTTCTTCATGAGAGGATAAAGAGCTTTTCCTGGATTTATCAACTATTTGTTTTTTTCTGTTTTCAACAGCTCTCATTAACGCATAAGCACATACAATATGCGCCGCCTTAGTGCTTTCATTAAAGTACTTCGAATACAACCTATCATTCACCCAAATTGCAGTTTTTTGATTGTACGCTATTATAGGTTCTTGCTGGAAACAGGCTAAAGCTTGACCTACCGTATAGGATGGCAATAAATTTGGCCTTCTTCGTATAGCGTCTCCAACACCACCTCTACGCCCCCCCTCATATTCAGCATGCGGAATTTGAAGGAATTCCTCTTTCAATCGCTTTTGAAATTTATCAGTACTGCGAAAGTCTGAGGCTTCAACCTTATTCTGGCTATTATTAAATTGTATTATTTTATGAATTAAATCTTGGTCGTTAGCTTTAGTCGAAACAAACCTAGCTTGAACTTTTGCCTTTTTATCAGGCAACTTATTTAAAGAGCCAATTGCACCTGTAGTTTGTGCGCCATTTACAATAGATAGCCCTTTAAAAAACAGCTTATTATCTTCTAATCTAAAATCATGAACAAGAATTGTTAAACCATTATTAAACACCCAGAAGTTCTCTGGATCATTATCTATTGTACGTCTGATTCCGTTATTTATATTTGAGTCTGTTGACCTTGAGCCTAAATAATCTCGTATATTAGCTGAAAATATTTTTGTTTTATGTCGTTTATACTGTCGATATAAAAACTGTGCTGGAATAGCTGTTGAATACGATTCCCAATTAGGCCCTTCAATAGAATATCCGCCGTCAATTTTAACTTCAAAGTCTTCGCTAACTAAAATTGGAGATAACGATTCATGGTACCAAGTAGTTAATGTATTATTGCCAACTTCTACATACTGAACATCTACTTTCGAATTTGGAAATTGATTATTTATCGCTGTTTTAGCTGTTTCTTGTACAGTAACCAGCTCATTATCTACATTTTTTGATTCTGGTAAGTTGTGCACATACCAAATAAATAACGTTTTTATTTCTCCAGAACTTATCCCATTTCGTATTTCTGTCGCTGCAGATTTTATTCGCTCAGGTACATCATTAATATCTCGCTGCAACAACCAGCCTATTCCAGTATTTAAATCACTAGCTTTATTTGCAGGAGCGCATGCCTTATCTTTAGAGGAATAATAACATTGGGCGAGTACAGCGTACTCATCTTCATTATTTATGTATACCATATCGCATTTTTTATCATCATTTCCGTCAGTAATAGCATCAGCTGCAATTGTTTCTAAGTCATCCAACCCAAAACGTAGCGCTAACGAAAACAATGCAAGACCATTGTCGCCAAATCCAACTAAATCTTCTCTGGATTTATATGCTTCTTTCCAGTCACTCATTATATTATTCCCTTATTTAATATTATCACTGTAATAATTAATAGCCCTAACATCTATGAACACTCCAATTTTTACAAAAAAATCAAGATCTAACAAGAACAGTTTTGCAGCCATAGATTCGGATTTTTAGTAAAGCTTTTTAGCTTTTATCCCTGATGAATTCCGCTATCTTGCCATCACTCTTTTTCACTAAGCAAAACGTGGTGTATCACTCTTTTAAATTTAGATCGTTTGAGCCTGATATTTTTGACCTCGTGCCAGTATCAGCCAAACGACGCTCACTAAATCTTTCATGACGATAAACTGACAATACAATGAAAAAAACAGAAAAACCATAAGACTTTTAGGGGATTGTGGAAATTAGAGAGTTGGAACCCCATCTTCCGTCTTCCCCTTGAAAAAGGGGAAAAGACTTGGCCGCAGTATTTAATGCGTTATGCGTTTACGAACAACGGCAGATTACGCTTCGCTAATCGTGCCCTACGGTTTGGTAATTTATGAGCAAAGCAGACGTCAGAGCTATGGATCCCCCGCCTTCGCGGGGGATGACGATGTGCAAGTAAAGCAGCTCTAAAGGACTACAAGTACCGCCCTTCTAGGTGTTTTCTAAAGTGCGCGGCGTTTAGGGTTTCGCCTGTGGCGCGTTTGACGAGTTCATCGGTGGTGTGGAGGGAGGCTTGTGACCAGATGTTGTCGCTTAGCCATTGGAAGATGGGGCTTAGGTCGCCACTTTGAATAGCAGCGTTAAAGTCGACGTTTTGTGCCATGGTGGCTTTGTATTGGGCGGCGTACATGGCGCCGAGTGTGTAGCTTGGGAAATATCCAAAAGCGCCGTCTGTTTTGTGCTAAAAGTAACTTACATATATTATGTATAAAAATTAGCATCTTAGGTGGTTTAAATGAGCGCACAAGTCTATTCGTATCAGCGATTCTCTAGTCATTTACAAAAGAGAGGATCGTCTCTCAAAAGACAGCAAGACTATGCTAGAGAAGTCGCCGAAAAATTTGGTTTATCTCTTAATAAAAGCCTGACTATGACTGACGAAGGCCGATCCGCTTTCCACGCTGACCATGTAAAAAATGGTGCACTGGGAGCTTTTATAGAAGCTGTCGAAAAGGGTATTGTCGAACGCGGTTCAATACTCATTGTTGAATCGTTAGATCGATTAAGCAGGCAAAGTGCTTTAAAGGCACAAAGACAATTTATTGAGCTAATTGAGCACGAGATAACAATTATCACTGCATGTGATGAACAAGTTTATAATACTGAAACTTTGTTGAAAGACCCATCAAAATTGGTCCTATCAATCGGTGTCATGATGAGAGCTCATGAAGAGTCTCTAGCTAAGCAAAAAAGATCAATAAAATTTGTTCAAAGTAAGCTAGAAGAATTTAACAAAAATGGAAAAGCGGATATTGCAGGCTCAGTTCCTTTTTGGATATCAAGGAAGAATAAAACCTTTCAACTAAATGAACATGCAAGTATAGCAAATAAAATAATTCACTTATATTTAGATAATGTCGGATTAAATCTTATTGCTCGAGAACTAACTAAAGCAGGTATTAAGCCACCCAATATACTCAAAGGAGTTAAAACAAAAAAACCTAGAAAAAATGAATCATGGGGGGTAACAACAATAAGAAAAATACTTGATAACAAGGCATTATTTGGTTGTTATAATTTCAATATGAGTTATCTTGTTGATGGAATTAAAAAAAGCGAGTCTTATGAATTAAAAGATTATTATCCAAACTTAATTTCAGAAGATCAATATAATTTAATTCAAGAGCGAAAGAAAAAAAAGATTAGTAGCAGAGAGTCATATAAGCAAAGTGTCTACATTTTGACTTCATATGGCAGAGGACGTTCAGTATGTGCATATTGTGGTCAATCTCTAGTTAGTCAGTTACAAAAACAAATGAATCGAAAAAAAGAATATACTCAAAGTGTTTTGAGAATTCACTGTACTAAGCATAAAGAAACAGCTAATTGTTGTAGTAGCGTAAAAGCGGGAGACCTAGAAAATCACTTTATTCATGCAGTTATAGCAAATGTAGATAAGCATTTGTTTGAGCCGCCCGAAAGTGGTAAAAAATCTATCGAGTCTACTGAAGCAACTATTAATATATTGACTGAAAGATTAAATAATCTTATGAAATCTTTTGGTGAAAATAGCGTAGATGCTGTTAGAAAAGCAGCGATGAAGCAAATCAATGAAATAGGAAACGAAATATCGATTAATGAAAAAGAACTTGAAAGATTAAAAAATGAATACTCATATGAATATATAAATAAAGAACAAGAGAAAAGAATAAAATATTTAGCTTTAGAAGCGCAGAATTTCGAGAACTCTAAAGAACGCTCACAATTAAAGCAAATATTAATGCAATCTATAAAAAGAATACGAATAGATCTTAAAACTTTAGAATTAGAAGCCATATTTTACAATGGAAGAGTTTTATCGATCCGGAGAAAAGATGGCCATTTCACCAGTCATATATATGTAAATGATCAAAATGGTAACAACATATATCGAAAACTAAATAATATAGAATGATTTTTTCACTTTTCTAAACTGGATTCATAAGGGCGTAGCACCTTGTGCCGGCGCTTATGGAACATAAGCATAGTCGGTCACTATGTGTATCTCTAGATCTTTGAAAGCTCAAATACTATTTTATTTTGTCCTCTTTCAGAGGGGCGATCGAGTAAGATTGTTAATCAATATCAATCTATAAAAAATAGGGATCTCAGTAGAGCCCTATTTTTATATTAACAACTAAAATTCGAATAAATCTAATTCATTTAAAGCTTGTTCAATACTACAGTTTTCTTCTTCATCAGTAGAATCAGACTGTTTTTTATCATCTACTTTAACAAATGATGATTTTATTGAATCAACGAAAGCAACAGTAGAAGCATCTGATGAAAATAACACATACATTAAATTAGTCATTCTCTTCTGAAAAGCTATCATTTCATTACTTCTATGAATAGTTTTTTCTTTGATCATGTATTTTATTAGCAATTCGACTAAAAATATATGTTCTTCTTGTAGTTTGTTAATAATATCATTATCAACATCTATTCTTCTAACTTGAGCAAGATATCTTGCTTGAGCATTTTGAAGCATTCTTATTTTTTCAGGAGTCATATCATTTCCTTTATTTCATTATTGTTATTAGAGCTATTTAATTTTTTAGTTATCTTCTCTATAAATTGATCTGACATACCAATTTTTTTAAGAAGAAAAACTAACTTTTTTTCGTATTTCTCAAGTCTTATTCTCTTCTTATCTAATTCAGAAGAGATAAATTTTATCTTATTCTTTATAGAATCAGATCGATTTAAATTATTAGCTAAACGCTTAGAAGCTTCTTTTTCTACTTTCCATTCTTTTCGAGTTAATCTCCGCCTCCTCGGACCATCTCTTGTAAGGCCGCAAGGTATACCAACATTTGTATAATATGCATCTTGAAATGCTCTCATAGCATCGCTGTATGCTCTTAGTTTTATCTTCGCGCTCTGAGAGCTAACTGTATTACGAGCAGCAATACCGTCGTGCACTAGCCCAATATCTAAGCTGTTATTTACATCTAATTTTGGAACAAGATAAAAATGACAGTGCCAAAATTCTTCGTCAGAATGGATAACGACAGATTTTAATTGATCACCATATCGATTCGAAAGAAACTCAATAGTAAGCTCTAGCCATTTTTGTAAATCTTTATTTTCAAACGAAATATCATCTGTTCTAGCTGGATAAGAAGCGACTCCAGCCACTAAAATCAAGGCATCTTTTCTAAGCTTTCTACCGATTCTATCTTTAGCTATACCTGCATTTTTTTCAGCTAAATCAAGAGCTTTTTCAGGGTTCATTCCATAAACTAAAGTCGGTGCTTTTATTTTAGAAATATGTGGACAAGCATTAGGAGCTCTTATCGCTTCATTAATAACGCTTCTTGCACTTTGACGTTTATTATTTTTACTTGATACTCTAGAGTAAGCTTCGACATGAATAAATTGATACCCTTCCATAATATATATTCTCATTTTTATAACGTGCTTAAATAATATCAATTTAAAGAAAAAATAAAAATACAAGACTTTATATATATAGCACAACTTATATTAAAAACAAAAAATAACAATAAAAGCAAGAGCATGATTTAAAAGTGTTTTTTGAAATATTTCATATTAAAATAGAAATAAAAATTATTTTTTTATAATTTTAAAGATAAATTTCATGAAAAATAATTTAATTATTCTTGCAAAAAACATTTACTTTTTATTAAAAATATGCTACCCTTAAGATCTAATTAAGTTATTGAAAAGCTAACTTTCTACAAAAACTTCTTATATATAAATTCAACCATCATTCATCAAATATATATTATTAATAAAAATAATAAAGAGGCATATACTGGATTACCTCGCGAAGCGGTATAAAAAAACGACATTCAATCGATTTCAGCGAAACAGACAAGATTTTTTGAAAACAAACAAAACAGCCCCTAATTTTTTTAAAATTTTCCATAAAAATCAAAGACTTAAAAACCACTACCAGCTAAGAAGAAATAGCAGCATCGTAGATACTCAACCACACGGCAACGAAAGGTGCTTAGAGCACATAAAAGTCATAGAATTTTATTCTACTACGTGCTTCTTGTCGGTTTCTGCTTAAAAGCTCTCATAAGAGAGCTCCTATTTAAATCCCACCCTCCCTACTTATATTATCGTAGGTGTCTCTATAACTCTTGTGATCAAGATTTCATCCATTTCTGCCTTTAACGTCTTTAACGTCTTTAACGTCTTTAACGTCTTTAACGTCTTTAACGTCTTTAACGTCTTTAACGTCTTTAACGTCTTTAACGTCTTTAACTATAATTTTCCCTCTAAAAATATCGAACTATTTTTAGTTTATTTGCATCTATCTATTTATATTGTGATGAACATTTACAATTTTATTTTAACCCCAATCACTCTTTAATACTAAAAAGTATATTTCTGCTTCTGTACTTCACATTAAAAAAGTATATTTCTATCGCTGTGCTTCATACTAAAACAAGTATATTTCTGTCTCTGTGCTTCATACTAAAAAAGTATATTTCTGTCTCTGTGTTTCATACTAAAACAAGTATATTTCTGTCTCTGTGTTTCATACTAAAACAAGTATATTTCTGTCTCTGTGTTTCATACTAAAAAAAGTATATTTCTGTCTCTGTGTTTCATACTAAAACAAGTATATTTCTGTCTCTGTGTTTCATACTAAAACAAGTATATTTCTGTCTCTGTGCCTCATACTAAAGCAAGTATATTTCTATCTCTGTGTTTCATACTAAAATAAGTATATTTCTGTCTCTGTGTTTCATACTAAAACAAGTATATTTCTATCTCTGTGTTTCATACTAAAACAAGTATATTTCTGTCTCTTTGTTTCATACTAAAACAAGTATATTTTTGTCTCTGTGCTTTATATTAAAATAAAAAAACACCAATCATCTACTTTCATAATAAAAAACATTTTCGAGAAAATTATTATTTTTCTAGGATCGATACTTAAATAATTATTTATTCTTAGGTTACAATAAGATCATTGTTTTTTTATTGACACCACCTAAATTAAATGATAAGATTTTTATTTTTAAGGAACTTTATTTATGGAAAATTTTCAATCAATTACAGATTTTATAAAAGATAAAAATAGTGGACTATCTGGAGCAAAATTTAACGACTTTAGAATTGATAAATTCAAAAAAGAGCTTAATAAATATAATTTATTTAATGATGGACAATATCGCATCATTGATCTAGATAAAGCTTGGAATGCTACCTCATCTAAAAATGTATATGATGATCATGGTATACAATCAATTTAATTAAAGGTTAGGAATATGAAAAAGCATATCTTTTTTCTAACATCACTATTGTTAATACAAGGCTGTGCCACAGATCCGAACTCACCTGATTATCCAATTTCACAAATGGATATTAAAGCACAAACTTACACCTACACCGATCTGTCAGGAAGTAAGACAGAGATTTGGAAAGCAGCCAGAAACTACCTCGCAACAGCTTACGGTGATAGTAAATCAGTTTTGAGAGTAGAAGATGAAAATGATGGAACACTAATAGGTAAAGGACTGGTTCAATGGAAAATGCTTACCACAACTCTTAGTCCATACTGTTATTCAGAATATGACATTAGATTTGTTGCTAAGGACAATAAAGCTCGATTGCAATTAGAACTTCTTCCTGGTGCACCATCGTTATCTGAGTGTGTTGCTTGGTCTTTACCTTCGAGATATGGCTACGACCAAATATTAGAAAAGTTTGCAATGATATCAGACCAACTTGAGTCAAGTTTAAATGGTAAAGGTAAGCTAGAATCAATGAATAACTTCTAGTTTGTTCAATACAAATTACAAAAAGTCAAAATCTATCCTTTGGCTTTTACCTTGTGGTTTGACACAGTTATCGTAATTGATAATTTTTTAGCCGAAGCGTCTTAAGGCACTCCATAGCCGTGCTGATGAACTAGCTCAATGACTAGCCCCGACCACTTGGTTAACACGGCTAAGAAAATTTTTTACTCTTTCCAATGCTGAAACTCGATGACAGCAATAAACCGCGCTACTTTACTCATATCAATGATTTGGTGAAGTTTATTAATGAAAAAGCCGAACCAAGTTATCTATAAAACTCACCACACCAATAAATATTCAGAATATGGGAATGGAAATATAAAAAATTTTGTAAAATCTGAAACAACTATGGGTAAACTGATATATTGCAAAGTAGATGAAACAACGCTTAATCATTCACATCGCTGTCAACAAAATATCTGTAATTACTCTTCCAAACTCTATCCTCAATTCCAGCTGTTGATGCATGTACGAGGTGATGAATTTTGGTGAGTCTAAAGGACTTACTGTAGACCGGGAAATCATCTATTCAACTAAGAAGATAATTACTTAAATTCACAACCCCAACAACCCAGAAAAGCTAAAAGACCCAACTCGTGCAAGACTATATGTTGTATTAACGCGTGCACGCCACAGAGTCGCAATAATTTTAGAAACAGACGTAGATGAAATCTTTGAAGAAGCAGTAGTGTATCAACCGTAAGAATGAAGGCTTTTCGAACAGCCTGTACTTATATTCATTATTTTTAGTAATTTTATGCTTTCATAAAGCATTTTATTCAAGAAATTAAAACCCTAATATATTAGTCACACTTCTTTTTTCAATATAAATATACAATGATAAAAAATAGCTTTTATAATATGATTTATACTGTGGACATCACGAAAAAGTAGAAGTATCTTTCTTAAAAAACTCATAAAACTAATTTCGATACTTTTATTTCTTTCCAAACCTTCTTTAGCAGAGTAATAAGTGATTATTTGACTTACCTCATCATATTCATATTTAAAATGAGCTATGCTATTTCTTAGTTTATTATCTAGAGCATCTTCATTAAATTCAAAAAAAGAGTTATCTATTGCTAAAAGCTTTTTACCTAGATCAACATTCGCATAATCATCCAAGCAAGAAAACTCTTTTATAACATTATGATTTTTCTTGCTTAGTCTAACTTCATCGGAAAATAAATTAAAGTCACCACGATGAAAAATATTATTTAAACCGGCAACTAAAACTAATTGACGAGAAAAGACCTCTGCTAAATCCTTGTATGTATTGTTACACATTTCAAAGTTTGCAGTTGAGACTCTAGCTGGAACTTTTCCAAACTCTTCATCTATGTAGTCATAGTATAATGCAGGACGTAAAGGCAGCTCTAATTTTATTAATCTTGGATATAAGCTTATACAGTCATGGTGTACAGTTTTTAAAAAACTATTTTCTATTATAGTTTCGAAAAATACTTTTGAATTTTCATTATGATGATTATACAACATCATAAGAAATTTTGGCATTTTTTCGCTGAGTTCCACATTATGTTCGTGAATAGTAAGAGGTGAAGATATAATAGATGTCATCGAATACAAAGCCGAAATTACATCTTCTTTTTTATGGGAATTAAGCTTTACAAACTTTAAATCAGCCAGATCGTTTATTACATTTTCAAATGTTTTGATATTCCCCCTCTTGTACTGTGAAATAAGCCTACGTAAATTTCGGTGCTGGTTATTTAATTTATTCAGTAACTCTAATCTATCAAATAGATGGTTATAGGAATCTTGGCTAATAGCACTAACTACTCGCATAAATGCAGTATTTCCCATTTTATATTTTTCAAATGAGACAGGAAAATCTAAATGCAAGTCTACAAAGTGGTTATCACCGGTAAAAGGCCCTTTAAAATCCTTAATTTCAATTGCTCCCACAAGGTCATCATAACCTAAAGTAAAAGTGATTTTCTCTTTACATTCAGGACATGCAAACTGAAATGGTTGAATTTCACGATTAGACATCCCTATGCGGCAGTCTATTAAAGAATAACAAGTATCACACTTATAACGCTTACAGATATTCATTAAAAAACCTTTTTATTTATCGCTAGATTTAAAATAAACTTTTAATAAAAAATATAAATACTTAGTTTTTGCCATAAGAAGAAAATTATTTTTTAAAAAAATAACTATGAAGAAAAATTATAACAATATCTATCTAAAATTTCTTATAAAACGCTTAAAAATATTCATATACTTTAAAATACTATAATAATTACAAATAACGCCCTTCCAAATGTTTTCTAAAATGGGCGGCATTGAGCGCCTCACCCGTTGCGCGTTTTACTAGCTCATTGGTGGTGTGAAGCGAAGCTTGTGACCAGATGTTGTCGCTGAGCCATTGAAATATTGGCGACAAATCACCGCTTTGAATAGCCGCTTCTACATTCACTGTTTTATTCATCGTTGACATAAATTGTGCTGCATATATAGCGCCCAAAGTGTAGCTTGGAAAGTAGCCAAAACTTCCATCAGACCAATGTACGTCTTGCATACAGCCGTTTTTATAATTGTGAGTTACTTTATTGCTTTTGGGGTCTGTCCAGTGGATGTCTTGCATGCAACCGTTTTTATAGTTGTCTTTGGTGGAAATACCAAGGGCGGCTTTCATTTTTTCGTCCCACAGTGCGGGCACGTCTGTGTGTTCTATTACGCCGTTGATCAGGTCGCGTTCGATCTCGTAACGCAAGATGACGTGCGCTGGGTAGGTTAGCTCGTCGGCGTCGACACGAATGAAGCCTTTTTCCACTTGGGTGTAGATTTTGTAGAGGTTGTCTTCGGCAAACACGAGGTCGTTGTGGGCGTTGAAGGCGTCGGCTGAGAGTCGTGATAAGTGGGAGATAAACGGCTTGCTGCGCCCTATTTGCATTTCAAAGAAGAGCGACTGAGATTCATGAATGCCCATAGAACGGGCTTCGCCAACGGGTAATCCGGCAAAGGCTTTTGGCAAGCCTTGTTCATAACGGGCGTGGCCGGTTTCGTGCACTATGCCCATTAAGGCTTGTACAAAGTCTTGCTCGTTGTAGCGTGTGGTAATGCGCACGTCCGTTGGTACGCCACCACAGAATGGGTGAACGCTTTGGTCAAGTCGGCCACGGTTAAAGTCGAATTGCAGCAGCTTCATGACTTCTAAGCCAAGGGCTTTTTGCGTCGCGGTGGAGAAAGTACCCGATGGCAGTAGGATGGATTCAGACTTCTGCTTTTCCAGTACTTTTTCAATCAGTTCTGGCAGCCAGGTTTTCACATCGGTGAACAAAGTATTAAGAGATGCCGTTGTGGTGCCCGGTTCGTATTTGTCGAGCATGGCGTCATACGGTGTAAGGCCAAGTGCTTCGCTACGGATTTTGGCTTCTTCACGAGACAGAGCAACGACTTCTTTCCAGTTTTTCTCGAAGCCTGTCCAATCGTTTTCTTGGCGCTGAGAGCGCCACGCATGTTCGCATTTAGATCCAGCCATCGATTGCGCTTGAACTAAGTCTTCAGGAACGACAGTCGCTTGCTGCCATTGGCGTTTCATCTCACGTAGGCTGGCTTGTTGTTCGGTGTTTAAGGGTTCTTGCTCGGCGTAACCAAACCAGTCTTCTAGCTGAGGTTGCGTCGATAAGCGATGAATATGAACCGATAGCTCAGCCATGGCGTTGGAACGCGCTTCGCTACCGCCCGATGGCATGTTCGCGGCCGCATCCCATCCAAGCATAGCTTGAGCATGATGAAAGTGGCTGAGTGTTTGGTAGTGTGACGTTAACTTATCGTAATTTGACATGGTTTCGCTCTCTCGTTGCTCAAATGTCGTGACTGCTTTTGAATGCGTTTTAGTCTGTTTCTAAACTAATTTCTAACTTACTAATTAAATGCCATAACTCATTGGCAACGGGCCCTAGGACCTGCCCTTTTACTTTCATTACATAACTTCTTACTTCAATCTGTGTTTTGGTATCGGCAAGTTCGATGGGAACCAACTTGCCATTTTTAATATCGTCTTTCACCATAAAGTATGGCAAGCGTCCCCAGCCGATACCACTTAAACACAAGGTACGCTTACTGTAGAAATCATTCACGTACCATTTTCTTTGGCCTTTTTGCACATCTAATTCGACATTTTTAGTCAAACTCCCTGAGTCCTGCACAACAATCTGATATTCGTCTCTTAACTGAGAAGAATCGGTTAATTGTGGGTGCCTTGCTAACATTTTAGGGGCCGCAACATTAATGATGCTTTGTGTGCATATGTGTTTCGTCACTAATTTAAAGCCCTCTAAAAAGCTGGCTTCCGATGCCGAGATAGCGAGCTCCGCCCTCTCGTTCACAACGGCATCAATCCCGCCCGTTATGAATTCTTGCTTTAAAATAATCTGCGTTAGAGGAAACGCCTTTTGAATGCTGTCAAAGATGGGCGCCAGCCTTTCTAAATCAAACATGGCATCCACCGCTATCACGACCTTCGCTTCGTAACCTGTTTTGAAGTGATTCGCCATTTGACTCAACTGATCACCCTGATCGAGTACCAGCAGGGCTTTTTGATAGATCAGCTCTCCCTGTTGAGTGAGTTTTAACTTATACCCAGATCGATCCAACAATGAAATGCCAAGGGCCGATTCTAACTGCTGCAAGCCTTTACTGATGGCTGGTTGCGTTTTAAAAAGTCGATTACTAGCACCTTGTATTGATCCCTCTTGGATCACGGCTTTTAACATTTTTAATTGTTCTAATGTCATGAATGACTCTCCATTATTGTTCGATGGCAAGCGCGACGATGACCCGTAACGTCTCAAAAAAGTATAACAATAAGTTATGATCTTAATAAAATACAATCAATTTTAATTAATTAGGCATTCTCTATACTAACCAAAATCAACTAACAAAGAGTAAAAGGTGACTTATGACTAAATTTAAAAAGTATGGATTATGGGCTGTTATGATACTAACCGCAGTCGGTTTTTTAGCGGGTGGTGCAGGTAAATTGATGGGTGTACCTATGATGCATAAATCGTTTGAACTACTTGGGTTACCCGTTGCTATGGGCTATTTTATTGGTGTCTGTGAGATCGCTGGCGCGATCGGCATCTTTATTAAACGTCTCAGCTCATTGGCCGCTGCGGGCTTGGCGATCATTATGGTGGGTGCGATGTACTTCCATCTTAATTTCGAGCCACAAGGTTTCCCATTTGCTGCAGCGCTGTTTATCTTCTCGATCATCATTTTCTTTGCTCACAAGAAAGACAGTATCTTATTTGCTAACAAGCAAAGCGATCAATTTTCTTAACAGCAGACCTTTCCCCAATAAAAGACGGTCTTATAAACCGTCTTTTATTGGCTAATAATCTTTAAATATCCCAACCTATGTAGGTGCTCTCATGACGGAGATTAATCAACCCATTAAATTGATGCCTGTTTTATACATACCTCATGGCGGTGGTCCTATGCCCCTTTTAGGCGAACCAGGACATAGGGATTTAATCGGTTTTTTAAAAAATATCTCTACCGAACTTCCAACACCCAAAGCCATTTTAATGATTAGTGGCCACTGGGAAAGTCACGTCGCGGCGATATCTTCTTCATCAAACCCTCAAATGCTCTACGATTACATGGGCTTTCCAAAAGAGTGCTATCAATACCAGTATCCTGCTGCAGGAAACCCGCCTCTGGCTCAACAGATTGCAAGGTTACTCAACGACCACAAAATTGATTGTATTTTAGATGAAAACCGTGGCTATGATCATGGCACTTTCGTGCCACTAATGCTGATGTATCCAAAGGCCAATATTCCCGTTGTGCAATTGTCGCTATTGCGCTCTCTGGATCCTGAGAAACATATTGCATTAGGGCAAGCCATTGCATCATTACGCGAACAAGGCATTCTAATTATTGGTTCAGGTATGTCCTTTCACGAACGAGATGGAAGCTATGAACACAGCGCACAATTTGATGATTGGTTAACCGAAACATTGGTTCATACCCATTCTCAAAAAGCGATGCAACGTTTAGTGAATTGGGCGTCTGCCCCAGCGGCACGAGATTGTCATCGAAGAGAAGATCATTTACTACCAATGCATGTTTGTTTTGGGGCCGCGATGGACACAACCAAGCATGCTGAAAAAATTTATGCAGGACTGTTATTTGGCAAGCGGATTGCGGGATTCTTGTGGCGTTAGTTGTTTTGTAGAAATGACTTTTACAGCATTCTCTCTCATCCAACGCATAACATAGACTTTTGAGACCTTATAACTAGAGGATACCATTATGAACGATCAAGCTTCTCGGCCAAACAAGGTATGCAAGCACGAACCCGGGGTTATTGTGCCAGTCATTAATCGTAATAAGTGCGAAGGCAAAGCAGACTGTGAAGTGGTTTGTCCTAAAGACGTTTTCATTATGGATATATTGCCTAAGTCTGAGCGCTCAACACTTTCTTTTGTAGGGAAACTAAAAGGGGCGGTCCATGGCTGGAAGCAAGCTTTTATGACAAACATAGATGCCTGTGAGGGATGTGGATTATGTGTTTCCGCTTGTCCTGAAAACGCCATTACACTTAAGAAACGGTAACCTTATAAAGCTTGGTTAAACAACTCTCCACAAAAAAGTCGTTCAGTTGAACGACTTTTTTGTGGAGATGATATCTCTTTTGTTATTTACAACCACAGCCTGTGTGTTCGTCACTCAGTTCTTGCCAGTTTTTCAATTTACTGGTGCCACCGATGCCTGAGTTGAAGCTGTTGGTTGGGTCGGTTTTTTGGTAAAACTCACGCAATGCAGGCTTAGCAATGTACTCATGTCCAACATTATGCTCGGCTGGGTATTCTGCACCGCGAGCGTCGTAGCTGGATAGAATTTGCTTCTTCACCGCTTTGGCATCAACGCCTTTTTTCATGATGTAGTTTTGGTGCATGACGTGGCAGAAGAAGTGTCCGTAGTACATTTTAACGGCGACTTTTTCTTCAATGTCTTGCGGTAGCTCTTCAAACCAATCGCGCTCATTTCGTGGGAAGGCCACGTCGATGGTCATGATAGAACCAAGCTCTTTGCCGTTCATTATGTGATAACGGGTCAAGGCACCACCAGTAACGAAGCGATGTAAGATGGCTTGGTCTGCTTCACGCTTGGTACAAGCAAAGAAGTCCCCTTCGTTCTCTTTAAAGAAGTTGTCTAAATAGGCTTGTGCTTCCGCGACACCGTCATTGCTGGTTTCGACTATCCAGTGATGCTCGTATTTTTCACGGAAATCTTCCATGCGTTTTGGCAGGTGGTTGGGGAAAAGCTGACTGGCATATTGCATGACGCGATCAGAAAACTTGTTCGGCATGAATTTCAGTTTTCCAGCCCATCTGTCTACCGTACGTTTCAGTGCAAACATTTTCGGGATGTATTTGGTGCCCAGTTTGTCGATCACCAAATAGCTATCTTTACCGTATTTTTTACTGATGTCATAGCTGCTGCTGTGCATGTATTCACCAGACACAGGCAGGTTTTTAAAGGTAGACAACATGTCACGGCGCATTTGTTCCATCACCGCGGGATCATTCGTGCCAATGTAGAAAACTTGGTACTTTTCTGGAATCGGGAAGGTGTCAATACGCACGGCAAAGACCGCCAATTTCCCCGCACAACCAGATGCTTCGTACAAACGACGTGGATCGTTATTAAAACGTGATGGAGTATCTGCATCAACGTCTCGAATACGCTCGTGGTATTCATTGTCAGAAGCACGTTTATCTGGGAACTGAATGTCTTTTTCTTGGTAGATTTTGTTTTGCAGATTGGTAAGAATTTCTTCTGGATCACTTCCCAACTCAATGCCTAAGTTGTTCACCAATTGCAGTTCGCCATCTTGTGTGACTTGGGCAAACAAGGACATTTCTGTATAGGCTGGCCCACGTTGCACCAAGGCACCGCCAGAGTTGTTACACACACCACCTACGATAGAAGCACCAATACAAGAAGAGCCAATCACAGAATGTGGCTCTCGGCCGTAAGGTTTTAGGGTGTCCTCCAAACCAAATAAGGTACTTCCCGCAAAACCCACAATCTGTTTACCTTGGTCAAGCAACTGAATGTCGTCAATACGCATGGTGCTGATGATGACGATAGGACGATCATAATCCGCGCCGTTTGGTGTTGAACCGCCCGTCAGTCCGGTATTGGCTGCCTGCATAATGATGATAACATCGGCTTTCACACAGGCTTGCAAACATTTCCAGATCTCTACCAAGCTTCCAGGACGGACAACCGCATAGGCCTTGCCACCACCAAGACGAAAACCTTGGCTATAAGGTTTGGTCTTGTCTTCATCGGTTAGCGTGTATTGATTTCCTACGATGGCCTTTAACTCAGCGGCCAAATCTAAGCTGAAACTGGATTCCGTCATAAAAGGGTACTTCGCAATGTGTCGGGGGAAAGAGCCGAGTATACTAAACTTAACGGCTGCTAAAAAACACTCTAACCATAGAATTGGGAATCATCTTCATAAGGAATGCTTATGCTGATGAATTGTGACGCCGAAAAAACGCATCCACATCCTCTAAAATCGGTGCTTTGCTTTTTAAGAACCACACAAGACTAGACACCATGTCGGCATGGCCGACACCGTCGTAGATTTTGCTTTCCACCATGCCCTGCTCGGCGTGAATTATGGCGATTAACTTGTCCATATTGCTTTTACCCACGATAGTATCGTCAGCACCCCAAAGCAGTAGCATTGGCGGCTCTTTACCATCAATAAAGGTCGTTACCTGCATATTTGGGTAATTTTCTGGTGGGCCAAACATATCCATATAGTCTTCTTCGTAAGGCACAAAATCATATGGCCCCGATAAGCCAGCAAAGGCTTTGATAATAGAAGGCGTTAAGCCTTCAGCTTGCAAGTATTGTTTGTCTGCCGTGATCATAGCACCGATGTGTGCGCCAGCAGAATGTCCGGCAATAAACAAACGTTCTGGATCGCCTTGGTAATCAGCTATATGCCGATAGGTCCAGGCCACTGCCTTAGCGCCATCTTCAACAAAGGTAGGAAATTTCACCTGCGGGTATTTGCTGTAATCGGCAATCACCGCGATATAGCCTTTGCTTGCTAGGGCTTCTCCCATAAAGGGATACATGTCTTTCGAACCGTCTTTCCAGCTACCACCATAAAAGAAAACCACCACAGGAAGGGATTGACCTGAAGAATGAGGCGGAACATAAATGTCTAGTTTTTGCCAAGACTCAGTACCATAAGCAATATCTTTTGTCGTCTCGGTATCACTAAATGCATTAGGTAAATTGGCAACGCCTAACCCAACCTTCGTACAAGCAACGAGTAATAAAGAACCCAGCGCCACACACACTTTTGCTATCGTCAAAATTGACCTCTTGAATGACTAAAAATGAACCTATCAAGAAGTCATACGTAGTAAAAACAAAAATAGACCAAATTTTCTAAGAGGACATTACTACTGATAGCGAAGAAATAAAGTAAAAATCGCCATACCTAAAAGGCAAAATATGGCGACTTTTAAAATTACTAAAAGCAATTAAGCCATCACACTAATACGTTGTCCGATAACCTGCCCACTCAAATTAGTAGTCGGCGAACTTATTTGTGTCTGACTGATATTGAAGTCATCGCTGTCTCCATCATTTTCGGGGGCAGATACAGGCTCGCTCGCTTCTTGTACAGAATAATTTGCTTTCGGAAGACTTAACCCATTCACAAGTGAAGAGTTCATGTTTGAACTAACATTCATTGCTTTTTCTCCAGTATGAAATACTACTAAAACTAGTAGTCCAACATACATTAGCACTCATTTCTTAACCCAACCTTAACACTGAAAAGATAAATTAATACTTTAAAAAATCTCTACCCACCAAACACAACGGTACGTTTGCCATTCAAGAACACACGTTTTTCCACGTGGCATTTCACCGCATTAAACAAGGTAACACGTTCGATGTCCTGGCCTTTGGCGATGAGGTCTTCAGCATAGTGAGCGTGGTTCACCACTTGAATGCCTTGGGAAATAATCGGGCCTTCGTCTAGATCGTTGTTCACATAGTGCGCGGTTGCGCCGACCATTTTCACGCCTTTTTCCCACGCTTGATGATAGGGTCGAGCGCCTTTAAAGCCAGGCAGCAGTGAGTGATGGATATTGATCGCACGACCATCAAGGTATTCACACATGCTAGGCGAGAGCACTTGCATGTAGCGCGCCAGTACGACCAATTCGGTATCGTATTGTTCGATCAAGTCACGCACTTGCGCTTCTTGCTCTAACTTAGTGTCAGCCGTGATTGGCAAATGGTAGTACGGAATGCCATGCCATTTAGCAAGGTCTTCCAAATCGGGATGATTAGAAATAATCACGGTAACATCGATGTTTAGCTGACCGGTGCGAAAGCGATACAACAAGTCATTCAAACAATGGTCGTACTTAGACACCATGATCGCCACTTTGGGTTTGTGATTGGGCGCTGTTAACGACCAATCCATATCAAACTCTGCCGCGCGGGCTGTGAATTCGGCATTAAAAGCGGCTTCGCTAAAGTCCACATTTTGTGGCAAAAATTCTATACGGATAAAAAATCGTCCCGACTCTCTATCATCAAAAGAGTGGATTTCATCAATATAATTGCCCGCTTGCGCCATATATCGAGTCACAACATCGACGGTTCCTATGATGCTGGGGCAGCTGGCGGTAAAGATCCAAGGCGCGGTTTTTGATTTCATAAAATAGTCTCTTATTGTCTTACGCTGTTTACGTCACAAAACAGGCTGACCACCAACAGTGGCCAACCCAAACCTTGAATGACACAAATGGATGAATAGTCGTCAGTGGTGAACGACCAAACCGTATTCTCGACTGGCGTCTTGAATCCATAACCAGAGATAATCGGCAAAACTGCGACGGACTACTAATTCAAATTGGTCCTCTGCCACGCGACAAATCATTGCCCCGCTTTTAGCAAACACGGTAGACACGACTTTACCGACAGGAAATTCACTCGCATGCAAATCCACTGGTGTCGACTTTTTCAGCATGTCGACCACATGACAGCCAGACACATCAAAAATCGTTGTGCCGCCACTGATGTTCACCAATGAATAATGCCCCGTTAGTTGCTCAAAAAAACGCGTTTCCAATTCAAAAGCCTGCTCACCCGCGACAATAATGAGCCATTCGTCTGGTGATACCCAGCGAACGGAAACCTTACCTATTGGTGAATCATCCGCTGTTACTGACGTCAATGGCTGCATTGGCAATGCCACGCCTAATAAGGCTTTTATCACTTCTTGCTGCTCTGCAGATGGCAAACAACGCAAGGTTAATAATCCCATCAGCTTACGTTCATGAAAGTGTACACCGCCTTCCTGCTGGCCATGCTCAGCCACGCTGATAAGATCCGCGTGGTGCAAAGGGCTTTCCCCCACAATCTCGGCCGCAGGCAATTGCTTGGTCACCAACTTGTCTACTGGCGCTAATTCAACCGCTTCTACTTTGACATCAGACATGTTGACGCTCCCCTTTTGGATCTAAAAATACTGGGCTGCAAATTTCCGCTTCAATAACACGGCCATCCGCCAATGGATAAAAGACTTTTTCACCCATTTTATCTAAGCCACCTTTCACAAAGCCCATGGCAACGGAACGCTTCAAATTCGCACTCCAATAACTAGACGTGACATGCCCGACCATTGGCATGGGAATGGGCGCTTTCGGATCCAATACGCCTTGGGCGCCTTCTGGTAAGACGACATTGGGGTCAAGGGTTTTTAACCCCACCAGCTGTTTACGATCCGCCCGAACACAGTCTTCCCGTTGCATGCCTCGCTTACCGATAAAGCTAAAGGGTTTCTGCATCGATACCGCCCAAGACATGCCTAAATCAAACGGATGCACAGAACCGTCTGTGTCTTGACCCGCAATAATAAAGCCTTTTTCCGCCCGCAAAATATGCATGGTTTCTGTGCCGTATGGCGTTAGATTAAATTCTTCACCCTGCTCAAATAACGCTTTCCAAACGTGCATACCATAGTTGGCCTGAACGTTGATCTCGAATGACAACTCGCCCGTGAAAGAAATTCGGAACACCCGTGCAGGCACACCCGCCACTGTCATGGGCTTCCAGTCCATAAAGGCCATGTTTTCTTTGGAAACATCATAGTCTGTTAGTTTTTCCAACAGCTTGCGGCTGTTTGGTCCAGAAATTGTCATGGTTGACCAATGGTCGGTGACACTGGTGAAGTACACCTCCAACTCAGGCCACTCGGTTTGGTGGTAAATCTCTAACCAAGACAACACACGGGCGGCACCGCCTGTCGTTGTGGTCATCAAGAAATGGTTTTCCGCCAAACAGGAAGTCACACCGTCGTCGAACACCATGCCGTCTTCACCACACATCAAGCCATAACGACATTTACCGACAGGTAATTTCGCCCAAGCGTTGGTGTAAACGCGCCCTAAGAACTCTCGTGCGTCTTTGCCTTGTATATCGATCTTACCCAACGTAGAAGCGTCCAAGATGCCGACCGATTCACGTGTCGCTAAACATTCTCGGTTGAGTGCTTCTTGCATGGTTTCATTGCCCTTAGGGTAATACCAAGCACGTTTCCACTGCCCTACGTCTTCAAATTTTGCTCCGCGCTCAACATGCCAAGCATGCATGGCTGTGTAGCGCTTTGGATCAAACAATTCTCCGCAATCTCGTCCAGCAATCGCACCAAACGTCACCGGTGTGTAGTTTGGACGGAAAATGGTTGTGCCGGTTTGAGGAATGGTTTGCTTGAGCATTTTGGCCGCAATCGCCATACCATTGATATTGCCTAGCTTGCCTTGGTCCGTACCAAAGCCCATGGCGGTATAGCGTTTCACGTGCTCAATCGATTCAAAACCTTCACGACACGCCAGCTCAATACCCGCTGCGGTCACATCGTTTTGATAATCGACAAACTGCTTAGGTGCTTTCGATGTGGGTTTGGTATGAGGAAGGTGGAACAAAGCCATGGCTTTGCCCTCTACTATTTCCTCCGTTTCTGGCAATTCGATATCTGATTTAGTGAGCCCTAAATGCGACAAAGCATCTAATGCTGCACTGGCACCTTCAGACAAGGCTTCCTTCGTCGCAAAGGCACCATTAATTGCACCAGCAGTCAGTTGCTTTTGATAGGTTTTGCCCGGCGTAAAACCAAGGATATCGTCGTTCCAAACCGGACGAGCTCCTGTGTGGCAAGACAAATGAATCACCGGACTCCAGCCGCCTGATGTGACCACTGTGTCTGCGGCCATCTTGACGATAGGCCCCACCACGGCATCGCCGGCTTCGTTAAGAGGTGCAATAGAAACGCCCGTCACTCGCTTATTGCCGTGCGCTTCAATGACGCCAGAACCCACCAAAATACTGATACCACGCTCCCGCGCTGCTTCAACAAAGGTGCCTTTTGGATTCTTGCGCGAGTCAACAATAGCAACCACTCGACGACCTGCATCATGCCAATCTAGCGCAGCCCGATAAGCATTGTCGTTTGATGTCATCAACACCAAATCCTTGCCCGGTGCCACGCCATAACGATTAATATAAGTCGATACCGCATTCGCCACCATGCAACCGGGTATATCGTTATTGCCATACACCAAAGGACGTTCATGAGCGCCCGTCGCCAAAATCACCCATTTGGCTCGCACTCGATGCAAGCGTTGAGCAATCTGACCATTCGGCGCACGATCTGCAAATTGATCGGTACAATGCTGTTGAATGGTTAAAAAGTTATGATCGTGATAGCCGTTGACCTGAGAATTCGGCAGCATCAATACATCATCAAAACCAGACAACTCTTGAACCACGTCCTTGACCCATTCTGCCGCAGGTTTACCATTCAGCGTTTCTTTGCTGCTGAGTAAGCTTCCGCCAAATTCATTTTGCTCATCGGCAATAATCACGCGAGCACCTGCTCGTGCGGCTGTCAATGCGGCCATTAAACCCGCTGGGCCAGCCCCCACGATCAACAGATCACAGTGTTGGTTCATCTTGTCGTAGATGTCTGGATCATTTTCCTTTGGCGCGCGACCAAGACCGGCCGCTTTACGAATATAAGATTCGTAGGTTTCCCACATGGACTTTGGGTACATGAAAGTTTTGTAATAAAAACCCGGTGGCATCATTTTTCCACCCACTTTCCCCACCAAGCCCATCAAATCCATATCGACGTTGGGCCAACCATTGGTACTGCGCGCCACTAATCCCGCATACAGCGACTGTTGTGTGGCACGCACGTTTGGAATTTGCGTCGCTTCAGTAGAACCAATTTGCATGATGGCGTTTGGTTCTTCCGCGCCCGCAGCGACAATACCCCGCGGACGACTGTATTTAAAACTGCGACCAACAATATCCACGCCGTTCGCCAACAAAGCAGAGGCCAAGGTGTCACCTTCGAAGCCCTTGTATTGTTTGCCATTGTAGGTAAAAGTCAGCGGTTTAGCGCGATCAATACGGCCACCTTCTAGGAGACGATTAGACTGCTTACTCAAATCTTGTGTCATGGTATCGCGCCTCTATTTCGTTTGGTCGGCTACAACAGAAGGCTTTTCACCCACCTTGTAGACTTCTTTTATTTCGTAAGTTTGGGTATCTCGTGTGACGTTAAAGTATTTACGACACCCCGCCCCATGCACCCACAGTTCGTGATGAATGCCACGCGGATTAGCGCGAAAATACATAAACTCACCCCATTCTTTATCGGTGCAAGCATCAGGATCTAATGGACGGGCAATATGTGCCTGACCCGCCACATGAAACTCTTCTTCTTCACGGTATTCGCAACAATGCGGGCAATAAATATGAAACATGGTATTTCTCTCCTAATTCGGTCTTCGCCCGCTTAATGTGCTACGCCAGCCGCGCCGTGTTCATCCACCAGCGCGCCATTATGAAAGCGGAACATAGAAAAAGGTTTTGCTAATGGATGCATTTCGCCTTTCGCCAAAGACGCAGCAAACACATGACCCGAACCCGGTGTCGCTTTAAACCCGCCCGTTCCCCAACCACAGTTGAAAAATAAATTCTTCACAGGTGTCTCGCTGATAATCGGACAGGCATCCGGACAAGTGTCGACGATGCCGCCCCACTGGCGATTCATGCGCACACGACTGAAAACAGGAAACATTTCAACAATCGCCTGAATCGTGTGCTCAATAGTGGAATAAGAACCACGCTGACCATAGCCGTTGTAACTGTCGATCCCAGCCCCGATCACCAAATCGCCTTTGTCCGATTGCGACGCGTATCCATGCACTTGGTTCGACATCACCACCGTATCGAGGATTGGCTTGATGGGTTCTGATACCAAAGCCTGTAGAGGATGAGATTCTAGCGGCAATTCAAAGCCCGCCATTTTGGCCAGTACGCTGGAGTTCCCTGCGACGACACAACCCACTCGGTCGGCACGAATTTCGCCATAACGGGCAGTACGCACACCAACAACGGTGCCGTCTTCGATAATGAGATCTTCCACTTCTGTTTGCTGGATCAGATCCACACCATGAGCGTCAGCACCGCGGGCAAAGCCCCACGCCACCGCATCATGACGCGCCACACCCGCACGAGGTTGCCACGATGCTCCCAACACTGGGTAACGTGCACGATCAGAACAGTCCAGCACGGGGACAATTTCTTTGACTTGCTGCGTGTCTAACACTTCACCATCGATGCCATTTAAACGGTTGGCATTCACGCGACGTTGAATGTCGCGCATGTCTTGCAAGGTGTGGCCTAGGTTCAAACAACCACGTTGTGAAAACATCACGTTGTAGTTCAAGTCCTGCGACAGACCTTCCCACAGCTTCATTGCGTGCTCATACAAATGCGCTGCTTCATCCCATAGATAATTAGAACGAACGATCGTGGTATTTCGCGCCGTATTACCGCCACCCAAGAATCCTTTTTCAATCACGGCCACATTCGTCACACCAAACTCTTTTGCCAAATAATAGGCCGTCGCCAAACCATGTCCGCCACCGCCTACGATAATGACATCGTATTTCTTTTTCGGGGTCGGATTACGCCACACCCGCTGCCAATTTTCATGATGGCTAAAACTGTGCTTTAACAACCCAAAGCCTGAATAATGCTGCATCAGATCAGCTCCTTATGTGGACAAAAAAATGTGATGAATGAACGCGCATTAACCACCTGTTGCGACTGATGATAAAGACAATGATTTCTTATCTAATGCTTGGAAGCGTCCAGCGAATGACAAATTACGACAGAGAGCATGACGGCTTTGGACAGGGCCATAAACTGGATGGGGTTATGATTTAATAGTTCATTCTTATCGAAAGCCGAAGACACCCATTTGACGAGTCCCCCAACCTATAAACTAACGTTCATAATAGTACTTTGTTCCCTATATCCGCTCATTTGTTATGCTATGTAATACAAAGCAACATATTAGGAGCAAATTATGAAGAACGAAATGCTCAGCACTCCTATAGATCACGAAACGAAAGCCGCGTTTACACAAATCACTCTCATATCAGTCAATCACTCTTAGAAACCGCAGAAGCATCACGAAAAGTCAATTTGGCAAGAGAGATAAACAACCTCAATGACACGATACCAAGTCAAATTACTAAGCTATTTTCAGCAGATAACCCAATTGAATTGCATGAACTAAATCTAGATTTTGCCATCAAGCCAAACGACTACGATATAACGCTGCATGCTCAAGACCATACTCGCCAGCGAGCTCCTGCATGACTTGCGCACCTTCAAGCATTTCTGGTGGTTTGCCATAGGCTAAGACACGTATCTCATCGCCAGTTTCTAGGCAAATAACAGACATACTCACCTTACGATAACCATCGGGCGCCGTGATTCTTTCCAGCATATCCATTTCCGCTAAAACATCGTCTGATACCTCAAACACCTGTCCTCTGACGTGATGCCCCTCACCTGAGTTTAATACCAACCAAGGTGAAAAACGCTGACCCACAAGATACAAAGGGAAACGTTCTTTGGTTTTAAAATCACCGCGATAACGAATACCCTTATTGGTTCCAAAGTTAGGAAACCCTTCTTTTAACGTCCCAAAGACAAAAATCTTGTGCATGTCGTCATACTCCAACAAAAAACATTAATCTGCATCAATATACTTAGGCTTCCGTATGGCTTAAAGCGTAACCTGCCCCATCAACCAGTTAGAAAATGCCGCTATTCTGGGATCTTGGTTCGGGTCGTCAAGCGTTAATAAAGCATAGCTATACCCTGTCGGCTGCATACCTAATGGCGCAATGAGACGCTGTGTTTGTAGATCATCAGCAACCAAGGGCGTAGAGCCAATAGCGATGCCGAGTTGATCTTGCGCCGCCTGTAAGGTGTAAAAGAAATGATCAAAATGTTGCTCACTTCTCGGCATATTTTTTTCAACTTGATGCGATTTTTGCCATTCATCCCAAGCATTTGGTCGAGTACGACTATGCAGCCAACTGGCTTTATTTACATCTTGTTGAATGCTCTCCCAGTAGGCTTTCGAGCAAGCAGGGCCCGCCAATTCCGAACAGAGTGTGGTAACTTGATAATCAGCCTTAACGTTGAAATCCATGCGGCGAATGACGATATCACAATTCTCAGCTTGCGATTATTAGTAAACTGAATGAAAGAGAATCAAGAAAGTTAGTCAATGAGAAGCAGAGAACACCCCAGGCATTGCAAAGTGACTGGGGTGCTCAAGCCATTCGTCAATTAGGTCACTGAATCCGTTCGTAGTCCCACACTGACCGCCAAACCAGCGACCAAAAGAATCAGGGCAGCGATGGAGAAAACGCCAAGCGCTCCAGTGATATCATAGACAAGTCCGCCTGCCGCGGCGCCCATGGCAATAGCCACTTGAATAGTAGCGACCATCAATCCGCCGCCACTTTCCGCTTCATCAGGAACACTGCGTGTAATCCATGTCGACCAAGCAACAGGGACACCGCCAAAAGCCATTCCCCAAATGACGACAAACAGTGCTGTGGGCACAACGCCTTCGAAGCTCACCATGCCAAGGCCTGCTAAGCCCATCGCCAGCGGCATAAGAGCCAAGGTGAAACGCAATGATCGGCCGATTAAGCTGCCGGCTAGGTGGGTACCAATAAAGTTAGCGATACCAAAGCCTAGCAGAATACCCGAAATACCAGCGGTTGCGACTCCAGTGACGTTTTCGAGAAAAGGTCGGACATAGGTAAATAAGGCGAAATGCCCCGTAAAAATCAGCACTAACACAAATAATCCAAACTTCATTCGTGGACGATTCATCACTGCGATAAGGGTGCCTAATGTTGCTCTTCCTCGCGGCGGTATGCTAGGTAAAGTGGCAAATTGGACGACAAGCGTCAGAACGCCAAGCAAAGATGCCAGTAAAAAAACATCACGCCAACCGATCAGGCCACCAAGATAACTGCCCAGTGGAGCGGCAAAAATCGTCGCTGCTGATACCCCACTAAACATAATAGCCAATGCGCGCGGTACACTGCTTTCAGGCACCAAACGTATAACCGTTGCGGCAGCCATGGTCCAGAAACCACCCAGCGCAATACCAAGCAGCACACGGCCAGCAAGCAACAAAATGAAATTCGGAGCAAACGCCACCAACACATTCGAAATAATGAGCAACACCGAAAATCCTAACAAGACATATCGTCTATCGATCTTGCGGGTAACGGTGGCGGTCAAAAGGCTAGCCACTACCGCAAAAATCGCTGTAGCAGAAACCGCCTGACCCGCCATACCTTCGGTGATAAAAAGGTCGGATGCCATGGGCGTTAAAAGACTGGCAGGCAAAAATTCTGCTGTAACCAAGCCGAAAACACCTAACGTCATGGCAATTACAGCCCCCCAAGCAGGCACCTCTTGTACCATGTCTGGAGAGCCATTTACTGTATTTGTCATCAAAAGTCCTCTTAAAATCAATGCATGTATAATGCTGATAGAATAATATGGACAAGCCAGACGATATATACCATTATGTCTTAAATTTATACCATATCGTCCGGAGCACTATGTCACCCTCTCACTCTCATCACACAACCAACAGCTCCCATTACGATATGGTAAATGAGCTTTTATCTGGCGTGCGTCTCAGAGGACTTGAGTACAGACGAGTCGAAATTTCCGCGCCATTTGGGCTTCGATTTGGTGAAGAATCAGATAAAAAATTAGCCTACTTTCATTTTATCGGACAAGGCTCGGCTCTTCTGCGAACTCGAAATGGTACTGTGCAACAACTGGCTTGCGGTGATGCCGTATTGATACCTTGTGCCGGAGCCCATGACCTTTACAGCGAGGAAGGCGTATCACTGTGCAGCATTGATACGTTTGAAACAGTCCCTTTGTGTGATGGCACATCGGAAATTAGTGCTTGCAACCTCGAGATATGTCGGTCAAAAGACAACTTTATTTTCAGTTGTGCCATGGAGTTCGACTTAGGCTGGCTGCACCCATTAGCGCATTTGAAACCAGAAGTCATGCACATTGAAACCGTTCCTGATTATGATCCACAAATCCCTACTATTCTTGATGTGATGACCAAAGAGTTGATGGCCAAACGGCCTGGGTATGGAGTCATTTTAACTCGACTTGCCGATGTGATTGCGGCCGCTATTTTGCGTCGTTGGGTTGAAAGTGGGTGCAATGTATGTGGCTGGGTTGAAGCGATGCGTGATGCAAAGTTGTCTCAAGTGTTATCCGCTCTGCATCGTGACCCTGGTCGACAATGGACCGTCGCAGATATGGCGCATGAAATGGGGGTATCGCGTTCTGTTTTTGCCGAACGCTTTACAGAACTCACCCATTCCACACCACAACAATACTTAAGCAATCTACGCATGCGCCTCGCCAGCCAATGGATCAGTAGAGACAACCTGCCCCTGGATGACATTGCCGATCGACTCGGCTATGGATCTGTCGCATCCTTTAGCCGAGCCTTTAAACGCATGACTGGCACCTCACCGGGTGCCATCAGAAATGGCATACTTCCCGAGTCTTGAGAAGAAACTTAGGCACCTCACTGCGTCGCAAAAACATGTGCTCGCTCTGGGTCAAAGGACAAACTGATTGCCTCGCCTAGCGGAAAGACTTGATCCTGCCCAATGGCGGCAATGACTTTTTTGCCATCCGCGAGACTGACATCAATCACGGTTTCGGTTCCAAGACGTTCAGTTAATGACACCCGTCCATGAAGGCACCCCTTTACGTCACCATGTTGAGGTTGTAAGTATTGCGGACGAATACCCAGCTCCACCTTTTGCCCAACATTGACCACTTGCTCCACTCTTGGCAATACCACAGGGTCTAATACAGTGGACCCCAGCGTCATGCTATGCTCATCGATTGCCAATACATCAACGTCAATAAAGTTCATGGATGGCGAGCCTAAAAAGCCAGCTACGAAGCGATTTGCAGGGTGATGAAACAACTCCATTGGCGTGCCAATTTGCTGTACCTGCCCTTCTTTTAAAACAACAATTTTGTCCGCTAATGTCATGGCTTCTACTTGATCGTGCGTCACGTAGATCATGGTTGCAGCGAGCTTTTTATGAAGTTTGGCGATCTCCATGCGCATGTCCATTCGCAATGCCGCATCCAAATTCGACAGAGGTTCGTCGAACAAAAACACTTTGGGGTTGCGCACAATGGCGCGACCAATGGCAACACGCTGACGCTGTCCTCCCGACAGCTGGCTCGGACGACGCTCTAGAAGATGCTCCATTTGCAAAACTTTGGCGGCTTCATTCACGCGTTGATCTTTTTCTTGCTTGGAAATGCCCGAGATCGTCAAACCAAAGGCCATATTTTCCCGCACCGTCATATGTGGAAAAATCGCATAAGATTGAAAAACCATGGCGATGCTTCGGTCTTTGGGCTGCAAGTGATTAACAATCTTGCCATCAATTGAAAGCGTGCCATCTGTGATGTCTTCCAGACCGGCAATCATGCGCAGCAAAGTGGATTTACCACAACCAGATGGTCCAACAAACACCGTAAACTCACCGTCTTTGATATCGATATCCACGCCTTTGATGATATCTGTTTTATCGTATCGCTTTACCAGCGCTTGTAGTGTCACATCGGCCATGAGTCGTTATCCTTTTTATTGTCTTTGACGATTAATAAACCTGCCGCATCCACCTCAATCGCCACTGGGTCAAGGATTTCGCCCACAAATCCATGCTGATTTTGATCGTGAAACCCTATGATGCAGTGGCCTTGCTCGGTTTCAAGGATTCGCGCCGCATAACGGTGACAAGGGTTGTCGCCATCAAAGAAAGCACCGGGGGCAACCTGCCAAGGGCCTGTTGGGCTGTCCGCAACAAGATAATGGTTACCTGTGACGAACTTACCCGCCTGACTCTCCGCGTAAGCCTCGCTCCAATGTTGACTAGAGGTGCAAAATAAACAATACCAACGCTCACCAATCGCAAACACTTGCGGTACCTCTAATTGACCAAAATCCCCCACAAATACGGGCGCTTGTAACGTCCAGTCGTGTAAGTTATTCGAGGTAGCAAAACCAATCGCACCGCCCGCATTGGCTTCATCAATACCAGGGGCTCTGGCGGTAAAAAACATCAACCAGCCATTACCATTGGGATTCTTCATTACCCAAGGATCCCGCATGGCTCTATCATGCCAAAACCCCTTTTGATGCTGATGTTCATAATAAGCAGCGTTCTCACCCACTAAATCCAAACACAGACCATCACCCACACGTTGCCAATGGTGTAAATCCGTACTGGTAGCATGACCAATGCGCTGATACAGACTGTCTTCAGCCAAACAGGTTCCAGTGTAAAATAAATGGTACAAACCGGATTCGTCACACACGACACTTCCCGTCCACGTGGTGGAATCATCCCATGCAGGTGAAAGCGCTGGCGCAAAACAAGTACCATGATGCTGCCAATGAACAAGATCTGTCGACGTAGCATGGCCTTGACTGACATTTAAATGCCGTCTCTCTGGGTCGATTAACGCTTTGTCGGCTTTTAAAAAGTAGCCGTGCCACGTATCGCCTTCGCGAAAATACCAGCTGTCCCAAATCCATTGATCTTTTAATGCTATTGTCATATTAACTCTCCTAAAAAATTAACCCTTGACGCCTGTTGAGGCAATGGACGCGATAAACGCTCGTTGCAATACCAGATAAAACGCCAAAACAGGCAAGGTAATCAGCGTTAGGTACGCCATGACCTCTCCCCATGCGGTATTGAGCTGGAAAAAATACTGTAGCCCGACTAATACGGGTCGATATTGTTCTTGCTGTGTCACCATGATGGGCCACAGATACTGGTTGTACATGACGAGAAATTTTAGAATCGCCGCCGTCGCAATAACGGGACCAGACAAAGGCATCACAATGCGCCAATACACCTGCCACCAACTACTGCCCTCAACACGCGCTGCTTCAATTAACTCTCGCGGTAAATCTTTAAAATATTGAGTAAACAAAAAAATCGTCAAACCATCGGCAATAAAAGGAATCACTTGTACTCGATAGGTATTCAACCACCCCCAAGTCAGGCCATCAAAGCCAATCCAAGGCAGTTTAGACACCATGAGCAACATAGGAATGGCGATGGTTTCAAAGGGTACGATCAAGGTCGCCAAAATGATTGAAAACGCCACGCTTTTTCCACGCCAGTTTAAATAGACAAAGGAAAAGCCTGCCATCGAACAACAAAACAGACTCAGTACAACCGTCACTGCGGTGACTAAAAGCGAGTTCATCATGAAAAGAACGATGGGAGCGCGTTCAAAAGCGCCGTAATAATTCGCTAAACTGATCTCGCCCACCGGTAAAAAAGCCCGTAGAGATGCCGTGTCCGCTAACAATTGGTGGTCCGGTTTTAGCGAAGACACCAGCATAAAAATCAGCGGAAAAATAAACATCAAAGCAATCAACGACAGTAAGGTGTAACGCACTACTAAGCGAAGTCGATGATGATCTACTGAGGAATGAGACATTTATTTTTTCTCCCGTGTAAAGTGACGCTGAAGCAAAGAAATACTCAGCACAATGACAAACAACACCACAGAAATCGCCGATCCACCCGAGATATCTTGCTTGCCATAACCTCTCTCAACCGCTTGGAACACAATGGTTTGTGTGCTGTCCAACGGCCCCCCATTGGTCATCACATCAATCTGAGCGAACAAGGCAAACGCCTGCATGGTAATCACGATCAACACCAAAACAGCGGTATTTTTAAGCCCTGGCCAAGTCACATAACGAAAAGTTTGCCAGCCAGAAGCGCCTTCTATTTTGGCGGCCTCGTACAGGGTCGGAGAAATGGTCTGCAAACCTGACAACCAAATCACCATGTGAAACCCAACTGCTTGCCAAATGGACATGGCCATAATAGACCCTAGTGCGGTATCTGGGTTGCCCAGCCAATCCACTGGCGCAAGATGACCAAACGATACGCTGTGCAGTAGATTGTTGAGCAAGCCATTTTGACCGTCGTAGATAAAACGCCAAAGAATAGAAACCACCACAATGGACACCACTACGGGCATAAAGTAGATGGCCCGATATACATTGATGCCTTTCAGGCGCTGATTAATCAGCAAGGCAAGGGCTAAAGCGAATGCGCCTTGTAATGGCGCCACCACCAGCACAAAGAGAAAGGTGTTCACAACGGCTTTCATAAACACAGGGTCACTCGCCAAAATAGCCACTTGTTTGTCCTGCCATTGCCATGAAAACCACTCTTTCATGCCTTGCAAATGCGGATAATCTGGATTGTTTCGAGTAAACGTGCGTATGCGAGGATACGTCAGTGTACCGTCTGCGTTTTGCTTAAGCTCACCCGCCTCAGTACTCACAGGGTCGAGCACAAGGAGATTCACGCTTAACAATTGACGATAGTTTTCAAAGCCGACAAATTGCGTTGGATTGGGCGAAATCAAACGTTGATTGGTCATGGAAAACACAATTGCAAACACAAATGGCACAACAATAAACAGCATCATCAAACCAAAGCCCGGTAAAGCAAACAGCCAGCCGCTGCGATTATGCTGGGTTAGAGACAAAGAATTTTTTTGCATAATTAAATTGCCTTTAAGACGATTAATCCATCATGGCGTCTGAAGAGCGTTCATTCAGAACACTCTTCAGAGCGCATTTCACCTTGCCTGAGACCTAGCAACGTAAGGCTTATAAGCAAAACGTACAGGCTTAGTGGCCATAACCAAGGTTCCGACGAATGTCCTGATTGATTTCATCTGCGGCATTGTCAAGCGTATCCACTACATCCGCGCCATCGGCGATATCCGCTAAGGCCTTTTCAAACACTTTAGCGGCCACCACATAACCCGGTGTTACAGGACGCAACACAGCCTGCTGTGCCGATAACTCAAAAAAAGTTGCCATGGGAGCACCTTGTCGATAATGCTCACTGGCTGCGGCGGCTGTTTTGGTTGGCGGGATTAACCCTATGGCATCCGAAAATGCCGTCATGTAGCGATCTTGTGTGGCAAACTGAATAAAGTCCGCCGCACCTTGCGGGTATGACGTACTTGCTGAGACGCCAAATTGCCAACTGGCCGCACCAATTTTAGGACCATGACCGAAATCCGGGGCGGGCAAAAACAACACATCATCGCCAAACGCTTTTAGCATATTCAATGCCGTCCAATTGCCGTTCCATTGGATCGCATACTTGCCTTCCACTAAACCGGTTTCACGGTCCGCACTGTCTTGTGAGTTGCCTGGGCTATACCCTTTTTGGAATAACATTTGCCACCACTCTCCAAAGGCAATGGCCTCATCGCCGTTGAGAACGCCTTCGGCAGTTTGATAGCTCTCACGATCAATAATGTCACCACCAAAACTTTGCAAGAATGGGCTAAAGGCATAGGGAAACCATTCCCCTTTCCACGCCAAACCTGGGTCAAATGGATAATCGTATTTACCCGTCTGCTTTAACGTCGCCAACGCCGCATTAAACTCGGTTAAGGTCCATGGCTGCGCTAATGTCGGAATACGGATGTTAGCCTCCATTAAAGTCGACTTACGTGTAATCATTGCCACAGCAGCGTCCCATAATCCTAAAGAATAAAGCTGGCCATCCCAGTAACCCTTTGTTCCCGGCAAAAAGTCTTCTATTGCTGCACTATTAATATTCAAAGGCTGTAAATACCCCGCCCACGCCCAATTAGGCATAACCGGCCCATCTACATCCAGAATATCGGGTAAGTTACCCGCTAGAGCAGCGGCAATAACCGAGTCGTTATAGGATTCTTGGGGAAAGCTTTGCAGCGCCACTTTCCAATTCGATTGGCTGGCGTTGAAATCCGCCACAATTTGATCAATGATTTTGGCTTCTACTGGATTGCCTGCACCGTGATACCACAAGGACAATTCTGTCGCCGCAAAGCCATTGATAGAGCCCATGCTCAATAACGGAATAGTCGAAGCCAATAGTACGTTTTTCATTATTTTTGTTTTCATCGTTCACGTCTCCAAAGGGGTAACATTTAATGACATCGATGTCATTTTGGGGCATTTAAAAAGACACGAGTGTCTTTTTAAAATTAACAAAGGATAAAACCGCCTAGCCTACATCTCACCTAGCTAGACTGAGGCTGCACAGAGTGACGCCATACAACCGGGCTTGCAACATAGCTAGGCGTTGCCAACGATTGATACTGCTTCGTATCAATTTGTTTTAACAACAACTTTGCTGCTTCCATTCCAATCTCACGATACGCCAAATCCACAGTGGTTAAGGATGGATACAAGCTCTCCGTAATCGCCAAATAATTATCATATCCCGCTACGGATATATCTTCTGGAATTCGAACACCACGAGACCGCAGTATTCCGTAAAGTTTCAATGCCATTTTGTCGTTACCACAACAAAGCACCGTAGGGGGATAAGACAAGGACAATAAATGATCAACTGCCCTCTCCAGTAAAACCTTGTTATCTACCTGTTCAAGCGTGTCAGCACAAACAATCAAAGCATCGTCGACAGCAATGTTTGCTTCTTGCAAAGCACGACAATAACCTTTTGTCCGCAAGTCTGTTGCGACCATGCTTTTATCAAGACTTAAGTACGCAATTCTACGATGGCCCAATGAGAGAATCTGTTTTACTAGATGATACTGTCCCCATTCATCGTCCGGTATCACGGCAGGTGTTTGCTGATCATCAAAACAGTTGGCCAACACAATGGCCATGTCCTTACTCTGAACTGGCAAACTCACTTGCTGGTGATAATCTGCCACATAAATAATGCCTTCCACACGATGCTCTTGAAACGTCCGAATTAAATGCGCCACTCGCTGACTATCATCGCCCGTATCCGCGATTAATAAGGTTTTACTGGACGCTTGGATAACCGCTTGAATACCTTGCACAATGAACAAATCAGGCAACCCTGTTGGACCCGCTGTGGCATTGTGGGAGATTGCTCCTGTTATCACACCAATTAAGCCTGACTTATTAGAACGCATGGCTCTTGCCGCGGTACTGGGCACATAGCCTAACGTATCAATAGCAGCCTGCACCTTTAAACGCGTTGCTTCACCTACAGGTGCGTCGTTATTGAGCACTCTAGAAACCGTCTTAGGCGACACATTGGCTATTTTCGCAACATCGTAAATGGTGGACATGAATCATAAAACCTCAAATGACATCGATGTCATAATAGTTGCAAAAAACCATTTGTCAATAAAATTATCCCCCACTAAACATTGAAACACCCAAAAAATGCACATTAGTGTGGATGATAAAACAGTTCGATAGAGTTCGTCACAAACGGCTGTTAGAATGGTTGTGTCTGATTTTTCACAAGGCTTAAATACATGACTAGATTCATAAAGTACCGTTTTAACCGCATTTCTTTAGGCGGAGTCTGTGCCCTACTAATGACAGCATTTCTAATGGGATGCAGTGAACCACCAAAAATAGAAAGCGTTGAAGGCTATGCTCAAGGCACAACGTATCAAGTGCTTTTCTGGGCAGAAGATGGCACCCCAGCTAGCGAGGTACAAACTGAATTCGATATTACCCTTGCACAGATTGACAAAGAACTCTCTACCTACCGTTCGGATTCGTATATTTCCGAATTTAATGCCAATCCCTCTCTGGCATGGCAACCCGCTTCTCAGGATTTTATTGACCTAATCAAGATATCTAAAGACATTCACAAAAGCTCCGCTGGCTGTTATGACCCCACCGTTGGCCCACTGTTTGATTTGTGGGGATTTAAAAAAGCGACGCTTCATGTTCCAACAAACGAAGAGCTAGCAACGGTAAAAGCGGAGCTAGGCATAGATAAAATTGAAATAGACGATAACAGTAACCGTATTCGCAAAACACGGCCTTTTTTACAACTTGATTTTTCCTCCATGGGCGAAGGCTACACGATCGGCAAGCTAAGCGAAGTGCTAGAATCAAAAGGCTTCCAGAACTACATGGTACAATTTGGTGGTGATATGAAAGTAAAAGGCCACAAACCAAATGGCGACGAATGGCGCATCGCCATTCAACAACCCATTCCGTCAAAAGACGGCCTACCTAAAATCCATAAAATCATGACCGTAACCAACTACCAAGGTATTACGCTTGATACCTCTGGCACCTACAACCGCCACTTTGATGATAATGGCGTGGAGTACTCTCATATTATCAACCCAAGCACAGGCAAACCGATCAAACATGATCTTGTCTCAGCGTCTGTCTTTGGAACCGATGGTAGAGTCAGTGACGCATGGGCAACCGCTATGTTATGCCTTGGCCCTGACGAAGGCGCCAAAATCGCCAAAAACGAAAACTTAGAAGTTTTCTTCATCGAAAGAAAACAAGACAAATTAATCGATTCCAGCAGCGCCGCCATGTTAAAAACAAACAAAGTTGAATTTGATTAAGCTGCTGCTTAACTAACATAAAAAAACCAGTGACATCACCAACAGATCCCCAATAACTGAGCCTTTCACTTATTGGGGATTTTTTTACTTAAAAAATACTGAGACACGCAAAGAAATAACCAGACACGCACTGTAAAAAAATACCCACCAATATAATCAAAAAAATCCCTTCTCTTACCAAAGTCAGGCTATTGAACAAATAAAACGTGTGAGATTGACCAAAAAATGGAAACTAGGGACATTTAATCAAATTTGAAACACAGAAAGGCCGACGGGAAATCAGTCGAGGATGTGTGACGGAATTTAAGACACTGTTTAGACTAGCAGCTGAGCACTATTTTGTCGGGGTTTTCGTTGTCGTTGATGCGATTCACAATAGTGTGCAATTGAATGCTCTCTACCAACAACATGCCCCGTTTTTTCACCGAATTGTGTGACAATACAAAGCCAGTTTTCTGATGAAATAGTGAGCCGTTGAAGAATCGGCAGTAGCGACGCCTCTATCACACCTCGTTTATCATCTCGTATGATTCGCCCCGTCATATCAACCAATTCTAGGTAATCTGGTAATTGAAAAGGCAAGCCATCTGGCCTATTTTCTCTTGGGTTACCAATAAAAGGAAATAATCTCTTTGGCTGTTGCTGCTTCTTAGCAGAATCCACTCGTTTCTTCAGACTCGTAAAATCTGAATCTTCTGGCGTGTTACTTATATTGGCTCGTAAAGGGTTAAGATCCACATAAGCCATACAAGCAATTAACGCAGCTTCATCCAACAAAGCTTGAGACTTAAAACGACCTTCCCAGAATCTTCCTGTGCAATTGTCTTCAGCATTGGCTTGGCGGGCAATCGGTTCATTCAGTTCTTTCATAAACCAACTAATGTCCATCAGCCTATTTCGAAACGTTTCAGCCGACGCTTCTACTAAAGACAATGCAAACTCAGAAAGAGCCTCACCTTGTACGTATTGCTGTGTAAACAAAGTACCTTTATGCAATTTATGCCAACGCTGCAACACCTCTAATGTCGACCACTGTGCGGCTTTTTCCAGATTGATGTGCAACACAACATGCAGATGATTACTCATCACAGCATAAGCACAAACATCGATAGCAAAGACACTGGCTAAAAACAACAATCTCTTTTCAACCCAACCACGACGGTGCGCATAACTGTCGCCCGAGATGGGGTCCTCACCGCATAAAAAGGCTCGCCGAACACAACGAGAGATACAGTGATAATAAGCCGTATCCGTTACACTGATTTGTTGACTTCTTGGCTGTGCCATAAATAACCTCCTCTTCCTGAGAAATAATACTGTAATTATATACAGTGTAAATACAATCCATCAAGTCTAAAGCCAATGCCTTGATATTACTGGCTTGTTGAGGTGGGTGGCTTAGAAAGAGAAAAATGCTTTCTACCTCATTGGCAAAAAGCATTTAGTATCAAGCAAGATAAAGAGTGAAATTAAAGCGTGCTTTTCAATCCTAATTCTAAACCTCTTACTTCTGCCAAGCCTTTCATTCGGCCTAGTTTCGAATAACCCGGTTTAGTATTTTTTTCTAAGTCATTAAGGATTTGGTGTCCATGGTCTGGTCGCATTGGGATAAGGCTAGGAGCGTTGTTGTCATTACGCTTTTTCTCTTCGACAAGAAGTGCACGAACCACACCAACCATGTCTACATCACCACCAAGGTGAGACGCTTCATGGAAGCTGCCCGCAACCTCTTCACGTTTCGTTGAACGCAAGTGCGTAAAGAAAATACGTGAACCAAAACGGTTGACCATATCCACTAGGTCATTATCGGCACGAACACCGTAAGACCCTGTGCACAAGGTAATGCCGTTCACTGGGCTTGGTACAGAAGTCACCAGCCAATCGATATCGTCTTTCACTGATACAACGCGAGGTAGGCCAAGAATAGGACGCGGTGGATCATCTGGGTGAATTGCCAAGCGTAGCCCACCTTGTTCAGCCGCTGGTACAATCTCTTCTAGGAAGAGTTTTAAATGCTCACGAAGCTTGTCTTTATCGATACCAGCGTATTCATCCAATTTTTCACGGAACTGCTCTAACGTATAACTTTCTTCAGACCCAGGAAGACCAGCAATAATGTTGGCAACCAAGCGGTCTTTGTCTTCTGGTTTTAGGTTTTCTAAAAAGACTTTTGCCTGTGCTTTTTCTTCAGCACTGTATTCATTTTCTGCGCCTTTGCGCTCTAAAATGTACAACTCAAAGGCCGCAAAAGCGGTTTGATCAAATCGCAAAGCACGTGAACCATCAGGCAATTCGTAATCCAAATCGGTACGCGTCCAATCCAACACGGGCATGAAGTTATAGCACACGGTATCAATGCCACATTCCGCCAAGTTAAGCAAAGTTTGCTTGTAGTTTTGAATGTACTCTTGGTAGTTGCCTGTGCGCTTTTTAATGTCTTCGTGAACTGGCACACTTTCCACTACAGACCAACGTAGTGAATGCGCTTCAATCATTTCTTTACGCGCTTTAATCGCCTCTACTGACCACACTTCACCATTAGGAATTTCATGTAAAGCCGTTACGACACCTGTTGCCCCAGTTTGACGAATATCTGTCAAAGTAGTTTCATCATTTGGTCCAAACCAACGCCAAGTATGTTCCATTTTATCCTCCAAAATTCGCAGTGTTGTTATTTGATAGCTTGTCAGTGAATGACAAAGATTCCACGACACCGCTTGTAATAAGTATTTGATAAGCGCTCAACACAGCGCGAGAAAGGCTCTCGTTTTGGCTAAGCTTTGTAGAAAAAATATCGTTCAGTTTTAACGCTTCACGAACCAAGCTTTCCGGTTCAGAACAGCGACCGTGTAACTTGCTCAGCACGTCCGCCATTGGGTCATCCACCTTATGTGTGTTGCCTTCTAGGTCTTCCCCACGAACATAAAATAGCCACGCCGCCACGCCTAATGCGGTTGCCGCAAGCACACTGTCTGAATCAGAAGAAAAACGCTCTTCCGCGCCATTTAACCAGCGTTGAGGAATTTTCTGTGATCCGTCCATCGCAATCTGCGACAACTGATGCTGCAAGCTGTCATTGGCAAAACGACTGATTAAGCTCTCAATGTATTCATGCACCTTCACCTCTTCTGGCAAATCCAAAGTCGGTGCTGCTTCGAAGCTCATATAGTGACGAATCAAGGCGGCAAACTTTTCATCCGCCACGGCTTGTGCCACGGTTTTGTATTTGGCCGCCAAGCCAACATAGGCCAACAAGGAATGACTACCGTTCAACAAACGCAACTTCATGGTTTCAAACGGATGAACGTCTTTCACCATTTGCACACCATCGTGTTCCCAATCTGGTCGACCTTGGGGGAAGTTGTCCTCCACCACCCATTGACTAAACGCTTCACACATCACAGCGTTTTCATCATGACAATTCAGCTCCTTCTGCAAGCGCTCACGAGAAGCCTCTGACATGGCTGGCACAATTCTATCCACCATGGAACTTGGGAAAGCGACATGGTCATGAATCCATTGAGCGAATGCTTTTGAACGGTGTTCAGCCAACCCACACACGGCTTGGCGCGTTAAATGACCGTTGTTCGGCATGTTGTCACAAGACAAAACAGTAAAAGGCGGTAAGCCCAAGGCTTTTCGACGATACAAGGCTTCAACAAGGATGCCTGGCGCGGTTTTTGGCGCGTTAGGTTTTTTGATATCGTGCTGAATGCTTGGGTCGTCTTGGCGCAATGTCTTATCAGCCGGTGCTAGGTAGTAGCCTTTTTCGGTCACAGTTAGCGTGACTATTTTGGTCTTCGCTGAAATCAGCTTGGCAAATAAAGGCTCTTTATCTTCCCCTGCAAACAAAGCATCACGAATCGCGTTAACTTCTCGCAATTCCACATTTTGGCTGTCTTGGTATTCGGCTATATGGTAGCGACAGCCATTAGCTTTTAGCTGGTCGACGAGTTGTGTATTTGAACGGATATTCACCGCACAAATGCCCCACTCTCCGCCTTGGTTGCGATTCAGATTTTTTTCAATATAAACCGCTTGGTGAGCACGATGAAAAGCCCCTAAGCCAATGTGAACAATACCGACATCGACCTTTTCAGGTTCGTATAAGCTATTTGTTGTCTTTATTTTGATCATGATGATTCCTTAAGTTTAAAAATTTGTTAAAAGCCAAAGTATTTCTTGGCGTTTTCAGCACAAATTCCTTTCACCATGTCACCCAACAACGCCATATCGGCTGGGGCTTCGCCACGCTCAACCCAGCCACCCATCATGTCGCACAACAAGCGGCGGAAATACTCATGACGGGTATAAGATAAGAAGCTTCGAGAGTCAGTTAACATGCCAACAAACTGACTTAACAAGCCCATTTGCGCCACACTCGTCAATTGACGCTGCATGCCGTCTAACTGATCGTTAAACCACCAGCCAGAACCAAATTGCACCTTGCTTGCCACGCCGCCACCTTGGAAGTTACCCGCCATGGTCGCTAACATTTCATTATGCATTGGGTTCAAACAATAAAGGATGGTTTTCGGCAATTCGTCACTTTGATCCAACGCATTCAGGAAACCCGACAAAGGTTCAGCAAACGCGCGATCGTCCATGGAGTCAAAACCGGAATCCCCACCAATCAACTTAAACATTCTGGAAGAGTTGTTGCGGCGCGCACCAATGTGCAGTTGCATCACCCAACCTTTTTTGGCGTATTGTTTGCCCAGCCAAACTTGAACCGCACTGGAAAATTGCGCGATCTCCAGCTCGGTTAAAGGCTGCTCATTTATTCGTTTCGTTAAAATGGCATCTAAGTCGGCTTCGCTTGGTTCATTGGCAAAGCGCATGATTTCAATACCGTGGTCGGCACTGCGGCATCCATGTGCATCGAATACCTCAAGGCGCTGAGCCAAAGCTGCGATCAAATCACTAAAACGAGTAATAGTGATGTCGGCCGCTTTCCCCAGTTTATTCAAGTAGTCTTTAAAACCCACATGATCGACTTTAAAAGCACGATCCGGACGCCAACTTGGCGTGACAGCAATATCAAAACCGCTGTCATTAGCGATAAATTTATGATGCTCAAGGCTGTCCGCAGGGTCATCTGTGGTGCCGACCATTTTCACCTTCATTTGCTGCATGATGCCGCGAGCTGAAAACTCGGGTTGCTGTAGCATTTCATTGCATTGCTCCCAAATGGCATCGGCCGTTTTAGGGGAAAACAACACATCGGTAATACCAAAAGGACGGCGCAGTTCTAAATGCGTCCAATGGTAAATAGGATTACCAATACACTGAGGCACGGTTTTCGCCCAAGCTTGATATTTTTCCTTGAAGCTTGCATTGCCTGTGACCAAACGCTCTTCGATACCTGCGGTACGCATGGCGCGCCATTTATAATGATCGCCCTCTAACCAGATTTCCCCCAAGTTAGTGAAACGGCGATTCTCGGCAATTTCTTGCGGGCTTAAATGGCAATGGTAGTCATAAATTGGCTGATCAGCGGCGTATTCATGATATAAGCGCTTCGCCGTTTCTGTGGTCAGCAAAAAATCTTCTGTCATAAAGTTTTTCATATCATTCCCTCAGCTTATTTAAGGCTGCTCAGTGCGATAAGTTGTGAGCGTTCAACACGCTTGCCGTTCACATAGAAAGGACGTTGCTCACTGCCTGGCAGAACAAAACTCACCTCTTTGTAGGCGGGCTGCCATTCGCCTTCTTGGGTCACCATTAGGTCGATGCGCTCAAGATCGGATTTCAGCGTCATATTCAGCATTAGGTATTTGCCATCTAAATAGCCCGTTGATAGACCATCATCATCAAACACGGATAGATCCCGCTGCCCTGCGCCTTTAAATGGGAAAACAAGGAACTGACGTTGTGTGTCTTTTTCAGCATCCACATGAGCAATACGGCCACTAGTCGAAATCACACTGCCAGCACGAGCCAGTAACGGAATCTCTTCTAAAGCGGCAGGTAAAGTAATGTCTTGTCCACCGGCATACCAAGTTTTGCGGTGGAAGTCGTACCAGCCTTCGCCATTGTCAGGCAAATACACGGGACGCGTGCGTTGACCTTGTTCTACAACAGACGCCACCAATAGATCTTTACCTAGCAAGAAGTCGTCGCTTTCTTCATAGGTACGAGCATCGGCTTCGTGGTCCAAGAAAGTCGGACGCAACATAGGTTCGTGATCTTTATGCGCTTGCCAAAGTAGATCATACAAGTAAGGCATTAGGCGGTAGCGAAGCGTCATGGCTTCACGAATAATGGGCGTGACTTCTGGATACATCCAAGGCTCGTTAACCGTTTTGTCATCATTCCAAGAATGGATGGTAAAACGAGGGTGCATGACGCCATTTTGTACCCAGCGAACAAAGAGTTCTGGATCCGGACGATCTCCTGAGAAACCACCGACATCGTGACCAAGGTTGTACAAACCAGAAAGGCTCATGCCCACGCCCATACGCGTGTTGTAACGCAACGTTTGCCAGTTAGTCCGGTTATCACCGCTCCAGGTTTGCACATAACGTTGCATACCTGGGCAACCAGAACGAGAGATCAAATAAGGTCGTAAGTTCGGTGCGAATTCGGTTTGGGCTTCATAAGAAGCGCGCATCATTAACAATGGTTGCAATGGACGAATTAGCTTAATCGGCGTCTGCTTACCAAAGCCAACACAGCGAGCATTTCCATCCCAGACTTCGTATTCGTTGTTGTCATTCCAAGTGGAATCAATGCCTTTTTCAAGCAGTTGCTCAGTGACATTCTGTTTCCACCATTGAATAGTATTCGGATTAGTGAAATCTAGATGTGAGCCGGAATCATCCCAGAATTGAGACGATTCTGGCGCATCAAACTCAGAGTCTTGAATGAATAACTGTTGTGAAGCGACTTCATCAAAACGCGGGTGATCTTGCAGCAAGCAAGGCTTGATGTTGGCCGCTAATTTAAGACCTGCTTGATGAAAGTCTGAGGTCAATTTAAGCGGATCTGGCACCTTACTGGTGTTCCAATTAAACACGTAACGCTTATTACCAATGGACGTGTAACCAGACGAAAGCTGGAATGAATCACATGGCATGCTGTGATTGTCGCAGTGCTTAATAAAGTCACCAAGCTGTTCTTGCGCGTTTTCAGCGTCCGTATACAGCATGGTTGAGCCGCTGTAACCAAGGCTCCATTTAGGACCAAAAATAGTACGCCCCGTTAAGTTCACATAGGTTTTGGTAACGTCTAGAACTTTTTCGCCATACATGAAGTAGAAATCCAAATCCCCTTCTTCTGCATGGTAACTACGATAGTAGCCATGATAGTTATCCAGCTCGTTACCCAAATCAAACCAGCTGGTAGATAGGTTATCGTAGAAGATACCAAAGCTCGCCTGTTCCGTTTTCGTGATGTAAAAAGGAATGTGTTTGTACAATGGATCGGTGTGTTTGGCATCGTACCCCATCGCATCGATATTACGCATTTGGTAGCGCGAGCCGTGGCGATTTAAATCACCGGTTTTTTCGCCCAAACCGTAATATTTCTCGGACAAATCTCGGGCCATGTAATGGTGAATATCATTAGATTGCACTCCCAACATATACGCACCACTGTGACGGTCCGCAGCCAAATAGTGCCACTCACCTTTAGCGTCAGCGTATTCCCATGTCAATTTCAATGGTTTTGACAAAGTTACTCGAAGAGAAGAAGTCGCAATACTTAACTGATCACCTTGCTCAGCCACGCTAAAATCAGGGCAAGAAAACCCTTCCGTGCTCATGCGGTCACGACCTTCCCAGTTTATTTCACTGCCATTTAGGCCGTCATTTGGGGAAATACACCAGCTGTTTTCAAGCTGCAAAGTTTTGTTCTTTTTCAACAAAACACGAATGACGTTGGACTCTAGAACGAAAAAGTACAAAACATGACGATCATCACATTCAATGTCTATACGGTTATTTTCAACACCAAGAAGCTTCCAATGTTTAATCGGCTTCATAATTATTTATCTCCAAATATCGTTAAAATCTGCAAGCTTCTAAACTAGTAACCAAGCAAAAGAGACGGTAAAAACAAGGTGATTTCTGGAATGAAGGTCACCGCCAACAACGCCAATAACAGCAATCCAAATATGGGTAATAAAGGCTTAATAACTTGATCGATTTTCACTCCGCTTACTGAACAGCCTACAAACAGAGCGCTACCCACAGGAGGAGTACAAATACCAATACATAAGTTGAAGGTTAAAATGATGCCAAAATGCACAGGATCGATGCCCAGTTCCAAAGCAATAGGAAGAAAAATTGGCGTAAATATTAATAAAGCTGGCGTCATATCCATAAAGATACCGACGATAAGCAGAATTAAATTGATAATTAACAAAATGATAATTGGGTTATCAGACAAAGCGAGCAATGCATCACTCACCGCATAAGGAATATCGGCATTGGCCATTGCCCACGCCATAGACATAGACGCACCAATCAGCAACATGATCATAGCGGCTGTCATAACGGAACCGAGAATAATATTCGGCATATCTTTTAGGCTAACTTCGCGATAAATCAGCGCCAATAACAAAGAGTAAACAACAGCAACGGCAGAAGCTTCCGTCGCGGTAAAGACACCACCAATAATGCCGCCCATAATGACAACTATAAGACCTAAACTGGGGACGGCTCGCCACGTTATAATTCCCGCCTCAGCAAGGGACACACGCTCGGATACAGGATAGTTTTTCTTCTTCGCGACGATGGCAACAGCTAACATGACACAGGCGCCCATTAACAGACCGGGCAAGTAACCACCTAAAAATAAGGCGCTAATAGAAGTACCACCAGAGATAAGAGAGTAAACAATCAAGGCATTACTGGGTGGAATCAACAAACCAGCGGGGCTAGAGGTAATATTCACAGCGGTTGAAAAGACCGGATCATAGCCATCTTTTTTCTGTAATGGCGCCATAGTGCCACCCACCGCGGCGGCGGCAGCGACAGCCGAGCCTGAAATAGAACCAAACAGCATGTTAGCGATCACATTTACATGGCCTAAAGAACCTGGCAAACGACCTGCGAGTAGCTTAGAAAACTCAATAAGTCGAAGAGCTAAACCACCCCGATTCATGATGTTGCCGGCGAGAATAAAGAAAGGGATGGCTAGCAAAGTAAAGCTATCCATACCAGAAGCAAGTTTTTGCGAAACAACCGACAGTGACGCATCAAAAGGCAGCGACACCATAATAGACAATAACGAGGCAATCGCGATGGAAAAGGAAATTGGCACACCCAGTACCAACATGGTGAAAAAACTACCGAACAAAACAAGTGCAACTAACCATTCCACGTTTTTTATCCTTATTATTAGAATTTATGAATAACTGAATCAGGCAACGAAAAGACGTTATTACTTAGCCTGTAGAGCCGTTTAGTCTTGCGTTGGTGCAAAAAGATCTCGTAATAAATAGAGAATCATGCAAACACCGCTAATCGGAATCGCCGAATAAACCCATCCCATTTCCAATCCTAAAACGGGTGAAATTTGCCCGACACTTAGCGTTTTGAGTACTAAAGAACCACCGCCAAACACCATAATGACCACAGCAAAAAACAACCCAATTAGAGTAATTAGCAATTGCAAGGTCGCTTTTTTTCGCCCATCTAACGCAAGCAACATAAAGTCCATTGCTAAGTGTTTTTTCTGGCCCAAGGTAAACGCTGCGCCTAATAAGCCAACCCAAATAAAGAGAAATCTCGCCATCTCATCCGTTGACGTACTCGGTGCCCCCAACACATAACGAGAGAACACTTGCCAAACCACACACGCCACCAGCGCTACCATTAACGTGACACAAACAGTAGACAATATGCGGTCTACCACTCGAATAAATTTCGTCATTTACCACCTCCAGAAGGGATAAAAATCTTACATGACCACCATCAATCCACAACATATTGAACCAAACATCAAATCTGGTCAACAAAATAGACTAAATTGGTTGACCAGATTTAATGTGCGTGCAATTATGCAAACTCACAAAGACACAATTTACTCATCCGAAAACGTAAAAAATAATATAAAAATACCAAAACGGAGATTTTGACAATGTTAAATATTAAGCAAACTAAGCTGCATTTTGCCTCAGCATTACTGATAGGAGGCCTAATGGGTTCCTCATCAGTAAGCTTCGCGGAAACGCTAAAGTTAAGCCACAACGGTGATACAAAATCACCCATCCATAAGGCACTCAAGTTCTTTGCCGATGAGGTAGAAGAAAATACTAATGGTGACTTAAAAGTACGCGTTTATCCAAATGGTCAACTAGGCACACAACGTGAGTCTTTGGAACTGTTACAAAGTGGTGCTCTGGACATGGCAAAGTCTAATGCCAGTGAACTAGAGTCATTCGATCCCGCTTACGGCGCGTTTAATATCCCTTATATTTTTAGAGACCGTGAGCATTTTTATCGCGCACTAGAAAGTGAAGATATCGGCCAAAAGATTTTAAGCTCATCTGAAAAATATGGTTTTGTTGGTGTGGCCTATTTTGATGCTGGGTCTCGTAATTTTTATACAACGAAACCCGTTCGTTCCCCTGCCGATCTAAAAGGCATGAAGATTCGCGTTCAACCAAGTCCAAGTGCCATTAAAATGATGGAGCTTATGGGAGCCTCCCCTACGCCACTGCCATTTGGTGAGCTGTATACCGCTCTTCAACAACGTGTCGTCGATGGCGCTGAAAACAATATTGGTGCGGTGACGACTTATCGACATGGCGAAGTCGCAAAATATTACAGCCAAGATGAGCACGCCATGATCCCAGATGTTTTGGTTATTAGTAGTAAAACCTGGGAAAACCTATCCGATAAAAACAAAGACGCAGTACTGACTGCGGGTAAAGATGCAACCGCCTTCATGAAAACACTTTGGGCTGAGTACACAGAAGAAGAGCTCAACAAAGCAACAAAAATGGGCGTTGAAATTCTAGATGTTGATAAGGATGCCTTTATTAAAGCCGTTGAACCGATGCATAAAGATGCTGCAAACGACCCCGTTATTGCATCCTATGTGGAGGCCATAAAAGCACTCGACAAATAAGCTGAATCAAGCGACTCTTTTTGATATTGTGTATGGGTATCAAAAGAGTCGCTCATTTATTACTTCATCTTAATGCATATCTATACCTAATCTTTTCCTGTTACTGGCTAATTTAAATAAAGTAGAAAGCTATGATAAATACACTTGTAAAACCAAAGCGCCTATACCAAGAAGTGGGACTTAAGTTATACGAGGAGCTCAGACAAGGCCAATATGATATAGGAGATCGGTTACCACCAGAGCGTGATATTGCGGAACAGCTAGGCGTTAGTCGAACCCTGTTACGAGAAGCATTAATCATGCTTGAATTAATGGAAATTGTCGAAGTCCGAAAAGGCAGTGGTATTTATCTTCTCAATCTACCAACTAGCATAAGATCATCAGATACATTTGAAGAGTCTTTAAACAATGATGATGTTGGTCCTTTTGAAATGATGCAAGCAAGGCAGCTCCTTGAGAGTCATGTTGCTGAGTTTGCGGCCACTCAAGCGACCAAAAAAGACATTATTAAAATGCGTGATGCTTTGGAGCTAGAAAAGCAAAACATCGATACAGTGGATGCCGATCATGCTGCTGATAAACTCTTTCATTTAGCCATTGCTGAAGCAACCCAAAACAGCGTATTGGTTGACTTAGTAGAAAACCTTTGGGAAAGACGTGAAAACAGCCCAATGTGGAAACAGTTGCACTCTCATATTACCGACCAAGCCTATCGTAGAAAATGGCTAGTCGATCATGAAAATATACTATTGGCCATTCAACAAAGAAAACCCGATGTCGCACGTATGGCAATGTGGCGCCACTTAGAAAACGTCAAAGATACACTTATGTTATTGTCTGAACATCAAGACCCTAATTTTGATGGTTATTTATTTAGTTCAAACCCCGTACAACCCCCATGTGGCTAGTAAATGACGCCCTTTCCCTTATTGGCTAATAAGGGAATCTTCGCTCTTTTCCTATTTAAGATACGCTTTTTAACAAATCTCTGTGTCTGACTGATTGCTGTCAATGAATTCTTGGTCTATTAATATTAAAGAGAATCATTTTAAATGGTGTCAGTGATGGATCATAATGAATACACACAAAACCCCCTTCTTGCCAGCAGTCTAAAATTAATGGAAAACTCCTTTCTACAGCAATTAGTTAGCTGTTTACCAATGGGGGCAATGGTGGTTAACACCGAAGCGCGTATCTTATTCGTTAATGATTCACTGACGGAAATTTTAGGCTACTCAGCGACAGAGTTACTTGGGGCAGATATTGATTTTTTACTGCCTGACGAACTGAGATCAAATCACAAACACCTAATGAGTCAGTATTTTAGCCAACCACGCAAACGGCAAATGGGAGCAGGTCAAGCGCTACATGCAAAGCGTAAAGATGGCGTGCTGATTCCCATAGAAATTGGCCTAAACCCGATTGAGCAAGACAATCAAACCCTAGTATTAGCTACCTTAGTGGATCTAACCTATAGGCTACGCGCTAACTCTATGCTCCAGCGTTCCATACAAGATGCTCCACACGGCGTCTTAGTTATTGATGAGAAAGGCACTATTCGTGTTACAAATAACATGCTTTGTGAGTGTTTCGGCTATCAGCCAGAAGAACTACTTAATCAGCCTCTTGACCTCTTATTACCTGAACGCTATCGCCATCACCATGGTGATCTGCGCCGTTCTTTTCATCAAAACCCAATGCCTCGCATGATGGGGGTTGGGCGTGATTTAACGGCTTTGCATAAAGACGGGCGTGAATTTCCAGTAGAAATAGGCCTAAGTCCTTTTGAAGATGAGCACAACAACAATATGGTGTTCGTATCTTTATTAGACATCACAAAGCGTAAACGAATGGAGCAGGAGCTGCGTGAAATAAATACCAATCTAGAAGAGTTTACCTATGTTGCTTCTCATGATTTACGCTCTCCCCTTCGGGGCATTGCCGATTTATTAGAATGGATAAAAGAAGATCTCGGCTCAGACACCTTACCTGAAGTAAGCAATAATCTGGATCGTATTGGTATTCGTATTCAGCGTATGGAACAGCTAATTGACAATCTATTAACCTATGCCCGAGCGGGAAAAAAAGACGCTATAACCCAACAAATTGATATAAACGCCTTGTTAGATAACGTTTTTGAGCTACTTGAAATACCAGAAGGTATGCATTTAGAGCGAGACGTTCAAATAACACATTTTATTTCGACATGGGTGCCGCTTGAAACCGTTATGCGCAATCTTATTAGCAATGCTATAAAACACCATGACACAAAAATAGGCACAATTTTAATCCGCTGCGTTGCAGAAAATAATTTCTGCCATTTTTCAATTTGCGATGATGGACCTGGAATTCCTACGGCGGCCCATGAGCGCATTTTTCGATTATTTCAAACCATCACAGCAAGCGAGCGTGGTGGTACAGGTATTGGCCTTTCCGTTAGCCGACGATTAGTTGAATCCCATGGTGGTCGTATTAGTATCGAAGCCAATCAGCATCAGCGAGGTGTTACTTTCCACGTTTGGTGGCCCCGTTATTTAAGGAAGGATAATCATGATTAAAGAATTAAGTGTTTTAATCGTTGAGGATGATGATGTCGCAGCGGAATCTATCACTCGTGGGCTACGAAAAGTGGCTCCCGATATTCACTTGGTCTACGCAGAAAATGGTCAAATTGCCATAGACATTTTAAAAAAACAGCATCCAACTCGGGCCTTAAAAACCCCTTATTTGGTGTTACTGGATTTAAATATGCCGATTATGAACGGCTTTGAATTCTTAGAATACATTCGAGACGATAAAGCCTTACAAGATACGGTCATTTTCATTCTCACCACTTCAAATGACGATAACGATCGATCTCGTGCCTATGACAATAATGTTGCGGGCTATATGGTTAAATCTTCTGTCGGTCCACAATTTGCGAAGCTAGCCGCACTTTTACATGCCTATAAAAACGCAGTCGAACCAAATCACTGATTCAGGAGGAATCATGGAAGCAACCATAAACGATACTGGACACATTTTAAAACTTCTGCTTGTTGACGATGATGATGTAGACAGAGAGCGTCTGCGCCGTATGTTGTCAAAATCTGATATTGAAACTCATGTATTGGAAGCCTCTTCAATTGAAGATTCGATGGCTTATTTAAAAGAAGGCGACTTTGACTGCGTCATTGTGGATTATCGATTAGGACTTAATTCAGGCTTAACTCTTCTTAATCATATACGTACTATTTTAGAAAAGCGTTGCGCTGTGATCATGGTGACGGGATTAGGTGATGAAGAAGTGGCTGCTCAAGCGATGCGCTTGGGTGCAAGTGACTATTTGTTAAAAAACCATTTGCAAAGCTCCCAGCTTATCCGCGCCATTATTAGCTCAGTCCATCGTGCGGAAATAGACAAAAAACTGCATGACATGGCTCATTACGACAATTTAACTGGATTGGCTAGCCGCCCTCTGCTTTTAGAACATTTACAGCAAGCGATTACTCATGAAAAGTCTGCTGCGGTCGCCTTTCTTGACCTAGATAACTTTAAGCCTGTAAATGACAATTACGGCCATGACACGGGCGACTATGTACTGGTGACCATCGCCAACCGCTTAAAAAGGCTGCTTCGCAAAAGTGATACTTTAGCTCGAATCGGCGGTGATGAATTTGTACTTCTGTTGCGAGATGTATCAAGCAAAAAAGAGTGTGATGAATTCCTCAAACAACTCATTGATTTGGTCAATGCGCCAATTGAACTTGAAGCCTTCGATTGCCATGTTCAAGTGTCTGCTAGTATCGGTGTTGCTTTGGTTTCCAATGACAGCTTGGATGCTGACACCATTTTACGACGCGCGGATCAAACAATGTATCAGGCTAAAAACTTAGGCAGTAATAATATTTTATTTTTCGACCCTGAAGAAGAGCGCCGCCAATTTGCACGTCGAGCGATGTTACAAGCGGCAGAAAAAGGCATTGCAAACAATGAGTTCGAACTGCATTATCAGCCACAAATAGATATGGTAGAACATAAGTTAATCGGAGTGGAAGCGCTTATTCGATGGAATCACCCGACGATGGGATTTCTTTATCCGGCGGATTTTACAGAAGTACTAGAGCACCCTAATACCGGTATATTAATCGGTGAATGGGTTCTACAAGAAGCCCTCAGCCAACATGCCTTATGGCAAATAAAAGACCTCATTATCAGCGTTAACATCGCGCCAGCCCACTTACTCAGCAAAGGCTTTGCCCAGCGTCTGGGCCTGTTATTACAAAGTATGCCTGATATTAACCCGCAATCGCTAGAGCTTGAAATATTAGAGACGGTTTCGTTATGTGACATTAACCAAGCAGTGGAAGTGGTAAAAGCCTGCTGTCAACTGGGAGTTCATGTCGCATTAGACGATTTTGGCACTGGATATGCCTCATTAAACTATTTAAAAAAACTGCCTCTCAATACTTTAAAAATTGATAAAGGGTTTGTACAAAACCTTTTAATCAATCAAGAAGATCGCTCCATTGTGAAATGTATTGTGGCTCTAAGCCAAGCGTTTCATTACAAACTCATCGCCGAAGGCGTAGAGTCACTCGAGCACGAGCAGACACTGATTGAAATGGGTTGCCAACTTGGTCAAGGCTATTTCATCGCTAAACCGATGTCCGCGGATAAAATGAGCTCTTGGATCCTATCGTACAGGCAAGAACATCAGCTTCATTAAGAAACATGACATCAAAACTGGGTACTATTCCCCTCTAAAATAAGGATACGTTAACACCGTCTCATGGACTCAATCATGACAAAATGCGCGACCCATTGTGCAAAAAACCACCAAAACAAACCTTACAAAAGTTTCAAAACCACTATTTAGTTTCATTAAAGGAAAAGTAACTTCCGCTTAGAAAGAAGGTTGGTAGACTTCGGCGCACATTAAAACAAGCAAAAAAAGAGAGTCTATCATGATCACTAACGATGTTATGACGGTGCAAGATCAGCGCACCAGCAAAATCATATTGGCCATAGCCGCTATCACTATTTTATTAGCTACCTTTGCAGGCAATATGCCGGGTGGCATGATAGGGGCATTAGGAATTATGGCCATTATTGGTTTTATTCTTAACTATATTGGCGACAGAACACCGATTATCAACCAATTTTTTGGTGGCGGTGCTATTGTTGTCATTTTCGGCTCTGCTTACTTATTTCACAGTGGTCTATTTCCTTCCAGTGCAGAAAACAATGTCACAACCTTTATGAAAAGTGGCGGCTTTTTGTCTTTTTATGTGGCAAGCCTAGTGACTGGCTCTATATTTGGTATGGACACTCAAACACTTAAAAAAGCCGCACTAAAATACATCCCTGTTATTTTAGGATCGGCTTTCTTTGCTTGTATCTTCACCGGTTTAGTCGGTATGTTGGTCAGTAAAAGTTTTTATGACTCGGTTATGCTGATTGCCCTTCCTATCATGGGTGGAGGCATGGGTGCTGGCGCTGTACCACTTGTTGAGATTATGTCTGGTAAAACAGGAATGAGCGCAGAATCCCTAATGTCGCAAATGGTACCCGCTCTTGCAATTGGTAATGCCATTGCGATTGTCATGGCAGGCTTGCTGCACAAAGTAGGACAAATGGCCCCAAGCCTTACTGGTAATGGTCAGCTGATTCGTGGCCAAAAGCCAATGGAAGAAGAAGACCAAAAAGCCTCCGCGCTCAACGTGACCATTTTGGGTGTTGGCGCCTTGTTAGCCGTAAGCATGTATTTTCTTGGTACCTTGTTATCAAACTATATCAATATGCACACCTATGCGTTGATGATCCTTTCTATTGCCTTGATCAAGGTATCGGGCATCATGCCAAAAGCACTAGAGCAAGCCGCGTTCTCTTGGTACAAATTTGTCGTTAGCAACTTAACGCCCGCTCTATTGGTTGGTATTGGTGTGGCTTATACCGATCTGAACCAAATTTTGGATGCTTTGTCTCCAATGTATTTCTTACTGGTGTTAATTACAGTACTAGGGGCTGTATTTGGCGCAGGGTTAATCGGTTGGCTAATGGGCTTCTACCCTATTGAGGCTGCTATCACTGGCGGTCTTTGCATGGCAAACATGGGGGGAACAGGTGACGTAGCGGTACTTGCTGCCAGTAAGCGTATGGAACTTATGCCTTTTGCACAAATATCCTCTCGCATCGGTGGTGCTTTCATGCTGATACTTGCCACAATCGTGGTTCAAGCGATCGCTTAACACCTCTTTTTTAAACCATAGAAAAGGCAGAACATCCCTTGTTTTTGCCTTTTCTATTTTTGCGTTTTGTTTAGCACTCACTCTGTATGCTGTATAATCGCGCTTCTTCCTTTTCGTGATAATGAAGCGCCAATGACACTCAAGTCTTACCTTGCCTTAATTACAATCTCAACCATTACCATCATTGTCATTGCCGTCGCCTTAGTCTTTGGCTACTCCTTACAAAGCGCCTATTTAGACGGTATCAGTAAGCGTGGGCTAGAATTGGCTCGTGTTATTGCTCAAGATGACAACGTCATTCGTGCGGTGCAATCCAGTAATAATGGGCAAAGTATTTCCCTTGAGAAACATATTGAGAATTTACGCGGTAAAACGGATGCCTCCTACATTGTGGTGGTTGACCAAAAAGCCATTCGTCTTAGCCATCCCACAGCCTCCCTTATCGGTAAGGTATTTATCGGTGATGATATCTACCCAACCTTACAGCAAGGCATAGACTCTACCAGTATTGCCAGCGGCTCACTGGGAGAAGCCATTCGTAACTTTACCCCAATCAGAGACGAAACAGGTATTATTGGTGCGGTTAGTGTTGGCTATTTATCCAAGACCACCAGCGAATTGATTCATCAACACCTTCGTGAAGCGGGCCTATTAGTCGCATTCGTTTACCTACTTGGTGTCATCATCGCCATTGTCTTAATTGCCAAATTAAAGCGTACTTTTTTATCTCTTGAGCCAGAAGAAATTGTGCGTAAATTCAAAGAACACGAATTGATTCTAGATAGTATTCGAGACGGCATTGTGGCGATTGATCATCAGCAAAATGTCACCGCAATTAATAGCATGGCCATTGAATGGCTGACCATGAATGTACTTAGTTCATCCCAGGTGGTAAACAAACCACTTAGTGAGCAATCCCAAAGCCTTTCTCACTTCGCTCTAGAAGCAAAAGGGCAAATGACTCAAAATAAATTCAATTTGGGTAAGTTAAAGTTCCTTGCAAACTTATACCCAATTAAAAGCCCAAAAGGCGATGTCGGTTATGTTATTGTATTTTTTCCTGACCACGGTGAAAAATCTTTAGAGCAAGAACTGACCGCCAGTAAAAATTACGCCGATCTCTTACGCGCAAAAACCCATGAATACGCCAACCACTTGAATGTACTATCCGGTATGCTGCAAGCAGAGTGCTATGAGGACGCCATTGAGTTCCTTCAACAAGAAAGCGACGGTGATCAAGCGACTTTGCGGCGCATTATAAAAACCATTGAAAACAGCGCTGTGGCGGGACTGATTTTCGCCAAACACAATAAAGCCAAAGACTTAAAAGTGGACATGCTAATTGAAAGTGACTGTCAGCTCGGTAAATACCCACCTAAAACCAATGAAGCATTGGTAACACTAGTGGGTAACTTAATAGACAATGCTCTACTCGCAGCTTGGTCAAACAGATTAATGACATCGCCTTTTGTTAAGCTGTATATTAGTGACCGCAATGCCCACATCATGATTCAAATAGAAGACAGCGGTGCAGGTGTAGACGAAAAGCTAGAAAGCCGCATATTGGACTTTGGTGTCAGCAGCAAACACAATACAGAACAACATGGTATTGGACTGTATTTGGTCAAGAAAGTAGTCGACCAATACCATGGCAGCCTTGATTGGGAACGCAGTGAGGTGAATACCACTGTGTTTAGTATTTATTTGGATAAACGAGCACTAACAAGATGAATCGAATTCCTGTCATGATAGTGGAAGATGACCTGCGTGCTAGCTATGTATTAGAAAATACCGTCAATCAGCGCACAAATTTTATTGTCGTCGCTGTCTGTGAAAGCTTGCTAGAGGCAGAGCTAAAAGCAGAAGCCTTTGAACCTGAACTAGTTATGGTCGACATCAGTCTACCCGATGGCAATGGCATTGATCTGATATCACGACTCAAGAGCAAAGGCCTAAAAAGCGCTTTTATAATGACCACAGCAGAAAGAGACACCACCACCATTGAAAAAGCCATTCAACTGGGGGTAATGGATTATCTTGTTAAACCTATCAGAATGTCTCGGGTTCTTCAGGCACTTGATGACTATATTGATTTTAAGAAGCGCCTCAATAAAAATAATAAAATAGATCAGCAAGACATTGACGCACTCTTTAGAAAAAACGCAACATCAGATAATAGCCGAAAAACCCCCAAAGGGATTGATGAAAACACCCTAGACAAATTGACTCAATATTTGGAAACCACTGATAACAGACCGTTTACCGCCGAAGACATAGGTGAAGCCATCAACCTAAGTCGCATCACCGCCAGACGCTATCTTGAATACCTAGAGGCTCAAGGTCATGTCAGTATGACGCTGGATTACAAAACCGGCGGCAGACCCAAACAACGCTACAATAAAACGGTTTAGCCACGCATGAGCACTCTACTGACACGCGTTAAAAAACGGCTTTTTCGTCGTAAACTTGCACCTAAAAAAGTAATTTTTATCGGCATAGATTATTTGTGCTTTTCCCTAGCAAAGACTTTACTAGACTGTAACAAACACGCAGAACAACCCATCGAGATTACTGCATTTATTGACGATGAACCTTGGAACAACCGTACCCAAGTACACGGTGCAACTGTTTTTTCACCCAGTGAAATAGCCGCTCTGGTTCGAAAACACGACGTCGCTTTGATCATACAAATTCAAGGAGAATCAATCAGCATTGCAGACAATATTTGGGAAGGGATTTTTAAAACAAAAGCCAAACTGTTAACACTTGAAACACACCAAGAAATAAACACCATGCAGGCATTGGTATACCAAGCGTTATTATGATCTTTAAACGACGATATTGTCCCATTCGCTTAAAGATCAAAATTTTAGCAATGATTATTGAGCAAACGCCACTTGTTGGCTAGACATATGCATTGCTGCTTTAAGAGACTGAGTAGATGACATTGCCATCACATTTAATTGATCTGTAAATGTCTCTTTTGGCAATACAATATCACTACGCTGTGCCATCACTGTTTTAAACTTTTCAACGTCTATCGAATCAGGTCCATTCTTAATCGAATTCAATTCATCGTTCGTTAAGCTTGCCACTCCGCCGCCTGGTAAATAAATTGCACCGGTAATAAAGTCCACACCAAACGCCACAACGCCTGGAACAAAAAAGAACAACAAACCAATAGCATCTAATGCAGCAACACCCACATCGATTTGACCACTTGTTTGACCACGACGCTCTGGATATAGCAAAGTACCACACGCTGTCACTTGCGTAATAAGGAGCGCAGCGGCAATGCCTCGCGCCAGATGAGTAAAACCTAGATTTTTCTTTAAACCCGTCATACTTATTCCCTATCAATGATTATTACAAACGCTACTCTATATCGAAACACTGGCCGAGCACAAACCCAACCACTTTTATTTCACAATGCTTTCGTACTAAACAGACGTTATTTGTTCATCAAGCTTATCAATAATATAAGCACCAATCGGAAAGGCACTGGTAGCCGCTGGAGATGGCGCATTGCAAACATGCAAGGTTCGAGCACTCTGTGCGAACAAAAAGTCGTGCACCAAACTGCCGTCATTCATTACTGCTTGAGCCCTTATTCCTGCTGGATATGATTGCAAATCATCCAAAGTAACAAGATCGCAATACTTTTGAACTTGGGCTAGATAGCCGGGCTTGTACCAAGAGTTTTTTGTCTCTCTCAGTCCTGTTTTCCAGTGATTCATGAGTAACTTCCAAAAACCGGGAAAACGCACCATATCGAATACATCGCGCAAGCTTATATTAATTCGACCATAGCCTTCTCTTTTCCAACCTTGAACGGCATTAGGACCAACCGTCACTGAGCCATCAATCATTCGGGTAAGATGCACGCCCAAGAAAGGCAAATAAGGGTCTGGAATGGGGTAAATCAGATGATTGACTATCTGATTGTGTTTCGCTGGTAATTGATAATATTCGCCACGAAAAGGAACAATCTGAAAGTCAGTCGGTATGTTCAACATTCGAGTCAACCGATCGGCCATTAAACCACCACAGCTGACCAAATAAGCGGTGCTAACAACATCATTACTTAAGGTGATCGCCACTCGCTCATGACTTTCGTCAAGCTGCTTCACTTCGGTATTTAACCTAAGCTCCCCTCCTTTTTGCACAAAAAGCTCTGCTAACTTTTGGCAAATCCTTCGATAGCTCACAATCCCTGTAGAGGGAACAAACAGTGCTGCAATCCCCTTCACATTCGGCTCACGCTCTTTTAACTGAGCTTGATCCAACTTATGCACTTCTAAACCATTCTCCTGACAGCGCAGGTATAAGGCTTCCATGCGCTCTTTTTCAAGTGCATTGGTCGCCACCAATAGCTTACCGCACTCATCAAACGCTATGTCATGTTGAAGGCAAAACGCCTTCGTTGCTTTGGCTCCTCGCTGACAAAAATCGGCCTTTAAACTACCGGGGGCGTAATACACACCTGCGTGAATCACACCAGAATTATGCCCTGTCTGATGCAGCCCGACTTCGGATTCTTTTTCGATGAGCAAAATGCGATATTTGGGATAACGTTGAAGTAACTGCCATGCCGTAGAAAGCCCAACAATGCCAGCGCCTATCACAGCAATGTCATAAATAGAGTTTTTTAACGCGTCACTCATCACCTCATTCCTTTTTATTGTTGTTACAACAGATCACAAAAAACGAATAATCTGCATAAGACAGACTAAAAAATAGAGAACCTTTCACATAAGATCAAATGTTTTTAAGAAGCCTAACCTATCGGTACGATAAAACTCAATGCACCGCTGACAAACACACAGGATACCTTTTTGCTGCTCTGGAATAAGCGCCAGCATATCGTCAGGGACTATGACACGAAAACACCAACAAGTTCGGCTTTTATCAAGCTCACAACCATTATCACTTTTACAAAAAGGACATTTCATCGTTATACCCATTTATGTATCAATAGCGCAAAAAAAAATCCCCGCCGAAGCGAGGATTTTATCATCCGTCACACTTTAGAATACCAGCTTACCAGCCAGTGATTTCTTTCAGTGCAGCACCGATGTCGGCTAGAGAACGAACCGTTTTAACACCAGCGTCTTGTAGCGCTGCGAATTTCTCGTCAGCTGTACCTTTACCGCCAGAAATGATCGCGCCAGCGTGACCCATACGCTTACCAGCAGGTGCAGTAACACCAGCAATGTAAGAAACAACAGGCTTAGTCACGTTTGCTTTAATGTAAGCAGCCGCTTCTTCTTCAGCTGTACCACCGATTTCACCGATCATAACGATCGCTTCAGTTTGTGGATCATTTTGGAACATTTCCAATACGTCGATGAAGCTAGTACCTGGGATTGGGTCACCACCGATGCCTACGCAAGTAGATTGACCGAAGCCGGCATCAGTCGTTTGCTTAACCGCTTCATAAGTCAAAGTACCAGAACGAGATACGATACCAACTTTACCTGGCAAATGGATGTGGCCAGGCATGATGCCGATCTTACATTCACCTGGTGTGATAACACCTGGGCAGTTAGGACCGATTAGACGTACACCTAGCTCGTCACATTTAACTTTACAGTCAAGCATGTCAAGCGTTGGAACACCTTCAGTGATACAAACGATTAGTTTGATACCAGCGTTTGCTGCTTCAAGGATAGAGTCTTTAACAAAAGGCGCTGGAACGTAGATAACAGACGCTTCCGCACCTGTTTGCTCAACCGCTTCTTTCACTGTGTTGAAAACAGGTAAACCTAGGTGAGTTTGACCACCTTTACCAGGAGTTACACCGCCAACCATTTTCGTTCCGTAAGCAATCGCTTGCTCAGAGTGGAACGTACCTTGACCGCCAGTGAAACCTTGGCAGATTACTTTAGTATCTTTATTGATTAAAACAGACATTATTATTTGCCCTCCGCAGCTTTAACAACTTGTTCAGCCGCGTCTTTTAGACTTGTTGCAGCGATGATGTCTAGACCAGAGTTTGCTAGAACTTCACGGCCTTTCTCTGCGTTAGTACCTTCAAGACGAACAACAACAGGCACGTTAACACCTACTTGTTCAACGGCACCGATAATACCTTCAGCGATCATATCGCAACGAACGATACCACCGAAGATGTTAACCAATACCGCTTTAACATTGCTGTCAGAAAGGATGATTTTGAATGCTTCAGCAACACGCTCTTTCGTCGCACCGCCACCAACGTCTAGGAAGTTAGCTGGTTTGCCGCCATGTAGGTTAACGATATCCATCGTACCCATTGCTAGACCGGCACCGTTTACCATGCAGCCCACGTTACCGTCTAGCGCTACATAGTTAAGTTCCCATTTAGCAGCATGCGCTTCACGCTCATCTTCTTGAGATGGATCGTGGAACTCTTGCATTTTCTTCTGACGGTAAACAGCGTTACTGTCGATGCCAATTTTGCCATCTAGACAGTGAAGGTTACCTTCTTCAGTGATAACAAGAGGGTTGATTTCAAGAAGTGCGAAATCGTAATCGTGGAACATTTGAGACAAACCAAGGAACACTTTAGTGAATTGCTTGATTTGAGTTGGGTTAAGACCCAATTTAAATGCCAATTCACGAGCTTGGTAAGGCTGAGCACCCACTAAAGGATCAATGATCGCTTTATGAATAAGCTCTGGCGTTTCTTCTGCCACTTTCTCGATCTCAACACCGCCTTCAGTTGACGCCATGAAAACAACGCGACGAGTAGAACGGTCAACAACAGCACCTAGGTACAATTCGTTGGCAATGTCAGTGCAGGATTCAACAAGAATCTTAGCAACAGGCTGACCTTTTGCGTCTGTTTGGTAAGTAACCAAGTTTTTACCAATCCAGTTTTGTGTAAACGCAGCCACTTCTTCATAAGAATCAACAAGCTTTACACCGCCTGCTTTACCGCGACCACCAGCGTGAACTTGAGCTTTAACAACCCATTTATCACCACCAATTTTTTTCGCTGCTTCAACTGCCGCTTCTGGCGTGTCTACTGCGTATCCTGTAGATACTGGCAGGCCGTACTCAGCAAAAAGCTGTTTAGCCTGATATTCATGTAAGTTCATTTGATTCTTCCGCTCATCTGAATGATTGACATAAGCTCTGCCCGCTAAGACAGAAATTGCCGACTCGAGGCCGGCAAATCTAATTTTTTATTAACGCTTTTTACGGTTTGCGATATGGATCGCATGGTTGTCTACTGCTAACGCTGCTTCATGAACGGCTTCACTCACTGTTGGGTGTGCAAAAACAGTCAGAGCGATATCTTCTGCAGTAGAACCGAATTCCATTGCAATAACCGCTTGCGCGATCAAATCAGCCGCATGACCACCGATAATGTGGCAGCCTAGAATGCGATCTGTTTCTTCACAAGCAATTATCTTAACGAAACCATCAGTGTCATTTGCCGCCATAGCACGACCAGACGCTGCAAATGGGAATTTACCCACTTTAAACTTAATACCTTCTGCTTTGAGCTCTTGCTCATTTTTACCAACCCAAGCAAGTTCTGGGTGAGTATAAATAACAGACGGAATGCAATCATAATTCATTTGTGCTTTATGGCCAGCGATAATATCTGCAACCATAACGCCTTCTTCTGACGCTTTATGCGCCAGCATAGGGCCACGTACAATATCACCAATCGCATACACGCCAGGTACAGACGTACGGCACTGCTCATCAACAAATACGAAACCACGTTCGTCTAGCTTCACACCAGAGTCTTCAGAGAAACAGCCTTGAGTAAATGGCTTACGGCCAACAGCAACAATCAGCTTATCAAACGTTTGTTTCTGCTCGTTACCTTCTTTATCTAGGTAAGTCACTTCCACTTCTTCGCCATTGACTTGGCTGCCAGTAACGCGAGCACCAAGGCGAATGTCTAAATGTTGTTTCTTGAAGATTTTAGCTGCTTCTTTCGCAAGATCCTGATCGCAAAGGCTTAAAAAAGTGTCTTGCGCTTCAAGTACAACCACTTCAGAACCTAAACGAGCCCATACAGAACCCAGCTCAAGACCGATAACACCCGCACCGATAACACCAAGACGTTTTGGCACAGCACGGAAATCAAGGGCACCTTGGTTATCAACAATAATATCGCCAGTACGAGGTGCTGGTGGAATATTCACAGGAACAGAACCTGTTGCTAGAATCACATTTTCGGTTTCAAGAACAGTAACCGTACCGTCATGAGCCGTAAATTCGACTTTTTTGTTCGCTAGAACTTTACCAAAACCTTCAAAACTTGTTACGCCATTCGCTTTGAAAAGACCAGTAATACCACCCGTCAATTGATCTACGATCTTGTCTTTACGATCAACCATCACATCAACGTTCATAGCAACATCATTCATACTGATGCCATGTACGCTAAAAGTATCTTTCGCATCATGGTATTTTTGTGAAGAGTCTAACAGCGCCTTAGAAGGAATGCAGCCAACGTTTAGACAAGTACCGCCAAGACGAGGCTTGTTGTCTTTGTCTAACCATTTTTCGATACAGGCTGTTTTTAAACCCAGCTGAGCAGCGCGAATAGCGGCGACATAACCACCAGGGCCGCCACCAATTACAACAACATCAAATTTATCAGACATAAGAGATCCCATTTTTCAGTCAAACTGAACGGCCCACAGGCCGTTCAGTATTCAATTCATACAAATCAATTGGTACGAACAATTAGATTTCAAGTAAAAGACGTGCAGGGTCTTCAAGCAATTCTTTGATCGTTACCAAGAATTGTACGGCTTCTTTGCCGTCAATCATACGGTGATCGTAAGACAAGGCCAAATACATCATTGGCTGAATAACCACTTGACCATTAACCGCCATTGGACGATCTTGGATTTTATGCATACCCAAGATAGCTGTTTGTGGTGGATTAATGATAGGCGTAGACATCAAAGAACCAAACGTCCCACCGTTGGTGATAGTAAAAGTACCACCTTGCATGTCATTCATACCCAACTTGCCATCACGACCGCGAAGCGCAAAGTCCATGATAGTAGATTCGATATCGGCAAGACCCATTGCTTCAGTATTACGAAGCACTGGAACCATCAAACCACGATCAGTAGAAACTGCTACACCAATATCTTGGTAGCCATGATAAACCATGTCGTTACCATCAATCGATGCGTTCACAGCAGGGAAACGTTTAAGTGCTTCAGTAGCCGCTTTCACAAAGAATGACATAAAGCCAAGCTTGGTGCCGTTGTGTGTCTTAGCGAATAAGTCTTTGTACTTAGCACGCAATTCCATCACAGGGGCCATGTTAACTTCGTTATAAGTGGTCAACATCGCAGCCGTCTGTTGAGCTTCAACCAAACGTTTAGCAATCGTGGCACGAAGACGTGTCATAGGAACACGTTTTTCAATGCGTCCATCAGCACCTAAAGCAGCGACAGGTGCCGAAGCAGGTTTAGAAGCTGGAGCAGAAGCCGCTTTGGCTGGCGCAGCAGGAGCAGGAGCAGATGCTTTTGCTTTCACAGCTGCATCCACATCTTCTTTAGTAATACGACCACCTTTACCTGTGCCTTTAACTTGCGACGCGCTTAAACCAGCTTCAGACAGCGCTTTGCGAGCAGCTGGGCCCGCAACACCATCTTCGTCAGCTTCTACGGCCGCAGTAGAGGAGGAAGCAGAAGTAGCAGGTGCCGCTTCAGCAGCAGAAGCACCAACCAAGAAATTGGCAAGCACTTCATCACTCAAAACAGTATCACCTTCATTTTTCAGAACATCACCGATCACGCCATCTGCTGGAGCAACCACTTCTAGAACCACTTTATCCGTTTCAATGTCAACAATGTGCTCATCACGTGAACACGCTTCACCGGCTTTCTTGTACCAAGTTGCCACGGTACCGTCTGCAACAGATTCAGGAAAAGTCGGCGCTTTAATTTGAACGGTTTCTTTTGATGAAGAGGCCGCAGCGGCTGGAGCCGCTTTTTCAGCTTGAGCAGGAGCTGCAGCCGCACCTGATTCAAAAATAGCCAATACTTCGTCGCTTAGTACGATATCGCCTTCTGCTTTTAAAATTTCTTTTAAAACGCCGTCCGCTGGTGCAACCACTTCTAAGACAACTTTATCAGTCTCGATGTCAACGATGTGTTCATCACGCGCACAGGACTCACCTGGCTGTTTGTACCAAGTAGCAACGGTACCGTCTGCTACGGATTCTGGAAAAGTAGGTGCTTTAATTTCAATGCTCATTTTATACCCTTATCTCTCTGACAGGCTATGGTACTAACCAACTAATGCGTCGTTGACCAGTGCTTCTTGTTCTTCAACATGGATTGACATGTAACCAGCCGCTGGCGCAGCAGACGAAATACGTCCTGCAAAGCGGATTTTCAATTCTGGGTACAGTTTTTCCAATACTCGATTCATACGGTGACGATTGGCATGCCAAGCACCTTGGTTTTTCGGTTCTTCTTGACACCACACCAAGCTCTCAACATTTTTGTACTGTTCCAACTCAGACTCAAGGTCAGCGTATGGGAACGGATACAACTGCTCCAAGCGGATCACAGCAACATCATCTTTTTGCAGCTCTTCACGACGGTTGATTAAGTCGAAATAAACCTTACCGCTACATAGGACAATACGTTTTACTTTATCCGCAGTAACCGTTTCAGATGATTCTGGTAATACCGTTTTAAAACTTCCCTCTGCCAAATCTTCTAATGTCGAAATGGCCTGTTTATGACGCAACAGACTCTTCGGTGACATGATGATCAGCGGACGACGCATAGGACGAATCGCTTGGCGACGAAGAATGTGGAAAATTTGTGACGGCGTTGTCGGAACACAAACCTGAATATTGTATTCAGCACAAAGCTGCAAGAAACGCTCTAAGCGTGCTGATGAATGCTCTGGTCCTTGACCTTCATACCCATGAGGCAACAACATGGTCAAACCACATAGGCGACCCCATTTATGCTCACCACTGGTAATAAATTGGTCAATAACAACCTGTGCACCGTTAGCAAAGTCACCAAACTGCGCTTCCCAAATGACCAAACCTTTTGGAGAAGTACTTGCGTAGCCATACTCAAAGGCCAACACTGCTTCTTCAGAAAGGTAAGAGTCATATAGATCCATTGTTGGCTGATCTTCTGACAAATGCTTAAGAGGAATATAGGTACTGCCGTCTTTCTGACTATGAATAACCGCATGACGGTGGGAGAATGTACCACGACCAGAGTCTTGGCCCGTAATACGAATCGGATAGCCCTGTTCGAGCAAGGTCGCAAATGCAAGCGTTTCCGCATAACCCCAGTTAAGAGGTAAAGCACCCGCCGTCATCTTATCGCGGTCTTGGTAAATTTTCTGAACTTGACGCTGAACAACAATACCATCAGGTATATTGGTTAACTTCCTAGCAACTTCCTGTAATTTAGAAAGCGGATATGTTGTATCGCCAGCATCTGTCCATTCGACACCAAGGTATGGCTTCCAATCAACAAAAGAACCTGTTTGAGATTCAAGAACCAAGCTTTTCGCTACATGACGACCGTTATCCAAATCTTCACGGTTTTCAGCAACCATTTGATCGGACTTCTCTTGAGTCACTACAGACTCACTAACTAGACGATCTGAATATAAAGTACGAGTCGTTTTAAGGTTGTTAATCACATTGTACATTAACGGCTGAGTACCAGAAGGCTCATCCGTCTCGTTATGACCACGACGGCGGTAACAAACCATGTCGATAACCACATCACGACCAAATTCGTAACGGTAATCCAATGCCAACTGAGTCACAAACAACACCGCTTCTGGATCATCACCATTCACGTGGAAGATCGGCGCCTGAATCATTTTAGCAACATCGGTTGCATATTCAGTAGAACGCGAGTCTTCTTGACGGTTCGTGGTAAAACCCACTTGGTTGTTGATAACAATATGAACCGTACCGCCTGTACGATAAGCACGAGTTTGAGACATCTGGAATGTCTCCATAACCACACCTTGGCCTGCAAAAGCTGCATCACCATGAATGGAAATAGGCACAACACTCTTACCGGTGATGTCTTTACGACGATCTTGACGAGCACGCACCGAACCTTCAACAACTGGAGAAACGATTTCCAAATGCGATGGGTTAAAAGACAGAGCAATATGAACTTCTCCACCTGCTGTCATCACATTAGAAGAGAAACCTTGGTGATATTTAACGTCACCTGATGTATTGACTAGCTTCTTACCTTCAAACTCGTCAAACAAATCTTTCGGGTTTTTACCTAGTGTATTAACCAATACGTTTAGACGACCACGGTGAGCCATGCCGATTACAACTTCTTTGGCACCAAGTGCACCAGATCGTTGAATCAACTCATTTACCATTGGTATGAGACTTTCGCCACCTTCAAGACCAAAGCGCTTGGCGCCAGGGTATCGGCTAGCAAGGTATTTTTCTAAGCCTTCCGCTGCCGTTAAACGTTCTAGCAGGCTTTCGCGAGTTTCTTGAGAGTATTCAGGACGAGAACGAACGGATTCGACACGCTGTTGAAGCCAGGCTTTTTCCTGCGTATCAACGATGTGCATGAACTCATAACCGATGCTACCGCAATAGGTTTTTTCAAGTTCGGATACAATTTCACTTAATTTAAGAGCGTCTTTATTAAAAAACAAAGAGCCTACATTGAATACTGTATCTAAATCAGCGCCTGTTAATTGGTGATAGCCAATATCTAAATCAGCTACTTTCTCACGTTTTTGCAATCCAAGCGGATCAAGCGTTGCATGTTGATGCCCGCGAACGCGATAAGCATTAATCAACTGCAAAACACTAATTTGCTTCTGCTCATGATCAGAAGTCGCCACTTTACCAGTAGAAACTGGCATTGAGCGAAATTTATTCTTACCAATTTGTAGAAACTGCTCTTGAATCACTGAATGAGGTAGATCAGTTGATTGCGCTTCGCTTACACGAGGCAATTGATCAAAACATTTACGCCATTCTTCCGACACTGAGTTCGGATCGACGAGGTAGCTTTCAAACAACCCTTCAACATATTCCAAGTTTCCACCTGAAAAGTGAGAGGTGCTCCACAGCAACTCCATTAAACTTTCGTGCATTCTCGATCACCCTTATGTTCGAGCCAGCTACCGGGGTCCCGGTATCAACCTATGATTAAGATCGATCATTTTATCAGGCCCGTAAGGCTATTAAAGCCTCGATTTTTTTGTTTATTTCCAGCTACTTCCGCCCTTCTACGTTCAATACTAAACCACCACAAGCGTTTTATTTAAATAAACAAAACCCTTTGAATCCATAATCACTGAGGCAATGGTTTTTCTTAGTACATCCTTGCTCGTAAAGATCGAATTTTAAAACGTTTTTGCCATATTCTCTACAGCAGAATATGCAAAAATGGCGGCATTGAATCATTCTTCAAGCCGCCGACTTTCGATGATCACATTAAAACAAAGCTATGGATCACATTAAGCATTATCAGGTCGCTCTTTGCAAAAGCATCGAACGAATATTACCAATGGCCTTAGTCGGGTTTAACCCTTTAGGACACACGTTCACACAGTTCATAATACCATGGCAACGGAAGACACTAAATGGATCGTCTAGATCACTAAGACGCTCCTGTGTCGCTGTATCACGGCTATCCACCAAGAAACGATAAGCTTGCAACAAACCCGAAGGCCCTACAAATTTATCTGGATTCCACCAGAAAGATGGGCAGGCTGTTGAACAGCAAGCACACAAAATACATTCATAAAGACCATCAAGCTTTTCACGTTCTTCAGGGCTTTGCAAACGCTCAATCGCTGGCGCTGGCGTATCATTAAGCAAATAAGGACGAATTTTCTCATATTGCTTATAAAACTGCCCCATATCAACAACGAGGTCACGAACCACTGGCAAACCAGGAAGCGGACGCAAAACCAACTTACCTTTTTTCACCGCCTCAGAAACAGGCGTAATACAAGCCAAACCATTCTTCCCTGACATATTCATACCATCAGAGCCACACACACCTTCACGACATGAACGGCGGTATGAAATACTTGGGTCTTGCGCTTTAAGCAAGTTTAAAACATCAAGCACCATCAGGTCTTTACCTGCTGGCAACTCAATTTCATAATCCTGCATGTAAGGAGCGTCGTCCTTCTCAGGATTGTAGCGATAAATACTAACTAACATTGACATAACTCCTTAGTATGAACGAGCCTTAGGTGGGAAAGCTTCCATGGTTTTTGGCGCAAAGTTTACATCACGCTTGGTCACAGTCTTACCTACTGGGTGGAATAAAGAATGCTTCAACCAGTTTTCATCATCACGTTCAGTAAAGTCATTGCGAGCATGAGCGCCACGGCTTTCTTTACGGAATTCAGCCGGAATAGCAGTTGCTTCGGCAACTTCTAGAAGATTTTCAAGTTCAAGAGCTTCAATACGAGCGGTATTGAACGCTTGACTCTTATCTTCAAGGTATAAATTCTCAACGCGAGCACGAATCTCTTTTAGCTGCGCCAAACCTTTTTGCATCGCTTCGCCATCGCGGAACACACCAAAATAAAGCTGCATAACACGCTGAAGATCTGCACGAACAGCAGCAACACTCTCACCACCAGTTGAGCTATTCAGACGATTCAAACGAACCAACGCCTGTTCAATATTGGTATCATCAGCGTCCAATGAATCAAAACCGGCATCTAACGATTTCTTAACATGCAAACCAACCGCCCGACCAAATACAACCAAGTCAAGCAAAGAGTTACCACCTAGACGGTTGGCACCATGAACAGATACACAAGCTGCTTCACCACAAGCGTAAAGACCATCAATAATGACGTCTTCGCCCGCTTCATTTTGCTTAAGAGCTTGACCACCAATATTAGTAGGAATACCACCCATCATATAGTGACAAGTTGGGATAACTGGAATTGGCTCTTTTACTGGATCAACGTGAGCAAAAGTACGTGACAATTCTAGGATACCTGGAAGACGCTTATTCAAAGTTTCTTCACCCAAATGATCCAATTTCAGCAATACGTGATCTCCATCAGGACCACAACCACGGCCTTCTAGGATTTCAAGAATCATTGAACGTGCAACAACGTCACGACCAGCAAGGTCTTTGGCGTTTGGCGCATAACGCTCCATGAAACGCTCTCCGTCTTTATTAATCAGGTAACCACCTTCACCACGACAACCTTCCGTTACTAGCGTGCCCGCACCGTAAATACCGGTTGGGTGGAACTGCCACATTTCCATATCTTGCATTGGGAAACCAGCACGAAGCGCCATACCTACACCGTCCCCCGTATTGATGTGAGCATTGGTTGTAGATTGATAAATACGGCCCGCTCCACCTGTTGCAATAACAGTTGCTTTGGCTTTTAGGTAAACGGTTTCGCCCGTTTCAATACAGATAGCAATAACACCAACAACAGCATCTTCGTTATTTTTAACAAGATCCGTCGCATACCATTCATTGAAGAATGTCGTGCCGCCTTTTAAGTTACCTTGGTACAAGGTATGTAAAAGAGCATGGCCAGTACGGTCAGCCGCAGCACAAGTACGCGCCGCCTGACCACCCTTACCAAAATCTTTAGACTGACCACCAAATGGACGTTGATAAATACGACCCTGTTCAGTACGAGAAAACGGTAGACCCATATGCTCAAGTTCAAAAACCGCTTGAGGACCAACAGAACACATATACTCGATTGCGTCTTGGTCACCGATGTAATCTGACCCTTTTACAGTGTCATACATGTGCCAGCGCCAATCATCATTTGGATCATCACTTGCAATTGCGCAGGTAATACCACCTTGAGCAGATACGGTGTGTGAACGAGTTGGGAATACTTTCGTTACACATGCCGTATTCAAGCCAGACTCAGTCAACTGAAGTGCGGCACGCATACCTGCGCCACCCCCACCAATAACAATGGCATCAAAAGAAATCGTACGAATATTTGCCATTACTTATAGCCCCCAAAGAACCTGAACACCCCATACGATGTAAATAAACATTACAAGACCGCATAGAGATTGAAAGAAGAAACGAGCACCTGTTGCTTTAATGTAGTCAGTAGAAACAGACCATAAACCGATCCAAGAATGCATACCAATAGACAGAAGCACCATCAAACTAAAGATGCGCATCCATGTTGCTTCAAACAGAGCACTCCACTGATCATAAGTAAGATCTGGGTTGAGCAGCAAATAACCAATAATAAAAACCGTATACAAAGACAATACAACGGCAGAGACACGCTGCATCATCCAGTCGTAAAGACCTGAACGACCAAAGCTTGTGATTTGAGTTACCATATCCACACTCCTGCTAACACAATAAGAACCGCCGCGATCACAAAGTTTGCGATGGCAGCATTACGCCCACTTTCCAGTTCTTCAAAATACCCCATATCCATAAACAAGTGCTTAACACCCGCTACGAAATGGTACATCAGAGCAGACACCACACCCCAAATCACAAACTTCACCAAGAAGTTTGTTTGCAGCGCAGTTACTACCTGATCAAACCCCTCTTGTGACTCTAGAGAAAGGTCGAAGGCATAGAACAAGAAAGCCAACCCTACAAAAAGGATGACTCCTGTTACACGATGAAGAATAGACACGATTGCTGTGACTGGCTGAGATATTGTTAAAATATCAAGGTTGACTGGTCTTTTTTTATTCACGACTTTTTACACCATTTTGTATTGATTGAATGGTCAATCACGACCCAATGTCTATACGTGCTATTATTACAGTTAGATCATAGTAGTATAGCGACGTCATAGGCCTGCTTTGAAAATCTCATCGATTTGCAAACAAATGCTTAAAAGCGACTCTCTTTTATCCATTAGCAGCAACAAATCAATGAAATCGTCTGAGGCGCAATTATAGACCAGCCAAAAATACTAAGACAAATAGACTGAACAAGAGGTTTTCAATGATCACCATTCATCAAATGAATGTATCCATAAGCCGAAACAATAATGGTATAAAATTACACAAAAAAACACCCATATAAACCTCAAAAAAACCATACAAATCAAATGCATAACTATTTTTCGTCATTTTCTTGACTTTACACCAACCCCTTGTTTTGTCAGATAATTACAAAATAACTCAACCCAATGTAAATAGAGTGCAAATGAACAAGATTGACTTTTATAGTCTAGAGACAGTATTTTTTCCGCACCTTCTGGGCCAGGTGGAGTCAACCTACGACGTCTTAGCCCCGAACCAGAATACGAAGGAGACCATAAATGGCTGATAAAAAAGCGCTACTCAAAGTGGATGGGATCGATAAAACTATCGAACTTCCTGTTCTTTCAGGCACTCTAGGCACAGACGTTATCGACGTCAGAAGTTTAGGCGCCAACGGTGTATTCACCTATGACCCAGGATTTATGTCTACCGGCTCTTGTGAATCCTCTATTACCTACATAGATGGAGATGCTGGCATTCTTTTGCATCGCGGCTACCCTATTGCCCAGCTTGCAGAACACTCAGACTATCTAGAAACCTGCTATTTGTTACTTTACGGAGAACTACCGGATAAAAAACAAAAAGCAGAATTTGAAAGAACGGTTGGTAAACACACTATGGTAAACCAATCGATGCACAAATTCATCGAAGGTTTCCGTAATGATGCTCACCCTATGGCCATCATGTGTGGTCTCGTTGGTGCACTCTCTGCTTTTTACCAAGATCATATGGACATCAGCAATCCAAAACACCGCGAAATTGCTGCATTCCGTCTTATCTCTAAAATGCCGACATTAGCATCGATTTGCTATAAGTATTCTAAAGATCAGCCCGTTATGTATCCTCGTAACGACTTGTCTTATGCTGAAAACTTTTTGTACATGATGTTTGCGACACCTTGCGAAGATTACAAAGTTAACCCTGTTTTCGCCAAGGCCATGGACAGAATTTTCATTCTTCATGCAGACCATGAACAGAATGCTTCAACGTCCACAGTACGTTTAGCAGGCTCTTCAGGCGCCAACCCGTTTGCTTGTATTGCAGCAGGTATTGCGACACTTTGGGGACCTGCTCACGGTGGTGCTAACGAAGCGGTTTTGACTATGCTTGAAGAAATTGGCGATGTGGAACATATCGACAAATTCATTGCCAAAGCAAAAGATAAAAACGATCCATTCAGATTAATGGGCTTCGGTCACCGCGTTTATAAAAACTTTGATCCTCGTGCCAAAGTTATGCGTGAGACATGTGATCAAGTATTGGCTGAATTAGGCCAATCAGATGATCCATTATTGAAAATTGCCAAACGTCTTGAACAGATTGCCCTAGAAGATCCTTACTTTGTTGAGCGCAAACTGTATCCAAATGTGGATTTCTATTCTGGCATCATCATGAAAGCCATTGGCATCCCGACCAGTATGTTTACGGTTATTTTTGCTATGTCTCGTACCATTGGCTGGATTTCTCATTGGAACGAAATGATCAGTGGACCCTATAAAATTGGCCGTCCGCGCCAACTTTATGTGGGCAAACCGCAGCGCGACTATCCAACTGAAAAATAACCTATTGAATAGCCTACAAAAAAACGCGCTCTAGGCGCGTTTTTTTTGGTTATTTTTGTCGAACATCAGTCGTTATGTACAAACTTATTCATCATCTTCCACAATTTCAGTGACCGTGGACTGACCACACTTAACGCAATCCCCTTCGATCCAAACCCTATCTTTGCTTTCAAACTCTCTTGGGTTGATCATACCCAAATCTACTTCCATACAATGGTTGCACCACGTTTGCGCCAAAAAGTCTCTTTGCTCTTCCTCAGAGCGAGCAAAAAAATCTCTATTTACGACGTCTTCGGCCAATATATCTGTCATTTAATTCCCTCCACTATATTGATAAGATACCACTCTGTTAGCGTCAGGATCTAACGCATTTAATGGCACACTAATCAACAGACGACTCAAGGATATACTGTTGAACAGTTTTTGCTTATCACCATCAATTTCTATTGAAAATTCAATACTATCGCCGTTCACTTGAAGCAAAGTCACATTACGTACAACACCAATACTTTCTAGATAAGACTGGACTTTACTCATGGCACTATAACTTTCCACACCTGCCACCCGAATGTTTAACTTACTTACCGACCCGCTATCACGCACCGAAGCATAACGAGAAGAAAATACCTTAGCCAATCTAACCGTGGCTTGGTCAACGACCTCTTTTATCGTACTGCCGGTTAATGCAAATCGCTCTGATTCACCGCTCTTAAGCAACACCAGCAAATTCCCACTCACTTGACCTGCGTAATTACTGATTCTGATCGCCGCCACAGAATCTGTCTGGTAACGAGTACTAGCACGGCTAATGCTGTCCTCAAAAAAACCCCAAACATCGGCTGTAGAAATCATTCTTTTATCCACATCGTCCTGCAAAGGCGCGTAAATTGGCAGACCAGCCAAATTTGCGGACAATGCAAACTCATTTAACGCAACGGAGGGCTCTCTTGAGCCTGACAGGCTGCGAACGCCGTTCGCCTCACTTACTAACCACACGAGCACTGAGGGTCTATTCTCCCCCCAGACCGGTAAGTTATTTTGTGACAGAAAGCGATCAATCGACTCTTGATAAAAAGTCACTTTAACCTGCTTACCCGGCACCAAACCACCACCTGACGGTATGAGTTCACTGAGCGAGGCAACCGAATGTTGCGCAACCCAAGCTGACGCCTGCCGCTTAGCTTGGGTCAACACACTGTTTGTGATGGCACCTTTATCACCAGACACCTTTATCAATACGGCTTCTGCCGCCAAACCAAACGCTTGACTTAACATCTGCTCCTCTGATTGTGCCACTGGCAAATTAATTTCAGCACTATAAAGCCCTTGAACAGGGACCGCATTGGCTGTCGGAATCAACAAAACACTAATGAGCAATAAAAATATACGAGAATTCATAGCCTTTCCTTCGTTTATTTGCCTATTCTACTGTCTTAATTGCAAAGAACCATAGCCCTAATGCGCCACTATGCTAAAATGCATTTTTTTCCTCGTACCATGATAAGGCATAGGCAATGACCAAGTCAGATAAACCATCGATTAGTTATAAAGACGCCGGCGTAGATATTAACGCAGGCAACCAACTTGTTGAACGTATCAAAGGCGTAAGCAAAAAAACTCGTCGCCCTGAAGTAATGGGTGGTCTGGGAGGATTTGGTGCCTTGACACGTCTTCCAACAAAATACAAAAACCCCATTCTTGTTTCCGGCACAGATGGTGTGGGCACTAAGTTGCGTTTAGCAATGGACCTCAATCAACACGACACCATTGGTATTGATCTTGTGGCAATGTGCGTTAACGATTTAGTGGTAGCTGGCGCAGAGCCACTATTATTCCTAGATTATTACGCAACAGGCAAGCTAGATGTTGATGTGGCTGCTAACGTCGTAACTGGAATTGGCGAAGGCTGCATTCAAGCAGGTTGCGCACTGGTCGGTGGTGAAACCGCAGAAATGCCCGGTATGTACCACGATGGAGATTACGATCTAGCAGGATTTTGTGTTGGTGTCGTTGAAGAAGAAAACATCATTGATGGTAGCAAGGTAAAAGCAGGCGACACATTAATCGCATTAGGCTCGTCTGGCCCTCATTCAAATGGTTACTCTTTAATTCGCAAAATTCTTGAAGTCAGTAAGGCCGATCTTAATCAGGAGATCGACGGTGTTGCATTAAAAGATGCGCTCATGGAGCCAACCCGTATCTATGTCAAATCTATCCTAAAATTGATGGAATCTGTTTCCGTCAACGCTTTGGCTCACATCACAGGGGGCGGACTTTTAGAAAATATTCCTCGTGTTCTTCCTGAAGACACCGCCGCTCGCATTGATGCAAGCAGCTGGAAACGCCCTGCTGTGTTTGATTGGCTACAAGAACAAGGAAATGTTGAGCAAGAAGAAATGTACCGTGTTTTAAACTGCGGTGTCGGCATGGTACTTTCTATTAATGCAGACAAAGCAAACCAAGCACTTGCCATTTTAAAAGCAGAAGGTGAAAACGCTTGGATCATTGGTGATGTTTGTCCTCGTAACGGTGGCAAAGAGGTATTAATCTCTGATTTAGAGGCACAGGCATGAGTTTTCCGATCGTTGTCTTAATTTCTGGCAGCGGCAGCAACTTGCAGGCTTTGATTGATCAAAGCTTGCAAGGACAACTCAACATCAATATTTGTGCAGTGATTAGCAATAAGGCAACCGCTTATGGACTCGAAAGAGCCAAAATAGCGGGCATTCCTACTCACACACTTGACCACAAGTCCTTTGCGAGTCGAGAAGAGTTTGATGCCGAGCTACAAACTCTTATTGATCAGTATCAGCCAAAATTGGTTGTTTTAGCGGGTTTTATGCGTATTTTAACGGAAACCTTTGCGAAACATTACGAAGGTAGAATGCTTAACATTCATCCTTCATTGCTTCCTAAGTACAAAGGATTAAATACACACCAGCGAGCAATTGATGCAAACGAGAAAGAGCATGGCGTTTCGGTGCATTTTGTTAGTCCGGAGCTAGACGCAGGCGCTGTTATTGTCCAAGCCAGTACAGAAATTGCCAAAAATGAAAGTGCAGAAACTTTAGCGACTAAAGTTCATGCCTTAGAACATATTATCTATCCTCTCGCTGTCAAATGGTTCAGTGAAGAAAGATTAACATTTCAAGACGGAAAAGCTTTTTTAGATAAGAATGAACTGCCCGAAAGCGGCATTCTCTATAATGAAGCACTAACATGATGTAGGAGAAAGCATGAGAGCAGCTAAAATTCCAAAGCGTTTAAGGGCGTTTTTTATGGTTTTTTTTATAAGTACTCCCATGCTTTCTCTTCCTTCTCAAGCCATCGCCTCCGAAGCACAAAACACGTTTCTAGCCCCTTACTCTGCAGTCTATAGTACCATTTGGAAAAAAGGTATTAGTCTAAAAGTAGAAGGTAAACAAACCCTATCGAAAAAAAGCAACAACTTATGGCAGTTTGTCTTTACGGCCGACAGTATAATAGCCTCTCTTAACGAATCCTCTACTTTTTATGTAAAAGACCATCAGATCATTCCAACCCACTACCGCTACAAAAGTTCGGCATTAGGAAAAAAACGCAGTGCCACACTCACCTTCGATTGGGATAACAATCTTGTCCGTAATGATGTCAAAGACAAACCGTGGAACCTGACTATTCCTTCAAAGACATTGGATAAACTGTCTGTACAACTGCAAGTTAGACAAGACTTAAAACAAGGAAAAAATGAATTTGATTATCAAATTGCCGATGGTGGATACATTAAAAATTGGCGATTTAAACGCGACAAAGTAGAAGACATAAACACCAAACTGGGTCGATTTTCGGCGATTAAAGTCATTCGCACCGACAATCTAGAAAAGGGTAAGAGGACGTCTTTCTGGTTTGTTCCCGCACTCGACTACCTTTTGGTGAAATTAGAGCACCAAGAAGATGGTGAATCCTATCATCTCGATATTGAATCCATGAAATAAGCTTAGACTAAGTCACTAGGTGTATTAACATTCAACAAGTCCACATCGTCAGACCAAATAACAGACTGACAACCAAATTTCTCATAAAAAGCGAAAACACTATATCGCTGAGTATTATCTAGAAATTGCCCAAGCGCTCGGTAAGCGCTTTCTACAGGCAAAATGGCATGTAAAGGATGAGTACCAGAGACACTTTCTAAATAATGAATTTTTTCTGGTGATAACAAACTAACGTCTTTCAGTTTTGCAAAAGCCTCACTGCTAATACGAGGCGTATCGCAAGGCGAAATTAATAAGTGCGATGTTTTCGCAAAGGCCAAACACGTTAATATACCGCATAGTGGTCCTTTTCCTTGATAATATGGGTCATCGGTAACCACCTCATAACCAAGCGCTGCATAAGCGTCAAGATTTCGGTTCGCATTAATAAATACTGTCGTTGCAACCGATTGTAACGCCCTCCCAACCAACACAGCCATAGGCTCATTTTGAAAAAATAATAAGCCTTTATCTTGGCGCGACATTCGCTCTGCTTTTCCACCCGCTAACACAGCGCCAGATAAAGAGGTAAACAACATACTACTTGCTCTTAAATAACGTTATCAAAAAAGCCTTTATCTCGCTTAGACCAAATTTCATCCGCCAAAACAAGGCACCCTTCATGAGAGGCTTCACCATAAAGAAGTCCGGCCACCGACGCAATGGTTTGTCTCACGGCTTGCTCTCCAAATGGATCAAGCTGAGTCCCACGCCAATGATCCGTTAAGCGAGTTAGATCCAAATTATCTTTTAAACGCTTATGCTCTTTTTCCGCTTTCGGCCAATTCGACCAGCTCGAGACACCATTTTGCCATTTCCCCAGCGCCACATCTCGCTCTGGGTTTACTTCTGCTTCACCATTACCACCACGGAACACCAATACAGAGGCATCGCCCAGTAATTCACAAGCAGAAAGATGCAACTCATCATAACCACGATGAAACACACCATGAACACTGTGATTAGCAAAAAATGGATTCATCATACGCACTACGGTATTGACAGGGGAGCGTAATCCTAAAACATACTTTAAATCCATCATTTCCCCTAAAGACTTATCTATTTGAGCAAGAGGAATGTAAGCAAAGTTTCTACTCTCAAGCTCCTGCATGATATCTTCCCTAGAATGACTAATCACCAAGCCAAGCTGTTGAATGCTTTGCTCAACATACATACGGTTTTCACCGTCAAATGTATGACCATGCATAATAATTTTCACCCCCGTATTAGCAAGGGCGAGAGCCGCTAATAAAAACCAAGGCAGCTCATTACGTTTGCCTGCATAAGCTGGCCAATCCACATCGACTTTAACGCCTAACGGCGATTTCTTTGATAAATATTCCCTAGTCGCTTTGGTAAAACCAACCGTTTCTTCTACCGTCTCTTCCCGTATGCGAATCAGCATCCAAAAAGCCCCAGATTGCTCTGGTGCCACCTTACCAGACAACATTAAGCTCATGGCATGTTCCGCTTCTTCTGTTGTTAAGCTACGCGCTCCCTTTTTCCCACGCCCTAAGATTTGCACATACTGGGTAAAATCATTAGCTGCTAATCTATTTCTCATGCTGATAACTCCGCTACCTTAGGGATAAAGCGTTTTAATTCAGGAAGGCAGGAGCCGCAATTAGTACCGCATTTCAGCTTGTCTCCCAACACATCAACAGAATCGGCTCCCGCAGTAATGGCTTTTTCTATCTGCTTCGTACCTACCTGAAAACACGAGCAAACAATGTCACCTTTCTCTTCAATATTCGCAGGAGACCCAACCAAAAGCGCTAAACGATCTTGTAATGATAACGGCGCATTCATCGCCAAATTAGAGCTCAGCCATTCAGTAGCAAGAGACTCTGGCTTGGGATGAGAATAAATTAACAAAACAAGCTTTTGATCCACCAGTTTCGCCACTCGACTTTGTTGAGTAATTGGGTTGGAATACTCTATCCAATCACTCTGTCCAGTAAGGCTTTCACTGATATGACAATCAATAGCCTTCAAATTGGCCTGAGACTGTCCATTTTTCCAAACTACTTCATAATGATAACCATGCTCTGACGGCACTTGGCACCAATATAGACAATCAGCTAAGGCAAGCGGTACAGCAGAGATAATCAAGCCGTAACAAGCATCATTGACCGCTGCAAGCTGCACCTGAGCATGTTTAGATTCTGGCTGACCGGATAACGGATCGACCACCTGAGGAATTAAGTTCGAAATGACCGAGGCGTTAGCAAATTGCTGTGTCCAGTGAATTGGCGTAAAAACACTATTTGGCGCAACGGCGCGACTTATTTTGGCTTTTAACAGGACTTCTCCATGAGGCGAAGATAGACGCACTAACGCTTTGTCTTCTATCCCGAGACTCTGCGCATCTTTGGGGTGAATTTCAACATAAGGTTGTGCTGTATGTTTCGCAAGCGAGGCGGCATTCCCCGTGCGTGTCATGGTATGCCATTGGTCACGCACTCGCCCGGTATTTAAGGTAAAAGGCCATTCCTGTGACCTTTGATTCTTTGGTAAACAGGGCGTAATAGCCACAAATCTTGCTCGACCATCCGGGGTAAAGAAACGCCCATTGGCAAACATTCGCTTGGTGCCTTCTGGTCGACCTTTTGGCACCGGCCATTGAACAGGTGTGATAGCATCGTATTCCGCTTTGGTTATTTGACTAAAATGACCAATATCAAAGTCGCGTTTACCATGATTTTCAAAGGCCGATAACGCTGCATGCTCAGCAAAGATTTCATGGACATCCTGATAATTAAAAGCCGAAGCAAATCCAAGACGTTTTGCTACTTGGCAGATTGCCCACCAATCGTGTTTCGCTTGCCCTGGAGCGGGCAACAATCCCCGCTGACGTGAAATACGCCGTTCTGAATTCGTCACTGTTCCATCTTTTTCACTCCAGCCTGTGGCCGGAAGTAGAACATCCGCCATCACTGTGGTGTCAGTATGTGCTTTGCAATCACTCACAATAACTAACTCACATTTCTCCAACGCTCTACGAACCTGCGCTGTGTCTGGCAAGCTAACCATAGGGTTGGTCGACATAATCCACACCACTTTGACTTTCCCCTCTTCCACAGCTTGAAATAAGTCGATTGCTTTCAAACCATTTTCTGTTGCCATATTGGGGGCTTGCCAAAAACGCTGTACCAGATCCAGTGCTCCTGGCGTAGCGAAATCCATATGAGCCGCTAGCTGGTTTGCCAAACCACCTACTTCCCGTCCTCCCATAGCATTTGGTTGACCGGTAATGGAAAAAGGCCCCGCTCCCTCCTTGCCAATTCGTCCCGTCGCCAGATGGCAATTGATGATGGCATTGCATTTATCCACCCCCGAAGAAGACTGATTAACCCCTTGGGAATAAAAGGTAATGGCCTTTGAATGCTCACGCCACCAGCTTGCCAAGCAAGCAAGCGCTTGCTCATCGACTCCACAAAAATTCGCGGTAAAAGACAGAGTTGGAGTCGACTCTAAGGCTTGCCCCAAAGTCTCTGCAAAACCATTCGTATGATTAGCGATAAAATCCTCATCCAAAATGCCGGCTTGAGCAGAATCATTCAATAAAAAGGAGAATATGGCGGCATCACTGCCAGGCTTAATCGCCAAATGCAAATCTGCAATGTCACAGGTTGCCGTCTCTCGGGGATCAATCACCACCACCTTCATGTTAGGTCGCTGTTTTTTCGCGGCAGCAATGCGTTGATATAAAATAGGGTGTGTCCATGCGGCGTTCGATCCAACCATGATTAATAAATCACAGCGCTCTAGATCCTCATAATTACAAGGCACCGTATCCGAACCAAAAGCGCGTTTATAACCTACCACAGCAGAGGCCATACATAGGCGTGAATTAGTATCAACATTCGCCGTACCAATAAAGCCTTTGGCCAGTTTATTGGCAACGTAATAATCTTCCGTGAGAATTTGCCCAGAAAGATAGAAAGCAAAAGCATCCGGTCCATGATCTTTTACAACTTGGGCGATTTTTGCACTGACAGTTTCTAATGCAGATTCCCAAGACACGACCTGACCATTAAGCATAGGAGCCAATAAACGGTCATCGGATTTAATCGTCTGAGCAAGACTGCTGCCTTTGACACATAGTCGACCAAAATTCGCCGGATGATCCATGTCACCAGAAACAGGAGGAACCTCCTGATTGACTGAGTCCGAAATGGTTAGGTTAACCCCACAGCCAACACCGCAATAGGGACAGGTTGTTTTTCCGCTAAGGGCTGTCTTCTTTGTTGCCGTCATGGACCTTCCTCGTACTTTTGTATTTCTTAAAAACAAAAAAAGGCCCAATCACTTTTTTAAAAAGTGATTGGGCCTCGTTGCCTTTTGTAATATCTGTCTGCTTTATGTGTAAGCCATCGTCGGTTTACGGTGCATCAGTACTTTAGTTAAAGCAATAAGCAAGCCAACTTTAACAAGCACTGATTAAAGGCGAAAACCCTTATCTATAAGTAGCTCCAGATTTATCATCGACAGAGCACTTTACTCTTACACCTGAAAATAGCGCCTAAATAGTGCAAACACATAAATACGTGCACCGTTATGAGTGTGTTGCGATAAACACCTCTCCTCCTTCTAACTTTGCTTGCCAATGAGGCACCTTGATATCCTCTTCAAGACATTGACCTGAACTCAAGACAAAGTGCTGTTTATACAATGGGCTAGCCACTACCCACTGCTCTTGAAGGTGAGCAACTAGACCTCTGGACAAGACATTGGCCTTGCCAATTGGGTCCCAATTACCAATCGCAAAGATTTTATTGTCCGACTCAGGTACGTAGAAAATCGCCACCTGTTCGCCATTCAACATGGCTGCAACACCAGCCCCTTCAACTAAATCTTCTTGTTTACAAATTAATTTCCATGGCATCGTCATTGTATTAGCCCACCTTCGCAATTAATTGCTGTTTTTCAAACTCAGTTGCAGGGCGCATTTGGTCACGCTCCTCAACAAACACCACATTACTATCGCTTCCCTCATAGTTAACAAATTGACGGAAAGTTTTGAGTGCTTCAGGGTCTTTCAACGTGGTTTTCCATTCACACTGGAAGGTATCCACTACGTGCTGCATACTCGCTTCAAGCTCAGCACATAATCCCAGCTTGTCGTTAATCACCACTTCTTTTAGATACTCTAAACCACCCTCTAGACCTTCCATCCAAACCGAGGTTCGCTGCAACCGATCTGCTGTTTTGGTGTAAAACATTAATACTCGATCGATATATTTCACCAAGGTTTCGTCATCCAAATCTTTCGCAAAAAGATCGCCATGACGCGGCTTCATACCGCCATTACCACACACATATAAGTTCCAACCACCTTCGGTCGCAATCACCCCAATGTCTTTACTTTGAGCTTCGGCGCATTCGCGTGTACAACCAGAAACTGCGAACTTAATCTTGTGAGGTGCGCGCAGTCCCTTATAGCGATTCTCTAAATCAATCGCCATTTTCATACTGTCATTCACACCGTAACGGCACCAAGTACTACCAACGCACGATTTCACCGTACGCAAAGACTTACCGTAGGCTTGACCGGTTTCAAACCCTGCCGCGATGAGTTTTTCCCAAATCTGTGGCAATTGTGGCAAAGTTGCACCAAATAAATCGATACGTTGACCGCCTGTTACCTTGGTATATAAACCGTATTCTTTTGCCACTTCACCCAATACAATCAATCTTTCAGGGGTAATTTCACCACCGGGAATGCGAGGTACGATGGAATAAGTACCATCTTTCTGCATATTGGCAAGAAAGCGATCATTCGTGTCTTGCAAACTGATATGCTCTTTTTTCAGCACGTAATCATTCCAAACGCTGGCTAAAATAGAACCCACAGCCGGTTTGCATATCTCACAACCATGACCTTTACCATGTGTTTTCAATAACTCAGCAAAAGTTTTAATTCCCCCCACTTTCACTAAGTTATATAAATCTTGGCGGGTGTAGGCAAAGTGCTCACAAATGTCTGTGCTGACCTCAACACCCAACGCTAATAATTCGTTATCAACGACTTTTTTCAATAGCGCAGCACAGCCACCACAACCCGTAGCAGCCTTGGTAACTCCTTTGACATCACCCACTGACAAGGCACCATTGCACACGGCATCACTAATATCTTGCTTAGAAACATTATGGCAGCTACAAATCGATGCAGTTGCTGGCAAGGCATCTACCCCTAATCCAACAGGAGCCCCATCCATTGCTGGTAAAATCAGAGCTTGCGCCTGTGTAGGAAGATCAATCCCATTGAGGTAATACTGCAACAAGGTGTCGTAATAACTGTTATCACCCACCAATACAGCCCCTAACAGTTTTTTGCCATCTTCAGATACCACCATCTTGCGATAGCTTTGACTCAATTCATCTTGATAAACAAAGACTTTACAACCTTGAGACTGTGCATGGGCATCACCCACAGAGCCAACATCACAGCCCAGGAGTTTCAATTTTGTACTCATGTCTGCGCCAGTAAAGGTCACGCCCGCATCCCCCATCAGATGCCCAGCAGCCGATTTTGCCATGGCATAACCCGGCGCTACCAAGCCAAAAATACGGTTATTCCAAAGCGCACACTCACCAATAGCGTATATATTTTCGTCACTGGTCTGGCAATGGTTATTGACGCAAATACCACCACGCTCACCAACACTCAATCCTGATTGGTGCGCCAAAGCATCTTGCGGTCGAATACCTGCAGAGAACAAAATTAAATCGGTTTCAAGATGAGAGCCATCAGCAAAGTTCATACGATGAAAAGCCGTCTCCCCATCGACAATCTGTGTAGTTGCCGTATTGGTGTAAACTTGCACCCCTAAACCTTCTATCATCTCTTTTAGAACAGCACCGCCCAGCTCATCCAGCTGTACTGGCATGAGACGAGGTGCAAACTCAACCACACTGGTTTCCAAACCAAGGTTTTTCAGCGCATTAGCTGCCTCTAATCCAAGCAAACCACCACCTACAACGGTTCCTCGTGTTACTTGTTTTGCACAAGCTCGAATGGCATCCAAATCATCAAGAGTACGGTACACAAAGGTGTTATCACGCTTATGACCAGGAATAGGCGGTACAAAAGGGTAAGATCCAGTCGCTAGTACGAGCTTGTCATAAGCCAAAGATTCACCATTTTGCAATATCAATTGTTTCGCTTCACGGTCTATCTCGGTCACTAAACTATTGGTGAAATAACGAACGCCATGCTCATCATATAAAGTGCCATCCGTCATCGCCAAGTCAGCCGCACCTTTACCAGTGAAATACTCACTAAGATGCACTCGGTCATAGGCTAAATAAGATTCTTCACCAAATACGGTTATTTGAAAGGTTTCGTGACCACCTTGAGCGATTATCTGCTCAACAAAGTGGTGACCGACCATGCCATTGCCAACGACAATGAGATGAGGTTTTGTAGTAAGAAAAGACACGGTTGACGTCATTATATTTTCCTCGCTGTAACTCTTTTTAAGTAACAACAACACCTAAAACAACTCAATTTAGGCCACTTGGGGACAGCAATAGGCTTCACCAAACACCAGCAAATCAAGCATGTTAGAGACATTGGTCTTATTTTGAATTAACTGGAAATACCAGTTTCCATCGGCGACGTTGCCATAAAGAATTGCGCCAACCAGTATGCCTTCGTTGACTACTAGTTTGCGGTAATGATTTGCGCCCACATCTTTGAAAACGATACAACTATCTTCTGTTGAAGGTTGAATCTTTCCCACAGAAAAAAGATGAACGCCGGACACTTTTAATTTGGTTGGTGTAGGCTCAATATCAAATACAGCCTCTTCACCAGCCAACACCTTCAGCAAGACATTAATTTGTGTCCAGATAGGTGCAACTAAACCAAATGTTTGTTGGTCAAATTCGCAACACTCCCCCAAAGCATAAATATCTGTATGAGAGGTTTGCATTTTTTTATCGACAATAATGGCGCGATTGGTCTCTAAACCAGCCGCTTTTGCTAAGCTAATCTCGGGCGAAATACCTGCCGCCATAACCACTAAATCAATCGCTAATGACTCCCCATGTTGACACTCCACATGGGAAACTCGACCATCATCCTGCTGCCTAAATGAAACTGGCGACTCCCCAAGTCGAAATTCAATGCCCATTTGCTTAAATCTATTAAGCAAAAGCCCTGCCGCTTCTTCATCTAGCTGTCTATTTAGCAACCAATTAGAACGATGAAACACGACTACTTTGTGTCCGCGTTTCACCAAACCAGCCGCCGCCTCTAATCCCAACAAACCACCACCAATCACACAAATATTCTGGCAGCCAGTAAGCTGAGTCATAACCTCCACGTCCTTCAAAGTACGAAAAGCCATAACATTTGGCGCTTCTCTGCCTTTGATTGGTAATAAGCTGGCCCTTGAGCCAGTTGCCAATACCAATTTGTCATACCCGATGAGCTGCCCACTTTTTAACGTAAGAGTTTTCGCTTCTACATTCAGACTGGTCACTGGATCATTAGCCAGCACCAGCACTCCGCCATCGCTCATGCGCTGCATATCCACTAACGGCATATCAGCCTGAGAAATCTCATTGGCCAACAATGAAGACAGTAGAATTCGGTTATATCCCACGTTGGCTTCTTCCCCGATCAAAATGATCTGGAACAAGTGACCATAGGATTGCCACAAATCATGCGCCAATTTGCTACCGGCCATTCCAGCACCAACAATGACGAGATGGCGCTTATCGTTCTGATTGACAAAACTAAGCATTGGCAACTTTGGCATTAGCTTTCGCCTTATTGTTTTTAATCGCCGCTTGAATTGGCTCAACTTTGCGCTGTTTTTCATAGAGGAAAGTTAACACTTGCGTACGATAATCAACGTATCTAGGGTCATTCGCTAACGCTAAACGATCACGAGGACGCTCTAAATCCACATGCAATATTTCTCCTACCGTGGCAGCTGGGCCATTCGTCATCATGACAATTCGATCTGACAACAACACAGCTTCATCCACATCATGTGTAATCATAATCACGGTGTTGTTTAAATCTTTTTGGATTTCCATTAACGAGTCTTGCAAATGGGCGCGCGTCAAAGCATCCAAGGCGCCAAAAGGCTCATCCATTAACAAGACACTCGGCTCCATCGCCAAGGCTCTTGCAATACCAACTCGTTGCTTCATGCCGCCTGAAATTTCATCTGGGCGTTTGTCCGCGGCATGGGTCATATGGACCAACTCAAGGTTATGCATAATCCAGTCATGCATTTCTTTTTTGGTTTTGGTTTTACGAAACACCTGCTTAACCGCCAACTCAACATTTTGATAGGACGTTAACCAAGGTAATAATGAATGGTTTTGAAACACTACCGCACGCTCAGGGCCAGGCCCTTTCACTTCTCGGCCATCTAATAAAATGCCGCCCTCAGTCGCATCGTACAGACCCGCGACGATATTCAGAACCGTAGATTTACCACAACCAGAGTGACCAATGAGTGAAACAAATTCGCCCTTCTCAATTTTTAAACTAACATTATCTAACGCCTTAAACGGACCTTTTGGGGTTGGAAATTCAATCGATATGTGACTGATGTCTAAATGTGTTGCCATGTTCATTCTCCCATTAGCATTTTTCTTTTAGCTATCTTGTTCTAGCGAAGTACCTGAGTTTTATCCCAGGAAGCAAAGCGCTGGATTGTTAACATGACTCGGTCTAACAAATAGCCAATAAAACCAATCATCAATACCGCCACCATGATTCGCCCCAAAGAATTCGAACTACCGTTCTGAAATTCATCCCAGACGAACTTCCCAAGACCTGGGTTTTGCGCCAGCATTTCTGCAGCGATTAACACCATCCAAGCAATACCGAGCGATAAACGCAGACCGGTAAACATCAAAGGAATTGCAGATGGAATGACGATTTTCATCACATGAGTCATCCAGCCAAGCTGCAAAACCTTGGAAACGTTCAACAAATCTTTCTCGACGGCAGCAACACCCACAGCCGTGTTAATCAAAGTAGGCCACATACAACACAAGGTGACGGTGAACATGGAGGTTAAAAACGATTTGGAAAACATAGGATCATCAGACACATAACTCGCACTCACCACCATAGTTACCAAAGGCAGCCATGCTAATGGAGACACGGGTTTAAAAACCTGAATAACAGGGTTCAACGCGCTGTAAACGAAACGGTTTAATCCGATCAAAATACCTAATGGGATAGCAATCAAACTCGCCAAACCAAACCCAGCTAGTACGGTATAAAGGCTGGTAAATATTTGGTCAAAAAAAGTAGGCTTGCCGGTATAGTCTCTTAGCGTGCCAACATAACTTGGATCTTTCGCTTGTCTCTCAGCAATTCTCTCTTCTTGACGCGCGTAGAATTTTTCTTCTTTAATACGCTCATTTTGATGTTCGGTTAGCAAGCTGTTCCATTGCTCGTAAACTACAACAGGCCCAGGAAACTCTCCCAACGAGGTATGAACTCGGCTCGCGCCAGCTTGCCATAACAAGATGAACACTAGGATGCCGAAGACAGGCAGTAAGATTCCTTTCAAAGAAAAGCCACTAATTTTGTCTTTTAACGAGGCTATGGTTACGCTTGCTATCATCATCTTTTACTCACTCAATTTAACTCATAAAACGGCTACACTGTGTAGCCGCTTTATCTTGTTTACGTTAGATTTTGTCGTCGCCTTTTAAGCCGATCTTGAAGCTTTTCAAGTAATCATTAGGGCGTTTACCGTCGTAAGTCACCCCATCGATAAAGTCACTTTGTGGTGGTTTAAAACCATCTTCTTTTTCAAAATCTGGAAATTCAGACGCCATCATCACACCATCTTCAATCAAAGATTTTGCCGCTTGCGCATAAATGTCTGGACGATAAACGTCTTTCGCCGTTTTCATATACCATTCATCGGATTTTGGCTCAGCAATCTGTCCCCAACGGCGCATTTGCGTTAAGTACCAAATCGCATCGCTGTAATAAGGGTAAGTTGCGTTATGACGGAAGAATACGTTAAAGTCTGGAATCTCGCGTTTATCGCCTTTCTCATACTCAAAAGTGCCTGTCATACTGTTGGCAATAACATCATAGTCCGCACCAACATATTGGCTGCGAGAAAGGATTTTTACTGCTTCAGGGCGATTCGCATTGTTGTTTTCATCTAACCATTTCGCAGCGCGAATCATAGCCTTCACAACGCGGATATGAGTATTTGGATATTGTTCAGCCCAATCACTGCTTACCCCAAACACTTTCTCAGGGTTGTTCTTCCAAATTTCATAATCGGTAATAACTGGCACGCCAATCCCTTTAAATACCGCTTGTTGGTTCCAAGGTTCACCTACGCAGTAGCCAGAAATAGTTCCAGCTTCCATAGTGGCTGGCATTTGTGGCGGCGGTGTCACCGACAACAAGGCATCAGCGTTAATTTGACCACTGGTGTCACCTCGTGCCGGCGCGTAGTAACCTGGGTGAATACCACCAGCAGCAAGCCAATAACGCAATTCATAGTTATGAGTGGATACAGGAAACACCATACCCATTTTGAAAGGCTTGCCTTGGGCTTTATAGCCATCGATAACAGGTTTTAATGCGCTAGCACTAATTGGGTGAACAGGCTTACCATCTGGACCGTTAGGAATGTTTTTCTTCATCTCATCCCAAACATCATTTGAAACGGTAATACCATTACCATTCAAATCCATACTAAAAGCCGTCACTATATGAGCTTTCGTGCCATATCCTATGGTTGCACCAAGCGGTTGACCCGCTAGCATGTGCGCACCATCTAACTGACCGTCAATCACTCGATCTAGCAACACTTTCCAGTTAGCTTGCGCTTCTAAAGTGACATACAAACCTTCATCTTCGAAATAGCCTTTTTCGTAAGCAATTGCCAATGGCGCCATATCTGTCAATTTGATAAAACCAAATTTCAGTTCTTCTTTTTCTGCATACCCTAGCTCAGCATGAGCCGCTCCAGATAACAATGCAGAGCCTAACAAGATAGATAGACTCACTTTCTGAGTGGCATTGACAAATGTCGGCAAAGAAATTGCCGTTTTAAAAAGTCTTAGGTTCATAGTCACGCTCCGCTTAAGGAATGAAAAAATACAAAAACAAAAAAGGCGCATGCAAATCACAAAAAAATGTGTTCGCAGGCGCCTTTGCCATTCAAAGAAAGTCCGACATTGGACCATCAATAATGTGGGTGACAATTAACCATCATTGCTAACTTCACCAAAAATTTTAAAACTCTGTGTTCCTGTAGTATTTATAAAGCACGCAACGTGCCAATATAACTAACTCAATGATTTATAAGTTTTTTAGGTTAAAATGCTTATCTAGATAACACCATTCAACACGTAAAACGAACCTATTCGCCCAATAATCAAGCAGAGCGCACTAAAAGAAGACACGCAAACACATTATTTAACCGACTTATCAAAACCGGTTAAAATCCCATCTGGATGCAAACGTATCTTTCCTGCCGCAACGGCATTCAACCAAGTTGCCTCCTCCTCGGCAGACAAATACCAATCCCTACTCTCACCTTCTTCAGGAAAACCTAAAGCTTTGTTATAAAGGTCCTGACGATAGACTTGCTCTGCCACTTTATTCAATGACTGAATCCCACCCAGCTGCTGCCAACGATACATTTGCGCCATGATCCACAGGGCGTAACTCGGCAAGGGTTTGTTAATCGCACTACCAGAAAAACGCTGATAGGCTTCCATTGGCCAATCAAACTGCCCTTTAGGTTTTATGGCACTAAAACCATAAACTAACTGCTCTAAGGTACAGTTCAAATAATCTGGATGACTCAAGATACTCAGCAATTCGGTTTGGTTACTTGGCTCATCGACCCACAAACAGGCTTTTTCTAACGCTCTTATAATTGATAAATGCACTTCCTGATTCTGTTCAGCCCAAGCGGAATTTACGCCAAACACTTTTTCCGGTGTACTGCCCCAGATCTCATAACCTGTCACTAACATATGACCAACGCCCTGCTCCACAGCAAGGCTATTCCATGGTTCACCGACACAGTAACCATCAATATCGCCTTGCCTTAAACTGTTAAGCATCTTCACCGGTGGAACCACTACTATTTGCACATCTTTATCTGAATCGACTCCGGCACGACACAACCAATCTCTTAATTGATAATTGTGAGAGGAATAAGGATATACAACAGCAAAGCGCAGTGGCGCGGCATCAGCACTTCGACTATCCAACATTTTTTTCAATGCCACACCCGTTCGAATATCCAAAGAGGACGCTGCGTAATGTTTCAGTTCTTCATATAAAGCATTGCCAATGGTAATGCCGTTACCATTATGACTGACCGTAAAACTCGTCTGCATGGCGACTTTAATGGAACCAATCCCCAAACTGGCCGCAATCGGCATTGAGGCCAGCATATGGGCGCCATCTAGAATATTAAACGCTACCTTGTCACGAATACTGGCCCAAGAGGCTTCTTTCGATAACTCAACATTCACACCCTCCTTTAGAAAAAAGCCTTTTTCCTGAGCGATAACAAAAGGGGCGCAGTCAATTAACGGAATAAAACCGATCCGCACCGGCACTCCATTTGGAATAATATTGGTCTCCATTTGGCTCATTTTGAACCTCCCATCAATTCCATTACTGAGATAATATTGCGCGCGACATCTGTCATACGCTGACTGCGGTCCATGGCCAATTTTCTTAGCGCTTGATAAGCAGCTGGTTCATCACATTTTTGATGTTTCATTATTAGACCTTTTGCTTTGTCTATTAGCTTACGATCTTCAAGTTGGCTTTTTACCGATTCTAATTCTAACCTCAAGGCATGAAACTCTCGGAATCGCGCAATGGCAACTTGCAGCAAGGCTTTCACACTGCCGCTGTTAACACCATCTACAACATAAGCGCTGACTCCCGCACGAATGGCGGCTTCTACATGCCTTGAATCGTCTTCTTCAGCAAACATCACAATGGGACGAGGGTTATCTTTGGTGAGTCGAGACATGTTTTCCAACATATCTCTATCTGGCGATTCGATGTCAATAATCACCATATCAGGTTGAAACTCGGTCACCGCTTCCGTTAGATTCTTGGCGTTTTCCAACCGCCTGATGACACGATAACCGCTGTCAATCATAGCTTGCTCTACGATTGCTGCTCGCGCAGGCTCATTATCAACAAGCATCACGGTCAATTCTTTTTCAAGGGATGAAGGCATGGTGCATTCTCTATCAAAGCATAAAGAGACCTTCACACGAGGTCACGAGCCTAGTCGTTGTGCAAAGATCCCGAAAGGTTATGCTCTGATACGATGCAAGATATGCGCCATTTAGAAACACATAATGCTAATAGAATAACAATGAAAAAGGCCCATAATAGGGCCTTATAATAGACAACCTAACAATACAAAGACTGATAGCGAACAAAAAAGGGGCAAAGCAAAACTCAAAAAGAACCAAATTACAGCACAGCGTGCCGATCTTGCGCCAATAATGCCAAAGATAATCTGTCTTTGGTTTTGGTTTTTTTAAAAATAGACGTCAGATGCGCTTTTACTGTTCGTTCTGTAATCGCCATTTCAGATGCAATTTGCTTATTCGATAATCCCTTGGCAATAAGCTGAGCGACAATCAATTCTCGTTCCGATAAATCATCAAGTTCACTGTCATGGAACGGTGCAGTTACAGCCGATTGCATAATAAGCTGCTGAATAAACGCCTTCCCACCCCAAATCTCACCAGACTCAACTACAGACAAGACCAAAGATAACTGCTCTTTACCTATGTAGGGAGCACACTGACCACATACGCCGACCGAAAATAATCTCAATGCAGCCGCTTGGCTAGACTGATTGGGAAAAACAATGACTTTTTGTTTAGGAAAAACAGAGCGCAACGCAACCACGTCTTCAACTTGTTGCGAAAAATGAGAATCTTCCAAGTAGATAAAGCAATAATCAAAGTCCGATCGTTTGTGTGTTAATAAATCATACGCCTCTTCTCGCTTTTCGACTCGAACTAACTGCGTATCAGAACTGATCACCTGACACCAATGCTTCCATACGGCTTCATCTGTATTCCAACACAAAATCTTCAAAATAAGCCCCGTCCCATTAAGTGCGATACGTTTATTTTAACCAGCAAATAAGAACCAATTGTTAACATTTGTTACCAACCCATCCCACCGCTAAGATATTTTGTAATTATCGCTCACGAAGGGCATTCTGCTTTGCCTTTAAAATAGGCTTAAGCAGGTAGTCCAACAAGGTTTTCTTACCCGTAATAATGTCTACCGTTGCTTGCATACCAGGAATAATAGGCAATGGAGAGGCCTCTGTTCCCAAATGATTTTTATTTGTTTTCACTCGTACCAAATAAAAACTATTGCCTTCTTCATCAAGAATGGTATCCGCACTGATATTCTCGACAATGCCCGGCAACCCCCCAAAAATAGCAAAATCATAAGCTGACAATTTTACTATTGCATTGAAACCAGGCTGTATAAAACCAATATTCTCTGGACGAACTTTTGCTTCAACCAACAAAGAGTCTTCTATTGGCACAATTTCCATTAAATTCATACCCGGTTTAATGACGCCCCCGACGGTATTAATTTGCAACTGTTTTACAATACCTTTCACCGGCGAGCGCACTTGTGTTCTTGATACTTTGTCCTCAAGTGACACACTGGCTTCTCGCAATTGGTCCAGTTTGCTACGTACATTCGTCATCTCTTCACGAGCATCAGCACGAAAGGTTGCTTCACTTTCTTGGAGCTTACTTTGTGCTTCTTTTAACGCTGAATTGGCACGTGGAATCGCTAACTGTGTAGCATCTAAATCGCCTTTCAACTGATTCACTTGTCGTTCAAGCTGAAGTAATTCAACACGGGACACTGCTCCCTGCTCAAAGGCAGGGCGTGTCAAAGTCAGCTCTTCCTTCGAAAAAGCATAACTCTTCTTTAGATTCTCTAACTTAGCCTGAAGCTCAACAATTTCTTGTTTCTTTTGCTCTATTTGTTGCTGAAAACTCACTTGATTGGTCCGCAATGAATCCAAACGATTTTGATATAAATCCAATTCGCGTTGTACGACCAAAGGTGAGTCATTACTCATTTGAGTATCATACATTGGTTGGAGACCAGAAGACTCTGCTTCCAAACGAATAGCACGGGCTTGAAGATTAACAAACTCGGCCTGCTGTTCACGCAAAGATGACAGCGCTTCCGTATTTTCAATGGTCATTAAAATTTGACCACTATCCACAACTTGGCCAACCTGAGCGTTAATTTCTTTTAAAATCCCCCCCTCAAGGTTTTGAATTTGCTGAACCTGACTCGATGGAATAACTTTACCTTCACCCACCGTCACTTCGTCTAAAGACGTATAATTTGCCCAAATCAAAGCAACGGTAACAAAGATAAAAATCACCCAGAGAATAATCCGCCCTCCTCTTGGGGTTTTCAACATCAAAGCGGCATTACGATCCGTCAAATATTCTAAATCATGTTGTGATATGGATTTTTTATTACTCATTTTAACTGACCTTCAACTTGCCTTGGCGAAGCGCTTCATGCACCTGCGCTTTTGGACCATCCGCAATCAGGCGACCATTATCCATAACGATAATACGGTCAACCATATCTAGCATAGAGGCCTTGTGCGTAATCAAAATAAGCGTTTTATCTTTTATCCCTTCCATCAAGCGCCGCTTCATCCGCGACTCTGTAGTATTGTCCATAGACGCCGTTGGCTCATCTAAAATAAGAATGGGAGGATCAAATAACAAGGCCCGAGCAATCGCAATGCTTTGGCGTTGACCACCCGAAAGTAACATTCCCCGTTCACCGACAATGCTGTCCAAGCCACTTGGTTTTCGATTAGCAAACTCAGACACACCAGACAGATCCGCAGCGCGAATGATTGCGCTGTCATCCATATAAGGAACACCCATCACGATATTGTCTTTAATGGACCCATAGAACAAATTTACATCTTGAGAAACAGCACCAATGTTACGACGTAAATCGGTTGGGTTAACTTGCCGTAAATCCACCCCATCAATGCGTATAGCGCCACTGTCTGGTGTATAAAGACCGGTCATTAATTTACCAAGTGTCGATTTACCTGAGCCAATACGACCAATAATGGCGACTTTTTCACCCGGTTTAATATTAATATTGATCGCACTTACCGCAGCCTGTTCTTGATCAGGGTAGGCGAAATTAACCGCTTCAAATTGAAACTCCCCTTTAAAGATTGGACGATGGACAAATTTCACATTATCCGGCTTTTCAACAGGTGAAGACATAATTTCGTTCAATGACGTAAAGGCCGACTTAGCTTGATTATAACGTGTCGCTAAACTGGCCACTTGACCCATAGGTCCAAGCGCTCGACCTGTCAACATGACCGCGGCAACCAATGCCCCCATGCTCATCAGGCCTTCAGAAATTTGATACACCCCAACAATCACAATAATCACCGTCGTTAATTGCTGAGCCACCATTGCAAAAGAAGAAGAGGATTGAGATAACTGACGTGTCTTTACCCCCCAATCCGCGATATTCCCCACGGCATTTTCCCACTGCTTCTGCAATACGCCTTCTGCGTTATTCAATTTCACGCTTTCTGCGTTATAGAGGCTTTCAATCAAAACAGCATTTTTTTGCGAGGCGGTTTTTTGACTTTCTTCAATGGAACGACGTAACGGTATTTGAATAATGACACTATAAAACAGTATCAGGAAAATGGTTATGATAGGAATATAGCCGACAGGGCCACCAATCAGCCAAATCACCCCGATGATCAAAAACATAAAGGGGATATCAACCAAGGTCGTAATCGAAGCTGACGTAATAAAGTCGCGAATGCTCTCAAACTCTTGCAGGTTTTTCGCAAAGGCTCCAACAGACTTTGGCCTAGACGCCATAGTAATGTTATTCACCTTAGAAAAAATGGCCGCAGAAATTAAAATATCAGATTTTTTCCCTGCTATGTCAATAAAGTAGGCCCGTAATGTACGTAATAAAAAGTCGAATAAATAAACGACAGCAGCGCCGATTGCTAGAACCCAAAGTGTGTCAAACGCATTATTTGGTACCACTCTGTCATAGACGTTCATGACAAACAACGGACTTGCAACCGCAAAAATATTAATCAGCAGGGATGCAATAAAAACATCGCGGTATATCCGCCAAGAGCCCGCAATGGTTCCCCAGAACCAATGCCCTTTCTTTTGCTCGGCTTCATCATTTTTTTCAGAGCGTTTATCAAACTGATAGAGGGGACGAACAAAAAAACAATAGCCTGTAAACGATTCATCAAGAGCATCAAAAGGCAGAATGATCTCTCCCTCTCCAGACTCTGGTCGCAAGATTTTTACTACGCCTTGCGCTTTATCGACTTCAAGTAAGATGCAGGCCTGCTGATCTTTCAATAGAAGCACCGTGGGCAAGACCATTTCTGGAATTTTTTTCAGTGAACGTTTTACAAAACGTGAACTGATACCAATACGCTTAGCGGCACGCTGAAACAATGCCGGAGTCATATCGTTGTCAGTAATGGGTAAGCCAGCTGCTATGCCGTCGGCAGTGTACGGGTTATGAAAATATTTGCTCAACAGCACCAAGCAGTCTAATAGCGGATTGGGGTATTCTAAAGCCGCGTCGTGGGTATTCCATTGACGCTCACTTGCTTTGGCATCCTCGCCCTTTAATGTTTCTGCTCTTCCCTCGTCAGACTCGTTCATGACGTCGTTTTCTTCATACGAATCATTTTCTAGAGGCGACGAAGTGTTCTGTTCTGAACGACCAGAGTCAGACATACTCTATATTCTCCTACGGGTGTTCATATAAAAAGTGCAAAAATCTGGTTTACAAACCGAATCACATTAATTCTAGCCTAGAATAGTGTTTATTCAGTAAGATGGGAAGCGAACAAACCACCTAGCTACAAATTGAAACATACAAGGAAATCAATATGCTATACGCAAAAGTCAATGCTAATGGCGAAATCATAGATGTGGCTACGTCACAATCCGATGAATACAAACTATTAGTGGCGCCTAATGAGCCGACTGTCGCCAGCATATTGGAAAAAAAATTCGCCACATCCAATGCCAGTACTCAAGAAATTTTAGCCAGCTCAGACAGTGATATGATGCGAATTTTAGAAGATTTAATCGATCTATTAACAGAAAAACGCTTAATACAATTTACCGAGTTGCCTATCGCGGCACAGAAAAAGTTATTAAGCCGAAAATGGGTACGTGGTGTTCACAATCATCATGACGATAGCTTAATGATAGACAACACCAATGAAGGCAACGATGACGTATTGATTTAATGGGAAAGTAAGACAAGCAAGGAGGTTAAGGAATGACCAAACTACTCAACATCATCGCTTGTCTTGCCTGAATTGTCTATCAATCAACACGCAAGCAAAGCCCAAGATCGCCACTTTACATTTCTTGCGCTCGACCTAATAAAAAGCCTTGTCCACCAGTGACATCAAATCGCTTCAATGCATTCAGTTGTTTCTCGCTTTCAACTCCCGTTGCAATAACTTCAATATTTAAGCTGCTAAACATTTTACAGAGAGTATGCATAAAAAAGGATTCCGATTCTTTTCCTGCTGCCATACGGGTATAAGATGAATCCACTTTGACATAATCTGGCATCAGAGTCTGTAAATACTGAAACGCAGAGAACTGCTTACCCACATTATCAATACCGAATTTCAGGCCTTGCTTTTTCAGCATTCGAATTAACGTGTTGGCCTGCTCTTCTGCAATCAAGACGCTCTGCTCTGAAATTTCAAACATCAATTTTCTTTTCACATCACTAGAAAGTTGACCCAAGGTTTTATCAAGCCATTCGATAAAAGCAGGCTTGGCATAAGACGAAGCGGACAAGTTCACTGTTAATGGTGTTGTTAAACTCTTCGTTTTAATGAATTCAATCACCCGTTCAATAATGACCTGATCAATCTGTCTGGCCAAATCGAACTGCTCAGCGAGACCAATAAAATAGCCAGCATGGTACTCCTTACCACCGTGCTCTAGCCCCATAAAGACTTCTTCATGAAGCGTAATTGATGACTCATCTAAGGTGGCTATTTTTTGCTTTTTCAGCTTAAAGGAACGATTCTGAATAGCGGTTTCCAGTATTCCTTTCCAAGAGGTTCTGTTAATCGCCATGCTTTGACCCATGTTGAGATCAAAAACTCTATAGGTATTTATACCCTCTCGTTTTGCTTCACGTAGAGCCGCATCCGCTTGAGACATAGCGCCTGAGCGTTCAACTGAAGCATCAATCGTCACCGCACCTATGTTCGCTACCGCAACCGAGTAACTAATACTCGCCGTATTCAGTTCCATCAATTCATGCATAATATCACTGACCACTTGCTTTAATTGATGGTGATCAATGTTCGGAATCAAGAGAACAAAATCAGCACCAGACAAGCGCGCTAAGGTCGCAAAAGATGAGAGCGTGGCCACTTTTTTGGACAAAATATCTGCAGCAGACTGAATAAACATATCCGCCGATTCGTAGCCTCGCTCGTTGTTTAACTTACCCAAATCCGCCAAACTAACCAAGACCAGACCATCAATACCACGTTCCACCTCAGCAAAATGCGACTTAATCTGGCTTTCAAAAAAGTGTCGATTTCCCAATCCACTCACTGGATCTTTAAAGGCTTTCGCCTGCAGCCATTGAGCGGTTTCCACTTCGGAAGCAAACTCTTTTTCTAGCTTCTCAGCCATGCGGTTCATCGACAAAACAACAGATTTTAGCTCTCGCGTTTTAGGCACTTTGATCATTTTAATAAAGCGCCGCTGCTGTATTGCTTCCGCTTGTTTTTCTAACTCTACCAATGGCCGAAACAAAAAACGCAATGCAACACTACCCAGCACAAGTGTAATAAAACCAATAACCACAAAGGAAATCAGTAAATCCCGTGACGCAAGCCACAGTTGATAATAACCATAACCTGCGCTGCCAATGATATAAACCTGCCCTAACTCGCTCCAGCCATTCGAAATAATAGCGTTGGCGACTGGCACCTTAAAATCTATTAACTGAATGAACCAAGCAGGAACACCATCAATCTTAGTTTCATTTGAGCGCACTATATCTTCATCGGTTTCATAAACATGAATACGTACCTCTGAAAAGTAACCACTGTCAAATACCGCATTCACACTGCTTTGTACGGACGCGTAATCTTCTTGTGCCATAAAATCAGACACAGACATACTTAATGACGTGGCTGAGTCTTGCGTTGTCGATTCCAACTGGCCAATTAAGTAGCCTTTAGTAGTATTAAAATTGATGCCCATGACAACAGCCAGCATCAATGAGAATATGGCGATAATCGTCATCATTAATTGGCGGAACAGCGTCATCCACGTTCTCCTAATTTGTCATCGTGTTAAAACGATTATTTAAATCTGTCCACAAGCTCAATCGTGATGAGCCCCCTACCAAGACACCGCGCCCTTTCTCTTTTGACAACCACAAATTGTCAGCATTAAACGAGTAAATAGGTAAAAGGTCATTACGTTTCGACGCGGGTTTTAATTCTTTATCAAGATTGTCCAGCAACACAGGAATGGACGTTGGCTTATGATAATACGCCAACACCATGTGATGCTGATTCAAGGTTAAGGCTTTAACATAGACCAGACGAAGCTTTTCGTCTGGCACCCCAAGCTCTCTGAGCGTAAAATATTTCGCGATAGTGAAGTCTTCACAATCTCCGGCACGCATCCCCAAAAATTCAATAGGAGTCGCCCAATAATCTTCCTTGCCCCATAACGTAATATCGTCCACGAAGTCCATTTGATTAAAAAAATCGTTCACTTGGGCAAGTTGATCCGTGATAGGCAAGGATTTAGCGTCATTAATCAACTTCCGCCATGCAAGAATACGCTTTTCAGCATCACTCCCATAAACACTTCCAGCCTGTTTCGCCAGTTTTTGATATTTATCTGACACATCAGCGTAAAGCCACCAATGTGGGATACACAAAACAATAAGACACACACAAGCCATACGTTTGCGTGTTTCAATAAAAGAAAAAAACGAAGCAATTCGTTTTTTCACAGTAACCTTACAGGCCAGTCTTAGATTTTGCATTAAAAGCAGCCAGCTGTTCGGCTGTGGCGTCAGGCTGATACTTGGCTTTCCAAGTATCATAAGGCTCGCCATAGACAAACTCGCGCGCCTCATCGTAGTTTATTGTAACGCCTTGTTGTTCTGCCTCCGCCATATACCACTTGCTTAAACAGTTACGACAAAATCCCGCTAAATTCATTAGATCAATGTTTTGCACAGACTTATTGTCGTCAAGGTGCTTCAAAAGGCGACGCAAGACAGCGGCTTCAATTTCAGTTTGTTTGCTAATCATAATTTCACATCTCTCTACTGTCTTATAAGACATTAATGATTAATCAAGGTGTCGATGCTTCAACGGTTGCTGACGCCACTGCCATTCTTGCGCCGCCACCATAAAGCCCCTTAACGGTTGCATATTCTCGCCTGCAATTTGCTCTATGGCATAGGCGCAAGCTTCTAAAGTCGATAATGACTGAACATTGGGTGACTTGCGAATACTGTATTGCCCTTCGGGCGGATGCGAAAAGCACACGGCACCGAAAGTACGCAATAAGGGCTCGGTAAAATACAACTTCTTAGCTTTTCGCCACGTCGCATCTAACAGAATGATCCCCTCAATCTCAGCCGCTAATTCGGTGCCTAAGGATTCTATGCAAACAGCACTATCTGCTGGAAACACCAAACGCCATTTTGCAGGATCTTTTTGTTTCAAAACTTCGTGCAATATGGCTTGATTTGCTGTCGAAACGCATTCCACCGACGGCAAACCTAATAATAGTAATGATACGGTGTTTTTAGCGTGTTGTGCTTCTTTCGGGTCTTGCAAAATCAGGACGTTTAATCGTGTAGCAAGCTCAGGTATCCATGGACAAACACACTGATTCACTAAAAAATCACATCGACCACAGCGTGTTCTTGTTCTGCCTTGCCTACTCAAGTTGCTAAACCTGCAGCCACTTTCTCAAGCCAACTTCTCTAGGTAGGCTTTTACCACGTTATTCCACCCTAGATCCAAGGATTCAACAGTCAATGCATGGCCGATTGATACTTCCATAATTCTACCCTCTGCACACAAAGCCTGGACATTATTTAAATCCAAGTCATGACCTGCATTTACTTCTAAACCAACATCCAAGGCGGCTTGGGCGGCTTGCTGATAGGTTTCCAGTACGTCGTCGAAACCGTCTTTGCCAAACGCATTGGCATAAGCCTCTGTATAAAGTTCGACTCTGTCCGCACCCACTTCCTTTGCTAGGGCCATATTTTCAGGCTCTGGATCCATGAATAAAACAACACGGATCCCCTTTGCTTTGAGTTTAGCAATGACGGGGCGCAATGCATCTTGATCACGAGCAATATTCCATCCGTGATCAGACGTCAACTGATTGGGGTCATCAGGCACTAAGGTGCATTGGTCAGGCTCTACCTCTAATACGACGTCTAAGAATTGAGCATCGGGAAACCCTTCGATGTTTAATTCAGCGCCAGGAAAACGCTTCAATAATTCTTTCAAATCATAAGCATCTTGATAGGTCGCATGACGCTGATCTGGCCTTGGGTGAATGGTAATACCAAACGCACCTAGCTGTAGGGTGCGCTCTGCCATAGCAATCAAATTTGGATAATCTCTTCCACGAGAATTTCGAAGTAAGCCAATTTTATTTAGATTAACGCTTAAGTGTGTCATGTAACTTCTCTCGACAGGGTCATTTATTGGCATTATAGGACAAACACATAGCGTCCATCACTAAAATACCAAACAAGTTATTCACTCAGTCATTATATGACGCAAAGCTTATGGTAAACTGGCCGCCACAAAACAGGAGTCCAAGATGAAATACGAACTCTTTCAATCTATTTATGACCGAGCCGCCCTTCGACATGGCGGAGCAAAACATCTAGAAACCATGCTTTCGACTCCGCTAAGCACGGCACAGCTTAATCAACACACGGATGATCGATGGCTGGCGGCTTTCTCTCAAAAAGTCTTTCAATCCGGCATTAATTGGCAAGTAGTGCGCAACAAATGGCCCGGTTTTGAAACGGTATTTTTTGGTTTTGACATTGAAAAAATGCTACTCATTCATGACGAAATGTGGGAAGAAAAAGCCAAAGACATACGCATCATTCGTAACTTCGGCAAGGTGATGACGATTAGAGAAAACGCCTTAATGATTAGCGAATGCCAAGCCAGTCATGGATCCTTCTCTCACTTTGTTGCTAGCTGGCCAAAAGATGACATCATCGGTTTATGGGCTTATTTAAAAAAACATGGAGCCCGTCTTGGTGGCAACACAGGACCTTACACATTAAGAGCAATGGGCAAAGACACCTTCATGCTCACCAGAGACGTTGAAGGGTATTTACGTCAACACGAGATCATTACCACAGGAAGAGATACCCAATCTGCATGGAAAGCCGCACAAACCGCTTTTAATCATTGGCATAAAGAAAGCGGTCGCTCTTACACAGAAATTAGTCAATGCATTGCGCTGAGCGTCAATTAAACACCACCGCCTCTATTTTTTAATTTTAGGAGAAAACATGGCCGACCTTCGTATCGACATTATTTCAGATGTCGTTTGCCCTTGGTGCTATTTAGGCTACTCTCGCCTTAAACAAGCGATTGAACAATTGGGGGATGATTACCGCATCGACATTCGCTGGCAACCCTTTGAGCTGCATCCCGATATGCCGCAAACAGGAGCTGACCGAGAAACCTATCTTGGCGAACGTTTTGGCAGCCCAGAAAAACTCAACGAGGCGACTCACGCCATTCAGCAAGTGGGAATTGAAGCCGGTATTCAGTTCAACTTTTCAGAAAAAGATCGCATCCCTAACACCAAACTGGCCCATCAATTTGTACTGGCGGCAACAAAGTCACAGCTAGCGACCCCTTTTGTCTTAGCGCTCTTTCACGCTTACTTTACCGATGGCAAAGACATAGGAAAACAGAGCATTCTTGAAGAAATCGCCTTGGGTATTGGCATGAAAACCTCAGACATTGAGTACGCACTGAGCTCAAAGGCAAAAACACTGACAGAGAAAAAGCTACAACAATTACGCAGTATCGATATCCATTCGGTTCCAACCTATGTCATCAATGATAAGTACCTAATTCAAGGCGCTCACACGCCAGAGTCCTTTCTGAAAGTTCTCAATGACATTGCAAAAAAAGAATCATAGCCACTAACACTCAACACTAAGGCCAATAAAGCGCAATTAAGGTTGTTTGCGCTTTATTGGCCGTCGCAAAAAAAACTATCAAATATAAGAAATAGATAAATTTTTATCTATTGATAATCATTAACATTAAAAATAGAATCGCATTACTAGAATATTGGTGAGAGTGATTTTCATTTATGTACGTTTGTATTTGTAACAGTGTTTCAGACAAAGCCATTAAGGCCTCTATTCAGGAGGGCATGACTACCATGCGTGACCTCTACAAAGAACACAACATTGGCAGTCAATGTGGAAAGTGCTGTCAGTGCGCAAAAAAGCTACTAAACAGTGAGTTAATCAAAATTGCTGAAACCCAAGTTCAAGTCGCTTAATTGCAGCATTGAATTACATTTGCGACTGAAGGTAATTTTCAATGCCAGAGCTTGCGATTAGATGCTGCTGTGTTTCAAGCCAATCAATTTGCTCTTCCTGCTCTTCTAAAATTTTCTCCAAAGCATCACGGCTGATAAAATCCTTCTTCTGCTCACACAAATCAATCGCCGCTTTTAATGTTGGTAAAGTATCCAATTCAAACTCTAAGTTAGCTGAAATCATTTCTTCACTGTTTTCGCCAATACGCAGACGACCAAGATCCTGCAGGTTTGGCAAACCTTCTAAAAACAACACTCGTTCAATCAAACGGTCTGCGTTTTTCATTTTCTGAATAGATGTTTTATAGTCCGCTTTGTCAAGCACACTAAAACCAAAGTCTTTAAACATACGGGCATGAAGAAAATATTGGTTAATGCCAACCAATTCATTGGCCAATACCTTGTTTAAACTTGAAACAACCTCACGATCTCCTTTCATAACGCCCCCCTTAATTTGCCATTTGAGATTGATAATAGTTTTGCATGCCAATTTTATCCATCAGACCAAGCTGTTTTTCTAACCAATAAACATGATCTTCTTCCGTATCAAACAACAAACGCTCAAGTGTCTCACGCGTTTGGTAATCGCCTTCTGACTCACACACCGCAATCGCATCCCTCACGCTGCTCACCACTTCCAGCTCAAGAATCAAATCGTTACTCATCATGGAGCGCACGTCGGAGCCGATCAGTAAGTCGCGACGCTTTGTCATGCAAGGTACGCCTTCCAAAAACAGAATCCGCTTGATAAGCCAGTCTGAATGCTGTGTTTCTTCTTCCATCTCATGATTGAGACGCTCATAGAGCTTATTAAGCCCCCAATCGTCGTACATACGAGAGTGAATAAAATACTGATCAATTGCCGCTAATTCATTCGCCAACAATGAATTCAAACTGTCTATTACTTTTTTACTGCCTTTCATGTTCATTTCCTCTTATTGAGAGTCAATTCATTTTTGCATCGTAAGATGATGAGTTTATGACTTTGACGCCAATTTATCCATTATTCAAGCAACCCTTGAGCTATTGACTCTTCTATTTTTGCCAACTTACCTTCGCCGACTTTCACTTCTAGGCTATCAATTCTTTGCAAGCCGCGCGGCAATTTTAAACCTCTACGACCACGCTCACCTAGATATTCCTCCAGCTCTTTTGCAGCAAAGGAAATGAAACGTTTACCAGCATGAGCGATTAGCAAATCATCTGGCTGTACACATGCTAAAGCCACCACTAGCTCTTCTCTATCGGCAGCACGGGCACTTGGTATACTGATCATTTTGTTGCCTTTACCCTTTGCCATTTGCGGCAAAGAAGCCACATCGAAAGCCAACATACGACCTTCATTGGAAATCGCCACCACACGACCTTGCTCAGGGTTTTGAACAAACACAGGCGCCATCACTTGAGCACCTCTGGGCAAGGATAACGTCGCTTTACCCGCTTTATTTTTCGCGTAGAGCTCTTTTAGCTGAGCGACAAAACCATAACCGGCGTCACTAGCAATCAGATAATAAGCCTCTTCGCTATCCAGTACCGCAGATACAATGGTGGCGTCTTTTTCTAATGAAATACGCCCTGTAATAGGTTCTCCCTGACCTCGAGCAGATGGCAATGTATGCGCTTTAATGGAATAGCTTCGACCATTAGAAGCAAGCAATACCAAGGTTTGGTTCGAGCGCCCCTTAGTGCTGACAAGGAACTCATCTCCAGACTTGTAGCTCAGACCATTAACGTCAATATCATGACCTTTCGCCGCACGAATCCAACCCTGTTTAGATATAACAACGGTAATCGGATCGTTCGATAATAAATCCTCCTCACTGAACGCCTGCGCTTCTTTTCGAGCCACAATGGGCGTACGGCGGTCATCACCGAAATCATTAATGGCTTCTTGAATTTCATCGGTAATCAATTTTTTTAACTTGCGATCCGAGGACAACAAACCCTCTAACTGCTTACGCTCTTTTTCTAACTCGTCTTGCTCCCCCTTGATGCGCATTTCTTCTAGCTTCGCAAGGTGACGCAACTTCAATTCTAGAATCGATTCGGCTTGCATATCACTCAAACCAAAACGCGCCATCAACTCAACTTTGGGTTTTTCTTCTGTTCGAATGATATCAATGACTTCATCAATATTTAGATAGGCAATTAACAGACCTTCTAAAATATGCAGACGGTTCATTACTTTATCAAGACGAAACTGCAATCGACGTCGGACAACATCGATACGGAAGCGAAGCCATTCAGACAAAAAATTCTTGAGAGGTTTAACTTGCGGCAAACCATCCAATCCAATCACATTCATGTTAACACGATAGGATTTTTCTAGGTCTGTTGTGGCAAAAAGATGCGTCATCAGCGCATCAATATCCACTCGATTTGACTTAGGCACAATCACCAAACGCGTCGAATTTTCATGGTCAGATTCATCGCGTAAATCGACCACCATAGGCAATTTTTTCGCCTGCATCTGCGCCGCAATTTGCTCTAGTATTTTACTACCCGAAACCTGATGAGGCAGTTCGTTAACCACCACCTCTCCTTCCTCAATGGTAAAGCGAGCTCTTGCTTTAATCTGCCCTTTACCCGTTTCGTATAATTTAACAATATCATTTCTTGGCGTAATGATTTCGCCACCTGTAGGGAAGTCTGGTCCTTGTACAAAATTAAGCAGATCGTCTAATTCAGCGTTAGGATTATTCAACAGATGAATACAAGCACTGCCGATTTCACGTAAGTTATGTGGCGGAATATCCGTCGCCATCCCTACAGCAATGCCTGTCGTACCATTAAGTAATAAGTTCGGTAAACGAGATGGCAAAACGGAAGGTTCTTGTAAGGTACCATCAAAGTTGGCGGTCCAATCTACCGTACCTTGACTCACTTCCCTTAGTAGGACGTCCGCGTATTTTGACAAACGGGATTCTGTGTAACGCATTGCGGCAAAAGATTTTGGGTCATCGGGCGCCCCCCAGTTACCTTGTCCATCAACCAAAGGATAACGATATGAAAAAGGCTGAGCCATTAACACCATGGCTTCATAACAAGCACTGTCTCCATGAGGATGAAATTTACCTAACACATCCCCCACGGTACGAGCCGATTTTTTATATTTCGCGCTAGCCTTTAAGCCCAATTCACTCATTGCATAAATAATACGGCGCTGAACTGGTTTTAATCCGTCACCAATGTGCGGTAAAGCGCGATCTAAAATAACGTACATCGAATAATTCAGATACGCTTTTTCTGTATAGTCTTTTAATGAAAGGGTTTCATTCGACTCGAAATTTAACAACTCACTCAAGGAAACTTTCCTTCTACTATCGTTTGCATAGGCAAATAATCAGCCTATGCGGTTTTCATAAATAAAGATGGGCTCAACTATAAAGAAACACCCTAACTCACTGCAACAATACCGCTAAGATTATCATGGAAAGCTCACTATTCTCGTGTTTCAATACACTGCACAATTAAAAAGGTATCTCTTGGTGAACACATCTGATCAAAATACCCTCGGCTTAATGAGCTACAGCCTTGGTGACCCGAGCAAGCGCTTTATAACATGCCAGCGGGAAGATCTTTTTGTTGCCCATGAATCTCTTTTTCAACATGCCACACCAACACGCTTTTATCACCATCAAGCAGACACCTTTGTCTTCATCCTTAAAGGTGAAGTCTATCTGCAGCAAAAAACACCACTAAGTCCTCCCCCAACTGAAAAAGAGACGGTTCTTAAAACCCATCAAGGAATTTGGTTAGCAGCACAGACAGTCACCAATATGACCCTATTAACCCCAACGGTTGAACTTTGCCTAATACGTTTGCATTCAACTGGACAACACATCGAAGAAAATGAACACTTCAATAAAGTGTCTTCCGGCACGGTTGAGTTCACACCAGGCAGAAACCATATAAAGACCTGGCCTCTTTGGCAGGGCGCAACAGGTAAAATCGCCCTAGAATTATACCCACCACATTACAAAGAAACGCTCTACTACCAAAAAGCAGCCACTCAATACCTTATCCCTTTGAATGGTATCACTTATGTCTCTAATGGCAAAAAGCCACCTGAAGCCTGCCCTACTCTAGGAAAAATCATCTGCAAACAAGAGCGTCGAGCCATTTTAAATCCCAGCAAAGAAAGCATCACACTATTGACTGTAGTGACAGGGCCACAAAGTAAAGGGCGAATCCTAGTACTCAGCAAACAAAATTAAACACCCTATTCCGTCAGCGTAATACCAAGGCTGTTAAAATATGATCTTCCCAACGGCCATTGATCTTCAGATAGTCTCTCGCAATCCCTTCTTTATCGAAACCCAGTTTTTTTAGCACTGCTGCACTTTTGGCATTTCTTGGCATATAGCTGGCTTGTATTCGATCAATATGTAACTCCTTGTGTATATACTCTAACCCTGCACTAAGCACTTCATTCATAATGCCCTTACCCTGCTCACTTTCACGTAAGCTATATCCGAGGTTACACGCTTGAAAAACACCGCGGATTATATTTGAGTAATTACTGTAAGCGAGCATTCTATCTTCATTGGGAGATAAAAAACAAAACACCACTCCCTTGTCTTCTAAAAAATCTCGACGCATTTCTCGAACACGCAATTGACAGGTTTCAAGGGAATAATAAGCCTCACTGCGTTGCGGCTCCCATGGGGAAAGAAAGGTCTTTTCCTGATTAACATAATCGTACAAAAGTGGAGCTTGAGATTCGTTGAGGATCGTTAAGACTCCCCTTTTTGTCACAATCCGAGGGAAACGAGACGCATGCAGAGCTTGATTAGAGTTCTTAAATGACATATCACTCTTCACTTCAAACAATTTTAACGAATATTCTTCGTACCAAAAATTCTCACCGATGGATAAGATTCTACGCTGCATATCATGATTCAACCATGCCTCAGCAGACTCTTTCGTTTGCCAATAAGTGATCAGCAAATCCATTTCCCCGGCAGCGTATTCGGTGCCAAGAAAACCAGACTGAACTCTCGCCAGTTCAAGCACTTTTTCCGTCATAATACGGTAAGTGACATCATTCAATATAAGCTTGCTAGACAAAGAAACAGCAAAATAAGGCAGTACCATTGGGGAACTAAATACCTTCATCGACACTCAAAACTACACGCTAATTTGTTTAATAAACACACAATATTAAAATTATGCCCGCACTTTTTAAAATATCGGACTATAGTTAGGATAGATCTACACTGATAATCAAACGCCTGAATAGAGCGACATAACCTGCACAACTAGAAGGCATTTAACTTGTTATCAGTGATATTTAGGATTGCACTATACTACTTATAATTTTTTAGGCTTAGTGACGGCCAAGTGCAAATAGATCTCCCTTATTGATGTTCCCCCCTTCAGTCAATAAGGATAAGGACAGCTTGTGCCCGCGTTATGCGGGCACTTTTTTATGCTTTAAACACTATTTTTCCCACGAGCTGCCGGCACCCGCCGTGATCGCTTGATATTGATCAGGGCGGCGATCTCTAAACAGTCCAAAAGATCGACGAGCCTTACGGATAGCCTCTAAATCATAGTCAGAATACAGAATCGTACTTTCGTCACGACCCGCAACACACTTCATTGCTCCCATTTCATCCGTCATAAAAGAAGAGCCATAAAACTGAATAAAGCTATTTTCCCCTTCTTCTCGACCAACGCGGTTCGCTGCAATAACAGGCACCATGTTCGCGGCTGAATGTCCCTGCATGGTTCTTTGCCAATGATCCTTAGAATCCCATTCTGGGTAAGGAGGTTCTGATCCTATAGCGGTAGGATAAAAAATCAGCTCTGCACCTTTTAACGCCAACTCTCGAGCTAATTCAGGAAACCACTGATCCCAGCAAATACCACAACCGATACGACCAAACTGTGTATCCCACACTTTCACACCAGTATTACCAGGGGTAAAATAGTATTTTTCTTGATAACCTGGGCCATCAGGAATGTGCGTCTTACGGTACAAGTCCATGACATCGCCATTCGCATCAATCATCACCAAAGAGTTATAAAACACATTACCATCACGCTCAAAAAAACTAATTGGCAATACAACACCAAGTTCTTTAGCAAGGCTGCTCATGGTTTTAATCGCTAAGCAATCATTAACGGGTTGTGCCCAATCAAAATAAGCGGGTTTCTGATCAATACAAAAATACGGCCCCATAAACAATTCTTGCAACAGAATAATGTTCGCCTGATTGGCAGCGGCCTCTCTGACTTGCGCCACCGCGTTATCTAAATTTGCCTGAAAATCTGTACTGACCGCCATCTGAACGCAGGCCACTTTTACATTACTCATACTCTACTACCTCCAAAATAATCCTGTACGACAAGCCAACATACTTATTTTATACTTGAGTCAAATAGGTGGTGCCTGCTAAGACTTTTTTATACGTTGCCAACAAAGTGATTTTTTCTTCTTGGCTTAGCGGACTCGCAGCAATCTTATCTTCATAGCTTTTTATTAATTCCAGTTCATTATAGCTAACCGATTTAAGTACATCCTGAACACTATCGCCTTTTAGCACATGATCAATTCTAAAACCGTCGTCTGTCAAATAAACATCCACAGAACAGGTATCACCAAAAAGATTATGCAAATCCCCTAGCGTTTCCTGATACGCACCCACTAAAAAGAACCCCATCAGATAATCTTCACCTTTTGGCGGTGGTGGTGGCAAAGGTAAAGAAGATTCAATACCTTGACCATCTACATAGCTGTACAAACAACCATCTGAGTCACAGGTCACGTCTTGGATTTTACCGCGAAAGGATGGTGCTTGATCTAAACCTTGTAAAGGCAACACTGGGAACAATTGATCGATGCCCCAAGCATCTGGCATGGACTGAAAGACCGATAAGTTCACAAACAATTTTTCAGCTAAACGCTCATTCAATTCGTCAATCACGGCGCGATGACCGCGATTACGATTATCTAAACGCGGTAACAAGTTTCGACATGCGGATAAAAATAAGTTTTCCGCTTGCGCTCTTTGCGACAGATTTAGCTGACCATGATTATAAAGCGTTAAGCTATCGTTAAAGTCATCAAGTAAGTCATGGTAAATTTCAACTAGAGAGCGACTTTCTTCTTCATTCTGCCCTTTCAAGCTTTGATAAGACGCCCAGAGACGTTGCAATTCAAGCTCGCTGTCCTCGGCAGGCTCTTCAATCGGTAAAAGCTCAGCACCGTGGGAGAATACATCTGCAATCATCATGGCATGATGAGCCGTAACCGCACGACCTGATTCAGAAATCAAATGAGGGTGCGGAAGTTCGTATTGTTCGCACACATTATGGAAAGCAAACACCACATTATTAGCGTATTCACCAATGCTGTAGTTTGCAGAAAAATCATTTTGACAGCGAGTGCCTTCATAGTCGACCCCCAAACCGCCACCCACATCGACCCACTTCACTTCGACACCCATTTGGTGAAGTTCAGCGTAGTAGCGAGCACACTCTTTTAAGCTATTTTGAATATCACGAATACGGGTAATCTGTGACCCTAAATGGAAATGAATAAGCTCAAGGCAATGCAACAAATCTAACTCACGTAGACGTTCAATAGCACGCAATAATTGCGATGTCGTTAATCCAAATTTCGATTTTTCACCACCACTGTTACCCCAGTGAGTGGTGCAAGTTGATGCCAAACGGATACGAATACCAATACGAGGCTGAACCCCTATTTTGCCGGCTTCTTCTAAAATCCAATCGAGCTCGTGCATTTTTTCAACGACAATAAACACCTGATGACCCATTTTTTCAGCCATCAAGGCAAGATGAATAAACTCACGATCCTTATAACCATTACATACAATGATACCATCGGCATTTTTATGCATAGCTAACACAGCCATGAGCTCAGGCTTACTACCAGCCTCTAAACCCACAGTGGAGGCATTGTCTGGCTGACAGGCCGCAATTTCTTCTACCACACGACGCTGCTGATTGACTTTGATTGGATACACAATGGCGTATTTTGCCTGGTAATCGTAATGATCTATGGCCTGCTGAAACGAATTGGTAATTTTCTCTATACGCGAATGAAGAATATTCGGGAATCGGACCAAACAAGGATAAGGAATACCTTGTTGTTTTAGAGCCACTGAAAGCTCTGTTAGATCAATACTATTTTCCCTATCAGGTAACGCAATAGCACGCCCTTTGTCGTTAATTGAAAAAAAACCACTGCTCCAATGGCCTACATTGTAAAGTTCCATCGAGTCTTTAATTGACCAAGGTTTCATATCATCTCCAAAAGTCTAAATAACTATAAAATAGCGGCTGTTTCTAATCAGACAATCATAGTAAAACACGTACATGTTATACTTTTTAGATTGAGTTAAAATAAAAAAAGCGGTGCTAAGAAACCTCTTAACGCCGCTTTATTCTAACGAACGAACAAATTAAGAAACGCGTTCACCATGGGCTTGCTTATCCGCATGGTACGACGAGCGGACCAAAGGACCACACGCAGCATGCTTAAAGCCTAGTTCTTTTGCCACTTGCTCATAGCGCGCAAACTCTTCAGGCGGCACAAAGCGAGCCATAGGAAAATGATGCTTTGACGGCTGTAAGTATTGCCCGATTGTTAACATATCTACATTATGAGCTCGTAAATCTTTTAGCACTTCAACGATTTCTTCAAATGTCTCGCCCATACCAACCATCAAGCCTGATTTCGTTGGTACATCCGGACAACGATCTTTAAAATTTTTCAAAAGATCTAAAGACCATTGATAGTCGGATCCAGGCCTTACTTGACGATATAAGCGAGGAATAGATTCTAAGTTATGGTTAAACACATCAGGTGGGGCTATTGAAAGCGTATCAATAGCCACTTCCATGCGACCACGGAAATCGGGCACCAATGTTTCGATTTCGATATTAGGGCTTTCTGCTCGCGTCTCTCTAATACAATCAACAAAATGCTGAGCACCACCATCACGCAAATCATCACGATCCACAGAAGTGATTACCACATATTTCAATTTCATATCACGAATAGCCGCCGCCAATTCTTTCGGCTCATCCGCACTAAGCGGATTAGGTCGACCATGTGCCACATCACAAAAAGGACAACGACGAGTACAAATTTCACCCATAATCATGAAGGTAGCGGTACCATTACTGAAGCACTCACCCAAGTTTGGGCAATTTGCTTCTTCGCATACGGAGGCAAGCTTATGCTCGCGTAGCGTTGCTTTGATACGAGCAATCTCCGGTGATGCTGGCATACGAACACGAAGCCAATCAGGCTTACGTGGTATCTCTTCTGTAGGAACAATTTTTATCGGGATACGCGCCATTTTATCGGCACCACGTAGTTTTTCCCCTTGGACAACGCGCTTGCGTTCTGCTGTCATTCTATTTCCACCCTTGTTGGATAGCCGGATAACTGTATCCGAGTTGCTCAGCCAGCTGATTCGCCAACTGAACCTTTACATTTGATAAAATAGCGTCTTTGTTTAGACGCTTCATATCCACCATCTGCAAGCCTTGATAGCCGCATGGGTTGATACGATTAAATGGGGTGAGATCCATATCAACATTTAAGGCCAGTCCATGAAACGAACAGCCCCTACGAACACGCAATCCCAGCGAGGCAATTTTCTGCTCATTAACATAAACGCCTGGCGCATCAGGTTTTGGGTACGCCTCTATCGAATTTTGAACTAAAGTGCCGACCACGGCATTCTCTAACACACTCACTAGATCTCGAACACCAATACCTAAGCGCTTTAAATCTACCATCACATAGGCCACTAATTGACCTGGCCCATGGTAGGTAACTTGTCCACCACGATCAACCTGAATAACAGGAATATCACCTGGAGCAAGAAGATGCTCTTCTTTGCCGGCTTGGCCTTGGGTAAACAAGGAGGGATGCTCTAACAGCCAAATTTCATCAGCATCGTCTTTAGAACGAACCTGAGTAAATTGCTTCATCCTCTCCCATGTTACAGCGTAATCGATCACGCCCAAATCACGGCAAATCAAATCACGGCCCATTTACATGACCATCTTAACGGCGTCAATTGACATCAAATCTCGATGTAATGCCGATAATTGATTTTCACTTTGAGCCACAATGCGAAAACTAAAGCTTACAAAGCGCCCTTTACTAGAGCGATTTGTATTCTCAGCTTTAGTGTCCATCTCTGGCGCGTGAACAAGCAAACACTCCGTAATCTTTGCATGAACATCATCAACATCAAGTGAAACGACCTTGATAACATAATTTTCGCAGGGAAACTCTATTTTAGGTGCGTCCGCCGTTTTTTCAGCTTGATCACCATTTTTTGTAATTAGCGCCATTAATTCAATCTACCATTCGCCTATTGGGGCTTAAAACAAGTTCATAAAGAAAAGTTTAATTTTATCAAACATTCGCTTGAAGAAACCACCTTCTTCTACTGCTTCCAACGCAACCACTGGGCGTTCTAGCAAAACATTACCTTCTGTGCCTACCGTGATCTTACCAAGCACATCGCCTACCGCGATTGGTGCAACGATCTCCGGCTGCATGTCCAGCGTTGCAGTCATAGCGTCACTTTGCTGACGAGGCATAGTGACCAGAACATCTTCGGCAAAGCCAACTTTCACACTAGACTGGCTACCACCCCAAACTTGGGCATTATTCACCACTTGACCACGGCTGTAGAGTTTACGAGTTTCATAATATCTAAAACCAAAGTCTAATAATTTTTGCGCTTCTGCGGCACGAGCTGCATCTGATTTGGTCCCCATTACCACTGTAATCAAACGCGTTCCATTACGTACTGCCGATGCCGCCAAGCAATAACCTGCCGCTTCTGTGTGTCCCGTTTTCAAACCATCAACAGTTTTGTCGCGCCATAACAGACGGTTACGGTTAGGCTGACGAATATCGTTGTAGACAAACTCTTTTTCAGCGTACATAGTGTAATTTTGTGGAAACTGCAGGATTGTCGCGCGTGATATTTTGGCAATATCATGAGCACTTGAGTAATGATCTTCTGCAGGAAAACCTGTCGAATTGACAAAGTGCGTGTTGGCCATACCCAGCAGCTGAGCGTGCTGATTCATCAAATCAGCAAAAGCCGACTCACTGCCAGCGATATACTCGGCTGCCGCAACACTCGCATCATTACCCGATTGAATGATGATACCGCGCAACAAATCTTCTATAGAAACTTGCGTCCCTTCACGTATGAACATACGTGAACCTTCCATACGCCACGCATTTTCACTCACTGTCACTTTATCCTGCAAAGACAAGTTTCCACGAGCAAGTTCATACTCAACAATATAAGCCGTCATCAATTTAGTCAGACTCGCTGGCGGCAAGGCCTCATCAGCATTGTGCTCTACTAAGACATCACCGGTATAGGCATCCATCAAAATATAACTACTTGCTGATAACTGGGGAGGCGTCGGTATCAACGCAGGAGCAGCGAATACAGTGCCGCCAATAAAGCCAAACACGAGGGATAAAGTAACCAGAAGTTTTTTCATACTCAAAAATATCGTCTTCTTAAAAATGTTGGTGAATAATACTAGAGCATTCTATGAATCTCTAGCCCAAACAAAATAGCACTAAGGCAATAAAGCTACCCTGACTGGGCTGCCAAAACCTTCTTGCTGTAATTTTTGTTGCCATTCGGCCAAAGAACCTTGGCTTTCAAAAGGTCCGACCAAAACTTTATACAAGCCGTCATCCTGCTTATTTACAACGACTTTAATACTGGTATCAAACGCTTCGAAGAGGCGCTGTTTTAATTTATTTGCTGACTCTTCTGCACTGAAAGCAGCAAGCTGTAGATGGGAAAAAACCATATCAGATGAGCTGTTTGGTGATTCTTTTTGTGACGACGAAACACTAGGCAAAGCCTTAACTGGCAAGCTTTTCACTTGTTTGGCTTGCGTTTCAAGAACGGCTTTAGAGGGTCGATAAACATCACCTTTTGCTGGAGTGATTGCCTCGACTCTCACCCGTGCGACGCCTTTTTTGTGATAATCCAATCGTGCCGCTGCTGCATAAGAAAGATCAATCAAACGGTCCCCATGAAACGGTCCCCTATCATTGACTCGCACTATAACAGAACGATGATTGTCGAGATTTGTCACTTTGACATAAGTGGGTAGTGGCAGCGATTTGTGTGCTGCGGAAAAGCCATACATGTCATATGTTTCCCCATTTGATGTCTTATGACCATGGAATTTGTTGCCATACCAAGAGGCTTTACCTTCAGCAACGTAACCTTGAGCTGAAGCCATCACCCAGTACTGATTTCCCCAAACCTCATAAGGACTCTTGTTTCCTCCTCGACTCTTTGGCTCCCACTTGGGGACTGGCTCAGGAATATTATCGGCATTAAAATCCCCAGTCGGACCATGATCTTGCAATATGGTATAGCGCCCTCCACCAGACGCTTTCTCATAGTCAATTTCATCTTTTCCAAGCACATGACGCGTACTCATACACCCATTCAATACTAACAAGCTTAAGCTAGCAACAAATAGCATATTAATGATTTTCATAGCTACCTATACTCTCAGCGAGTTCCAATACCGACATGGCATATCGCCTACTAGGATTGTAATCCATAATGGTAAAAAAGTTCTTATAACCTAACCAGTAAGACATCTCTTCAGGTCCCGTTCTCAAAGCAATTAAACCTGTTTTTTGAGGTATAAAAGATTGAGTCGGCAATACATTCAATGCGGACCACGCGACCATATCTTTACTCGGTTCCCTACCACGATTAATTTCATCTTTTACTAACTCGGGATCGCTAACAGAGGCCATCACGAACCAAGGCTGGTCTTTCTGCCAACCATGATGCTGAAGATAATTAGCAACACTCCCTATCGCATCTGCATCAGAACCCCATAAATCGATATGACCATTTTTGTCGTAGTCTATAGCCAATTTTTGATAGTTACTGGGCATAAACTGCACCATTCCCATCGCCCCACTATATGACCCCTTTGTTTCCCCAATGTTCCATCCTTCTTGACGCGCTAATAATAAATACGCTTCAAGTTCACCCTGGAAGTAGACTTTGCGTCTAGGATAATCAAAAGCAAGCGTCGTGAGAGAAGTAAAAACATCTCTAGAACCCGTAATACGTCCGTAATATGTTTCCACACCAATAAGAGCAACAATAACATTTGGGTCAACGCCAAACTCTTGTTCAGCTTTTCGCAGCCAATTAGCGTTTCGCTGTGCATACTGATAGCCTAACTTAGCCCTTTCTTCGTTCACAAAACGCGTTTTATATTCATAATAGGGTATTAATACTTCAGGCTGGTTATCGGATTTCTCTATTACTTTTGGACGCACTTTAATGCGAGAAAAAGCCAATTCCAAACGTTTTCTATCGTAATTATGCTCTTTTACGAGACGGTCAATAAAAATCTGAACCTCTGGGTTCCCCGCGTAAGAATCAGCCCATTCTGCTGGCATATCTTCCAAAAGCGTTTCGCTAACACCAAAATTTAAAGGCAACTCCGAATGATCCACACTACTACATGCAGTTAGACCAAGCGTTAAAAATATCACTGCAGCTTGCTTAATCATCATCTTGCTCTTTTATGTGTTTGTACTGACATTAAAATTCCGAATGTCGCCATGATAGTAATAATAGAAGTACCACCATAACTGACCAGAGGTAAGGGTACCCCAACAACTGGCAGAATACCTGATACCATGCCAATATTTACAAACATGTAAACAAAAAAAGTCAATGTCAAACTGCCTGCTAACAAGCGCGCGTAATTATCCTCAGCATTCGCTGCAATATATAAGCCCCGAGCAATAACAAGACAATAAGCCAGAATCAAAACGCCGCAGCCCAGCATACCGAACTCTTCAGCCAAAACAGCAATGATAAAGTCTGTGTGGCTTTCAGGTAGAAAATCCAACTGAGCCTGCGTTCCTTCTAAAAAACCTTTACCGTACACACCACCAGACCCAATCGCTGTTTTAGACTGAATAATGTTCCAACCAGATCCTAACGGATCACTCTCTGGATTCAAAAAGGTCAATACTCGCTGACGTTGGTACTCGCGCATAAATTGCCACAATATATAACCAGCGATAGGTGCCAAAGCTGCTGCACCAATAATATAACGCCAGCCAAGTCCAGCCAGAAAAAGAACAAAAATCCCAGAAACAGCCACCAGCAAAGAAGTCCCCAAATCTGGCTGTTTAGCAACCAATACCACAGGAAGAGCAATGAGCACCATCACGGTCACGATTTGCTTAAAACTCGGCGGCAGCTGCTTATCAGAAAAATACCAAGCAATCATCATCGGCATAACTATTTTCATAATTTCTGAAGGCTGAAAACGCAATCCCCCAGGCAAAGCTAACCATCGCTGAGCCCCTTTGGCCCCCACACCAAACAACAGCACACAGATTAACAGTAAAGTAATAAAAATAAACAATGCAGGAGATGCCCGACGCATATATTTAGGAGGTAACTGCGCCAGCACTAAACATACCAACATACCCACAGTTAACCGAAACACTTGCCGCTCAACCATGGCCACATCTTGCCCTGACGCGGAGTACAAAATAAATAAACCACCAGCAATCAGCAACAACAAAGAGCCAAGCAACAAGATATCAACATGAACCAAAAGCCACAAACGCGCATTGGTAAAGGATACTGCCTTGCGGTAAAAACTATCCTTCATCTTTATTACCTTTTAAATAGTCATATTCTGCTGGATAATCATCATACAGATACGCATCAAACAGTTTTTTGGTCAAATCCGCTGGTTTCGAGCTACTGCCACCGTTTTCAAAAATAGCAAAAACGGAAATTTTGGGTTTTTCGGCCGGAGCGAATCCTATAAACAAAGCATGGTCATGCAAACGCTTCTCTAGCGAATCCGCGTCATATTCTTGATCTTCTTGAAGACTGAATACTTGTCCAGTCCCCGTTTTACCAGCGATTTCATAAGGTGTGCCCTGCAACCGACGTGCCGTACCTTGTGAGTCGGTAATGACTTTACGCATCGCCTCAACCATTCGCTCCCAATTACGCTGGTCCTTCAGAATAATATCGTGCTCTTCGCCAAGCCCTTCTTCAAACTCAGCAGGCTTATCACCTATGGTCGCCGCCATCCTAGGATAAAAGTAATGACCTCGACTTGCTAATGCGGACGTCGCCGAAGCAATTTGGATAGGGGTTGCTACCATGAAGCCTTGACCTATGCCAACGTTAACGGAATCTCCCGGATACCAAGGTTCTTTGTATTTTGCCTTTTTCCACTCATTTGATGGCAATAAACCAATGCTATCACCATTTAAATCAAGCAAGGTACTGCGCCCAAAACCAAAACGTGACAAGAAATTATGAATGGGCGTAATACCCATCTTATTGGCTAGCTGATAATAATAAGTATCGACTGATTCAATTATAGAACGCTCTAAATCAATCCATCCATGTCCTGTACGCTTCCAATCACGATAACGACGACCATCTGGATTAATTTGATAATACCCTCTCGCAAAATACCGCTCTGTCCAACTGGCAAAACCATATTCTAATCCAGCCAGCCCCATAAAAGGCTTAATCGTTGACGCAGGCGGATAACCACCACGCAAGGCACGATTAAAAAGCGGTAATTTGGAAGATTTACGAAGTGCAGAGTAATCATCATAAGAAATACCCCGAACAAATAAATTTGGATCAAACCCAGGCTTAGAAACAAGAGCAAGAATCCCGCCTGTTTCAGGATCTATAGCCACAACAGAACCCGTATAGTCACCTAAAAGATCATAAGCGTACTGCTGAAGTCTAGCATCTAAATACAAATGCAAATCTTTACCGGGGGTAGGATTTTGTCGCTCCAGTTCGGACATAATGCGACCACGAGCATTCACTTCCACCTTACTAAGACCGGCTTCACCAAAAAGCGTTTTTTCGTAAAAGCCTTCTATACCCGTCTTACCTATGAACAAAGCGCCTTGATAAGCCAACCTATCAACTCGCTCCAAATCATCGGTTGTGATTCGTCCAACATAACCAATAGCGTGAGCAAAAGCTTCACCATAGGGATAATAGCGCGTCAATTGGGCTTCTACCTGAACACCATCAAGCCTGTAGAGGTCAACTGACACTTTCGCCCATTCTTCATCGGTTAATTGTGACTTCAAAGTAAGAGATTGATAAGGCCGGCGGTACTCTTTTAAACGACTCTCAAAATCTTCCCACTCGCTATCACTAATGGCGACTATCCCCGAAAGCATTTGCTTTAATTTAGAAAAGTCTTCAACCCGCTCAGGAATCACAGTCAAGCTGTGTATCGGCCTATTATCAGCAAGTACCAAGCCATTACGATCATAAATCAGACCTCTAGGAGGTGGCTCGGTAACCAACATAACACGGTTATCATCTGCCTTGGTTTGGTAGAGTTCATGTTGTACCACTTGCAGGTAAAACAATCGCGCCATCAGCACAAGCGCCATTAACAGAACAAAAATAGCGGACGCAATAACACGACTTTGTGTCAGTCGCTGCTCTTGACGATAATTTCGGAAGTTTTGATGTCGACGGCTCACCAGGTTTACCTTATCTGTGATACGGATGGTTATTCATGAGCGTCCAAGCACGGTAAATTTGTTCTGCCAGAATAACTCTCACCATAGGATGCGGTAATGTCAAACGGGATAAAGACCAAACTTGGTCCGCACGAGCCGTACATCTAGGATCGAGACCATCAGGTCCACCCACGAGCAAACTCACGTTATGACCATCCATCCGCCACTGTTCAGTCTGATCTGCCAGTTGATCGGTGGACCATTCCTTTCCAAGCACTTCCATAGCGATGACTTTGTCTCCAGAAGGTATAGCCTCTAGCATGCTATCTCCTTCTTTGCGAATGGCTTTTGGTATATCCGTATTTTTCCCACGTGGTGACATAGGAATTTCAACAAGTTCTAAGGAAAAATCCTTTGGCAAGCGCTTAGCGTACTCATCGTACCCCTCAGTCACCCACTTCGGCATTTTACTACCAACAGCAATCAAACGAACGCGCATTAAAAGAGCCTTACATTTTTTCTGGCTTAATATCCCACAACTTCTCGAGATCGTAAAATGCTCGAGCTTCGTCAGTCATCACATGCACAACGACATCATGTAGATCAACTAAAACCCAATCACTGCCCATACCACGACCTTCAGAACCTAATGGTTGAAGACCCTGTGTTTTCAAATGTTCAAATACGTTTTGACCCAAAGCATTCACATGACGTTTTGATGTACCAGTACAAATCACCATGTAATCCATCATATCCGTATGATTACTTACGTTTAATACGGTGATTTTATCACCTTTCACATCTTCCAATGCTTCAACAGCAAAAGCCAAAATTTGATCTGCCGTTAAGTTAAGCTGACTCATATAATTACGTTACCCTATCGATATAATTGATGTCGTTCTATGTATTTTTGGACTGGCTCTGGCAAAAGGTAAGCAATCGACTCGTTATTACGAGCAAGCGCTCTGATCATGCTAGAGGATATCCCCAAAGGAGTCAGAGTCTCAAACCAGACCCGCCCTGAGGGCGCGCATTGTAACTCATGCGAGGAGGCGGCACGATAGTTTTCGCAAAAACCGCTTAATTCAGAGATTAAATCGGGTTCCCAGCCAGGTCGAGAGACAACCAGTAGGTGAGCATACTGAATTATCTCTCGCCAATTATACCAGGTTGGAAGTGATAAGAAGCTATCCATCCCCAACACCATAATCAGCGGTTCATCTGGACCAATTTCAGATCGTAAATCTCGCAGCGTATCAATACTGTAACTAGGACCTTCCCGATCAATCTCACGAGCATCGACACTCAAGCGAGCATCACTCGATATTGCCAGTCTGGCCATTTCTAGTCGCTGCTCAGGCAAAACACTTGGGCGATCTTTATGAACCGGCTGAAAACAGGGTATCAACTTCATAGCCGAGTAATGGTAACGATCTAAAATCTCAACCGCGGTTCTAAGATGACCATTATGAACAGGATCAAATGTCCCGCCCATAATTGCTAGGCCCGACTTTATTACTACACGCTTTGTGCTATTAATTGTCACGGGTATGGCCATCACCCAACACTATGTACTTTTGGCTGGTCAATCCCAACAAACCAACAGGACCACGGGCATGAATTTTGTCAGTAGAAATACCAATTTCTGCCCCAAAACCATATTCAAAACCATCCGCAAAAGAGGTTGAAGCATTCACCATAACCGATGATGAATCCACTTCTGTCAGAAAAGCACGTGTTTTAGAATAATTCTGCGACACAATTGCATCGGTGTGATGGGAGCCGTATTGATTAATGTGCGCAATCGCTTCATCCATATCAGATACTATCTTAATAGACAATTTAGGCGCTAAATATTCCGTATACCAATCTTCCTCTGTCGCGGCCTCAATAGATGCATCTATAGCACGAGTCTGATCACATCCCACCAAAGACACACCCTTTTCTTGCAAAGCCGACATCAATTTTGGCAAGATTTTTTCAGCGACCGCACAATGTACCAATAAAGACTCCATAGCATTACAGACACCGTAACGGCGCGTTTTGGCATTCATCGCAATAGCAAAAGCTTTGTCCAAATCCGCTTCATCATCTATGTATACATGACAATTTCCATCTAAATGCTTTATCACAGGAACACGGGCATCTTTACTGATACGTTCAATTAAACTCTTGCCACCACGAGGAACAATCACATCAACAAACTCCGGCATTGAAATTAGCATCCCAACCGCATCTCTGTCTGTCGTATTAAGAACTTGAACCGCGTGCTCAGGCAGCCCAGCCGCGATAACACCGGCCGTTACCGCTTCAGCTATGGCTTGGTTGGAATAAAACGCCTCAGACCCACCGCGTAAAATAGTCGCATTACCCGATTTTAGACACAAACTTGCCGCATCAATCGTCACATTTGGTCGGGACTCATAGATAATACCAATCACACCTAAAGGAACACGCATTTGCCCTCGTTGAATTCCAGATGGCAAATACACCATATCAGAAATTTCACCTATCGGATCAGGCAAAGCAGCTACCTGCCTTAAACCTTCGATCATGCCATCAATACGCTTGTTATCTAACAGCAATCTATCCAACAATGCAGAATCAAGCCCTTTGGCACGGCCATTATCCATATCTTTAGCGTTCTCAGATATCAATCGAGGTCGAGCATTTTCCAAAGCCTCAGCCATAGCAAATAATGCCATGTTTTTTTGCTGGGTGGACACTTTAGCAAGCAGACGAGAAGCCGCCCTAGCTTGCTGACCAATTCGACTCATATAGGATTCTAAAGACATTTTCACTCTCTGATAAAAGTTAAAAAGAACAGAGCAACGAATCACTAAATTAAGTCGCGATCCGTTTCATCTAAGCAGTATACTATCACATTATTTTTATTCATTTAGCGCAGATTTACACGAAAGGATCGTTCATTGTCATCCCTTAATTCTTTTAACCTAACCACCATTGGCGTAATACATTCTTGCTACAAAGAAAAGTTCGGCATTCCACGCCAACCAGGGCTTGTCACGGAAGCAACGGCACGCTTAGAGCTTATTCCACCCTACAACCGATTGGACGCCTTAGAAGGGCTCGATGGCTTTTCACACATCTGGATCCAATTTATTTTCCACGCTTGCTTGTCGGAGAACTGGAAAGCAAAAATACGACCTCCACGTCTAGGTGGAAAGATTAAAATGGGCGTCTTTGCCACACGAGCTACCCATAGACCCAACCCGATTGGACTCTCTGTCGTCAAAATTGGACGAATCTACCAAGAAGATAAAAAAACCTTTATCGATCTGCATGGGGCGGATTTGCTGGATGGCACTCCCGTTCTGGATATAAAACCCTATCTACCTTATGCAGACAGTATCGCCGACGCAAAAGGAGGCTTTGCCCCAACACCAGCGCAAACATTGAAAAAAACAGTCATTTTTTCCGAACTAGCGAAAAATCAATGCGCGCAGTACCAAAACTTGCACAATAAAGAAATAACCACTTTAATAAAACAGATTATTGAACAAGACCCAAGACCATCGTACCTGTCAGAACAGTTAGACAGAGAGCATGGTATTAAGATTTGGGACCTCAACGTGAAGTGGTGTGCAAGAATCGATCACTTTGAAATACTTCGAATAGAGCCAACTTAAGAGACTAAGAAATGAATAAAAAACAGTTCTTAAACACTTATAAAAAAATCGATGCTCTTGAAAAAGAAAAACCAATACCGGATGAAAAGCCATCACTTTATCGCTCTGAGCACGATGAACGCCTTATAAAAGACTTTCATTATGCAAAATTCCAAAAAAACCTTCATAACACTCAGCAAAGCCAAGCGCTAAAAGCTTTATTGGAAAAAGACAGCTGGACAGAAGAAGACACTAAAACACTGCTAAACTCTTTGCGCTAAAGAAACATACACTAGGTCTATACCCATGGTTATCCACATGTTATGTGTATAGTTTTCTTGTCAATAAATTCGATAAAAAACGATAAAAAATTCAAAAAAAAAGCGGACCTAAGTCCGCTTTTTATCACAACCCAAAATCAAATCTTAGTTTTGATTTTCTAGTTGCGCTTTGATCAAATCACCAATGGTAGTAGGGCCATTTGATTCAGCTTGTTGTTTCTCAGAATGAGATTTCAACGCAGCCTTCTCTTCAGTCGCATCTTTCTGCTTGATAGATAGGGTAATAGTACGAGCTTTACGATCAACATTGATGATCGCTGCTTCTACTTTGTCACCTTCTTTCAATGCAGTCGTTGCATCTTCGATACGCTCACGGCTGATTTCAGATACTTTCAACGTAGCTTCTACGCCTTCAGCAAGAACAACAACCGCACCTTTCGCATCTACTGAAGAAACAGTACCGTTTACGATAGTGCCTTTGTCATTTTCAGCAACGAAAGCAAGGAATGGGTCTTCTTCAAGTTGTTTAACACCCAAAGAAATACGCTCACGCTCAGCATCGATAGACAATACAACGGTTTCTAGCATATCGCCTTTCTTGTATTGACGTACGGCTTCTTCACCCGTTTCGTCCCAAGATAGGTCAGATAGGTGAACAAGACCATCAATACCACCATCAAGACCAATGAACACACCAAAGTCAGTGATAGACTTGATTGCGCCAGAGATTTTGTCGCCTTTGTTGAAAGACGTCGCGAACTCTTCCCATGGGTTCATTGTGCACTGCTTGATACCCAAAGAAATACGACGACGCTCTTCGTCAATATCAAGAACCATAACTTCAACTTCATCACCAATCTGAACAACTTTAGATGGGTGAATGTTTTTGTTAGTCCAATCCATTTCAGAAACGTGTACTAGACCTTCTACGCCTTCTTCAAGTTCAGCGAAGCAACCGTAATCAGTCAAGTTAGTTACTTTAGCAGTAACTTTAGTGTTTTCTGGGTAACGAGCTTTGATAGCAACCCATGGATCTTCACCCAACTGTTTAAGACCTAAAGACACACGGTTACGCTCGCGGTCGAATTTAAGAACTTTAACATCGATCTCATCGCCAACAGCAATGATTTCGCTTGGGTGCTTAATGCGTTTCCAAGCCATGTCAGTGATGTGTAGAAGACCATCAACACCACCAAGATCAACGAACGCACCGTAGTCAGTAAGGTTCTTAACGATACCTTTAACTTCTTGACCTTCTTCAAGAGAAGCAAGTAGTGTTTCACGCTCAGCGCTGTTAGTCGCTTCCATAACGGCACGACGAGATACAACAACGTTGTTACGTTTTTGATCAAGCTTAATAAGTTTGAACTCTAGATCCACACCTTCCAAATGAGATGTGTCGCGAATTGGGCGAACATCTACCAAAGAACCAGGCAAGAAAGCACGGATATTAGCGATATCAACTGTGAAGCCACCTTTGACTTTACCATTGATAACACCGTGAACAATGGCGTTTTCTTCGTAAGCTTTTTCTAGAACAGACCAAGTTTCTGCACGTTTAGCTTTTTCGCGAGACAATTTAGTCTCACCGAAACCATCTTCAACAGCATCAAGCGCAACTTTAACTTCGTCACCGATTTTTAAGTTGAACTCACCACTTTCCGTTAGGAACTGAGAACGAGGAATTACGCCTTCAGATTTAAGACCTGCATGAACAGTTACCCACTCACTGTCAATATCAACAATGATACCAGTAACAATTGAGCCTGGCGCCATTTCGACGGTTAATAGGCTTTCTTCAAACAGTTCTGCGAAGCTTTGAGTCATTGTATTTCCTATATAGTCGGCCTATATAAATAACTAGGCCATATCCACATTGCCAGCGATGCGGGTCAGTTTTTTTGGATGATGCGATAAAAGCTTGCTGGCACTTTTATCGACTTGAATAACATTTGAACTATTATAGCACATTCTAGATACAAAAAAGTAGACGCAAAAAACAACAGATTACACAAGACCTGCTTTCACAGCCTCTGCAAAAACGATCTCAACAACCTGCTCTATCGTCAACTCAGTACTGTCTATTACCAAAGCGCCTGCAGCAGGCACAAGAGGAGCGATGGCCCTATTGGCATCTCGCTCATCTCGCTCTTTTATCGTTTTAACCAGTTCCGCGAGATTAACCTCCTCACCTTTTTGCTGCAATTGCTGTAAACGACGCTGTGCACGCTCTTCTGCGGAAGCCGTTAAAAATATTTTAATCTGGGCGGAAGGGAAAACCACTGTCCCCATGTCTCGACCATCAGCCACCAAACCAGGCGTTTGTGAAAAAGCACGCTGACGTAATAACAACCCCTCTCGAACCTCAGGAATAGCCGCCAATTTTGACGCACAATTACCCACATCTTCGGTACGAATAGCTTGAGTAACCACTTCGCCCTCGAGAATAATTTCAACCTTACCCTCTTCTGACTGCTGAAACTGTATATCCAAATGCTCTGCCAGAACCTTGAGAGTATCAACATCATCAGACGACATACCATGATGAGATACAGCCAGCGCAAGCAATCGATATAAAGCACCACTATCCAGTATATGCCATCCCAGCTTTTCTGCGATTAACTGACTTACAGTGCCTTTACCCGCACCACTTGGACCATCAATCGTAATAACTGGGCCTTGGTTGATCATAACTATTCCTCTTAAAAAACTACTGCGTCACTGAACAATGAAAACCTAATTGCACAGAAACACTCTCCAACTCGTTAAATTCTTCTAATAATTTTTGGCAATCATTCACTTTCGTTATGGACTGGCTGCGCGCACCCAACGCCAACATGGCAAGCGCCAATTTGTCATCGCCAGCGCAATCCAACTCACCACCCTGAGGCAACCCGCCTTTGATTCGTAAATCACCATTTTCGTACACGCAAGCAATTTTCATGTGCTCAAGCGCATCAATAAAGGCCAACACCCTGTCCTCGTGATAGTAGGGTAGAGAACCAATACCCTGAATAACACTCTCACCTTTTGCATAAGCCGCCGCCACACACAGCAAAGGCAACTGCTCTCTAAAGCGATAACTTTGCTCTGGCAATAAATGAAACGACTGCAATTCAGCAAAACTCGCCTGCACTCTACCGTCAAACAATCCAGAGCGACCTTGCTGAGGCAGAGACACATCAGCACCAATCGAATTCAAAAAAGTCAACAAGGCAAAGGACACTGAATCCAAACCAGCATTCTCAATCGACAAATCCGAACCAGGCAAAAGACTTGACAGCAACACCCACCACGTCAATTCATATTCATCACCTGACAACGTTATGTCCGCCCCGACCAATGAAGCAGGAGACACCTTAAACCCTTCTGAATCATCCTGTATTGTCACACCAAAATGACGCAACAACACCTCACAATGAGACAGCTCTTTTGACAATGTCGTAACACTACCTTCTGCTGGCGAATACAAGGCAGCCAAAAAAGCCGACATACGCAGACGCTCAGAGCCTGCTTTTAAATTCACCGACACATCTAAAGGAGTGCCGGGCAGCAGATTAACAGGTAAACAATCCGCCATTTCAGATACAACACGACCACCCATTTGACGCACTAAAGAAAATAAATCTGCCATCGACTGATTCAAAAGCTTACCTTCTGCAACAACAGACACAGGAAATGACTGTCCAGCCAGCACCGGCAATAATAAATACAAGCTTTCTCTAGATTGATGGACATTAATGGGCGCAATCGGCGCCTTTAACCCTCTAATCCCTACACCATGAACCCGCAAGTGATCCACCGAAGCCTCTTCTATGACGACTCCCATATCTCGAAAAGCCTGCATAGTAATGCGCACATCGCCCGTCAAATCGATGTTCTTGATTTCACTCACGCCTTCTGACAGCGCGGCTATGGTAATGGCTTTATGTGACAAAGATTTGTCACCCAACAAAGAAACTTCGCCTTTAATGGCTGAAGCAGGCAACACAGAAACAGATACCGGACGAACCTCTTTTGTAGAGCCAATTGTACGTTGCTCTAGTAATCGAAGAAAATGATCTCGCGCAGACTTTGCTCGGGTAAACACACCGAACATACTGGCACCATCACCCTGCTCAATAGCAGTACGCATGTCCGCTAATCGATCGGTAAAATGATCCAACGTTGCGAGTGTCGCGTCTTTATTCGCTAAAAAAACATCTCGCCACATAACCGGATCACTCGACGCGATACGCGTAAAGTCGCGGAATCCCCCCGCTGCAAACTTAAAGATATCTTGGCTGCGCTCACCATTCGCAAGCGCATCAACCAAAGTATAAGCAAGCAAGTGAGGCAAATGACTAGAAGAGGCCAACACATGATCATGGTGATTAACATCCATACTCACCACGTCAGCACCCACCGCACGCCAGAGGCGATGCAGGCGGTCAAGCAACACAGGACTGCTGTCTGCCAAAGGCGTTACGATTGCCATATGCTTTTCAAAAAGCTGAGAATTGGATGCCAAAACACCACTTTTTTCTGCACCGGCAATTGGGTGACCAGGAATAAAGTTCGTCGGCACATAGCCAAAGACACGACGCACCGCCTCGACCACACTGCCTTTTGTCGAGCCCACATCCGTGACTAGCGTCTGATCAGACAAAAAAGGCTTAAGATCCGTTAAAACAGACTCCATCGCCCTGACAGGCGTTGCAAGAACGATAACATCCATCTTAGAGACAAACCCTGCTGAAAGCTCAGCTGGATGATCAATCACCCCAGTAGACACTCCTAAGGACAGCTCACCATCACGACGATCAACCGCATACAAAGTCGCCAGACCACGCTCTTTCAACGCCTTCGCGAAGGAGCCACCTATCATGCCAAGACCAATGATCATGACATTACCGAACTTCTTTTTTTCCTGAGACGCCATATCTATGGACGCCTGAAAATCACTTTCACCAATCAAAGCATAACACTCTCAAGTAATTGCTAAAGCACCGCCACTGGGTAGGAACCCAACACCTTCACTTCCGATGCACGTTCACGTAAGTCATCAATCACAGCACGGCAATCGTCGTCCAAATAATGACCAACGAAGTCGATATAAAATATATACCCCCAACGACTCATTAAAGAAGGACGCGTCTCCAAGCGAGTCATATCAACACCATGACGCTCAAACGCTTCAAGCAGCCGATACAAAGCACCAGGTTCATTTTTAGCACTAATAAGCAAAGACGTTTTATCCTTGCCGCTTGGCGGCACATCTTGATTACCAACGATTAAAAAGCGCGTCGTGTTATCGGGACGATCTTCAATATTAGAAGACACTTTCGATAAACCATACAATTCACATGCCACTTCGCCCGCAATCGCCGCAATCGCACGACCACTTCGACCGGCATCCGCGACAAGACGAGCAGCTTCCGCATTCGAACTTACAGCAACACGTTCAACGTGTGGCCAATAACGATCCAACCACGCACGACATTGCGCAAGTGACTGTTGGTGTGAATAGATATGCGTCACATCATCCGCATTAATATTGGGGCTGACCAAAAGATGATGGTGAATACGTTCTTCCACTTCACCACAAATTTTCAAACGCGAATCTCGAAAACTGTCCAAGGTATGATTGACCACGCCCTCTGTGGAGTTTTCAACAGGCACGACACCATAGTTTGCTGCACCAGACTCTACCTCACGAAACACTTCATCTATGGCAGCCATTGGTGCACTGATAATAGATTTACCAAAATGCTTCAATGCCGCTTGCTGAGTAAAAGTTCCTTCGGGGCCTAAAAAGGCAATACGCATCGGTTTCTCAAGCGCCAGACAAGAAGACATCACTTGACGAAAAATCTTCGCCATTTCTTCATTACCCAAAGGCCCTTCGTTACGCTCCATCACCCTGCGTAAAACTTGTGCCTCACGCTCTGGACGATAAAAAACAACGGCCTCACCTCCCTGCTCAGCCAGTTTTACTTCCGCTACCTTTTGAGCGCATCTCGCGCGCTCATTTATCAGCATTTGTATTTGTGAATCAATAGAATCGATACGATCACGCAATAAAGGCAGCGTATCGGGCACTGCTTGCTTAGAGTTTGACATGCTATTAATTATCCGTGGTTCTTGTTGCCTGTTAGGTTCTTGCTGCTTTTTTGATATTCATTGTCCGTGGCGTTCTGCAAAGCCACGCATAAAATCAATCAAAGCCTCAATCCCTTCCATCGGCATAGCGTTATAAATGCTTGCTCGCATACCGCCTACTGAACGATGTCCAGCCAAAGTACGTAAACCAGCCGCTTCAGACTCTTGTAGGAAAAGAGACTCAAGAGACTCATCCGCCAAAATAAACGGCACATTCATACGCGATCTGTAAACAGGATCAACCGGGTTGGAGTAAAAATCACTCGCGTCAATAAAGTCATACAGAGCTTGCGCTTTACGAATATTGATCTTTTCAACTGCTTCGACGCCACCTTGAGCCTCTAACCACTCAAACACCAAATCAGCCAAATAAATTGCAAAGGTTGGCGGCGTATTAATCATGGAGTCATTTGCCGCTAAATTGGCAAAATTCCAGATAGACGGCAATGCATCACTGCTACGAGCGAGCAAATCTTTGCGGATAATACAGATAACCACACCCGCAGGCCCCACGTTTTTCTGAGCTCCAGCATAAATTAAACCGTATTTACTGACATCTATCTTGCGAGACAAAATCGTGGAAGACAAATCGGCAACGATAGGTAAATTCGTTTCAGGCAAGTCAGAGAACTCTAAACCGCCGATGGTTTCGTTTGGACAAAGATGCAAATACGCTGCACTTTCATCTAATGCTAAAGTGGAAAAATCAGGAACGGTGAGATAATTTTGCGCTTTTGACGAACCAACAACGTTGACTTTCGTGTATCTTTTCGCCTCATTTATGGCTTTTGAAGACCAAGCACCGGTATCCAAAAAGCAAGCAGAATCAAAACCATTCACTAGGTTTGCAGGGATCTGAGCAAATAAAGTAGACGCACCACCCTGAACAAACAAAATCTCATAGTCGTCACTGATATTCATCAGACGTGACAAACGCGCCTTAGCCGATGCAAGAATGGACATAAACTCAGCACTACGGTGGCTCATCTCCATAACAGAAACGCCAGCACCATGCCAATCTAACATTTCAGCTTGTGCTTTTTTCAAAACCGCTTCAGGAAGCGCTGCTGGACCAGAACAAAAATTATATACTCGGCTCATCCTGCTTGTTACCTCTAGTATGTTCAGGAATTACTTTACAAGAACGATCTACAACAAAAGCGACGCACCTAAGTGCGTCGCTTTACTATCTACTCTGCTTCGGAATCAAGATTGTCAGGTGACTCTTCGCCATCCGTCGGAGATTGATCAATAACAGCATCATCTGCCTCATCAATCTCACCGTCCCCTTCATCGTGCTCAACTACAGCTTCGTCATGTTCAACAACACGCTCAATGCCAACAAGATGCTCATCATTCGTCAAACGAATCAAGGTCACACCTTGCGTATTTCGCCCTTGACAAGACACTTCAGTCACTCGAGTTCGAACCAAGGTTCCTTGATCTGTAATCAATATAATCTCATCGGTTTCATCAACCTGAGCCGCTCCAATAACTGGACCGTTACGCTCTGACACTTGAATACCGATAACACCTTGACCACCACGACCGTATACAGGGAAATCTTCGACCAAAGTACGCTTACCGTAGCCGTTTTCACATGCCATCAATACCGCAGAGCCATCTTGAGGAACAATAAGCGACACGACTTTAGCGTCTTCACCCAAGCGAATACCACGAACACCAGCAGCAGTACGACCCATTGCACGCACATCAGACTCTTTAAAGCGAATGGTCTTACCGGAAGAAGAAACCAACATAATGTCATTCTCACCATTGGTAACCGACACACCAACCAACTCATCTGTTTCATCTAGACTAAGCGCAATCAATCCCGTTGAACGCGGACGAGCAAAATGTTGCATCGCCGTTTTCTTAACAGTTCCATTTGCTGTTGCCATAAAGATATAGCTACTGGCTTCAACAATTGCGTCATCAGTAACGTCTTCATCAGTTTCAGAGTCAACGACTTCAACCACTGGCAAAGGCAACAAAGCAGAAATGGACTCTCCCTCACTTAAAGGCAGCAAATTGATAATAGGACGCCCTTTCGCACTGCGACTCGCTACCGGAATCTCAAACACACGCAACCAATACACTTTACCAAAATTACTGAACAGCATAATGGTGTCATGACTACTGGTGACCAATAAATGCTCAATATGATCTTCGTCTTTCATACTTGCAGAAGACTTACCACGACCACCACGACGCTGAGCTTGATACTCTTCTAGCGGCTGAGATTTCGCATAACCCGTATTTGAGATTGTCACCACCATTGATGCTTCATCAATCAAATCGGCAATCGTCAAGTCTTGGCGAGAGGTTAGAATCTCCGTACGGCGCGCATCACCAAAAGTATCTCGAACTTCTTCTAGCTCTTCACGGATAACTTCCATCAAGCGATCGGGATTCGACAAAATATTCAACAACTCACCGATGGTTTCAATAAGTGCTTTATATTCACCTAGTAATTTATCATGCTCTAAACCCGTTAAACGATGCAGACGCAAATCCAAAATCGCTTGTGCTTGGTCAGGCGATAAGTGGTAGGCACCATCGACAAAACCATACGCCGCATCCAGATCATCCGGACGACACGCATCCGCACCAGCACGTTCAAGCATGGCCATGACATTACCTGGTTGCCAAGACTCACTGACGAGTTTTTCTTTCGCCTCAGCCGAAGTAGGCGAGGTACGAATTAACTCAATCACGCGATCAATGTTGGCTAAAGAAACCGCCAACCCCTCAAGGATATGACCTCGTTCACGCGCTTTACGCAGTTCAAAAATAGTACGACGAGTCACCACTTCACGACGGTGCTTCACAAAACATTCTAAAATCTGTTTTAGATTCAGCAATTGAGGACGGCCATCAACGAGAGCCACCATGTTCATGCCAAAAACAGACTGTAATTGCGTTTGTGAAAAAATATTGTTCACCACAACGTCTGGGTTTTCGCCACGACGCAGTTCAATAACAATACGCATACCATCTTTGTCAGACTCATCTCGAAGCTCACTGATGCCCTCGAGTTTTTTCTCTTTTACCAGCTCCGCGATTTTTTCGATGACTTTCGCTTTGTTTAACTGATAAGGAATCTCAGTAAAGACAATGGACTGGCGATTGCCTTTCTCCATGTCTTCAAAATGATGGCGGGCACGCATATAAATACGACCTCGACCTGTTTTATAGGCTTCTATAATGCCTGCACGGCCATTAATAAAAGCGCCTGTAGGGAAGTCGGGCCCTGGAATATGGTCAATAAGCTCATCAATAGTAATATCAGCATTGTCAATAATCGCTAGACAACCATCGATAATTTCCCCCAAATTATGAGGTGGGATATTAGTCGCCATACCCACTGCGATACCCGCTGAACCATTTACTAACAGTCCAGGCACGCGCGCAGGCAGCACTTCTGGCATAAACTCCGTGCCATCGTAGTTTGGCACAAAATCAACGGTTTCTTTCTCAAGATCCATCAAAAGATGATGAGCAATTTTCGCCATTCGAATTTCGGTATAACGCATTGCCGCAGCACTGTCACCATCGACAGAACCAAAGTTACCCTGACCATCAACCAAGGTGTAACGCATTGAAAAAGGCTGCGCCATACGAACAATCGTATCGTATACAGCAGAATCACCATGCGGGTGATATTTACCGATTACATCACCGACGATACGCGCCGATTTTTTGTACGGTTTATTCCAATCATTTTTAAGTTCATTCATCGCAAATAGAACGCGACGATGAACAGGCTTTAACCCGTCTCGTACATCAGGTAATGCTCGACCGACAATAACGCTCATTGCGTAATCTAGGTAAGATCCCTTAAGTTCATTTTCGATACTGACGGGAATAATTTCTTTGGCTAATTCACCCATAGATACAATCGATCCTTATGCCTTGGAGTCAAAAAGACTCCCTAATATCTTTTTATAAGCGCCGCATTGTAACATAAGGAAATAAATAACACCCCTTTGAGGAGCATGTTTTGTAGCTCAATCTAACAATTATGCTCTTCTCAATCTCAATTCAACGCCTCCCATTTCACCCAAGCGCGCTAAGTGGTTATACTATCAGGACAAAAGAAGTTTACTATTGGTCACCTGCAGGGTTGGCGCTATACTGTAAAAATGAACTTTATCCATATACAACATCACTTTACTCCAACCTCAGCAACACTGAAAAACGGAAGCCAAACAAATGACAAACCCTCAGCAAAACAATGTAGATCTAGATGAAGTTGCCAAGTTTGAAGCGCTTGCGAGCCGTTGGTGGGATACTGAAAACGAGTTTAAACCCTTACACGACATCAACCCTTTACGCACCAACTACATCAATGAACGCGCCGAAGGCTTACAGGGAAAAAAAGTGATTGATATCGGTTGCGGCGGCGGCATTTTGTCGGAAGCCATGGCAAAACTAGGTGCTAATGTCAAAGGCATTGACATGGGCGAAGCGCCGTTAGCGGTAGCCAAACTACACTTGGCAGAATCGATGCTTAACATTGATTACGAGAAAATCACTGCCGAAGAAATTGCGCAGCGCGAAGCAGGTCAGTACGATGTCGTTACCTGCCTTGAAATGCTAGAACATGTACCAGACCCAGCGTCGGTAATAAACGCCTGCATGGCGTTAGTCAAACCGGGCGGACATGTCTTTTTCTCTACCATAAACAGAAACCCAAAAGCTTATCTTTTTGCCATTATAGGAGCGGAATATGTGCTCAAAATGCTACCGAAAGGCACCCATGATTATGCTAAATTTATCCAACCAGCCGAACTCAATAACTACGCAAGACAAGCGGGACTAGACGTCATCCATATGACTGGAATGACCTACAACCCTCTGACTAAAGTGTATAAACTGAACGATAAAGATGTGTCAGTCAATTATCTAATGCACACCCTTAAAGTCAACGTCTAACAAAGACGCAAGGAGGAGATATGTTTGATTATCAAGCCCCAAACCAACTGCTTAAAGACAAAGTAATCCTTGTAACAGGCGCAGGTGATGGTATAGGGAAGGCAGCCGCCATCACTTATGCAAAACACGGCGCCACTGTCATTCTATTGGGTCGCACAACCAAGAAACTGGAAGCGGTTTACGACTACATAGAAAAACAGCACTACCCACAGGCCGCTATCGTTCCGTTAAATCTAGATGGTGCAGCAGGACATGACTACCTGGAACTGGCCAACACAATTGAAAGTGAATTCGGCCACCTTGACGGCATCTTACACAATGCCAGTCTTCTGGGTGAACGCACCAGCCTGGCAAACTATGACCCAGTACTGTTCGAGCAAGTAATGCGCGTCAATGTAACCAGTCAACTATTACTCAACCAAGCCTTACTGCCTCTTATGCAAAAGGCTGACAGTGCGTCTATTATTTTCACCTCTTCTGGTGTTGGAAGACGGGCCAAAGCAAACTGGGGAGCCTACGCCATCTCTAAGTTTGCCACAGAGGCAATGATGCAACTCCTGTCTGGCGAGCTGCCAAACCTCTCACCCAACGTTCGGGCCAATGCCATCAATCCCGGAGCAACAAGAACCAACATGAGAGCCAACGCCTACCCAGACGAAGACCCTCAAACGCTTCCTAGCGCGGAGGATATCATGCCGCTTTATCTTTATTTAATGGGTAAAGACAGCCTTCATGTAAACGGCCAATCCTTAGACGCCCAATAAAACACTGTTTTTTGGCAATGGACAGAAAACTTGTCCATTGCATCTCACCTCAGGCTTCAGTAATCTGAGGCTATGACAAACACCATTAAAAAAATCACTCACTATTTTGCGCTTATTCTTTTGCTTGCTTCTTTTTCGACTCAAGCAAGCCACTCTATCCCAACAGAAAACCACCATCAGCCAGACATAAGCAACCCGATAATGCCAAGCACAACACACTATGCCAAACCCGTTAACGAAGAAATAAACACAACCAAAAACGGCACCTCCTATCCCCCTTCAACAGCCATGAATATGATACAGATCCCCAACAAAAGCCTAACAGACCAAAACGACTATCGACTGATCACCCTACCCAACCACCTCAAAGTCTTGTTGGTTAACGACCCACAAGCAGAACGCTTTTCCGCCTCACTGGCAGTCAATGTTGGTAGTTTTCAAGACCCAAGAGATCAACAAGGCCTAGCACATTTTTTAGAGCATATGCTGTTTCTTGGCACCGAAAAATATCCAGAACCTGGGGACTATCAATCCTATGTAAACACTCATGGTGGATCCAATAACGCTTACACCAGCTCAGACACCACAAACTATTTTTTCGACATTAAACCTTCAGCATACGAAGGTGCGCTGGATAGATTTGCACAATTTTTCACCACACCTCTGTTTAGCGAATATTTAACACAAAGAGAGAAAAACGCCGTTGACTCTGAATACAAAGCCAAACTGAAAGACGAAAGTCGTCGCAATAACCAAGCTTTTAAGACCCTATTGAATAACAATCATCCGTACAGCGGTTTTTCCGTTGGCAATCTCGACACACTAAAAGACAGACCTGAGAACCCACTAAGACAACAGCTTCTATCACTGTATAAAGAATACTATTTCAGTGAAAATATGGCTCTTGTGCTAATCACTAACCTCCCCCACGAAAAGATGGCCACTTTAGCAAAACGCTACTTTTCCGACATACCCAGCAAGCAGGCACCAACAAAACACACTTACCCCGCACTGCTTAGTACTGGTCAGCCACAGCTGCAGTTTGTCAAACCTCTAATCGATAGCAACACACTGTCTTTCCAATACCAAATTGATGCCCAAGAAAACAACTATAAAACCCGCCCCACACGCTATATCTCGTACATTCTAGGCAACGAAAATGAGGGCTCTCTGTATGCATCACTCAAAGCCGATGGGCTAATAAACAGCCTTTCAGCAGGCGTTAGCCCAGACTATGGAAACAACGCTTTTTTCACCATTACAGCACACTTAACAAATCACGGTTTGGCAAATATAGACACGATAGCGCAACGCATTTTCGCCACTATTGGACTATTACAGTCGACACCAATCAACCCCATGTACCAACAAGAAGGAGTACAACTCAGCCAACTGATGTACAACAATCAAAATTACACCCCTCCTCAAAATCTCGCTCGCACACTCTCTGCAAAACTGCTCAAAGTCCCTGCCACCGATATTTTAAGCAGCTTTCGTATCGAAAAAGCAGCAGATAACCAACACGTTCGCCAACTTCTAAAACAACTCAATACAAACAATCTATTAGTACAGGTTATCACCAACAGAACCTTCCCTGAGCATTGGGCAAAACAAAAGCCGATATGGCAAATTGAACCTTGGTACCAAAGCACATACAGCAACAATAATTTCAGCACTTTGTTTTTAGACTTCATCCGCCTCTCGGTGAAAAATACCCACGTCAGCCTACCTGAGAAAAACCGTTTCATACCAGAAAATTTAGACTTAGTTGCCGAAACAGACACCACACCATATAGCGTTTTTCAGCAACCAGGCTTTACTTTTTGGCACAAATCCGACCCAAGCTTTGGCAAACCTACCGCCATGAACTTCATGGCGATACGATTCAGCCACGCAGCCAACACCCCAAAAAATGCTTTATTAAATCAACTATGGAGCCGACTTTATAACGACAGCATAAGCGAGCTTACCTACTCACCTTATGTTGCTGGGCTAGGCTACCAATTTTACCCTCATGCCAATGGCGTCACTTTACGCACCAGCGGCTACTCAGATAAACAAAATACCTACGCCACCTGGCTGATCGACCAAATTTTCTTATTTCGCCCAAGCACAGAACGCTTTGATCAAATAAAAACCCAACTAACCAAAGATCTTGCCAATCAAAAAAGCAGACAAGCCTATGGCAATGCCTACAGCGCGCTCAGCACGCTCATAACGAAAGACAGTTTCACGACAGAGCAGCTTGAAAGCGCACTCACAGAACTATCGTTTGAGGACCTAGAGGAATACATAAAAGACGCTCGTACAAGCTTTGACCTCGTTGGCTACAGCACAGGCAATGTCACTAAAGAGCAAACTCAAGCGCTCGCTCACTCTCTACATGAGCGCTTTGTTGGACGACTCACCCCAAAAGACCCATTAGAAATCCAAAGCAAAAACATTCCAGCCAATCAAAAAATGCACTACTCATTTACCTCCACCAGCAGTGATAATGTGGTGTTATACACATTGATAGATACGAGCCAAGATATATCGAGCAAAGCCATCACAGAAAAAGTCTACTTCGCCCTACTGAGAAAACTCATTAACAGTCGATTTTATCAGGAACTTAGAACCCAAAAGCAACTTGGCTACATCGTTGCAACACAAGATCTAAGCGCTCGAAATACACCCATTTTAGGTCTACTAGTACAATCCCCTAATCAGGACACAGTAACGATCATCAATGCTATTGAAGACTTTTTAAAAGAAGAGGAAAAACAGCTCAAAACCCTAACGACGGAAGAGTTTAGTTTCACAAAAAACGCGCTATTAGACGAACTTAACATGACAGCCAAAAATCTAAGCGATAACGCCCTGGAAGAATGGCATCAAATTGCCAAACCTTCACCAGATTTTCAAACAAAAACAGCGTGGATAGACACGTTAGAAGCCATAAACAGAGCAGACTTCATGGATTTTCTCGAAAACAAACTATCCTCACCCAGTATCAGCAGAATTATCATTCACAACCAAGCTTTTCCCGCAGAATTGACTTCACAAGATGGTTGGACAGAAACCTCACCCGAACGATTAACCACCAATTAATTGTTCCAGTCTATCCTTATCCGTTGCAGGCGCACTTTTTGCACCATTGCTCTGATCAGGCACGTTAGGCTGACCTGAAGCCCCCTCCTTACCAATAGGAGAAAAATCCCCCGCGTTGGGTGCCGAGTTATCCTCGGGCACTCTCGGCTTAACTTGATCACCAAAAATGCCGATTTCAGGCATCATACGAAGACGCTTTTCTTGAATCTCTTCGGGAATATTTCCGGTAAACAAAACGGTAAAAGGCGCCTCTTCAGTTCGCTTATTTACTTCATCATAGATAGCTTGCTCGCGTTCAGCGATCGCATTCTCTTCCAAATAGGACAACCCCTGACCATCCGCTGTTATCACCATATTGGGCCCCAGGGTCCCAATAGCCTTTTCAGCAGGAATCACGGCCACCTCTTCTTTCGAACTCACAACCACTTGATGTTGAGTACGAATCACTTGATTGCCATAAATGATATCCACTGGCTGACGCTCGATTGTCTGAGCATTTGCGACTAAAGAAACAGCACACAACAATGCTATTGAATATTTCATACACACCCCGAAACCGAATCCCCTTCACTATAGGAGATTACAAGCTATAAAAAAAGGAGCCAAAAGCTCCTTTTTAGTTTTTACCACACAAGATCTAAGACACTTACAGTGTCACAACATCAAAGTCCACTTCTGGATTGACATCCGCATCATAGTCGACACCGTCCAAGCCAAAACCAAACAGCTTCAAAAATTCGTCTTTATAAAGTTGATAATCCGTTTCCGCAAACAAATTAGCATCATTCACTTGTGGCCAAAGCTCACGACAAGCCTGCTGAACGTCTTCACGCAACTCCCAATCATCCAAACGCAGACGATTTTTATCATCTGTCAATTCTGCAGGATTATGATTATTGTACAAACGCTCTGAGAACATGCGATAAATCTGATCCATACAACCTTCATGGATACCTTTCTCACGCATGACTTTGAATACCATCGCCAAATACAAAGGCATAACAGGAATAGCAGAAGAGGCCTGAGTCACAACAGACTTCAATACCGCCACGTTCGCGCCACCACCAATCTTAGATAACTGAGCATCAATAGCCGCTGAAGCACGATCTAAATCTTCTTTCGCCTTGCCTAACGCACCATGCCAATAAATCGGCCAAGTAATGTCAGAGCCAATATAAGAATAAGCAACGGTACGAGCACCTTCAGCTAAAACACCCGCTTCTTGCAAAGCCGACATCCAAAGTTCCCAGTCTTGACCACCCATTACCGTGGTTGTCGCAGCCACTTCTTCTTCTGTTGCGGGCTCAATTTCCGCTTCGATGATCACATCTTTATTCGTATCAATAGCCGTAGAACGATATGGCTGACCAATCGGCTTAAGCACCGAACGAACCACTTCACCAGTATCCGGCATTTTACGAACGGGAGAAGCAAGAGAGTAAACCACCATATCCACTTGACCAAGATCCTGCTTAATCAAATCGATAACCGTGTCACGCGCTTCATTAGAGAAAGCATCACCATTGATACTTTTAGCATAAAGACCTTCTTCTTTAGCCACTTTGTCGAAAGCCGCGGAGTTATACCAACCCGCTGTTCCAGGTTTCTTATCCGTTCCTGGCTTTTCAAAGAAAACACCAATAGTCGCCGCACCAGAACCGAAAGCCGCCGCAATACGAGAAGACAAGCCATAACCACTTGATGCACCGATTACGAGTACTTTTTTAGGACCGTTTTCAATCGCCCCTTTGCTTTTAGTAAAAGCAATTTGCTCTCTTACGTTTTGCTCACAACCAACTGGATGTGTTGTTGTACAAATAAATCCGCGAATCTTTGGTTTTATGATCATAATATCTTCTCAACGTCATGTTTTGCTTACGTCTTGCCTGACAATCCCTACAAACGAGGCAGGCAAGACAAATCTGTGCGCCATGATACAATAGCCAGACGAATATGTCCTGATTCTCGTAAAAATACAGAATCAAAAGCTCACAGAGGTCTCAAAAAATCACCGTGCATCTACTAATTATTGGCTACGTCTGGCCTGAACCCAACTCCTCTGCTGCAGGCAGCAGAATGATGCAACTGATCAACTGCTTTTATAAACAGCAATGGCAAATATCGTTTGCAAGCCCAGCCCAAAAAACGGAACACATGGCTGACTTGTCTCAACTAGGCATCGACGCCGAGCACATAGAACTCAATAAAGCCTCATTTAACACCTACATTTCAAATAAAAAACCCGATATTGTGATATTTGATCGCTTCATGATGGAAGAGCAATTTGGTTGGCGCGTGGAGAAATTCAGTCCAGACTCGCTACGTGTTCTTAATACAGAGGATCTTCATTCATTAAGACAAGCTAGACACGATGCGATTAAGCAAAATAGACCGTTTGTCACAGAAGATCTTTATAATGATCATGGTATTCGTGAAATCGCCGCGATTCATCGTTGCGATTTAACTCTGATGATTTCAGAAGTAGAAACAAAACTGCTAGTCAATACCTTCCATGTGCCAGAAACACATGTATTTCACCTACCTTTTATGCTACCCGCACCACAACCTATCGACACCTTACCCCGCTTCGAGCAGCGTCAACACTTCATCAGTATTGGCAATTTTCGCCACGCACCAAACTGGGATGCCGTATTACAGCTAAAAACAGACATATGGCCAAAGATTCGCAAACGCCTCCCCCACGCTGAAATGCATATTTATGGCGCCTATCCTCCACCAAAAGCCACCCAACTACACAATGCAAAAGAAGGTTTCCTGATAAAAGGCTGGGCTGAAAACGCTCAAACCGTTATGCAAAAAGCAAGACTTTGCTTAGCACCATTACGCTTTGGCGCAGGTATTAAAGGCAAATTGGTGGAAGCTATGCAAATGGGCACACCAAGCATAACTACAACCATTGGCGCAGAAGCCATGAATGGCGCATTCCCATGGAACGGAGTGATAACGGATGATATAGACACCTTTGTCGACGCTGCTGTTTCCCTCTATGAAGACAAAGAAAGCTGGCTACTGATGCAACAAAATGGCAACAGAATTCTACAAGCTCGCTATCAAGCAGAGGAGTGGGAGCCAAAATTAATCAATCGATTAACACTGCAGGCTCAACTGAAGGACAGCTTAAGGAAAAAACATTTCTTGGGGTTAATGCTGCGACACCACAGCCTTAAAAGCACGCAATACATGTCGCAATGGATCGAACTTAAAAACAAAAATGAAGAAGGGGGACACTAGCACAAAAAAGCACTAGCCAGAAACAAAATGACTTTTGGCCTCCCGCTCACGAACTTTTTTCATCACCGCCTGCTGTGAGGCTTTGTTCATACTGCCCCATTGACTGATTTCTTTACCGGTTCGATAACAACCAACGCAAACATCTTCATCATCAAGAAGGCAAACATTAACACAAGGGGATTTAAGCTGAGGTTTTGGCTTAGTCATTGTTCATCAACATCTATAAGGGACAGGAAACAAAAAGCCTTGGCAGAAAACACCACCAAGGCCTTTGATGTTAGTATTCAGCGTTATGATAAACGCGCTGAACATCGTCCAAATCATTCAAAAGATCCAAGAAACGGTCAAACTGCTCCACTTCTTCACCTTGGATTTCTGTCGTATTTTGCGCAACGAACTGAATTTCATCTACCTCAAATTCGATATCGCCAAACGCATCGGTCAACGCCGTTTTTGCTTTACTGTAATCAGTATGAGGTGCAAATACTGTCACCTTACCGTCTTCTAGCTCAATGTCAGTCACATCCACATCGGCCAACATTAAGGCTTCTAAAACAGCCTCTTCATCTTTACCTGCAAAAACAAAAATGGCGCTGTGGTCAAACATATGACTGACACTGCCTTGGCTGCCGATTTTGCACTTCACTTTGTTAAAGCAAGTACGCACATCGCCAAAAGTACGATTTGGGTTATCAGACAAGCAATCCACGATAACCATAGTATTACCTGGACCAAAACCTTCGTAGCGAGCCGTGTCGAAATCTTCGCCACCACCACCTTTCGCCTTATCAATCGCTTTATCGATAACATGAGTCGGCACCTGATCTTTTTTAGCTCGCTCAATCAGTGAACGCAGTGCCAAATTGCCATTAGGGTCAATACCACCGGATTTTGCGCAAACATAAATCTCACGGCCGTACTTGCTGTAAACCTTGGCTTTTTGGTCAGACGTTTTTGCCATGGACTCTTTGCGGTTTTGAAAGGCTCTGCCCATTACATATTCCTATTTTATAAAGTCTTAAAAGTAAGATTCTAACGTGTCGCCCAAAAAGAAGGAACTGCTAGCCAAGCATAAATACGATAAAAAGCCAGCCCAACCCTCACAAAATTGCACCAAAGCAAAAAACTGAATCTATATTGACAGCTTACAAGCAAGATAACCGCATCACTCCAGTCACTAACCATACACCAAGAGAGCAATACTCTGCGAACAAGGGTATCTCGTCAGTCACAATCATTGCCACCAGACTGCATTAAACGCTCAAACTGTTGATCTTTTTGCTGCCAAAGGTCATTTACCCATTGCTGAAAAGACGCTCTATACTCTGCGTCGTTTTGATAGTCACCCAGCAAAGCACTGTCAATTGGCATCATCCTGATATGCACCTTGATTACCTTCACCTTGCCACAAAGGTAATCAAAAAAGCTCGGAATGCCATTTGGGTAAGCGATGGTGACATCAATCAATTTATGTAACTTTCCATCCATGGCATTTAACGCAAAGGACAAACCGCCAGCTTTAGGCATAAGAAGGTGTTTATAGTGACTGGATTGTTGATGATGTTTTTCCCCTGTAAATCGAGTCCCTTCTAGAAAATTCATAATAGAGACAGGAAAGTGCTGGAATTTATCACACGCTCTTTTCGTTACTTCAATGTCTTTTCCCTTCAGTTCAGGCCGTTTTTTTAACAAAGCTGGGCTGTAACGTTTCATAAAAGGAAACTCTAGCGCCCACCAAGCCAAACCGATAAAAGGCACCCAAATAAGCTCACGTTTTAAAAAGAATTTAAGAAACGGAATACGGCGATTAAAAAGTCGCTGTAAGACAAGAATATCAACCCAAGACTGGTGATTGGCCGTAACCATATACCAATCATTCAAGGCAAAATCTCGCGCCCCAGACACATCAACCCTCGAACGCCCTAAACAACGCTGGTTGATGTTATTAACGCCAATCCAAAATGTCGCGATGCGATCTAACACCACATTGAGTAATGCACGCACCGAGACAAACGGCAACACACATTTCAATAAGGCCAACGCCATGACAGGCACAAAACAAACCAACGTATTCATAACGATTAAGAAGAATGAAGCAGACCCTTTTAACGCAGCAGAAACAGGCATAGACAGACTCAAAAGTACAAAATTGACGCATAATACTAAAGGAAACCCTTGATTGGAAATCCTCATTATTTACACTCGAACTAAGTAGCCAGCTTTCACTCAAAAACTGTATAGTAAACAGACGATTAGATTCACTGATAAATGAGTTCAATACGAGTGACAAACTGTCGTTTTTTTAAATTTCCTGTTCAACACCCCGAAGCAGGACATCAAAGGATTTAAGCCCCAACCATGACCATTACCAAAGGGTTAAAGATTCGCCATAAATTATTTGCCGTCTTTGTGTTGAGTAATATTTTACTCATTGTTTCTATGTGGCAGGTATTTCAATGGAGTTTTGACCGAGGATTTGTGTCCTACGCAACAGAGCGAGATCGTGACTTTCTAGAGCAAATGGCAAACCGAACCGCCAATCTCTATATCTACTACGATGATTGGTATTTCTTAGTCCAAGAGAGCCGCATGGAAAATGAGTGGCATCAAGCAAAACTCGATAATTTGCGTGACCTCATCCCCCCACCAAGCACGCCTAATTTGGATCTCATTTATCCATCACAATATTATCGCCAACGTTTTCTTTTGTTTGACAGCCAACAAAAACCCATCATTGGCAAAGTACGTTTCACTGATGCTGAAACACATGCTGTTCAGGTTAATAAAAAGATCGTAGGCTATGTGGGATTACGCTCCATTAGAGAGCTTGTACAAGATCAAACATTACGATTCGTGCGCCAACAGGGTGAGGCGTTTCTGCTCATATCCGCCTTTATGCTCGCCATTGCAGCCTTGCTCACATGGCCTTTAGCACAATGGCTAAGTCGACCCATCACATCCATGCAGCAAGCAACCAAAAAGCTGGCAGCAGGAAAGTTTGATACGCGCATTACCGTAAAAGGCTCTGACGAACTGGCAAAACTAAGCTGTGACTTCAATAACTTGGCTTGCACTTTAGAACATACTAGGGAAGCACGTAAGCGTTGGGTTGCCGATACCGCCCATGAGTTAAGAACACCAGTGGCGATCCTGCGAGGTGAAATTGAGGCTATGCAAGACGGTATTATCAAAGTCACGCCTGAAAGCCTTGCTTCGTTACAGCAAGAAACGTTGCATATCGCGCGCCTAATAGATGACTTAAATCAATTATCCATGCATGATATGGGAAATTTAAGCTATCAAATGGAGGATACGTCGTTAAACGAGATTATTGAACAGACGGTTCAATCCATGACGCTTCCCTTTAATGAGGCGGGCTTAGAATTAGCGTTTGAATATTCGCAAAAAAGCCCTATTGTTATGAATGGTGATTCGGACCGATTGCATCAGCTTTTTGCGAATTTGATGAATAACTCATTAAAATACACCAACGCACCAGGGAAGCTCACTATTAAGCTATCCAAAAAGAATAAAAAAGCCATTATCCTTTTTGAAGATACCGCTCCAGGCGTTGATGATAATGATAAAGACAAGATTTTTGAACAGTTTTTCCGTGTCGAAAACTCCAGAAACAGAGCAACAGGAGGCAGAGGTTTGGGCCTTGCTATTTGCTCTAATATTGTCGATGGGCATCAGGGTACGATCAGTGCTTATCACTCCCCAGACGGTGGCTTAGGAATAAGAATAGAATTCCCTTTAAACTAGTCTCTTAAAATGAATAGGAACGAATAACATTATGAGCAAAGTACTGATTATTGAAGATGAACCAAAACTCGCAGAACTCATGGCGGCCTATTTAGATCAAGCGGGCTATGAGCATCATCACCTTGATCGTGGAGACATCGCGGTTAATTACATCAAGAACAATCAAGTTGATATTATTCTACTGGATTTAATGCTTCCAGGCTTAGATGGTGTTGAGATATGCAAGCAAGTACGTCAGTTCAGTGGCGTTCCTATCATCATGGTAACGGCAAAAGCAGAAGAAATTGACCGCTTGATTGGCCTAGAAATGGGCGCCGATGATTACGTGTGCAAACCATTTAGCCCTCGCGAAATCGTTGCACGCGTGAAAGCAAACTTGCGCCGCGTTGAATTAGATCAGGCAGAATCACCACGAACAGATGGCTTTGATCTAGATGTTGATCGTTTGCGTGCGACTTACAAAGGCGATTTAATTGATCTGACAACAGTTGAGTTTCAGCTACTACAACTATTGATCAAAGAACCTGGTCGCGTTTTTGGTCGAGACCTCATCATGAAAAGCATCTATGCTGACAGTCGTGTTGTAAGTGATCGCACCATAGACAGCCATATTAAGAAATTGCGCAAAAAGATTTCCGCTGTGGCTCCAGAACTAAATGTGATCCATTCAGTGTATGGCGCAGGCTATCGCTTCGAAAACAACGATTGATTTCTCAGCTCTAAGGAATGGCGTTGAACAACTTTTTAGACGTACTGGTATTTTCCTTCTCCATTACCATGCCAATATTTTTAATATTGGTGTTAGGAGTTATCCTTTACCGGATACGTATCATCAATGACAACTTCATTGATGTTGCCTCAAAATTAGTGTTCAACGTCACGCTCCCTGCCCTACTTTTTATCAGCATTTCCAAGACAAACTTAACCAGCAATACCGATCTGTCTTTGGTTCTTTATGCCCTAGGGGCAGTCACTCTTACTTACATAGTACTCGAACTGGTACTGTCTATTTGGTTTCCTGACAAAGCGGAGCGTGCTGTTTTAGTTCAGGGTGCTTTTCGCTCTAATATGGGCATTATTGGTTTAGCTTATTGTATCAATGCCTACGGCAATGACGTTTTTGCCGTGGCGTCCGTGTATTTAGGTGGCGTCACCATATTGTTCAATATATTGTCCGTAATCGGTTTGAGCCGTGCCTTGGGGACAAACCCCAACGCGACCAGCATTTTAAAAGGAATAGCCAAAAATCCGCTCATCATTGCCATTTTAGCGGCTTTTGCTGCCTCTATGTCAGGCTTGTCCCTGCCTTCCACCCTATACAAGGCCGGTGATTATTTTGCACAAATGACCTTACCCTTGGCGCTACTTTGCGCTGGCGCATCACTGAATTTTAGTTCATTAAAAAATGGCATGAAGGGCGCCATCGTGGCTTCAATAGGAAAACTACTATTTATTCCTTTTGCACTGACTTTTGGGGGCTATTTATTAGGTTATCGCGGCATGGAGCTCGGGGTACTTTTTTTAATGTCATCCGCTCCAACCGCCTCTGCGAGTTACATTATGGTTCGTGCTATGAAGGGTAACTCAGCGCTGGCTGCAAACATTATTGTTATTACAACCATCGCCTCCTTGCTTAGTACTAGCATAGGGGTGACTTTGCTAAGAAGCTTTGATCTAATCTAATTCGCTAAGCGCTTTACAAAATCATGGCCATTATCAATATTATGTAAAAAAACAAAACCATAATAAAAAGCCAGCGAGATTTTTTTGATTTCACAGTTCCGTAAACATCGTCTCTTTTTTCTGTCGTTTGGGTGCACCCTATTAACGGCGCTGTTTTTTCTCGTCAACAGCGTCGCCTATCAGGTACTGATTATTGACAAGCATTCGCAGGGACAAGACCAACTCCTCAGTTATGTGATTGAGCTTCGTAACGAACTAAAAAACTACCATATATTGCCTTATGCTTTAGCGGACAATCCCACCTTGCTAAGTTTTATGAATAACCCTAAAGACAAAGCACTCACACAGAGACTACAGCGTCAATTAGAAGACTTAACACATGTATCTAAGACACAGGATTGGTTTATTCTTTCAGCCCAAGGCGATCTGCTTGTTTCGAGTGAACAGTCACCTAACTTTGACTTAGACGACTACTTCAGCAAAGAAAATCTCACTAATGTATTAAAAGAGCAACAAGGCGAATACATACTTGTTTCGGGTTACAGCCCTACACACTCCAAATCGGCCCACCTTGTACTGGCGCCTGTTTACACCGCTGCCGGATTAGCGGGTGCTGTTGCGGTTCGGATTAATGTCAGCAATTTGATTGAACGCTGGAACCTTTTAGACGATCTGGTGGTGATGACAGACCAAAACAGCCTGCTATTTTTAGCCAGCAAATTAAATGGCCTTTTAGTCAGCAACTGGCTAGACAATCACACAGACATTGAGTTTTTCAACAACACCCGTTCTAAAGTTTACCACCTGAAAGATGAAAATTACTTGCTGCAAAATGTCACTCTCGATGACCTTAAATGGCAAATCCACTATTTATCTAATCTCAAGGGCATTCATAAAAAAGCACAAAACATTGCCTTTATCAGCCTAGGTATCTTTGCGTTAATTTTCCTTTTCTGGCTTTATCGTCGTGAACGCGCATTGAAAATTGCCTCCAAACTTGAAAACGAAATTCTCATAGCAAACAGCGCCCAACAGCAACGTGTTTTGATAGAAAACACACACGTAGGACTCTTACAACTGACAAAACACGGTGAAATATCCTTCGTCAATCCAATGGGAATACGCTATTTTGGCCAAAGAACACAACTTAATACACATTACCTCTACGAGTTTTTACCCGATTGTCCAGACAATCAAACCGCTTTATCTTTTTTAAAAGCGCTAAAAAACCACGAATTAGACAACACACAAAAAAGTAACTTGCTAGAGCAAGAAGTGGTTTTACAAAAAGACAACGGCCTGTTTTTTCCCGCACTTTTATCTGTTTCTTCTTTGAAATGGAGCGGTTCACAAGGCTATCTGGTTACTTTACTCGACATTAGTAAACGCAAAAAAGCAGAGCTGAATTTACTGGAGGCCAACACCCGTCTGGAAGAGCGAGTATTGGAAAGAACAAAAGCCCTAGAAGTGGCACAAAAGGAATTGTTAAGAACAGAAAAGCTGGCGGCCATAGGGCAGATGTCAACGGCCATAGCACATGAACTCAACCAACCACTCACGGGTATCAGAACACTGGTTTACACAGCAGAACTGTTGTTAAAACGTCAACAAGCAGAGCAAGCACTAAGGACACTTATTGATTTAGAGTCCCTCGTAGTCAGAATGCAAAAGCTCACCAGCGAATTAAAAGTGCTCGCGTATCGAAGACCAGAACAGCTTGCACCAACCTCTATAAAAGACTCTATCAGCAAAGCCATAGCAAGCCTTGGTGATGACGCACAAGACATTGATTGGCACATCACGCTTAACAACACCGACACAGTGATGGCGGAGCCCACCAGACTAGAGAGAATATTTGCAAATCTCATCAGTAATTCAATACAAGCTTGCTCTGAACTTAAAATCACTCCTCGTATTCGAATATCCTTACAAGCACAGCATGACAAAGTAACCCTTTGTTATCAGGACAATGGTCCAGGCATAGAAAAAACCAAACTGTCTCATATTTTCGAACCCTTCTTTACCACCAAACCAATTGGCAAAGGTTTAGGGCTTGGACTTGCCATCAGTGCAAACTTAGCCAAAGATATGAACGGAACACTGACAGCGAACCACAACGATGAATCGCAGCTGGTCTTCCACTTAACACTGCTAAAGGCTTAATATGGAAAACCGTACCCCCAATAATAAAATTGAAATTTGGCTGTTGGATGATGACGAGATTGTTCGTTCAACTACGGCACAATGGCTTCGTCTGTCCGATTATGTAGTAACAGAGTTCCATCAAGCTCAGGCGCTCATTGACCAGTTTCATAGCGGCTTACCTTGCATCATAGTCAGCGATATTCGCATGACACCGATCGATGGCTTAACACTTATGGCAGATTGCCTAGCCAAAGAGCCTGAAATACCTTTTATCCTTATCACTGGCCACGGTGACGTAGACACAGCAGTGAATGCCTTGCGCGATGGTGCGTTTGATTTTCTTGAAAAACCCTTTGATCCCAACAGATTGTTAAAAACGGTCGAAAAGGCGATTCAGCTAAGAAGTGTGCAACGTCAACATGCCAATCAATCTCAATACCTTGGCGATCTTCATGGTTTAGAAGAAATTATCATAGGGCAAAATGAACAAATCGTTCGTGTTAGACAGCAAATTCGCACTTTTGCCAGTATGGACACACACGTTATTGTGTATGGTAAAACAGGCTGCGGAAAAGAATTAGTCGCAAAAGCCCTTCATGATTGTAGCCCTAGAAACAACCAACCCTTTGTGGCGATAAACTGTGCTGCCATTCCGGCAGATTTATTTGAAAGTGAGCTGTTCGGCCATGAAGCAGGCGCATTTACCAGCGCCAACAAACAACGAATTGGTAAACTCGAACACGCCAGTGGCGGTACCTTGTTTTTAGATGAAATCGAAAGCATGCCATTGCCCATGCAAATAAAACTGCTGCGTGTCCTACAAGAAAATCAACTCGAACGGGTCGGTAGCAATAAAATCATTCAAATTGACCTAAGAGTTGTGGCAGCGGCGAAAAATGACTTACAAACATTAGCCGACTTTCGACAAGACTTATTTTTTCGCTTAAACGTCTCACAGATACATTTACCTGACTTGCGCCATCGTGGCTCGGATATTCCCCTGTTATTTGAGCACTTTTGTCGTATAGCGGTAAAAGAACGTGGGAAAGATTTTAAACAACTTAGCCCAATAGATCACGAAACACTGACACTTTATGGCTGGCCTGGTAACGTACGCGAGCTGCGAAACGTCGCGCTGCGTTATGCGCTAGAACCCAACACCAGTGTGGCAAAAATTTTAGCGGGCTATCAAGCTCAAGATGATATCGACACCATCACACCGCTCCCTCTCAGCGTAAAAGTCCAAGAATTCGAACGCAGTCTCATTGAAGCCAGCATACGACAGCAAAAAGGCAATATTCAGCTGGTCTTAGAACAGCTTCAATTACCGCGCCGAACCTTAAATCAAAAAATGCAAAAATACGGGCTAAACCGTGCGGACTATTTAGACTAACCGGCAAAGCCCATACGATCCAATCTCACTCCATCATAGAAAAATATTAATAAAGTGATTCTCATATAAAATATTTAATGAGAATCACTTGCATCACAAGACAAAAAACTCTTTAATGATAACCATTATCAGATTAGAGGCAACATACGATGCAAATCAGCATGCGCGATGTGTATGACACGACTGGAAACATCCAAGAAGACGTAGCACAGTGGCTATCCGGTCATAAGCAAGCGCTCGCCCTTCTTCCTAATTTGCACTGGTTAAACCAGCACTTGAGTAGCAACACCGATCTATCTATCCATGAAGAAGCGCAATCAGGACTGTATTTTTCATTTTTAGGAAACGGACCGATAAAAAGCGCCCAAGACATAAACTCGGTACAGATCGCTTATCAAGCACGACCCATTAGTGGTCATTTTTATATAGCTAAAGACGAACAGTACAGTCTACTGCAAGCACGCATCAGCCCTGCGCACTTAGCCGCCGTTTTGGGCGAAACAGAAGAACAGATTATCCAACACTTTACCAACATGCGTGACAAACTAGGCAATGAAAATGCCACGATTCAACTACCAGTGACAGGAAGAACACGCAGCTTAATCGAACCTATTCTCGCCCACAAAGGTCACTCAATAAGCCTTGCGGGCCACCTTTATGCGCTCATCTTCACACTCATTGAGCAGCTGCAGATGCTCAATCATTTATCGCAATGTGAAGACTGCCAAAGAAAGTTATTCCATGCACAAAATTTAATAGAAACGCCCCAACATGATGCACTGAATATCCAGCATTTAGCACAACAAGTTGGACTTAACACTGAGGCCTTAGCAATTGGTTTCAATCTTATCGTTGGGCAATCTATTGAGATCTACTGCACTCGCAGCCGCATAAAGTCTGCGGCCGCTAAATTGAGACAAGATCCCTCAGCAAAACCCTTTATTGTTGCCCAAAGTGGCTTTTCAGAAGACCAATTTGAAGCAGCGTTTATTCAACACTTTGGTGTCAGTAGTCACCAGTACGGACAAATCCATTAGTAATAGGAACACCATGGCACATTCATCCATAGCCCTTATTTACGGCACAGACACAAACAACACCGAAGAAGTTGGCCATAAAATAGCCAAACAATGGGAAGAGCTTGGCGATCAAGTCGATTTATTTAACATTAAAGATATAGAGCTAAGCCAACTTGAACAGTATTCCATGCTCATTCTCGGCATCCCAACGTGGGATTTTGGTGGCATTCAATCTGACTGGGAAGACATTGGCGATGATCTAGCTGGTTTAACACTAGATGATACGGTTATTGCCTTGTATGGATTGGGCGATCAGTTTGGTTATGGTGATTACTTTGTCGATGCCATGGGATGGCTATACGAAAAACTATTGCCAACAGGTGCAACCTTTATTGGCCAATGGTCTACAGAGGGCTATGAGTTTGAAGCCTCGCGAGCTTGTGTGCACAACAAAGAACACTTTATCGGTTTGGCAATTGATGAAGATCAACAATTTGAACTCACTGACCAGCGAATTGAGCAGTGGGTTATTCAACTTTACGCAGAGAGAGCAGTAGAAGCCGCATAAATTATCACCTGACTGGCCATTGAATTTAAGCAAACGACTCAAATTTGGTTCCCACACATTCGCTGCCCCGAATGCCCAAATTTAGCTTATTTTCAATGCGATAATTATGAGACTTGCTCCACATTGCGTGAAGAACGTGGCTACCTCTCCTTTCTCTCCTGCTTGGAGGTAGCCACGTATTTCTTTTCCTAACGACAATTCGTTATGATGCTATCACTTTTATTAAGTTAGCATTGGCATCTATGAACCTACAACTTTCTGATATTGTTATTGTTCTTATTCTCTCAGTCGGTATTTATGCATGGTGGCGAAACACGTCGATTCGAGAACAGGCACTGATAAGCGCTAAAAAACACTGTGAATCATTAAACCTGCAATTACTTGATGACAGCGTAGCGGGGGCTGAATGGCGACCAATCTGGTCACAAGGTCAGATTAAAGTAAGAAGAAGCTATAAGTTTGAATTTAGCTCCAGCGGCATAGCGCGCTATCAAGGGAAAGTAACCTATCTTGGCAATCGACAAGTGGAGATATGGTTAAGCCCTCATGATTTTTAAAAAACAGGGCAAGCAAAAACATTCCGTTTATACCTTTCTTAACAAAGCCTAACTTGCAGATCTATCAATTCGCTGCAATGATATAGATAAGTGCCATATTTTTGTGTCATTTAATTGCAAATAAGGCCATAGTAGAAATAGAATGCTTACGTAAATATTTGTAACGTTTTAGATAGGCTAGGCCATAACACAATAAAAGCGTACTGATTTGTGCCCGGATGCCTATCGGTTCAATCTATAATAAAAAATGCAGGATATAATATGTTGGCAAATCTTAGTTTTCGTACCAAGTTACTCTCTTTGCTCATCGCAGCTATTCTTGGATTCGTTGTTGTAACTGCTGTTGCTTTACAAGGATTGAATGTTCAAGAAACTTCTTCTGCAAAATTTGAGCGCCTCACAAAAGTAGACAAAGACCTATCCTCTCTCATTATTACCTTAATGGATGAATATGAGACGCTATCCAGTATCGATAACAGTACCTATGCCGCTTTTCTTGAACAGCTTAACGCCAACAATGAAAATTTCATGGCAACGCTTAGTGAAGACACAGAGCTTTTAAGAGAAGACCCTGAAGCGCAAAAGAATTTGAGCAATATTACAGAGTCTTTGACAAACTATAATGCGGCTTTAAAACTGTTGGTTAATCAAAGACAAAAAGTCGGTTTTAATGGCTCTTCTGGACTAAAAGGCGAAATTTCTCAGCTTGGTGAAAAGGTCACCGAAGAGATTTCTTTTCTTAGTCTAGTAAAACAAGAATTCTTGCCTGTACGAGAAGCCGAAAAGAATTTTATTTTTGAACCTGTTGCGGATAACAAAGCCGCTTTTATGGACCGCTATGACAAGTTCTATAAGCGCGTTACCAATTTTGGTCTAGAAGAGCGCTTTGGTGCCGTCATTAACCAATATTTCTCTGCTGTCGAAAACTTCGACAAAGAAAATCAGCAACTTAAAAACTTACAATCACAATTTGTCGCTAGCAAAGAAAACTTCAGCCAAACACGCTTAGCGGCTGTGGAATACATGCAAAATGCGGTAATAGAAGCCCGCCAACAAGCTTCTGCCAGCTCTCAACAAGCCAGTATTAGTCTGATCATTGTGAGCATTGTGGTGGCTATTGTTGCTGCCCTTATGATGATGGGCATAGGCAGCAGCGTTAACAAAACGCTCAATCAAATCATTAAAGATCTTGGTAAAGTGAAAAGTGGGGATTTAACCGCTCGCTTACACGTTAATAACAAGCGTAATGATGAATTTGATTCGCTGTGTAGCTCAGTAAACGAGATGACCAATGGACTCGGTTCCGTTATTGGCGAGGTTGTAACGACAACACAAGGCGTCAATAACATGGTTTCTGAGTTAAATATCTCTGTGAGCAATATTGCGCAAAGTAACCGCTCTGTCAGCGAACAGACCAATTCTCTGGCGGCAGCGACAGAAGAGATATCAACCACGATTTCAAGCATTTCTAGCACGACAGAAGACCTAAGCAGCCAATCACAAAACACTTATGAATCGGCTAAAGTAGGCGCTGAAACCATTAAAGGGGCACTGTCTAACCTCTCAAGCACCATCAACGTCGTCAACAAGACCAGTGAGCAATTAAACGAACTTGGTCAATTGTCAAAAGACATTGATAATGTAATAGGAATGATCAACGATCTAGCAAACCAAACCAATCTTCTTGCACTGAATGCTGCTATTGAAGCCGCTCGAGCAGGTGAAGCTGGGCGTGGTTTCTCTGTTGTCGCAGACGAAGTACGCTCGCTTGCAGAAAAAACCGTTGATGCAACAGCTAAAATCACAGACATCGTTAGCACGATTCAATCGTCTACTCAAACAGCGATTGAAACCATGCACAGCGGTCAAGAAAGCCTACATTCGATTGAAGAGTTTAGTGAAAAAGCGGAGTTGGCTATTCGTGAAATTGAGCGAAACGCTCAGACAAGTTCGGCGTCCTCAATTGATATGGCACGATCCATTCAAGAAGTGGCCAAAACAGCCGTTCATATGAGCGAAGAAATGGACAAGATCGCTCAACAACTTCAACGAGACAATAGCTACATCACTAGCATTGAAGGCAATACTCGTGATATTCACAATCAAGTCAGTAGCTTAGACAAGAAGACCAGCGTTTTTACCACTCGCTAGTTTAAACAGTAAATACATCATAAAAAAACCGGCTTATGGCCGGTTTTTTTTATTCTTTATTGCTCTTGGTATCCGTAAAAGACACGGCTCCTTACAACTCAGAAAATTCTTTTTCCCAACGCTTTGCTTCTTTCTTAGAAGGCCCACCTAGAACATTGACCGCAGTACGCATACGTGCACGAGAAATGTCAGAGCCTAAAATCGCCATCGAATCAAAAACTGACACAGACGCGGTAGTACCGGAAATAGCAACAAACAATGGTGCAAAAAAGTCTTTCGGCTTGATGTCCATCGCTTGCGCTAAAGTTTTCATTTCATTGAAGATTTCGTCTTTTTCCCATTTACTCAACGCTTCCAAACGCCACAAAGCAAATTGCATTGCTCTACGCAGCGTGTCTTCTTCCATTTTAATGGTAGAAAAGTCTTCTTTTGTGATAGGCAACAACCCTTTCAGGAAAAAACCAGCCACATCAGCAACGTCAGAGAAGGTTTCAACTCGCGGTATCACCAGCGGTAAAATCTTCATCAAGTATTCAGGATTCAGCGCCCATTCAACGTATTTTTGTGCAAAGCTTTCTGGTGTTAAATTCTCACGAATCCACATACCATTCAGCCAGCTCAACTTCTCAACGTCAAAAACTGGCCCGCCCAAAGAAACACGCTGGATATCAAAATGCTCAACCATATCATCCAATGTGAACTTTTCGCGCTCATCTGGCATGGACCATCCCATACGACCCAGATAGTTAATTACCGCTTCTGCCATGTACCCCATACGTTGATAGTAGAGAATACTGGTTGGGTTTTTGCGCTTTGATAACTTAGATTTATCTGGGTTACGCAACAAAGGCATATGACATAAGGTCGGCATATCCCAACCAAAATATTGATACAATAAAATGTGCTTAGGTGCTGAGTTAATCCATTCCTCACCACGAATAACGTGGGTAATTTTCATCAAATGATCGTCAACCACGTTTGCCAAATGGTAAGTCGGCATGCCATCTGCTTTCAGCAAAACCTGCATATCCACTTGTGCCCAATCAATTTCGATTTCGCCACGAAGCATATCTTGAACAACACAAGTACCCTCTTCTGGTACTTTCATGCGAATAACATAAGGAATTCCAGCATCAAGCTTTGCCTGTACTTCTTCTGGTGTCAGCGCCAAAGCGCGGCCATCGTATTTTTGTGGCAAACCTTGTTCTTTTTGCTCAATACGCATCTGATCCAATTCTTCCGTTGTCTCAAATGCATAAAACGCATGACCTTTCTCAATCAATTCTTGAGCATATTGACCATAAATATGACCACGCTCACTTTGACGATAAGGACCATATGGTCCGCCAACATCAGGACCTTCTGCCCAATCAAGCCCTAACCAACGCAACGCATCCAAAATCATTTTTTCAGATTCTGGCGTGCTACGCGTCTGGTCCGTATCTTCTATGCGTAGAATGAACTTACCACCCATTTTACGGGCAAATGCCATATTAAATAATGCGATATAAGCTGTACCAACATGTGGATCACCTGTTGGTGAGGGCGCAATACGTGTTCTTACCTCTGACATAAAACTCTCATTTATCCGTTGCCTGAAATGCCCTTATTATAAGCTGCTCCCCCCTTGCGGGTAAGAGGCCAAAGCCATCTTTTCTGCTTAGATGTTTGATATTCACTCAACTTTACGTGGGTGATAGCGAAGTTGCGAAAGACGCACCCCAATATCCACATCGGTTTTTAAAGCAACCAAAGACCGAGATTGCAAACATTGCTCATACCCACCAGCTAAAAGAGACTGAATACGCTCTGAAAAAAACGATAGGTTGGCATAAATTTCTTCTATTGTGGGAAAAGAATGCATGATGGTTAACGCGGTTTTGGGGCCGATACCTTTAATACCCGGAATGCGATTGGTGGTATCGCCAACCAAAGCCCAATAATCCACCAATTGATGAGGTTCAACGCCATACTTTCCAGGCACCCAAACTTTGTCATACCCCAACTTAGCAAAATAATCGTACTGTAACACACGCTCATCATCCAACAACTGGGTGAAACCTTTATCTGTAGATACTATGTAGGACTTTATATTATGACTTGCTGCTTTGACGGCCAAGGTAGCAATCAAATCATCGGCTTCCCACCCTTCCATTCTCAAACAAGGCAAGTGATTAAAACGAAAGACGCGCGCAAAGTCAGGCAAAGACTCCAAAAGACTGTCATCCATAGGTACACGCCCCAATTTATAATCTGGATACACCCTGTGGCGCCACGTTTTACCATTTGAGTCAAAAACCACCACGGCATAGGATGGCTGAAACTGATGTGTTAATTTCGCCAAGGCCTCAACGGCAATGCTTTGGGTGCGTTCAACCCTTCGAACCGAATCCTGTTCAGATTCCAACGCGGCATAGAGACGTCTGATTAAATTCAAACCGTCAATTATGAGTAATTTTTTCTCCACCCTAAGCCCTTATTTTTACTACATTGCATTGCTGTTAAATCGTCTAATTAGGATATCATGTACAAAGACGCATCACGACAACGAGAGACTTCTATACCGATTTACAGTCCACAGTCGCAATGAGTGCCAGGTAAATTGTCGTACACATTAACAAGCAAGAAGGACGCTATTATGAAACAATCCGCTTATTTCTGCGTTGGTATTCTGTTAAGCGCAGTCGCACCACTGACGTTTGCTTCCCCCATCAATGCCGTGATTGGACTGGATAACAGTCAAATCGTAGAAAACAGTACACAGTTAAGCTTTCAGCCAAATCCAGGTACGTTACTGCCATTACAGCAAAACTTCCCTCCCATCACTCACTTACAAAACAATCTTGATTCTCAATGGTTTGATGAAATCGGTCAAAAAGTAAGAGTGGAACACAAACAAAGAGACTTAAGCTACACTGGAATGCTGACTCGAATTGAGCAAGACAAGCGTACTTTTTTAATCTTGATCGATGAGCGCCCCACCACTCTGCCATTGGACGATTTTTATCTCATTCCATTAGAGAAAGTGGACTCTACTCCTTCAGCAAAGACGGATTTACAGGTTAGCTATCAGACCAATCAGCTGTCTTGGACACCTCAACTTAGCCTCATTTTTGAAGGTAACAACGTAAGCGTTTCTCAGCAAGCACTCTTACATAACCAGTCAAGTGAGATAATCACGCTACAAGATAGCCTCCTTCATTACGCGAGAAATGCGCCAAACCGTTTATTCAAAGTAGAGAGAAACGCCTTGGCCATGAGCGCGGATCAAGCCTCGATGGACTATCAAGACAATGAAATAAGTTATCCTCTTGGTAACAAAACCATTCAAATGACCCCGTATTCAAATGCCCTTATTCCTTTACCAAGCAGCACCAGTAAAGTAGAAAAACAAACCCACACAGCCAGCCTTTACACCCATGAAAACAGTTCAGGTAACATTGAGCTAAATTTTTATAACAATTTAAGCTTCTCATTCAAAAACGACGGGCTGCCTGGTGAATACCGAACCTTCCAAAAACGTGGAAACTTACTGATCCCAAGCAAAACCGTCTTTTTAAATACCGTAAGAGCGAACTACCCTATTAACGTTATTACGAATAAAAGCCAAGACATAACAGGCTCTCTCACCTTAGTAAGTGCCTCTTCGCAAAAACTGCCCGCTTCGCAAACTTGGCAGGCCACGATTGACAACCTCTCAAGCAAAGATCAAGACTATGCGATAGAGCAAAACATCAATGGCATTATTGAAATATTGGAAGGCGATGAAGCGACAACATTGACGGCAAACAGCCTCATTATTAAGGGAAAAATAAAAGCCCACTCGAAAAAAACCGTAACGTATAAAATCGAACTAAAAAATTAATGGTAACCAAGCGTTCGCATTGAGCCGAAAACCCTCGGCTCTTGCATCAATTTTCCACATTGAAGACCTATTTAAAATATTTCGTTATGATATGGTCAATAGTCATAATAGATATAGCGAGAATGGCACTGCCACAAGTGAAAAACTTGAGGTAGTATTATAACTATATTTCATACTACGAGCCCACAGAGATCTATGAAAAAGCATATTATATCATCACTCATCGCTGCAGCCGTCCTTAGTAGTACGACTGCTCATGCTGAAAGCATTTACGAAGTATACAAACTTGCAAAGCAACACGATCCTGGTTTAAGAGCGGCCGCCGCGACTTACCGTGCTGAGAATGAAAGCGTTACTGTCACCAAGGGTAACCTTTACCCTAACATCAGCTTTAGCGGCAATCTTGGCTACAGTAAAATAGACGGCCCTTCAAGCGATTACAGTAACCAAAGTAATGGCTTATCATTAGACATGAACTACCCTATCTACTCACCCGCTCTAAATTACGCCGTAGATGCGGTCGAGCTCAGCTACGAAAGTGCTGGCATCAGCTTTGATAACACCGAAGAAGATTTGGCGTTAACGACATTAACAGAATACTTCAATCTGCTAATCGCACAGTCAACGCTGCAAACAACTGAAGCTCTCGTGAAAAGCACCGCAAGCCAACTAGACCGCGCCAAAAAGCAATACGAAGTAGGATTGGCCTCTATTACCGACTTACAAGATGCTCAAGCGGAATACGACTCTGTTCGGGTAACAGAGCTAAGTGCTCGTTCTGATGTATCTTATGCACAAAAAGCACTTTTCCAAAGAACGGGGCGAGAAATTCAAAGCATTCCTCAGTTGTCAAAAGATTACCCCATTCTTCTTGACCCAACTATGACAGTGGATTCTTTGATCGCGAAAGCACACCGTGACAACAAAGAGCTGCGCATTTTAAACCTCTCTGTTGCCAGTGCTGAGAACAACATTAATATCCAAAAAGCCAATGGCCGTACACCAACAGTATCTATTACAGGATCCTTATCACGAACTGATAATGACTACAGAAACGCTCCGACCTCACTACAAGATGGCGCAACCAATACGTCTTCTATAGGTCTAGCCGTAAGTATCCCGCTATACGATGGAGGAGCGATTGAAGCAAATGTTCGCCAAGCAACCGCTGAGGCTGAATCCACGACAGAGCAACGAGCCAGCTCGTTGCAAACCATTGAGCTGAATATTCGTAGCCTTTACCTTGAGCTGCAAACAGCGGTTGCTCAAATCGAAGCGCAACAGCAATTAATTCGCTCGCGTACGAGTGCACTTGAAGCCACGACGGCAGGTTACGATGTTGGCACACGAAACCTTGTTGAGTTGCTTGACGCGCAATCTAATCTGTTCGATGCCCAAAACACCTATGAACAGTACCGCTATAATTTTGTGGTAAAAAAACTCAGTCTACTCGAAGCAACGGGTGATCTTACCGAAGATAAGATCAAAGAGTTAGACAAGTGGTTAATCGCTAAAAACTAATGTTACGTACATAGACAAAGAAAAAGCCGCAATATGCGGCTTTTTTATTTGCCCATCACGACGGATATTAACGAGTGATTAACTTTTCTCGCTGCGTGAATCGCGTTAATACTTTGTACAAACCATACGCATCACGACTCCCCGCCAATTCACGAATCGAATGCATACCAAAGGTGGGTAATCCAATATCAATTGTTGGAACACCAATTTCACCCGAGGTAATAGGTCCGATAGTGCTGCCACATGCCATATCACTGCGCACAACAAAACACTGAACCTCATAGTTTTCTTCCGCAGCAATATCACGATAAATACTGGCTGTTTCACTGTTAGTTGCATAACGTTGATTGGCATTAACTTTAATCACAGCGCCTTTGTTAATGGCTGGCGCATGATTCTTGTCGTGTTTATGTGCATAGTTAGGATGTAAACCATGCGCATTATCGGCAGACACCAACATAGAACGCTGAATAGCTTGCACATACAGCTCTGGATTAGGTGTTAAACGACGTAGAACATCGTCTAGAAACGGGCCATTAGCACCGCATGCTGACAAGCTGCCAATCTCTTCATGATCCGTACAAATTAACAGACTTGGGCGCTGTAAGCCCGAGCTCAGTAACGCTTGCAGACCGACATAACAGCTCAGTAAGTTATCCAATCTTGCAGAGCAAATATACTCTTTGTGCAAGCCTACCAAAGCCGCTGGCTGAGTATCATACAAGCTCAATTCGAAATCCAAAATCGCATCAATTTCCAAATTAGCATGTTGCTTTTGCAACTGAGATTTTAACAAGGTATGCAAATCGAATTCATTTTCTGCGCCACATAAAATCGGCAAAATTTCTTCTTGAGGATTAACAGAAAAACCTTCATTCGCTTGACGATTCAAATGAATGGCCAGATTCGGAACAACCGCAATCGGGTCTTTGAAATCTACCAAACGACTGACAATCTCACCGTTCTGCGTTTTTAGGGTGACACGTCCCGCAATCGATAAATCACGATCCAACCAAGTATGAAGCAAAACACCACCATAAACTTCAACCCCCAACTGATGATAACCAAAACGATCTACCTGTGCGTTAGGCTTAAGCTTTAAACATGGGCTATCGGTATGAGCACCTATCATGCGCCAACCACTTTGACTAAAACTAAGCTGTGGTGTCGTAAACGCAATGAGAGAAGAACCATTGCGCGTTACAAAATATCGCCCTCCCTCTTCGATGACCCAGTTGTCTTCTTCCAACAGCTCAACGAAACCTTCTTCTAACAAGGCATTGCGCATACTATCTGTCGCATGAAAAGGAGTGGGAGAAGATCGAAGAAATGACAATAAAGCGTCATTAAAATTTGAAAATTCCATAATATCCTATAAGCACAATTGCTTTAAAAAAGTGACTTTTTAATACTTAGACTAGCCTTACAGCTCAGTGTCTAATATGATTTTACCAGTGACGTATAAAACAGACAGAGAGAGCCCATACCGGATGAACTATAAACGCCTTTTGCTTTGCCTTCTAATCGGCTACACCTTTGCATCAACATCGGCGTCGGCTTATCAGGAGCTACAACCTCCTCATGAATACGACAAAGTCTCCAAAGAACTCGTTGAAATGATAGAGGGCATACATTATAACAGACCTCACATTGACGATGCCATTTCAGACAAAGCATTTGACTACTATATTGACGCCCTAGATCCGAGTAAGAGCTTCTTTTTACAAAGCGATATCGATGAGCTATCTCAATACCGCTATAGCTTCGACGATGCACTTAGAAATGGTGATACGCAAGTTGCCTACACAATCTACAACCTCTATCTGAAACGTTTGGAGACTAGACTCGATCATATCCAAAAGAATTTGCCAAACATAGTAAAGAGCTTTGATTACGAGGTCGATGAGTCACTCAATGTCGACCCAGAAGCGCAAAAATGGGCAACCACTCAAGCCGAGTTAGACGATTACTGGCGTAAACGTCTTAAAAACCGAGCCCTGACGCTCAAACTAAATGGCGAAAGTGAAGAAAAGATCATTTCCACCATCGAACGTCGCTATAAAAATCAGCTAAAACAAGTGGATCAAACCAATGCCACTGACGTTTACCAAATTTTCGCAAACTCAATCACTGCGGCACTTGACCCTCATAGCAACTACTTTGCCCCACGTGCTTCCGAAACCTTTAACATCAACATGAGCTTGTCTTTAGAAGGCATTGGTGCTGTCTTACAAATGGACGATGACTACACCAAAGTCGTGCGCCTTGTTCCTGGTGGACCAGCAGCGACACAAAGCGATTTATCCCCTAACGACCGCATTATTGCCGTTGGACAAGAGGGAAAACCCATGATAGATGTCGTGGGAATGCGCCTTGACGACGTAGTGGATATGATTCGTGGCGAAAGAGACACAACGGTTATATTGGAAGTGACCCCAAGCAAAGGTGACACTCAAACCAGCAAACGCATCAGCATTGTTCGCAAAAAAGTGAAATTAGAAGACCAATCGGCTAAAAAAGAAATTGTCGAAATTGAGCGTGACGGTGAAAAATACAAAGTGGGCGTTATCACCCTGCCTACCTTTTATTCTGACTTCGCCGCGATTCAAGCTGGCGACAAAAACTACAAAAGCTCTACCAGAGACACCAAGCAATTGATTGATGAATTACGTGAAGAAGGCATTTCTGCACTGATTCTGGATCTAAGAAACAATGGCGGCGGCTCTTTGCAGGAAGCCAACGCCTTAACCGGACTGTTTATTCCCTCCGGTCCAACAGTACAAATACGGGATCAAAGCGGCCGTGTTACGCCTTTAGGAGATACTGACACAGCGATTGCTTACAGTGGGCCAATGGCAGTTTTAGTGAACCGTATGAGCGCCTCTGCATCAGAAATCGTTGCCGGTGCACTACAAGACTACGGACGCGCCCTCATTCTTGGCGACCAAACTTTTGGTAAAGGTACAGTACAAGTATTGCAAGAACTGGATAAAGGCCAGCTAAAAATCACACAAGCGAAGTTTTACCGCGTGTCTGGTGAAAGCACTCAACATAAAGGCGTAATGCCGGACATTCCTTTCCCTTCTCTTATCGATAAAGACACCATAGGTGAAAGCGCTCTAGACAACCCACTGCCATGGGACAAAATTCATGAAACTCGTTACCCTGTGTATTGGAACATACCAGCTTACTTGCCTATTTTAGAACCACGCCACGAAGCCAGAATGGCAAAAGATCCTAATTTTGTGGCAATAAATGATCAAATCAGTGAACTTAAATCCCTAGCAGAAAGCTATAAAACCGTATCTTTAAAAGAAAGCACTCGAATACAGCAACGAGAAGAAGGCAAAAAAAGAGAGCTTGAACGAGAAAATACGCGTCGTAAAGCGCTTGGCTTAGAACTGCTCACATCGGTTGAAGACATAGTACCAATCGAAGAAGACACCTATGCAAAAGAAGCTTCTGAAATACTGTTGGACTTCATCGCTACCAACCAAGTGGCACAACAGCAAGCCGATAAACAAACTGCACAAAAGTAAATAACAAAGCCAGCAACAAAATGCGAAAATCGCGTTTTGTTGCTGGCTTTTTTTATATAAAATCCCCCTTCCACATTAATACGAATTACATCAATCATGGCAAAAGCGTCCTCCGATCGGAACACTATCGACTTATTTGGCAAGTCTCCAGGCCGCCCTCGAACGCAACCTCTGACCCGAAAAGACCAGCTCAAGCTGAACAAACGTGCTCAGCGAGAAAAAGAGAAAGCTCAGGGGTTAAAACGATTAGAATTGATTGTTGAACAAGATATTATTGATAAATTAGATGAGCTATGTGAACTAAATGGAATCAAACGTGCCGAATGGCTAACCTTGCAAATCAATAAAAGCCTTGCCAAATCAAAAGCCATTAAATCACCTAAAAAATCTGCGAAACCAGTGAGCACGACAATAAGTGCAGAATAAGACAGTCACAGTCTTCTTACAAAGCGCTCTCATTCACAATAGTGATTTGCTATACTAGTTGGCCAAATTCACCAATGACCTAACAAACAGACCTGATATGGCTAAACTGTACTTTTACTACTCGGCAATGAACGCTGGCAAATCCACCGTTCTATTGCAATCCGCTCACAATTATCGAGAGCGGGGCATGCGGGTTTTACTCCTTACAGCCTCAATAGACGACCGATTTGAAACAGGACAAATCGCCTCTCGTATTGGCATATCGGCCAATGCCAGCGTATTTGACAATGGCACTAACCTCCTAGCGCTAGTGAAAGAAGAACACCAAAGTCAACCATTAAGCTGCATATTGATTGATGAAGCGCAGTTTTTAACCAAAGAACAAGTCTACGACCTTACTGAGATCGTCGATACCTTACGCATTCCTGTTTTGGCGTTTGGCATTCGAACCGATTTCCAAGGCGAGCTATTTGAAGGCAGTAAGTCATTACTCTCTTGGTCAGACAAACTCATTGAATTAAAAACCGTGTGTCATTGTGGCAGCAAAGCCACCATGGTGATTCGACTCAATGCACAAGGAATCCCTGTTAAAGAAGGCGCACAAGTAGAAATCGGCGGCAATGACCGTTACTTGTCCGTTTGCCGAAAACACTTTAAAGAAGCCGTGAGAGACTAATTATGTGGTTCAAGAACGCCCAAATTTTCCAATTAAAAGACACCGAATCACTAGATACGAATGAATTGATCGATAAGATCCCCGAGTTCCCATTAAAAGAATGTGGCTCTCAGGAAGAGTTCTCTTTCGGCTGGTTACCGCTTATCCGCAACAGCGAGCAATGGAGCCTTGCCAGTGACCGTTGTTTACTGTTCCGCGCAGGCAAAGAAGAAAAGGTCTTACCGTCTGCAGTGGTTCGTGAAGAACTGGAAGCCAAAGTGGCCGAAATCGAATTGATTGAAGGTCGTAAAGTCGGGCGTAAAGAAAAATCCGACATGAAAGACGAGCTGGTTTTCACGCTTCGTCCAAAAGCGTTTTCAAAACGCACCGATATTTGGGCATATATTGATCTACAAGCCAAAATTCTGGTTCTCAACAGCACCAACGCCAGTATGACAGAGCTGCTTTTTAAACATTTACAAACCACGCTTGGCAGCTTCCCCATGACACCTCTACAGGCGCAAGTGTCGCCCTCGTCATTAATGACAGATTGGTTAGTCAAAAATGAAGTCCCAGCCAGCCTAGAAACCGGTGACGAGTGTGAGATACAAGATTCGTCTGAAGACAAAGCCACCATTCGATTTAAGTCTTTAGAGCCATTGTCTGAAGATGTGACTCGCCACTTACAACAAGGCATGGCGGTTAAAAACCTAGGGCTTCGTTGGACCGACAAACTCAGTTTCGTTCTCCATGATGATCTGACATTGCGTAAAATCAAATTTGACGATGCCTTAAAAGAAGCGGCTTTTAATGATTCACAAGGTGGTGGTTTATCCGATATGGACGCCAACTTTTCTCTAATGTCATTGACCATGAGAGAGTTTTTCACCTCTTACTGTTTGTGGTTTGAAATCAACTAACACCCCGTACTTTCTTTGCTCGCCAACCTTTTCCACAGATATCGTGGATAAGGTTGGGGAGAACATTGGGTAAGCTAGGCTACAAGGCGTTCTTGCCATAAAGCCTCAGAATGCACCAATTTGAGCACACATAATTTGTTCTTATTAGCAAAGAAAAAATCAATAAAAATATCACTTAAATCTAAGATTAATTCCCACTTAAGCTTAACCGCTTAATCGAAACGTAAGACAAATTGGCTAAGATGCATTATGTTAAGCCAGCCTAGTATTTCAATCTTTCCAACAGGTCAAAAAGCCTCATGACAAAACAACAGCAAGAACAAGACATAGCCATAAGAGTTACCCTTGTCGGCGCCGTGTGGGACGCCCTACTCGGCCTAGCCAAAATAGTAGCTGGGTATTTTTCTCAATCACAAGCCTTAATCGCGGATGGTATTCACTCTTTATCCGACTTAGTCACTGACGTATTTGTGTATTTTGCTTCCGCCAACTCTCGCCAAGGACCAGACGAAAATCACCCTTATGGTCATCTTCGCTTTGAAACCTTGACTACAGTATTTCTTGGCATCGTACTTATTGTTGTCGCGCTTGGTATTGCTTATGAGTCGATTACAGCACCCGCATCACAAGCACAATTTACTTGGTATGGTCTCGCGGCATTGGTTGCAACCATTGTAATTAAAGAAACCATCTTTCATTACACCAAAAAAGCAGGCGATGAAATTGGCAGTAAAATGTTGGTTGCCAATGCGTGGCACAGCCGCAGTGATGCGCTTTCCTCTGTCGCCGTACTGATTGGCTTGATCGGTGTTTACTTTGGTTATGGCTGGGCAGACATGGTAGCGTCGATTGTCGTTGCTCTATTGATTGGCAAAATGGCCATCAGCATGGTCTGGGAAAACTTAGCGGAGCTCGTGGACACGGCCCCGGATCCAAAGCTGATTGCGCAAATCAAAGACACCGCTAATGGCCTAAAGCATGTCATGGCGCCTCATGATGTCAGAGCAAGATCCATGGCAGGGAAAATCTACCTAGATATGCACATCCATGTACCAAGCCATGCCAGCGTCAGTGAAGGCCATTACCTTGGGGATCTGGTTGCCTACACCATCAAAAAAGCCCACCCGCAAGTACAAGATGTCATGGTACATATTGACACAGACGACAAGATCCAAACGGAAAGCTTCCTCCATGAATCCGGTAAGCCACCGCATTTAAAACTGCCTGCACGACATCAGATACTGGCCGATTTGGGCTTTTTGCTGCGCCAACATACCGCCTATGTAGACATCCCTAACACTCGATTGCACTACCTAGACAATCGCCTTGATTTGGAAATCATCGCCAATTCAGCCAAGATTCCAGAAGGCACAGACTTGCAAAAACTGACCACTAGAATTCTTCAGGAACTGCAAACCACCAACTACATAAATAAGGCCACTGTGCTTTGGGTTTTCCCAGAATAATTAAGAGAGCACTAATAAGCTAAGACTTTTGTAGGCCTGATTACGGTCATACTGACCTAATCAGAGATTAAACACTTTAGTTTCAACTAATCACTAGACTCGTCAGTGAGAGTATCGTCATTGAGATACTCCACTGGCAGCGCCTTACTGGTCTTCGCGCCCATTAGTTTAAGTTTTTCTGCTCTGGCGACGAGATTTCCTCGCCCTGCCGTGAGTTTTTTCAAGGCCGCATCGTGCGTTCGGCTCACCGCATCCAATTTGCTGCCGATGTCATCCATATCTTGAACAAAGCTCGAAAATTTATCGTACATGGCCCCCGCTTGGCGGGCGATCTCAATGGCATTTTGACTCTGTTTTTCATTGCGCCAAATATTTTGAATGGTGCGTAGGGTTGCCAATAAATTAGATGGGCCAACGATAATGATATTGTGCTCAAACGCTTCGCTGAACAAACCGTTATCGCCTTGTAAGGCCAAACCAAAAGCGGCTTCAATGGGAATAAACAACAACACAAAATCCAACGACGTCACGCCTGGCAAATCATGATACGACTTGGCGCTTAACTCTTTCATATGACGACGTACAGCGTCTAGATGCTGTTTCAATGCACGGTTTCTGTCTTCTTCTGTCTCTGCTTCCATATAAGCCAAGTAACTGATCAACACCATCTTTGAGTCAACAATCACTTGCTTACCTTCTGGTAAATGAATCACCACATCCGGCTGCAAACGTCGACCTTCCGCTGTTTGATAAGAAGCTTGCGTCTCATACTCACGGCCCTTTTCTAGTCCTGAGCGTTCTAATATTCGCTCTAAAATCACCTCACCCCAACCGCCCTGCAGTTTATTTTGTCCCTTTAAAGCATGGGTCAGACTCACCGCATCGTCACTGATTTTCTGATTCAGTAGCTGCAACCCTTTTATTTCTTTCACCAAAGAAAAACGCTCGCGAGCTTCTTCTTGATAACTCTTTTCCACACTTTCCTGAAACTTTTGGATTTGCGAACCCAGTGGCGTCAGTAAGGAGCCTAGCTGACGCTCATTCTCTTTCGCCAATTGTTGGCCTTGCTGACTCATGATGTCATGAGCCATTTGCTTAAATTCAATTGTATTTTGCTTTTTTTGCTCGCGATAAAAGGCTTCTTTTTCCTGCCACACACTTTGCGCGGCGGCAAATTGTTGCTCCAACGTTAGGGACTCTTTTTCCAAATAATGAATCTGATCTTTCGATTGCTGCAAAAGACGCTGTAATTCTTCATTTTGTTGCTGCATTTTTTCCTGTGTGATCTGCCACTGGCGGCGCATAGCCTGTACAATAGCGCCAGCAATACCAGATAGAAGAATCGCGCCGATACAAAAGCCCGATAGCACCCAAACTGATTGCGAAAGCCAATCTGTCATATGAATTAAAACTCGCTATTTTGAAATTTATAAACAACTATTAAGCAAGTTTACATGGATTACTACCTAAGCCCAACACACACGCAACGCTTTGATCTAGAAATAAAAAACAGTCAGTTCATTACGACAGTTTGTCGGACGAACGGTCGTGACGCGGCCAAGGCTTTTATCGAAGAGACCCGTCAGCGTTTCCCTGATGCAAACCATCATTGTTGGGCGTTTATTGCTGGTATGCCGAATAATGCGCATTTGTGGGACCAAAGTGACGATGGCGAACCCAAAGGCACGGCAGGAAAACCCATGCTAAATGTGTTACAGCATTCCAATTTTGGCGAAACCACTGTGGTGGTGACACGCTTTTTTGGTGGAGTAAAACTCGGTGCTGGCGGCTTAGTTAGGGCGTATAGCCAAGCCGTGCAAGAAGCGCTTTCGCAAACAGAATATGAAAATGTGTACCCACGCCGCCCCATCCAGTTAAAAATCGCCTACCCTTTATTAGGTAAGGTTGAATATTGGCTAGAACAGAGCGATATAGAAATCACCAACAAAACCTACAGTGACAGCATCGTGATTGACCTTGCTGTTATTGAACGTACTTGGCCTGAGCATAAAGTCACATTGACTGATTTATGCCAAGGCAGTTTAACTTTAATTGAACCGGACAACGCATAACTATGTACCAAACTGGACAAAGATGGAGTAGCCGCAACGAGCCTGATCTCGGCGTAGGCATGATAGTAGACACACAGAACAAGTCTTTTACCTTGCACTTCCCTGATGCGGAAGCGGATCGTCAATACTCAAATGACCAGACCAGTCTTGTTCGACGCACTCTCACTGTCGGCGATCAACTGCACTTCCAAGATGAAACCTTCACGGTTTTGGAAGTAGAAGAAATTAACGACCTGATCGAATACCGCATCAGCGAAGACGACGATTGGTTAGAAGAATCGGTTATTCAATTTCCACGTAATGACAAAAACGAGCTCGATTCGTTATTGGCATTGTCGCCCGCTCGCCGCATGTGGTTTGACTTGCGTCGTCATACTCTTGAACACCAAGCAGCCAACGCGGCATCACCTGTTCGCGGTTTGATGGGTTTAAAAGCCGAACTTCTGCCACACCAGATTTATCTGGCACATGACATCGCCAATCGTCCAAAAGCGCGCGCGCTTTTATGTGACGAAGTGGGCATGGGGAAAACCCTAGAAGCTGGCTTAATCTTGCATCAACGCCTACTAAATGGCCTTTGCAAACGCGTACTGATACTGACACCAACCAACCTGCAACATCAATGGTTGGTTGAAATGCTACGCCGTTTCCACCAGCCTTTCTCACTGATTAATGAATCCGTGTACGAAGACTTCATGGAAGGCGACGACAACCCATTCGAACAGCAGCCTTTCGTTATCTCGCCAATCGATTGGGCGAGCCAACATCCGAAAGCCACTCAGCACATGCTCGATGCAGAATGGGATATGGTCATTGTCGATGAAGCACATCACCTTGCTTGGCACCCAGAAACACCCAGCATTGGCTATCAAGTTGTGGCTCGCTTAGCCGCGAAAACAGAATCTCTATTACTGTTGAGCGCAACACCAGAGCAAACCGGTGAGCGCGAGCATTTCTCTCGCTTACAGCTCTTGGATGCCGATCATTATCATGACTTCGAGCATTATCAAGCACAACAGCAAGCCTTTAAACAAGCCGCTGAATTGGCCGAAGCATTGCTGCCTTTTAGCCAAGAAAACAGCGCACCAGAAGCTCTGGATTGGCAGGCTGCTTTTGGCACCTACCTAAAAGAAGTAAGCGCCAAAGAATGGTTCCAGACACTCACCACCAAAACCGGTGCTGAGCAAACCCAAGCCGCAAAAGAAGCCATCAGCTGGTTAATCGACCGCCACGGTACAGGTCGTGAGATGTTCCGCAACACCCGTGCTGCGGTTGGCGGCTTCCCTGATCGTTACCTGCATTCTTATCCACTGGAGAATAACGAACACTTTGCATCGGCCAACCACCATGTACAGCCAGAAACAGAAGTGGCTGATGGCCTGTGGGAAAAAGATCCACGTTGGGTATGGTTAAAAGAATTCCTCGAATGCCAGGCAGACAAGGTTCTCGTCATTTGTCATACCGCGGACATGGCACAATGGCTCAATGACCAACTGACTTTTGCAGGCTTCCAAAGCGCCGATTTCCACGAACAAATGCCATTGATTCACCGTGACCGTGCAGCGGCTTACTTTGCCGACGAAGACGGTGCACAAATCCTCGTGTGTTCAGAGATCGGCAGTGAAGGCCGTAACTTCCAGTTCAGCCACCACATCGTCATGTATGACCTGCCAGAACACCCAGACTTGCTAGAGCAACGCATTGGTCGTCTTGATCGTCTAGGACAATTAAACGACGTACAAATTCATGTGCCCTACATCAAACAAAGTGTACAAGAACGCTTGTTTAACTGGTATCACCATGCGTTAAACGCATTTTGTCGTACCACCGGCTCTGGCGATAAAGTCGAAGAAGCCTTTGGCGACAGCTTACACGCCTACTTACATGGCCAAGACGACGACACAGATCTGCTAAAAGAAGCGAACATCTATCATGAAGCGTTACTCAAGCAGATGGAAGAAGGCCGTAACCGCCTACTGGAAATGAGCTCATGCCGTCCTGAACAAGCTCGTGCATTGATTGATCAGATTAACCATCAAGCAACAAAAGGCCTGCATCATTATATTGAGCAAGTGACTCACGCCTTCAACATCTACGCAGACTGCATTAATGACGATCCAGATCGCGCTGCTTGGTTCATCCGCCCTTCTACCGACATGATGCTCGAAGCCCTTCCAGGCATCGAAGAAGAAGGCAAAATGCTCATGCTTGATCGCCGACAAGCCAGCCAACGTGAAGACGTGGCGTTCGCAACCTGGGAACACCCATTAATCACCATGCTAATGGACGAAGTGCAAGGCTTTGACTCAGGCAAGCTTACTTCGGCTATCTTGCCAATCGCTGCATTGCCTGAAGGCACCGTCTTGGTGGAAAGTATGTTTGTCATCGAAGCGACGGCGCACCCACGTTTGAAATTGGCGCAATCCCTGCCAATGACTCCCATGTGGCAATTATCTGACTCAAACGGCAAATTCCTCCATCAGCAATTTACCGCCGATAAATGGGCAGAAAAACTGAAAGGCGTACCAAACCGCGTCGCGGAGCAATGGGTTGCTGCCTTACGCAAAACCTTGATCGAAGTGCTGCAAGCTCACCAGCTAAACGCCCAAGACCAAGCACGCCCTATCGTTCAGGCCGCAAAAACGTCTTACCAGCATCGTTGCCAGAATGAAATCGAACGTCTAGTGGAATTAAAAGCCTTCAACGAAACCATTCGTGACGAAGACATCGAACGGCTTGAAATCAACATGCAAGAAGGTTTGACTCGCATCGACGAACACCAAATCCGCTTGGATGCCATTCGTATCATCTTAACAACGAAACCGGAATAACGTCCTGTGCAGGATGTCGTGCCGAGTTTAGAGCTATCTCGCTTAGAGATAATATACGAAGACGAATGGTTTGCTGTGATAAACAAACCTGCTAACTGCTTATCTGTGCCCGGACGTGGCGCAGATAAGCTCGATTCTATCTTGCATCGAGCAGAATGTTTATTTGGTCAAGCCTTTGCGATTCACCGCTTGGATGAAGCCACCTCAGGCTTAATCCTCGTGGCGAAAACACACGAATGCCAGAAACGCATGTACGCACATTTTCGTGAACGAGAAGTGCAAAAAGAATACCGCGCTCTACTGCGCGGTCATCTTTTGGGTGAAAAAGGCGAAGTACGGAAACCCCTACGCTGTGACTGGCCCAACCGACCAAGACAAATCATCTGCACCGACGAATGGAGCAAAGATTCCGTCACTTACTGGGAAAAAATAACTTACGAAGACAACTCCACCCGTGTTCGACTCGTGCCCTTTACTGGTCGTTCCCACCAACTTCGCGTCCACATGCAAAGCCTAGGACACTCGATCATTGGTGACGAATTCTACGATCCAGAATATCAACACGACCCTCGCTTGCTACTGCACGCCTATCGGCTCGAGTTCAGGCATCCGTTTACCAAAGCATGGATTGCTTTTGTCGCGGCTTGTCCTTTTTAGTTCTTTTCTTTAAGTTCCATTCAAACACTTTGTATTCCCAATCTTTATTCCGCCCCGCTGGGCGGATAACTTTTTTATCGGACTTTCAGCCCAAACGTATCATTCATCCTGTTTAAAATTATCTTTAGTAAAACGCCATAAAGTCGCGCAACTTCGTCGCGCCGAACTGACTGCACAGTGAATTCAGTGATGGAAACCAAAGATCGTAGGTCAGATGAGACGAGGAACGAGGCGTAATCTGACGATGGAAACAAAGCTTTCATAATCCGCAGAATCCATCTACACGTCGCTTGTGCCTTGTGAATCGCTAAAATAAGAAACTAGACAGACATACAATCTATTTTTACGATTGCCAATTTTTCGCTTAGTTTGTGTAAATAATAATCATAATTTAGCCTGTTTGCACTGGCAGCAATCCAGAAAGACCTTTAGTATCAATGGATAAGAATATTGGCAGACGAAATAACAGACTGTGAATAAATATGTAAACCCGCACGCTCGGATTTCCAACTAACCAGCCTGTAGAAAAGATTAAAGAGTGCCATTGAATCAGTTTTTTATAGGGATTTATATGGAAATTAAAAACAGTGTAGATGCGCATGCGCACTATTAAAATGTTAGGTGAAAGGAGATATTAGTTGGAGTCGCTAGGTATCGCAATTCAGTTGTTGTTCATGCTAATCATGGTTGCAGTTCCTGTTTATTGTGCGTTTCGTAGATTCTCTTTCCTGAAGTTGAACTTAGTTTCAATTCCAGTAGTGTGCTTGATGATTTCTATCGGAGCATACTGGCCGCACTTTTATGCTGATCTTCGACTTTACCTAATGGATTTCGATTTTGACGGTATGTCAGATGTCGAGAGAGCTAGAAATGTTGCACCCGAACTGCGAGAGCTGGCAACTAAACTCTATTGGTCACATATGGGTATTGGTTGGCCGTTGAAAGCAATGATTGGTATGGCTTTGCTGTCGCCTTACCCAACCGCTGTTTGGATACTTTCGTTGGTGCTTAGGAAAATTAGGGACGTAGTTTGTGAGAAGCACACCTAATCGGGTAGCCGGAGGTCTCTAACCTCCAGCCCCCACAACACCCTGCATGCGGCTCCGCACAGGACCGTTCATAAGACACGCACTTTAGAAAGTCAGTATTTACAAGGTTTTTAACATGTGTGTCCTGATAAAATTCGCAGCTTTATTACGCTCTTTAATTCAAAAAAACTGAGCGGGTAACTTTTGCCCAAACGCTTCATTCATTTTGTTTAATACTGGTTAGACGGTTTACATCTTAAGGCATAGATTGTTCACTCGGTGGGAGATAGGCAAGCAAATAATGACCCTGAAACGCCATAAAGTCGCGCAACTTTGTGTATCAAATCCCCCTGACTAACGCCAAGCTATTTTTAACTCTGAGCAAAAAAACAGCTTGGCTTTACATTTATTAGGATGCTACTTCAACAACCAAATAATATTTTTTTGGAACAAAACAATCTGTCAAAAAATAACTTTTAACAAAATCTTGATCATCTACTGCATTGAACCATTTTATATTTCTTAAGTCCCCGCAGCTATCTGACAATTGACAAAATACGTTTCTAGCAACATTATCATTTGAAGCAATAATACTATCAGCCGCTAAGGCACCATCTATTAAATGAGCATCTTTTAGGGCAATCGCAATTTCTTTATCTTTCTTTAGATTTTTATCTATTAAGGTGTTTGTTATTGCCTTTGGATTAATCCGGTTAATTTTTTTCTTTGCAGTCATTGAAGCAAGCCATTTAGCTGCAAATAAAGAACGATGTTTTTTCCATTCGGCACCAAGCGTTGGACACATAGCTAACATATGACCATTCTGAGACACCGTATTTAATAAGGCTCTTGAACCACTTGATACAGGATGCTCTGCCATTCCCGACGATCTTGCAATATCAGCATCTATAATCACCGAGTAATTATTGGCCATAAGCCACCTCTTCAACTGCATCAAGATATAACTGCTCAACATTCAAACTTGTATCATCAAAGTCTTCTGGCCATTCTCCAAACGCCCCAAACTCATCTAACGTAGCTTTAGAAACTTCAGTTTCACCAGTTTCAACATTTTGAGTAAACCAGTTAAGAGCAACTTTCTTTTTATCTAGTTCTTTTTTTACCACTGCGATTTGAATACCTCGAATTAAAATCGAGCTATGCGTTTCAATAATAACCTGAACTCCACGACTAATAGCTTTAGCTATTATTATAGCTAATTTAAATTGAGCCTTGGGGTGTAAGTGAAGCTCAGGTTGCTCTATATAAACATACTGACCTTTTTTCGCTGCTATAAGCGCAACTAATACAGGAAGCGTTTGTGATACTCCAAAACCTACATCTGCAATATTTACACAATCCTTCTGATCTAAACTGTTTGAACGTGAAATTTGAATTTCAACACTCGTGTCATCAATTTTGACTGTTTTAATATTACTCGCTAGACCAAGATCAAGTAATTGCTCCTTCAATTGAATATACTTCGCTTCAAATTTTTTGAGTTTTCCCCAATTACTTATAATACTTGCAACATACTTCTCAAAAGAACCTGGGTACACATCTTCTGAAGAAGCGATTTTATATATTCGCTCAGGATTCCCTCGCAACCCAGGCACATGGATCAAATGAGTTACAAAGTTTTGTAACTTCATTGTTGGCTCAATTCCCGCTTTTAAAAGAGAAAATTTATTCCCCCCAAAAGACAACTCAGCTCTTATAAAGCACTTCTCTCTTACTGCTTTCCATTTTGGTGTTAGTTCTTGATCCTTATAAAACTTTTTTATAAAACCAAAATCTTCTTCTGGAACGTTATTTTCAATTTGCTCAGATCTCATTCCTACTTTTAAAGTTAATCCTTTAGGAATTTTTTCATTAGTAAGTTTTACTGAGTCTACTTGAAGGCCATAGCCTCTTTTATATTTATAAACAACACTACAAAAATTCTTATCAGTTTTCATTTCTATGCTAAAAGACTTTTTAACATACTGCGGGACTTTAGAGATAACTTGTGAGGAGTCTGTTAGCTTTGCATTTTCACCATATAATTCTAACGACCCCGAATCATAGTGATTCTCAATCGTCTGTTTTAAAATCAAGAACGGCTGCATAAAGCTAGATTTTCCTGAACTATTAGCTCCAGATAAAACAGTCAACCCATCAAATCTTAAGGTTTGCTTTGAGGCTATTGACTTATATCCCTCTACCGATAATTCCATAAATATTCCTTTAAAATTTTAAAAACTAATTCTTTTTAAGAATAAAGACTCTTTGAAGTCGTTTAAAAACTTTCTCAATATTACCCAAAAAAGCTACAACTAGAGATATTGACAGCATAAAAAACATAAAAAACTTCAAACGATCATATTACTCCACTTTTTCGTTAGAAAAGCAAGGCACGTTATTTCTGTAGCTGCTATTTAATAATTTATTTTTAAATTTTTCCTATTTTCAGCTAGTACAAAACAACTCTGACTCCTCCCGTACACCACTTACCACCAAAGGCTTTACCAGCTTCGCTTCTTCTTGATAACGGTTTCTTGTATCCCAAAGATCGACGGCGTGTTGAATGTTTAACCAAAACTCTGGTGTATTGCCAAAGGCAGCTGCTAGCTTTATTGCGATTGGTACGGTTAACACACCACCGTTAATAAGGCTGCTGATGGTATTACGATGCACGCCCATGGCATCTGCCAACGCTTTGGAGGTAATGTTCATCGGTTCTAGAAACTCAATTTTAAGCATTTCACCAACGCTAACTGGTCGACATTTTGTTTTACGCATTTGCTGCTACCTTGATATATGGGTGTCGTTCAAACAATATTCCTGCCAAACCTGATTCGCGGCTTGGTGTAGCAAACTATGTCGCCACGCGACTCTATCTTCCCGTCTGTCGTAACCGCCACCAATGACACAAGCAGTCGGAAGTTTAAGGCCAACACAGGTTTCGATAACGTATTTATCTCGATCTAAAATACCTTGATCCGTTAAATTAACATAGCCAAGCCGGTCGTCTTGATGGACGTCGACACCCGCATCGTAGAAGACAAAGTCAGGTTGATACTCGGCAAGTATTGCAGGCAAGGTGCCTTTCAGAATGGCTAAGTATTCTTGGTCGTTGGTGCCTTTAGGGATGGCAATATTAATGCCGTCGGTTTGTTTGACTGGCGGGTAGTTTTCTTCACAATGCCAAGAAACAGGAACAATATCACTTCTGTCTTTAAAGAAAGCAACCGTGCCGTCGCCTTGGTGTACATCACAGTCTAAGATAAGAACTTTCTTGGCTCGACCCGACGCTATCATGGCGAGCGCTGCGACAGCTAAATCATTAAAGATGCAAAAACCAGATCCATAGGAAGGATGAGCATGATGCGTACCACCAGCAAGGTGACAAGCCAAACCATGTTGCCAAGCCAGTTCGCTGGTCAGTATGGTGCCTGATACAGCACGCAGGGTTCGCTCAACCAACCACTCAGACCAAGGCAGCCCAATGTCTTTTTCTTCTTGTTTGCTCAGCTCTCCACGAATAAAACGTTGCACATAATCTCTATCATGCGCAGCCATTAATACGTTGAGTGATAACGGTGCGGGTGTGTGTTCGTTTTCGTCCGTTAAAATACCCAGTTTTCTTAACACCTCTGCCAACAGACCAAACTTTGCCATAGGAAAACGGTGCCCTGCTGGAAAAGGAATACTGTAATGGGGATGAAAAACAAGGGGTAACAAAGCGGCCTTCATAAAACAAACAACTTAATTTTTTACAAGAGAGCCATGCTAGCAAGAGTCACAGAGATAAGGCTACTGTCTTTTATTATTTGCTCTTAGCAACGAGTACTTTACGAATGGCAGCGTTAAACGATTCAATAAGATGCGGTGGGAAACCTTTACCACTTTCAAAATTCACCATCTGCACAGCACGCATAGCGCTTTTATTGTATTCGCTGCCCGATTTACCCCATACGGCATCAATAAACATGACGGCCATAGATAAAATAAAGGCACCCTGCGGGATCAATGAACCAACCAAACCTTCTGGGAAGCCCGTTCCGTCGAACCGTTCTTTATGGGCTTTTACCATTTCAACCGCCTCCTCCCATCCTTTGTGTTTGGCCAATAGCTTGGCACCAACCATGGGGTGGTTATGCTCTGCTTGACGTCTTGCTTCCTCGTCGTCCTTGCAGTTTAAAATAACCGCCATGCCCATGTTATGCATATAAGCGGCCGCACTCAGTTGCGCACGATCGACGGGCTTTTTACATTCAACATTAATTAACTGGCAAAGCTTCAAAATGCGTTCACTGCGCTCAGAAGAATAACCCAGCAAACGGTTAAGTTTTTGACTAAATCCAATGAAGAGCTCTATGTCATGTTTTTGCTCTTCTGTGAAGTCAACTTTCACTATCACCGACGTCGCCGCAACTGGTTCTTCTTTTGCGGCTTCTACTAGTTCATGACTCTTATTCAGTAAAGCCGCCGCCATTTCTGGTCGCTTACTGTCATCTTCTTCCGCATAAATTTTATCAAGTCCCTGCTGCAACTCATCCCGTAAGGCACTTTCAGCAACATGTGAGCGATAAATCTGCTGTAACAAATCGTACACTTTTTCAATAACGACAATAATCAATTCCCCCAAGTAAGGGTGGTATTGAATGTATCCGCCACGCATGCCATCAACAATCTCTTCAAGCTTGTGAAGCACGCCCACTAAGGGATCAAGAAAACATACCGAACAGTTGCCCTTCATGCTGTGTAATGAACGAAAGAGTTTGTCTAATTTATCAAATGAAAAGCCATCCCCTTCAATACTGTTGATGGTTTCTTCAATTTCTTGCTGCGCCTCTACATAGCACTCTAACAAATCATCCTTGAGCTCTTTCTCTAACGCTGAAAACGCTTTACAAGCAAAGTGACTCATTCTTTTCTTCCATTACAAGGAACGGTTAGCCTAAAAAACATATTGAGGCCAATTACGTCATTCTGTAGTCTCAGGTTTTACTCTTCTAATTGTAGATAGATTTATTGTAAGCATGAACACATAGAATGTTTCTTTCTGTAGTGTATTTCGTGGCGCTGTCGAGGTCTCCATGCCAAATTACTGGTTAATGAAATCAGAACCAGATACGTTTTCAATAGACGATCTGAAACGTTTAAAAGTATCGCCTTGGGATGGCGTTAGAAACTACCAAGCTCGAAACTTCATGAAAGAAATGAAGAAGAATGATTTGGTGTTTTTTTACCACTCAAGCTGCTCTCCTCCAGGTATTGCTGGCATTGCCCGAATAGATAAAGAAGCTTACCCAGATCACACCAGCTGGGACCCAAACAGCGACTACTTTGACAGCAAGTCTTCAGAAACGGATCCTAAATGGGTAATGGTTGACGTAGCGTTTGTTGAGAAATGGTCCTCCATTTTAACCTTAACAACATTAAAGCAAAGCCCTGTATTGGCCGATATGTTATTAACCAAGAAAGGCAGCCGCCTTTCCGTCATGCCAATCACAAAAAGCGAATGGGAATACATTATCACTATGTTAAAAAATAAACATCCATTAGCGGACTGAATAACGACTTACAACGAACAGTAAGTCATCCGCTAATGCATGATTGGAAGGAACGTACATCATGCAAAAAGAACAATAAAAATGATTTCAATCATTGCACGAACCGCTATCATTTTTTTCACCTTCACTAGCAGCCTAGCGACAGGGCAGATATTGTATCCGACGTTAGTTGAGTCATTAAAAGACTCAGACAAAGATGGTGTTATTGATGTCAGAGATTTATGTGCAAATACGCCGCGTGGGACAGATGTCAATAATGATGGCTGCCCACTCACTGAACTGGAATATTTTCGCTTTAACTTTGCGGCGCAATTTGAGGTAGGCCGCTACCAGCTGAAAAACGAATTCCATTCGTCACTTCACACACTTGCTTCGCTTTTACAAGACAACCCAGAGACGCTGGTCCTAATCGAAGGCCACACAGATAATATTGGCACAGAATCATTCAATCTTACTCTGTCTCAAAAACGCGCCCACGCCATAGCACATGCATTAACCTCTGTTTTCGATATTTCACCAGATCGCATTAGAGCCTTTGGTTACGGCCCAAATCGCCCCATAGCGTCCAATGAAACAGAAACTGATCGATTACTTAATCGTCGAGTCAGTGGTGAAATTGTCAAACCTTTACTGAACAAAAATCTGGATGTGACCATTCGCTTTAAAATGAATCGTGACAACATGAACCAAGAGTACCGCTCACTGTTAAAAAACATAGAGCAGCAACTGCAAGACAACCCTGACGCCCTAGCGCTTATAGAAGGCTATACAGACAGTACAGGAAGTCAGCGTCAAAACACCCTATTATCAACCGCACGAGCCAATAATGTGGCCGAGATTCTCCGCACGGAATATGACATTCCAGAAGAAAGACTAAAGACACTAGGCCACGGAGAGGCACACCCTATTGCGTCAAACCGTACTCTAGAAGGCAGACAACAGAATCGCCGTGTTACCATTAAGATCGTCACCCCATTCAAAGCAACAACCGAGATTTTGCTGCCTAAATGGACCATATGGAGTGTTGATCAAAACCAATAGGCATACATTAATGAAATTCACGTTCCCGTTGTTTTAAAGAGACCGCGTAGTCGAAGTAATACTGCACAACCACACCCAAATAATCGTAGTCTTGTCCTGTTCTTGCTATGACACCTAGGCTACCCACTTGCCGATATTTTTTAGGCTGAAAATGGGTTTCAACACGCCAACCTACATCATTCACATTATATTTTTCTCGGTACAAAGAGGCACGAAGATCCTCATTAATATAGTAGCTTAAGCCAATACGAGAACTGGTGATATTGCTAAGTGTCGTTTCTGTCGAAATGTAATTCGTCGTCAAAGAAAAATCCCGCAAGAAAACGTCACCGATAAACTGAGCAATGACATCACGCTCACCTTCTTGTTCATCATCTAAGGGTTCTAACTCGGAAATTCCTATCCCCAAGCCCAGCCTGCCATAATCGTTATGCAGGAACCAGTTTGATGAAAACTCGGATTGCGCAAAACTGTCTTTTGATGAACCGGTTATCAAATAATTACTATTCAACAGTACCTGCGTGGAAAAATGCTCACTGATAGGAATATTCACTTTAAAATCAATATTCAATAACGATTTTTGATCTAAAAGCCCATACCCCAAACCAAAAGCGAAATTGGGTGCGTCGTTTGCATTAGATACCGTATCATTGGCCTGAACCGCACCACTTAAGAGCAAAGACGAAAGAAAAAAACGAGAAAATACGTTCAAAACACATCCATACTGAATTTTAAATTGTAGGTCTATTGTGACGGGTCTTGAGCAAAAGCTCCAGTAGGAAAAAGAAGTGGCTATTTCGACCTACTTTTTACTTAAAATGAAAGGGAATTGAGAACACCCCTGTGATTCGAGAGCAAAGCCCAATATAATAGATGCAAAGTCGATTAGACGAACACATTTTAGGTTAATACGTTACATGGCAAAAAAACTTTTTATCCAAACTCATGGCTGTCAAATGAACGAATACGATTCCTCTCGTATGGCAGATTTACTTGGCGAGAGCCATGACATGGAACTCACAGACAATGCAGAAGAAGCAGACGTTTTGCTGCTTAACACCTGTTCGATTCGTGAAAAGGCCCAAGACAAGGTCTACCACCAATTAGGACGCTGGAAAAAACTGAAACAGAAAAACCCGAACCTTGTAATCGGTGTGGGTGGTTGCGTAGCAAGCCAAGAAGGTGACGCTATTCGAAAACGCGCCAAACATGTGGATATGATTTTTGGGCCTCAAACACTGCATAAGCTACCTGAAATGGTCAATGCAGCGGGAAAACACATTCCGATTACGGATGTTACGTTTCCTGAAATCGAAAAATTTGACCACTTACCCGCCCCTCGTGTTGAGGGTGCAGAAGCGTTTGTATCGATTATGGAAGGCTGCAGTAAATACTGCACTTTTTGTGTCGTGCCTTACACTCGTGGCGAGGAAGTCAGCCGTCCTTTCGATAGCATATTGAAAGAAGTGATGCAGCTTGCCGAACAAGGCGTGCGTGAGATCCACCTACTCGGTCAAAACGTGAATGCCTATCGTGGTGACACGGCCGAAGGTGACGAAGCGGATCTTGCAGACATCATTCATGCAGTGGCACAGATCGATGGTGTCGAGCGTATTCGTTTTACCACGTCTCACCCAGTGGAATTCAGCGATAGCTTAATTGAGGCTTTCCGCCACGAACGTAAATTGGTGAGTCATTTGCATTTGCCGGTACAAAGTGGTGCTGACAACATACTCAGCGCGATGAAACGCGGCCACGATCGCCAATACTATATTGATAAGATCAACCGCATCAAAGAAGCTCGACCAGGCATTAGTTTATCTTCTGACTTTATTATCGGCTTTCCAGGTGAAACCGATGACGACTTCATTGATACCATGAACCTGATTCAAGAAATCGGCTTTGATCACTCATTCAGCTTTGTGTATAGCCAGCGCCCAGGCACACCGGCCTCTAATTTAGAAGACGATACACCGGAAGACGTAAAAAAAGAACGCCTTGCGATTTTACAACGTCGTATCAGCCAACAAGCTTATGACATTAGTTTGTCAATGGTCGGCGAAGTGCAGCGCATTCTGGTCAGTGGTTATTCACCACGTGATCCTGGACAACTTCAAGGTCGAACCGAAAATAATCGGATTGTAAACTTCCGCGCCTTCGATCCTCAGCTCATTGGTAAATTCGCAGATGTTGTTATCACAGACGCTTACCCTAATTCGCTGTTAGGTGAATTGGTCAGCTCTGAACTCGACTCCGACTTTGCACTACAATAAAAGCGTACTTTAATCACAAAGGTAACTCTTGGAAACCACACAGACAACTCAGCAAATCCGTTTAGTCCCTGCCGAAGCCAATGCTTTGGTTGGGCTATGTGGACAACTCGACGAGAACATCAAGCTAATCGAAAAAAGACTTGATGTGACCATTAAATATCGTGCCGAACTTTTTGACATTTCTGGTGAAAATTCTGAACACGTAGCCGCCACGAAAACGCTACTTCTGAACTTATATCGAGAAGCGTTAGCGAGTAACGACATCACGCCTGAAACCATTCATCTCTATTTGCAAGAATCAGCGATTGAGTCGCTCACGGAGAAGAAGAGAGATAACGCGGATCAGCTGGTGATCAAAACCCGCAAAGCGTTTATCAAACCAAAAGGCAAAAACCAGCAAGGCTACGTCAAGCAAATTCGCAAACACGATATTAACTTTGGCATCGGACCCGCTGGTACAGGCAAAACCTATTTAGCCGTTGCTTGCGCCGTTGAAGCCTTAGAAGCGGATCGAGTTGAACGTATCATGCTCGTTCGCCCTGCGGTTGAAGCAGGGGAAAAACTGGGCTTTTTACCGGGTGATTTATCACAAAAGATCGATCCATACCTTCGTCCACTTTATGATGCCCTATACGAGATGCTTGGCTTTGAGTTAGTGGATAAATTGATCGAAAAGAATGTCATTGAGATAGCACCGCTTGCCTTTATGCGTGGTCGCACCTTAAACAATGCCTTCATCATTCTTGATGAAAGCCAAAACACCACCCGCGAACAGATGAAAATGTTTCTAACGCGAATTGGCTTTGGCTCAACGGCTGTGATAACAGGCGATACCACACAAGTCGATCTACCTCGTGGCACCACATCGGGTCTGGCTCAGGCAATGCATGTATTAAAAGACGTAAGCGGCATTAGCATGACCTTATTTAGCTCGTCTGACGTGGTTCGTCATCCGTTGGTGCAACGCATTGTCGAAGCCTATGACAAGTTTGATGTTGAAGTCGAAGCTGAAAAAAAAGCACGCTCTGAAGCTCGTTTAACCGCACAAGCAGAACAGTCTGCAGGTAGCAAATAATGGCGTATTTAGAACTTGACCTACAAATTGCCACAGAAGACACGGCCCACTTACCCAGCGAAGCCGACTTTAGACTGTGGGTTGAAAAAGCCTTACCCGATTCAGATGAAGAATTTGAAGTCACCATTCGGATTGTTGACGAAGAAGAAAGTCACGCACTGAATCACGAATATCGTGGTAAAGACAAACCAACCAACGTGTTGTCTTTCCCATTCGAGGCGCCACCAGGTCTCGAACTGCCACTATTGGGCGACTTGGTAATCTGCGCACAGATTGTGGCAGAAGAAGCAGAAGAACAAAAAAAACCATTACTGCATCATTGGGCGCATATGACTATTCATGGGATCTTGCATTTACGCGGCTATGATCATATAAATGACGATGAAGCAGATGAAATGGAATCGATAGAAACCGAGTTACTCGCTTCCCTATCTATTTCCGACCCTTATTTGATTAAAGAGTGAGCTAATACCCTAATGAGTGATGACCGATCGAGCTTATCCAACGATCAACAAAAATCTTGGTTTGAACGTTTAACCCAAGCATTTAATGACGAGCCACGTAGCCGTGGCGATATCGTTAAACTTCTAGAAGCCGCCGTAAAATCCGATATTATAGATCGTGATGCCTTCACTATTGTTGAAGGTGCGCTAGAAGTGTCTGAAGTACAAGCACGTGACATTATGATTCCACCGTCTCAGATGGTGGTTATTAAGTCCGAAGATGACCCTAAAACATCCATTCGTAAGATAATAGAATCCTCTCATTCTAGATTCCCTGTCGTTGGCGAAGACTCCGATGAAATTCTCGGTGTTTTACTGGCTAAGGACTTGCTGCCTTTATTATTCAAAGAGAGCGTTGTTACCATAGAAGACATTTTAGCGCGCTTACGCCCAGCGAATTTTATTCCTGAAAGTAAACGCCTCAACGTACTGCTAAATGATTTTCGTACCAAGCGCTATCACATGGCATTAGTACTAGACGAATACGGCAGCGTTTCCGGCCTTGTGACCATTGAAGACGTACTAGAACAAATTGTCGGCGAAATCGAAGACGAAACAGACAAATTAGATGACGAAGGCATACAAGTCACCACTGTGCCAGGCGTATATCTAGTGCCAGCTCTCTGTCCAGTAGAAGACTTTAATGAATTCTTCAAAGTTGAACTCAATGAAGAAGAGTTCGACACGATTGGTGGCATACTGGTACAACAGTTTGGTCATGTTCCACTCCGTGATGAAGAGTTATCTTTTAATGACTTTCATTTTCGCGTGGTTAAATCAGATGGCCGTCGCATCAAGACCATTCAAGTAACCAAACCCACTTTAAACACTAACTCATCAGATTGATATGACCATGCCCCACCCCGACTTTACCAATATTAAAACGGGGTGGGAGCCTCGTTTAAGCGCAAAACTGTCTCAGCTTCCGCCCCTTGTCGTTGGCTTGATTGCCGTCATAGCTGGCGCAATAGGCGTAACAAGTTTTTCGCCATTCCATTTTTGGCCCGGCTATTTCATCAGTATAGCTGTCTTTGGACTATTGATTTTTACCAGCACCAGCTCAAAAGTGGCTTTCTGGCGAGGCAATGCTGTCGGATTAGGCTTTTTTGGCGCAGGCGTTTCTTGGGTTTATGTCAGTATTGCTGAATATGGTCAAGTTGGTAGCATCATTGCTGGCGTGATCACCTTTGGGTTTGTTGCATTACTTTGCGCATTCTGGGGCTTTTCCGCTTGGCTGTCTTGGACACTGATTCAACGCTTCCCCCTACTGCCAGCCAGCCTTTTAGTCACACTGAGTTTATTAAGTGGTGAATTGGCTAGAAGTTCGCTCTTTACTGGCTTCCCTTGGTTACTGCCTGGCTATGCCATTGAAAACACCTGGTTGTTTGAGCTTTTACCCATTGGCGGTATTTGGCTAACGAGTGCATGCGTCATCCTAACGTCTTGTGTAACCGCCAGTGTGTTGCTGAAAGCGAATAATCAACTTGCGTTAATTATCACACTGATCATTTGCTGGGGCGGAGCCGCTTTTCTAAACTATTCACCTGTGTCATGGGTACAACAGACAGGCACACTCAAGACCACGCTCATTCAAGGTAATGTCAAACAAGATGAAAAGTGGTTAACACAAACCGCAGCACAGTCTCTTGCTTATTATCAACAAGCAACTATTGAGCATCTAGACAGTGAACTGGTAGTATGGCCTGAAACCGCTATCACCTATACCTACCCTCAAATAAAACCTTATTTTGCCGCTTTCAGCAAAGAGCTGGAAGACAGTAACACCACGCTCATTACAGGCATTCCAGACGTCAGTGCCGACAAGCAAAATTACTACAATGCCATCTGGGCCACTGGTAATGGCTTTGGGCTTTATTACAAACGCAGATTGGTTCCTTTCGGAGAATACATCCCTTTTGCAGAATACATAGGCCCAATCCTAGATGTGTTTGGTATGCCAATGTCGAGCTTTAAATCAGGAGATGAAAACCAGCCAGTACTGCAAGTTGGCGAATGGGGAGTCGCTCCCTTTATTTGCTATGAAATTGTTTACGCGGAACAAGTAAGGCGCATGGTAAGAGACAGCGATTTCTTAATTACGATCAGTAACGATGGCTGGTTTGGCACCTCTTTTGGCCCTTGGCAGCATTTGCAAATTGCGCAGTTTAGAGCAAAAGAAGCGGGCCGCTATGTCATTCGCGCAACCAACACAGGGATAACGGCATTTATTAACGAGAAAGGTGAAGTGGTCGCTCAGGCACCACAATTTGAAAGAACCACGCTCACCGCTGAGGCCAAAGCCTTTACAGGCAATACGCCATACGTTCAATGGGGTTATTGGCCAACACTGTTACTGCTGGGAATTTGCGTGATATTTACTTATTTAAACGGCTTAATTCTAAACCGCAAAAACAGATAGCCAATAAAGAAATGAACCTTGGAATTTGATTCATGCTGACGCTTGGATCTTGCGAAACAGGCGCAAGTATTCTCTATGTTAAGAACTGAATACCAAGGTTTATGCTATGCATTACCACGCTGGAGCGTGGGAACGAGGGAAAGAAATGAACCTTGGAATTTGATTCATGCTGACGCTTGGATCTTGCGATACAGGCGCAAGTATTATCTATGTTAAGAACTGAATACCAAGGTTCATGCTATGCATTACCACGCTGGAGCGTGGGAACGAGGGAAAGAAATGAACCTTGGAATTTGATTCATGCTGACGCTTGGATCTTGCGAAACAGGCGCAAGTATTCTCTATGTTAAGAACTGAATACCAAGGTTTATGCTATGCATTACCACGCTGGAGCGTGGGAACGAGGGAGAAAGAAACGAACCTTGGAATTTGATTCATGCTGACGCTTGGATCTTGCGAAACAGGCGCAAGTATTCTCTATGTTAAGAACTGAATACCAAGGCTCATATGCATTACCACGCTGGAGCGTGGGAACGAGGAAATACCAAGGTTCATGCTATGCATTACCACGTGGGAACAATGAATTACTCTGTTTTATTCGTCTGATCATCATGGGTCGACATCAAACCATAATGACAGATTTCACAGGGCGTCAAAGCTTGCTTGGTTTCAATGACATTGTCATGCCCACACGACATGCAGTGATAAGTCCCCGGATCAACGATAGCACCAACAACATGACACTCTTCCAGTGGCACAGGGTTATTATTGGCATGATTGATTAACCATAACAAAGCAGCATCTTCTTTTTCATCTAGCTCCTCAACCAATTCGTGCCCTTCATCAAGCACATAATGCCAATTTGCGTCTATCCAAGCTTCGGTATAGCCCATTTTGTCATGCCAATAGGCTTTCATTAGTGCGACGTCTTCCAAAAACCAGTCTTTAGCGCCAAGCAAGGTTTTGCGCGCTTCTTCAACTAAATTAGAATCGGTTTCGCTTTTTAATGGATCTTTTTTCATAGATTTCATAACTCCTTCTCTATGCAGCTTCTAATTAGGGCGTCATCTCTATAAAATAGCGGATATTTTCAGACTCTGTTAGCAAAAGCACTGGTATCTTGTGCTATATCGCTATAATAACGCCTCTCTTTACAACAAAGAGAATACAGGTCTACCAACCTTACGTCGATCACGGGATAAGAATACATTATGCAAGAGCAATATAATCCGCAGCAAATCGAACAAGCTGCTCAATCTTTTTGGGACGAAAACAAAGTCTTCAAAGCTGTCGCGGACTCCAACAAAGAGAAGTTCTACTGCCTGTCTATGTTCCCTTACCCAAGTGGCCGCCTGCATATGGGTCACGTACGTAACTATACAATCGGCGATGTTATTTCTCGCTACCAACGCATGCAAGGCAAAAACGTATTGCAACCAATGGGTTGGGATGCTTTCGGCCTTCCTGCTGAGAACGCGGCCATCAAACACAAAACCGCACCAGCAAAATGGACAACCGAAAACATTGCCTACATGAAAGGCCAACTGAAAGAACTTGGTTTTGGTTATGACTGGGACCGCGAGATCGCTACTTGCACACCAGAATATTACAAATGGGAACAATGGTTCTTCACCCAATTAGTAGAAAAGGGTTTGGCCTACAAAAAAACCGCAGCGGTAAACTGGTGTCCAGAAGACCAAACGGTCTTAGCAAATGAACAGGTAGAAGAAGGCTGCTGCTGGCGTTGCGGTACGACCGTAGAAAAGAAAGAAATCTCTCAATGGTTTATCCGTATAACCGCTTACGCTGAAGAATTATTGACTGACCTAGATACGCTTGATGGCTGGCCAGAAAAAGTAAAAGCCATGCAGCGTAACTGGATTGGCCGCTCTGAAGGTCTAGAGTTCAGCTTTGCGGTAGAAGGCAAAGAAGAACGCCTATCTGTTTACACCACTCGTCCAGATACCATCATGGGTGTGACCTATGTTGCGGTGGCTACTCAACATCCTCTTTCTTTGGAAGCATCGGCAAAAAATGCAGATTTAGCGACCTTCATTGAAGAGAGCAAAAAAATGTCGACGACGGAAGCCGACATGGCAACCGTTGAGAAAAAAGGCATGGATACGGGCTTTAAAGCAATCCATCCAATCACAGGCGAAGCGGTCCCTGTTTACGCAGCCAACTTCGTATTAATGGATTACGGTTCAGGTGCCGTCATGTCGGTACCTGCTCACGACCAACGCGACTTTGAATTCGCCAAAAAATACAACTTAGCCATCAAACAGGTCGTTCAGCCTGCTAACGACGAAATCGTTGACCTAGAAAAAGCCGCTTTCACTGAGAAAGGCATTCTGTGTAACTCTGGTGAATTCGATGGTTTGGCCTTCAAAGAAGCTTTCGATGCGATTGCCACTTGGATGACAGAACGCAATTTAGGTGAAGTGAAAGTAAACTACCGACTACGCGATTGGGGTGTTAGCCGTCAGCGTTACTGGGGGGCTCCTATCCCTACTATTAACCTAAAAGACGGTTCGGTTGTGCCTGTGCCAAAAGACCAACTGCCTGTCGTACTTCCAACGGATGTGATCATGGACGGTGTGAATTCACCGATCAAAAACAACCCTAGTTTCTCATCTGTTATGTTTAATGGCGAAGAAGCAGAACGCGAAACCGATACCTTCGATACTTTCATGGAGTCGTCTTGGTACTTTGCCCGTTACTGCTGCCCAGACTCTACGGATGCCATGTTAACCGAAGAAGCGAACTACTGGCTTCCTGTTGACCAATACGTTGGTGGTGTGGAGCATGCGATCCTTCACCTATTGTACTCACGCTTCTTCCATAAGTTGCTTCGTGATGCTGGTCTGGTGAACTCTGACGAACCATTCAAACGTCTACTGACGCAAGGCATGGTAAACAAAGATGGCACTAAGATGTCTAAGTCAAAAGGCAACACGGTCGATCCTCAAGAAATGATTGAGAAATACGGCGCTGATACCGTTCGCCTGTTTATGATGTTCAGTGCGCCACCAGAGCAGTCTCTTGAATGGAATGATGCCGGAGTAGATGGCGCATCACGTTTCCTACGTCGCTTGTGGGCATTGTGTTACCGTCACACCAATGCTGGCAAAGTGGGTTCTCTGGACATTGCGGCACTCAATGGCGCACAAAAAGCGTTACGCCGTAAAGCCCATGAAACCATTCAGAAAGTCACTGACGATATCGAACGTCGCCAAACTTTCAATACCGCCATTGCCGCTGTTATGGAGCTTTGTAACGACATCAGTAAATTCGAAGACACATCTGAATTGGGCCTTGCTGTCACGCAAGAAGCATTGGAAGCGGCGACGTTACTACTCTCCCCTATCGTTCCTCACATTGCCCATCAATTATGGAGCGAGCTAGGTCACAGTGACAATATCGTTAACACACCATGGCCAGCACTAGACGAAGAAGCCTTGGTAAAAGACGAATTGACCATTGTGGTGCAAGTACTGGGTAAAAAACGTGCCGAACTGACGGTATCTGCCAGCGCCGATGACAAAACGATTGAAGCCGAAGCGCTTGCTCATCCAAGTGTTGTTAAATACCTTGAAGGCAAAACAGTTCGTAAAGTCATTGTCGTTCCAGGCCGCTTGGTCAATATTGTGGCCAATTAATCCAAGCATAATAAGGGATGGCATGACCATCCCTTATTCTTTCACACGATTTCAGGGATCAAGAATATGACAGTCTCATTAACACACATCACTCGCTTATTTTTATTAGCCTTGCTCACCATGAGCATTGTCGCTTGTGGCTTTCATCTTCGAGGCAATGGGAGTGTTCCAAGCCAACTAAAAGTATTAACCCTCACTTCTGAAAGCGGATCAGACAGTTTTGATAGAGCACTGCGCATTGAATTAAGCAAAGCAGGCATTGTGATTCTAGACAAAAACAAAGCAACAAAAGAAACGCTAAATTTAAAAATCAATTCAATCAGGACGGCAGATACTGAATTGGCTCGCGATGGAAACAATGATGTATCGCAGATTCAACGTCGTCTAAGCAGTGCTTACTTCATTCGCCAAGCGGATGGAAAATCCGTATATGGACCACGCACCATTACGACAGCGAAAACACTTACCAATCAAAACGCGGAAGAAAGCGCTAAGATGTCTTATAACCAAGCACAAGAAGAAAGCCTGAATGAAGACCTTGCTCGGCAGCTAATTTACGATCTCAATTATGCGCCATTCTAGTTGGCAACCTGGTTAGGTTCATAAAATGAAAATACGTCCTGAGCAACTAGAACAGCAGCTCAAAAAAAACCTCCTACCCATTTATATTATTTCTGGCGACGAGGTTTTATTGTGTCAAGAAGCCGCCGACCAGATTCGCAAAGCCGCTCAATTTCATCAAATAGACGAACGGTTACGTTTTGTGGCCGATGCACAATTTGATTGGCAAGACGTCATTAACGAAAACCAAAGCCTATCACTGTTTTCTAATCGCCGTATGTTTGACATTCAAATAGACAAAATGAGTGAAAAACACAGTAAAGCCTTAACGCAATTAGGCCAGTCTCTCAGTGAAGACAATGTGATCTTATTAACACTTCCAAAAATCGACGCTCGCTCGCAAAAGGCAAAATGGTTCTCTCAACTGGAAAACCAAGGCGTATTTGTACAAATTTGGCCGATTGATGCCAGTCGATTACCTGCATGGGTACAACAACGAGCGCAGTCACTTGATCTATCGCTAACACGCGACGCTGCCAGTATTATCTGTGAGCGTGGAGAAGGTAACCTACTGGCCCTGTCTCAGGAATTAGAAAAGCTGGCATTATTGCATGGACAAGGTGCCAAAATTGACGCAGAGAAAGTGATTGAATCCGTCGCAGACAGTAGCCGTTACTCTATTTATGATTTAAGCGATCGCTTATTGATGGGCAATACCAAAGGCGCCATGCACTGTCTCAGTCAACTTGTTGCCGAAGGCGTCGAAGCCAGTATTATTCTTTGGTTGTTCAATCGAGAAATTCAGACCTTGGCAAATCTACTGCAAACTATGCAATCTTCTAGTTTTCGGCAGGCCTGTCAGACAGAAAAAATCTGGGACAAACGCGTGCCTTTTTATGAAAGCGCCCTATCTCGACACAACAAAATCACCCTACCCTATATGCAAAACTATCTAGCATTATTGGATAAAAGCATTAAAGGATTAGAAGGACCGGACAGCGAAACCGGTTTTCGCAATCTTGTCATGATGTTTTGTGGCTACAAGCCTACGATGACAGAATTAGATATTCCAGCTTAACAACCCTCTTTATTCCGCCCTTTTTTGTAGGTACCACGCCATGATCAATAACGCCATTATCGAAGAACTCACGGTCTGGAGTACACCGCTCTTTGTCACACAAATGCCAGACCACGACTTTCTAAAAGAGGCGTTGCTTGCAGCGGTTTACCAACAAAAGGCGACTCAAACAACCGCCATTGAAAGTCAAATCGCCCCTAAGGCGAAATACGCCTTACACGAAAGCACGTTGGATTTTCTGGATTTGGCTGACGCCAATGTAATGGAAGCAAAGCGTGCCTTAGAAGAACTTATTCTCGAGATTGCCGCTTCCGTCAACCACGCCTTTTGGCCCGAAGACATGGAAGCCGACGCGCATATTATCGAGTCTTGGTATCATGTAACGCAAAAAGGCGGCTACCATGACGCACACTCTCACCCAAATTGTTCTTGGTGCGGCATCTACTATTTAGAGCCAGGTGACGCTCACATCGAAGGCAACGGTGGACTGAATCGTTTTTATGACCCTAGAGTCAACGCAGAACATTACGCCGACCCGGGTACCGCTTACCTTGGTGCTCACGGTGTTTGGGACTTTACGCCAACAGAAGGTCAAGTCATTATCTTTCCCTCATACCTAAAACATTCTGCATTACCCTATTTTGGTGATAAAGATCGTGTGGTGATTGCCTTTAATAGCATCATTGAAGCCTATTAAAGGTACATACAAGACACTGCCAACAAGGATGAGCCTTCACTTCCTATTGAACTGGCTCATCTCTTCGTCCGTATTGATATTCTCGTTGTTACAATAAATTTCATAAGTTTCCATTCAAAGATTCACAATGGAATGCAATTTGTAGTAATTTAACAAGGAATGTTTCATAACCACGGGGAAGTTTATGCGTTTCCAGTTTGATCAACTCAGCGGCAATCAGCGCTATCACCTGATCACTCAAACTATTACACCACGCCCCATTGCGTGGATCATGACAAAGAATGAAAACGACAGTTTTAATCTTGCCCCATTTTCTTATTTTGCTCCCGTTTCATCAGATCCAGCTCTTCTTATGGTGTCTATTGGTAACAAAAGCGCAGAAGTAAGCAAAGACACCAAGTACAACCTGCAAAGAGAAAAGGAATGTGTTTTGCATATTCCAAGTGGGGATGTCATGAACGCCGTTAACGAGAGTGCTGCAACCTTATCTTATGGTGAATCTGAATTACCCAGAACCGGGTTATCACTAACCGATTTTACTAAAACATTGCCGCGTATCGCACAAGCAAAAGTCGCGCTTCACTGTAAATTATTCGACATACACGCACTAGGCAACTCATCGTTTAATGCCATTTATCTGGAAATTATAGACTTATATATTGATGATGACATTGTGACGCAAATGGATAATCACCTTGTTATTGATAACAAAAAGCTCAATCCCCTTTCACGACTAGGTGGCAATGATTACGCACTCCTAGGTGAAACGGTCACGATCAAACGTCCTAACTAGGGCAATATAGATTTGAGGAACGAAAGATGGACGTAACAAAACAAGTACAAGCCTTCCCCTTTATGGAGAATGTGGACGCTGATCTCACCGCCGCCATGATTGGTATGGCGAACGTTAAAACGCTTAAAGCCGGTGAAATTCTCGCCAAACAGTTCGAAATTGGTCAACATCTCTATTTTCTTATAGAAGGCGAAGTGGCGATTTCCGTACCACTGCAAGATACAGGTAAGTCTTATAATGTTGGATTGATACACAACCCACTCTCTCCAATTGGCTGGTCAGCATTTCGACACCCATCGCGCTACGCCACAACATTTACTGCGACCAAATCCTCCACTTTACTCTTTTGGCCTATTATCGAACTACAAAAAGTTCTCGACAACAATTTGACCTTTGCGAACACATTTCTGCAATTTGTGTATCAAGAATCTCTACCTGTTCTCGCTGATATTCAAAACCAAACGCGCCCTTTTTTCTCGAATGAATCCTTGGCGTTTGAAGAAACACGCCCGTTAATTGATTCTGAAACCCAAACACATGCGCTAAAAGATGCCATCAGCCTGCTCAATTATGCACCGTTTTGTGAGACCTTTACGCAAGCAGAGATACATACCTTGGCGAAAAAGTCTGCGATCTTGCTGGCTCACCAAGGCGATATTATTAGCCAACAAGATCAACTGGCTGATGGCTTATACTTGCTCATCAAAGGCAAAGTTGTGATTAGCTATCAGACAGAGTCGGGTGACATTATAACCACGCGGACAATCGCCCGAGCAGGCACTGTTCTGGCCTGGGCGACACAAAATGGCAGCATGAAAAACCGCACCTCCATTATATCCTCTCGAGACAGCAGCATCTTACGCATTAAAAGAGAAGATTTGTTAGAGATGTTTCAAGATAGCCCCAAATTTTCGGTGAAATACCTCTACCGCCTTATTTGGTTAATTGGTGCCCACTTGCTCGCCGCTCGAATGCGTTATCTTTCTCAAATAGCCAATGATGAAGTACTCGCGGTTAGCAATGTCATCGAGCAAAATGCAGCGCTATTACCCGTTAGTTCGCCTTTGTATAAAGTCAGCGAACTATTAAAAAGTGCCATTACCACAGATGAAGCCTTTGGAGTCCTCTACAAATGCCTGCATTTTGGCTGCGTACTAGAACGCACTATTTCCGGCATGTGCTTGGATATTCTAAAAGACCTACAACGCGAAAACGCTTTTTACCGTCATCTGCAAAATGTCTATGACACCATCAATAATTTACCCAAAGACACACCGGCTCTGGATGCGAGACGTTTAGGAACAGAGTTGTTTAAACAAGCTTTTCAGCAAGTCCCCTATGTGATCAAAGGGCTAGAAAATTTACCGAAAAAAGCAGGTTCTTTATTTATTTATAACCACCTACTAGGTTCCCCGACAAACCGACTTCCCAATGGTTTCCGCTTTTCTATGGACGCGCAATTTATCAGTGCTATGATCATAGATAAAGAATATGGTGTTTCAGGGCAACGCGTTGTGCGCCGCAGTAAAGAAAGTGAGTTTTGGCGTGATGATTTTTACGGTCGATTTGGCAATATTTTTATCAACAGTTGGGACAACCTTGCTAAAGACACGCCAGAATATGATGCCTTCATTAAACAATCGCAGCAGACCTTACAGCAAAACTTCCCACTCATGATATCACCAGAAGGCCAGAGCTTTGGCACACATCAATCGCCCGGTACTTTTTTACCGCATGCTTTTGAACTCGCCGGTTCTATGGGTTCTGACGAACCATGGATTGTGCCTATCGTTGTGGCAAACTTTGATAAACGAGCGGATCACAATCTGTACACCGTGATTATCAAACCTGCGTTTAAACTGTCTAGTCGAGTAGACTACAAAGATAAAGCGGCCTTAAATCAATTCCTGATAGCCTATCAAGAAGAATACAAAGGGTATGTTGAAGAAGCCGTTGAGCTATCAAGAGAAATACGCCAATACCCGATTTTCAGTGGTAAGAATGGTTATCGCTCTAATGTAATGAGCTTAAATCAGATTGACATTGAATTCGAATCCGATGTTCGAGAGCTTGAGTTCCACCTCGCCTATCAAAAATACAAAGAGCGACCTGTGGCGTTTTATGGCTCCTCTACCATGCGTTTATGGAATGATTTTGCTCATCACTTCCGCGATAAAGATGGTATAAACCTTGGCTTTGGTGGTGCAACTCTCGAAGCGTGTGTGTATTATTTTGAACGTATCATCTTGCCCCATAAACCACGCTCAATGGTGATTTATGCAGGCGATAATGACATAGGCAATCATTGTGACAGCAATAAAGTGGTTGACCTTTATATTGAGCTATTACAAAAAATAGATCGTCATTTACCTGGCATTCCCGTTACGCTCATTAGCATAAAATGCAGCCCTGTTCGCTTGAAAATGCGCAAAACCATAGAGAAAGCCAATGAGCAATTAATCAGATTGGCAAAAACGCGCCCTAACACGCAATACTTGGATTTGTTTTCGACGCTATTAGACCGAAAGGGAGAAATAAAAGACAATCTTTTCGAAGGCGACAAATTGCACTTGAACCACAAGGCGTATGAACTTTGGACCAGTAAATTACTGGAAACGGAAGCGTTTATTTTTAAAAAATAAACACGTTTCATGACAATAAAAACGCTCGATGACGGCCCTCCCAATAGGCATTTTCTCGCCATTGGGTATTCGTCCTAGTCCGAGCGTTTTTTTGTTGCCGAAAAAGTCACCATAGGTCATATCAAGACCAATTGATACCGCTACTGGGATGCAATGCCCTCACACCTTAGCACATCGTTGCTCACATCACGCCCCCTAATAAAAAGAAGAGGACGTATTGACCTTTAGCAAAAAAAAGGTCAGCATAGAAAAACCACCTAAATTAAGAATTCAGATTATTTTATGAATAACAATGTCTTAAACAAACGCAACGGCGATAAACGTAAAGCTAAAAAGCTTTGCGGTGCTGACGTGTGGAAATAAGATATAAACAACTCCCCGGCAGCATTCTCGCTGACGGTCTATCTCTCTTTTCAGCAGAATGCATACCGGCCTAAATGAGGCAACAGTATGTTTTACGGCGCAATCACAGCATTAGTCACTCCTTTTCGTAACGGTCAGCTAGATGAAGACGCCTTGCGCAACATCGTGCGCTGGCAAATTGACCAAGGTATCAATGGTCTCGTGCCTGTTGGTACCACAGGGGAATCTCCCACATTAAGCGAGCACGAACATAAACGCGTCATTGAAATTACCGTACAAGAAACCAACAAAGCCGTTCCAGTACTAGCGGGTGCTGGCTCAAACAACCCAGTCGAAGCGGTGAATTATTCAGAATTTGCCTATCAAGCTGGGGCAGATGCAACGCTGCATGTCGCAGGATACTACAACCGTCCTAATCAAGCGGGCTTGTACGAACACTTCAAATATGTGCATGACAACAGCAAACTTCCTATCATTCTTTACAACATTCCACCACGCTCCGTTGTTGGCTTAGAAGTGGCAACCATGGCTCGCCTGGCTGAATTACCCAGAATCATTGGCGTTAAAGATGCAACCGGTGATTTAACACGACCTATTCGTGAACGCGCCCTAATCAACAAACCTTTTAATTTCTTAAGCGGTGACGACATTACCACAGTGGCTTATAACGTTGGCGGCGGCAATGGTTGTATTTCAGTGACATCAAACGTTGCCCCCAAACAAATCGTGGAATTACAACGCCTGTGTCGAGAAGGAAAATATGTAGAAGCTGCCCACTTGCAAGACAAGCTATTTGCGTTGCACACCGCCCTCTTCATTGAACCCAATCCTACAGGCCCAAAATACGCCATGTCGTTGTTAGGTCTGTGCACAGAAGAGTGCCGTTTGCCCATGGTTCCTTTGCAAGACAGCACAAAAGCGACAATTCGTCGTATCATGGAAGAGTTAGAACTGATTTAACAACTCACGACGGAATATGAAATCAATAAACAGCCCACCCCAAAAAGTTGGGCTGTTTTATTATCTCCTTGACGTTAAGACTTCGCCAAGCGAACCACATACAGCAGGATAATGGCCCCCACGGTTGCGGTGACAAGCGACCCTAAAAAACTACCAGAATACAAACCTAAAAGCTGAAACGTAAAGCCACCAACAAAAGACCCGACAACACCAATAACAATATTACCGACCAAACCAAAACCAGCGCCTTTTACAAACTGACCCGCTAACCAACCCGCTAATGCACCAATAAACAAAAAAGCTAAAATTTCCATAAAATGATCCTTATATTGTGTATAGCATAATCTTTTAGACTAGCATCTATTCACATCAGGTACCTAGAAAAGCGCTAAATTCTCCATACTGCTCACCCGTTTATTCTTTTTTCTGTTACTTTGTCATGAAAGTATCATGCTTTTTGAATAAATATTGATACAGTGTCCTTGGGGCGTTCGGAACCCCCCTTTAAACATGGTGACATTAAGCTTAGATGAGGAAATCTAGATGGGTAAGGTACATTTTGTTGGTGGTGAAAAAGGCGGTGTAGGCAAATCCATGACCGCACGCGTATTGGCACAATATTATATCGATAATGATCAGCCTTTTTTAGGATTTGACTGCGACGCCTCTCACGGTACTTTTTCACGTTTTTACAATGAATTCGCCTCGCCTATTTTAATTGGCGAAGAAGACAGTTTGGACGGCATGTTAGCCGCTATTGAAGAATACCCTGACCGTGATTTGATTATTGACCTAGCCGCTCAAGCGGCACAGCCATTAGGAAAATGGATTGAAGAAACCGATGTATTTGGTTTACTGGATGAAATGGGCTACCAAGTCTGCCTATGGCATGTGATGGACGATGGCGCTGACTCTGTGACATTGCTTGACGATTTACTCGACCGCTACACGCAACCTTCTGTGGACTTTGTCGTGGTACAAAACCTCGGTCGAGGCACTGATTTTACTCGCTTTCAAAAATCAGAAACGTTCAAAAAAGCGATCAGCCGAGAGGCCTTGATCATCGAGTTACCGAAACTACAAAGCAAACTGACACAAAAAATTGATTTCAACAACAGCAGTTTTTGGGCGGTGGCAAACGATAAAAGCATCATGAACATCGCCGAACGTCAACGCATGAAAGTCTGGTTACGCAATACTTATGAGCAATTAGCACAACTTGGCTGATAGTTATCTATTTAAGCAACACAAAGAAGCCAACAGACGTTGGCTTTTTTGTGTTGTGTGCTAGATGCCGGTCAGCAGAGAAACATTACTCTTGGACATCCATATACTTATTCGCCCATACACGGTTTTCTTCTAGTGTAGAATAACGGGTAGAAAGCTCAGAAGCATTCAAAGTACCTTCCGCAATACCACGCTGCTCACGCAAGCAATCATAAGTGGCTTTAATCGCTGCAAAATACGCAGCATGACCATTTACCACTATGCGTACACCATTGGCCGCCAAACGCTCACGATCGCGTAATTCTGGATTGTCGTAAGCCACCAGCATGATTGGAATAGAAATATGTTGGCTAATTTCTTCTAAATGCGCAAAGTCACGAATACCGACCATACAGATACCATCAACCCCAACTGCCTGATACGCTTTGACGCGTGCAATGGTTTCTTCCGTTGTCAACTGACCCGCATTCGTACGTGCAATAATGCTCATTATAGGATCGATACGAGCTTCTAGAGCAGCTTTTAATTTACCAACCGCTTCTTCCACTGGGATCAAGTCTGTCGATTTATGACCGTATTTTGCAGGCAACAAAGTATCTTCAATGGTTAATGCTGCTACGCCAGCGCGTTCAAGTTCCACGATGGTTCGCATGACGTTAAGCGCATTACCATAGCCATGATCCGCGTCCGCAATTATTGGCAAACGCGCAACGCGCCCAATTCGAGTCGCTTGTTCCGTAAACTCACTCAACGTAATCAATGCAAAATCAGGAGCCGCCAAAACTTGTAAAGATGCAACAGAGCCACCTAAAATCCCTACTTCAAAGCCAAGATCTGCAGCAATACGAGCCGACATAGGATCAAATGTAGAAGCGGTGTAATAGCACTTGCCGCTTGCTAATAATGCTCGAAAATCATTACGCAAATCATGCTGGGAAGGTGTTGCCATAAATATACTCCTAAAAGATGTCACTAAATTTCATATTGAGACCTTTTCACGATGTCACGAGGAGAGGCAATACGAGGCAAAAATAAACGAGAAAACGGACACTTACATGGATGAGAGTGATATGGCGTTGCAGGACGCAAAAGCCATACTCATGAGGTATAAATGAGCATTTCGAGTTTGTTTTTCACAAAGTATTGACGAGTGCGGCAGTCGTGCAAAGATCTCATATAGTGTAAATGCCGCGGATTATACTCTCCTTCGGCCTCTGCTTCATCAACAACAAACCAATTGGTTAGGTTTTGTAAGTAAATTACCACCTAAAAGCGACAAAACCCCCTGTGTTGAAAAGAGTTTACAAACTTTGAAAAAATAAGGGATATGACTATTACTAGAGATAGGGTCGCAAATACAATGTTTCTTGATGTTGCGAAGTCCAACGAAGTTTATGAAAAAAACCAGTAAGTCACGAGCAATATGTAAAAAGAGGGGAACGTCATTCCCCTCTTATTTGTAGGCAACAGGCAACAATCTTGCTAGCGATTAGGTATCGCACACACAAAACTGTTGGCGTTTTCAATATTACCTTTGCCATCATAAGTGGCAACACTAGGATAAGGACACAATGGACGCGTTCGCGTTGCACTCCATGAAACGGGTAACTCTTCGTTTACACCACCCGGATTGCCTTCGCCTCGCGCTGTAGCAATAACCTGCTGTGGTTTCTCTCCCCTTTCCACCCATGCAACCAAGGGCGTCAACATATCGAACTGGTCTGTTGACTGTCCGCCGCGACAATGCCCCATACCAGGTACAGGATAGAATTGAGCGAAATCGCCAGCATGTCCATTATTTTCAGCGTTTAAGGCCTGATACCAAGCCTCTGTATCTTGAACAGAAAAAATGGCATCTGACACACCATGATACACCATGATTTTGCCGCCCTTGTTTCGCAAAGCAGACATGTCTTCAGGTACGGGTGGTGTCATAAAAGACATCGCAGATTCTTTATAAACCGCGGTTGTGCTATCTACTTTTGCCACCAAGTCGTCAATATTGGCATTCCAAACAAAATCCGCGCCATTGAAATGGCGAATACTGTAGTCTTTTAATTCAACTGGCGGCGTATTAAAAATCATTGCCACCGCCCCTGAGTCTCGCTCAATGGGTGACGAATATTCCCACACCATTTGGTCACTATTATTAATACCAGCGTCATAAGGGAAAGGAGAGTAAACACGTTTTCCATCACTCGTCGTCACGCCTTTAAAAATACGGTCAACTGCGTCTTTTTGAGGCTGCGTAAGACACATACCGTCACGTTCGCTATCGCACGTAGCCACGTCGGTTTGAATACTAAAAGCCGTTTGACACGCTTTAAAGTCTTGTATCATGTCATCTTTAACACCATCAAGCGCATCGCATTTAGCCAAAATAGCGTTTGAAACAGTGGTGCGTTCTGTCAGTGTAAAAGCGGTTTGCAAATCCGCTTTATTGGTATTTGGAACCGATGCATATGCATGAGCCCCCGCAATACTAGCCACCGCGGCAAGTGGTAAGCGATAGCCTGGCGCACCAACTAAAATGCCATCATATTCATCGGCATATCGTGTTGCCGCGATCATGGCGTGTCGACCACCATTAGAGCAACCCGCAAAATAACTGCGATCAGGCCCTTTGCCATAAACTTGGTTAATGACTGTTTTAGCCATCGGCGTTAACTTAGCCACTGCCTGATAACCATAATCGAGTCGTGCTTGTGGGTCATACGCAAACGTTGGTAATGGTTTATCATGGCCCGCATCGGAACTAATAACCGCAAAACCCTGTAATAAGGCACCCGTTAATGGCCCCCCACCCAAAGCGCCATCCGCCGTTCTGACTGCACCATCTAAACCACCATTTGCTTGGTATAAAAACCGCCCATTCCACGCTTTTGGTAAACGTAATTCGAAACCAATAGCATAGGGCTTGCCATCGACTTCACCGATTCGTTCATGCATTTTACCTTTCACCAAACAATGCTCTTCTATATCGTTGTCACCCTGTTTCAAAGCACCTTTCAGCACAGTTTCAATCGAATCTATCACTGTGTTGCTTGCAACCAAAAGCGAAGAAAGCCCTTCACAACGGGTCGACAGAACAGAGGGCTTAGCTTCACTCAACGATGAGGTGTGAACAACTGACGCCGCGTTCGTAAGACCGCTATAAACAGTAAGACCGCCGAGAGCGATTGCCAGTAAGCTAGGTTTGTACAAAAACGAATGCATGGTTGACTTCCTTATAGTGTTAATAATTATTGTTTTACTACTTTATTGTTTTCCATATAAACAGAATATAAGAAAATCACCCAAAAAACGGCATAATTTTTTCGCTCAACACATTCAAAAAACGCACAAAGTAAAGAGGTTTATGTGGTAATTTTCCTACATAAAAAAGTCTAAAATGTACTTGAAAGTTGTTTTTTGAAATAAAATTTCTTTTTTTATAAAAAAACGCTCTATTGAGGGCTAGTTTTTATACAGTGAAGCAGTGACAGAGACAAATTCTAGGGATAACATACTGCCCCAGCATCCCCCGTGCGCCCTTTTATGGTTTTCAATCCTATTGATAATGTTAAGGTTCTCGAATGAACGCTTGGTATCTCATCTGCTTTCTCTCGGCACTAGCGGTTTTTATCGCTTTTACCAACCAATATATACTCAAAATGCAAACAACAATCGCCATTACCACAGGGTCTGTGGTGATCTCTTTACTGCTGATTCTGGCGGTTAAAATGCTCGGTGATGAAACCGCTGTGTTCATCACTCAAGTGGTTTCTGATATAGACTTTAATCAGCTATTATTAAAAGGCATGCTAGGCTTTTTATTATTTGCAGGGGCCTTGGAAATCGATCTTGCCGCTCTAAAAAGACAACGCTGGGAAATCACTATCTTAGTGTTATTTTCCACTTTAGCGTCCACTTTTATTGTTGGTTATCTAAGCTATTACGTGTTTGCTTCACTTAGCTTCCCAGTACCGCTCATCTACTGCTTGTTGTTTGGCGCTTTGATTAGCCCTACTGACCCGATTGCTGTGTTAGCTATTATCAAGCAAATGAGCGCACCACAAGGCATTTCGATTCAAGTAGAAGGGGAATCATTGTTTAATGACGGTGTCGGCTTGGTCATTTTTACCACCATCTTTGCCGTTGCCTTTTACGGCACAGAAGCCAGCTTCCAAGAAGTCGCTGAGCTCTTTTTAGTCGACGCCATTGGTGGCATTGTGTTTGGTCTTGTCATCGCCTTGGTGGGTCACTTTGTTATTATCAATTGCAAAGACATTAATACCCGCCTATTGGTCACACTCACGATTCCCTCTGCAGGCTTTGCGTTGGCGAATATTTGGGAAATATCCGGTGCACTTGCCATGGTGACCAGCGGTATTCTTCTTGGCAACATCACTCGTGCAAAAGCATCAAAACGAAGCGGACCAGATGGTACGCGTTATGTGAAAGACTTTTGGCATGCAACAGACAGCTTTTTAAACGCATTGCTTTTCCTCATCATAGGTATGCTGATCGTTACTATGCCGCTCACATGGGAAATCATTGGTTTAGGCTTGGTCATGGTGCCTGTCGTGCTGCTGGCTCGTTTTATCAGTGTCGGTAGCCCATACCTGATCTTCAAACGCTACCGTCAATATGACAAACATTCCGTTAAAATTCTGACATGGGGCGGTTTACGAGGCGGTTTAGCTTTGGCAATGGCAGCGGCTATTCCAACCAATAAAATGATGATTGAAGGCATGGATCTGCACGACATCATCGTTATCATTACTTATGTCGTGGTGATATTCTCCATCATAGTACAAGGCCTCACTATTTCGCCTTTGATTCAAAAAAGTATCCTAGCCGCGAAAGAAAAGACTAAATAATCGTCTGCGAACAAGGCAGCCATGAAAAAAGCCAACCCAGTGTTGGCTTTTTTCATTCTGATTTTGCAAACCTTGCTCTAGATCACAAATATGCTTACGAAACCATTATAAAATACCGTTATAGCAATCGCTAAAATCTACCATGGTGTATGTTTTCAATCGCCGTTCAACTAGGAAGAAACCCCCTAATGTCACCTAAATCAAACCACATATTGCAACGTAATAATGTCAAGCTCTCTGGCAAAGGTGAACAAACCATGATGCTGGCGCACGGTTTCGGGTGCAATCAAACCCTGTGGCGTTTCATGCTTCCTTATCTAGAAGAAAAACATCAAGTCGTCTTGTTTGATTATGTTGGCAGTGGTAATTCTGACTTTTCAGCCTACCAAAAAGATCGCTATGAGCATTTAGAAGGTTATGCCCTCGACATTATTGAAATCTGCGACACCCTAAATCTTAAGAACATCATTTTTGTTGGCCATTCGGTTAGCGGCACCATAGGTTGGATTGCGGCGAAACAACGCCCTGAACTTTTCTCACACCTTATCGCTGTTTGCCCCTCTCCTTGCTTTTTAAACATTGGCCCAGAATACCAAGGCGGTTTTGAGAAACAAGATTTAGAAGGACTTATTCAGTTGATGGATAAGGATTACATTGGCTGGGGGAACTATCTAGCCCCGGTTGTCATGGGCACTGACTTATCCCCCATTGGCACAAACTCAAATGAAGGCGATGTCTTGGTACATGAGCTACTCAACAGTTTTTGCTCTACCGATGTTACTTACTCGAAGCCTTTTGCGCAGGCCACTTTTTTCTCTGACTATCGATCTTTACTGCCCGACATCCACCACCCCTGTCTGATATTACAAAGCTCAGATGATTCATTGGTTGCTGTTAGTGTTGGAGAATACACACAACGCCATTTGCAAAATGCCCAATTGCAAATCATAGAAGCAAAAGGACATTGTTTGCACATGACACGTCCTATGGACGTCGTCAAACATATGAACACTTTTCTTATTAATAATAAATAACGGCCGTCTGCGGAAACGTTCTCAATTAACGTCTGTATGCCAATTTGCCATTGAATACTTAAAAAATCCGTCTAAAATCACGCCATACTTTAAAATAGGATAGGATTGTTATGACTTCATTTACCATTCTCGATGGCGGTATGGGCCGAGAACTTGAACGCCGTGGTGCCCCTTTTAAACAACCAGAATGGTCAGCATTGGCAATGATGGAAGCACCCAATATAGTAAAAGAAGTGCATCAGTCTTATATTGCCAGTGGCTCACGAGTCATCACCACCAATAGCTATGCTCTGGTGCCCTTTCATATCGGTGAAGACGTTTTTAAAGAACAGGGGCGAGCACTCGCGGTACTTTCAGGTAAAGTTGCCCGCGAAGCGGCTGACGAAAGTGGTACTGATACTCAAGTCGCTGGATCCCTAGCGCCTTTGTTTGGCTCCTATCGCGCTGATCTTTATCAAGCGGATCGTGTTGAAGAACTCGCTGTCCCGCTGATCGAGTCTTTGACTCCTTACGTAGACCTTTGGTTATCTGAAACTCAAAGCCTCATCGATGAAGTCACTCGAGTAAAAGCGCTCGTGGATAAAATCGATGTTGATAAAAAACCGTTCTGGGTATCTTTTACGCTTGAAGATTCAGAGCCGACTACAGAGCCTTTATTGCGCTCTGGTGAAACCGTCGTTGAAGCGGTGAAAGCGATGCAGGCAATTGGAGTAAGTGCGATTTTGTTTAATTGCAGCCAGCCCGAAATCATTGGCGAAGCCATTCAAGTCACACAAAAAACGTTAGCCTCTTTGAATGCATCGTCTATACAAATCGGCGCTTATGCCAATGCGTTCCCACCCCAACCCAAAAACGCCACTGCGAATGATGGACTAGACGAACTCCGCGCGGATTTGACACCGCCTGCGTATCTTGCTTGGGTAAAACAATGGCAAAAAGACGGCGCCACCTTGATCGGCGGATGCTGTGGAATTGGACCAGAACACATTGCCGCTATTTCGGCATATTGCGCAACAGAGTAAATTGACTGACTCAAAAGATGACGTTTTTCACGTCATCTTTTGAGAATGATTATTCCTGCAAGACTTGAGCAATCTCTTGCACCATTGGGTTAAGTACTTGGTCAAACCAGCTTCTCGAAAGTGCTTGCACCATACTGCCATAGCCATCTGACTGCAGCTCAGTCTTAACATTAAAGGTGTTCGAAGCCGACAGCTCACCTGAGGCTGAAATAACCTGCCAGCGCCCTGATACATGGATAATGCCATTTAAATCTGCGTAAAAATTATCCACTTCAATATTTAATAACGCGGTTGCACTAGCGGGCAAACGTTGACCACCAAACCATGTAATATTAGGCAACACCTTCTCAAAGCGCTGTTGAGTCAAACGGGTTAGTTGACTCGATAAAGACTCCGCCCACAAGTTATTCTGCGAACGATAGACCTCTCCACTCTCGGTGACCAAGACAATCTCATTTCCGGCTAGATAATGAGCAACCACAATAGGCATCAGCCTTACTGCACTCTCTTTTGTCGGGTGAATCTGTCCTTTTTGCAGTCCATTATCCATTAACAAATATTCATTGCTGGGGACTGTCGGTGTGGCACAGGCGGCCAACATCCCACTTAGAACCCCTAACAACAAAACACGCTTAACCATTCTCATATGTCTTCTATCCCTACACTATTTCGCCGCTTTTGGTTGAACATCTACACGAGGCTTACTATCAAAAATCAACGTATTCGGATTTTCTCGCACTTGACGAAGCAAAGGCTGCAACTCATTTAATGCGCGTCCTAGCGACTCCATATTTTCTTTTAATGGTCGGCCAATCTGACCATTCGCCTGATAACTTTGTAAGGTCAAGTTTAGCTCATTAATCGTAGACACCAAGTCAGCCGGTAACTGCTGTGTTTCTGATTTATCGAGCAACTGGCTGACACTTTTACTCAGCGCTTGTAATTGACGTAGTGTTTCATTCGTTTCTTGCAAGGTATGACCAAGCTGCTTAAACGTACTGTCTAATGGCACTTGCGACAAATTATCCAAAATCGTCACGACCTTGGTTTCTATATTGGCAAAAGCATCTGGCGCTGTTGGAAAAATCTGATACCCCTCAAACTCTTTCCGTGTTATCGGTGACGGATTCTCAACAAAATCTATGTTAATGACTTTTGCTGCGTTCAAATAGTTGCCAATTTTTAACGACGCACGTAAACCTTTATTAATACGCTCTTCAATAAGTTCATTCCATTTTTGTAAAGACATCTCACCAGAAGTACTGGCTGCATTTAAACGCTGAGGCTCAATACGCGCTCTAACGGGAATCAAGGGAGTATCCAAAGACGTCAATGCATCCATTGATATGCCATTAAAAGGCACATCCAACACGGTCCCTATACGCACACCTCGAAACTCCACCGCAGCCCCTGGAACTAGACCACTTACGTTGCTGTCAAACAAAAAGACATAGTTGATAAACTCATCGTAGACATTATTGTTCGCGCTTTCTTTGCTCGAAAACAAACGAAACTGTGTCATGTCAGCAACAGGCGCTCCGGGCGGGCGACCAGCAGGTAAACCAAACGAAATACCACCCGCTAAAAACGTTTCTAAAGAATCGAGACGAACTTCAAAACCACTGGCCGAACTCTTCAATGAAAGTCCTGGCGTCATCCAGAATTGCACGTCGCTGTTTATCAACGCATCATATGGCGAGCGAATGACAATACGATAAGTGATCGCGCCCTTATCGGAATCAAAACCTACTTTCTCGACGTAACCCACTTCGTAACCACGAAAATGCACCAAGGCACCCACATCCAACTTAGAGCCTTCCGTACTCGACAACATAAGCCGCACGCCCTCGTTTTCGGTAGACAGTGGCGGCTGGTTCAATATGGTAAAGTCCGTCTGCTGCCGTCCTTTTACTCCCGGCGTCATATCAATATAGGCACCCGACAGCAAGGTCCCTAATCCACTCACCCCTTCTTTACCGATTCGCGGTTTTACGACCCAAAATTTCGCATCATCGCGCAACATTTGCTCAGTACCATGATTCATGCGTACTTTAATAACCGCACTTTCATAATCCTCACTAAGGCGAATATCGATCACCCTTCCAACGTCCACGTTACGGGATTTTAGCTTCGTCTTGCCCATCTCCAAACCTTCTGCATTTGAAGCAATAAGCGTAATAACAGGACCTTGCGTTGACCAATTTTGATAAAGCATCCAAGCCGCCACCAAAAGCGCGATCAAAGGCACTAACCAAATAGAATTAAACCGAACTTGTCGCATATTCTCGATCTGTTTAATGGGCCCTCTCACTCTTCTCTCCTCTCAGAAACAGACACAGTGCGTGCCTCGTCTTTATCCCATAGTAACCGTGGATCAAACGTCATCGCTGCCAACATGGTCAAAACAACCATCGCCGTAAATGACAACACCGCAGTCCCCGGTAAAATCGACATAAAATTGCCCATTTGTACCATACTGGTCAAAATAGCCACCACAAACACATCAATCATTGACCAACGCCCTACAAACTCCGTAATACGGTACAGCTTGATTTTTTGTTCCGTTAATCGTTTGCTCGGAAAATGACACTGCCAGCAAAGCCAGCTCAGCGACAACACTTTCGCAAGAGGAATCACCACACTCGCCAGCAAAATAATCAGGGCAACAGGATAAGAACCTAAGGACCAAAGCAACAACACCCCACCCATGATAGTTGATGGTTCCGTATTTCCTAAAAAAGTGGTTTGCATGATAGGAAAGACATTTGCAGGGATATAAATCACAACAGACGCCACCAGCAAAGCAGCCGTTGAACTTAAGCTCTTTGGGCGACGACTGTAGACAGAATGACCACAACGATTACAGTGTCGTTTGTGCGCCGCTAAAGTCGCACCACAGAAATGACATCCTATCACCCCCTGCTCCTTCGCTGTTCCTGTGACAACAGGCTGATCATCGGCTTTTCCAGCGACTTTATTCCATAGCCATCGCTTATCGACCAAACTCTCTGTTTTCAGCAACAAGATGACATAACCGCAAAAAGCCCAAAAAGACAGTTCAAATGAAATATCCGCCAAGCTGTTCATCTTAACCAGCGCAACCAGAATACCCACAAGAAACACATCCACCATTAGCCATGGCTGAATCACAACAATCCAACGCACACAGTAACGCTGAGCAAAATTCAATACATGCTTATGCTGAAAAGACCAAACCAGAAATAAAATAGAGAAAAGATACACTAACGGAAACACAAACAAAGCGAGGCTAATAATAACCCCTAACAGCAAATGACCTTGGCTAAGCAACACACTCAAGGTATGAAACAAGGTCACCGTTCGTTCAATACCATTCGTCGAAAAGCCGAGAAAAGGAAAGCTCATCGCTAGTGCCAACATTAACAGCGACGACAGACCGGCCGCGATAATTCTTCCAGCGGCCTGTCTATGCACACTAACTAATACATGACCACAATGTTGACATCGAAAACGTTCACCACTCTTTAAAGGTGGGATTGGATTGATAAAATCACATTCTTCACAAGCCGTCACATTTTCATAAAACACAAAATGGCTCATATCAACACCGCGACTCAATCGAGCACTCCAATAAAAGGACGTAACAATAATCTAACACGAGAATACTGATCATAATCAAGCTATTAAAGATATTCACCACAAAGTAACCCATTCAGAACGGACGCTAGAACCTTGGGTGAATACCGTCAAACTACCTTGTCAATGAGAACTGAAAATCTCAACAGACGAAACGAAAGCGCTGTTCTTCTCAAGCGCTCGGTTTCAATCTTCATTTACATAGCCCCTCGTTTTTTGACGTTAGACACTAAACTTGCTACGAAACGCAAAATACACCGCGCCCACTAGACACAACCCCGCCCACAAATAATCAAGTTTTAATGGTTCTTTTAGGTAATAAACAGAAAATGGCACAAACACCATTAATGTGATCACCTCTTGCATGATTTTTAACTGCCCAACATTCAGTGCCGTATAACCGATACGATTGGCAGGTACCTGCAACAGGTACTCAAACAGAGCAATACCCCAGCTTATCAAAGCGGCAATGATCCAAGGCTTGTTGTTCAACTCTTTCAAATGAGCATACCAAGCAAAAGTCATAAAAATATTACTACAGATTAATAAAGAAACACTCAACGCAATGGGATGCATAGGTTTTACCAGATAAAAATATGACAACGTACAAAAACAGCTAATTAAAGCATATCACTAGAATAAACGCCCTAGGAAGTTGTCTAACAATCAACACCTAGTGACGCATTGTCGGACCACCATTACCCGGCCCACCATGACCACCGCCATGAGGTCCACCCGGTAGCATAACGCACGCCGTCAATGTAAACACCACCAAACTCAACACCAAAAATTGGAACACTTTATTCATCATTTGCATGATTCCTCCCACTGTTTTTAAAACCAAACAGCAGCATAAAAACTTGCCTTGTCTTTTACAAATGACCAAAAGACATTTTTGTGAAAATCCTTAATATTCCCTTATAAGGGCAGCTCAATAGACAAAAAAACAAGGCCCAAAAAAAGCACGCATCAGCCAACAACTAAGCATTAACCCGCCCCTGCATTGCCCGAAAATATTTTTACTCAAAAACGAAATATCCCCCTTTACTTGTTCGATAATAAGCACATACTTAACTTACTACGTGACAATTTTTGTTCCAACGTTCGTAGCAGCCCTTCAGTTGATGTCAATCGACTAAGGTTATTGTAATGGCTAATGGTGGATATCATGAGTAAAAGTCAAGACAGTAAAAAAGAGACCAAAAAGAAACCACTTTTAACACCAAAAGAAAAGAAAGCAGCGAAGGCAACAAAAAAATCCACAACCAATACATCCGGTAATTAACGTTTCCCGCCAGTCACCATCTTGTCATGGTGGCGTTTTACTCAAGTCATCTAAGCCCTAACATGTGTTAGGGCTTTTTTATTGCCAGCATCAATCAACCACTATGGATGCGACTAACGACTACGGACGTGATGATTTTTGAGGGCCACGACCATTCGATGGACGCTTACCATTTGAAGCAGGCTTACCAGTGTTTTTAGGTGATCCACCAGGCTTCCCATTCGGTCGCTTACTGCCTCCAGCACCACTCGTTGCAGGCTTTTTAGCATCACCAAAAGGACGTCTGTCTTTGCTTTTAGAGCCCGCAGGCTTTCTAGAATCATCCTTAGGGTATTTAGTGTTGCCTTTTGTGGCAGTCGTAGGCTTAGATGGTGTATTAGGGCGAGCATTTTTACGCGGTGCATTACGGGATTTTTTCGCTGGCGCATTGGCTTCTGAAGAAGAATCTTCGACCGATTTTAACAAAACAGACAACTCTTTTTGTGTCAGGTCGCGCCATTCACCAACCGGTAACCCCTTAAGGCTTACGTTCATGATGCGAGTACGTTCTAGCTTCATTACCTCGTAACCAAAATGCTCACACATACGGCGAATTTGTCGATTCAAACCTTGCACCAAGGTAATGTTAAACACATTCGGGGATATCTTGGTCACTGGGCATTTCTTGGTCATGGTCCCCAAAATAGGCACACCACCCGCCAAACCCGCAATAAAATCATCGGTAATGGGCTTATTCACCGTGACCAAGTATTCTTTCTCGTGGTTATTACCCGCTCGTAATACCTTATTGACCAGATCACCATTGTTGGTCAAAAAAATCAGCCCTTGGGAATCTTTATCCAAACGACCAATCGGAAAAATGCGTACTCCATGGCTCACAAAATCGACAATATTATTCTTCTCCGAACTCTCCGTGGTACTGACAATCCCAACAGGCTTATTCAACGCAATAAAAACAAAATCATCCGCGTCTTGGGGCTCAATGATCTGCCCATTTACCCGCACTGTGTCACCGGCTACCACTTGATCACCCACCGAGGCACGCTTGCCATTGATGAACACATTACCTTGTTCAATAAAGCGGTCAGCGTCCCTTCGAGAGCAGATACCGCTTTCGCTGATGTATTTATTTAGACGAGTAGAAGATGCGTTAAACATAAAGTGCCGTTTTACCTAATAAAAAGCCTTTCTGACAGAGAAAAGCCTGAACAAAATGAATCGTCAACAACGAAATAGCGCACATTATATAGGAAACACGACAAGCATTTTAGGATCATGCTCCAGAAAGACTAGAAAAACATCGCAAACAAAAAAAGGTTAAGAAAACCTTAATTTTCCCTCCCTACACTCCGTGCATCAGACAACATCACCTTAGAGAGCCACCCATGCGCACAAAAAAACGATCTTACAATACCGCTCAAATCCTATTACATTGGGCCATTGCTGCCTTAATTATTTTTAATTATTTCGTCAGTGACGGAATGGGACGTGCTTTTCGTCAACACCTAAACGACAGCAACACAGGCTATAACCTAGTGGCATTATTGCATGTGTATGTTGGATTGGCCGTTATCGCTTTGGTTGTTATACGCATCATCGTCCGTTTCATGTCTCACAAAAACACAGCAAAATCAAAAAGCGCAATAGACCGAGCTTCTCGTATCGTCCATGAATGCCTGTATTTACTGATGTTTTTAGTACCTGCATTTGGCGCCATCGCGTGGTATTTAGGTATTCACTTTATGGGGGATGTCCATGAAATCGCCATGAACATCATGATGACATTGGTCCTGCTACACGCCGCAGCCGCCCTGTTCCATCAATACGTATTGAAAGACGGGACACTACTAAAAATGCTCGGGCAAAGATAACATTAAGCTAATTGAGACCTTTGTACGATGTTACGAGCGAAACCAAGACGAGGCAAAAACAGACGAAAAAGCGGAGTTTATGGGCTATAAATGAGTATTTTGAGTCTGTTTTTAACAAAGTATTAGTGAGCGCAGTAGTCGTAAAAAGGTCTCAAAAATTACTGGTGAACTTCTAGATAAGACCTCTCCTGCTCGAGAATACGATCCGTATTAAGAGACGCCAAACTCACGTCATGTGAGTGCGGCAGCATACCAATGGTCTGCAAATGCAGATAACGCATGGCACATACCCGCAAAAACGACGTGAAGTTTTCCAAATTATGACCCGCATCCAAGGCTTCATGATTAAGCTTGACAATCATCTGCGACAAAGACAACTTATCGCGCTGAGCGATCTCTTCCAGCGTAAACCAAAAGAAACTTTCTAAACGAATGCTAGTCACCATGCCATCAATACGCAAAGAGCGAGTGACATTTTCCCATAGACTAGGATCTGAATTCACAAAAAGCTTACACATCGTATTTTTCCTTATGAATGACGTTTTTTATTATTGGAATGAAATAACACAATGCAAACAGTCTAGCCGAAGATAGGCAAAAGTAGTCGAACGAATTTAACTTTTACTGTCTCATGACAAAATCAAATTCGCCCGAATAAAGCCATCAAAGCTCCGCTTTTTACTTATCTAACAATACATAAAACTGAGCAAGCCAAGCAGGATGCGCAGGCCACGCAGGAGCCGTTACCAAATTACCGTCCGTCACCGCTTGATCCACGGGGATATCCATAAACTCCCCCTTCGCAAGCGTCACCTCAGGCTGACAAGCCGGATACGCAGAACACTTCCTACCCTCCAAAACACCCGCTGCAGCAAGCAACTGCGCACCATGACACACCGCCGCCACGGGCTTATTGGTGTCAAAAAAATGCTTCACCATGCTAATCACAGTTTTATTTAAACGAAGATATTCAGGCGCACGACCACCGGGAATCACCAAAGCATCGTAATCTTCCACCTTGATATCGGCAAACGTCGCATTCAACGCAAAACGGTGACCCGGTTTTTCCGTATAGGTTTGATCGCCCTCAAAATCATGAATCGCCGTCGCCACCGTATCACCAGACTTCTTATCTGGACACACCGCATGCACCGTATGACCCAAACTCATCAATGCCTGAAACGGCACCATCGTTTCGTAATCTTCCGTAAAATCACCCGTGATCATTAAGATTTTTTTATTCGACATGACACATTCTCCTGTTTTAGTTAAAGCGTCCTATGTTGTAACAGCTAGAGAAAGGAAAAAGGTATTAACGGGTTATTACATTCAGCCCCTTCCCCTTTGGGGAACCAAAGACCGTAGGTTTGATAAGACGAAGCACGAGGCGTAATCTGACGCTGAAAGCAACGCTTTCATTTTGTACATCACATTATTTTGGCAACCCAAAAACGTAGGTCTGATGAGACGAGGAACGAGGCGTAATCTGACACTGAAAGCAACGCTTTCATTTTGTACATCACATTATTTTGGGAACCCAAAAACGTAGGTCTGATGAGACGAGGAACGAGGCGTAATCTGACGCTGAAAGCAACGCTTTCATTTTGTACATCACATTATTTTGGCAACCCAAAAACGTAGGTCTGATGGGACGAGGAACGAGGCGTAATCTGACGCTGAAAGCAACGCTTTCATTTTGTACATTACATTATTTTGGCAACCCAAAAACGTAGGTCTGATGAGACGAGGAACGAGGCGTAATCTGACACTGAAAGCAACGCTTTCATTTTGGACATCACAAAGGTGGGTGGCTTGTTTAGCCAATATTCAGATCTAACTTGAAATTGCGAATAATCTTTTCATCCAAACAGCTTCGTAAAAACGTATTCATTGGTACCATGTCATTAGAAGTATAGAAGTCGAGCATGAGCGTATTAAACTCTTGCTGACGTTTGGCTTGCACATTAATGATAGGAAAACCATTCGCCAACAAAATACCGTTCATCATGAATCGACCTGTACGTTTGTTAACATCCCAAAAAAATTGAGCACGTGCCATTTGTAAAAATGCAGTAATGGCCTGATCGTAAACATCAGATTCGTTGCTCACCTGATTCTCAACTTCAAGCCATTTTGCATCCAACTCATCTGGAGCCGGAGGTTCATACTCTGACCCCGTAATAGGCGCATAACCAGAGCGAAATTTTCCCCACTCTAACGCCTCTTCTTTGCCAGCAATATTGTGGATTTTTAAGGTAGTTTCTTTATTGAACTGAAATTCACCTTGATCAACTAAGTCAAAAATGAACTCCCATGCTCGAGCTTGGTTAATTGCCATATTTTGATCACTAATTCGATGACCACCTACGGTGATACCGTCAAGAATGGTCTGCACCTCAGGTAAAGTCATTGCAACACCCTCGAGGTTAACAGCGTCATAAACCAAAGCAGGTACATCTCTTTTGGCAAGTTGCTTCGCCAACGGGATATTTGGTTTCATATTCCACATGTTATCTGTCACGGCTGTCATAGCGATCTGCTTCAATTCAAAATAAAACTTGGTTAAGTATACACTTACTGATGAGTAAGGTGGTAGAAGTCGGCTAACACATGCGGCCTTGCCGCGTAGACAAAGCAGTAGCGATCCTTTTAAAAGACATCCACACTAAAAATTCGTATAAAAAATCGTCAAGTTACGATGGGTGTCTTGTTAGTCCATCCTTTGAGAACCCAAAAACGTAGGTCTGATGAGACGAGGAACGAGGCGTAATCTGACGCTGAAAGCGAAGCTTTCATTTCTTTTCAGCCAGTACAGGTCTAAAAAAACTACGCTCATAACTGATAATACAGTCCACTTTATCAGCAAATTCGAAAGCTTTAATACACTCAGCGTCATTCAAAGACTTAATACGATAATCCTCGTACGCAGACAAACTTTCAAATGTAAAAAGAGCCAAAGCAATATTATTTGCGCCTTCAGATGGCAGAAAGTAGCCATTGTGTTGACCACCAAATTTCTCAACGAGCGGAATCCACATTTTCGCGTATTCCTCGAACTCCCTAACCTTCTTGGGATCTATTACATACCTGACATAGCAAGTAATCATAAACATTAATTCCTTCTAATTTCTTGAATTTGTGGGCTAGGCAACGCCGCATTCAGCGGCTTGTCCGCTGTAATGCTTTGTTAAAAGATATTTCACCCACTAGCTCTTCATATGCCACTAATTATTCATACCAGGTATTGATTTGCATTCTTTTGGTAACGAAAGGGCTTTGGCATCGAACGAGGTAGGCTGACCATTAAAAACCACTTCAAGAGCACTAAAACTAGACTTATTTGCAGACTTTCGCGCCTGATTTACTAAAGGAAGCAACATGTTACTCAAGGATACCTTGGAATCACTCCATAAATTCTCATCCGCTCTTAGGCGAAAATTCCCAGTGTACTCGACCCATTCTTTCGCAACCTTAAGTGCATCGTAATACATACGCTCCCAGCGATCACCACTGGCTTCATTGATCTCATCAAAATCTCTGAATTCAACTTTTGCTGGTCTTAATTGCTGTAAACTCGGCGCTAATACTTGACCAACACCATTACCAAGATCTTTTACTTCCCAATCATAATTGGGTGGCACAATAATTCCGTAGGCATACTCAAAATCCCAAAAATAGCGAATAATCCCTTTAAAACTAGGAAAACCACCATCTTGCAGTTTGCAACTAAATGGACTGCTTGCCTTTTCTAATTCTACTCTGTTGACTCTTGATAGAATTCCATAAGCAGGAACTTGTCCAGTGATAAGCGCATCAATTCTCTCTTCTAGCTGCTTAATTTTGCTATCTTGGAAAAAGTAAGCGCCACCAGCCCCAATTAAAAGTGCCACTACTCCGGAAATAATTTCTTTCATCTTAGATCTCTCCTTTATTATCCCTAACACCTATGTTGGTAGTTAGTTCAGAACGCAACGGAAAAACCATCCGACAACATGCATTTGTTATACGTTTATCCTAGTAGCTTGAAAAGAAACTTGCTCACTTTTCAAATAATCCTTCATTCGTGCCACTCTTATCTTCAGGCGTTTAAAAGAATCGTCAGTTAAGATGCGATACGGCAAAATGCATCACCTAGCTTATATCTTTGAACGCTGCCATACACGATAGAGCTCCGCAATGTCGGACGAACACAAAAGAGGCATGGCTTCTTTAATCTGCTCCAATGGCCAATCCCACCACTGCATTTCTAGCAACATTGAAATTTGTTGCTCTGAGAACCGCTTTCTTATCTCTTTTGACGGATTGCCACCAACAATCGAATAAGGCTCTACATCTTTGGTCACCAAAGCCCTACTACCAATAACCGCACCATGACCAACCTTTATACCCGGCATGATCATAGCTTCCGAACCGATCCAAACATCGCTTCCTATAATAGTATCACCTGCACTCTGAAAAGCATCAATGGACTCTGAAAACGCAGGTTCTTCATTCATGTAAAAAAAAGGAAATGACGTAGCCCAATCATATCGATGCCCTTGATTACCAGCCATGATAAAAGAAGCGCCCGAGCCTATGGAACAAAAGCTCCCTATAATCAGTTTATCAACGTCATCACGATCAGGCAGAAGGTAGCGAGCACAATCATCAAATGAATGCCCATGATAATAGCCTGAGTAATAGCTATAGCGCCCCACCTGAATATTCGGATTCTTAACCTGTTCAGTGAGAAGTTTTCCTTTAAACGGACTCTCGAAATAGTTATTCATATAATTTCACACCAAAAATTTGCAACAACATTTTTGCTTAAGCAACAATAAACCGCGCAAGCGAGCGTTGGACGACCGAAGGGAGCAAATTTAATTGCTTTGTTACGTAACATCACTTCAATCAGGAAAGGGGTGATTCTTAACCAATCCCCATTTTCCATCTGCTTTCTCTGCATACATTACTGCACATATTTGCGATGCATTTCGATCAAAAAATTCGCAAAATACATTCATCCACTCGGTTAACATGTAGTCTCCTCAAAACTGACCGTCATATATTGCAATTTTGAACGCACTGACCCGAGACTCATCCGATCCCTTAACACTCACATAAAAGCGATAGCACGTGGGCTCAAATTAGGAACGGGTAAACGCAGCTCATGTGTTAGCGCCCTAGCGAGCGATTTAATACGTTTGTTATAGGCGCTTCTCGACTTTCCAAGGAGGGTTTAAACGATTCTCACCTGCCCAGTAAAGCTTGATTTTATTACCAGACGGATCTTTAAGAATGGCCTCTTTCCACAGGTATCTTTGTTCTGTCGGTAATTGTTCAAATTGAAAACCTCTTTGAGACAAATCAGCACACAATTCATCAAGTTTCTCATGCTCGAAGTAGATTACAGAACTATTTTCGAACTCATCGGATTCGAGAGATAAGGAGAAAGTAGCGTTCCCTTCTGGGCAAGAAAATCTAGAGTAATGCGGCGTATCGACAATTTGAGTGAAGCCAAGTTTTAGATAAAAATTAACAGCATCATCCATATTTTTTACTGGCAAAGTAATCTGGTTCAATTCCATTTAAACTCCTAGCTTATAATGCCGCATTCAGCGGCTTGTCCGCTGCAATGCCTTGTTAACTGATCTTTGTATAATGTTTATCGAACTCTTTCTGGATATTCGGGTTATAAAACGTCTTTTTCCCACCATTTTGATTTTTCGGGTTCAGAAGCCGCTCGTACGCAAACTTCTTATCTCCTTCCAATTTTCTTCTGATTCTGTGATATTTTTTGTTCATCTTAAAATCAGAATATCGCTTGGACAACCGCGTACTAAGGATATCGTAATCCCACGGATACTTATCCGCAAAATCTTCTTCTGATAGATAAACTGCGGTGGCACTTGGATCATTAGTGACCTGGACAGGCAAACCAGACGTGCTCTTAACCTTCTGGAATTTAACATCAATTCTCAGAGTCAAGTTGTAATCGCCAACATCTTCGCTGCTATCATACCCCTCTTCTGACTTTTTTATGTACTCTAGAACTTTACGTTCATTTGAGTTGAGCGAAACGCCGGGGGCTTCATTGAAGTTCCGAAAGAAAGATAATGGCATGAGGTAAAAATTATATCCTGATAGGACATCACCAAACCAACTAGATACAAGGTGAAGGTAGTTCTGCAGTGATGCACTACCTAGCTCCTGTATCTTCAGAGACAAGAGTAAGTCATCATTTACAAAATGTATTGAATTATCCCTAATTTCAGTAAGCGCAACCAAATTGTCATGCACCGCTTTATCTATCTTAACGCCATAATCCTCTGTAGCGATCCGATAGGCTTCAAAGAGATTAATTGAAAGAGGATTTCCGGATCGATTAGTTTTTGGCCTCTTAACGGTAGATTTCTTTCCACTCTTTAGTGTTCTGTACTCCATTGCATAAAGCGAAGCCACTTTATTACTGGCCAAATTAAGAACTTTTGCTTTTAACAGTAACTCCCAAGAGTTAATGCACAGAACAGAGAAAGTCTCCTCGCGATACTTGAAGTCGGGTTTATTGTATATCTCTATTGCAGACAGCATTGCCGCGATAGATTTTTCAAGCATTAATCGAGATCGTGACTTCATGAAGCTCCCTTGGGTAAGTTAACGCCTGCAGCACGCGCGGCTTTGTAATGGAGGCGCAGCCGGAATGAAAAAGCCGTCGCTGTGCCTGCGATTGTTAAATTGCTACTGTATTTCTTCAGTCTCACCAGATAAGAACTTATCAGACTGAACATCTTTTACATTTTGTAGCTTTTCTTGGTATTTTTTTAAATCTATAAACCAAAAGCTTCTCCCACAAGGAGTGCCTGTTCGACCCGGCTTTGTGTTGAATTTGGTCTCTAAGAAAAATTTTTCACCCAGGCGATAGCCAGTGACGCTGACTATTCGCTTGTCATTTTCTCTGGTGAACTCGTCCAATGTTTCCTGAGTTGCTATCTTTTGCAATCTTGAACTGGCCAGCCAATTAACAGGCCATGCTTTACCAGTTTGATCTACCACTTCAACTTTATGTATCTCTGTGATAGTGATGCCATTTGGAAGAGAAATTCCTATTTCAGTTTTCTCACCTTCGTTAAGCTTTACTTTTTGCTTAGGCTCTTGATGCCAAAGCCAGCGCCCTTTCTTGTACTGCCAAGTCTTGGTAATTCTTTGCTTCCAATCTCTTGGTATTATGAAATACCTGATGTTGTCAATTACAACAGGCCTTCTGCCGATGGAGCGAATAGTCAACTTGTGTGTTGGTCGATTTGGCGAGTCAAAACCAAAAGTCGATTCACACAGCAGTTTAGCCTTATCTAAACCGTGCTGCCTAAATCGGAGCCAAAGGCCAAGTAAGCCGGCAACGGTACCAATTGTTCCTGTGACCGCTCCCCATATTGCGAGTACTTCGGTTTGACTCATAACTATCCTTACAATTTAACATTTTGTTAATGCGCATGCTCGTTTAGACAATTCCTCGATCCTCATTTCATCCCCGTAAACTACTGACTTTAAAGACATAAATATAGATATCAACAAAGTCTAAAAATGGAAAAACGAGTATGCGCGTTATTCCTATTATCCACATCGCGTTATTTCTGCTCTGTGAATCCTTATTCATTGATATTAGGAGACTTTCTTTATTTCTGCTAGTACATAACACGCACAATTGGTTTATTAAAAATAGTTAAACGCGCAAGAAAGTTCACTTTAAAAAATAAACTGTACATACAGACAGAAAATGCAGTTTTTTTATTAGCTCAGGATTCTTTAATTGTCGGCCTAAAGGCGCGCCCCACAATGAAAGCTTCGCTTTCAGCGTCAGATCACGCCTCGTGCCTCGTCTCATCAGACCTACGTTCTTTGGTACCTATTATTGAATTCACTATGAAGTCAATTCGACGCGACGAAGTTGCGCGACCCTATGGAGTTTCAGAGTCAGTTAAAAATACCTTTTCTAAAATCATCAAAAACAATCTATGCCTTACGACAAAAATCGTCTTGCTAACGGTAGCGTGAAACAAAGTGAATGAGACGTTTGGGCGATAGCCCGATAAAAGATTTTTTGGTTACTTTTGCATCGATTGGCAAAAGTTACCCGCTCAGCAGAGCGGAAAAAAGGTTGGGAATACAAAGCGTTTGAATGGAACATAAATTCCGCATCGGGCTGAAGCCGCGCCCCACAATGAAAGCTTCGCTTTCAGCGTCAGATCACGCCTCGTGCCTCGTCTCATCAGACCTACGTTCTTTGGTACCTATTATTGAATTCGCTATCGATCCTTTTAAAAGAGATCCTTTTAAAAGACATCCACACTAAAAGTTCGTATAAAAAAATCGTCAAGTTATGATGGGTATCTTGTTAAGTTTTTTTATCATTAAGTTTCTATGGGTGTCTCATTAAGTCACAATCGGCGCAGCTTTGCTGCGTCCGACGCCGCAGGCGCGTTGTTGATTGACTTGTTAGCTTTTCACGTGATGGTAAACTCAAAAATGAAAGGCTTACCGGCAACACATGAATTTGATGAGCTAAGTGGTGGTAATGAGCCTAAATTTAGGATTGTTTTAACTAAAAGTGAGTTTTTGTCCGTATTCTCAGCCACTTGGTAGCCTATGATATCTGAGTTTTCATCGATAACTAGTGCCAATTTATATTTGCCTGAATGTTCTTTTCTAAGCAGGCCTGCTTTGCCAAACTCTGCTGAGAAAAATACTGGAAGCTCTGAAAGAAGATAAACCTTGCCAGCGGCTTTTGCGCAGTTAAACCCTTCTTGGCTTGTAGCAGTTACTGAAGTACCTACAGTGCCAGAATGCTCATACGCAATATCATTCTCAGCCATTACATGGGTAGCAACCAGAATAAAAATACAAAAAATCGTGGATCTCAAATTACACTCCTGTGAAAGCTAAAGTCCATTGAGATGGGTGTCTTGTTAGTCCATTATAAACGGCTCAGCGTCCATTCCGCATTACAAAATACATTTTTATTATTAACTCAACAACAGCTGATTTTCGGCCTAGAGGCGACCTACATGTGAAAGCGTCGCTTTCAGCGTCAGATTACGCCTCGTGCCTCGTCTCATCAGACCTACGTTCTTTGGTGCCTATTATTGAATTCACTTGGGCAATAGCCCGATAAAGCGAATTTAACCTTCCCCTTGAAGAAAGGGGAAGGAACTAGTCCGCTCAGTAGAGCGAAAAAAGGACACGTTTTGAACGCTTTTTTAAAAGCGCTACTCCCCGATATGCCAACCATTGGTAATCGGGTAACGACGATCTCGCCCAAAGCCTCGGGCGGTGATGCGAACGCCGGTTGGGGATTGGCGACGTTTGTATTCGTTGACATCGACAAGACGAAGCACACGGTAGACGGTTTCTCGGTCGAATTTCTGGGTCGCGAGTATGGCTTCGGCGCTTTGGTCTTCTTCGATGTACATGCGTAAGATTTCATCGAGGATGTCGTAGCTTGGTAAAGAGTCTTCGTCTTTTTGGTCTGGCGCCAGTTCTGCAGAAGGTGGACGTGTAATAACGCGCTCAGGGATCACGTAGCCCAAGGTGTTGCGGTAGCGGCAAAGCTTGAAGACTAAGGTTTTGAAGACGTCTTTTAGGACGGAGTAACCGCCGACCATATCGCCATAAAGCGTCGCATAACCAACAGCCATTTCACTCTTATTGCCTGTGGTTAGAACCATATAGCCTTTCTTGTTAGAAATCGCCATTAGGGTGACGCCACGGGTACGAGCTTGAAGGTTTTCTTCTGTGGTGTCTTTGCCATAGCCTTCAAATTCTGGCGCCAACACGTCGGTAAAGGCGGATACCATGGCTTCAATGGGTAAGACGCTGTATTTCACGCCCAGCAAGTTGGCTTCTTCTTCGGCGTCGTGCAAGCTGATGGAAGAAGTGTATGTGTACGGCATCATCACGGCTTGAACACGATCTGCACCGATCGCATCAACCGCCACAGCGAGAGACAAGGCTGAGTCAATACCACCACTCAAGCCCAGCACAATGCCTCTGAAACGATTTTTGGTGATGTAATCACGCAATCCAAGCACCATGGCTTGATAAACACTGGCTTCCACACCTAGCGCTGGAGCAATGCTACCCGCCACCGGTTCCACCTTGTTGGGTTGGCTGTCGTCAACAATCATGTCGATAGCATACAAACCGGCTTCAAACCAAGGCGCTTGCATGATTTTCTCGCCTTTGGCGTTGACCACGAAAGAGCCACCTTCGTATACCAATTCATCCTGCGCGCCCATGTAGTTGACATAGACAATTGGCAGAGTGACTTCAATGGCACGCTGGTGAAGCAGTGCTTCGCGCTCGCCCATTTTTTCGATGTGATAAGGTGAGGCGTTTAGGTTAAGAATCAATTCTGCTCCAGCGGCTTTGGCTTGTGCGATAGGTTCTGGATGCCAAATGTCTTCACAGATGCTTAAGCCAACTTTAACGCCCTTGATCTCAACAATACCGGGCTCACGACCTTCACTGAAGTAACGCTTGTCGTCAAACACAAGGAAATTGGGGAGCTTTTGTTTGGCGTATTCTACTAATAGCTGCCCTTGGTAAATCACCCCAGCACAGTTAAAAAGTTCGCCATCAATACGTCGTGGATAGCCAACCACTACATGGATATCGCGGATCTCGGCCAGTAACTTAGCCAGTGCAGATTCAATACGGGTGTCTAAGCTAGAACGTAACAGTAGATCTTCTGGCGGATAGCCAGTTAAGGTTAATTCAGGAAACACCACCACGTCCGCGTGTTCTTCATCACGGGCTTTACATGCCGCATCAATCACGGATTGGGTGTTTTTTGTGATGTCGCCGACCAGCATATCCAGCTGGGCCATTGCAATTCGTAATGTCATACAGTTGCTATCTCGTGAACTCTGTTAGAATATGCCCGTTATTGTCTGGAATTACCCAAGCTAGGTAAAGTATATGATCGTACGTTTGATCGTTTTTGTTGCTATTTTCTTTATTGGTTGGTGGTTGTATCGCCAATTTGTCGCTTTTAAACGCAGTCAGTCGCCAGAAGAAGTGAAAAAGAAGGCGTCTGGCAAAAAAGAGGAAGCACAAGAAAGCATGGTTCGCTGTACAGAATGCAAAACCTTCACGCCGCGCTCCCATGCGATTCATGACCAAGAAGCCCGTCCATTTTGCAGCGCGGAACATTTAAAAATCTTCAACCAGAAGCACTGACCCAGCCACTGGCAAGCAAACGACTTTCTTGCCACCACCAGCAACGGTATTGTTGCTGGTTTTGTGTGGCACAAAGTCGATAAGATAAATGCGTGTTTTCCGATTCGTCAGGCACGGAGACATAACGTTCCCAACGGTAATACACCCATTGGTCATTACTTTGCCAAATACGTTCTAAGGCCGATTGTTGTAAATCACAAAAACCCATGCAGGCACTCGCCTTCGCGCTAGAAAAATCGGCAGCCACCACCCACGCTTGATAAAAATCCGTCCAGATTTGTTGCTCCTCTGTCACATCATTCAGCTGACCACGCCACTTAAAACCCGCTTCTAGTCCTTGCTGATAATGCATAGATACACTGGACAAGGCGAATAACAAGGCAATGATTGGCAAGGACACCCAACCTCGTTGACCGCTGAGATCGATATAGGTCATCTTGACTACATTCCTTTCAAAACAATGATGTGATTCCCTACTCCCTGGCAAGGAGAAAAATAACGCCACGTTTCTCCGCGCATCGAACGATAATCTTGGGCAAAAGGCGTCTCCCGTTCTGACTTACAGTCATGAAGTCGATATTGGTACTCCACCCAAAGGCCGCGAACGTTTGCGAGGGAAAATTGACCATAATTCGTGTCCAAGACATCCACTTTTCCATCTAGGTTGTCATCCAATAGTGGAAACACGGACAAACGCTCAATGCCACTCCATAACTCCAATGAATTGCCACTTTCTTTGGGTGTACGCCAAAAAGCATTTTGTCCGCCCTTACCTTCGGAAATATACCAATAAAACTCATCTTGGCTTTCCACCACGCCAGACTGCCCAATGGCTTGCTCAGCGAATTCGCCGCCCTCCAGCTCAATACGGCTTTTGTGCGCAGAAACATTGAGTATTTGGCCTTGGTACTGAGATTCACAAGAGGAAAATCGTACATGGTCGCCGGCTTTCCAGTGACAAGATAAAGAGGTTTCTAAAGGATTGCTATGCACAGTCACAGTGCCACGACACAGACCATAGTCCACCGCTCTTAACCAATCTGATTCTTTATCAATCGTTCTTGTTGCTAAACGAAGTGGTGGCGACATACCCGATTCAATGGTCAAGAACAACGACTCGTCCACAAGACAGTTTGCCGGAACCAGACGCGACCACTGTGCTTGAAAATGCGCCTCAATCGCCGCTTTAATGACCTGCTGGTCTTGATAGGTTTGAACCAATAAATGACGCTCCTGCAAGCGGACCAAGGCGACGACCAAAAAAGGCAAAAACAAAGCAACCAAGGTACAGACGAGCAATAATTCAATTAATAAACTGCCGCGTAGATGACGCCGTTTAATCATTATTCTGCTCCTCAAGCGGCGCACTAGCGCTTGACGATGGTAAGGTCTGAAACCACTGTGCTAATTGATCTCCGGTGCATTTTTGACAATCAGGATAGCCTTGTTTTATAGACTCTTGCGGATGATTCAACCACGCTGCCGAACCGACCAGCTGGGTCATCGCGGCGCGTTTTTGCTCGTAATCGCCTTGTTGGCGATCTTGTTCAATTTGCTGAAATAAATGCCACTGTGTCTCCATCTGTCGCTGCACAACATGCAACACCACAGCAAACAAACTCAAGCACAAAATAACCTCTAACAGAATCCAACCGCGTTGTCGTGGCGCGGCTAAGTAATGGTGAATAGACGATTTTTTCATCCGCATACCCCATCATTAACACTTTGCGGATCTGTAAAGTAAAAACGCCCACTTTGGTTCAACACTATGTCGGCTTGCCATGCTCCCAAGCAAAATTCAAACGTCCCATTTTGATAGCTCGATAAACCGTTGGATTGAAATTCGATTTGTTGCTTTTTGACCGGAAACCCCCGCCAAGAAACCTCTAATGAGCGATCAAAATGAATTTGCCGATAGGTTTTTTGCCCTCCGCTTGCCAATACCATTTGATAAAGCTTAAAGCCATCAGACCAGTGTCCGTCGCAGTCGACGCCACCGCACACATAACTGGTACGCCCACTCATCACAGCCAGTTGACGTGCTTGTGTCAGCGCCTGCGCTAAGCGCTTCATTTCATTTTTCAGGGTGTTTTTATCGTGGGAGTTTTGACTAACGCTAAGAAACTGCGCTGAACCGGCATGAGCTAAAATGCTGAGTATGGCGAGCACACACAGCAATTCTAATAATGAAAAACCACCTTGATGATGCATAAAAACCTCCTTGTTTTGCGCAATCAGTGACTAGACCTCCTGTCTAGCACCTTGTTGTCCTCGAATAGTCCTAAGACTAAACTGTCTTGAACCATTTGTTAATATGATTTGCAATTTGTCTTGGTTTTTGAAAAGGCAAAGAATGATCGCACGCGCTCAGGGTCTTATGATGCCACGTTGAATTTCGCTCACTTAATAAATCGTAATGCTGACGCAGAGCCTCATGACTTAATTCGCCTGAAAACAAAAATACATGTTCTGAGGCGTCTATCATCGCCTGACGCAAAGACGGCTCCTTTGCCATTAATGCCACATGATCCGTCACGGCATCCAGCGCATAAGCAAAGCCAAACGGCCGATGAGCAAGACGAGATTGCGTGGTAGCTTCTGCCACAGGATGCTTACGTCGATTCGGCGAAACGCCATCCATAAAACTCGCCACCCCCAGCTCGACATCGCCCGTATCACGAATCAGCTTCGAGGCATGGCGATATTTTTGACGAACATCCATCAAGGTTGATAAATCTTCACGGTCCAACGACGCGGGTTCCAACAACGCCATTTTCATTTTCTTTTTGCCTTGCAAGCTACGCTGATAATTGAGATTTAACGCCACCAAACCGCCCAAGGAATACGCCACCACATCAAAATCGTCCCATTGCACATGAGCCAATAAAGCCTCAACGTCGTCAGTTAACTCAGCAATCGACACTGCCGCCTCTTCACCATGATGATGAAAAGAGTCTCCCATGCCTTTTAAATCCGGCACCAACATCCAGCGCCACTGAGTAAAATACGGCAACATGGGAGAATACGTAATCTCACCCGCCACCCCCGCACCGTGTAATAGCAAGCAAACGCGATCGCTTTCGGACTGTGGATTTTCGTAAAGACGGTACGCTATACGCGCATTGGGTAAAGAAAGAAAAAAAATGTCAGACACTTGTAATTAACCTGTGAGGACCCTTATTAAAAGCATACAATGTTTGCTCGTGGTGACAGCCACCAAACCAAGGTGCGTTTATCTTTTCCCTCTATTGGGTATAAACATGGCTTGGTGAGCGCAGACTTCATATTACTAGGTATTAAAATAAATGTCAGAAATCAAACACGTAAATCTCCCTTATCAGGCGTCATTACTGTCTTTCTTTTCTGCTGTACGAGACTTACCTTACCCTGCGTTACTCGACAGTAATCACCAACACTTTCCAGATACCAATTTTGATATTTTAGTCGCCAACCCGCTGGCTCGCATTCACCCTGCTGACCATGGACAACCCATTAGTTGGTATACCAAACCGCTTTATCAGCTGGATACAACGCTTAATCCAATGACGCTGATGAATGCATTAATGCGTCTTATTTGCCAAGAACCTTGGGCGAAATCTGCCCCGAAAAACCTACCATTCGTTGGCGGTTTATTAGGCTATTATGGCTATGAAAGCGGCCATTTTGTTGAGCAATTACCCGATACAGTAGAGCATGACATTCAGTTGGACACGTTGAATGTTGGACTCTATGGCTGGGCCGTGATTACTAGCCATCAGAAAAAAACCACTCAATTGATTAGTTCGCCTTGGTGTTCTCACGAAGAAGTGGCTGATTTGATTAATCGCTTTACTAGCGCTTGTGATGATGTACTGGTAAAACATGACTTAAACGAAGCAAGACCTTTCCGTCTAGAAGCGCCTTTTACGTCAAACATGACAGAAGCGGAATACGCGCAAAAGTTTTCAAAAGTGCAAGACTATATTCGGTCTGGGGATTGCTATCAGGTCAACTTAGCTCAGCGTTTTTCCACCCGTTATCAAGGCGACACCTTCACCGCCTATCACAGACTAAGAGACGCTTGCCCCACTCCGTTTTCAGCTTATATGGAGTTTTCTTCAGGGCAAAGTATATTAAGCCATTCACCAGAACGCTTTCTCTTATGTGATCAAGGTCGAGTGGAATCCAAACCTATAAAAGGCACAGTAGCGCGAGGCAACACACCGGAAGAAGACAAAGCCAATGCCGACTGGTTGCTGGCCTCCGAAAAAGACCGCGCGGAAAACCTCATGATTGTCGATCTGCTGCGCAATGATCTAGGACGCACTTGTTTGACCGGCAGCATCAAGGTGCCTAAGCTGTTTGCCTTAGAGACCTATGCTAACGTCCATCATTTGGTTTCCACCGTAGAGGGCCGAATTGATCGAGCCGATCAAGCCATTCAAGTGTTCCACCAAAGTTTCCCCGGTGGTTCCATTACAGGTGCGCCCAAAATTCGCGCCATGGAAATTATCGACGAATTAGAGCCTCATGAACGTTCAGCCTATTGCGGCTCTATTGTTTATTTCAGTGCAAACGGTCAAATGGATTCCAGCATCACGATTCGCACACTGGTTGCAGACCACGGCAACTTACATTGCTGGGCTGGCGGCGGTTTAGTGGCAGATTCAAAATGCCAGCAAGAATACCAAGAAACCTTTACCAAAGTGGGCAAACTGACCCATACTCTAGAACAAGACTTTTTGAAATAGGCCGTATCATGTCTGACATAGAGCAGTTTTTAAATGCTCCTCCGATTGAGCTAAGCTTGGATGATATTCGTGCAGCATTAGACAATGAACCCTATGCGCAACAAATCCATAACCCAGATGAGGAAATGTTTCCCAGTGGCTATGATTTGAATTACCGATCCGCTGCGGTGCTTATTCCTATCTGGAAAGAGCCAGAAAGTGGCGAATTGTTCGTTCTATTGACACAACGCGCATTGCACATGCGCAATCATCCAGGACAAATTGCGTTTCCGGGCGGAAAACACGACCCAAACGACGCCAGTATCCAATACACCGCACTGCGCGAGACACTGGAAGAAGTTGGGCTTTCACCAGATTGCTTCGATCTCTTGGGCGAACTGGGGGAATATTGCACCATTTCAGGTTATTGCATTAAACCCATCGTGGCTGAAATGACGCGCCGAAGCGAGCTGAGCCTCTGCGAAGAAGAAGTAAAGTCGGTTCACTGGGTGCCATTGCGCTACCTTTTAACACCACAAAATTATCGCTTTAAAAAGAAAGCGCTCGACACCATTTCGCGGGGTTACTTCGAAATTGACTACGAAGACATTCGTATTTGGGGCGTTACGGCTGGTATTCTGTATGGCCTTTACCAAACCTTAGCTAGGCACAAACGCTAAACGTTTTGTGCCTTGATTGAGCGGTTTTCTTTCGTATTATAAGGTTAGTGTTCTTTCGTCTTTTCTTTCGTCGCCGCAAATTGTTATGGTACAGCTAACGTAACTTAGAACATGGTAGACCTTCCTATGTCAGCATTTGATTTAGCGTCTTTTATTGCCAATAACAAAGAAGACGAAGCACAAAAAATCATTCACAACGCGATGAAAGCATTCGACAACATCGCCATTTCTTTTAGCGGTGCAGAAGACGTTATACTCATCGACATGGCCGTCAAAGCCAAAAAAGACATTAAGGTGTTTTCCTTGGATACGGGCCGTCTGCACGCTGAAACCTATCGTTTTATCGAGCAGGTCCGTAAACACTACAAAATCAACATAGACATTCTCTCTCCAGACCGTGAGGCTCTGGAAACCTTCACCCGCGAAAAAGGTCTCTTTAGCTTTTTTGACGATGGTCACAAAGAATGCTGTGGCATTCGCAAAGTACAGCCACTTAAACGCAAGCTGGCCACGCTGGATGCTTGGATCACCGGACAACGCAAAGACCAAAGTCCAGGCACGCGTAACGTTTTGGCGTTTGCCGAAAAAGACAGTGCATTTAGCACAGAGGAAAAAGATCTATTTAAATTCAACCCATTGGCAAATTGGTCTTCAGAAGACGTTTGGAACTATATCAAAATGTTTGACGTGCCTTACAATGAATTGCATTTGAAAGGATTTACCAGCATAGGTTGCGAGCCTTGCACACGTCCTATTTTACCCAATCAGCACGAACGTGAAGGTCGCTGGTGGTGGGAAGAATCGGAGCATAAAGAATGTGGTTTACACATCGGCAACCTCATTCCGACAGCGCAACAATAAGTACTCTACTCGCGACTAAGTGCCTGTGACAATCAGGCACTTTTTGTTGCGGTGACGACATCCTGTAATCGACTGTCGAGATGATGCTTCCAAGACGCCATAAAATGATCGTAACACGCTTCTAATTCATGTATGTGCTGCAACAACACCTCTCCAGCAGGCGTCATATTCGTTGTTCGACCGTGCCTAATCAGCAAAGCTTCGCCCATTTCACGTTCTAGTTTTTGAATGTGCTGGCTGACCGCTGGCTGAGTCAAACCCAACTGCTTAGCGGTTTTCGTAAAACTCCCCGTTTCAACCAACGCCTTAAAAGTGATGAGATGTTGTGTATTCAGCATAAAGATTCCTTATAATTACGCCCATTATGCCCAATGCCAATTTTATGAACATTGACCTATATCGTGTTTTCGTGAAAGACTGAGAATTATTGACCCTATGGATTCACAACATGATAAATGCACAAGATGCGATGTTACCTTGGCACGAAAGACAATCTGGTCATCAAGAATCACGCGATAACGACTATCGCACGCCTTACCAACGAGACCGAGCTCGAATCATCCACAGCGCGGCGTTTCGTCGCTTACAGTCCAAAACCCAAATCCTCGCCATTCGCCAAAACGACTACAGCCGCACCCGCTTAACGCACTCTTTAGAAGTGGCCCAAATTGGCAATGGCATTGTGCATCAACTCAAATATAGCTCCCCTCCGGAAGCGGCTTTTCAGCCCTGGTTAGCCGATGACGCCTTGATAGAGACCGTTTGCCTAAGCCACGACATCGGCCACCCACCCTTTGGACACGGTGGCGAAGTCGCGCTGAATTACATGATGCAAACCTACGGCGGTTTTGAGGGCAACGCCCAGTCACTCAGAATCCTTGGAAAACGTGGCTCCTACTCACCGACCTTCGGTATGGATGTCACGCGTCGCACCTTATTAGGCATCTTAAAATACCCTGTTCTGCACGCCAGCGTAGTTGGCAAATACCCAGAAAAACCGGCTAGCTTCCGTCAATTTAAAGCATCTAATTGGGCGCCACCAAAGTGCGTCTATCAAGAAGAACAAGACTTACTCAATTGGATCATTGAGCCCTTTAGCCAAGCCGACAAAACCTTATTACAAGAAGTCCACCAGGCCGATAATGACAACCACGCCAAAGCAAAACACGCCAGCTTCGACACCAGTATCATGGACCTCGCTGACGACATCGCCTACGGCGTTCACGACCTAGAAGACGCTATCGTGCTTGGTATGGTCACCAAAGACATGTGGTTGGAACACCTCGAACCCAAACTCGCCGCCTTGGCTTCTCCCTTTTTAGCGGAACACCTCAATGACATTCGCACGCAACTCTTCAGCCGCCAAAGTCACCTTCGCAAAGAAGCCATTGGCAGCCTAGTCAGCTGGTTCATCACCTCTTGTCGAGTCATCGAAAAAACACAATTTGAACACCCATTACTGCGCTTCCAAGTCGGCTTACCAGAAGGCCAGCGCCAAGCCTTAAATTTGTTAAAACAATTTGAAATGCAACACATCATCCAGCGACCAGAAGTGCAAATGCTCGTCTACAAAGGCCAGCAAATGTTATTGGAAATGTTCGAAGCCTACTCCGCCGACCCCGCCCGCTTACTGCCCAGAGAAATCGCCAAAGAATGGCAAAAAAGCCAAGAACGCGGAGAAAACGGACTGCGCATCATCTGCGACTACATGGCCTCCATGACCGACGACTACGCCAGCCGCATGTACAATAAATTATTTGTTCCAAGCTTAGGCTCAGTGTTTGAACCAATGTAATTTGGCCCTCTCCCCTTTTGTCTTCCAAGGGGAGATTATTGAAAAGGGCTTTAACCCCCGTGGTTGTAAGCCTCAAGCGCATAAAACAAAGACGTAGGGCGTCATAAGCGCAGCGTAATGCGCCGATGAAAGCGAAGCTTTCATGTTCTAATTGCTTAGCGACACCCTCGAACGCTATTTATCATCCGCCCCTAATCCCCACTCTCAGCTGAAAAATATTCCCTTCACAATCATGAGCATCGCAAACTTGGCGACCACCAAACGTCCAATTTTTAGGAGGGAATACAACACCTCCTTTTTCTTTGATCCTTTCACTGATCAATTCGAATGGGACATCAACAAAAAATGTCGGCTTTAACGCGGTGTTCTCTCGCGCTTCAAACACATTCAAACCCTTTTTAGACACTTCTGTTTCAAGCAACACCAACTCAAAGTCACCACCGACCAATAGAGCATAAGAGTGGTCACTTTCTATCATCTGCAGGTCAAAAACATGAGCATAAAATATTGCCAACTTTTCAATCGATGATGCATAAATCACCAAACCTGTTTTCATGCATTCTCCCTCTTAAATTATTGAATAATAAACATTATTAAACCAATAACGAGCGCAATCTATTCATCAATGCTCTATTTTTTCCATGACAAAATTCGTTAGCGTCTGACCTCGAACAGCAACCTGCTGCGTGGTCACCACCTTAAAACCAAAACGTTCGAAAAAAGGACGAGCCGTAATACTGACATGGGAATAATAGCGCCTTACCCCTTGCGAACGCCCTACTGTAAAAATATGTGCCATCAAAGCACGCCCTATTCCTTGCCCCTGATACTGATGATGACAGAAAAAATGATCAATCAAACCGCTCAACTGCAAATCAGCGTAGCCCACTATCTGATCGTCTATTTCAGCCACAAACGGCGATATTTCTGACATCTTCTGCCGCCAGACAGCAAGATCGAATGATTGTGGCGCCCATGCTTCTACCTGAACCTGAGAATAATCACGGATATTAATATGACGAACGGTATGAAAATAAATAGCCCAAAGCGTAGTGGCGTCAGATTCTTTATAAGGTCGGATAGTACACAAAGCTTGTTTCTCTTTATTCAATGGATAGAGAAAAATGGGTGTCCTGCCTAGCCTTGCTATGACTGGCTTCCGAGAATGGGTGGCTTGCTTATTTCTATGTCTCTTTTTACGTCGACTTCGCGCCATTGGCAAGCCTGATCTTTAAGACTCTTGACCCTGATTCACCAATTGCCTAACAGCGGCATTATCCGCTCCCTTGAAAGCCAATCCCTTGATATGATTGGCTTTCAAGGGTGGGTGGCTTATTAAATTCTCTCTTGATATGATTGGCTTTCAAGGGTGGGTGGCTTGTTAAATTCTCTCTAGAGTAGTAAGGCATAGATTGTTTTTGATGTTGGTAGGAAGGATATTTTTAACTGACCCTGAAACTCCATAAAGTCGTGCAACTTCGTCGCGTCGAACTGACTTCATAGTGAATTCAATAATAGGCACCAAAGAACGTAGGTCTGATGAGACGAGGCACGAGGCGTGATCTGACGCTGAAAGCGAAGCTTTCATATTCTAGGGTAGGTCGCGGCTTTGCCCGACGCGGAATTTAAACTCCATTCAAACGCTTTGTATTCCAGACCTTTATTCCGCCCTGCTGAGCGGGTAACTTTTGTCCAGATCCACAAAAGTTACCAAAACGTCTCTTTATCGGGCTTTCGCCCAAACGTCTTATTCATATTGTTTAATATCACGTCTAGCAACACGATTTTTATCGTAAGGCATAGATTGTTTTTGATGCTTTTAGAAAGAGTATCTTTAACTGACCCTAAAACTCCATAAAGTCGCGCAACTTCGTCGCGTCGAACTGACGTCATCGGGATTTAAATGATGAAAAATAAATACACATATACGATGAAGGAAGTTCATCTTTACTAAGGTATTTATTGCAACATTTACTAAGAGATAGAAGCAAGGCTAAAAGACTTCGTTGCCACACATAATTTAAAGTTGTAAGATAATAAGGCTTTTAATAGTAGCTAAGTGCTTCTGATTAAAAGGAGCTTAACAGGTTGTCAACTCCTAAACAGAGCGACAGCAAGACTTGGAACAGTGTCTTCATTGATACGATCTCCACGATTATAGTTATAGCATAATCCATTTCTAACATAACGCGGCTATTGAATCCTAAGATTCAGAAATGGTTGTTTTAACAACTTGGTTAAGCCGAGGTAAGACGCTCAGAATTGTCGCAGTTCTAAGTCTGCCTCGGTTTTGCTAGGACTTATTTATGACTTCAAATACCTCTCTTTGGTATCGTAACCGTGGATACCTTCATTTCGACTTTCCGATTAGCTATAAAAAAGCACTTAACCTCGTAACTAACCCAAAACTCGTTTCTAAGCATTCATTTTTCCCTCTGATAAGTTACTCGGTCGAATCAAAAAAAATAAGTAGAGATAAAGCCTCTCGTAAAATAAATGTGACAGTAAAAGAGCGGCCTATTATGTACTCAGCTCATTCAGACAGTCATATTTACGCATACTATTCGAGCCTTTTAAGCAGACTGTATGAGAAAAAACTAAAGTTGGCTGGCCTTGACAGTACCGTTCTGGCATTTCGAGGTTTAGGTAAAAGCAATATAGACTTTGCCTACGAAGCTTTTCAAGAAATAAAGATAAAAGGTGAATGTAGTGCTGTAGCATTAGATTTTTCTAAATTTTTCGATACCTTAGACCATGAATTGCTGAAGAAGAGCTGGGCAAGTCTTTTAGATGAAAAAAAATTACCTTTAGACCATTACAATGTGTTCAAGTCATTAACTCGCTTTTCAAAAGTAGATAAAACTAATTTATATAGAGAATTTAATATTTCACCTAACAATCCCAAAAATGGCAGAAAAAGGGTTTGCTCAATACAGGATTTTCGTGAAATTGTTAGAGCGAAAGGATTAATTTCCACAAACAAAGCTCCATATGGAATTCCACAAGGATCTCCCATTAGCGCACTACTATCAAATATTTACATGCTTAGTTTTGATATAGACATGAAAAAATATGTAGATGCATGTGATGGTAAGTATTTCCGTTATTGCGACGATATATTGTTTATTGTCCCAACAATTTTAAGGGATAAAGTAGCAGGATATGCTCAATCAAAAATCAAACAGTTAAAAGTAACTATTAATACCCAAAAAACAGAGTTAAGAACATTTAAATACCAAAATGGTAATCTTTCCGCAGACAATATGCTGCAATATTTAGGTTTTATGTTTGATGGAGAGAATGTTTATATAAGATCATCATCTCTTGCAAGATTTTCAGAAAAAATGAAAAAAGGTATACGCCTAGCTAAGAAAACAAGAGATAAGTACAACACAATCAGAGATAAAAAAAACTTACCTCAAAAAAACTTATATAAAAGAAAATTGTATAGTCGTTATACACATTTAGGCGGCAGAAATTTTATTACCTATGGACTTAGAGCTGCAAAAAAAATGCAAAGTAAGACTATTAAGCGGCAGCTTAAACCATTATGGAGAAAGTTCAATGAAGAGTTAGATAGAGATTAAACATTACTTATAAAATTTTTATCTACTTAAAATCTAACAAGCCGCTTATGAAACCTTTCTCTTAGCTACGCAAAAGTCTGTTCGACACAACGAAGTTGCTCGACTTAATGGCGTTTCAGAGCCATTAAGCCTTAGGCTCTACGTCAAACTAAACGGCAATTTTCCAATGGTTGTCGATTTCTTCCAGTAATATTGCCTTTGCGGCTTGTTGAGCTTCGGCATCAGACAGTAGGTTTAGAAAATAGCTGACGGAGTTGGTTTTCTCCAACTTTTCCATGAATAAAGATCGAAGCGCAGCGTCTGTTGTGCGGGGGATGTCTGACTGGCCTTTTTCGTAACGTGCTATCGTTTGTTCTGATACACCAAAACGGTGTCCGAGCATTTTTTGCGATAGGTTTAATTCGATGCGTAAAAACTTAAATTCCGCTGGACGAAGAGCTGTGTGACTGTCTGCGATTGTTTGCGCGATGGCGACATGCAAGTTATTCATATCATCAATGCTGGTGTAGTCTTCGCCGTCTATATGTTCAATGGTAAAACCGTTTTTTAGATAGACGTTAGGTAAGCCACATTCTGTATAGTGATACATAGTTTTACTCCTAATGAATCTGAACTAATCTTAAAACTATGACATTACTTTCTCTCATAACCAAACCAAACCATAACATATCAAATTGATAGGTTTATTGTTTTTATCAAGAGTACTCAACCAAGAAAGCTTCGCTTTCAACGGCGGATCACGGTCGTACCTCCCTCATCACGCCCTACGATCAGGAAATAATAAGTGTTTGTATATGCTAAGAGGACGAACATCAAAGAAAAATGAAGAAGCCAAATTTGAAGAACACTTTGAGCAAAGTGTTCTTCATTGAGATGTTAAGACGTTACTGGCAAACAGCCACTCCCCCATCTGTATTGTTCTTTTGTCTGTGCATGTTCATCAACCCTTTCAGGTTGATCAAGAGCATTGGCAGTACGATCAATGTAAAGGCGATGTTGGATAAAGGAACGGCTAGCCAAACCCCATCAATGCCTAGGTATTTTGGTAAGATGAGTAGAAATGGCAGCTGTATCAAGATGTTTCCGACGGAGACAAACAGGGCTTGTCCGCTTTTACCAATGGCGACGAAGTAGATAGATGACATGAATAAAAAGCCGTCTAAAAACAATGCCATTAGGTGTAAATGAACGCCATTTTTGCTTGCTTGAAGCAGTGCGTCGTTACCTGAGGTAAAAATACCAATAAAGATTTCTGGAAAAAGGTTAAGCAGTATCACTAAAGCGATACCAGAGCCAACAGTAACAGAAAACGCCAATTTTACGGTTTCGGTGATGCGTTTGTATTGCTTCGCCCCTAAGTAATAACTCACCGGTGGCTGCAGGCCACTTACTAAACCTTCGGCGAAGAAGTAGTAACAACTTGCTAAGTAACCCACAATGGCAAAAGCGGCTAGCTGTGTGGTGTCTCCGTAGGCCATAAATTGCATGTTATGAAACGCCATGACAAAGCTGAAGTAGATAAACATCACTAAGTTTGACGATCCCAACTGCACGATACGAATGGCGATGGCTTTATCAAATTGTTTGACGGCCAGCTTGGTTTTGGCTTTTGCCGACGTAAAGTAATGTAGACACAATACACAGGTCGTCAGTTGGGCAATTAGGGTAGCAATGGCTGCGCCTTTTAATCCCATGCCGAGGAGGCCTAAAAAAACATAGTCCAGAACGATGTTGGTTAAGGCACCAGCGATGATAAATACCGTCGCAAAGTTCGGGCTGTCGTCATTTCGGACCAGCATCGGCATGGCGCTCGCACCAATCGAGATAAGTGCACCGAACGACATTATTTGTACATAGCTCCAGCTCATTTCCAGAATGACGCCTGTTGCGCCTTGAGTATTGAGCAGACTTTTGCCAAACGCAATAAACACGACAGACGCCAACAAGCCGATCAGAATGATCAAAAAAAGCGCTGTGACGAGTGTTGCTTGAGTAGCGGCAAGGTTTTTCTCGCCGCGATATTTGGACAATACGCTGCCACCGCCCATGCCCACCAGCAAACCAAAGCCCATGATTAAACCAAGCAGCGGAATAGCCATGTTGATGCCTGCGAGCCCTTCTGCGCCAACAAAGTGGCCCACGAAAAAGCCATCAATAATCTGATACAAACCACTGACTAACATGGCGAAGATGGAAGGAATCGCAAAACGCCAAAATGCGCCTGCAACAGATTGTGACGATTGAACCGGTGTAGCGGCTTGCATAACTTAAATATCCAGAAGGTTAGAATGCAGGCATAATATATTTAATTGAGATATAAGAAAGTTAGTTACCATCCGATTAAGGGATAGATTAGAAGGGTTAGCAAGCGACGAAATACCCGTTTTAGGAGATTGTTATGAATTGGACATTGGATCAGTTACTGGCGTTTGTTACCGCTGCGGAGCTGGGTTCTTTTTCAGCCGCAGCAAGACAATTGAAAAAGGCACAATCGCGAATCAGCAGCGCCATCGCTAATTTAGAATTGGATTTAGGGTTTGAGTTATTTGATCGCCGTTCTAAATTCCCCGTATTAACGCCTCTGGGTAAAGAAATGCTTCCCGAAGCGAGAGCGGTACTTAACCAGTGCTTACGCCTAGACTCACGTGCGTTATCAGCGGCAAACAAAGAACCTATTTCGTTACGCATCGCATTAGACGAAGCCTTACCACTGGAAACCATCCACTCTATTTTCTCTCACGTTGGCGATTTATTTCCCAACACACATTTGGTGATCACTAACGGATCACAAGACGATATTGCCATTGCCATTGCGAATCAAAAAGCGGACATTGGTTTTATGATCAGCAACAGTGCCTTGCCACCAAAATTAACCATGCAATCTTTGGGATATTTTAAAAAAATCCTGATTGTCGGAAAAAAACACCCTCTTGCTCAAGAAAATGTTTTGAGCCTTGCGCAACTACAGCAACACCGTCAGTTCGTACTGTGCAACCGTTCAGGAGAGAATCGCGAAAATGCCTTAAGCCCAAATCATTGGGATTTAGACAGTTATTATTTGATTTGTGAATTGGTAACACAGAATCAAGGCTGGGCCATCGTGCCTGAGCATATAGCCAAAGCGCATTGGTTTGTTGAACAGATCAAAATTGCCAAAAGTGACTTCTTAACAGAACAGTTAATTGAAATAGGCATAGTAAAACGACTCGACAGCCCAAACAACAAACTGACAGATTGGATAACAGAGCAAATGCGCCATTTAATGGACAATCGCGCTATTTAGATAATAGCGTTTCAAATAAGAGGGTTAAAACTCTCTACCAAGAAGCAAGACGTCGTCTTTGATCTGTTCATTTTGGGCAATATTCGGCAGTAGTCCCCATTGCTCAAACCCTTGGCGTTTGAAGAAATGCTGGCTTGTGAGGTTACTCGCGTAGATGTAAGCGATAAGGTGAGTAAAACCTATGTAGTGACGTTCTTTTTCTAAGTAGTTAAACAATTGTGTGCCAATGCCTTTTCTATGCGAAGTGGGCAAAACATACAGGCTAATTTCGCTAGCAGAATCGAAAGCAGGCAGTCCGTAGAAGGGTTCAATGGAGCACCACGCCATCACCTCACCCTGCTCTTCAAATACGAGCATAGGGTGTTTGTCTGTCGCATTTTCCAGCCAATCCATGACCTCGAGCAAACCGATGTTCAATTGTCGATGACCGATATGATCGAATAGATCACATTGCTGAAATATACTCAAAATAGCAGGGGCATCGTCTAATATAGCGCGACGAATACCCTTGCTTATAGAAAACGACATACGTGACCACTACCCCTGTTGGAGCAAACGACGTAGGTCAATAACGGCGGTGTTGGCACGAGCAATATAAGAAGCCATCACCAAAGAGTGATTTGCCAAGACACCAAAACCACTGCCATTTAAGATAAACGGCGACCAGATGCTGGCTTGCGTTGCTTCTAGCTCACGGATGATTTGGCGCAAACTAACCAATGCGTTTTTGTCTTGCAAGGTGAACACAAAGTCCACTTCTACCGCACGTAACATGTGGATCAGCGCCCAGCTTGTGCCTCTCGCTTCGTAGAATACGTCATCGACTTTAGACCAAGGGGTCCTGACATAACGTGTATTTTCATCCGACTCTAATTGCGGTTTATCCTCTATAACACTGGCCGATAAACGCTGCGACAAGCTCCCGAGGCGAGTACTGACATCTGACAGCCAGTCCGCAAGGTTGTCAGCACGGGCATAAAACTGCGCTTTATTATTGGACTCGCCTGATAAACGATCCAAGTATTCCATTAGCTCTTTGTTACCACGGCGATATTCACTTTCACTGGATGGCAAGGCCCAGCTTTTATTGTCAAAATTGAATTGTGGTTCAGCAATTTTTAAATTGACGTCTTCGGTAGACTGGGATTGCGAACGGCTAAACTCTTTACGAAATGCCCTCGCTAAGTCACGAGACTGCACCAACACACCAAACTCCCAAGCAGGCATGTTATCCATGAAGACGCCAGGCGGCGTAATATCGTTAGAAATAAAACCACCCGGTTTTTCCAGTAACGTATCCACTATGGAATGCAATGTACTGGCCGTGGTATAGCCAACAGCCAGTTTCTTACTGTTGTCTAAATAACCGCGCTGGGCCGCTTTTTCTTTTGCCACCGCCACAACATCAAATTGGTCTGGTTCACGGCTCCAGTACATGCCTAAAAAGCTGAGTAACACAGCCATTATCAGTATGGCAAAAAAAGCCACTTTCCCCATACCTGACATATTAATGTTTGGCTTTAAACTCTGCATTTTACCCTTTAACCGTGACATCATTGACCTACCTTAATCTTGTTGTAATTCCACTATGTTATCAGCGCGATGATACGTCATCGCACGAACACGAAACTCTGTAACACGACTATTAATGATCTGATAAATCAAACGTGCTTCTTTGTCATTGGGCCAATAAATGATAATGGACTGCTGTGTCTTCGCCACTTCATCTATAATAGGCTGCATTCTGGCAATTATCTCGTTTTCACTCAAACTAAAAAGATTACTTGGCAACGCGTATTGCCCTTCTTTTAGGGTTCTTTTCACGTCTTTGATATTACCACTTTTATGCGTTTGGCCACGCTGCGATTTTATACGAGAAGACATTTCTGCAATCACGGGATCACCAGGATTCACAGAACGCGCATGCTCTAAATACAGAGCGGATTTTGCATAGTCTTTACTCTGGGCCGCTTTCCAAGCCCACTGAGTATAAACGTCCACAATGGCACTTATGCCTTGACTGGCTCTAACGTTGCCAGGATCTCGACCCAATGCCGCCTGAAAATATAAATTGGCATTGTCATCTACTGGCGTCAGAAAACGTTCTTCGGCAAGCGCTTCTTCGCCCATTGCAATCAAGTTTAGCGTAACGCGTTCAAACGAGTTGGGCGTTTTCACCACTTTTGCTTGCTGCGCTGACGCTTTTACAGGCACAGGGGGCTTGCTCGCAGGAACTTGTTTTGGCGCTGCTTGCTGGGATTGTATTTTTGGTACGGGCTGACTTTTCTGTGTTGGTTTTACATTTCCCTGACAACCTGTCAAGAAAACCCCAATAATTAGAAAAGAAACTAGGTTTTTACTCAATTTATCCCCTTGCGATTGGCAACTTAAAGATGGGTTGGTAGTCTACACCTTATACTCAGCGTGATGAAATATGGATTTACACAACTCGCTCAACTTGATTGAAGATATTTATGCGCCCACTCGCTTTACTGTTTCTACTCTTGTTCCACAGCTTTTGCCAAGCGTTCACTTTCGGCCCCACATCCAGCCTTTCAAAACCCGATTTTTTGCCTGTTGATCAAGCTTTTCAGTTATCTGTTTCCGCCCCGAAAGACGGTAAATTCATCGCCACATGGCAGATTCACGACGGTTACTATTTATACCAAGAACAATTCAGCTTGTCTGGTGAACACGCGAATAAATTGCATTTTTCGCCTTTTCCTGCCGGTGAAGCAAAACAAGACCCCTATTATGGTGACGTCATCGTCTATCGTGATCAACTATCTCTACCGATCTACTATGACATCAAATTGGCACCAGGCACTCAGATTAATGCCATGTTAACGTATCAAGGCTGTGCTGATAAGGGGTTGTGTTACGCGCCTCAAAGCACGCCCATTCAATTTACCGTACCAACCTTGTCACCCGAAATAACCGAAAATAACGTACAAAACACGCCCCAACGCCCCCTCTATTCTGAGGCTCAAAATAAACCTATCGAGCTTTCAGAAGCGCAAGCGGTCAGCCAACTTATTAGCAGCAATGCACTGTGGACAACGCTGGCGATCGTGTTTGGATTGGGATTATTACTCTCTTTAACCCCCTGCGTTCTTCCAATGATCCCTATTGTGAGCGCTATTGTGGTCGGTACTCGCCATTCAAGGCTTGGTGGCTTTTACTACAGCGCCGTTTATGTTTTTGCCATGGCGCTCACATACGCCATGATAGGTGGATTGGTTGGCATTTTTGGGACTCAGCTAAATTTGCAAGCGCAGCTTCAAAATCCGGTATTACTGGCCATCAGTGCCATTCTATTCGTCTTTCTTGCGATGGCCATGTTTGGCGTTTATGAACTCAGATTACCCAGTGCTTGGCAGCAACGCTTTCAACTGTCAAACAAGGAGTCTGGCTCGGAATGGCAATCAAGTTTGAGTGTGTTTGCTGCTGGCGTGCTATCCACCCTTATCGTCTCACCCTGCGTCTCAGCCCCACTCGCTGGCATTTTGCTTTTCATTAGTAGTCAAGGCGATGCTTGGTATGGCACCATGATGCTATTTGTCATGGCGCTTGGAATGGGGGTTCCTTTGCTGCTCGTTGGCGCATTTGGCCCGAAAATACTCCCGAAAAGCGGCGAATGGCTGCAAGATATAAAGGTGCTAATGGGATTTGGTTTATTCGCCATGGCAATCTGGTTACTCACTCGTTGGGTACCTGCAAACAGTCACCTGTATCTATGGGGCGCACTTGCGTTGGCAGCCAGTGGCTATTTTGTTCATCGGTCATGCCACACAGGCTCACACCCCGTCCGATGGTTTTTCGCCTTGGTGCTCTTTGTGATGGGTAGTATGCAGTTTTTTGGGGGAGCAACAGGCAACACCACCCCTTTAACCCCCTTGAAAAACTTTTCATCGTCCTCAACAACACTAAAGCAAGACGTTGTTTTTGATGCAACTATTACTAATTTAGACGAACTTAACGACATTATTGCCAATCAAGATACTCGACCAATCGTCTTGGATCTTTATGCCGATTGGTGTGTCAGCTGTAAAGTGCTAGAAGCCATGTTTGTGGCTCCTGACGTCTCACCCTTACTCAATCAGGTGCAATTAATTAGAGTCGATGTCACAAAAAATTCCGCACAAAATCAAGCTTTGATGCAGAAATTCCAACTATTTGGCCCGCCATCGCTGGTGTTTTTAGATCAGGATGGCAATGAACGCAAAACACTAACACTGATGGGAGAACCAACAAAATCGACTCTTATTAATAGGCTAGAGGCGATTACTTTGCCGTAATTTCAAGCAAGAACCCATAGGTTTACTGTAGATCAATAACTAACCACAGCAAACATTTTTAGGTTTTTTTGCCGCATAACTGGACAATATCCTGCTTTTTATCGATAATTTCCAGTTACATGCTTTTACAATTCTTGTTTTTCATAAAAGCGCGATTTGCAGATTACAGCAAACTGTTACACAGAAATTTATACATAGAGAGTTTGAGCTAAGCCAAAGACAGATGAGAACGTCAGTAGAAATAAACGAAAAAGCCGCTTTTGCAACCTTGCCGATAACGCTTTGAAGGTATTTTGACCCCGTTTTAATCGTCGGTGGCACAGAGCAAAACCTCTAATAGTCAGTGACTTACGTATCACTGATATCATCCATACAGACAGAAGAGAGTAACCATGGACATTCGTAAAATCAAAAAACTGATCGAGCTTTTAGAAGAATCTAACGTCTACGAGATTGAAATCAAAGAAGGCGAAGAAGCGGTTCGTATCAGTCGTGGTGGTGCGCCAGTTCAAGCACCTGTGATGCATGCTCCAATGATGGCAGCGCCTGCTGCTGCACCTGTTGCTGCCTCTACTGCAGCGCCTGAAGCACCAGCGGCAGTTACTGGCCATACGGTGAATTCTCCAATGGTTGGCACTTACTACAAATCTTCTGCACCAGGTGCTAAACCTTTCATCGAAGTCGGCCAAAAAGTTAACGTGGGCGACACTATCTGCATCGTTGAAGCCATGAAAATGATGAACCAAATTGAAGCTGATAAATCTGGTACCATTGGCGCGATTCTTGTAGAAGATGGCGAGCCAGTTGAGTTTGACCAGCCTCTTATTACTATCATTTAATCAACGCAAAGGTTTCATCATGCTCGATAAGGTATTGATTGCTAACCGAGGCGAAATCGCGCTGCGTATTTTACGCGCGTGTAAAGAGCTCGGTATCAAAACCGTTGCGGTTCATTCGAAAATTGACCGCGACTTATTACATGTGCGCCTTGCAGATGAATCTATCTGTATAGGACCCAATCCATCTTCTCAAAGTTACTTGAATATCCCTGCTATCATTAGTGCGGCTGAATTAACAGATACTTCTGCTATTCACCCAGGCTATGGTTTCCTTGCGGAAAACGCAGACTTTGCAGAACAAGTTGAAAACTCTGGCTTCGTTTTTATCGGCCCAAAAGCAGAAACTATCCGCCTAATGGGTGACAAAGTGTCGGCTATCAGAGCAATGAAAGAAGCTGGCGTTCCGACTGTTCCTGGTTCAAATGGCCCAGTACCTTCTGACCCAGAAGAATGCTTGCGCGTTGCGAGAGAAATCGGTTTCCCTGTGATTGTTAAAGCGGCAGCAGGTGGTGGTGGTCGCGGTATGCGCGTTGTTCACAACGAAGGCAGCCTACTAAAATCCATTAGCATCACGCAATCTGAAGCAGGCTCTTACTTCGGTGACAGCACGGTTTATATGGAGAAATTCCTACAAAACCCTCGTCACGTGGAAGTTCAAGTCTTGGCTGATGGTCAAGGCAACGCGATTCACCTATACGATCGCGACTGCTCTTTGCAACGTCGTCACCAAAAAGTATTGGAAGAAGCACCAGCACCAATGTTGAATGAAGAGTCTCGTCAAGCGTGTTTAAAAGCGTGTGTCGATGCTTGCATCAAGATCAACTACCGTGGCGCAGGTACGTTTGAGTTCCTTTACGAAGATGGCAACTTCTACTTCATCGAAATGAACACACGTGTTCAGGTAGAACATCCGGTTACCGAAATGGTGACGGGCGTAGACATTGTAAAAGAACAGCTTCGCATTGCGAGTGGTTTGCCTTTGTCTTTGAAACAAGAAGACATCAAACTCAATGGCCATGCGGTTGAATCTCGTATCAACGCAGAAGACGCAAAAACCTTCATGCCATGCCCAGGTAAAGTGGAATATTTCCATGCACCAGGCGGTATGGGTGTTCGTGTTGACTCTCATTTATACAGTGGCTACACAGTACCACCTACGTACGATTCAATGATTGCTAAAATCATTTGTCATGCGCCTGACCGTACTGCTGCACTAAAACGCCTTTCTGGCGCTCTAGATGAAACTTTCATCGATGGCATCAAAACCAACATAGAGCTACAAAAAGATCTAGTAAATGATGCAAATTTCATTGCTGGTGGCGTTAACATCCATTATTTGGAGAAAAAACTCGGTCTATAAGGACTGGAGTTTTGCCCCTAGTGATACGATAAATCACTAGGGGCAATCATTTTCCTCTCGCCTCTCGCTCCAAGCTTCGCTATTCTATTCCTGTTTGTTTTATTGTTGGACTTCACTTTATGCCTTGGCTTCAAATTCGTATCCATACCACACCTGATCACGTTCCCGCTTTCGAAGACACTCTCCTCGACTGTGGCGCCATGGTTGTTACTTTTGAAGACGTTCATGATGATCCGGTATACGAACCAGACTTAAACACCACCCCACTTTGGAAAAACACCAAGGTAACAGGACTGTTTGAAGCAGACGCAGATATCGAACACATTCGCCCAGTCATTGAGCACAAGGCAGAATCACTAGGTGAAACCGATATCGAGATGAAAATAGAAATAGTTGAAGACAAAGACTGGGAAAGAGAATGGATGGACAACTATCATCCTATTCAATTTGGCGAACGCCTTTGGGTATGCCCAAGCTGGCGCCAAGTTCCTGACCCAAACGCGGTCACGCTGATGCTTGATCCAGGTTTGGCATTCGGCACGGGCACACACCCTACAACAGCACTGTGCCTCCAATGGCTAGACAGCATTGATTGCCAGGGCAAAACCATTATAGATTATGGCTGTGGTTCCGGCATACTCGGCATTGCAGGCTTATTGCTAGGCGCAAACAACATGGTGGGCATCGATATTGACCCGCAAGCAGTGCAAGCAACCGAAGCCAATGCAGAACGCAACAACATTGACCCAAGCCGCTTGGAAGTAAAGCTTCCACCATATGAATCAGACCTCCAGGCTGACATTGTTGTGGCGAATATTCTTGCAGGCCCATTGGCCAACCTAGCACCTACTATTTCTGCTTTAGTCAAAACGAAAGGCCAACTCGCCCTTTCAGGGATACTGGCTAATCAAGCTCAAGAAGTGATAGACGCCTATCAAGAATGGTTTACCATTGACTCCATTACAGAAAAAGAAGAATGGGTTCGTATTGTCGGCACTAAGCACGCATAATCCCCCACTCACTCAGTATAGATTTAAACAGGAAGACAGTACCCCATGGCCACTAGCCTAATCACCCGTTGCCCAAAATGTTCAACCGCATTTAGAGTAAGCGATGAAGTATTAAGCATGGCCAAGGGCAAAGTCAGATGTGGCCAATGTTTCCATATCTTTAATGCCAGCGACAGCATCAACGACAAAACAAAAGCCGAGCCTTCAACACCATCAGACAAGGCAGCCACCTCTCCCATAAAGCCCACTCCTGCGCTTTCACAAACAGGCAATATAAGCGCATCGATAGAAAAACGACTGCCGCCAACAGAAGAAATCGTCAACCCTGATTGGCTAGACACGCTATTTGATGACAAAGACCTCACGCCTTTTGATGAAAAAGACACCCAGACATTCCTAGACACTCGTCAAAATGAAAGCACCACACCAACTAGAACAGCGGATAAACAACCCGATCGCCCAAGAGAGACATTGAACGCCAAACGCTCAATGACGGCCACTCGACCTGAGGAACCAGCTCCTTGGGAAGTTGAGCTTGCCGAAGTGGAAGCGGCCCTTAAAGCGGCACCAGCGGTCAAAACCAACGCACAAAACAATACACCGCCAAACTCGAACGCAATGGCGAACAGCGAGCTTTCAGATGCGCTAAACGCAGTCAAGACAACCAATGCAACATGGCAGACCACTGCAAAGCCATCCAGCAACCAGCAACCAGCCACACAAAAAGAACCCGATTACATGGCGGCGCTCCATTCGCTTGCCCAAAGTGCAGCGGAACAAACTCGCCCGTCGGATATCAAGAACCAACACAGCATTCTTGAACAGCTATCCGCTCAACAAAGCCTCGGCCCTTTACTGGGAGACAATGAGCACAGTTCACGCCATAAAAAAGGCCATCCGTGGTTGTGGTTTTTTGCTTCTGTGTTCGGCATAGCGTTACTCACCTTACAAGTCGCAATGCATTTTTTTGAAGAAGGCAGTCGCTCTTCCAACTTTAGATCTCTTTACCGAACCATTTGCTCTTACTCTGGCTGCGTTCTACCAAGATTTGAAGACGTCAGTACGATCACCATTCAGCATGTGCGGATACAAAGTCACCCAACCTTACCCAACACGCTGTTGGTGAACGCCATTATCACCAACGCTAGTAATTTTTCTCAGCCAATGCCCAAAATTGCCTTAGAATTCTTTGATTTAAATGGTCAGCCTGTTGCTGCTCGACTCTTTTCACCAACCGATTATCTGCAAAAAGATTTTCTTGATATCACTTATATGCCGCCCAATACGCCAATTCATCTTGTTATACCTATACAAGATCCTGGAGCTCGCGCCGTGACTCACCAACTGAAAGCCTTTCCAGCAGACACTCGCTCCTACTAGTTTTCAGGTCTTTTCCTGCAAAGGTTTAAAAAAGGACAAAAAATAGTCAGTTTTTAGCCTGTCAAGACTTCAAAAACAGCGATTGCATAGGTATTATTCACGCCCGCTCGACGCTGTCGACGATCTTTAACATTCAATCCAGTATTCAGGAACATCATGGCATTTGCTATTGGCCCATATTGCGTTGACAAACCGGTTATTCTAGCTCCCATGGCTGGTGTAACAGATTTGCCTTTTCGCCGCCTTTGTCATGATCAAGGGGCAGGCTTAGTGGTATCAGAAATGGTTACCTCTGATGTTAGCCTGTGGAACTCGACAAAAAGCCGCCATCGTTTAATCCATGATGCGGAAGTCTCGCCGAGGTCCGTTCAGATTGCTGGCGGTGATCCCAAAATGATGGCAGAAGCCGCTCAACAAAATGTTGAGCTTGGCGCGCAAATCATTGATATCAATATGGGGTGTCCCGCCAAAAAAGTATGCAACAAAGCAGCAGGCTCCGCATTACTAAAAGATGAAGCACTCGTTCGTGAAATACTGGAATCGGTTGTAAATAGTGTGTCTGTTCCAGTCACTCTAAAAATCCGTACAGGATGGAGTCTAGATCAAAAAAACGGTCTTGCGATTGCAAAAATGGCAGAAGACATCGGCATTCAAGCCCTAGCAATCCATGGCAGAACGCGGGAATGCAAATTCCAAGGACAAGCTGAATACGACACGATTGCAGAGATTAAGCATCATTTGAGCATTCCTATTTTTGCTAATGGGGACATTAAAGACGCGCAATCAGCAAAATTTGTGAAAGATTACACCAAGGCTGATGGCATCATGATTGGTCGGGCTGCACAAGGAAGACCGTGGATTTTTCGCGAAATAAACCACTATTTAGAAACAAACGAATTGTTAACACCTCCCTCTTTATCTGAGGTGAGACAGCTTGTTATTAACCATGTGAACGCTCTACACCAATTTTATGGTGATTATTTGGGTGTGCGTATTGCACGCAAGCATGTTGGTTGGTACCTGCAAACGTTAGCGGATAACACACAATTTCGCAGCCTGTTTAACCGTATTGATAATGCGCAAGAACAGCTTGATAGATTGGAAGAGTTCTTTGTTTGCCAGTAGGCAAACGAACCTTACAGTTAATGTAATGAACATCAAAAAGAAGGGGTAGATCCCTCTTCTCTATGATAGTCAGTACACATTAATACATGGTTAGCTTTAAAAAATAGAAGGTCATTCTGTGGTAGAACAAACTCATACTCATACGTTTCAAGCCGCTTCTTCAGAGCAGTCACAAACCCTACGTGACAATGTTGAAAAAGCCCTACAAAACTATTTCGCTCATCTTGATGGGCAGCCAATAACAGACTTATATCAGTTAGTCTTAGCCGAGGTTGAGGCGCCTTTGCTAGAGTCTGTCATGAGCTACACAAAGGATAACCAAACCAAAGCATCCACCATCCTTGGGTTAAACCGAGGAACACTTCGTAAGAAGTTAAAGCAATACGGCATGCTATAAGCACAAAGAAAAAAGGGCGAATTCGCCCTTTTTTTCGTCTTACCTTCCCCTTGTTTTATTTAGTGTTAAATTAATTGCGAGAACCATGATGGCAAATCAAAATACCGTAACTCCAATCAAGCGAGCGTTAATCAGTGTTTCCGACAAAACAGGCATTGTCGAATTCGCACGTGAACTGACCGCGCAAGGCGTTGAAATTCTTTCAACCGGTGGTACTTACCGTCTTTTATTGGACAGCAACGTTAAAGCAACGGAAGTTTCTGACTACACCGGCTTCCCAGAAATGATGGATGGCCGCGTTAAAACACTACACCCTAAAGTACACGGTGGCATTCTTGGTCGTCGCGACATCGACGGCGCCATCATGAAAGAGCACGGCATCGAAGAAATCGATATGGTAGTAGTGAACCTTTATCCCTTTGAAGCAACAATCGAACGTCCGGACTGTGATCTTCCTATGGCGATTGAAAACATCGACATCGGCGGTCCGACCATGGTTCGCTCTGCAGCAAAAAACCATAAAGACGTAGCGATTGTAGTGTCTCCTTCTAGCTACGAAGCAATCTTGGCTTCTCTTAAAGCCGACGGCGGTTTGACTTACGAGCAGCGTTTTGACCTTGCAGTGAAAGCCTTCGAACACACGTCACACTATGATGGCGCGATTGCGAACTTCTTAGGCAAAAAAGTAGAAGGTGGCAGCGAAGATTTCGCTCGCACCTTTAACCTACAATTCCACAAACAAGAAGAAATGCGCTACGGTGAGAACCCACACCAAAAAGCCGCTTTTTATGTGGAAGCAAATCCTAAAGAAGCGTCTATTAGCACAGCAAAACAGATTCAAGGTAAGGCTTTGTCTTACAACAACATCGCGGACACCGATGCGGCTCTTGAGTGCGTAAAAAGCTTCGACAAGCCAGCTTGTGTTATCGTTAAGCATGCCAACCCTTGTGGCGTTGCAACTGCAGCAACACAATTTGAAGCCTACGATCTTGCTTTCCAAACAGATCCAACGTCTGCCTTTGGCGGCATCATCGCATTCAACCAAGAACTGGATGCAAAAACCGCCCAAGCCATTGTTGATCGTCAATTCGTTGAAGTCATCATTGCACCAAGTGTTAGCAAAGAAGCGGCTGACATTGTTGCTGCGAAACAAAATGTTCGCTTGCTAGAATGCGGTCAATGGTCAAAAGACAAGCCAGCTGCGCTGGATTACAAACGCGTTAACGGCGGTTTACTGGTTCAAGACCGTGACGATGGCGTGATTACTGTCGACGATCTTAAAATCGTTTCTAAACGTCAACCTAGCGAAGAAGAGCTAAAAGACTTATTGTTTGCTTGGAAAGTGGCAAAATTTGTAAAATCCAATGCGATTGTGTATGCGAAAGCAGAACAAACCATTGGCGTTGGCGCAGGCCAAATGAGCCGCGTTTACAGTGCTAAAATCGCAGGCATTAAAGCCGCTGACGAAAATCTAGAAGTAGCGGGCTCTGTTATGGCGTCTGATGCCTTCTTCCCATTCCGTGATGGCATCGATGCTGCAGCGCAAGCGGGCATTACGGCGGTTATTCAGCCTGGTGGTTCTATGCGCGATGAAGAAGTTATCGCTGCTGCTGATGAAGCAGGCATGGCTATGGTCTTCACTGGAATGCGCCACTTCCGTCATTAATAAGCCATCTCTAAGAAACTAAGGTTTCTTAGTTCGTCACCAGAGGCTGCGGCCTCTGGTTTGCAATACAAAGGATTAGATAATGAAAGTTCTTATTATTGGTAACGGTGGTCGTGAACATGCACTCGCATGGAAAACCGCTGAATCTGACCAAGTTCAAAAGGTATTCGTCGCACCTGGTAACGCAGGCTCTGCAACAGAAAACAAAGTAGAGAACGTTAACATCGGCGTAACCGATATTGCCGATCTTGTCGCTTTTGCAAAACGCGAAAACATCGATTTGACCATTGTTGGCCCAGAAGCGCCATTGGTTATTGGTGTGGTAGACGCGTTTGAAAAAGAAGGCTTGGCTATTTTTGGCCCAACGGCGGCAGCAGCACAATTAGAAGGTTCTAAAGCCTTCACCAAAGATTTTCTTGCTCGTCACAATATCCCAACGGCGGCCTATGGCAACTTCACTGAGATTGAACCAGCTGTTGCCTACATCAAGCAACACGGCGCTCCAATCGTGGTTAAAGCGGATGGTTTGGCCGCAGGCAAAGGCGTTATCTTGGCTCAAACGGAAGCCGAAGCCATTGCCGCAGTTGAAGACATGCTTCAAGGCAATGCTTTTGGTGATGCGGGCAGCCGCGTTGTGATCGAAGAATTCTTGGTCGGCGAAGAAGCCAGCTTTATCTGTATGGTCGATGGCGAAACGGTGTTACCAATGGCCACTAGCCAAGATCACAAAGCACGTGATAATGGCGATAAAGGCCCGAACACGGGCGGCATGGGCGCTTATTCTCCCGCTCCGGTTGTAACGCCTGAAATTCATGATCGCATCATGAACGAAGTGATTATGCCAACCGTCAAAGGCATGAACGCAGAAGGCAACCGCTACCGTGGTTTCTTGTATGCTGGTGTGATGATCGCTCCCGATGGCACACCCAAAACATTGGAATACAACTGCCGTTTTGGTGACCCAGAAACCCAACCTATCATGATGCGTTTGCGCTCTGATTTGGCTCAAATGTGCTTGGCTGCGGTCAATGGCAAGCTAGACACGGTTGAAGCCGATTGGGATCCTCGCGCCAGTCTAGGCGTGGTTCTTGCTGCTGGCGGCTACCCTGCTGACTACGCAAAAGGTGACGTAATCTCTGGTTTGGACACTAAACTGCCTGAAGGTCAAAAGGTATTCCAAGCTGGCACTACGTTAAAAGAGGGTCAAATTGTCACCAATGGTGGTCGCGTGCTTTGTGCGGTTGCATTGGGTAACACAGTTGCAGAAGCGCAAGCGGCTGCTTACGATGTTGTTAAGACATTGTCTTGGGACAAAGTGTACTTCCGTACCGACATTGGTCATCGTGCCATTGCACGTGAACAGAAGTAGTCTTTCTATTACTTAAGACAAACCAATTCTTAGTAAAAAGGCCTCGCATGAGGCCTTTTTTATGCTCAGCGCTGCCGCACCATGAGATATTATTTTTTCAGCTGCGCTTGTTTTTTATCTAACCAAGCCTTAAACAAACGCCCTACCTCCAAAACCAACAAACCAAATATAATACCTGCGACCCAATCAAACCCCAGAACAAAGCCCAATGTCGCGATCATTCCATAGCCATACATTAGATTTGTCCGTGTAGCAGGCTTGGATTGTCTGGCAAACCAAGTTACGGCCAACAGCAGTAAACTAAACCAAACGTAATATTCCACCAAAATTGGATATAGCATTCCATCCCCTATCTAGTTAATAATGATAGCCTACATAAAAAGAGCCTGGGCTAATGTTTTGTTTTATCAATTAATTTTACTATTTTTACTCAGCATCTCCAACATAGCTTGGGGTTCAAATACGATTGCCATCATTGATGACACAAACAGTGTGTTCAATATTGGCAAGAGTGGCACTTATTTTATTGATACTGATAAAAGCCTTTCGTTCGATACAATTTCATCGGATTTATACGCGAATCGTTTTCGCCCACTTAACCGCAACTATCTGCAGTTTGGATTGGTCGATGGTAACGTTTGGATACGCACAGACATTGCCATTCGGACCACTACCAACATGCCAATTTTGCTGGAAATAAACACTCCCAGACTTCAATACCTTGATATTTACCTGCCTAATTTATATGAAAATCAGGTTCAAGCGGAACTCGGTGGCGCACGCCCTTACAACAACCGCCCCATTAAAGCACCGCACTATGTGTTCAACATCCCGGCGAACTCACCACCTGTTTTCACCTTGTACTTGAAGCTGTCCTCTGATTTGCCCATCAACGCTAAAATAGAACTCAAAACACTGTCGCAAATGAGCCTAGACGCTCAAAAAAACCTAACCTTTACCGGTCTGTTAATCGGCATACTAATCACGCTATTTGTTTGCAATGTGTTCTTTTTTATCAAAACATCCCATGCCATGTATTTAATTTACAGCGGCCTACTCGTCGGTATTGCCGTTTTACATCTCTCTCTTCATGACCAGATATCGGCTTTTTTTCCAGAACAAATCAACATTCAAGAACGCGTCTATAATCTGGCAGCATTGTCGTGTTTGTGTGCAATTGTGTTTTTCTCTCGCCTTTACATAGATACAAAGAATTATCTGCCTAAAATAGACAAAGCACTGCTTACTGTCGGTTCCATTAACGCCTTATTTGCGGTTGTTTTCACACTTTCACCAGAGCAAATAAACATCACGATATTGTCCTCTATGGTGGTGATTACGCTTACTCTACTGACCGTTCACGCTGTGGCGGCTTTTATCTATAAAGTGCCCTTTTCTGGGTATTATTTGATTGCCCGTTTAACATTACTCACTGGGCATTTTGCATGGATCCTGTCTGTTTATGGCATCCTCCCAAGCGCCCTCCTATTTGAGTGGGGACTAACCATCACCATTATCATTGAGGCCATGATTCATTTTACTGGGATCATTGCGCAAACAACGCCTTTGTTACAACGTCATGCTCGCAGAAACAAGCACTCTCAAACCGAAATTGCGGACCTTTTATCGGATCTGTCCAGCCGTTTACGTCGCCAAGTCAATATCATTGGTGGAGGACTCACACATCTTGAACAAGCTGCCACCTCAAACGATACCAGACTGTTCTTATCCAGCAGCTTGACTGCCAATAATAATTTAAAAAATTTAATTGAGCGCATTGACCTCCTTAACGACGTCAAAGAAAACACATCGCCAGAACAGCCTTATCCGATTTCACTCAACCAAGTAATCGATAATGCCTACAACAATGTTCAACGCCTAGATCAAGACAATGCCCTAATAGAAATCAACAGCAACAAAACAGAGCATGTTGAAATACTGCAACATGCCTCGATTTTGCAGCACCTCATTGAAAGCCTTGCCCAAGAGTTCAAACACTTTACCGATCAGGTGCTCACTCTCGATATCACCCGACACGAGATGAATCGAGAAGGCATCACATTATTGGAACTCAGTTGCTACCCTCTTCCTAAACGCGTTCACACCAGCACAGCAAGCTTTGACCTTGGCATGCACTACATCACCCTGCTTATTCAACACTTAGAAGGTGAAATGCAGATAACCGAATGCAACCATTATCGTCGCATTGATATTCAGTTGCCTATACGCGCCCATATTCGTCCAACAAACAGCGACATCGGCCAACAACATCACTTTGATATTATCCTTTTTGGACAAACAGACCATGACTTACAAAAAGCCCTCACACTGCTGCAAAGCCATATCAATAAAATAGAGCACTTCACCACTCTAGAGAGCTTATTAGATTATTTAGAGCTGCCAGACAAAAGAGAATCGGGGTCCATTATCCTAGTATTCGACAACGGGGGCCACATTCCCCATGTCACACAACAGAGACTCCTTCCTCTGATGCGCCATGAAGATCAGTGCTTGCTCATCAGTAACAATGTTAAAATGTCATTGGATTACGCGAAGAAGCTTGGTTTTGATGAATTAATAGCCTGCTCAGAATTAGAGCATCAATTAGAACAAAGAATATCCCGTCTGATACAAAAGGGCGACAGGCTAAGAAATACATCCTTGTCACGGATCAAGTCTTTGCGCAAAACACCTTGAAGCAATACCTCTAACCTTGAATAATATGAATGAAAGGAGATGATATGGACTGTTTATTTTGCAAAATAGTGAACCGAGAGATACCGGCGACCGTTTTATACGAGGACGATGATGTGGTGGCTTTTGAAGACATCATGCCTCAAGCGCCCACGCATTTCCTCGTCATCCCGAAACGTCATATAAGCACCCTAAATGATTTAACCGATGCCGATGCTGCAGTAGTAGGGAAACTGCCTGTCACAGCGGCCAAGATAGCAAAACAAAAAGGCATCCATGATGCTGGCTATCGTGTGGTAATGAACTGCAATGAGATGGGTGGACAAACCGTTTATCATATTCATATGCATGTACTGGGTGGCCGCGCCATGACTTGGCCTCCAGGTTAAGCAAGAGGAAATACAATGATCTCTTTTTTAGACAAAGCCGTATTACAGTTTGATCGTGCGCTACAAACACTTGTGCCCCATGCGGCCAGAGCATCACGCCCTTCTCCGGCAACGTCGTTCGAAGAAGGCCTACTAGACCAGTCTGAGCGCAAACATGCATCAGGGCTGATGCGCATTAACCATACGGGAGAAGTCTGTGCACAAGCACTGTACGCAGGACAAGCCACAACGGCAAAGCTTGCGACTGTCCGAGAAGAAATGGAACATGCTGCAGATGAGGAGATCGACCACCTAGTCTGGTGTGAACAACGACTTTATGAGCTTGGTAGCAGGCCCAGCCTTTTAAACCCATTATTTTATGGCGCGTCCTTTTTTATTGGAGCGGGGGCAGGATTGATCAGTGATAAATTGAGCTTGGGCTTTGTTGCCGCAACAGAAGATCAAGTTTGCGTTCACCTTGAAAAACACATGGCAGCTTTGCCCATACAAGATGAAAAGAGTAAAGCCGTGTTGGCACAAATGCACACGGATGAAGCCAAACACAAAGCAATGGCCCTTGCCGCAGGCGGATATGAGTTTCCTAAGCCTATTATGGCGATCATGACACAAGTATCCAAAGTCATGACCACAACAACTTATCGGATTTAATCATGAACAGAGATCTTCATTCTATTCGACGCGACTATCAGTTCGATGACCTTCTAGAAGAACATGCCGGAAATGATCCACTTAGCTTGTTTGATAATTGGCTCGAAAAAGCCATAGAAGCCTGCCCTGATGACCCAACGGCTATGGTCTTGAGTACGGTGGATGGCGACGGCTGGCCACATTCACGTGTGGTATTGTTAAAACAACGCAATGATTTAGGCTTTTCTTTTTTCACCAATTACGACAGTGAAAAAGGCCAACAACTAGCCCATAACAACAAAGCCAGTATGACTTTTTTTTGGCCGGCATTATCGCGCCAAATTCGAATAGAAGGTCGTGTTGAAAAAGTCGCTCGTCACGTCTCAGAAACCTATTTTGCCAGCCGTCCTCGAGGCAGCCAACTCGCCGCCAGAACATCGAAGCAAAGCACTGTTATTGCCAATCGCGACGCCTTGCAAGCCGCTTTTAACCAAGAAGAACAAGCCTTTGACGGTCAAGACGTGCCCTGCCCCGAAAACTGGGGTGGCTATGTATTAACCCCTAATTTCATTGAGTTTTGGCAAGGTAGACCGAGTCGTCTTCACGATAGAATCTGCTTCACGCAAAAAGACAATCGCTGGATCATTACGCGAAAAGCTCCATAGCCATTAATGGTCTTTTGCTCATCAAAATAACACGCATTCAAAGCAGGAGACGGAAGGTTAGGCTGATCCTCTCCTCTTTAATGCGTTTTCTAATCGGCAAAGAGTGCTGCCACAGTACTTGCGTCGATGCCGACATCACCAACCAGCTTTTATCTTCTAATTCAACACTGTGCTTAATGTGATGATTGGCTTTCAAGCGAAATAGAAATGGCCGCTGAGCGCCTAGACTGAGCATGGCCACAACAGGTGCAGGACCCAATGACTTTTCATCATCGGCATGCCACCCCATGTATTCTTCGCCATTTTGATACCAATTCAATAACACAGCATTAAAAGACTGCTGTGCAAGCGATTCAGCCTCTTCTTTGAGCGGTAGCAACCATTCAGGCCACCCCGTGCCCAGATGATCCTTTCCAGAATAGCGATAACACACGCCAGCGTTCGCAACGAAAGCGACCTGACGCGGCACTTGAATAGAGCGGCCAAACATAAGCAGACTCTCCCGCTTCCATGGCAATCCCACCTTAAGTTGCGACAATAAGTGCTGTAAACTTGAGCTAGAAAATGAGTATCGGTATGATGGTTGAACTTCTACCCCATTATTTACCTTGGACCTCAATGCAAACCTCTCCTGTTTTTGAAGCAACCAAACGCAGTGCATTTTTAGACGTTTATCGCGGCTCTGCTGTCTTACTAATGATAATATTTCATTTCTGTTGGGATTTACGCAATTTTGGTTTCATCGAATTTTCCACCTATGACCCGTTTTGGGTATATTTTCGTAGCCTAATCCTCACCCTGTTTCTCTCCGCCGTTGGCTGGTCTACCTACATAGGACTGAGTAAGTCTAATAAATCCTCCTTCTGGAAACGCGATATCAAGCTGTTTATTTCCGCAGGGGCCATTTCATTTGCGACTTACCTAGCTATGCCGAATCAATGGATTTATTTCGGTATTCTGCATTTTATTTTTGTCGCCTCTCTCCTCGTAAGACCCGTCGCCAAATGGCCAATTGCTTGCGCGGTTCTGGGCATACTCATCATAATGATCTACCACTTAACGCCATGGCTGCATTTCCCTAATGCGTTCTCTACCATCACGCACTATGTTTCACTACCCGATAGAACGCTAGACATTGTTTTTCCATTTCCATGGATTGGCGTTGTCTTTATTGGACCACTCTTAGGCTATTTACATTGGCAGCAATGCCCAACACCCAACCATGCCGTCACTCGCGTACTCGCTTTTATGGGGCGTTACGCCCTCCCTATTTATCTCAGCCACCAGATTATTTTATTTGGTCTTGTAGCGGCGTTCAAAATGGTGCTTTTGCAATTTTCTTGATCACTTTTCGCGCATGCCAAACTATTCAACTTCATACTGAAAAAATAGATGAAATTTGATTTTATGGCCTTGCCAATTGCTAACTTTACGCTTCTTCTGGCAAACAAAGTAAGTGACCACTTAGTCATTATTTGTTTCTGATTTTAGAGTTTTTTTCAAGCCTTGATTTTCAACTCAATGCGCACTATTGTTCGTGGCAAATCATTAGCAAAATACTACATATAGTGTGTCAGATAAAAACCACACACTATATAGAGTAGTTTATCTCTTTTTTACAATGCACTAATGGGAAGTTAAGGCATGAGCACTCTCACAGTTACTAAGCGTAACGGGTCGACCGAAAACATCAACCTAGAAAAGATCCATAAAGTCATCGCCTGGGCGGCCGAAGGTCTAGAAAATGTCTCTGTATCCCAAGTGGAATTAAAGGCACGAATCCAATTTTTTGAAGGCATTCGTACTACGGACATTCATGAAACCTTGATCAAGTCTGCTGCCGATTTAATTTCTGAGCATACACCAGACTACCAATACCTTGCTGCGCGTTTAGCTATTTTTCATTTGCGTAAAAAAGCCTTTGGCAATTTTGAACCGCCACATCTTTATGCACATGTAAAAAACCTAGTCCAACAAAAGCGCTATGACTCACATCTGCTTGAAGATTACTCTGAAGACGACTTCAATCAAATGCATGACTTCATAGATCACTCACGTGATATGAACTTTTCATACGCAGCGGTTAAACAGCTTGAAGGCAAATATTTAGTACAAAACCGAGTAACGGGTGCCATCTACGAAAGCCCTCAGTTCATTTACATACTGGTTGCCGCTTGTTTGTTCGCAGGCTATGACAAGCACGAACGCTTAAACTTGATCCGTCGTTTTTATGATGCTGTCTCTAAGTTCAAGATTTCATTGCCAACGCCTATCATGTCCGGCATTCGTACACCGACTCGTCAGTTCAGTAGTTGTGTATTGATTGAATGTGGTGATTCATTAGATTCTATCAACGCAACATCAAGTGCTATCGTAAAATACGTCAGTCAGCGCGCTGGTATTGGCGTGAACGCGGGTGCTATTCGTGCTCTAGGCAGCCCGATTCGCGGTGGTGAAGCGTTTCACACTGGCTGCATCCCATTCTACAAACACTTCCAAACAGCCGTGAAAAGCTGTTCACAGGGTGGTGTTCGTGGTGGCGCAGCGACTGTATTCTACCCAATTTGGCACCTTGAAGTTGAAAGCCTATTGGTTCTCAAAAACAACCGTGGTGTTGAAGAAAACCGTGTTCGTCACTTGGATTACGGTGTTCAATTTAACCGTTTGATGTACCAACGTTTGATCAAAGGCGGCAACATCACTTTGTTTAGCCCATCAGACGTACCAGGTTTATACGATGCGTTCTTTGCTGACCAAGAAGAGTTTGATCGCCTATACACCCTGTATGAGCAAGATACCTCTATCCGCAAGCAAACGATTAAAGCAACGGAGCTATTCACGCTGTTTGCTTCTGAGCGTGCCAGTACCGGCCGTATTTACCTACAGAACGTGGATCACTGTAATACGCACAGTCCGTTTGATCCTAAAGTTGCACCGGTTAAACAAAGTAACTTGTGTTTGGAAATCGCCCTTCCAACTAAGCCACTGAATAGCATTGATGATAAAGAAGGCGAAATCGCCCTTTGTACTCTATCTGCATTTAACCTAGGTGCGCTTGAGAATCTAGATGAACTAGAAGAGCTGGCAGAACTTATTGTGCGTGCGCTAGACAGCTTGTTGGATTACCAAAACTACCCAATCCCAGCGGCACAACGTGCTACTGAATTGCGTCGTACCTTGGGTGTGGGCGTTATCAACTACGCCTACTACTTGGCGAAAAATGGCGTAAAATACTCTGACGGCAGCGCCAATGAGCTAACACACAAAACTTTTGAAGCGATTCAATATTTCTTATTGAAAGCGTCTAACAAGTTAGCCAAAGAATTCGGCCCCTGCTTGGCATTCAACGAAACGACTTACTCTAAAGGCATTTTGCCAATCGATTCTTACAAAAAAGAAATCGACAATATCGTTTCCAACGAACTGTTCTACGATTGGGAAACCTTGCGCACTGAGATCGTGACTCATGGCTTACGTAACTCAACACTAACAGCATTGATGCCATCTGAGACCTCTTCCCAGATCAGCAACGCAACGAACGGCATCGAGCCACCTCGTGGTTTTGTTTCTGTTAAAGCCAGTAAAGACGGTATTTTGAAACAAGTGGTACCTGAGTTTGAACGCTTGAAAGAAAATTATGAGTTATTGTGGACCATCCCCTCAAACGATGGTTACTTACAATTAGTGGGTATCATGCAGAAGTTTGTTGACCAAGCAATCTCTGCAAATACAAACTATGACCCACAAAAATTCGAATCACAAAAAGTGCCTATGAAGGTGATTTTGAAAGACCTACTGACGGCCTACAAACTGGGCGTCAAAACCTTGTACTATCATAATACGCGTGATGGTGCCGACGACAAACAAGAAGACATGGACGATTGCGCTGGCGGTGCTTGCAAAATCTAACCCATTCGTCGTCGTACAAAACTTTTTTGCACGATAGACAAGCAAAGCCTCATCCAAATGAGGCTTTGCTACGTTTATTGCTTTAATGACACATCCAAATCTATTAATAACTAAGGCATTTTTATTTTGAAAATGTCTGACGCTTTGAGGAATACCCTGAGACATGAGTTACTCGACTTTCAACCGTAAGCACTTCGATAGTATGAAAGAACCTATGTTCTTTGGCGAAAATGTTAACGTTGCTCGTTATGACCAACAAAAACATCCTATTTTTGAAAAGCTGATTGAAAAGCAGTTGTCTTTCTTTTGGCGTCCCGAAGAAGTGGATCTTTCAACCGATCGCAAAGATTTCCAACGACTTGAAGAACACGAGCAACACATTTTTTTGAGCAACCTGAAGTATCAAACTTTACTTGATAGCGTACAAGGTAGATCACCAAACATAGCACTGCTGCCAATCGTTTCTTTGCCAGAATTAGAAACCTGGATCGAAACTTGGTCATTTAGTGAGACGATTCACAGCCGTTCATACACACACATTATTCGAAATATTGTTAACGATCCCACCAAGATTTTTGACGATATTGTTACCAATGAAGAAATCACCAAACGCGCTGACAGTGTGTCCATTTATTATGACCGTCTTATTGAGATGGTGAACCTTTACAACACCATGGGCATGGGAACCTTTAACGTACCAGGCAAGGGTGACATTGAAATATCCATGCCTAAGCTTAAAAAGGCTTTGTATCTCACGATAGCGTCTGTCAACGTATTGGAAGCCATTCGCTTCTACGTGAGCTTTGCCTGTAGCTTCGCCTTTGCGGAACGTACGCTCATGGAAGGCAATGCGAAAATCATCAAGCTGATTGCCCGCGACGAAGCCCTACACTTAACCGGTACTCAACATATGTTGAACCTGATGGCTTCTGGCAAAGACGATCCAGAAATGGCTGAAATTGCAGCAGAATGCCAAAACGAAGTCCGTCAGATTTTTATTGAAGCCGCTGAGCAAGAGAAAGAATGGGCCACTTACCTATTCAAAGATGGTTCAATGATTGGTTTGAACGCACAAATATTAGGACAGTATGTTGAATACATTACCAACGTACGCATGCAAGCCGTGGGTCTAGAAACCTGCTTTGCGACCAAGCACAACCCTATTCCTTGGATCAATGCTTGGCTAGTCAGTGACAATGTGCAAGTTGCTCCACAAGAAGCAGAAATCAGTTCTTATCTGGTTGGTCAAACAGACAATAACTTAGACGATTCAGATTTCGATGACTTTGATCTCTAAATCAACAAATCCTACAAAAAACGATAAAGTTCATCGGGTCTTATTGGGAAAGAAGCAGATTCTGGTAACAGAAGATGAGCCTTTGCTGATACAGCTAGAACGTGCTGGTATTCATGTGGAATACCAGTGCCGTGAAGGCTATTGCTCTTCTTGCTCTATCAAACTCTTATGGGGTCATGTCAGTTACCCTTTTGAACCTTTAGCTTGGGTACAAAGCGGCTATTTGTTGGCCTGCTGTGCGATTGTCAAAAGTGATATTGAAATCGCCTTTTTTGACTAACAAACTCCCCAAAGCCTATCACTAACACAATGTTCGGTAACCTGCATAAATTCGGGTTGCCGTCGTGATCCAACATATCACACCAAACCCATACGCCATGACGGCGAAGTAACTAGGCAGCAAACAAATCAATACGAGAAACGCGATGGTTTCTGTGCCTTCCGCCAACCCACCCAAGAAATAAAGAGATTTACGTCCGTATTCTAAACGCTCTATTTTTCTCTTTTCCGCCATGATGGCAAATGCCAGAAAGCTGCTTCCTGTTCCCATAAACGAAAAAATCAAAAAGCTCGCTGCTAACGCATTGTCTACCGGATTCATCAAAGCAAAGCCAAAAATGACCGCCGAATAAAAAATGAAATCCAGAGTGATGTCTAAGTAACCGCCCAAATCCGTTGGTCCCTGCACTCGAGCGACAGCGCCATCCAATCCATCGAGTAACCGATTCACCACCACCAGCACCAAAGCTAAGGAAGTATGGCCACAATATAAGGCGGGTAACGTCATCATACCGATAGCAAAGCCAAACACAGTGATCCAGTTGGCTTTCATCCCCAATTTATCAATCATCACAGCGGTTAAATGCAAAGGACGCTTCAAATTACGAATAAAAAATGTATCAAACATTTAAACAACTACCTTGATTCTTTAGGGACGAAACTTTCAAAGACTTGTTACAATACAGGCAAAGCGGCATTTAGTCGCGCCTCTACTTTTTCACACTGCTGCATGATAAGGCTTCTATGATACACGCAAAACAATACGGCTCATCAGGCCCCAATCTTATTGTCATTCACGGCTTATTCGGCAACGCTGACAACTGGCACTCGATTGCACAAGCCTTAGCCGAGCAATTCACAGTGTACTGTATTGACCTACCCAATCATGGCCAATCAGCCGCCATGACAAACGCCACTTACCCCAACATGGCAGAAGCCGTCCTGAACTGGGCATCTCTTAATCACCTTGATACCTTTCATTTGCTTGGTCATTCAATGGGCGGAAAAGTTGCGATGCAAATGGCGTCCATAGCGCCCTCTACTATGATCAGCAAACTGATTGTGGTGGACATTGCTCCGGTTGATTACCAACCAAGCCACACGCGTATTTTAGAAGGCTTAATGATGATTGATGCCACACAACCCGCATCAAGAAAAGAAGCCGATACGATATTAAGTCAATATGAATCCAACTTAGCTGTCAGACAATTTTTATTAAAAAATCTGCAACGAAGTGAACACGGCTTCAAACTCGCACTTTCGGTAAAAAACATAGCGGATAGCTATTCGACAATCCTGCAAAAGCCAATCATTGAAAACGCAATAGACACGCCCACCTTGTTTATAAAAGGAGAGAACTCAGACTACATAATCGCAGACTATCAATCTGCTATTACGACCGTTTTTCCCCAGGCAAGTTTCAAAATACTCTCTGGCACTGGGCATTGGTTGCACGCTGAAAAACCGCTTCCGTTCACAGCGTTAGTAAAGCGTTTTTTAGCCTGATCAGTCGCACCCAGTCTCAGAGCAGAGACCATACCTATCTTGCAAAAATGAAGCGGATGGCGGCACCACGCCATGCGCTTTAATAAGATAAGGATTAAAACTCACTCTTAAAGTTTCAGGGTATTGTGCTTCGAGCAGTACTTCTTTTGTCTGCCACATCACAATCCGCTCTGCTAACGCCTGCAACTTAGCCTCGGTGTTGGAATATATCGCAAATAAAGCCCCTGCACGAACAAAGGCAAAAGAAGGCCCTATCATGACTTGCTGCTTATGAAAAAGTAATTTGAGAATATCTTGTGCGACACCATCTCGATACAATTCTGTATCCACTAATGAGAAGATCATCATTGATTCGTCCAGAACAAAATTCACCGACTTTAAGACAGAAAGACGATCTGTCTCAGTCTTTAAAAACTGAAACTCAAAACCATACTGCTCAGCCTGACGCGACATCGCCTGCTCATCGACTTGAAGGTGTTGGCTGTATATCACTGCCAATGGCTTTTTATCAAACCAAATAGCCTCCAACAGCGCCAAGCGCTTTTCTATAGGCGCACCAGAAAATACGGCGCTGCTGGGAATAGAACACTGTGGACGTATTTTTAAATACTCTTCCTTACCAATAAACACCGCCATTACCACGCCTTTTGAATCCGATTCACACACCTGACGAAAACTGTCCACTCCAACAGAAATCAAGATATCATCGTCTTTTATATAGGCGGCATTTTGTTGAAACAAAGAGCGGCGCACTGGCAGTAAAGTCATGTCAGGCGGCAAAAGTTTGCTCAATTGGAACGTCAAAGAACGTACCGAACTTTCTTCAATATCGTGTATTACATAAGCCGCTGCCCACCCATTAATGGAAGACAACAGCAAAAACACAATAAACAAAATCCTTTTCACGTTTTCACTAATCCAGTTCAAAAAGTAACATTGGTAAAGACATAAGCAAAAGCGTCTTCAGTCAAATTATTATGTCTTGAAACAAGCGCGTTATCATCAAGGCGCGCTTCCATCCCAACGCCCATAGTGGCTTTAGAGTATCCACCCAAAGCAAACTTATACGATAACCATGAGTTTATGAATTCATAGTCTCTTCCCGCCAGCTCTTTGCCATACCAATAATAGCCGTTAATCGCCAGTCTATCCGTCAATGGCATACTGCCAAAAAAGGACATCATTATTGGCGTCGTAGACTCTTTAAGTTTTACATTATCTGTTTTAGTGTCTTGATAAGCGTAAGTGAAACGTGTGATGGCACCAGACTGAAAACGCCAATCCAATTCCAGCTCAGCACCATTAATAATCACATCTTCAACTACACCCTCTTCAACTGGGCTATCAGCAACATAGGCCGTAAATAGCTTTTTGCTTAACACCATATCCCGCACTTTATCATGATATAGCCTGATGTCCGTAGATAGGCCTTGGTTTGGCCAATAATGATAATAGCCTATTTCATAGGAAGTGATTTTCTCTTCTTTTTCACCATTCACTGCATAAGTTGTGGGCGATACTTCGCCGCTGGATAAAACATAGTGCCATTTGAAATATTGGTCTGCTAAATCAGGAGTACGAACGGCCTTAGAGACATTAAAACGCAGAGACTCTTGTTCCGATAGTTTATAGGTCGCACCGAATGTAGGAGATAAAAAACTCCCTCCCATTTGACTGCGTTCAAACATGGCACCTGTATTCACTATCCAGTGGTCACTGGCTCGATATTCCATATTACTGGAAAGCCGAAACACCTCGTCACTTGCTTCACCGGATAAATAATGCTCTGAATCGGCTTTATCCCAGCGGTAACCAACGACCGAAATCAAACGGAGACTTTTTGAAGCTTCCCACGTGCTTTGTAGTTCGAGATCGTGGCGAGTCTCCAATAAATCGATCTCCGAAGAAGCGTATACAGGTACTCCATTCGAGTCGCCAAATAGTAGTTTATAAAATGACGGGCTTAATACCGCTTGATGCTCTTCCACCATGTCAGATTGATCATAATAATACTGTACCTTTATTTCATGATCAGCTGAGACTTGCTGGCGATAGCTGACTTTAATATGTTCACGATCCACCAAACGGGTTGGCTTATTAATATCATAAGAGCCTGTGGCAGAATCCGATTCGTACTCTGCTGGCTCCACCTTATCGTTTAAATGACTCGCCCCTATGTCTAAATCAAAAGAACGATTCGACATTTCTTTTTGTATGACCAGATTTCCCATGGAAGCATGATGACCATCGTGCCTATCATTACCCTCAAAATCTGTATCAAAACCATGAACCGCGTTGGTCGAAGCGGAAGCGCGATAACTCCAATCCCTATTTAAACCACTGTGTTGACCGTAGAGCCGATAATCCCCACGAGAACCAGAATACGCGGTAATGCTGTTTCCTAAGGTCTCTAAAGGGGATCGAGTGATGATGTTAACAACAGCAAAAAAGGAGTTAATGCCATAACTGGCCGCATTGGGGCCACGGTTGATTTCTACCCGAGCAACATCTTCTATATTCAATGGCAAAGTCGCCCATTCCACACGGGCCAATCCAGTACTGTAAACAGAACGACCATTGACTAACACCTGAATACGACGATATTGATCCAGTTGCGTGCCGTGATAAGACGCAATTTTTTGACTAGAACTTTTATAAGGCACCACAGAAAAACCTGGCACGAATTGCAGTAAATCTTCCACATATTGCATGTTTATACGACGAATAAACTCGCCATCCAATACAGACAAAGAGGAAGAAACATCGACTCTAGGTTGCGGTATTTTCGATGGCGTTACCACCACAGGAATGGTGTTTAAAAAAGTATCGTATGTTGTAACATCAGCCAGTTCGGCCACCAAAAGAGAATCTTTCGCTTCGGCACTCACTGTCATATTGATACACAAAAAGAAAAAACCGCCGATCCATCGCTTCATAACGTCTATTTCAGCCTATAATCATCAGCAAGATAGGTTCCTAATACCCGTACTTCCTCAGAGAAGAAGCGTAATTCCTCAATGGCCGCCTGCATCGAGGAAGATTGAAAATGGGCTTCAACATCGACATAAAATTGGGTCGCAGTAAAATGCCCATTTACCATGTAACTTTCGAGTTTCAGCATATTAATCCCTTGCGTCGCAAAGCCGCCCATGGCCTTGTAAAGTGCGGCTGGAATATTACGAACACGAAACATAAAAGAGGTGATATAAGTCTGCCCTTCTTCATAAACGGGCATTTTTTGCTGGCGTGAAAAGACTAAAAAACGCGTTGTGTTGCCAACTGAATCATTAAAATAGCTTTTCAGTACTTTCAAACCATACAGCTCTGCTGCCAACTCCGATGAAATAACCGCTAAACCAGGTTCTTCAAATTCTGCAATGTGCTTAGCCGCCCCCGCCGTATCGTACATAGCTTGGCTTTTTACCCCTAACGCCTTAATGTTACCGTCACATTGAGCCAAGGCTTGTGGGTGACTACCGATACGTGTAATTTGCTCTATGGTCATCGAGTGTCGTGCTATAAGACAATGGTTTACGGGTTCAAAATGCTCTTTTACAACATAGAGCTGAGTCCGTTTTAGTTCTCGATATATTTCCTCAACCCGCCCTGCAGTAGAATTTTCCACTGGAATCATGGCGTAATACGCATCGCCTCGCTCGACCATTTGTAACGCATCTACAAACGTCGCGCAATTAACGCTGGTCCAATCGGGAAAGGTATGTTTACACGCTAAGTGAGAGTAGGCACCAGGCTCACCCTGATAAGCAACAATCTGTGTCGCATCCAGTGTTAAATGTTGGTCAGGCATAATAAAACAAGCTCTATCGTATATTTCTTTTAGATTAACAAATAGGCGCTACTATATACACAAAAATGACGCTAACCTATTCCTCTCTAATCCACTGAAAAATTATCTGATTAACAATGATGAGAAAAGCATTCGTTCTACTGGTAAAAGGCTATCAGTTTTTTATTAGTCCATTACTGGGAAATAACTGTCGTTTTTATCCGAGTTGCTCTCAATACATGATTCAAGCAATTGAAAAATTTGGCGTTATAAAAGGCGTGTATCTTGGCTTAAAACGATTATCTAAATGTCATCCATGGCACGAAGGTGGTATTGACCCTGTTCCCTCATGCCAGTGTGATAAAGAAAAAACCAAAAAAAGAGAAGAAAAAAATTAACTCTGTATCGACGTCATTTGCAATTTTAGGTCACTGGCAACCAACACGGCTTGCGTTCTATTATTAATTTCCAGTTTACGAAAAATCGCCGTGATATGAGCTTTGACTGTCGCTTCCGAAATTGATAACTCATAGGCTATTTGTTTGTTTAACAAGCCTTCATGTAGATAGCAAAGCACTTTATATTGCTGAGGCGTGAGTTCGGCGACTTTATTTTGCATCGACAAATCGGGCTTTGGTTGATCCAAAACCGCTTGCCTAAGATCGTCTGGTAACCAGATATCTCCCGCTAAAATAGCATGAATGGCACGCACATAGGTCGCAGGTTCACTGGTCTTGGGGATAAACCCAAGTGCGCCAGCATCAATGACTTTTGCCACCATGATACTGTCTTCGCTGCCGGAAATAACCGCTACAGGAACATCCGGAAAGTCTTTACGGATACGAACCAAACCATATAAATCACCGCTACCGGGCATATTCAAATCCAGCAGCAACAAATCAAGATCGTTTACATTCTGTAGACAGTGCAAAGTGGAATCCAAATCATGAGATTCCACTATAACAATTCCCTCCATTTCTGCCCGTAGCGCACCCGATAGCGCACTACGGAACAGAGGATGATCATCCGCGATAACAAGTGAAATCACTGTGTGTCCTTTTTAAATATGTAGACTTTCACACATTTAAACGGTTTTCGATTAAATCATCAACCACACTTGGATCAGCGAGTGTACTGGTATCGCCAAGTTGATCATGTTCATTGGCCGCAATTTTTCTTAAAATGCGTCGCATAATCTTGCCAGAGCGCGTTTTTGGTAGTCCCTTGCTTGCCCATTGAATCAAATCTGGCGTTGCAATAGGACCAATTTCTTGACGCACAAACTGCTTCAAAGACTTCGTTAGTTCTTCGTCCGGTACGACCCCCGCAACGGCACTTACATACACATAAATACCTTGACCTTTAATGTCGTGAGGGTAGCCAACAATAGCCGCTTCAGCAACAGCAGGATGCGCCACCAAAGCACTTTCTATCTCAGCGGTTCCCAAACGGTGACCTGACACATTCAGCACGTCGTCCATACGTCCTGTGATCCAATAATGCCCATCCGCGTCTCTTGAGGCACCGTCACCAGTAAAGTACATGCCTTCGAACGTACTAAAATATGTCTGCTCAAAACGATCATGGTCGCCGTATACCGTCCGCGCTTGACCCGGCCAAGAGTCCGTAATCACCAAGCCACCATCGACTTGAACACCTTGTTCATTAAGCAAAACGCCTTGCGCATCGACCAAAGCGGGCAACACACCGTATAAAGGACCCGTACAAGATCCTGGCTTTATATCAGCCTGTACGATGCGGGGCGACATCATCATGCCACCTGTTTCTGTTTGCCACCAAGTATCGACTATTGGACAAGAGGATTTGCCAATTTCACTGTAGTACCAAGACCACGCTTCTGGGTTAATAGGCTCACCAACACTGCCCAGTACGCGCAATGAGTCACGATGACTTGAACGAGTCGCTTCATCCCCTTTTGCCATCAAAGCACGAATCGCCGTTGGAGCCGTATATAAAATGGTCACACCAAATTTGTCTACAACCCGACCAATTCGTCCAGAGTCCGGATAAGTTGGCACCCCTTCAAACAAAATACTGGTTGCACCATTCGCCAATGGCCCGTAAACCATGTAGCTGTGCCCCGTAATCCAACCAACATCCGCCGCACACCAATAAATGTCATCCGGTTTGAGGTCAAATACCAACTCGTGAGTTAAAGACGCATAAACCAAGTAACCGCCCGTTGTGTGTACCACGCCTTTTGGCTTACCAGTTGAACCCGATGTGTAAAGGATAAAAAGCGGATCTTCCGCCTTCATGGGTTCGGCTGGGCACTGAGTACTTTCATTTTCAACTTCTGCGGCCCAATCCAAATCTCTTCCTTCAAACCAAGGCACGTCTTTTTGGGTATAACGATACACTACAACGGCTTCAACTGATGGACAGGCGTTATTACTCAGAGCCATATCAACATTGTGTTTAAGAGGAATCGTATTGCCGGCTCGTCGTCCTTCATCAGCGGTAATCACCAACTTCACTTCGCAATCGTTGAGCCGATCAGCAATAGCATGTGCTGAAAAACCACCAAAAATAACCGAATGGATTGCACCAATCCTAGCGCACGCTAGCATAGCGTATACCGCCTGAGGAATCATCGGCATGTAAATAGCCACGCGGTCACCTTTATTGACGCCTTGACGCTTTAAAAGATTGGCTAAACGGCCGACTTCATCGTGCAATGTTTGATAAGTAATCGCTGTTTTAGCATCACTTTCTTTATCGCCTTCACAGTAATACGCAACTTTATCCGCTGAACTGGCCAAATGGCGATCAATACAATTGTAAGCCACATTGAGTTCACCATCCTCAAACCATTTAATGCTTACTTGGCCGCGTTTAAAGGAGGTATTTTTGACTTTAGTATAAGGTGAGAACCAATCCAAACGCTTTCCTTCTCGACCCCAAAACTGATCTGGGTTTTCAATCGACTCCTGATAGCGTTTTTCAAATTCTGCTTGACTCACATTGGCATTTTTTGCCGCCTCATTTGAGGTTGCGCTATATGATGACTTCATAACCCGCTCCATTGTTAAATTTGTTATTCGGATGCTGAACTACTATAACCTGCCAATCATGGCAATCTATTCCACTTTAGTCTTATGCCAAAAAGAGCATCATGTGAGCCGCCCAGCCTTTACAAAAAATGGCAAACGCACTTCTTGTTTTTTACTCGGCTCTGACCAAGCATCACGAATGATAGGCGATGCATTGACTAAAAATTCTTCACCCTGCTCTTGGATACGCAATTGAGAAGCAGACCAAGTGCGAATAAAATCCAAGGTCTGAGTGACGGTCCAGTGACAACTTAACTCAAACTCAGGCACCTCTATTAGTGCAAAAGGAAATTGAATATCCCGATACTGATTCCATAACAAACGGCTTTGAGGTGGCCAGTAAGCCGCCAAATGCGGCAAAACAGACTCCGCAATGGCTTTGTCCTCAGCTTCCCCGACTTGTAACCAGTTATATCCCCAGCAAACGAACATGCCACCAGGTTTTAAGACTCGTTTAAGCTCTGCCCAAAAAGCCTCTAGATTAAACCAATGCAGCGCATGAGCCACACACACCACATCAAAATAATGGTCTGGATAAGGGGTATTTTCAGCCGGACAGACTTGATAATTCACTTTGCGATGCGGAGTCGCCGCCGTGATTTGCGATTCGCTTATATCGGATGCTTCGACACGATCAAAGTACGCTGCCAGATCCACCGAGGCCTGCCCCGTACCACAGGCACAATCCCACACCACACTTGGCGCTGCCACTTGCTGAGATAACCAATAATACAACTCGGCCGGATACAAAGGCCGAGTTCGTGAATAATACGTAGAAGATTGCCCATCAAAAGTACGCATAGAAACCCCAGGACTAAATAGCATTCACACCTCAACAACTTAATGAAGGTTCAAAGCAAGATAACTTTTGCTATTTAACTCTCACTAGATAACTCCGTATCGATGAAGCACATCACGCGCCGCATCAACCCCCTTTACTCGATAAGCCAGCATCCCCAACCTATTTGCAGTATCAATGTTCACTTGATTATCATCAATGAATAAAATTTGCTCAGGCAAAACCTGTAAATGCTCAATGACATGTAAATAAATCGCGTCATCTGGTTTTACAAAGCCCACTAAATGAGAAGCATAATAACTGTGAAACTTACCCGCGAGTGCCATTTCATCCATTAACCTAGGCCAATGCGCTGCATTGGTGTTCGATAAAATCGCTCGATGGTATTCAGGCTTTACAGATTCAACCAGTTCAAGCGCCCCCGCAAACAAGCCTCTGGGCCATGCTCTAAAAGATGCCTTAAATGCTTCCCTGTCTATATTACTGTTGACTTCTTTCAATAGTCTATCGGCGAATTGATCAAAAGTAATTTTACCAGCGTCAAAAGCCGCCACGGTTGGCGAACGTAACCACTTCAGCCACACGTCAGACTCTTCTCCTTGAGTATTCAACATAGCATGCATTTCGGAAATGTCGCCTAAATCAACCAAAACATTGCCTAAATCAAACAACACTACACGAATATCATGATTTTGTTTCATCGTTCTCTTACCTTGATCCATCGGCAATATATTGCTCATCTAAAAAAGAATAAAGGATTCAATACCCTGCTATGGGTTGTCTTTACTCGCTTTCATCATAAGCAATATATTGCCGATATGGAAACCTCATCGATCAGCAATAAATAGCGCATATGTGCACAAAAAAAGAAAGAATACTGACAGAATAGAAATAAAATCATAAATATCAATAACATATATATCTGGCATGGAAATCGCTATAGATTAGGTAACTAACCCCACTAACTAGGAGAAAAATAATATGAAATTGGGATTTGTTACAAAGACGCTTCTTTCTACTGCGACTGCAGCAGCGATTACCCTATCAGCAGGCAATGCATCTGCTGCAGATAGCCGCAACTACATTTTAGCAACCGCCTCGACAGGGGGGACTTATTACCCTGTTGGTGTCGCTATTGCCACTCTAAGCAAGGTAAAACTCGAACCTAAATTTGGCCTTTCCGTATCAGCAATCAGCTCTGCAGGATCAGGAGAGAACATCAAATTATTGCGTGAAAATCAAGCCCAACTCGCCATATTACAAGGCCTATACGGTGCATGGGCATGGGACGGTGAAGGTCCGTTCGAAAGCTCAGGAAAACAAAGTGAATTACGCTCCATTTCTATGTTATGGCAAAACGTCGAACATTTTGTGCTCAGATCCGATCTAGCCAAAACAGGCACGGTAGCCGACTTAAAAGATCTAGAAGGAACAAATCATAAGTTCTCCATCGGGACCAAAAACTCGGGGACAGAAGGCTCTGGTCGCCAACAGCTCAACGGCTTAGGCATTGATCCAGACAAATTTGCCCTTGCTTATATGGGCTATGGCGCCAGCGCAGACGCGATGCAAAACGGCAATATCGATGGCATGAATACCCCTGCAGGTGTCCCCGTCAGCGCGGTGACACGCCTTTATGCGTCTATGGGCGACAAGGTCAAAGTACTGGACTTCACCGACGAACAAATCAAGCAAGCAAACGGCAATTATGAATTATGGACTCGCTACGTGATTCCTGCCAATACCTACCCAGGCCAAACCAAAGACATTAATACCGTTGCACAACCTAACTTCTTGGCAACGCGTGCAGATCTATCAGAAGAAGACGTTTATGAATTGACCAAGTCGCTTTATGAGAACCTTTCGTACTTAAGTGCCATTCATAAAGCCACCTCTGTGATGTCCTTGGAAAAAGCCATCGCCGGCCTTCCTGTGCCCTTGCACCCAGGCGCCGCGCGTTATTATCGTGAGCGCGGCATCAATATCCCAGCTCGCCTAATCGCAAAATAACAAGACACCTATGGTTATCGCGTCGCACTCCTGTGCGGCGCGATACTTTTCATCTTGCACAACCCGTTCTTTTGCTCATACAAAGGTAGCCTGTCTATGACTGCTTCATCGCAACCCAGCACATCTAAAGACATCAATCTAGACGATTTCGAAACAAGATATCGCTCCGGACCTTGGTTAAACCGTTTTGTGTTTACCTTATCCGTTTTATTAGCCCTTGCTCATATCTACATTAATACCATTGCCACTTTACCCGAGCTTTGGGTTTCCGCTTTTCATTTTGCGGGGTTTGGGATGTTGTGCGCACTGCTCATACCTGCGTCACCACAATGGCGCGAGAGTAAAATCGCCCTATTTTGCGACGGCATCCTCGTCTTTGCCCTAATTGGCATGGTGTTATATATCGTCTTTTTCGAGGATGCACTTTATGCCAGAGGCGTTACGTTCAATAACGCTGACTGGATTGTTTCCAGTGTCGCTGTATTAATGTCTCTTGAACTCATTCGTCGCACCAGCGGATGGTTTATCCCCTTCCTTATTATTGTGGCACTGACTTATGTTGTGCTGTGGGGAAGTTGGTTGGGTGGCATGTTTAATTTCCCTGGATTGAGTCTTGAAACTCTGTTGTATCGAAGCTTTTTTAGTACAGACGGTATGTTTGGTTCCATCTCTAGGATTTCATGGAGCTTTGTCTTCATGTTTATTTTGTTCGGCGCTTTTTTGGTCAAATCTGGGGCGGGTGACTTTATCATTGATTTGTCTCGTTCACTGGCGAGCAAAATGATTGGCGGACCTGGTTTTGTTGCCGTACTTGGCTCTGGCTTGATGGGGTCCGTCTCAGGCTCATCGGTTGCCAATACCGTTTCTACTGGCGTTATCACGATTCCTTTAATGCGCAAAGCTGGTTTTCCCGCTCGTTTTGCAGCGGGGGTAGAAGCGGCTGCTTCCACTGGTGGACAGCTTATGCCTCCAGTCATGGGAGCAGGTGCTTTTATCATGGCGTCATACACACAAGTGCCCTATGTGACTATTATCAGTGTGGCGGCCATTCCTGCGTTGCTGTATTTTCTTTCCGTTGGCTTTTTTGTACGCGTTGAGGCGAAACGCAGTAAGGTCATCGCGACAGAAAGTGACGATGCAGTCAATATGTCACAAGTACTCAAAGAAGGCTGGCACCATATTGTGCCGCTTGGTGTGCTAGTCGCCCTATTGGTGCAAGGCTTTACTCCAACCTACGCCGCAGGAATCAGTATTCTTGCGGTCGTCGCGGCTTCTTTTTTATCTCCCAAGCATAGAATGGGGCCGGTCGCGATATTGGATGCCATGGCACAAGGGGCGAAAAACATGTCGACCACTGCGGTATTATTAGTGGGCATTGGTCTCGTCGTTAATGTCATTAGCACCACGGGGGTGGGCAATACCTTTTCTTTGCTGATTACCAACTGGGCCAGTGGCAGCTTACTTTTAACCATTATATTAGTGGCCATTGCATCGCTGATTTTAGGAATGGGCTTACCAGTCACGGCGGCGTACATTGTATTAGGTACACTCTCCGCACCTGCGCTCTTTAACTTAATTGCCGAAAGCCAACTTTTGGAGATGATGTCGTCTGGTCGTTTGCCAGAGGCTGCGAGCGCTGTTTTTATGCTGGTAGATCCCTCTGCCATGGCTGCGTTGGCCCAAGGTATGCCAATGGAACAAGCCCAAGCGTTATTGGCACAAGTACCAAACGATTTCAAAAGTATGCTCATGGATCAAGCGTTAGGCGCTCAAAGTGTCGCCATGATATTGGTAACAGCCCATATGATCATCTTTTGGCTATCACAAGACAGTAACGTCACCCCACCAGTCTGCTTAACCGCTTTTGCTGCCGCCGCTATTGCCAAAACCCCACCAATGCTAACGGGGATGACAGCGTGGAAACTGGCCAAAGGCTTATACATTGTGCCTCTTTTAATGGCGTATACGCCACTGATTGGCGGTGATACAGAAACCTTACTACGCCTGTCATTCTTCGCTATTTTTGGCATGTACGCTTTAGTTGGCGCAATGGAGGGCTATTTAGAAGATAAATTAACCCTTTTACCTAGACTGGTAGCGCTGGTCGCTTCCGTTATGATGCTATGGCCAAACTTGGCCCTTTGGATTCAATTGATTGGCCTTGGGTTATTCTTGGCGATCTTTGTGATGGGCAATAAGTCCTATAAAAAAACCACATAAACGTTTTTTTGAAAGTCAATAAAAAGGCGCCTCGATAAAGAGTGTGCCTTTTTATTTTATTTGAGAGCACCGACGCAAGAATCTCAATACTATTTTAGGGTCTTACTTTCGCCTTGATCACCAGACATTAACGCTAACCAACGTTTAACGTTCGCGTTGTATTCAACCCGCTCTGCTTTAGAAATAGATTGAGTGGTTGGTATTTCAGCGGTCATTGGATTAACAGGACGCCCTCTGACATGCAGCTCGTAATGTAAATGGGCGCCAGTTGTACGTCCCGTATTTCCAGACAAAGCAATGACCTGACCACGTTTCACCTTCTGACCTTGCTTCACTAGAATTTTACTTAAGTGTAAAAAGCGCGAACTGTAGGGGCCGGCGTAATCCACCACAACGTATTTTCCTGCGTATTTATGAGTGGCAATACGTGTCACAACACCATCACCTGTTGCTAACACTTCGGTGCCTGACGGCGTACCAAGATCCACACCGTTATGGGGCGCTGGGTGGCCCGTGATGGGGTGTAAACGATTAGCATTGAAAGGGGAAGTGACTCGATATTCCTTACGTGTAGGCCAACGTAATAAGGCGGGTGTTAAACTGTTGCCATCTTGGTCATAAAAACGACCATCTGAATGCAAAAAAGCACGGTAAGTTTGTCCCTGAACAGTAATTTCTAATGCCTCCAATTGGCTTTCACCAACTTTTACATTATTGATACTGCCGTTTTTAACCACAAAGTTAAACGCATCATTGGCTCGAACATCTTTTCGAAAATCAACGCGACCTTTTAAGACGTCATTAATAATAAGAATATTCGCATCAGACAAACCGGCTTTTTTCGCCGAAAGATAGAAGTTACCAACGATTTTACTGTGAACCACTTTATCTCTGTAAGTGATGGGTTTGATATGTTCTTCGTAAACAAAACCACCGCTTTCATGCTGAACATAAGAAACACTTTTACTAATATCAATACGTCGTGTAAGAGAGAGTAATTCACCGTTTTCATCTAGTTTAAAGGTAAACTTATCATTCGGCAGGAGAGGCTCTAGCACTAGATACTCTTGATCCGCCTCAAGCACAGCGTACATAGATTCTCTAGACAATCCAAGGCGCGCAAAAATACGCTCTAACGTATCACCAGACTTAATAACATAGTCTATCGAAGGAAGCGGCGCAGTGACTTTTTCTACGTTTTTCAATGGGTCTGTTGTCACCAAAGAATCGTAGTTATTGTCTTCGTCCGTATTAGCATTTTCCTTAATCGCTGGCTTTCTCGTCGTTAATTCTTTTCTAGTTGTTAATTCTTTTTTGCTGCTGGGCAACGTAAAATCTTTTGCATCCTCTTTGGGCGATACAAGCGATTCATACACAAATAACAAAATAACAAAGACAACGAATAGAATAGATAACCAAACTTTGGGACCAGACAAGGCCCAACGTGAGAGGCGTGTTATAAATTGCATAAATAAAAACTCATTAAACGAAGATGCGGTTCCTAAGAACCCAACTATGCACTAACCCATAGTTCGGACATACTCTCAAATATAGGACAAAAACAAAGCCATGCTTTTTAGCATATGCTTATTTTCTTGCCACTGGTGGAATGAAAATAATCACAATCCATGCCCTTTTAGCGTATGGTTTTACACATCCCATACGGATAGAACATTTAGTGTGCAATTTTTCGGCGTAGGATACGGCATTTTCCTAGCTAAAGAAATACTTCGTCCGCTGAAAGCACCTTAGTGCTATTTTTCCGAGGCGATTTTTAGATAAGCCATTTTATTGACTAAATTTATGTCGTTTTCTTGCATATAACACACGCAAAACCATTGGACGCTTGTGATGACACTCCGTAGTATTAAACCATCCATTTTGAGCTTTAAACCGATTCGATTATGCGTTACTCGTCTTTTTCTTTCACCAGCTCGCAACAATGTTTATTTAAACGTTGCGAAACATCGCACCCATTAGAGTCAACTGAACTGGTAGAGGAAGTGCCACTGGCCATCAGTATTCATGATATTTCATATGCTGTCATGATGGTCACACCCATAAACTTGGACGCTTTTGTCGTTGGTTTTGCCCGCAGCGAAGGCCTGATCAAACACATTAGCGATATCCGAGATTTGGATATTCAGCGCATACAAACGCCACCTGGCATCGACAGCATTGCCATCAATTTAACGCTGAGTCCACGCCAGTTTGCTCAATTTAAGCAAAAACGACACACTCACCTCGGCGCCACAGGCTGCGGGTTATGCGGCATAGAATCATTAACTCAAGCCATCCCGACGCTAGCAACGCTTCCACCATGCCAGGCCATAGAAGCAACAGCGCTCATGACATTAAGAACACGTTTTTCTGAGTTTCAAATATTAGGCAACAAAACCGGTGCGGTTCACGGCGCTTTGCTGCTATCACCGAATGGCGATCCTTTGGTTTGTATGGAAGACATAGGGCGACATAATGCCCTTGATAAGGTGATTGGCTATGCACAGCAACAAAATATAAACTTACAAGATCACAGTGTTTTAATGTCAAGTCGATGCAGCACAGAACTGGTACAAAAAGCCGTACGAGTGGGGCTATCAAGATTGATTCACCTAGCATCACCAAGCACATTGGCCGTCAAGCTTGCCCAGCATTACGGGCTAACACTGATTCATTTACCCAAGCAAGATGCGCCTCGAGTATACGCGTCTTCAATCCCGTTAAAGGACTCAAACGATGAGTAAAAAAACCGATTTTTACACGCCATACAAAGGACCGGCTGGGGGCTGGGGCGCATTACAAAGCACCATAAAACACTGGCTAAAAAGTGAGAATGCGGTTCGCAACATTCACACTTTACTAAAAACCAACCAACCCCATGGCTTTGATTGCCCAGGCTGCGCTTGGGGCGAAAAACACGACCCAGCGAAAATCCGTTTTTGTGAAAATGGTGCCAAAGCGGTTAACTGGGAAGCCACCTCTCGCAAAGTCGATGCCGCCTTCATGGCTGAACACAGCGTTAGCTGGTTAAATACTCAAAGTGACTACTTTCTTGAGTATCAAGGTCGCTTAACGGAGCCAATGCGCTATAACCGAGAAACGGACCACTATGAAGCCATCTCTTGGGAAGACGCTTATCAGCAAATCGGCAACACGCTAAAAAGCCAATCGAATCCGAACAATGTGGCGTTTTATACTTCTGGCCGAGCCAGTAATGAAGCCGCTTTTTTGTATCAGTTGTTTGCTCGCGCCTATGGCACCAATAACTTTCCTGACTGTTCTAACATGTGCCACGAGGCCAGTGGTTATGCCCTCACCAGCAGCATTGGAATAGGCAAAGGCACAGTAGAAATTGACGACTTCGAACACGCAGATGCCGTATTCGTCTTTGGTCAAAATCCGGGCACGAATCATCCTCGTATGCTGGAAACCCTCAAAGAAGTGGTGCAGCGCGGTGCTCAGCTTTTAAGCTTCAATACACTGCACGAGCGTGGTTTAGAACGTTTTCAAAACCCGCAAAACCCAATAGAAATGCTCACCAATGGTTCAAAACCAACGAATACGGGCTACTTCTGTCCTAAAATCGGCGGTGATATGGCCGTGGTTCGTGGCATAGTAAAAGTGCTTATCGACTTAGAAGCGGATGCTCAACAAGAAGGAAAAGCCGTTTTTGATCATGACTTCATCCAAGAACACACTCAGGGTTTAGATGCCTACCTTGAGCAAGTCAAACAAACCAGTTGGCAAGACATCCTCAATCAATCCGGCCTAAGCAAAGAAGACATTACCCATGCGGCAAACGTCTATGCCAAAGCAGAAAGCGTTATTTTAACCTGGGCAATGGGCATTACTCAGCATCACCATTCGGTAGCGACCATTCATGAAATGGTCAACTTAATGGCATTACGTGGTAATTTAGGTCGACCTGGCGCAGGTGTTTGCCCAGTTCGCGGTCACAGTAATGTTCAAGGTGACAGAACCATGGGGATTAACGAACGCCCTTCTCAAGCGTTTCTTAATGCCCTGGAAAAACGCTTTGATTTTACACCACCGCAAGAACATGGTTTGGCTGTCATAGACACCATTCGCGCCATGCGTGATGGCAAAGTCGGCGTTTTTATCGCTCTTGGCGGTAACTTCGCTGCAGCCACACCCGATACCCAAGCCACTGAACATGCCTTAAAGCAATGTCAGCTCACAGTACAAATCAGTACCAAACTCAACCGCTCTCACCTAATTACGGGCACTGAAGCCATTATACTGCCTTGTTTGGGACGAACAGACATAGACTATCAAGCGAAAGGCCAGCAAAAAGTCACCGTGGAAGACTCTTTCAGTATGATTCATGCTTCTGGCGGCGTATTAGAGCCATTGAGCAAAGAACAAAAATCTGAGCCCGCCATTGTCGCAGGCATCGCGGCCGCCACGCTGGGCAATTTCCCGATTGATTGGCATGAAGTGGTCAGTGACTATGATCTTATTCGTGAACATATTGCCGCTGTTGTGCCTGGATTCCATGACTTTAACCAACGCATTTTACAAGATGGCGGATTTTATCTAGGTAACAGCGCACGGGAAAGAAACTGGAAAACACCAGCAGGGAAAGCCATTTGTCATACTCATGTATTGCCTGAATCGATTCTACCCAAACGCGCGCAAGATTTGTTGTCAGACAAAACACTCATCATGCAAACGCTTCGCTCTCATGACCAATATAACACCACCATCTATGGCATGAACGATCGATACCGTGGCATAAAAGGCGAGCGTAAAGTGGTATTTATTAACCCAGCAGACATACAGCGCCTAGGTTTTGAAGAAGGTCAAAGCGTGACACTTCGTTCATTATGGGACGATGGTGTTGAGCGTAAAATTAGTGGCTTCAAACTGGTTCCTTATAGTATTCCGGCGGGCAATATTGCCGCTTATTACCCAGAAACCAATCCATTAGTGCCACTGGACAGCCATGGCGAGTTCAGTAATACCCCAACCTCAAAAAGCATTGCGATAGAATTAGAAGCCTATCAAGAGGAAAACAACGGCATCGCGGTGGCTACACTTTAAGTAAGACTAACCTGTTTATACGTCACTTCCTCGGAAGAGGGAGTGTCGTTAAAGGTAATCACCTGTAACTGATAACACCAAAGCAAAAACCTTGACGGCCTGAAGGTCGGGCCGACCGACAAGATCGACGGCATTCGTTTGGCAACAGCCTCCTTTGAGGGGAATAACAAGTCATTTACACGGTAAGCGGCAGAGAATTTACCCAAAGAGATACCAATAAAACTCGGGTCAATGACGCCACAACACCGGAAAGAAAAGCACCAGTACCGTAAAGTATTCTAAACGTCCCAAAATCATCGCAAAGCTCATTAACCAGGTTCCTGTGTCACTGAGCGGAGCAAAGTTGCTGCCAAGCTCAGCAAAACCCGGACCTAATACATTTAAACAAGCCGCGGTTGCACTCAACGATGCCATAAAACTCATCCCAGTAGCCATCAATAAGAGCGTAAACACGACTGTTACTATGGCTGCCAAACACATAAAACCCATTACGGAATGGCGGACATCAGTACTGATCGTTCGTCCCTGAAACTTCATGGCAAACACCCCATTCGGATGCACTAAACGCTTTAATTCCAACGAAATAGATTTCAAAGAAATAATATTACGAATAACCTTATTGCCACCCGCCGTTGATCCAGCACACCCGCCGATGTAACCAACAAAAATCAATACGATTGATGTCACAGCAGGCCAAGCACCGAAGTCCGTTGCGGCGTACCCTGTACTCGTGATAAAAGAGATCACATGAAAAAAGGCTTGTGTGACAGACACCCAGAACCCCTCTTCCGAACCCGTCTGAAAAAGAAACAAAGCCAACAATAAGGCCACAACCCCGATAATCCATAAAAAGCCATGGGTTTCTTCGTCCTGCCAATACAATTTAATACTGCGAGCAACATAAACCCGATAATGCAACGCGAAGTTGACAGCTCCGAGCACCATAAAGAGGTTACAGATCCACAAAATAAGCGAGCTGTTAAAATATCCCATACTCGCATCATGAGTCGAAAAACCACCAGTGGACACCGTGGTAAAACTGTGGCCGATCGCGTCAAACGCAGACATGCCAGCAAGGTAATAACTTAAAGCGCACAAAACAGTAATGGCCAAATACACCATCCATAGGTAGTGCGTTGTACTCGATACTCGTGGAGAAAGTTTGTCGTCTTTGATCGGCCCAGGTGTTTCGGCTTTTAATAAGCGCATACCGCCTATGTTCAACATAGGCAATATCGCCACCACAAAGATCACCACACCAAGCCCACCCATCCATTGTAGAAACTGGCGATACATTAAAAAAGTGGGCGGCATATCATCTAATCCAGACAATACTGTGGCCCCCGTGGTCGTCAATGCACTGATGGATTCGAATACCCCATCGGTAAAAGAAATGTGCGTTATGGCAATAATAGGAATGGCGCCAAGGACACCGACCGCAAGCCAAGTCAAACTCGCGAATAGCATGGCTTCACGAATATTTACCGAAGGCAGTGGGATATTTTTAAATCCAATCAGCAATACTAATGAGATCACAAAAGTAATTAATGCGGGCTCTACAAAGGCACGTCCAATGTTGTCCTTAAAAAACATAAAGGACAACTCGCCAAAAACAAATTGCACCACACTCATCCAAATACAAGGCATGGTTAGCAAACGTATAATCAACAATGGACGAATCATGAGTCGCAATGACTCCTATAAACAATCTGCACAGTATAAAAATATCTTTGATGGAGGAATGATTTCAACAAAACAATAGGGTCAAACCATAGGATGAATCCCGATGCACACTATAAGTCAACAAGGCCCAATTCAAAAACGTTTCGTCGCATAAATAAACTTTTAAAACTAACTAAGTAAAAAGTGTGGACGAATTATGAAAGCTGTGCTTTTATTAAACAAAATAACAAGATTCAGAAAAGGAACATACAATGGAAAACATACTACTCGTTGACTTTTTTCACCTTGCCGCCCTCGCCGTTACTGTATGCTGTTTCTTAGTGATTAGTGGCAAACGTGTCATTGAACTGAGTTCGCAGAAAGCGTCAAAATAAAAAAACCGAGCCAAGGCTCGGTTAACGTCACCAAATTCATGTTTGACGGCCCAACACTCAGGCCGTCATGCCCATATAGACGCTAGGCAATCAGAGTTTGCTCGTCATTTCTGGTAATACTGTAAACAAGTCCCCTACCAAACCATAGTCAGCCACTTGAAAGATAGGCGCATCTTCGTCTTTGTTGACCGCAACAATCACTTTCGAATCTTTCATTCCTGCCAAATGCTGAATAGCGCCAGAAATTCCAAACGCCATATACAAATCGGGTGCGACAATTTTACCGGTCTGCCCAACTTGCAAATCATTCGACACAAAGCCAGCATCCACTGCAGCACGAGACGCACCAACGGCCGCCCCTAACCTATCGGCTAAGGCTTCCACTAAAGCAAAACTTTCTCCGCTGCCCACGCCACGCCCGCCAGACACAATACGGCTAGCGCCCGCAAGGTCGGGTCGCACCGATTCAGTAATGTCGTCTGATTGCCAATGAGATACGGTGTTATCCGCCACATAATCAACCCTCTCAATCACACAAGCTTGATCATTTTGTTGACTGGCTTTATCAAAAGAAGACGCACGTACCGTAATGACTTTTTTATCGTCCAATACCGTCACCGTGGCAATGGCATTACCTGCGTAAATCGGACGTTTAAATTGATCGGAGCTGAGTACTGCGCAAATATCGGAGACCTGACCCACATCCAACAAAGCCGCTACTCTGGGCATAAAATCTTTCGAGTCAGAGTTAGACGGAGCGATAATATGTGAATAATGCTCGCTCAGCTGAACAATGAGATCCCCCATTGATTCGGCCAAAGTATGTTCGTAACAATCTGCGTCCGCGCAGACAACCTTACTGACACCAGACAAACCTGCCGCCGCGTCAGCAACCGAAGCGATATTTTTACCAGCAACCAAGACGTGCACGTCATGACCAATCTGATGAGCTGCCGTCAACGCGGACAAGGTTGAAGGCGCCAAAGCGATTACATTATGTTCTGCCACTAATAAAGTTGTCATTAGATCACCTTCGCTTCGTCTTTCAATTTACGGATCAACTCGTCCACTGACGACACTTTCACGCCTGCCGTTCGGGTGGCAGGCGCTTCCACTTTGTCCAAACGGTAATGCGTTTTTAGAGTCACACCTAAGTCTGCTAACGACAAAGTTTCTAAAGGCTTGCGTTTGGCTTTCATGATATCTGGCAATTTGGCATAACGGGGTTCATTAAGGCGCAAATCCGTCGTCACAATCGCCGGTAGTGTCAGTGCAATTGTGCGTAAACCACCATCAATTTCACGAGTGACCAGCGCCTTGTCACCGTCAATAACCAGTTTAGAGGCAAAGGTTCCTTGTGGGCGTTTGGTCAACGCTGCCAACATTTGTCCCATTTGATTGTTATCAGAATCAATAGACTGTTTTCCCAGAATCACCAACTCTGGCTGTTCTTTTTGGATCACAGCAGCAAAGGCTTTGGCCACATTTAAAGGGGCCATTTCACCTTCGACCTCAACAAGAATGCCACGGTCCGCACCTAATGCCATGGCATTACGAAGTTGCTCTTGGCTTTGTGTTGAACCCACGCTCATGACAATCACTTCCGATGCAAGACCCGCTTCTTTGAGACGCACCGCTTCTTCAACCGCAATTTCACAAAATGGATTCATCGACATTTTGACATTGGTTAAATCCACATTGCTTTGATCAGCTTTCACGCGCACCTTGACGTTGTAATCAATCACGCGCTTAACGCCCACTAGTATTTTCATCTTTTCTTGCCTTATCCATACTGCCTAACCATGTTTAACTCAGCATTCGCGCTTTCACCGCTTCGGGAATGGCTTTGGCTTTTAGTTCTCCCGATGCATCGTGACACGCCCATACCCGTTTTTCGAGGCACTCAACCGCCAAATCTTCACCATTAAATAGCTGATGACGAATACCAAAACTGGCACGGCCGACCTGAGTAAACTCACTTTTAATCGTCACCTGATCACCGTATTTAGACGGTTTAAAAAACTGTGATCGAGTATCCACCATAGGAAAACCTACGTCTTTTAACTCATCCCGAATATAGCGCAAGGTATAACCCATCGCCTCGAATAACGCCCCTGTTGAGGCATCAAAAAAAGCAAAGTACCTTGGATAAAACACAATATCGGCGGGGTCACAATCGCCCCACTCGATGTGCAATTGGCGCTCATTTTTAAACATGACGCGCTCCTTTATAAACTGATAACCAAATCCGATAGAGGCTCTTGATATAAAAGCGCAATTTGATCTTCTCGATGCGCTTGCACCGCACGCTGATTCAGCGATCCTTTATCCGTTATTTCATGGGCATCAATACTGGGTGGTATAGCTTGAAGCAAAATGCGCTCAACTACGGTAGAACTGCCTGTACTCTGCTTTGCAAACTCAGCTAATTTCTGTTTAAAGGCATCGCGTACCGCACTATGGGCAATGATCTCTTCATGGGTTTCCACCAGATCATGTGGCAGGATTGCCTGACAATGCGCCCAATCTGGGAAAATTAACGCTGTGATGTAACCACGATTGGTGCCGCACAACACAACGTCTTGCACAAACGGCGCAAAGGCACTGATGAATTTTGCCCGTAAGGTGCCCGCACTGACCCAAGTGCCACTGTCGAGTTTAAAATCTTCGGACACTCGACCATCAAAACGAAAACCACGCTGTGGTGCATTTTCATCCAAATAAGCAATAGCATCACCTAGGCAATAATAGCCTTCTTCATCAAAGGCTTTTGCCGTCATCTCAGGCTGACGCCAGTAACCGGGCATCACCGTTTCGGCTTTCACACGCGCTTCTAACTTGCCTTCATTAGGCACTAATTTTATAGAGACGCCTGGTGCTGGCACACCAATCACACCCGACGTTGACTCTTCAACCGATGCAAAAGTCGCTGATGGCGCGGTTTCCGTACAACCTAATCCGGTTACCATGGGGATTTTTTTGCCAGTGTATTGAATGGCTAACGCATCCAAATCGTCCCAAATATGCTGAGCCAAACCCGCTGCGGCAAAAAAGGTGAACTGCAAACGAGCAAAAAACTTCTCAGCAAGTTCACTGTCCGCTTTTAAATTTTTCACTAACAACTCAAAACCTTTTGGCACGTTGAAATACACAGTAGGCGACACTTCAGCCAAATTGCGTAGAGTCTTGGCAAAGAGTTTTTCGGTTGGCTTACCATCATCCAAGTACAGACTGCCGCCGTTATACAAGGCAATACCGATATTATGGTTACCACCAAAGGTATGGTTCCAAGGCAACCAATCCACCATAATAGGTGGCTGATCCTTCAAAAACTGCATGACCTGATGGATCATCACTTGGTTAGCACAAATCATACGCTGGGTATTGATCACGCCTTTTGGCATGCCTGTCGTACCAGACGTAAACAAAATCTTCGCAATGGTATCGCCGTTTACCTTAGCGTTCTCAACATCGACAGCGGCGGATTCTGGATAATCCCAAGCAGACTGAAAGGAAATAACAGGATTCGTAATCTGTGTAGCGCCGCCGTTGGCCCCCCCATTGCCTTTCAATACCATCACGGGAATATGATCATCATGACACACTGCCTGAATGGCTTTTTCATAAGGTGCCAATTCATCGACCACTATCATACCAGGAGTCAAAATATCAAAAATCCCCTGCAGCTTGGTATAATCTGTCGCAATAAGCGAATAAGCAGGAGACAGCGGCGAATGCGCAATACCAACATACATGCCTGCTAACGCCAGCATTAAATGCTCTAAGCTATTACCACACAAAAACACGATAGGACGCTCAACCGAAACAGGCTGAGTCAATATCCAAGCGGCGATCTTACGCACTCGGCTGACTGCTTGCGCATAGGTGACTTTCTGCCATTCACCTTGTACGTCACGTTCAGCGACAAACAATTGATCAGGTGTCTTGTCGGCCCAGTATTCAAGCTGGTCCGTCCAGCAGCGTGCATAGTCGTCTAACGCCTTTTGGCTGTTAATGATTTGCACACCATCTTCTCGTTTTTCAACGCTAATTGGATGGGCAACGACCTTAATAGGATGAAATTCACCGTTCATTTTTTGCTCCCACTCTCATCTTCTGCCCTTAACAAGGCGCTTTGATTATTTTTATGGCTAGAGTTTTAGGGAAGTGGTTTATTCAACCACTGCCGAATTGTTATTGTTTTCTCGACTTTAGACCTGACGGCCCATTTCAAAATTCATACTGGCTAAGACCTAAGCCAGCGTTTTCAACGACCTTTAAAGCCGCCATGGCAAAAGGCAAACGGTAAGCGCCATAGAAAGTCACCATGGCCTTAACATTTTGCTCATAGGACGCATCGTCGTTTTCATGTGCTTGTAAATACGCCAAGACACTCAACAACTGCCAAGTGCAGCATAAGATGCCCATCGCCTCTAAAAAAGGCACAGACACCGCCTGTAAAGACGTCGTATCAACTTCATGATTTAACAAATATGCGTTCAGTAAAGACGTCACTTTTTCCACCGTCTGCTGTGTCTCTTTCGCTATTGGGGCAAATACAACATCGGATTCAAACGCACGGGCTAACTGAGTAATGTCTGCCAACAACTCGGTTAACGCTTTCCCCTCATCGCCACGAACTTTTCTAAACACTAGATCACGGGCTTGAATGCCGGTCGTACCTTCATAAATCGTCGTCACCCGTGCATCACGCATTATTTGCGCGACACCAGTTTCTTCAACAAACCCCATACCGCCAAACACTTGCACTACTTGCCCCGCCATCACATTGGCACGCTCCGTCGCAAAGGCTTTAAAGATCGGCGTCAACAAAGCGACTCGGTCTTTTTTCGATTGATTGTGGTTTGAGGAATCATCAGCTACTTCGGTCGCATCAATTTGCGCGGCAATCCGATAGCCCAAGGCACGCAATGCAAAGGTTTCCGAACGCATTTCTAGCAACATGCGCTTTACATCAGCGTGTTCGACAATAGCGACTTTTTCACCTTGGTTATTCGTGCCTTGGGTGCGTTCTTTAGCGTATTCCAATGCGCGTTGATACCCCAACTCTCCCAAAGCCACACCTTGTAAACCACAACTTAAACGGGCTTCGTTCATCAACACAAACATCGCCATTAAACCTTGGTTCAGCTCGCCCACTAATTCGCCAATACAGTTATCTTGATCACCGTAACTCATGGAGCACGTTGGGCTGCCATGAAGCCCCATTTTGTGTTCAATGCCCGTACAGCGCACATCGTTAAACTCACCTAGCGCACCGTCTTCTGCAACGCGATATTTGGGCACAATAAATAGCGAAATGCCGCGACTGCCTGCCGGCGCATCTGGAGTTCTCGCCAACACCAAATGAACAATGTTGTCAGCTAAGTCATGCTCACCGTAGGTGATGTAGATCTTCTGACCCTTGATTTTATACGTGCCGTCAGATTGGGGAATCGCCTTCGTATTCAACGCCCCTAAATCCGAACCCGCATTAGGCTCAGTCAACGCCATTGCCACGGTCCATTCACCACTCACAATGTTGGGCAAATAACGTTTTTGAATCGCTTCGTTGGCGAAGTTCAATAAAATCTCTGAGCCGCCTTGCGCTAAAGCTTGAAACATCACAAAGGCCAAATTGGCTGACAGCCACATCTCATTCACTGGCTGAGCGATGTATTTGGGCAGACCTTGACCACCAAATGCTTCGGGCAACGCCAAACCAATCCAACCTGATTCGGCGAATTGCTGATACGCTTCTCGCCAGCCGTCCGCTGTTATTACCTTGCCGTCTTGAAAGCGACACCCTTGCACATCCCCCACCGCATTCAACGGCGCAAGCACACCAGAAGCAAACTTCGCGGCTTCTTCCATCACTGCATTGGCCAACTCTGGATCAAAACCATCCAGCGACTCAAACGTCGCTAGATCTTGTTGAAGATAAGCTTGTGCCACCAGCAGTTGCATGTCTTTATAAGGCGCTTGATAGGTCATTATCGTCTCCCGAATACACTCATCTGACTATTTCGCCGCCATACGAATCGCACCATCAAGACGAATCACTTCGCCATTCAGCATGCCATTTTCAATGATGTGTTGCGCCAATGCTGCGTATTCATCTGGCTCACCAAGACGCGGTGGAAATGGCACAGATTCACCCAAAGATTTTTGCACTTCTTCTGGAAGAACATCCATCATAGGCGTTTTGAAAAGGCCCGGAGCAATGGTCATTACGCGAATACCAAAGCGCGCTAATTCACGGGCAATTGGCAAGGTCATGGCACAAACCCCCCCTTTAGAAGCCGCATAACCAGCCTGACCGATTTGACCATCAAAGGCCGCCACAGACGCGGTATTAATAATCACACCGCGTTCTAAATTCGCTTCTGGTTCGTTGTGCTGCATTTTGTCAGCCACCAAACGAATCATATTGAACGTACCAATCAAGTTCACAGAGACAGCGCGTTGGAATGATGCTAAGCGATGTGGGCCTTCACGACCAACAATGCGTTCTGCGCCTGGAATGCCCGCACAGTTGATCAAACCACTGATTGGACCAAAGGCTTCAACCGCTTTGTCCACTGCATTTTGTACAGACTCTTCGTTAACGATGTCTGTCACACAACCTTGCACACGCTCACCTAAAGAGGCTTTCACACGGGCCAAACCCGCTTCATTCACATCGGCTAAAGTGACTTTCGCCCCCAAGCCATGAAGACGACGCGCCACCGCCTCGCCAATACCAGAAGCCGAACCAGTCACCACAAAATGTTTATCTTGAATTTGCATCTAAATACTCCTGATCTTGCTGTTATTTTTATTACCAAGGGCAAAATTTCTTAGTTTTTCTTGCGGTTCAAAAACGCGTCAATACGGGCTTTCACTTCTTCACTGGTTTGTGTGATGCCGCAAATCAATGATTCAGTGTACAAACCTTCTTGCGCCGACATATTGCTGATACGGCTCAGACCTGTGGTCATGGCCCAGTTGGAGTATTTCGAGTTTTTGCCAATACCTTCAGCGATTTCAAAGGCTTTCGCCAAGGCTTCACCGTTACCAACAACATAATGCGCCAAGCCAATGCGAAGACCTTCTTCGGCTCTTACATCACGACCGGTCAACATCATTTCCGTCATGCGACTCGCACCGATCACATTCGCCACATTGACGGACGCACCACCACCGACAAAAATGCCATGCTTGCCTTCAGGTAAACGATAGAAAGTATTTTCTTCACTGACGCGCACATGGGCACAAATCGCCAATTCCAAACCGCCACCAATCACCGCACCGTGCATAGCAGCAACCACCGGAATACCAGAATCGCTAATATGACCAAACACGCGATGCCACATATTGGAGTGCTTAACGACTTCAAACGGCTCACGGGCTTTGTGTTCTTGTAGATCCAAACCGGAGCAAAATTCAGGGCCATTTCCAGAAAACACAATGACATTGACATCATCGGTTAAATTCAAAAACACCTGTTCAATTTCAAGACACAAGCGATCATTAATGGCATTCTTCTTCTCAGGGCGATTCAGCTGCAAATGCGCGATGCCGTTTTCTACGCTGTAATTAATAAATTGATATGTCATCTTGGATTACCTTTAAAATTTTATAATGAGCGATCTGAAACCTTGATAACCACCGCCATACCGGTATCACCTGCCGCGCAGCCTGTAAACAAACCATAACCGCCGCCTTTTATGACCAGCTCTTCAATCAGCTCAATAATGGCGCGCATACCGGTTGGTCCTTGAGGGTGCCCCCAAATCAACGAGCAGCCGTAGTTGTTCATTGTCATCACATCGATGCCCATGGCTTTCGCCAAAGCCACATCATTCACCGCAAATGGGTTGTGCGTTTTAATAGCGGAGACTTGTTTGATATCAATACCCGCTACCGCTAGGGCGCGTTTCGCCGCCTCAATGGGAGCGGCTGGCATATAAGCCAAATCATCGCGTGCTTGCCCAAAACCTAGCACTTCAATTCTGATTTCAGGACGAGCCGTAAGGGATGCCACGTCTTCTGAGCGACAAAGAATCGCCGACGCATTACCGTCAGCGGGATGCGTTTGGTTACCGTAGGTAATTACCCCACCCTCTTGAATCGGTTTCAGCTTTTGCAAGCCTTCTAGAGTCGTTGGGAACACCCCTTCGTCACCTGTGATCACGGTTTCTTCTTTTTTGAAGTTGGCCGTTGGCACAGACAAAGGCAGCGTCATATAACGCTTTTGAAAGGCTTGATCGTCTTTTAATGCGTCTTGGTATTGTTCAAAACGACGAAAAGTGACCAGATCCAATTCTTCACGAGTAATGTCAAACCGCTTGGCCACATTTTCACCGGTTTGCATCATGGAATGACCGCCCACACAATCGTTCATCATGTTGTAAGTTACTTGATCTTCTGATGCACCGACTGGGCCTTTCGCATTTGGGTAGTAAAGATGCGGGCCATTTGAGCAACGATCTGCGGTGATCAACAAAGACACCTTCGCCATGCCACAGACAATTTCTGACGCCGCAGCAAACAAACCACGAGCACTGGTAGCACAGACCTGATTGACCGCATGACCGGCGGTATTCACCGCACCAATGTCATACAAAGGCCAAGGCGCACCGTTAAAAGATTGGTACTGGTTCACCGTCATGCCCAATACGCCAGAATCAAAAATCAACGGATCAATATTGCGTTTTGCCAATTCAGCTTTTGCCACATGGGCCGCAAACTTCATGGAATGCAAATGCTGCAATGAACCTTGCCACTTGGTAAACGGCGTACTCCAGTAAGCGCCGTAGGGAATTTCTACATTCTTAATAGACATAAGGTTTCCTCACTTATTTATTCTTGTTATTTTTGCTGATCAGCTGATGCCATGATGTCGCCTAAACCGCCCCACTGTTCGGCAAAGATAGCGGCTGGCATGGTTTTCAGGTCATCGGCGATAATAGGACGAAATGCCATTGCACTGAGTACGTCTTTTTCCAAATCCAATCCAGGCGCAATTTCCGTTAACACCATGCCTTCATGACGTAACTCCAATACACAACGCTCCGTCACAAACACCACAGGCTGATGGTTAGCACGCGCAACCGCACCACTGAAAGTAATGTGATCAACGGCCTCAACAAACTTCTGCACCTTACCTTCTTCCAACACGGTCATCTTGCCGTTTTCAAAGCCAAGTTTCGCGCCGTTCACCAAGGTACCGCAGAACACCACTTTCTTGGCGCTCTGGGAAATATTAATAAAACCACCTGGTCCAACCACTTTAGGGCCAAATTTACTGACGTTTAAATTGCCGTCTTTGTCGGCTTGTGCCAGTCCCAAGAAGGCAATGTCCAAACCGCCGCCATCATAAAAATCGAACTGCGCTTCGTGTTCAATAATGGCATCCGCATTCCACGCCGCCCCAAAATCCCCGCCAGAAGCAGGAATACCACCGTATGTGCCAAGCTCTGTGGTTAAGGTAAATAAATGAGAGACTTTCTCTTCTGCCGCAATCGCCGCAACGCCGTCTGGCATACCAATACCTAGATTCACCATGACATTGGCTTTCAGTTCCATCGCAGCACGACGCGCAATCACTTTTCGGTCGCTGAACGGCATAGGTGGCAAAGCGTTTAACGGTACACGTGAGTTACCAGCTAAACCTGGATTGTAGGTTGTGGTGATGGTTTGTTTATGATCTTCAGCAGGTGCGACGGTAATGTAATCCACCAACACACCGGGCACTTTGACTTCTTTAGGGTGAATAGAGTGACGTTCAGCGATGTACTTCACCTGCGCAATCACAATACCACCGCTGTTTTTAGCGGCTTGAGCCATCGGCAGAATTTCCGCCAACATAGCCTCTTCTTCTACAGACAAATTGCCATTTTCATCCGCTGTTGTGGCACGAATGATCACCACATCTAAGGGAAATTTTTTATACAGCAACCATTCTTCGTCTTCAATATTGATGCGTTTAACCAAATCTTCCGTGGTTAAAGACGTGACTTTACCACCACTAATCAAAGGATCAACATAGGTTCCCATGCCCACTTTAGTAATGACCCCTGGTTTATTACCAGCAATTTGACGCCACATAGTGGTCAATACACCTTGTGGCAATAGATAGGCTTCAATCGCATTGTCTGTGATCATTTGCGCCATCTTGGGCGCTTGACCGGTATGACCAGAAATCAAGCGTTTCACCAAATTTGGGTGCGCCATGTGCGACATACCAGCGTCTTTACCGTCACCGCAACCGCAATCATGAATGAGGGTTAACTGTTGTGGATGGCCTGTTTCTTTAAAACGTTGCTCCACGGCCTTAGCAACGGCTTCAGCAAAATACGACATGCCAACCGTTGACCAAGCCACATTGGCACCATCAGGGATCAAATCAGCGGCTTGCGCTAGAGAAATAACTTTACTCATTTTTAACCCTCACATTACTTTTATATTTGTTTAATTAGTCGGGGATTTTTTAATGTTGTACATTACAACTATTTTTTTTACAAACTTTTTTTAGAGGCGTTACTTTTTTTGAATACTTTGAGTGAAAATTTTATGAAGGCGATTGTTGAAAAGCACAACAATTTGTGTCAAAAAGGTATTATTCTTAGAAAGGAATAACAAAGAGGAAAGTTAGTCAATCTATCTATCCTCTAGAAGGCATAAAAAAGCACTTACATAACAAAAACAATCAGGTGATTAAAATGAATAAAATAAAACTAAAAAGCTTGGCGCTTCTTGCAGGCTCAATCCTATCAATCAACGCCATCGCGGCGAACCCTGAATATACATTCAAGCTGCACCACATGCTGCCACCAGCGTCTAATGCGCACGCTAATTTCTTGCAGCCTTGGGCTGAACAAGTTGAAAAAGATTCCAACGGTCGTATTCACATTGAGCTTTACCCCTCTATGCAACTAGGCGGTAGCCCTCCACAGTTATTCGATCAAGTCCGCAAAGGCATCGTTGACCTTACTTGGACGGTTGGTGGCTACACACCTGGACGTTTCCCTAAAGCCACTGTATTTGAATTACCTTTTGTGCCTGTTAATGCTCGCGTTACCAGTATGGCCTTACAAGAATACGCCGAAACAGAAATGCAAGATGAACTAAAAGACGTTCACTTGCTTGCAATGCACACGCATTTCCCAGGCTCACTTCACTCTCGTGAAAAAGACATTAAAACATTAGAAGATCTTAAAGGCCTTAAAGTTCGAGCCCCTAACAAAATGCTTGCTGACGCTTTAAACATCATTGGTGCCAACACGGTATTTATGCCTGTACCAACCATGCCAAGCGCCCTTTCCAAAGGGGTTATTGATGTCACTGCACTGCCATTTGAAGTCGTTAAACCACTTAAAATTCAAGAATTAGCGACACACCAAACCGAGTTTAAAGGCGACCGAGGCTTCTATACTCAATTCTTCATTTTCGCGATGAACAAAGACAGTTACGCCAAGTTGCCTGACGATCTTAAAAAGGTCATTGATCAAAACTCTGGTGTTCCTTTAGCAGGCTTTATCGGCGACGCCTTTGATGCTTATGAAGTTGGAGCTCGTAAAGAAGCGGTTGATCGTGGCAATACTTTCAACACCATCGAGGGTGCTGAATACGAACATTGGAAGACAACACTGGCACCGGTTACGACACAATGGATAGAAGATATGAACAAGGAAGGCTACGAGGCTCAACGTCTTTTGGATAAAGCAAACTCGCTTATTCAAAAATACCAAAATTTTTAAGCCATCGAGTTGGATGAGTTAGCATGATCAAATTAACTGTAGACATACACAGATCTGTTCTAGGTCGTTTGTCGAATCTATTTGCGCTAACGGGTGGTTTTATCATGTTAATGCTGGCGGTGATCACCGTCGCCAGCATTATCGGTAGAACAACCATTGGTCAATCGATTGAAGGCGATTATGAAATCACTGAAATGGGTCTCGCCATGGCAATATTTCTCTTTCTGCCTGAATGTTACATCAGAAAAGGCCATGTTGTGGTTGATCTATTTACAGCACATTGCAAACCAAGCACGCTGTTTAAATTAGATACGCTGAGCGATTTAATTTTTACCGTAGTAGCGTTTCTCTTTGCCTATCGAATGAGCTTAAGCGGACTCGAAGCTAAGGAGTACATGGAGCAATCTATGTTACTCGCCTTACCGACTTGGTGGATATACGTTGTTGGCGTTGTCACCATGACACTTTGTGGCATGTGTGGTCTGTATAATCTGTTCCACGCGATCGTTGGAGACAAACATGAGTAATATTGAGCTGGCCTTTTTCATGATGGCAGCCCTGCTCGTTTTAATGAGCATCCGTATTCCGATTGCGTTAACCATGCTCGTCTGTGGCGCGGTAGGTTATTCGCTGATTGGCGGCTTTCCAGCTTTGTTGGAATATCTTGGTACGGCGCCTATTTCTAAATTTTCCACTTACGACTTGTCGGTTGTCCCCTTATTTTTGCTGATGGGTGAGCTGGCAACCCGTTCAGGTATTACTGCTGAACTGTTTCGTACTTGCAACACTTGGATTGGTCGTCAACGGGGTGGCATCGCCATGGCTGCTATTGCAGGGTGTGCTGCTTTTGGCGCCATTTGTGGCTCGTCTTTGGCAACCGCATCAACCATGGGAAAAGTGGCACTACCTGAAATGAAGCGCCTTAATTACTCTGGCAGCTTAGCCGCTGGTGCACTCGCGGCAGGAGGCACATTAGGTATCCTAATTCCACCGTCCATGGTGTTGATCATTTTCGCGGTACTGACTGAGCAAAACATTTCAAAAATGTTTATTGCAGCTTTTGTACCGGGCTTTTTAGCCGCGGGTGGCTACATTCTCGCCATTGCTATTTATGTGCGAATTTATCCAAATTCTGGTCCTCGTGGCGAGAAAACCACTTGGGCTCAGAAAATCAAATCCACAAAAGACGTGTGGCACATTACGGGCATTTTCTTAACCGTATTGGGTGGTATTTATATGGGGATTTTCACCCCCACTGAAGCCGCTTCCGTCGGGGTGATTTTAACGGCCATTCTTGCGCTTACTCATGGCAAGATGCGTTTAGATGGGCTACTGGTCTGCTTAATGCGCACCGCTGTTTCTTCTGCAATGATCTTCTTCATCGTATTAGGAGCCGACCTTTTTAGTGTCTTTATTGCTCTATCACGATTACCAGATCTAGGAGTTGAACTGATACAGAATTCTGGTTTATCGCCTTATACCATACTCGTCTGTATGCTATTAACCTACTTGGTAATGGGGTGTTTCTTAGACAGTCTCGCCATGATCTTACTGACGATCCCTATCTATTTCCCTATTATCATGGTGATGGATTTTGGCATACCGCAAGCGGACTTGGGAATTTGGTTTGGGATACTCGCATTAATCGTCGTAGAAGTAGGATTGATTACGCCTCCAGTCGGTATGAACGTGTTCATTATAAAATCCTTTGATGATGCACTAAAACTAAAAGACTGCTTTAAAGGCGTGATTCCCTTCTTAATCTCTGACTTCGTCAGGGTCGCCTTGCTGATACTCTTCCCAAGCATCAGCTTAGGATTGGTTCATCTGATTGGCTAATCTAGCATAGGGTTAAAAAAGCTGGCGGTTTGCCAGCTTTTTACTATTTATATAAAGCTCAACAATTTGGTATTACACCAATATTGATTTTTATATTACAATGCCTGTTTACCCAATAAAAAGAATGAGATTCAAATGGCTGACGACACAAACAAAACAGACCAATCAGTAGATTTTGGCATACTCAATACCCTCGTTGGCTATCGCCTTCGTCGTGCTCAAATGAACTTTTTCAGTAAATTTGCTGAAGTTTGTTCAGATTTAGGCATTAGCCCGGGGTTATTTGCCATTATTGCCATTGTGGAACGCAACCCAGGTTTGACGCAAACCGCTGTCGCTCAAGCACTTGGTAATGACAGATCTGCCATGGTAGCAGCGGTTGACAAACTTGAAAAAATGGACATTTTAGAACGCCGCCCAGCGATAAATGATCGCCGTTCATATGCTCTGTTTATGACCAAAAAAGGCGAAAAATTCTTCGCTACTCTCAGTGGTCGCGTTATGGAACACGAAAAAATCATGGCATCACGCTTAGAAGGCGAAAATGAATTAGATTGGCTATTAAAAACGCTAGACACTTTATCTAAATAGTCAATAACAAAAAAGAGGCCCATCATCTAATGATCAGCCTCTTAAAATCGATTGTCAAACACCTATGTTTTAACACCTATCAAGTATGTCGCTGTATTTGCTCAAAGATAATAGCAAGCTCCTCTTCTAACTCGATAAGCAGTTCGCCCGTATTAATAGAAACTAAACACGCTTCAATCTCTGTACTATCTTCGGATGTTTTTAATACATTTTCAAAAACAAATAAGTGATTAGAAAATTTCAATAATCCCATTGTCAGAGCCGCGCCTTTTAGGGTATGAATATTCTCGCGTGTTTTAACACTGTTCTTCTCAATGGCACCCTCTTTTATTTTTTCTAATAAATCATTTGCTTCCAGAGTGAAACCTTCAATAACACTCCTATAAAGATCTGCACTGCCGCCAAATCGACTCAAGATAGACGCTATGTCTTCGTATTCACTGAGCCCTGTAGCCAACCCAACACTCTGTGATGAAGAACTCTCATCTTTCTGATCTGGCGCTAGCAAATCACTCTTATGAGTATATTTAAGAATGCTGACAACCATTTGATCTATGTCTAAAGGCTTCCCAATATGATCATTCATACCAGCCTTAAAACAAGCCTGACGATCGGCTTCCGACACATTCGCTGTCATGGCAATAATAGGAAGTGAAGTAAATCTCGCGTCCTTACGAATTTGCCTGGTTGCTTCTAAGCCATCCACGTCGGGCATTTGCATGTCCATCAGAACCAAGTCGAACTTTTCTTCTTCTCGATTCAATACCATAGCAACACCTTCTAAACCGCTTTCGGCCACTGTGACGTTAGCCCCTTCGGTGATCAATAATTCTGTCGCTACCTGTCGGTTAAAAGCATTATCTTCTACTAATAACAAGGACACGCCAACTAAACGTCCTTCTTCATGACCATTATTGTTGTCTATCAATAATGGTCTTTTTACGTCAGAGAGAGATTGATAAACAGCTTCAGATAATTTGCTCAAGGTAACAGGTTTCAATAAATAGCCAGCGAAAGACTCAAGCTCATTGTCTAATTGATTGCTCATCATGCTAGTCAACAAAATTATTTTCGGCTGATTTTCAGATGAAGAAGTAACCGCGTTTATACTATCAATACTTTTTTGTCCGCTGAAATCAGATACTTTCGTATCCAATAAGACAACATCGTAGGCATTGTTTTGTATAGCAGCCTCTTGAACTAATTGGATAGCGTGTTCCAGTGACTCTGTTTTTTCACTCATCCAGCCAAGACTAAATGCCATGCGAGCAAAAATAACTTGTGTCGCCTCATTCGTATCGACAATTAAAATACGCAGCGATTCTGCCAATGTTTGATTAGGTAGTTTTTCAATCTTGATATCTGCAACAGGTAAATCCACCGTAAAGTAAAAACAGCTACCTTTACCCAATACGCTATCGACATGTAAGGAGCCGCCCATTAGCTCAACAAAGCGACGACAAATCACTAATCCCAAACCTGAGCCGCCGAAGCGTCGCGCCGTAGAGGACTCTGCTTGAGAAAATACGTCAAAAATAGAGTCCATCTGGTCCTGAGCAATGCCAATACCGGTGTCTTTTACAGAAATAGTTAAACGAGATATACCTGAGTCGACAAGTTGCTGCTTGATTTCCAAAACAACGCTACCTTCTAAAGTAAATTTCACAGCGTTGCTAACTAGATTAATCAATATTTGCAGCAGACGTAATTTGTCGCCGATAAGATAAGCGGGAATGTCTTTATCAATATCAAAAATCAGCTCTACGTCTTTTCCTAAGGAGCTTCCAGATAGAACAGTAGAGAGTTCACATAATAACTCTTCTACTTCAAACGGCGCTTTCTCTAACACCAGCTTTCCAGCATCGACTTTAGAAAAATCTAAAACATCATTAATTAAACGCAATAAAGATTTAGCGGATATCTGTGCTTTTGAAATGTAATCATTTTGTTTCGGTGTCAGGTCTGTGCGCTTTGCCAAATGAAGCATACCAAGAATTGCGTTCATCGGAGTACGGATTTCATGACTCATATTAGCCAAAAAGTTGGATTTAGCGGCACTGGCCGCATCCGCTTCATCTTTTGCTTTGCGCAACCAGTTTTCCAGCTCTCGCTCTTGGGTGATATCTCGGTTTATGCCCGTCATCTTTGTCATACGACCAGATGAAGACTTTTGCGAAGAAGCTCTAGCAGAAATATAGCGAATACTTTCATCAGGCAAAATGATGCGGAATACCAAATTATATTCCTTCATACCTTCTATTGACTCTTTCAAAGCATTTTCCGCCATTGCTCTATCATCAGGATGAACTCGGTTGTACCAATCTGAATATTGGATCCCTTCTTTTTTAACCGACAAAGGCAGTTGATATATATCAAACATTGAATCACTCCACTCAAGAGAGTCATTCTCAATATCCCACGTCCAAATACCTAATTTAGCCACTTCGGCAGCGAGTAATAACTGGTCTCTAGTGTCAATCAGCTCTCGCTGACTGCGCTTCTGCTCGGTAATATCCATCGCAATACCAAGAAAGCCACTTATCTCATTTTGACTGTCTTTCATAGGAGTAATAACCAAAGAAACAGGCCGTGTGCCACCATACTTATCGACATACGTCCACTCTTGGCTGACGACTTCTTTTTTCAGTACTTTATAGCTCAGTACCGCTAGGTCTTCCTCGATTAATACGCCGTATTGCTCTTGAATATCTTTACGATGAGCCTCTATTTCGGCTCCTACATGAAATCGAAGCAGCGTACTCAACCCAACCACCTCTTCAGCAACATAACCAAGCATTCTCTCAGCGCCACGGTTAAATAAGCTAATAACACCATTATTATCCGTGGCGATAATCGACACTTCTGACGAGGCATTAAGCACATCGTTTAACAGCAAGTTCAGTTCTTGTAATTCGGCGGTTCTCTCTTTTACTTGGAACTCCAAATTGGCATTTAAATCTCGAATCTTCGCCTCTGTTTTTTTGCGCTCCGAAATATCCCGTACACTGATAGAGACACCGATAAGCTTATTCTCATTATCTAAAATAGGTGACAAGGTCAAAGCAACTGGAACTTCACCACCAAATTTGGTCTTTCTTCGGGTTTCAATAGAACGTGATTGCTTCAGTTTCTTAACCTCTGAAGTAATACTTTCTGCTTCATTTTGTAATTCTTCAGGAACTAAAAGTTTGGAAATAGACTGCCCAATGGCATCTTCTTGTGTATAACCAAAAATGCTTTCAGCTCCTTTATTCCAACTAAGAATAACACCATCAAGGCTTTTACTAAGAATGCCATCAGCAGAGTTTTCAACAAGTGCGGTAATTCTCGCTTGATATTCAACGACCTCCCGACGGCGAGCCATGTTGACACGTATTGCTGCCACAACAGAAGCAACAAGCAAACTAATTAGTAAGCCAAATACAAAAAATACAATTGGATTAGCAAGGTGTAAATCTCGAATAAACTCGGGAGAAACAGCAATAGAAGTCCGCCAATTTCGGCCATATACAACCATTGTGTCTATTTTTTCATAGGAACTCCCTTCATGAACACCGCCAGAATAGAAAAGCACGGGATCATCTAGATCAGTTACATCATAAAGCTCAAAATGTAACTTATTTGGATCATAGTTTAGTCCAGCTAATACCTCCTCCATTATCAAAGGGGCATAACTCCAACCAAAGCCTTTATCTAATCTCTCGTCAAGAGTCGAAGGTGTGCTGCCTCCACGGTAAATAGGCATAAGAATAAGAAATGACTGCTGGGATTTTCCGGTTGCCTGAACTAACGTAATAGGTCCAGTTAAACGAACTTCCCCAGAATATAAAGAAGAAGCTGCCGCTTCACGACGGTTTTTTTCTGAAGCGATATCCAGCCCTACCGCCTGACGATTACGTTCTACTGGTTCAATATATTGGATAACATAATGCTCATTAAAATTTGGGTTGAGCATTCTTATTGAAAAGTCAGGCCAACCATCTTGGCGAGCCAATAATGTAAATCTTTCTACACTTGATTTTGGTACACGACGAATAAAGCCGAATCCCCTAGCTCCAGGAAACTCAATATCCACATCGCGCGTCTTACTGTACTGAGAGAAAATATCTCGCGTGATACGGTTTTCTCCCGCCGTAAGCACAACCCCTCGCGCTCCGCGCAGCCCATATTGATAAAGCTCAATTCGTGAAGCCACTTCTTGCTTCAGTTTGTCAGAGGCTTCTGCTGACGCGTTCTTGATTCTTTCTTTATTAAAATTATGAATTTCGTTGGTCACAAAGCATGTAATTAACACACCTACCAGCAAAGTCAGCATCACCCAACGATTATAGATAGCCTTAGATGATAGCCAATTCACACCTGCCTCCAAGCAACGAAACTTTCCTGCATAAACGCCTCAGATCCATAAAAAATTAATAAAAGTCTAGCTTAACTAATACCTTATAACGAAAAAAAGAGCGATAAAATTACCAATCAGATTACATAATTTTACCTAGAGAAGAATATACGTTTATTCTCTATAAGGTTACAACGATAAATTTGCCTTATGATCTCCGCCTTCAATTTCCTTGCGCTAAATCAATATCCGCCACTTAAAATCCCCATATAGCGCTGATTTCAGCTATAAATAACCTTTATCTTTTTCCAACAAAACGACAGGATCACGTTTTATGAAAGTTGCTGTTTTCTCTTGCAAACCCTACGACAAAAGAACCCTTGCCAGTTTTACAAACGAAGCCGACTTATCCATGACCTATTTTGAAAGTCGCCTCAGCATGGAGACCATCAGCTTAGTACAGGGCTTCGATGCGGTGTCTTGTTTTGTCAACGACGACGTCAATGCCGAAGTCATCCGTCTGCTAAAACAACAAGGGGTTAACACCATTGCCTTGCGCTGTGCAGGATTTAATAACGTCGACCTAGAAGCGGCCAAAACCCAAGGCATCAAGGTATTCCACGTGCCCGATTACAGCCCAACGTCCGTCGCCGAGCACGCTGTTGCCCTGATCATGACACTGAATCGTAAAACCCATCGAGCCTATCACCGAGTCAAAGAAGGCAACTTTGCTCTGGAAGGACTCATGGGATTTAACCTGGAAGGAAAAACCGTTGGTTGCATCGGCACGGGGCGCATTGGCGCCGCATTTTGCCGCATTATGAAAGGCTTTGGCTGCCGAGTTTTGTGCTATGACCTATCCCCTTCACAATCACTGATTGATCATGGCTGCGAATACATCACATTGGAAGAAATCTACCAACACAGTGACATCATCAGCCTACATTGCCCTTTGAACGCCTCCACCCATCACCTCATCAACAAACACAGCCTAGACAAAATGAAAGACGGCGTGATGATAATCAATACCAGTCGAGGCGCACTGGTTCACGCACAAGAAGCTATAGACGCCCTGTACAGCGGAAAAATCGGTTATCTAGGTTTAGATGTCTATGAACAAGAAAACAAAATCTTCTTTGAAGACATGTCATCACACATTATTCAAGACAGTGTTTTTCAGCTTATGCTCACCTTCCCTAACGTCGTCGTCACCGGGCATCAAGGCTACTTCACCATAGAAGCCCTTAACCACATCGCAGAAACCACAATCGACAACTTACTGCACCACCAAAGTGACAGCAGCGGCGCAAGGCAATTGGCGTAAGCCTGTTCTTCTGACTCTTCAGAAATGAGGTAACAAAAACATCACAGAATAATCGAGATTCAATAAACCATTCGTCTTGCTCATCACGTATAATTTGTGAATCTTGGAGAATGGAAAAGGAGTGACGAAAGATGAATCTCGATAAAGCAACGCAAGAAAGACTGATCGCCATCGTCCGTCGCGCGGGTCAAGAGATCGTCATGCCCAACTTTCGCCAACTCAGCGCGGCCGATGTAGACACCAAAAGCAGCCTAACGGACCTTGTCACCATTGCCGACAAAGCCAGCGAAGCCTTTATTACCCAAGAAATCCAACAGGCCTTTCCCGATTGGGACATCGTTGGCGAAGAAGCCGTTGCCGATGATCCATCCACCACAGATAAAATTGCCACCGCTGACACCTGTGTCATCATAGACCCCATCGACGGCACCTGGAATTACGCTCATGGTTCGCCCGAGTTCGGCCTGATACTCGCCGTAGTGGTAAAAGGCGTCACACGTTTCGGCTTACTTTATGACCCAGTCAACGACGACTGGATTTACGCCAACCTAGGCGAAGGGGCGTTTTTCCAACGTACCGCTATGAGTGAAAAAGGCAAGCATCAAACGCCCGCACAAGCGCCTTTGGCCTTGCAAATACACACAGATGTAGAGCTTAACCTCGACAAACTTTTCGGCATCATGTCCGTTAACTCCTACACAGGACAGAAAAAACAAGACTTCGCCCTAAAAGCTTCTCGCTTTGTGCGCATCAATAACCTACCCTCTTGCCCAGCGTATCGACAAATTGCCCAAGGTCACTTTCACTTCAGCCTCACCTACAAAATGCTTCCTTGGGATCACGCCGCAGGCGTACTCGTCCACACCGAAGCGGGCGGCATCTGCCGTACACTAGACGGGCAAGAATACAGCCCAACCATGCTCGATGGAGAAATGCTTGCCGCTCAGTCAGAAGAGCAATGGCAAGATCTGGCGGAGTGGTTTAGGCAATAAGCTAAAGAAAAACCCACCCTTTCACTCAAAGTAATCTGTGGCATAATGCCAAAACATATAGAGCAAAGAGACGACAAGGTCATGACTGAAGAAAATATCCCCTCAGTACGTTGGAAACAACGGTTTGAGAATTATAAAAAAGCCTTGTTGCAACTAAACGAAGCCGTCGAAGCCTACGACGAAAAATCGCCAAACATCATTAAAGAAGGCGTTCTACAGAGATTCGAATTCACTCACGAGCTGGCTTGGAAGGTGTTAAAAGACTACCTTGAATACGAAGGTCATCAAAACATCACAGGATCAAGAACCGCAACAAGACTGGCGTTTAACATTGGCCTAATTGAAGATGGTCAAATATGGATGGACATGATAGAAAGCCGTAATAAAACCGTACACGCCTACGATGCGAGCATTCTTGAAACAGAATTTTCAAAGGTACGCGAAAGTTATAACGCCTGCTTCATTCAACTGAAAGAAAAATTGTCTACCCTATGACACTCTCTCAATTTGGCATTCCAACATCCTTACTAGAAAAAATGTCTGAGACTTTTTCAAAATACCCAGACATTCAAAAAGTCACCCTGTTTGGCTCCCGCGCCACAGGGAATTTTCGAAACGGCTCAGATATAGACCTTTCTATTTCAACACCAAAAGCAGACATCATCCCCACGCTTCGTATTGAACTCGACGATATGAACAGCCCATACATGATCGACTTGGTGGATGAAAACAACCTCACCAACCAAGCCTTACTGAAGCAGATTCGAGAATCAGGGGTGGTTATTTATCCTAACGTTCTAACCGTGCCTAAAGCGTTTATCAAAAGTTGAATGTTTCATAATCTCATAAGTACCTGTACCTATACTTTCTTTTGCAACAACAATACGATAACTACGATTTAACTTCAGACGAAACATTCCTCTTTGACAACGTAAAGCCTTCCATTTTCGTAACCTCGTTTCATTTGCAATAAGCCGATATATTTCTTTCCACGCTTTCTTCTGTATATGATCAGGAATGACATCATGCTCTTTTACTTTAATAGCCATAAATTCCTCCTCAAACCATAACCGAAGGAATAAGCTGATAACGCTGCTTAAACCCAGATACGTTAAAAGGAACCTGACTCAATGCTTGTTCGACACCCACAGTCAAAATCGAACCACTGACGATATAACCGCTGCCAGCATCGGAATTTTGATAAAAACGCCCTTCGGGATTGATCATCAAATAAGTGTGTGTCATGGCATCATTGTCTTCTTCAACAATGATGCTAGAGAGCGCAGCATGTCGTTGAATATAAGCTTGATACTCAGCCTGAGTAATCGTTAACTGATGATCATGCACAGGTAAAACGCGTAGCAACTTCCATTTATTTGGCTTAATGTCATCCATTAAATCCAACAAACTGTCATTGCAGTTCACCGAATTCACCACTGTGTTTAGCTTCAAAATACCAGTTGGATTCAACGACCTATACCGAGCACATATCTGCTTTAATTGCTCAGCCGAAATCCAACGCTGCTTGCGATCAACACGGCCAATACCCTGCGCTAAAGCATGATCCGCTGTATCGTAACTAATCCCCAATACATCCAACGAGAGCGCCAGTTCATCCAAAATTTCGTCAGTAAGATAATGTCCATTGGTAATCAAAGACGTTCGAAAACCTAACCGATTCGCAAACGTCACCGCATCCAAAAAACGCTGACCGAGCAACATAGGCTCCCCGCCAGCAAAATTAAGGCGTACGTTCTGATAACCCATTTCAGCTTGTAATGGATTAGGACGTAGGAAATAGTCAGCAAGATTTTGTAGAAGGGACTCCACTTGGCCTGACAAACGATGAAGCTCGTTTTTTGCTTCTAAGTCATCCCAAGTGGCGTAACAGTAGCTGCACTGATAGTTGCAGCTTTCTGTCATGTGAAAATTGATGACAAGGTCAGTGCTTGTAGCATGTGTTGCTGAATTAAGTGCCGTCATGTTGAACCTCCGTTTGTTGTCAACGGAAACCAGATTCAACTTGTGCAGTGCACAACATAGATTTTTTTAAATCTATTTTTCTTCTCTACGAAACAAGTTAAAGCTTGAGCATGAAATCTAAAAGATCATCCACCTCTTCGGCTTCATGAATTTTCTTATCTATCTCAGCCTTTAGCTCGGCCACACCCGCTACATTCGTATCTAATTGACTGATCAAAGCTTGAGCTTCAAGCCACTCACCATCTAAGTATTTCATTAGAATACTGTCCATCGGCTCAAGCACCGCAGCTTGAGCCAATAAAACACGAAGCAAAGAACCATTACTGCCAAGGGTCGCCTGAGGCAAGGTTTTAAACGGATTCGGCAAACGGTTCGCCCTAAGGTCAAAATCTCCTTCGAGACAAGTCACAAAATCCGTTGCCTTGCTACTTGAAAGCGCAATACCCGCCAGCGACTGCTGACGAGTAAACATAGCTTTGACGACCTCGGCACATTGCTTGCGCTTCGAAGGCTCACAAAAAATCGCTTTCACTTCTTTTGAATCCGCAGAAATAGCACTCAACAACATAGCATTGAACAAGGTATCAAGCTCTGTTTCAGGGATAAACTTGCTCTTCTTATGAACAATTAAATCCTCTTTAAAAGTCAAAAGGTCGTTACGCAAAAAAGAATTTGCCTTGGTTCGTAACGACGGAACCTCTCTCAGCAGATCCGAACCAAATAACAGTTTCAGCGCATCGGGAATGCTGTAAAACCTAGAGGCCACAATACGCTTCCTCTAGAAGTTCGGACATTGATGTTCTATTCAGTTTAAAAGCCGTTAAATTACTATTTGCTATAACTTGTGCCATTTCCAACATATCTCGTTTCGAATATCTGCAATAGCTAGCATTAGCAATATACTGCGTTGTTACGCCCATACAATAACCAGCTTTAATGCCTTCATGTAATGAAGTGCGTTGTCCCGCTAGTAGTTTCGCTTTGCTATGCTTGTCAAAAATTTCCACTGTCTCACGGCAAGCTTCTACCAAAAAAGAAGCGCCTTCTTTAATAGGAATATCACCACGAGCAAACGCCTGACTGCTTAACACCAAAGACAAACAAACCAATACAACACGAGTATTTATATTCATTTTAAAACCAGTCATTCAAAAATCCTTTTATTGTTTATTGCCAGTATTCATAAAGCCTGTATGGGTACTGCCAGTACTGTCCGTATAAAAAACGTCATCTTTTGGAGCCTCAGTCCATTTATCTTTTGATGCTTCTGCGGTAACGGGTTTAGAACTTTCATTGTCTTTGTTTGAAAGCCAGCTTATTTTAGGCAAGGGGGTAAACGCATATAAGGTAAAAACGTAAATGATGCTAAATAAAAAATACGTTATCTCTAATGATAAAGCTAAATCACTAATACCGATTTCACGCTTATCTGCAATAACAAACATTAGCACTAAGCAAGCGATAGCCAAATATAAAATGCTTAAGAAAGCCGAGATAAAACAGTAAGACTTTATGCGAGACCACAACGCGATACCTTCGAGCTGGCTGCGTTTAAAAAAACGAATAGACACTAGAACGAATGCAGTCAATACAAGCAGCTCTAGGTTATCCAATTCATTTAAGTCGAAACTCTCGTCGAAGGGAATCACCAACACAAAGAATACCGCGACGAGCGTGAACAACGCAGTAAGCCCATACAAGGCCACTCGCATGAGGGCTGACGTGAGATACCCGAAGAAAAGATCCAAATAAGTGAACACATTTTTTATCGTCAATGACATTATCTATCCTTTTTAAAGTTAACGTTTTAAGTGAGTTGTAAGCAGACGCTTACTGATTTTTTTTATTTATCTTCTTCGCTACCTTAGCGAGCGCTTCGCTTTCGGTACGAGCGGCGGCGATGCGTTTGAGCAGCTCGTCGGCAGGCTCATCGTCTGGATTTTGTGGTACGAGCTCGCCGCGGAAGGCTTTGGCTAAGATGGATTGGGTGAGTTTATCGACACGCTGTTGGGCTTTTTGCACTTGTTTTTCGATGGTGTCTGCAAAGGCAAAGTATTGATCCACAAGGCGGACGATTTCGGTTTGTTCTTCGATTGGAGGAACTCTTAGTGGATAACTCTTCAAAGCTTTCCCTGTTAAATGTTTAATCGTTGTTCCGGTGAAAAGCTGATTTAGAAATAAACTATCTGCGTCATTTTTAAGGTTATAAACTAACCACTCTGGGATGATTTTAGACTTCACTCGCGCTCGGTGTAATGCTTTTTGAAAAATAATTGATTGCTCATATGATGACGCCCAAATAGCACATCTTCCTGGCTCTCCGCCTTCGCAAATAAGCACATCACCTTTCTGTAAAGATAGATCTTGTCGCTCTTGTTCTGATACTAAAATCTCTTGAGTATTAGTTAAATCGATATGCAACCAACGTACATTAATATTGCCTAAATACTTTGTCGCCAAGCCTGTATTTTTGGCTTTATCAAGCATTTTACCTAAACGACTTTCGACTAACTCTGAATAATATGAAACGGACCAACTTTCTGGAATATCTTTCCATTTCCATTGCTCTGAAAGCTCATGCTTAATAAAAATTGAGTTTCCCCTCCACTCCTCCGTCAATTTCCCACTCACGGCGGCGGCGAGGACGGATTGGCGGAAGCGTTTGAGGATGGGGGGGATGCCGTCGAGGCGGGCTTTGATGGTGTCCACCTGCGCCAAGACTTGATCCAGTTTTTCGACGATGCGTTTTTGTTCTGCTAAGGGAGCCAAACTAAGTTGAAGTGTCTTAAGCTTTGTGCCATTTACATTTGGCTGACCTATGCCTTCCTGCTTTTCTATAATTTGTTGCCAGTATTTTGGAGAATGCAGAAACCAAGCAACATATTTTGGTAACACATGCTCCGCAACCCTCAAACGGATCAAATAAGAAGCATATACAGAGTTTTCAATTGCATTTTCAATAAGAAAAGATTTACCAACTGTTGCACCAGTTCGAGCAACAACGATATCTTCATTGGCTAAAAAGGCTTTTTCAAACCTTGAATCATAAAGACAGAAAGGAACGGTTTCCCAGTCAACCTTGTTATTCTGAATATCAGTTATACGAAGCATTCTCAGATCTCCTTGGTGTGGATCTGACTTTGCCGTAACACCGTAACTTACATCTGATGTAATTCTATCAATTGTCGTCTCAACCCACCCTTTCGGCAATTCGCTCACGCTTGGCCTCCAAATAGCTCACCTTGGCCTTTTTGATTGCCTTGCTCTGGATTGCCTTTGACGGCTTTTTCTTCCAGTCCAAAGGCTTGTTCTAGCAGTTGCTTTTGCGCTTCCGCTTCATCGTCAGCACCGAGGGCTTGCATCAGTTGATAGAGCTCGCTCATGGCTTCGGTGAGTTCGGCCATGGCTTCGCCCGCTAAGATGTCTGGCTCGGGTAGGTTTTCCGAGTTGCTGGCTTCTAGGTCTTTGAGCCATGCGATGTCTAGGCTGTCGCCTTTTTGCTCGCGAATGTAGTCGCGGCTAAATTTGCGCCAGCGGGCGGTGTCCTCACCCTCATCGCTAGAAAGCCCTTCAACCTCACCTAGCTGTGTGTAGACGCCCTCTTCCCGTGGCGATTGGCCGTTGGCGTCGTCCCCATAGGCAGCGATAAAGCCATCAAAATGGGCGTCGGTTAACATGCGGCGTTTACCAAAGGTTTGCATATTGGTGCGCATATCGTAGACCCAAGTTTCTTGGGTGCAGTTAGTATCTTGGTGCGGGTTGTCTGGCGTGCCTTTTTGGAAGAAGAGCACGTTGGTTTTCACGCCCGCGGCGTAGAAGATGCCTGTTGGCAAACGCAAAATGGTGTGCAGGTTACACTTGTTCATCAGGTCGCGGCGAATGTCGGTGCCTTTGCCGCCTTCAAATAACACGTTATCCGGAATCACCACCGCCGCGCGACCACCGGGTTCCAGTGTTTCCATAATGTGTTGCATAAAGCAGAGTTGTTTGTTGCCTGTTGGGTGTACAAATTTACGGGTAATGTTGCTGCTCGACGCGCTGCCAAACGGCGGATTAGACAAGACCAAATTGGCTTTGGGAATGCTTTCGCCATCCGCGCCCAAGGTGTTGCCCAAACGAATCGCGCCGTGTTCGCTGTCGCCTTCGATGTCGTGCAATAAACAGTTCATGAGGGCCAAACGGCGGGTTTCTGGCACCAGCTCTAGACCAATAAAAGCACGCTCCATTTGGAATGTCTGTATGTCGTCGGGCAAGTCTTCTAAGTTGTTGCTGTGGGCTTTGATGTATTTGTCGGCTTCGATCAAGAAGCCTGCGGTGCCTGCCGCTGGATCTTGGATAATCTCGCGCGGTTGCGGTTTCATCAGTTTTACAATGGCGCTGATCAGCGGGCGCGGCGTAAAGTATTGCCCCGCGCCGGATTTGGTTTCGTTGGCGTTTTTCTGTAGCAAGCCTTCGTACATGTCACCAAAATCATCACGGCCTTTGCCTGTGCCGTCCGTATCGTACCAGTCCAATTTGTCCATGTTGGTAATCAACTCGGTCAGTTGCGCGGGCTGGGTGATGGTGGTGGTGGCGTTGAGGAAAATCGCTTGTACGATGGCGTGATGATCGCCATCCAGCTTGTTCAATAAGGTTTTGTAAAAGCTGTGCTGCTCTATGCCGATTTTGCTTTTTAGATCTTTCCAGCGGTAACCTTCTGGCAGTAGGTCTTCGTCTTGACCGGTTTGTTCGCACATTTTCAAAAACAGCAAAGACGCCAGTTCGTTGACGTAGTTTTGGTAGGAAACACCGCCGTCGCGAAGGTTGTCGCACAGCTTCCAAAGTTTGGCGACCAGCTCGTTGTTGTTCATAAAAAATCTCTTTAGGAAAGGAAACACACTTGAACCAGCCAAGCGTGTTATTAATAGATGTTCGAATGGGCGCTATGATACCGACCTAAGCCAGTTCGTCCCAGATGTACTCGTTAAATTTTTGCAGAATCTCATCCAGTTCGTTGTTCAAAGCTTCTTGCAGTTTGCGTTTGCCACCGTCCCGTCGGTAATTGCCGATTTTATAGACATCGTCATCCAATACGACCTTGTCTTTGATCGAGCTGGCAAGACGATCCAGCCATTTGCTTTGCACTGGATTCCAGTCCTGTTCGCCTTTGATCTTCTCTAGGGCATGATCCACTCTCACATCAAAAGGCAACAATTGCGGGTTTTTCATGCTGGCGCGGCGAATGTGACCTACTAATTTGGCGGCAATGTCTTGGGTTTTGGCCTTACTCCAAGCCATGTGCAACGCAGATTCAGAAAAATGTCTCGCATCGAACCATTCTTGTAATTCCACCAGCCCTTTGCGAGTGAGATCACGGGGACGATTGACTACCGCATCCAAGGCCGCCAGTTGGTTGATGTTATCTGTCACTAGGCGATCGAAGGCATCGAGGAAGTCGTCTGGCTGGTTATAGTCGCCATAAAGGGTTTCCACACCAATCACCTTGTCTTCGATATCGGTAAAAATCGGTCGATCCCGCAAACTGTTTATCGTGCGTTTTAAGCCTTCGATTTGCTCGATCACGGTGGGTAGCTTGGCAAAATACTCGGCGGATTGCTTGGCACCTTGGCTTTTTAAGGTGTTGGCAAACTGGGCAAAGTCGCAACCGACCACATTTTGCAGACGCTCATCCAATTGTTGTACTTGTTGTTCAACCTCGCGGCTGCGGTCTTTTTGGTAATTGGCTTGGGTAATGACTCGCTGTAATTTGGACACCAGCTGTTCGTGGCTGTTGTCGGCAAAAGATTTGTCGTTGCTTTCGATCACTGTGTAGGTTTTGTCATCGCGAATTTCGGCCACTAAGGTCGATAAGCTGACATTCGGACGCACGACGACGGCTTGCATGGTATCGACGGATTCCAAGGTGGCAAAGAGGTTTACGGCATCGAAAATACGGAAATTGGTTTTGCCGACTTCTGGACACAAGCGTGTGGCGCGACCTTTCATTTGCTCGTACAAAATACGACTGCGCACTTTGCGTAAAAACACCAAATTACAAATGCTGGGAATATCGATCCCTGTGGTAAGTAGATCCACAGTGACGACGATGTTTGGCAAGCGTTCTTTTTCAAAACGGGTAATCAGGCTTTGTACCTTATTGGCGTCTTTGTCTGAATTACCCGTGATCTTGATAATGGCATTATGCGGTAGGTTGGTGTATTGCGGCTTACCTGATTGCTGGAAAGCGTCTCTTAACGCATCCACTACAGAATCCGCGTGCTCGTTGTTCACACAAAAGATCAAAGTTTTCTGTTGGCTGTTTGGGTCGAGCCAGTTGGTCAACTCTTGGCAAATGGCCTTGGTAAAGCTAGGTGCAATGATTTTTGTGTTGAATTGATCGACATCGAATTGCTGTTCGTCTTCGAGTGTGTCTAGAACTAATTCCCCTGTCACGGCCAAGCGTTCCACCTGCTCGCCTTTGGCAATTGTAATGCCTTTGGTGTTGAGTTCGGTGTTGATTTTGATCGGCGGTTGATAGTCGTTCAAATAGCCATCGATCACGGCGGTACGGTAGGAGTAGTTAAAAATCGGACGACCAAAAATCTCGCTGGTGTGCAAGGCTGGCGTGGCGGTGAGCGCCAATTTGAATGCATCAAATTGGTCGATCACGCGGCGATAAGCTGAGATGTAATCGCGCTGATCGCGAAACTCCAATTCCCCTTCAGTTTGCTCTTTATCGAGAATATAACCGCGGTGGGCTTCATCTATGATAATGGCGTCGTACAGACCAACGGGGATAAATTCGTCGTTTTGCAAGACACGCTTCACCAAGGATTGCACGGTAGCAACGTGGATTCTGGTGCTGTCTTCGGGAAAGCGATCCGTCAGCCCTTTGATGTTAAAAATGCTATTAAAGGTTTGTCCCTGAATGCGGGTGTCATCGAAGGAACCAACGGCTTGATTGCCCAAGGAACGACGATCCACCAAGAACAACACACGTTTAAAACGCTGAGACTGAATCATTCGAAACATAATGGCTATGGCGGTGCGAGTTTTGCCTGTACCAGTCGCCATGGCAAGTAAAGCGCTGCGTTTGCCTGATACAACGGCGTTTTCTACCGCACGCACGGCGTCTTCTTGATAGTAGCGTAAACCTAGTGTGCTCATATCCTCATGGGTGGCAAACCAGTTGTTCAATTTGCCTATGTCTTGCGCCAATTTGCTGAGCAATTCTGCTGGCATAAACCATTGAGGTAATGCGTCTGGCTGGTTACTGGAAAGCCTTGTATCACGATACCAAATCCCGCTTTTGCTTTTTACGGCGGCGCTGTAAACACGGCCATTGGCTGAAAAGCAAAAGGGAATGTTAAAGCCATTGGCATTGTATTCATTGATTTTTAACTCGCTAACCTTCTTCAGTAGGTCATCATCGTTGGCAGCGCGTTTTGCAAGTTCCTTATAGTACGACAGCAAATCAAAGGTTTGGCTGTAGCGGTAGGCTTCGTTGAGTTTGTCGGCCACATCTTGGTTGTAGCGCTTGGCTTCCACGACCCCAATTGGTCTTAAACCGACAAACAAAACATAATCTGCAAAGCCCACCTTGCCTGTTTCGTCCTTTCCTGTTGGCCATTCAGCAATCGCCATATTGCGGCCAATCTCTGGATATGTACCATTGCTGTATTTAAGGTTTTGCGTGTCTGCTTCCCAACCCGCAAGCCGCAATTGCTCGTCAATTAAATAACGGGTTTCTTTCTCACTAAGGCCAAGTTTGTTTTGGTTGGCTTGCGTAAGGACAACCTTATGGAAAGTGTTGCGATCAGCTTCGCTCAACTTGGCTAATTCAGTGTCTTTTGCTTTTAACTGAGCTTCCAAAGCAGCAATGCGTGCTTCACTTTGCGCTTGGGTTTCTTGCTGCTGGCTTTCAAAGACAGACAAACGGCCTTTTAGCTCGGTCAGTTCGATGTGCTGTGCTTCAATCTCGGCTTGGCTTTTATGCTCGTTTTGTTTAGCCGCTTGTTCAGCAGCAACAAGCGCCAATTTAAGCGTGGCCAATTCTTCTTGGTAAGCTTGTTTATCTTGCTGACTTTGTTTGCTGGGCAATTGAAAAAGCGGTGCAGGGAAATCTTTGTCTTTGCTAATCAGTCGGTAATACCAAACTGCCAAGCGAAACGCTAAGCGCAAGCACATTTCAGCGTCATTTAAATCATCATGGTATTTGTGTACAGCATCGTTGCCGATTCTGCGCAGTTTGTGAAACACCTCAAGAATGGTGTCGTCTATGTTTGTTTTTCGTTGAATGGCTTCCAGTAACTTGAACTGAGTTTCTTGTGGTTCGATATTCAGCAGTTTACCAAGATGATTAGCAACATATTCGCCAAAAATTCGCAGCTTCACCAAAGTGGTATTTGGGTCGTCGGGGTAGTTTTTCTCGGCAGCTTGGGCAATGGAGAAAAGGAAGTCGTTGTGGCCTTTTAGAAAAGCAAAGTTAGATTGAGTGGTGGTCATTGCGTTCTAAAGTCCCTTCTTCACTTATTGTTGTCATCTTGAATTGTCAGTTTACCCTGACAATCCAACTTGCGGAATCCCTGCTGACTGAATATCCCGTGAATTCATCACCAAGGATGCTTAGCAAAGTAGCTTTCTAAATGATCAATCAAGGCACGAACGTTAGGCGATAGGTGCTTTCGAGATGAATACAGCGCATAGATGGTGAGGTCTTTGGGTTTCCAATCCGGCAAAACATGGCTCAAGCGGCCGTTTTGAATATAACGATTAGCCAAATACGTCGGCTGTAAACACACTCCCATGCCATTCAATGTGGCATGCAAAAGCGCTGTGGCTTCATTGATACTTAAACGACAATCCAAAGAGACAGATTCAAAGTGGTCATGCTGAGATAGGTGCCAGATGTGACGTGCTAAATTTTTGTAGCCCAAGCATTGATGGTGGATTAGGTCTTGCGGATGGGTAATGTCGCCTATCGTTTGTTGCACTTTTTCAAGATACGCGGGAGACGCCACCAACACGGATTCACACACAGCAATGGGTTTGCCGATTAATGAAGGATCTGGGTTCGAGGCAATGCGTATCGCAAGGTCAATGCTTTTTTCGGTTAAATCGGCCGTGCTGTCTTCTAAATCGATATCAATATGAACTTTAGGATGTTGCTCCATAAAGTCTTGAATGGCAGGCATCAGTTGGGAAAAACCAAACGACATGCTGGAGGTGATTCGCACCACGCCAGACAACTCATCACTGGTATTCACCAAAGAGATAATATTATCCGCCTGCTCCAACCACTGTTCCACGTCTTTTAAGCAAGCTTCGCCCGCGCTGGTGAGGGATATTTTTCGTGTCGTGCGATGCAATAAACGAATCTTCAGCCAGTCTTCCATGGCTTCGATATAGCGTGTGACCATTGGGCGCGACATATTTAATCGATCTGCCGTACGGGAAAAACTCCGCGATTGGGCAACATCAATAAAGACTTTAGCAGCGATTACTCTGTCCATTTTTATACACCTATTTGCACGATATAAGAAACAATCATGATCATGATTGTGTATTTTTCCGAGCACGTCAATTCTCTATGATGACCACATGAATTACACAATCACTCTTTGGAGAGAAAGATGAAAAAATTAATGACATTAGCCGCTTCTGCCCTTATCGCTCATTCTGCTGTTGCCGCAGACACTCAGCCATTAACACTGGATGTCTATAACGCCAATGCAGGTAGCTTTGGCGTGACTTCTACCTTGGTTTATGGCGATACCGAAGCCATGGTGATTGATGCGGGTTTTACTAAAGCCGACGCCTTGCGCATTGCCGCTAAAGTATTGGATTCGAAAAAAGAACTAAAAACAATTTTCATCAGCCAAGCCGACCCAGATTACTACTTTGGTGCAGAAACACTGCATGATATTTTCCCTAAAGCGGACATCATCACGACACCCGCGGTGAAAAAAATCATTGAAGAAAAACTGGCAGGGAAATTGGCTTTCTGGGGACCAAAAATGGGCGCGAACGCACCTGTCGCACCTATCATTCCTACCGTTTACACTCAATCTACTTTGACTGTTGATGGTCAGACTATTGAGATTCGTGGTACTGAAGGTGTATTGGCTCACCGCCCTTACCTTTGGATTCCGGCAAACAAAACGATCTTAGGAAACGTAGCGGTCTTCGGTAATATTCATTTATGGATGGCCGATGCTCAGTCTGATGAATCTCAAGCCGCTTGGAAGGCACAACTACAAGAAATGCTGGCACTGCAGCCTAGCATGGTGATTCCTGGTCATATGACTCAAGGCACTGAGCTGACGGCAGACAACATCACTTTCTCGCTTAACTACATAACGGCTTTTCAAAAAGCGAAGAAAGACAGCAAAGACAGCGCTGAATTGATTAACACTATGACAACGAAATACCCAGATGCGCAAGGTGCGTTGAACCTAGACATCGCAGCAAAAGTTCATAAAGGCGAAATAAAATGGTAAGAGTTCACTACTTCTTTGACCCTATGTGTGGCTGGTGCTACGGTGCATCTGCTCTAATTGAGGTGCTCGCCAATCATCCTGAGTTCGAGATTATCTATCACCCTGGTGGGATGATTCCAAAGCGCGCCATTGAGCCTTCTTTTAGGCAGCATATTTTGCAGGCTGATAACCAAATTGCCACCATGACAAAAGCACACTTTGGTGATGCTTATAAAGCGAGAGTGGCGGGCGCTGGTGATTTTATCGTGGATTCGTATTCCACAACTCGCGCCTTTCTTGTTGGTCAAGACATGGGTATCGAAGCCCACAAGATGCTAGCAGCGATTCAAAAAGCACATTACCAAGATGGCCAACATCTGGATGACTTGAATGCTTTAGCGGATCTAGCGGTTTCTATGGGGTTGGATAAAACGATTTGGGAAGAAAAGATGGCAGGCTCTGAAGCGAACATGCTAGAGCAGGTAAAACAAAGCCATCAATTAATGGCAACAATGCGAGTCAGTGGTTATCCGACCTTAATAGTTGAAAAAGACGGCAAGCTACAACGCCTCGCTCACAGCGACTATTACGGCAAAACACGGGAATGGACAAACTATTTGACTGACTTTATCTGAGTGTTTAACACCCCAAAACCTTCTTTGCATGAGTAAAGAAGGTTTTTTTATGCTTGATGACAAACCGTTAAATCTGCCAAGCAAAGGTTAAAGTACCATAACGCGTATACTTATCCATTTCTCGATCATGCTCATCGCTACTAAAGCTAAAGGGAGAATTAATAGCAAAAGACAAAGCTGCGTCTCCCCAAGAATAAGTTACCCCAGAAGTGAACATATTATTGTTATGATCGTAATCTATCGAGCGGCTGTCACGAAAGGTATTCCCGTCGGTGAATATTTGGTTAAAGATATAACCAACTTCAACACCCGCAAAAACAAACCAGCCTTTGCTGACGGCAATGGGATTAGACGTTCTAGAGTCAACAAGTAATACAGTAGAAAAAGAATCATCAAGACTTCGACCATAACGCAACATGAAGCCGCTGCTAACAGAACTTCTTAACGTACCAACACTCATTGCTGCGCCCGTTAATAAGTCTGTATGACCACTATCGGACACCCAAGACCGCCAAGTTCGACCACGCGATAACTCAAATACCAGTTCATTTTCTAATTGTGTGTCCCACCCTTTTGGCTTTTTAGCACTGATCACCCGATGCACCGCTTTTTGAGTTTGCTCTCCCATTGCGAGAGGCCCAACCAGTCCAATGGTGGTCGCGACTCTGTCGGCATAATCCGGCATAACAGCAATATAAGTATTGGTAAAACTCAATAGCGCAGAATAAGGAAAGGTCCCTTCAGCAGGCACCTCTACTTCGATATCGTAGGGCGTTGTTAGTGTTTGACCACCACTGTAGATGTTAATGGAGGTATTCGGGCGTTGACTGGACATACTCCACATCAACGGCCTCACCATAAAACCAGGTTGTTGCGCTTCATCAGGGGCATCATTAACGTCAAAATAAGAGACATAGATTCCGTTGGTGTAACCATTGTCTTCATTGACAAAAAAATCATTGTCTAATGTCGCTGACAGCCAATGCGTATCAGCGTGAACTGGCACTCCCAACAGTAAGGAGACACCTAAAAAACAGTGCTTAAACAAGGTTATATTGTTCTTTCTATGCTTTTTTTCACTCTGCATGCCCAACGTTCACTACCTATTCAAATGCAAAAATTTGACCGCATTATAAAAGGAATTAGCGTTAAAAACTTGGTTAATGGGCATTTGTAACATTTAAATCGCAATAGGGAGACTTTATATAGAATTCCTCCCTAAATTTGCTCACTTTTTTTCGAACTAATCCCAAAAATCACCCTAGAACTCCCATGCCAAGGTTAAAGTCCCAAAACGATTCAACCGCTCAGTTTGACGACTATACTCTGTATCATCATCTGAAAACGATGAAAAATAAGCAAATGACAAAGAGCTATTTCGCCCTATAGTGTAAGTAATGCCTGTCATAAAGGTATTATAGTTATGATCATAATCAATAGATCGACTGTCCCGAAACGTATTGCCATCGGTAAAAATTTGATTAAAAACATAATTGGCAGAGACGCCCGCATACACAAACCAGCTATTATTGACAGCAATTGGATTAGAAGCACGAGAACTTGCCAGCGAAACCGTTGAGTAAGAATCTCTGAGATTTTGTCCAATACGCAACATCATGCCCGCATTAACCCCACTGCTAATCGTTCCAAGACTTACTTGTCCGCCAGCTAACAAATCCATAGTATCAGACCGAGATGCCAAAACGCGTATCGCACGGCCACGTGAAAAACCAAACACAAATTCATTTTTTAATTGAGTATCCCAACCCATTGGTTTTTCAGCGCCAATGAGTGCATGAAATTCTGTTTGCGTCTGCTTCCCCTTTGCTGCAGGGCCCACAATACCAACAGAGGTGCTTGCCCAGTCAGCATAACGGCGCCCTGCAATAATGTACGTATTGGTATATTTTAATAAACCTGAATAAGGTAATGATCCCTCTGGAGGATTAGCCTGAGTAATGTCTTCAGCGGTCGTTAGCGTCTGTCCTATACTGTGTACGTTTATTCTATTTTCTGCGTATCCTCTCGGCATTGTCCACAGAAGCGGACTTACCCAAAAGTTGGGCCTTAAACCAACGCCCACGTTATAAAGAGAAAAATATAGGCCATTCGTATAACCATTGTCTTTTCCCACGAAGACATCGTTATCGAGTGTAATCGAGGCAAAATTCGTCTCCGCATAGACATCTACCCCATACATAAAAAGAACCCCAACCAAACACTTTTTTAGCCGTGCACCTTTAACAATATTAAACTGTATGTTCTTTTTGACGATCATTAAGCACCCGTTAAGCAATAAAATGATCGTCATTGTAAATCGAACTTACATTAAATATTCATACACATAACATCTATAACATTTGCGCACTTTAAGGCGAGAAACCACGATATCGATGCCTGAAAACCTCGGCAAACATAGCTCGGAAGAAGAGAAGTAACAGTAAAAAGCCACTATTCAGATGCTGCGAATAGTGGCTTTTGAATATGCTTTAAAATGCAATAACACGCTGTTTTTTAGAAGCTTAAGAACCCAAGTGAAATAATAACGCCAGACCCTATTAACGCCATCAAGCAATAACCCATGACATCTTTCGCCCCCAACCCAGCAATGGCTAACGCAGGCAACGCCCACTAGCGCAACCAGGAAGTAGATCCTTTAACGAGACACCAGCATCGCTACACCCATACCGCCGCCAATACACAAAGTCGCCAGTCCTTTTTTAAGATCTTGACGCTGCATTTCGTGCAATAAAGTCACTAATATCCGACAGCCAGACGCCCCAATCGGGTGTCCCAGCGCCACGGCGCCACCGTTGACGTTGACCTTGTTGGGATCCAGACCCAGTTCTTTATTGACACAAAGGGCTTGCACGGCAAAAGCTTCGTTGGCTTCAATTAGATCCAAATCCGCCACTTGCCAATTGGCTTTGCTGAGTACTTTTTGCGTGGCAGCGATCGGGCCAGTCCCCATAATCTCAGGATCCACTCCCGCACTGCTTGCCGCTTCAATCACCGCAAGAATCGGCAACCCCAAACGTTTCGCCTCTTCATCGGATGTCACGATCACCATGGCCGCGCCATCGTTCAACGTAGACGCATTCCCTGCTGTCACCGTGCCCTCTTTGGTAAACGCTGCACGCAGCTTGCCAAGAGATTCCGCTGTTGTATCGGGACGAATCTGCTCGTCTGCGTCGACAATAACGGGATCGCCTTTACGCTGAGGAATGGAGATAGGTAGAATCTCTTCCACAAAGCGCCCAGCAGTCTGTGCTTGGGCGGCTTTTTGTTGGGAGTTGGCAGCGAAGGCATCTTGTTCTTGACGACTAATCTCCCAACGATTGGCAATATTCTCCGCCGTTTGGCCCATGTGATAATCGTTAAAGGCATCCCACAAACCGTCAGTTACCATAGAATCCAACAATTCCCAGTTGCCCATTTTTTTGCCTGAGCGACTGTTTGGTAACACATGGGCGGCTTGGCTCATGCTTTCCTGTCCACCCGCCACGACCATTTTAGCGTCGCCATTCAGCACAGCTTGTGCCGCCAATTGCACGGCTTTTAAGCCAGAGCCGCAGACTTTATTAATCGTCATGGCAGAGACATGCTTAGGTAATCCTGCATGTATGGCGGTTTGACGAGCCGGGTTTTGACCACAACCCGCCGCCAGTACTTGTCCCAAAATCACGTCTTCAATGTGATCTTTCAAAATAGGCTGTTTGGCTAACATGCCAGACAAAAGTTGAGTGCCTAATTGCACCGCGCTCAACGAAGATAACGCGCCATTAAAGGCACCAATCGGGGTTCGTGCTGCAGCAACGATAACGGCTTTCATAAAAAACTCCTTTCATTTTATTAGGCAAAAACCATTTCTGGCACATGATCCGGCACAATAAGCTTGCCTTGAGTCTTCTCAATAATCTCTTCTACTGACACACCCGGCGCTCTTTCTTTCAGGACAAATGCGCCCTCTTCAATCTCCAGCCAAGCCAAATCCGTGAGCACTTTTTTAATACAGCCCTTGCCAGTCAGTGGCAAGGAACAATTCGACAATAATTTGGACTCACCATCTTTAGACGCATGAGTCATGGTAACAATAATATTCTCCGCACCCGCCACCAAATCCATCGCACCGCCCATGCCTTTGATGAGCTTGTTAGGGATCATCCATGACGCAATATTGCCATGCACATCCACTTCGAATGCCCCCAATACGGTCAAATCCACATGGCCACCACGTATCATGGCAAAGGATTCAGCAGAGGAGAAAATCGACGCACCTTTCACTGTGGTCACGGTTTGTTTGCCGGCATTGATCATATCCGCATCAATGGTGTCTTCGGTGGGAAACTCGCCCATGCCAAGCAAACCATTTTCCGATTGCAACATAACCGCCATATCTTTTGGTACATAATTGGCGACTAAGGTAGGAATACCAATACCAAGATTCACATAAAAACCGTCTTGTAATTCTTGGGCGACACGTTGTGCCATTTGCTCTCTTGTCAGTGACATAAGAAACCTCTATTTTTATTCTGTTGTCTTGCTCTGTTGTTTTGCTCTTTTATTTTAGTAAGCGGCTTTAACGGTTCTTTTTTCGATGCGTTTTTCAAAGGTGCCAAGCACCACACGATCGACATAAATGCCCGGGGTATGGATTTGAGCAGGATCAAGTTCACCCACTTCGACAATTTCTTCCACTTCAACAACAGTGATTTTGCCGGCGGTTGCGGCTAAGGGATTGAAGTTCTGTGCGGTATGGCGATAAATGACATTGCCGTAACGGTCGGCTTTCCAGCCTTTAACAATGGCGAAGTCGCCGACGATGGCTTCTTCTAAGAGGTATTCGCGGCCATTAAACACTTTGGTTTCTTTGCCTTCCGCGACCGGTGTGCCAACGCCAGTGGCGGTATAAAAAGCCGGAATGCCAGCACCACCAGCGCGCATTTTTTCCGCTAGCGTGCCTTGAGGCGTGAGTTCGACTTCCAACTCACCATTCAGTAATTGCTTTTCGAATAAGGCGTTTTCGCCCACATAAGACGACACCATTTTGCGAATTTGCTTATCTTCGAGCAGAATCCCCAAACCAAACCCATCGACACCGCAGTTATTCGATACAACCGTTAAGCCTTTGGTGCCTTTGCGTTTGATCTCAGCAATCAGATTTTCTGGAATACCGCACAAGCCAAAACCACCTGCCAGCACCGTCATATCATCTTCTAGCCCGATCATGGCTTCTTCATAGGAAGCAACGACTTTGTCAAAACCGGCCATTTTATTCTCCTGTTTTTTTATTCTTAATGTCCTCCAGTTTGACCTAAGGCGATAAATAAATTAAATTTGTTTTTTCTATTTATTAATAAGAATTTCAAATATATATACTAATAAAAAAACCTATGGTCTATCACCATAGGTTCTAATAAATGCGCGAAAATTCATGTTTTAATTAGTCACAAAAAATAGCCACGGCTCGAACAAAGCCAGCCGAGGCTTTTTCGATCTTGTAAGGAAAGCATGAAACCATAAAGCCATAAGCAGGTAACGCCTCTAAATTGGATAACTTCTCCATCTGACCGTATGCAATATCACGCCCGGCTTTGTGCCCTTCCCATACTATTGCAGGGTTATTTTCATCAACAAACCGTTTAGCGGTGTAGCTGAAAGGCGCATCCCAACTCCAAGCATCCGTTCCTACAATGCGTACCCCTTTTTCCAACAAGAATAAGGTGCCCTCACGGCCAATACCGACTCCTGCATTTAAATACTCGGGCGTGCCATAAAGTTCACCCGCGCGTGTATTGACCAGTACAATATCCAAGGGCTGTAACTCATAGCTAATGCGATCCAACTCTTGCTGTATTTCTTTCGCGCCAATCACATAACCGTCTGGGTAATCCCTAAAATCCAGTTTGACGCCATTTTGCAAACACCAGTCCAGCGGCATTTCATCAATCCCCCAAGAGGGTTTACCACCATCTGTTGTCGAAGCATAATGCCAAGGTGCATCCATATGTGTTCCACTGTGCGTCGTCAACACCATGTCCTCTACTGCCCAGCCTTCTTGGCCTGGCAGATCTTCAGCATTTAATCCCGGAAACATAGCCAACAAACTAGGGAGGCCTTGCTGGTGATCCTGATATTTAATTTTTGGCAACAATGGTGGCGGATCCGTATAAGGGTTATTGCTGAGAGTGACCGATAAATCCACAATACGGCGATTATTTGACATAGGTGATTGTTTATTTTGCAAGCTGATTTCCTCTCTGTATGACCACTTGATCAATGGCTCCGAAAATACTCTCCCCAGACTCGTTGAATGATTCCATACGAATACGATCACCAAATTTCATAAATTCGGTGTATGCTTGTCCTGTAGCTATCATTTCAAGCGCTCTTTTTTCAGCGATACAAGAACTGCCACGTTTTGTGTCTTTATTGGATACTGTACCAGAGCCAATGATAGTACCAGCGCTCAGCTTACGAGTTAACGCAGCGTGGGCAATCAATTCACCAAAGGAGAAATTCATCTCATCCCCTTTAGCCTGACCAAACCATTGACTGTTCCATTCTATATTCAATGGCAAGCACACTCGACCATCACGCCAATGATCTCCCAACTCATCTGGAGTCACGGCGACAGGTGAAAAGCTTGATGACGGTTTGGCCTGCAAAAAGCCAAAGCCCCCCTTGATCTCACGCTGAATAAAACCGCGTAAACTAACATCGTTTGCCAACATAAGCAGACAAACGTGTGATAATGCCTGGTCTGGCGAACAACCCATTGGCACCTCATCAAGCACCACTGCAAACTCTCCTTCGAAATCTATACCATGACCTTCATCAGGCAATTCAATTGGATCATTGGCGCCCAAAAAACAGTCTGACGCCCCTTGATACATCAAAGGAATGGTGTCGAAGTCATCCTGTGGTGGCAGAGAAAACGCCTGTTGCACCAACTCGCCATGATTCAAGAACGCCGAGGCATCACACCATTGGTATGCTCGAGGTAAAGGAGCCATCATTTGCTGACTATGAAAATCAATACAATCATCCAGCTCACCACGATTCAAGGCGTCATACAGTGGTTGAATCACAGGCACTAAAGTCTTCCAGTGCTCCAACAGATGCTGCATCGTGGGTGCTATCGCGGCTAGGCTAAAAACCTTCGACAAATCTCTGGAGACCAGCACCAGACCGCCATCTTTAAGGTCATTTTTCACTGTTGCAAATTTCATATGTCCTCCTGTGAATTAAGCTATGTGGTTTAAACCGCCGCTTTTTCATCCTCTAAGACGTCTAATGTCTGCTTGCCCGGCTTGCTAACAGGTATAAACAAAGATAATAACCCTGCCGCCATCAATAAACTCGATGCCGTCATTAGCCATGAAACGTAGTCTCCCGAGAAATCGTACAACCGACCAGCCAAATAAGGACCAATAGCACCACCTACTAAGAACACCGCATACACCAAACCATAAGCCAATCCGTAAATTTGGCGTGCAAACAGGCGGCCAATTAAATAAGCGATCAGATCCACTTCCGCACCAATAGCCAAGCCTGTAATAATCGCGCCTAATTTTGCGTAAGCTGGACCACCTAACCCCAAAATCAAGAATCCAACGCCTGCCACTAAGAATAATGCGGCAGTGATGTATGACGCTCTAAATCGGTCTAATAAAAAGCCCACCACTAACCTGCCAACAATAACAGAGACACCAATGAGAGACGCGATGGCTCCGGCTTGAGGTGGTGTCAGACCACTGTCAGTCAACATAGAGAAAAAATGCGCAACAGTTCCTAACACAGCCAGTGCTGTCAATAGAAATATCAAACACAGTAGATAAAAGCGCCAATTATTCAACAAGCTTCCGACTGGTTCGGTTTTCGCTTCTTTGCTTGTTTCTGAGTCTTTCGCGCCTATTAATAGCAACCAGATAATAGGAATCGCCGCAACCACTACCATACCAAGGGCAAAGTAACCTGCTCGCCAACCATGACTCGCGACATAAGGCGCCAATAACTCAGGCAATAAAATCCCTCCTGTACCCGTGCCCGTCAGAATGACGCCAAGTGCTTTACCACGGTTTTTCTGAAAAGCCATGATAACCAAACGGGTAAAAGGCAAGGGAGTTGAACCTGCCGTCAACATTGACATAATCGAGATAATCACCAAGTAACTGGTCAAATCCATGGTAAAACGACTCAACGCAAAGAAGGATAAAGCCAGCAACACCAATGAAATCAAAGCCACTTTGGTACTACCAAAGCGATCCACTAGCCAGCCTGTGGGGATTACCATAATGGCGGCAAATATAGTACCGATTAATGCCCCAAGAGAAGAGTCAGCGCGGGTCCAACCGAACTCGGCAGCCAATGGCTTCATAAAAATACCAATGGAATAAAAATAAATGGAGCTAACCCCAACCGAAATACCGATGAAAGCAGCAAGCAACACTCGCCAGTTTTCTAGAAATTCAGATTTTTTCATTTTCCCCTCCAAGATAACCAGTCAGTGAGGGCAGCTTTTGTTACTAAAATAGCAGACAAAACCATTGCAAAAGAAAAGACATTTGCAGTAGGGTAAAGCGGATCTGAGAGAAAATATAAGCACTTCATAATTGAGTTTTCCTCGTTTATTTTTATTGTGTCGATAGCCTGATGCCATATTAGATGAAGAATAGAGCATTAAAAAAATCGTATTTCGCGATATCAAGCATCTAATTTTTTGAATACTTAAAGAGAGCTTTACACTACGTCATGAGCGAAGCCAAGACGAGGTAAAAACAGACGAGAAAGCGGAGTTTATGGGTTATAAATGAGTATATCGAGTCTGTTTTAACAAAGTATTGACGAGCGCAGTAGTCGTGCAAAGCTCTCTTATAACAAAAAGGAAACCTAATGCGCTTCCATCATTTAGATTTGAATTTATTGGTCGCACTCGATGCAATTTTAACGGAGCGTAATGTCACTCGTGCAGCGCAAAAACTTAACGTTACTCAATCAGCCGCCAGTGGTTTACTCGCCAGATTAAGAGACTATTTTGACGATGAACTACTGGTACAATCTGGACGAATGATGTTACCAACCCCGTTGGCCGTTTCGCTACAAGAGCCGCTGAAACGTGTGTTATTGGACATCAAAACCAACATCGTTGGCGACAAAAATTTCGATCCAGCCCAATCTAATCGCCACTTCAAAATAATGGCATCAGACTATGTCACCACAGTATTTCTCAGCCCTTTATTGAAGCACGTGAAAACCTTGGCCCCCAACATGACCTTCGACATTATCCCTAATCATAATTTTTACAACGATGCCCTAGCCAAAGGAGACATCGACTTCCTCATCCAACCTAACTTATATATGAACAACGAACATCCCAAAGCTCTTTTATTTGAAGACACCTACTCTTGCGTAGTATGGCGGGATAATCCCTTCGTGGGAGAAACCTTAAGTAGTGAAGTCTACCTTAGTTTGGGGCATGTGGTGATTAACCTAGGGGAAATGCGTGCCCCCAGTTTTGAAGAGGATTTCGCGAAAAAATTCGGACAGGATCGCCGTATTGAAATATCAACCAGCAATTTCAATACTTTACCGCATTTAGTAGTAGGCACCAATCGTATTACGGTTATGCAAACCCGTTTGGCGCGCATTCATGCTGAAACGCTACCGATTAGAATCGTCAATACACCGGAGCCTATTCCTGTTTTAAAAGAATATATTCAGTGGAATCATATTTTAGACGGTGACGCCTCTCATCAATGGTTAAGAGATATCTGCTGCAAACTGCTTTCATCCTAACGCAAAAAAAAGAGGAGACATTCGTCTCCTTAAAATTACAGGGCACTTACCACTATCGTATTAGAATTCGTAACTAACGCCCGTACCATAACTAGTACCTGACGACTGATCCGTCACTTCATCCTGCATTAGGCGCATAAACCAAGTTGCCCGCTTGGATAACGCATAGTCATAGCCAAGAGTGAGCGTTGTGCGATCAAGATCCGTTGACCAACCTCTCTCCATCGTACTGTTAGCCACTGAGGCTTTCACCACACCTGGACCAGCAGGCGAAGATACACCTAATTGCAACATACTTACTTGAAAATCCTGACTGGCACCGGCACGTATGCCTTCCACTTTACTCTGACTGATTTGACCGTAAATTTTAAAGGTCTTAAAGTCATAAGATGAACCTAACTGAAAATTCGAATAGCTATTCGCAGTAAAGGGCGGAGTGGCTTCTGGCAGAGACGAAAAGCCCAGCGGATAGGTCAAGCTTGCACCTTTAATCTCATCTACCGACACCACCGCAGCAAATGGAAAACCCCCTACCGTCACACTGGCACCATAGCGCTCTCCTGCCGTGTCACCTTCATCTGGTGCCGCCATCAGAGCCACTGTCATACCAGATACTTTTGGAGAGGTATATTGAACAGCATTATCCCAAGCATTGTCAGTGCCTCCCAATCCGGTTGCCATAGGTTGCGCTGGACTGCCTACATAAGTGTGCAGAAAGCTTGGAGAATACGAACTTGATGCACCAAAAGGGTTAAAACGAATCGTATTGATAAAGTTCAGTGACGTTAACCGACCTGCCTTCACACTACCAAAGGAACCTTCTAATCCCCCCCACGCGAAACGACTATAGAAGCTTTCATCCGTCAGCCCTCTGGTACTATCTCCTGTATCAACTTGGATAAAGCTAGATATGCCCATTGTCGCTGTCAAAGTATCAGACACTTTACTCTGACCAGATAAACCGATATGCGACGTTGTCATAATATCACTGTCAACAGAAACCTCACCGTCATCTTGACTGCTCAATTGCCGAGTCTGAACCCCTAAATTCAAAACACCAGAGAAACTCAGCTTTGCCGTATCGGATGAATACAGTTCTCCAGCCATTGCACTGCCAGTCGACAAAGCGCACGTAAGGCATAAAAGTAAAGGTTTTACAGAAAAGTTTGAAAATGAACTATTCACACTAGAACGCAGTGTTTTCTCTTTCATGGTTTAGTCTCCACATTGTTATTTTTGTTAGAATTGTTTTGAGACTAAACAATAAATAAGGAAATCTATCTTTAAAAATCGATTATCGCGATATTAGATATAGTTTTTTTTGTATACTTTCACACTCTTCCTCTCAAATTTTTGGTAGAACGAATTTGCACTATGACGATTATTTAATTATATCTGTACATTAATAAATCTTATCAATGGATGGTCATAAATGAACGTCAAACAAATTCGAGCTTTCTTGGCAGTTGCCCAGTCTATGAGCTTTGCCAGTGCGGCCACGCAACTGCATTTGTCCCAACCGGCGTTGAGTCTATCCATTAAAAGCCTAGAAGATAATTTAGGCGGGAAGCTACTGACTCGAACCACGCGCCATATTGCGTTAACGCCTGAGGGGGAAGCCTTGGTCCCCATTGCTAGGCGATTACTAGCCCAATGGGAAAATGCCGAAGACGAAATGAAACAACGCTTTGCATTGCAGTTAGGAAAAATCACCATTGCTTCCATGCCGTCGTTTGCTGCGTCATTGCTCCCCAAAGCGATTCGTAATTACCATGCTTCATACCCAAATATTCAGGTTGCCATCGACGACGTGTTATCGGATGTGGTAGTAGAAATGGTACGCAACAACCAAGTCGAACTGGGCATTTCTTTCGAGCCAAGCAACCTTGTGGACCTATCTTTCCATCCGCTTTATGAAGACAGATTTATTGCTATATTGCCTAAAAACCACCCGTTAGAAACGCTAGATACCATTTCTTGGCAAGCCTTATTAGAATACGACTTCATCACCTTACAACGCCCTTCCAGTGTTCGCACCATGATAGAAAACACACTGCAAGACGCAGGCATTGAACTCAATGTGGCCTTTGATGCGCACCAACTTGCCACCGTAGGACGCATGGTCAGCGAAGGCATGGGGGTTGCGGTTGTCCCTGCCCTATGTCGACAACAAGCCATAGAACAAGGTGCTAGCTGCCGCCCCGTGATAGCACCCGAAATTCGCCGCCGTGTTGGCGTCATCTGCCAACCCAGATCCAACCTATCTATCGCCGCAGCAGCCATGCTGGATGTGTTGATCAATACTTATGCTTAAAAGCAAAATAATGAACAAAATAAGGAACGATGATAATCTTTTGCATTTAAGTCGCTTTCAGCCCTTATTTCTGTCGCTCAAAGAACTATCCTTTCTGTCACTGGTGACAAAATAACCAGTCACGCACACAACAAAAACAACAGCAAAAAAGGATGTCGTTATGAGTACTCATGCAAATCGCGGTGTTATTTACCAAGGCAATGGCACGGTTAAAGTCGACGTTATTCCCTTTCCTGAACTCGCTATTGGCAAACGCCGATGCGATCACGGTGTTATTCTCAAAGTCGTTACCACCAATATTTGTGGCAGTGATCAACACATGGTCAGAGGCCGTACGACGGCGCCAACGGGGTTGGTGTTGGGTCATGAGATCACGGGCGAAGTGATTGAATGTGGCCGCGATGTAGAGTTCATTAAGGTAGGCGATTTAGTGTCTGTCCCTTTCAACATCGCTTGTGGTCGTTGCCGCAACTGTAAAGAGGGCAAAACGGGGATTTGTCTAAACGTTAATCCGGCTCGTCCCGGTGCCGCTTATGGCTATGTGGACATGGGCGGTTGGGTGGGTGGACAAGCGGATTATGTGATGGTGCCTTACGCGGATTTTAACTTGCTGAAATTCCCCGATGCCGATCAAGCTCGTGAGAAAATCCAAAGTCTCACCTTGCTCTCTGATATTTTCCCAACGGGTTTCCATGGTTGCGTCACCGCAGGTGTGGGTCCGGGCTCTACCGTGTATATCGCAGGCGCAGGCCCAGTTGGTCTTGCGGCGGCGGCTTCCGCTCATTTACTTGGTGCAGCGTGTGTGATTGTCGGCGATATGATCGAAGATCGACTCAATCAAGCACGTTCTTTTGGTTGTGAGACAATAGACCTTAAACAAGAGGGTGATATTCAAGATAAGATCGAAGCCATTCTTGGGGATCGTGAAGTGGATGCTTTTGTTGATTGCGTAGGGTTTGAGGCTCATGCTTGTGGCTGTAATCACCATCAAGAATCCCCTGCGGTGGTGTTGAACTCTGCGATGCAAATGACCCGCGCCGGCGGCCAAATTGGTATTCCTGGTTTGTACGTCACAGAAGACCCAGGTGCGACCGATGATGCTGCCAAACAAGGCAGCTTGAGCATGCGCTTCGGTTTAGGTTGGGCAAAATCGCATTCTCTTCATACTGGCCAATGTCCAGTAATGAAGTACCATCGCCAGCTAATGCAAGCCATTTTGTTTGATAAGGTAGACATTGCAAAAGCGGTCAATGTGCAAATGATTTCACTGGACCAAGCCCCACAAGGTTACGCCGACTTTGATGGCGGTGCCGCGAAGAAATTTGTCATCGACCCGCATAAAATGGTGAGTTAATCCTGCTCTTACTTTTCTTGTAAAAAAACTCGTCAACGTAATGTGGACGAGTTTTTTTATATACAAACAAATAATGCGTTTTTACGGATTTAAACCGTTTGTTAATGTAGAGCCATCGATCGGTGCTGGCGTACCACCACCAAAGCGATACGTTAAAGAGCCTAAAATTCGTGGTGATGAAGTATCATAGATATCCGACACAGACTCTCCACCAACTTTTTTCCACGCAGCAAAAACATCAGCACTCCAATTAGCATGCTCATATTTTAATCCAAAACCTGCACCCGCTAGATTTCGGGTTTCACTTAACAAAGAAGCGGTTGGTTTTGCATAGGTATTGATTCTACCCGCATCATAAAATACATAAGGAGTGAAGTCGTTAATGTTATAGCGCAGCTCTAACTGTGTATAGTACCCTTCATCACCACCGCCGTTTTCGCCTGCTTCTCCTGAAGGATAAGCGCGCACTGCGTTCGCTCCACCCAAATACAGGTCTTCTGAAGAGTCTAGATTTTTGTTAGTTTGTTGGGCACTGCCTTTAACAAACAAACTGAACCCAGAAGGCAATGACTGAATACGCGCCACCTCTAATGTGGTTTTTACAAAATCACCATCACTATTCACTGTGTCATCGTTATTAGAAAGATTCCCTAAGCCTACCGTCAGAGCACCATAGGTAATACCTCCGCCTAGATACTGATCTCGAGTATCAAATGTAAGAGCTAGCGGGACGCTGTTCACAAATTTTGTTAACTTGCTGTCCGCTGAGCGATAAAGGTCCATCAAGTCTTTACGCTCTATGTTGGCTTTTGCGTTCACGTTCGTCAGCTGTGAACGAATCAACGGATAGCTTAAACCTATACTATAAATATTTGAGCTACCAATGGCGTCCAACGACTCATACTCTCTTCCCAAGGTATATTCCGTTCGGCTAAAAGAGGCGTTGACTCTTAAACCATTTGGCATGACTGGTAAGCTGTATCCCAAATGACCAAACAACATGTTTTCATCGGTATACATCGCACGCACGTTTAACTCATCACCGAAGTTAAACATATGGGCTTTTTTAATACCTGCCTGCACTCGGTTATAGCCAGTATAACGGCTGCCTTGATTATCAATCGTGACATCCCCGAACATTTGCTGTTCAGGGATTAAAAGCACATTGAGGTCTGCTGTTCCAGTACTATTGCCGGGGCTAACAGAAGGCAGCGCTTTGTAACCTGGAATATCATTCATGATAAGTGAAATACGCTCTAGCTTACTGGATTCAATTACCTCATTAGGCTCAATGGTGGATAAATAAGCTTGCGCTTTGGCTTGTATATCTTGAGTCGCTTTTACCGTGGCACGACCGTACTTACCTTCCAATACATCAATTCGCAGCTCTCCATTCTTCATACTCTGAGCTGGTATATAAGCTCTCGCAAAGGGATAACCGCGATCTCGATAAAAAAGACTGATCTTATTTGCTAAACTACGGTAACCGGCCAAGTCATAAGACTTATCCAAAACATCACCTAAACTGGCCAATATTTCCTCTTCTGTAAATACCGATAAACCTGTAATTTGCAGTTTGTTCAACACAGCTTGCGGACCACCGGAAGCGGCTTCAGTTAATGCATTACCATCAAATTGAATAATAAAATCTGATGGTTCAGGTGCCACTAACCCAGGCTGCATTTGCTGGATCAATGTTCCCGAATTAGTAGGTGGCAGTGACTCTGCATTAGAGACCACAGAGGTACTTGCCAACAACACCGCCACGGATAAATTCAAAGGTTTTGTGATGCTTTTTTTCGGTAATACTCTTTTCATAAAATCTAACCTTAATCCTAATTTTCGGAAATTTGTTATTTGACAGTCTCTTCTGTGTTCACCGCTTGATCAGGATTAACTGTATTTATACCACCATCCACTATAAACACTTGGTTATTAAAACTAGCGCCATTATTAACCTGCGATAATAAAATAGTGTCTATTGAGACTTCACCTTGTCCCCCTGAACTCACCGAAGTGGTTGAGCCTGTAGACGCTATTGAAACCACTTGCATTCCCCCAACAGCGACCACTGGAGCATTACCCAAATTTGGTCGAGGAATAACCACTGGTGCTGGTGGAGGAGCTGGAATAAACACCACAGGAGGATTATTAGGGTTGATATCAGCAGTTGTTGTCATGGTGCTTGCTGGTGCGGTTAAACCGCCCAAAGCATCTTTTACCATGACGATGTAGTTAGCCGCATCGACACCAGCGACACGCAGACCGTTAATAGTCACTGTTTTGTCCATTCCTACTATTTCATCCGAGAAGTTCGCATCAGTAAAAGTCAAAAAGACTCTTTCATTGCCAACCACTCCGTTAACGACCAGTGGGTTATTAATGTTATTTAGATTTCTTAAATTCACATCTTCTGCCGCGATCGTTAATGTCGTCGTTGTGCCGGTTGTTGCATCAAATATTTTATCTCTTGTGCTTGCAACCGCCACTAAAGAACGAGCAGTAATGGCTGCGTCACCTGTTGCCGTGATAGGCAGGTTGTAATTTGATTTTAAAGTGGAACCTACCACATCAAAGTCATTTGCAACCAAACTGGTTATCACATTGTTGGCGTCAGCAACGTCTTTATCGTTATAAGACCCTGTTGCTTTATTAACAGTGAAGCTTTCTCCCTCAACCAAGTTCGCTATGCTGTAATTGTCATTAGTCAGCGTAGCATTCGTATTACCGTCATACACTTTTGTGGGCGTATTGATAATCGAAGCTGTCAGCGTCCTTGCAGTAATACTGCCTGCACCTGTCGCAGTCACTGGCATGATGTAATTGCTGGCTAGAGTTTCATTCTCTTGAGTGAAATCGCCTTCAGCTAGACTAGTCGTGACAGTGCTAGCGTCCACAACGTCTTTATCGTTGTAAGCCCCTGTTGTTTTGGTAACAGTGAAGCTCTCGCCATCAACCAAGTTAGCAATGCTAAAATTGCCATTGGTCAATGTTGCATCGGTATTACCATCGTACACTTTTGTTGGCGTATCAATAATCGAAGCAGTAAGCGTTCTAGCAGTAATATTACCCTCACCTGTCGCAGTCACTGGCATGATGTAATTACTCGCTAACGTATTACTTCCTTCAGTGAAGTCTCCTTCAGCTAAGCTGGTAGTAACATTGCTGGCGTCAAGCACGTCTTTATCGTCATAAGTCCCAGTTACTTTGGTAACGATAAAGCTTTCTCCTTCCACCACATTCGCTATATTAAAATTAGCATTCGTCAATGTCGCATCCGTATTGCCGTCATAAACTTTTGTCGGTGTATCCGTAATCGAAGCGGTTAACGTGCGTTGAGTAATACTCGCAGAGCCCGTTGCCGTAGTCGGTAATGCATAGTTTGAGGCTAACGTTTCACCTACTGCTGTGAAGTCCTCTGAGACTAAACTCGTTGTGACGCTATCAGCATTGGCTACGTTTTTAGAATTATACGTTCCCGTTTCTTTGGTAACTGTCAGCATTTCACTGCCAATGAAACCACTTAAATCAAAATTACCATTGGTCAAGATTGCCGTTGTATTACCGTCATAAACCTTGGTAACGTCAATTAAACTCACCGTTAAAGCTTTAGGTGTAACGATGTAAGTATAAGTGTCGTTAGGACCTGATACGTTGTAGCCTAACTCTTCTGCACCAGTCACAGCACCCGTATGAGTAATTGTATAAGTATCGGCATTTTTAATCGTTTTATTATCAGCAACTTGCCAAACTAACGCATCGGTAAACTGTGTTTTATCGTTATTTACATCTCCTGAAATTCCGCCAGTAGAAGGCACTAAGGTAATACCGTCATACTCTTTTCCAGAAGCAAACCCTATGGTCAATGTAGGTTGTTCACGGTAAATAGCGTAATTACCCGTGCCTAAAGCGGCCGTGTAATTGGTATTTGTTTCGTCACTGTTGTAGCGATAACGACCATTACCGAAATTATACGAACCACTGTCTTCAATGCTGCCTGTATAAACGATAGCTTGACCGCCCGACCCCGTTGTTAAATTAGCATTTAACAGTACATTGCCACCTGTCGCAGTGCCTACACCAGTGTCTGAGCCTGCATTAAGCGTTATCGCACCATTTGCCGCTGAGGTGGTCGTCATGTTGTTATTGACCGTTAGATCGTCAGCTTTGGTAGCAATACTGACCGCTCCTGTTGCTGATACGCCACTTACAGAGGACAAACTACCGATAATCAGCGCCTTGTCGGTCGTGACATTTAGGTTAGCGACGTCTGTTGCGGCGAGAATACCAGCCTCAAAGTTATCGCCTGCTCCAGTCCCTATGTTGCCAGTTATGGTGTAGTTAGCAGGCCCTTTCAATAATAAGTTACCCGCACTTAGATCACTCCAAGTAAACGAACCACCGTCCAGTTGGGCAACGGTGAGTAGACCAGTCACAGAATACATACTGGTATCAAAGGCAGTATTTAAGTTACCGCCACCTATCATACTAAAGTTATTAAACGTTGTTTTCTCAGTGGAAGAATCTCTCAAGGCTATTGAGCCATTATTGGCTGCATAGGTCGCTGCTCCCTTATTACCACTGGTATCTATCGTAAAGGAGTTGGCTGGATCACTATTAGTAAGTTTAGCACCTGCACTACCAACAGTGACTGATCCTGCAGAAACACCCGATGTCGTTGATATTTGGCCAGAAACAAATCCGGTGTAAGTATCAATCAACACATCATTGGCTAAGACTACCTCAGAGCCGAGTACGTCAATATTGGCCTGATTAGATTGCAAATCACCATTAAGGGTAACAATGGACCCTGTATAGCTTTGCGCACTGGTTGTAGTATAAGAACCGGTATTTTTAGTCGTGGTGACCGCTGGCAATACGATTGTGCCAGAAGACGTTAACCCCGCAGCATTAACCGTCATCGAACCTGCGCTAAATGTGCCTGTAGTCGATGCTGGGTACAAATTGACGTTGCCACCCATACCACCGGTAGCACTGGTATTAAAGGCATAATTTCGAACTGAGCTGCCTGATAAACTGTAACCAGAGAAAGTGATATCTCCGCTGTCAACGATCGACTGATTCGTGTCAATAGTCACTCCCGGTATATTGGTTGAGGATGAAGTGGACTCTCCCCCATTTAAGCCAACGTTACCCGTTGCTGTAAAATCACCATTAAGCGCAAAACTTGCGCCAGTTAATGAAATCGAACCATCTTGTTCCGTCGTTACTCCAGAGCCTATGAAGGATAGTCCCGTTAAGTATGAACCTGCACTATTGGTAGCATTCATATCTGTGGTGATACTACCACCAAATCCATCACTGGAGCTTGAATCAAGCGTTAACGTAGCCGATACGCCTGTATTAGCGGATATATCAACACCTCTACTGCCCCAGCTATTATTTAACGAGATACTGCCTGAATTGCCTAATGACGTTGTATTGCTGGCATTGTCTGCATTGCTATCAATGCGAGATGAACCGGCAAGTTTAAAAGTATTACTCGATAACGATATATTTCCGCCATTGGTATTCACATCGCCATTTAAAGTAATACTGTTATTGTATGAAGTCACATTGAAATAGCCGGCCCCACCATAAATGTTATTAACCTGAATGTCTTTATAATAGGCATACAAATCAAAATTACGATTAAAGCCAGACAAATCTATGCTACTAGCATCTAGGGTAATAAGACCATTGCCCGTGTCTGAGTAATTTAGGTTTTCAGTGACAGAGTCATTATCGAACAAATCAATCGCGACAGTATGGGATCTTGCCGTGCTATCCGTGCTTGAGTAATTAACTTTAATGGTTTTAAAGTGCTCAGCAGACAACTCATTAATAGCAATATCGCCACTTTCATTATTAATTGCCAGTACATTATTACCCACGTTGGCTTCGCCTAACTCTCCGCCTTTGGCGACTTTAAGGGTATAACCACCGCCACCAATTGAAGCCGTGTTTGTTGTATTATAGGCCGTTGTCAAATTTAAGTTGCCGACGGTAACAGTTGCCGTATTTGGATTAGCCAGTGTTGTAGGCGTTATTGAACCATTACCCTGAACGTGACTAGTAGAGTAGGCCGAAATACTTTTACCATAATAGGATGTTAATGAAAGCGTTGCAGCACCAATATCAATGGCATTATCTGCCATGATAATATCTCTTGATTGAGAAATAGATAAGCCCGTTTTCAAGCTAACGTTTTTATTATCTGTTTTGATACCTGATAATTTATTGGTATTGTCAATGGTATGAACAATAGTTTTCGCATCCGCGGTGGTTTCTATATTAAAGAAGTCACCATTGGTAGACAAAATATGATGATGACCAGCGATATTCGCATTGCTATCGACAGCCGAGAAGGTAATGCTGTTAAAGTCACTGTTACGAAGCCAAGTAGAACCACCAGAGTTGTTCACATTTAATGTGTTTGCTGTTACCTCTAGCGCATTACTCCAGTCGTCACCACTTGTTTTAACACCAAAATTACTGGCATTTAAGTTTAACGTACCATTTTGAATATAAATTTCTTTATTACTAAAATCACTTGGCGGAGTGCTAGAGCTGTAATCCTCTGCGGCATTGTCTGCTTTTATCTCGCCGTACGTCGATCCAGATAGTGCCGTTAACGTTAAATTCAATCCTGTTCCATCCAAAACAGAATTATCAGACGAATTGACCGATGTACTACCTCCAGTAGCGACAATCGCACCATTTTCCAAAGTAATATTGGGTGCTTGAATCGTTATATTTTTATAAGAAGTTGTATCAACTAATCCACCTGTTGCAATGGTTAGAAGGCCATTTTCATCCGTTGTCGCTAGCAGTCTATGCGAACCATCGTCATTAAACTCTATACGTTGAGTTGTGTCTGCGGTGGTGGTATCTGTTGTTAAGTTTAGAGTCGAAAAATTAGCATCATCGTACCCATTGGCAAACTTAATATATGAGTTGCCGCCAGTATTGGTAATATTAATGGTTCCATTACTACTAGAGAATAATACTGGAGAGTCTTCAGAACCAATATTTTCAGCACTCGTCACATTTACCATTGCGGACGAAGAATTCGTGCTAATTTTAGTAGAGTCTGTACTTGCACCAATAATTGAACCGCCGGCTTCTAAAGTTAAAGAAGTCGGAACCGTGGCTACCTGCTCATAATTAGGCGTACCAGAACGATTAGAGTTAGTTTCTGTTTCATTATTATAGCCAGAAGAGCTGGCTGTAGAATTTATCGAGTAAGATTTACCAGTGGCATCTCCCGTCGGCAAATTAATATCATCCGTCACCTTTAATACTAAAGAGCCAGTGCCAACATCTATTTGACTGCCCGTATTCATGGTGAAGTTTTCTGCAGAGGCGGTAACAATGTCATGATAAGTCTGGTTATTGTAAGCAAACACAACGCCATTAGTCGCTTGCCCTAATGTCACTGAGCCAACATAAAAATTGCCATTATTCGTTGTTACACTACTGTTAGAACCAAAAATAACATCACCGCCACCAGTCGCATCATTATTCGCGGTAAGAATCAGGTTAAGACGTTGCTGCTCTGAACTGATTGCGCCATTCACTGTAATATTGCTTGTTGACGTAACGGTCAGTGTTGTGTCTGTTGTAATATCATAAACTGGTTGCGGTGCGGTACCACTGGTACCGGCAGATACTTTGGTGATGCTATCGTTAATCGTAATACCACCAAAATCGGCACTGGTAATAGCAGCATCTGTATTGACATCTATGAGATTATTTTGTCCCGCTAAGGTTTCACTTAACGTCACTTTGGCGCTACTGGCTATCAACGTATAATTGGCTGTTTTTAACGCATCAGATATGGTCTGCCCAGTAATATCACCACCGGTTTCCGCTACGACGGTATCAAACGTCGAAACGGGCGTTTTCCAGGTTCCGTCTGCTGTATTACCCGCTGTTGTGACGTTAGCACTGGTATTTAAAAACACGGATTGACCATTGGTGATAATTGTACCGCCAGTGCCATTGGTCGTGCTGGCATTTAACACGCCTTCAAGACTGATAAAGTCCGCTGCTGCGGAAGCATTTTTTGCTAAAGTAATGCTACCGCCATTCGCCATTGTGCTACTGGCATCCAAAGTGCCCTTCTGAGTGATGTTTGTACCATACAAGGTAATACTTGCTGGAGACGTAAGGGTTTTACCACTCTCTACAGTGATGTCATTCGCAGACGTTAGCGTTAAAGCACCACCCGCAGTTAGGTTTTCAGATACGGTAATGTCACCGTCTACAGTCGAAACACTTAATGCCCCAGACGTGATCATAGAGCCTAACTGAGAGGTTTCTGTCGTAATATCAGCTGCACCTACTAGTTCTTTTGCACTGACAAACTCTACACTTCCTGTATTGGCAGTTAGTGTTCCAATAGAGTTACCTTCATCTGTCAGAGTATGCGCGCCACCCACACCAAGTAGATTCAAATCTTGTCCACCGGTAATGGCTCCGGTTTGGGTCACAGTGCCCGTTGACTGCAAAGTCAATGCGTCGTTAAACACAGTGGCACCAATAGTAATATCACCTGATTGACTGGAATCACCAATCACAATACCTGAGAAACCATCCGCAATTTTTGAGACAAAATCAGCAGAAAGTAGTTGAAGTGTGTCCACTGCATTATCGTCAATCGTATCCACAATACTAATCGCGTCGCTGGCAGTATCGCTCGTGATGTTCAATGTACCCGTGCCAGAAATAGCTTTGCCTTCGGCTACCGAAAGTTCACCCACTTTTAGCGTCAGATTATTCGCACCAGCGGCTAGATTATTACTGACTGACAAAGCACCACTGGTTTGCAGTGTTGTTGCGTCTTTAAAGGTTGTGTCTGCACCAATCTCAATACCGCCGGTATGATCGGCGCTACCTATGGTTATATTTGCAAACCCGTCGGCAAAATCCGTACTAATGTTTGTGGTCGTTAATTGCAGAGCATCGGCTGTTGTACCACCCACATCAATCAGTTTATCTGCTGTTTTAGTGGTTATTTGCAAAGTACCAGAACCAGCCAGTGTTTTTCCATCCGCTATCGTTAAAGCATCGGTATTGAATGTGATGTTACCAGCACCAGTGGCGATATTTTCGTTGATGGTTAACGCATCAGAAGTCAGGTTCAAAGCTCCTGATGTGGTAATAGCACCAGTGGTTTGTGTGGAACTATTTACCAATGCCACACTACCTGTATTGGCGGTTAGATTACCAATGGCATTACCTGCATTAGTCAGGGTATGCGTGCCACCTGCGCCCAATAAATTTAAATCCTGATCACCTGTAATAGCACCTGTTTGAGTGACTGAGCCAGAAGTTTGTAATGATAGTGCATTGTCTAGAGCAATAGCAGCAAGAGTAATGTTGCCTGATTGGCTCGCACTACCTATTACAACTTCCGAGAAAGTGTCGGCAAAGTCAGTATTAATATTGTCCGCTGTCAGTTGCAGATCTCCCTCTGCTCCACCGATACCTATGGTTTTGCTGTCAGTATTAGAAGCGACAGTCAGTACACCGCTACCAGAAATGGTTTGATCAGCAGCGACTGAAAAAGTACCCACTTTTAACGTCAGATTGTTCGCACCAGCCGCTAGATTATGGTCAACAGATAAGGCTCCACTGGTTTGCATTGTAACAGCGGCGGCCAAGGTAGAATCTTCTACAATATTAATGTCACCTGTTTGATCTGTTCCACCAATGACAATGTCAGAAAAACCATTTGCAATTTTGCTACCAAAATCCGCTGCATTTAATTGCTGGCTTGTCCCACCAATGTCAATCGCTTCGCTGTCTGTCTCAGAAGCAACCGTCAACACACCTGTACCAGAAATGGTTTTATCATCTGCTATAGTGAGCTGGCCTACTTTTAGCGTCAGGTTGTTTGCGAGGGCATCTAGATCATTGTTAACCGATAAAATACCGCCCGTTTGCAATGTTGTCGCATCATTAAGTGTGGTGTCGGCACCAATTTCAATACCACCAGTATGATCGGCACTACCGATAGTGATGGCTGAAAAGCCATCGGCAAAATCAGCCGTAGAGATTTGTAAAGCCCCAGAACCGCCATTAACACCAATCGTCGTAGCAACTGATTTAGTTGCTACTTGTAAAGTCCCCGACCCTGTAACCGTTTTGCCACTCGCAACCGTTAAAGCGTCGGTGTTGAATGTGACATTACCCGCACCAGTGGCAATGTTTTCATTGATGGTTAAGGAACCAGAAGTCAGATTAAGTGCACCGGTTGTAGTAATAGCGCCAGTGGTTTGAGCTGAACTATTTACCAACTCCACACTGCCCGTGTCTGCAGTAAGAGTGCCAATCTCATTGTTCTCGTTGGTTAAAGTATATGTGCCTGTCCCCAATAAGTTTAGCGCCTGATCACCAGTAATGGTACCTGTTTGCGTAACCGTGCCAGTGGAAGACAGCTCAACTGCACCTGTCGTGGCAATTGTCCCAAGAGAAAAATCATGGTTGTTAGTAACGCTTAAGGTGCCAGTATTGGCGGCCAACGAAGCAATCTCATTACCAGCGTTGGTTAGAGTATATGTACCTGAACCTTGTAAGTTTAGAGCTTGCCCTCCTGTAATGGCACCAGTTTGCGTAACTGCACCAGTGGAAGATAGTTCAACATCGCCTGTGGTGACGATAGACCCGAGGGAAAAATCTTGGTTGTTGGTAACATTCAAGCTACCTGTATTTGCAGTAAGCGTGCCGATCGCATTAGATGTATTGGTTAGGGTATATGTTCCCCCAGTGCCAAGTAGGTTTACATTTTGCCCGCCAGTAATAGCGCCTGTTTGCGTTACTGTGCCAATGGAAGACAGCTCAACATCACCTGTGGTGATAATAGATCCAAGAGAGAAATCATGATTGTTGGTAACACTTACACTGCCTGTATTGGCAGCCAACGAAGCGATTTCATTGCCCGTGTTATTTAGGGTATACGCACCATTTACACCAAACAAACTTAGCGCTTGATCTCCTGTGATGGCCGTATCACTTGCTTGTGTTACGGTACCTGTACTAGATAGTTGAACAGCACCTGTGGTAGCAATATTTCCTAAGGTAAATTCTGTACCGTGGAAGGTTAATGCACCGCTGGTAGCTGTTAACTGGCCTATCGCATTATCAGCGTTATTTAATGTGTGTGTACCACCACCTAACAACGTCAGGTTTTGATCACCGGTAATGGCACCGCTTTGAGTTATGCTACCTGTGGTTTGCAGTGTCAATGTATCTTTCAATACGGTGGCATCAACATCGATATTTCCTGATTGATTCTCGCCGCCAATCGTAATCTCAGAGAATCCATCGACGAAATCTGTACTGAAATTAGTCGCCGTAATTTGCAGAGTGCCTGTTCCACCACCAATACCAATCGTTGCGGAGGCTGTTTTGGCCGCTATCTGCAGTGCGCCAGTACTTTTAACCGTGCCGCTGGTAACAGTCAGTGCATCAGTATTAAATGTTATATCCCCAGCGCCGGCATCGATATCTCCATTGATCGTCAGTGCATCAGAGGTCAAGCTTAACGACCCAGTTGTAGTAATAGCGCCAGTAGTTTGTGCAGAGCCACTCACCAATTCCACACTGCCAGTATTAGCCGTAAGCGTGCCAATCTCATTATTAGCGTTGGTAAGGATGTATGTTCCCTCTGTACCAAGCAAGTTTAACGCTTGCCCCCCTAGAATAACACTATCTTGTGTCACTGTACCTGTTGAAGAAAGTTCAACTGCCCCTGTCGTGGCAATCGTCCCAAGAGAAAAATTATGATTGTTAGTAACGCTTAAAGTGCCGGTATTAGCGGCCAACGAAGCAATCTCATTGCCAGCATTGGTTAGAGTATATGTACCTGAACCTTGTAGGTTTAGAGCTTGCCCTCCGGTAATAGCACCCGTTTGAGTCACAGTGCCAGAAGAAGACAGTTCAACATCGCCTGTGGTGACGATAGACCCGAGGGAAAAATCTTGGTTATTGGTAACATTCAAGCTACCTGTATCTGCAGCAAGGGAACCAATCGCGTTAGATGTATTGGTTAGGGTGTATGTTCCCCCTGTACCAAGTAGATTTACATTTTGCCCACCGGTAATAGCACCGGTTTGAGTTACCGTGCCAGAAGAAGACAGTTCCACCGAACCTGTCGATGTAATACTCCCTAAACTAATATCCCCCGTGGATAAAATTTTAACGTTACCCGCTGCGGCAGAGATAGCTTGTGTTGTCACACTTGCCGCAGGACTCGTATCTGTTGCACCACCAATCCAAACATCACCGCCATTGGTGTCAATCGAAGAGCCAACGCCCATGCTGACACTACCAGAACTGTTACTGTCGTTGTCTGCACGAAGAACGGTGTTCAGTGCCCCAGTTGTCGAGGTAATAGACACGTTTTCATTAATAACAATATTATTTGCAGCGGTTAAGGTGAGTGTTGCATCTGCTCCCGATGATTTCGAAATATTCGCAGCAAGGGTGATATCCCCTTCACCGGCCACTTCTGAATCTGTCTGAACTGTAACATTGGTACCTGCATTTAATGCTGTCTCGATTGTTTCTGCCCCAATGTCACTTTGGGTTTCACCACTCGTTAAACTACCGCCACTGCCTGCGCTAATAGTAATGTTCGTTGGATCAAGCAACCATTCTGAGGCTTTTACTGTGGTGCCTTTTGCAACATTTAGCACATGACCTGAGGTTTCGATCTTGCCACCATTTGCATTTTCACCTAGACCTTGCGCACGGATGTTACCAGCTACTTTGGTCACACTGTCAGCATTCTTTACGTCTGACCAAACAACAACTTTACCGCCATCACCCTGTGTCGTAGCGCTGGCTGAAATTTGGCTGGTTTCAGCCAAAGTCACTTTCGTCGCATGTGGATACTGTTCAGCATTTTCACCCTGCCAATCCCCACCGATTAGGATTTCGCCACCACCTGTTGCACCATCAGCAACTATTGTCCCGCTGTTGGTAATGTCATCGCCCATAAAGACGATTTCGCCGCCTTGAGATACCAAGCTTGTAGCTTCAACAATACCGGTATTATTAACAACACTCGCAGCAAGGTCGCCAGCTGCTTTTGCGGTAAACAAAATATGACCGCCGTCGGCTTTTATGGCACCACCATTTAGAATCAATGCATCAATGGCACCTTGCTTAACTTCAATACTTACCGTGCCACCTAAGTTGACCAATACAGAATCACCTGCGGCAAGCTGCACGCTGCCTTGATTAGCAACGATATCCCCCATATTTTGAACTTTTGCCGCAATCATCACAACGTAACCACCGTCGGTTGCGACTAGACTGCCGCGGTTAATAACCGCATTGCCGTTGCTGCCTTCAAAAATAAAATTGTCAGCACTGAAATTTTCATTCGTTAGGTCTCTTGTGGAAGCAATCAAACCGCCGACGTTAACCTGTGCTGTCGTACCAAATAAGATACCGTTAGGGTTTATAAGGAAGACTTGACCATTTGCGTTAATGGCACCTTGTATACTGGAAACATCAGATCCAGTAACACGGTTTAACGCAACAGATGAGGATGAAGGTTGAATAAAGTTGACAACACTGTCTTTACCTACGCTAAATGACTGCCAATCAATGGCCATTTTGTTGGTATTTTGAGTGATATTAAGCGTTTTTCCATTTGGTTGAGAAATACTACCTGAGCCTAAACTTACCGTACCATTAGTAGGCAATGCATCCGCATAAGCTTGGGCACTGACTATAAATACGCTACCTGCTATCAAGCTTAATCGAGTTCGATGGCGGCGACCGTGACTTTTCTTTTTCCCAGCACTTTTGCCGATTTCACTCACTGCTTGCCAAACACCTATCGACGAATTCCAGATAACACGGTAAATTCGATTCATATACCAACCTATGTAAAATACTTGAGATTTACATAGCTTAGCTCATGTCGCCAACCAGCTTCCTTATTTTTTCAATATTTTTTACTACTTTCCTGTCACTTCTTGTTAACTATTGTAAATCCTTCGATGAACATTTTTTACTAAGCAAGCACTCACTTTTTATGCTTAGCTTTTTTATGCTGAGAGGGACACGCAGATGACTTCAATGAAACTAAAACAATTTCATCGTATTTAAACACTATAAAAAAATAACAAGATGCTTGAGATTAGATGAACAAGCTTGAAGCCTGTTGAGAGTGCTCTTAACTTATGATGGTCTATCGTCAGCTGACAAAATAACGTTTTTTAAAGGCCGATAACACCTTGGGAAGATGATCGGGTAAATCGTCAGCAATCAAACCAATGCCAACGTCATTACCTACCTCACCATGCAACCATACCGCTGCGGAGGCAGCATCCAATGGCGACATACCTTGTGCAAGTAAGCCGGCAATAAAGCCAGCCAATACGTCCCCTGAACCACCGGTAGCAAGATACGCAGGCGCGTTTGAGTTGATAATTGCTCGACCATCAGGCGAAGCAATCACGGTATCGGCGCCTTTTAAGACCACCACGGCGCGGCTTAATTTGGCGGCCAGTCGAGCGCGAGTTAATTTATCACCCGCATGATGTTCATTGATACCAGAAAAGATACGCGCAAACTCGCCTTCGTGGGGTGTCATCACACAAGGTCCAACAATAGCATCGAACAGCGTTTGTGGGTCATCCGAAAAAGCACTGAGTGCATCGGCATCCAACACGGTGGCGCGACCAGTCGCCAACGCTGTAAGAACGATTTTTCGCGTGCGTATTCTCTCGAATCCTGCTAACCCTGCTCCCGGCCCAATCACTATCGCGTTGTGCCGCGGATCAAATAACAGCTCTTCAAAATCCTCTGCTTCTTGTGTCTGTTCTAGCTTCGCCACCATCACGCTCGTCATCGCCGTGGCATATATTGCCCATGCTTTCATTGGCACGGCCACCGTAGCCAAGCCCGCACCGATTCGCATGGCACCTCGAGCGGTTAAGCGACTCGCCCCAGTTAGGTTTTCTCCACCAAATATCACAGCGTGACCACGATGAAATTTGTGTCCCTCTAAACGAGGCCAAGGGTAATTTTCATACCAAAGCTCTGGGCTATTTTCCCACGCTTGAAGGTTTAACTCATTCAACACCATCTCAGGAATACCGATGTCCGCAACCACCAGCTCACCACATAATGCACGACCAGGGAGCAGTAAATGCCCCGGCTTTTTGCGGAAAAATGTCACCGTTATTTCTGCAGGGGCCACCAACCCAAGCGCCGCACCTGTTGTACCATCCACGCCACTGGGCACATCCACCGCACAAACGGGCACTTTTCGTGCGATTATAGCGTCAACCATATCGCGAGATTTGCCTTCTAAAGGACGAGTCAAACCCGCACCAAACATGGCATCAATAACCAGATCGGTTTGCTCTAATAAATCAACAGAATAGGCTTCAACCTCACCTTGCCAAGCCTGATAGAAATATTTGGCTTCAGGCGATAATTTTTCAACAGCCCCCATAAAAGCCAACCGCACAGGCCAGCCAACGGATCCTAGTAACTGAGCGACAACAAAACCATCGCCGCCATTATTACCCGGCCCACAAAGCACTAGTACAGAACATTTAGACCAACGATTAAGTACAGCATCGGCGACTGCCTTTCCTGCCGCCGCCATCAGGTCAACAGCAGGCATACCCGCCACCACTGCGGCTTTGTCTGCCTCAGTCATTTCGCTTGCGGTTAGAAGTAATTGAGTGTTTGCGATCTGAGCCATACTTTATCTTCTCTATTATTTTACATTATCTCTAACAGTCAATAACCCAAGGTTTGGTTGATCTGATTATTGAGTGTTTGCCCTGCGGCAAGTTTCATCGCATTACTCACTAGCTGATGAATAATTTCAGGCTTCGATGCATCAGAAGCCACGTGTGGGGTAATAAACACGCTTTTGGTTGTCCATAGTGGATCGCTAGAAGGTAACGGCTCGACATTAAAAACATCTAATAAGGCGCCACGTAAATGCCCACTATTAATCGCTTGAATTAAGTCATTTGTCACTAAGTGAGCACCGCGACCACAATTAATCAAATACGCTCCTTTTGGTAATTGGCTCATCAAATCCGCGTTTAAAATGCCCTTTGTATGAATGTTTAATGGCAACATATTGACCAATATATCCGACTGACTAATCAATTTCTGCAAACCATCGATGCCATAATGACAGCGGACATTCGGCAAAGATTTTTCTGTTCGAGACCAGCCAGATACGCTGTAACCAAACTCAGCCAATTGACTTGCTACATAACCACCTAACTCTCCCAATCCTAAGATGCCAACTCGTACATCTTCCCTTTTACGCATTGGGTATCTTTGCCAGTTTTGCGATGCTTGCTCCATGGCGGCTTTGTCAAAATTACGCTGTACATTTAAGATGCCACACAAAATATATTCAAACATTCCTACCTTTTGTCCATCGTCTACTACTCGACAGATAGGTACGCCAGAAGACAACAAATCCGCGCCGATATGATCCACACCAGCTGCGATAGAGTGAATCAGCTGAATATTAGGATATTGTTTTAAAAGCGCTTGCTCTGGCGCCCAACAAGCGGCCAATTGAGCTCTTTCTGCACCGGCATCACCTGGTAAAAATACCTCAACCTGAGGATAAAGCTCGCGGCATAGGTTAATTAAGGTATTTGAGTAAGCAGGAGAATTGGTAGCAAATAAAATAGCGGCACTCATTGTGGTCTCTCTTTCGATCTAAGTCTTAATGATAAAATGATTCAATCAATCGCAATATTAACCAACAAGATAACGCTCGAACTGAGACTTTAAAAGGCGGATAGATAGAAAAAAACCTCAAAAACCACAAACCAAACAATATTCCGAATACAACACAAATTCGTTACATCTGCCTTGTTCAGCCTATTCGACTCAACAGAATACGCCGCCTTTTAAAGATTACTATAAGGATCACATTTTAATGACCCATGGCGGATTCATCATGCAAGACGACACATTAGTATCTTTAGATAAACAACACCTTATCCACCCCGTCACCAATTATCGTACCCATGAAAAGCGAGGAGCCACGATTTTAGCATCAGGTAAAGGTGCCTATTTAACTGACAGTACTGGCAAAGAGCTCTTAGATGCATTTTCAGGACTTTGGTGTGTCAATGTTGGTTATGGCCAAGAGAGCATTGTACAAGCCGCCGAAGCACAAATGCGCAAATTACCCTATGCCACTGGCTATTTTCATTTTGGTTCTGAACCTGCAATTCGATTAGCAGCAAAGCTGGTGGATATTACACCAGCGTCCTTGCAACATGTGTACTTCACTCTAGGTGGCTCTGATGCGGTCGATTCGGCAATTCGCTTTATCGTTAATTACTTCAATTCAGTAGGCAAACACGACAAAAAACATTTTATCAGTATCGAACGAGGCTACCATGGTTCATCATCGCAAAGCGCGGGGTTAACCGCTTTACCAGCGTTCCACCGTCACTTTGATTTGCCATTGCCTAATCAACATCGTATTCCTTGTCCGTATGCTTATCGTAGCGCTCAAGTAACCACTCCTGACACTATTATTGCCGAATCCGTCGCTGCATTAAAAAGTAAGATAGAAGAACTGGGGGCTGACAATGTGGCCGCCTTTTTCTGTGAACCAGTAATTGGTTCCGGCGGCGTTATTGTTCCTCCTAAAGGTTGGTTAAAGGCCATGCAAAACTGCTGTAATGAGCTAGGTGTATTATTTGTTGTCGATGAAGTCATCACCGGGTTCGGTAGAACAGGCCCCATGTTCGCTTGCTTAGCAGAAGACGTTACGCCTGACTTAATGACGATGGCAAAGGGACTTACCGCAGGTTATGCGCCTATGGGAGCCGTGATGATGAGTGATGCTGTTTATCAAGGTATTGCCGATGGTTGTGGCCCTGATGCCCCCGTCGGTCATGGTTACACTTACTCAGCCCATCCTGTCAGTGCCGCTATCGCACTGGAAGTGATTCGCTTATACGAAGAGGGAGGCTTGCTGAAAAATGGTCAAACACTTGCACCGTATTTTGAAGAAGGTCTCCAGTCTTTAGTCGCTCACCCGCTAGTGGGTGAAGCGCGAAGCCGAGGTTTGCTTGGGGCACTTGAATTGGTCGCCAATAAAGACCATAAAACACGCTTCGATCCAGCCCTTAAATTGTCCGAACGTATATCTACTGCGGCCTATAAACACGGCTTAATTTTCCGTGCCTTCGCCGACAATATTCTTGGCTTTGCACCAGCGCTATGCTATACAAAAGAAGATTTTGATCTATTGTTTGAGCGATTAAAACACACACTTGACGAAGTACTTGAACAACCCGAGGTTCGTCTCGCTTTGAATGGATCACACCCAACCTAAATTAAGCTTCTTTTGTAATAATCCAACATTGCGACGCATCAATAGATGACGCGTTGCGATGTTTACTGTTAGTATCAGGAGAACCTAAATGCTTAAAATAACTGGAGATTTTAATGAACGGTGCACCGAAGCTGGATCGACTTGATATTCGTATTTTAAGCCATCTACAACGCAACGGTCGTATCTCAAATGTTAATCTAGCCGATGCGGTTGGGTTATCCCCAAGCCCTTGTTTGACTAGGGTTAAACGTCTTGAAAAAGCAGGCTACATCTTAGATTATGGTGCCCATATCCAGCTAGAAAAGCTTGGGACTGTTCAACGGGTTTTTACTCAAATTACACTAAAAGACCACAGACCAGATCATTTTGCTCAATTCGAAGCCTACATTCGAAAGGTAGATGAGGTGCAAGAATGCCACCTTGTCAGTGGTGGATTCGACTATCAATTGATTTTTCTGACTCGCAATGTCGTCCATTATCAAACGGTTATGGAAGATTTGTTGGACAAAAATATATTTATCGACAAATACTTCAGTTACATAGTAATCAAATCGCCTATCGTAAAAAAATACTATCCAATTGAAAACTTATTCAGCCCCGAAGACTGATTTATAAAAGCCCTTCTAGTCCGACAAATAACTGCCATTCAGGGATTTTCCTATTGAACGGCATAAGCTTCTGAATCTACCCTTAAAAACACGCAATCCTGCGATTTGATAACGATATAACCCACGTTATCGCCGCCTTAGTCTCGCTACAATACTGATTAACTAAATGACCACTGTATTAAAGAGGCTGCGATTTCATGACGTTAACACTGACACGATCCGATCTAATTCGTTCTGGTAATTTTATTGACGGACAATGGCAAGCAAGCAAACAAAACGAGCTATATACCATTAGCAACCCAGCAACTGGCGCTGTATTCGCCCAAGCAGCAAACAGCACAGCTGATGATGCAAAACTTGCGGCAGAGGCGGCATCCGAAGCGTTTGAAAATTGGCGCAATCAACCAGCAAAAGTACGTTCACAATACCTTATTCGCTGGCATAAATTGATCCTAGACAACGGTGAAGATCTGGCTCGTATCATGTCCTTTGAGCAAGGAAAGCCACTTGCAGAAGCACGAGGGGAAGTCGCTTATGGCGCCTCCTATGTAGATTGGTTTGCAAGCGAAGCGTTACGAACGTATGGCGACATTATTCCTGAGACCGTTCAGGGCAAAAAGCTCATGGTCGTCAAAGAGCCCGTTGGTGTGGTTGCTGCTATTACGCCATGGAACTTCCCATTGGCTATGATTGCTCGCAAAATTGCCCCTGCACTTGCTGCTGGCTGCACTGTGGTGGCGAAACCGGCAGAAGACACCCCGCTTACCGCTTTGGCCTTGGTCGTTTTAGCCGAGGAAGCTGGGCTACCAGCGGGCGTATTAAACATAGTCACTTCATCACGTGATCGCGTATCCGACGTCGTGGGCGCGTGGCTGTCGGACTCTCGTGTACGCAAAATCACCTTCACAGGATCTACCGCTGTCGGGAAAATTCTGGCTCGTGAATCTGCCGCGACACTCAAGCATCTTTCTTTAGAGCTAGGCGGCAATGCGCCGTTTATTGTCTTTGAAGATGCCGATTTAGACGCCGCAGTAAAAGGTTTAATGGCGGCTAAATTCCGTAACGGCGGCCAAACTTGCGTCTGTCCAAATCGAATCTATGTTCATGACAGCATCTATGACGCTTTTGCAAATAAATTGACCGAACAAGTAGCATCATTAAAGGTAGGACCTTGGGACCAACCTGACAGTCAAATCGGCCCAATGATAAACGACCGAGCCATCGAAAAAATACAACGTCATGTTCAAGATGCCCTACAACATGGTGCAAGGCTGCTCACAGGTGGCGAACGTATTCAAAACGCCATTGCAACAGGTCCGAATTATTTTGCTCCAACGGTTCTTATCGACGCCAATCACGACATGGAATTGGCTCATGATGAAACCTTTGGTCCTGTCGCGCCTTTGTTTCGTTTTCACTCAGAGCAAGAAGTCATTGCAGCCGCAAATAACACCCCCTTTGGTTTAGCAGGGTATTTTTATTCCAATGACATTAAACGAGTTTGGCGAGTATCAAGCAAAATGCAAACCGGTATCGTCGGCATTAATGAAGGGGGCATTGCTTCAGAAACTGCGCCTTTTGGTGGTGTAAAAGAATCCGGTTATGGTCGCGAAGGCTCGCGCTACGGTTTAGATGATTACATGGATACAAAATACCTTTGCCAAGGAAATTTAAGCTAATCATGGAGACGCGTGTAATGAACAATAAAGAGACACATTCGACAACGAGCACCTTGCCAGACTATCCTATCGAGATAGATTTCCCAGACATTTCGCCATACGAAACAGGCAATGGCGATATTCCTTATCTGTATCATTTCGACAGCGGTGTCACAGGCCCTCATGTGATGATCAATGCCATCACCCATGGCAACGAAGTGTGTGGCGCGATTGCGGTAAAAGAACTTATCGACCTAGGAATAAAACCACGTCAAGGCAAACTTACCTTGGCGTTTGCTAATGTCGCCGCTTATCTAAGGTTTGATCCAGCCAATCCCGATGCATCACGATTTGTTGATCAAGACCTTAACCGCGTTTGGACAAAAGAAATCCTTGATGACCTAAGCAAAGATTCTTCAGAACTACAACGCGCTCGTCAATTACGCCCCATTATAGACGACGTAGACTTTCTATTGGATTTGCACTCAATGCATGAAAAATGCCCACCGCTTTGCGTATGTGGTCCATTGGAAAAAGGCTTAGAACTTGCTCTGGAACAACAATCCCCTGCTTGGATTATTCGCGATGAAGGCCATCCTGAAGGTTGCCGTATGCGCGACTATGCCGACTTTGGCGATCCTAAAAGTAAAAAAAATGCCTTATTAGTCGAGTGTGGCCAACATTGGGAAGCGTCCGCCATGACCGTAGCGCGTGATGTTACCGCGCGTTTTTTGGCGTTACATGGCACCATTCAAAACAACGATTTACCCAGTCAGTGGTTTCAACCTATTGAACCTAAAATGAACATTGTCAAAGTCACTGAACCTATTGTGGCCACCAGCATGGACTTTCGTTTTACCGATAATTACACGGGTCTTGAAACATTCAGTGAAGCCGGCAGCGTGATCGCATGGCGCGATGGTAAACAAGTCACAACCCCTTATGCAAATTGTGTTTTAGTCATGCCATCAATTCGTCAATTGCGACCCGGAGTCACCGTTGTACGACTAGGTGAACTTCAAAACGCGTAATAATCGGCTAGGAGAACAAGATGCCAGCTCCACTAATGAGTATTTCATCAACACCAGAGTTACCCGAACATGCCGATGTCGTCGTGATTGGCGGTGGTATCGTCGGCGTATGCGCCGCGTATTTTATCGCTCGTCAAGGAATGAAGGTTGCCTTGATCGAAAAAGGTCGAATTGGCGCAGAACAATCCAGCCGAAATTGGGGCTGGTGCCGTCAACAAAACCGCGATGCACGTGAGCTACCGCTGGCCACGAAAAGTCTCGACCTTTGGGAAGAAATCACCGCAGATATCGGCGAAGATTTAGGCTTTCGTCGTTGCGGTCTTCTGTATTTATCAGATAATCAAACAGAATTAGACGGCTGGGCTAAATGGCGAGATTTTGCCAAAGGCGAAGGCGTAATCACTCATATGCTCAGCCCTAGCGAAGCAGCCGAACGTGGTAAAGCAACCAATAAACCATGGTTAGGGGGCGTATTCTCGCCTTCCGATGGTATTGCAGATCCTTCTAAAGCGGCACCACTGATTGCCAAAGGCGTAATGAAACACGGCGGCAGTATCCATCAATTTTGTGCCGCGAGAGGTATCGAAACTCAAGCGGGTAAAGTCTGCGGCGTCATCACAGAGAAAGGCATTATTAAAACCACTCAAGTGGTTATGGCTGGCGGTGCTTGGGCATCGTCTTTCTGCAACCAACTAGACATTCGATTTCCACAGTCTTCTGTGCGCTCATCTATTCTTTCTGTGATGCCTGGGGCAATAGACCTCCCAGATGCATTACATACCTCTGAGATATCGGTGACAAAGCGGGGTGACGGTGGTTTTACCTTGGCGATTTCTGGCACCGCCAATGTGGATATCACACCACAGCAATTGCGTTTCGCGACGGATTTTTTACCTATGTTTGCGAAACGTTGGAAAGTGTTGTCTCCTGGTGATTTACAAGCATGGTTGTCTGGTCATGAAACACGCAAGAAATGGGCGTTGGATAAGCCGACCCCCATGGAACGCAATCGTATACTCGATCCTAAACCGTCTCAAAAACTTATTAATGAGACCCTTGCACGTGCACGACGGACACTGCCAGGGCTTGGGCATATACCAGTTCAAGCGGCATGGGGTGGTTATATTGATAGCACACCAGATGGTGTTCCTGTTATCGACCACGCGACAAATGTGTCTGGTTTTATGATTGCGGCCGGCTTTTCAGGTCACGGTTTTGGCATCGGCCCAGGCGCTGGCAAGCTCATCGCGGAAATGATTGCAGGAAAAGACACTTTTGTTGAGCATAAGCAATATCAACTTGCTCGATTGCACAAAAGTGTTTGGGGCAAAGTGTCTGAGTTTTAAATTGAAACAACGACTTAAACACTCAACACGATAAAACAAAACCCCATGAAATATCAAAGTCATGGGGTTTTGTTTTACTAAGTCGCAATTCTAAACCTTACAGAAGCGTTCGCGATACTGACTAGGCGTGACTCCACATAATCGTTTAAAGTGTTTTGCTAAATGACTTTGGTCAAAAAAGCCCACAGCACCAGCAATCTCAATAGGCCGCTCACCCTGCTTTATCAATGTTTGAGCATTAAGAATACGCACTCGGCAAACATATTGATATGGTGAGATACCTACTTGTTGTCGAAACTGCTTAGCGAGACTGAAGCGCGTCAATCCAACCAAAGCAGCTAAAGAATCAAGGTCTATAGGATCTTTATAATGCTGTTCAATATAGGCTTTTGCCAAAGAGATAGCTTGTGGCATAGAACAATTCAAACACCATGCAGAGCTGTCATCCTGTAACCATTGTTCATTAAAAGACAAACTTCCTTGATCTTTCATCCGTCATACCTCAACGCTTTTAAACCAACAAAGATTCCTATTTATAAAGTCAACGCTCTAAACACTTACCACTGAATGAGCCTGCTCTTTAGTCTGGTTAAGAGACTTTTTCTTGTCCTCAATAAAAGCATGATGGCAAAGTATCTGATTGCCTTTTTGCAGTTTAATACGAGAAGGAATAATGCGATTGCACTTGCCTTCTTGTCTTACTGAACAGCGATTCAAGAAAGGACACAATTCCACATTAGGTTTAGCGGCACCAATTGAAGGCAGAAGTTCATGATTGGCTTTGGTGGATTCCAGCCAGCCTTGCTGCATTTCTGGCACTGAGTCGATAAGTAACTGAGTATAAGGATGAAATGGAGGACGCTGGAACGACTCGCCTGCCCCTTGCTCTACTTTGAAACCAGAATAAAGAACCACCACTTCGTCACAAATAGCTTGTACCATGCTGATATCGTGACTAATAAACAAATAGGAAACATTAAGTTTCTTACGCAAATCGGCCATCAATTCTAAAATCGCAGCCCCGACGACCGTGTCCAAAGCCGATGTCACTTCGTCACATAAAATGATGTCTGGCTCTGCTGCCAAGGCTCGTGCCAAATTAATGCGCTGCTTTTGACCACCAGACAATTCCGTCGGACGGCGTTTAGCAATAGCGGCTGGTAAATGCACCAAGTCCAGCAACTCAATCACTCTATCATGTTGCTTTTGTCCTTTCATACCATGGTAAAAACGTAACGGACGGGCAAGAATTTCCTCTACAGTATGCAATGGATTTAATGCGGTATCGGCATTTTGAAACACATATTGAACACGTCTTAATTGCTCTCGGGTACGATCTGATGCAGACGCTTCCAATGGTAAGCCATCAAGATAGATGTTGCCCAAACTTGGTTCGACTAAACCAACAATGGTTCTTGCTAAAGTGGTTTTACCAGATCCCGATTCGCCAATGACACCAACCGTTGCACCACGGCGAATTTTCAAATCAATATCTTGAAGCACTTTTTTATCACCAAAACACACTTCTAAATGACGCACTTCTAACAAGGGTGTATCAGTGTCTAAATCCATGACTGTCTGTTCAACCGTATCTTGACGGGGTTCAGGTTTCATCGCTGACAATAAACTTTTGGTGTACTCATGTTTTGGTGCTTCTAGAATATCTCTGGTTAAACTATTTTCTTGAATTTCACCATTTTTAAGCACCACAATGCGGTCGGCCATTTGAGCGACAACCGCTAAATCATGAGACACATAAACGGCCGTTGTATTACGCTCACGCACGACTTTTTTAAACGCTCTTAACACTTCAATTTGTGTTGTCACATCCAGCGCTGTTGTTGGTTCATCCAATATCACCAAGGCGGGATTCGTGATCAACGCCATGGCCGCCATTAAACGCTGTAATTGACCTCCCGATACCTGATGAGGATAACGTTCGCCGATTGTCTCTGGTGATGGCAAAGCCAACTCACGAAATAAACCGATGGCTTTTTCTTGAGCCTCTTTACGGCTGCAAGTCTTATGAATCATGGCGCTTTCTATTACCTGATCCATGATGGTTTTTGAAGGATTAAAGGCAGAAGCCGCACTTTGTGCGATATAAGACACCGTCCGACCACGCACTTTCGCCAGTTGCGTTGAAGACAATTTTAATACGTCCACACCAGCAACGTGTACAGAACCACCGACAATATAACAACCGTTACGGGCATAACCCATTAAAGACAAAGCAATGGTTGTTTTACCCGAGCCAGATTCACCGATTAAGGCTAATACTTCACCTTGTTGTAGACTAAAGTCAGCACCATGGACAATGGGAATCTCTGCTCCACCAGATCGCACAGCAACACGCAAGCCACTTACTTTTACCAGTTCTGTCATTTTCCTTCCCCTTAGTGGTGTGCTGACTTATTGCCAATACTGTCGATAAGTAAGTTGACGCCGATCGTCAAAGACGCGATGGCAACGGCAGGCGCAATAACCGCTGGGGCACCAGCGCCTAGACCAGAGATATTTTCACGAACTAAAGACCCCCAATCCGCATCTGGCGGCTGAACACCTAAGCCTAAAAAGCTCATTGAGCTCAACAACAACACAATAAAAACAAAGCGCAGACCAAAATCGGTTAGTACCGGACGAAACATGTTAGGCAATACTTCTTTGAAGATTATGTAAGGCATAGATTCGCCACGAAGGCGGGCCACTTGCACATAATCCAAGGTCATCACATTGACTGCCAATGAACGGGCAATACGAAAACTGCCTGGCATGTAAGCGATCGCCGCCATAATGATCAATAAAGGGACGGATGAGCCAAACGATGCCACCATGATCAAAGCAAACATTTTGCTGGGAATGGAGATTAAAGCGTCTTGGGCACGGCTAATTGCCGCATCCGCCCAACCCGCCGAGGCAGCAGCTATCAATCCAGAAACAACACCTGCGGTACAAGCAGCCACTGTCGCAGCGAGTGCTACTCCAATGGTATAAGGCGTGCCATTTAACACTCGACTAAAGATGTCACGGCCAAGGTAATCGGTCCCCATAAAGTATTCCATACTCATAGGGCCAAAAATGTCATAACTAACAAAGTCATTGGCACCATAAGGGGCAACCATCGGCCCAATGACCGCCATGACCAACCAAAAAACAATTAAAACACCACCAATGATTCCACCAACAGATCGAAAATGAAAACGGGAGGAAAAAGAAGCATTATGACTGACGACCGTCGGTGTCACAGAAGACGTATTCATACTCATTTTCGTAACCTCGGATTAGAAACAATCTCACATATATCTGCTATCAAAACTAAAATCAGATAGCCAAAACAAAACAACATGGCACAACCTTGAACTAAAGGCATATCCCTTGTGCTGACAGCATTGAGCATTAAGGTTGCGATGCCAGGGTAGTTAAAAATCGACTCAACAATGATCACACCACCCAACAAATAAGACAGGCTTAAAGCAACAGCGTTGGCGATCGGGCCAAGCGCATTAGGTAACACATGAAGTAACACGATACGAATAGGACTGGCGCCTTTTAATAACGCCATTTCCACATAAGGCGAACTTAACTGATCGATAACCGCCGCCCGAGTCATTCGCGCCATTTGTGCCACCAACACACTGCATAAAGTCAGTACTGGCATAGCATAGACTTTCAGCATCTCACCAAAAGTATTCGCACTTTCAATATGAGATAAAGCTGACAACCACCCAAGTTTTACGGCGAAAATTAATACCGCAATAGTGGCAATCAGAAACTCAGGAACAGACACCGCGAACACGGCTAACATATTGCTATAACGGTCAAACCATGAACCACGATACATGGCAGAGAAAATGCCAATCGACAAAGCAATAGGAACTGACACGATAGCAGCAAAGGCCGCCAAGCTTAATGTGTTAGGCAAACGACTCCAAATCAGCTCCATAATCGACATGCCATTTACCATAGAATAACCAGCATCCCCAACTAGCAAGCCGCCAAGCCATTGGATATACCGAGTATAAATGGGTAAATCTAACCCTAGCTGAGACCTTAAGGCCGCTAAGGTTTCAGGTGTTGCTGATTGACCTAATAATTCTTGAGCCGCATCGCCAGGTAGTAAGTTGGTGATGATAAAAATCACCAAAGAAACAATCCATAAGGTCAGTAATCCCAACCCTATGCGATTCATAATAAGCCGTGAAATGGTTTGATTCATGGTTCACCTTTGTGCAGAGCGTTGTGGAACAAAGGTCCACAACGCTGACATTGTTAACAAGGAAATGATACTTACACTTCCAGCCAAACTTGCTCTGCAAACATATACCCCATAAAACCACCAAGCGGATGAGGCTTATAGCCACCTAATTTACTACTGCAAGCATCATTGATACTGCTAAATGTTGGAATACCGATACCACAATGGTCATGCACAAGCACCTGCATGTCGCTGTACATTTGCTTGCGCTTGCTTTCATCCCTTTCACCACGAGCAGCCACCAATAGCTGATCGAATTGCTCATTTTTCCAACCAGATTCATTCCAGTTTGCGCTAGATTGATAGAACAAGCTAAAAATTAAATCGGCTGTTGGTCGTGGGTTAATATTGGAAAAACCTAATGCATCTTTCATCCAGTGATTAGACCAATAGCCATCTGAAGGCACTCGCTTGATATCCAATTTTAAACCTACCTGTTGTCCCGCCAACTGAACCAACTGAGCCATTTCGACTGAATTATCCGCTGCAGAAGACGCCACCATAGGAATGTTCTGTCCTAATACACCTGCTTTTTTGAAATGGAATTTGGCTTTTTCTGGATCGAATGCACGCTGAGCCAGTCCACTCGCGTAATAACGATGCCCTTTCGGAATAGGTTGATCATTGGCAACAGTACCAAAACCTCGACAAGCAATGTTTAAGATTTGCTCACGGTTTAACAGAGACTTCATACCTAGTACAAAATCTGGGTTCTGAACAGGACCAAGCTGATCTCGCATCACCAAATTCGTATAACCACCAGAGTCTGACTGTATTACTCTGGCTAATGGGCTAGCTATTAGAGTACTCATAGAACGGGGGTTAACAGAGTTGATCAAATGCACATCACCAGACAACAAGGCGTTTACACGTGCTGGTTCATCAGGAATTGAGAAGAGTTCCACTTCATCTAAATAAGGAAGGCCTTTTTTCCAATAACCTGGATTACGTGTACCAATAGAACGGATGCCGGGCTGGAATTCTTGACAAATAAATGGTCCAGTCCCGTTGGCTTTACTAAAATCTGTTGTGCCATCGCGTACGATGAGGAAATGAGATACGGCTAGAATAGCGGGTAAATCGGCATTTTTCGTTGCTAGGCTTATATGAACTTCATCTGCCCCAATGGCTTTAATATCAACCATCTGTGCCGCCACACTGGCCACTTTAGAGCTAGTTGTAGGATCCTTATGACGATTTAAACTATAAACAACGTCAGCGGACGTAAAAGGCTTTCCATCATGAAAATTAACATCTTTGCGTAACTTAATGACCCAATTTTGAGCGTCTTGAGTATCAAAAGACTCAGCCAATACCATTTGAGGAGCCAGACTTTCATCGAGCATGGTTAAGCCGTTATAGAACATGTATTGGCGAGTATAATCTGTTGAACCTGATCCTTTAGCTGGATCTAACGTATCAGCCGTGGAGCCTGATTGACTGGCAACTTTAATCTTGCCACCTTGCGTTCCTTTGACTGTATCAGCAAATGCCAAAGATGATCCTGGCACTAAAATTCCAGACCCTGCCGCAACCAATCCTCCCATCGTCATGCCACGTAACACCTGACGTCGAGAAACCCCCTGTGTCATTAAATTTGAACTCTGTTGATCCACCAACGAACGCGTTTTTTCATCTTTCATTTTATGGTTCCTTTTGTGAGTTGTTATGTCTTTTGTGTCATTTTTTTATCTATTTTTATCTATTTTTATCTTTCTTATGATGACGCTCTATTTATGCCCAGAAGAGGCTTCAGCCTTGTTTTCTATCTATTTCTTCCTAGTGAATTAAGTCCTGAAAACGGTAGTAAGCTCCGACAAAAGGGAGAAACCAAGGTTTGCCAAAGTGGCCTAGTACAGGCGGCCAATCCAGCTCTCGCCAAGGGTTTGCTATCTCATTCCCCATCATCACTTGAGCCATCACCTTGCCCATATGAGTCGACATTTGAACGCCATGTCCGCTGTACCCAAGTGAGTAATACATACCGTCATGTTGACCTGCTCGTGGTAAGCGATCCGCCGTCATATCAACTAAGCCTCCCCAGCAATAATCAATTCGAACCTTGCTAAGTTCTGGAAACATCTCCACCATAGAGGCCCGTAGAATATGACCGCTCTTTTCATCAGAACGAGGATTTGACATAGCGAAGCGGGCACGGCCGCCAAATAGCAGGCGATTATCAGGCGTTACCCGAAAGTAATTGCCAATATTTTTAGACGTCACATAGCTGCGTCGCTCGACCAAAAGGCGAGCTAACAATTCTGGTGCGAGAGGTTCGGTCACGACAATAAAACTGCCTACTGACACCAAACGTCGACGAAAATAACTAAAAGGCCCTTTGGCCGAACTGCCAGTAGCAAGAAACACTTTATCCGCCGTCACAGTGCCACGACTGGTAGTCAATTGATAATGATCACTTGCAAGGCGGTCAATCCCTGTCACCGCAGCCGATTCATAAAGCTTAGCGCCATGCTTCACTGCCGCATTAGCTAAACCTAAACCAAATTTTCCCATGTGCATTTGCGCGCTGGTGGTTTGCAATATTCCGCCATAAAATTGATCTGAACCGACTTCATCTCGCACCTGGTCCGCCGTTAACATGACCACATTAGGGTCAACTTCTTTGACTAATATCTCGTGAGCACGAGCCAACTTGTCGTAATGTGTTGGCTTAGCCGCTAATTTAAGGCGACCATGACGAGTAAAGTCACAATCAATACTTTCTTCTTTGACAAATTCAGCAACCGTATCCACCGCCGCCATATAAGAGTGGTAAAACGCACGCGCTTTGTCTGCACCTATACGCTGGGCTAATGACGCATAATCATGAGCTAGTCCCGCATTGCATTGACCTCCATTACGGCCTGATGCTTCTCCAACAATACGATCCGCCTCAAACAACACGACAGAAAGTCCTTGCTTAGCCAACTCAATAGCAGCCGATAGACCAGTAAAGCCACCGCCCACAATCGCCACATCGTACTGACCAGATGCGGCGTGTTGTTCAGCCTTGGTAAAAGCCGACACTGTGTCGAGCCAATAGGATTCTAGCTTCATGATGATTCCTTCTAATGATGGCAAACTAAACGCCCAACAAATCCGCCAAACCGGCTAAATCACTGACTTCATGATATTCATAGAAAGGCGTAGAAGGCTCGTGTCCTCGATTCACAAATACTTTATTTTTGATGCCCATATCATGAGCAGACATCAAGTCATAACGTAAGCTAGAGGAAACATGCAAAATATCTTCTGGACCACAGCCCAATTTCTCCAGCATGTATTCAAAGCCTTTTAGGTGAGGCTTATAAGCCTGAACTTGTTCTGCGGTATAAACGGCATGAAAAGGCGCACCTAATTTTTCGATGTTATGAGGAATTTGCTCATCCATCGCATTGGTTAAACCCACTAACTTAAATTTTGTCGCTAAACGCGCCAAGGCATCAGGCACATCAGGATGAGGTCCCCAAGTCGGTACAGCGTTATAAAAAATCATGCCTTCGTCATCGCGGTATTCAATCCCCCAACGCTGGCAAGTGCGTTTCACCGCATTGCAGACCACTTGGTCATAAGGCTTCCAATCACCAAGTACTTCATCTAAGCGATACGCCGCAAAGTCTTTTACAAACTGATCCATATCTTTTTCTTCAATACGATCTGCAAAGACACGGCGCGCAGTAGGTCCCATTTGGAAATAAATTAAAGTGCCGTAGCAATCAAACGTAATATATTTAGGATTCAGGGTAGGCATATCTTCTCTCCGTTTAGCGATTCGGTAACCTGTATTTTTGATTCAATCAAAAAGCAGTTCGTTAAAAATGTTTAAAATTCTCTGAGCTAAAAATACTTGATGAATTTATTACACCATTAAAACAAAGCCTGTTTTGCCCGATTTCGTTTTGCTGTAACGCATTTTCAGCGGTATTACCCCCTTGCCTCGGCACAATCTACTGTAAAAAAACAGATCGTCGTTAATAGGCAAGTTTTTATGCAACCACCGCAATCACTCTTCATCACCAGTGAAATCGATCAATACGCTTTTTGTTTTCTGGTTAGCTTCATAGGCATAGCGGCCAAGGTCTTTACCAATACCAGAGCTTTTAAAGCCACCTGTTGGAATAGCAAAATCCCAGCTACGTCCATAGCGATTCACCCATACAGTGCCCGCTTCTAATTCATTCACCATGCGCATTGCACGGTTTAAATCCGCAGTGTGCACGCCTGCCGATAAGCCATAAGATGGATGAGATGCCAGTTGTAAAGCATCATCATCGGTTTCAAAGGTTTCCACGCACAAAACAGGACCAAATATTTCATCTCGTACCGCTTCCATACTCATGTTTACATTGGTCAAAATAGTCGGCTTATAAAAAGCACTGTTGCCTTCATGTAAACGACATCCACCGACTAAAACCTCACCGCCTTGCTGAACGGTACGCTGCACGACGCCATCAATACGCTCCAACTCTCTCAAGGAAATAATAGGAGACATGGTGGTATCATTTTGCCAAGTTGGACCTGAAACCATTTCAGAAAAAATATCAGAGATGCGTGCTACTAGCTGGTCCGCAATGCCTTTTTGCACCAAGAGACGAGAACCAGCGACACATACTTGCCCCGCATTGGTGGTAATAGCACCGGCAATTCGACGAGCCACTTTGTCAATATTTTTGATATCGTCAAATACCAACTGTGGGCTCTTACCACCTAATTCCAGCGTTACCGGTTTCGTGCCAGTTTGTGCGCACGCCGTCATAATCAAAGCGCCAGTTTTGGTCGACCCCGTAAAGGTGACTTTTGAAATACGTGGATGACGGCAAATAGCGTCCCCTACTCGCCCATCGCCTTGCACCACATTGAAAATACCCGGTGGGATACCCGCTTCTATCGCTAATTCCGCTAAACGCACGACACTGAAAGGTGTCATTTCTGAAGGTTTTAATACCACAGCATTTCCTGCTGCCATGGCTGGAGCTATTTTCCAAGACGCCATCACCAAAGGAAAATTCCAAGGCGCAATGGCGCCCACCACGCCATAGGGTTCAGTGATTGTCATTCCCAAACTCCCATTCGCTGTTGGGATCACTTCACCACCGCATTTGTCCGCGAACTCTGCGAAAAAGCGAATGCCCTCGGCACAGAAAGGGATATCCCAATGAGTCGCTGCTGAGATAGGGCGAGTCGATCCCATCGCCTCAAGGGGAGCAAGGATATTGACATCGGCTTCAATCAAATCTGCCCAGCGCTTCATCACCTTCGCTCTCTCTCGCGGAGGCTGTGTCGCCCAATTACTTTGCTTAAAAGCCTGCCATGCGTTTTCTACCGCTTGATCTACCAAATCAAGATCAGCCACAGGAATAGAAGCATAAGCTTGACCATCAGATGGTCGCCAAACGTCCATTTTCTCGCCGCTGTTTACGGACTTACCACCAATAAAATGGCTATTAGGAATCAGTACATCCACGGGATTAAAAGATGTCATATATTTATCGCCTACTTTTTAAATACAAATTAAACAAACTAACCTTGAGATAACATCCGTCATCACAAGCATGCTGTTTGCTGCTTTTTCTATTCTAAGCGCGTAGAGGAAGCGTTTTATGCTGTTAAAAAGTAAGGTAACGATATAAAGGAAGCTTTATACGAAGATGATTAAGCCATTGATGCCGAATCAGTAATTCAAACCCGCAGCTTTGACATAACTGCACGAATAGGCAAGAACGTCCTAGTATTTAATAGCATGCAATGACAAACTAAGATCTGTATTTACAATCCGCAAGATTTGTAGAAAGTAGAGGTGGCAAACGTGCCTAGCGAGACATCCAAGCGATTAGAAACATACGAGCTAACAATAAGAGAAATGACACTTGATGATGTTGACAAGCTCCATGAGCTTTCCATCACAGTACTCTGGCCACATCGCCCAGAAGATTGGCGTATGCTACTAAAACTGGGAACGGGATTTGTGGGTTGCGATCCGATTGGTCGCATTGTTGCCTCTGGGATGTGGTTTCCAATAGGCGATCATTTCGCAACTATCGGCATGGTCATTACCTCGCCTCGACTTCAAGCTTTAGGTGGTGGACGCTGGATAATGAAGCACGTTATGGCACAGTGCGAAAATAGAAACATTATATTGAGCTCAACGAAAGCAGGATACCGACTCTATCAATCACTGTCTTTTCAACCCGTTAATACCGTCTTTCAATATCAAGGGATCGCCAAACCCTTGGATAAATCACATTTTGAAGCACATAGCGGCGTTAGACAACTTGAAATCAATGACAAAGAAAGCATACTGCAATTAGATAAAAATGCTTTTGGTGCGGATAGAAGTAACTTTATTAAAGCCATTTTGGAAAAATCTAAAGGCTCTGTATTAATTCGTGACGACAAAATTATTGGTTTTGCCTTATGCCGGAAATTTGGCCGTGGCCATGTAATCGGTCCAGTGGTTGCACAAAATAAAGAAGATGCGATGGCTCTTATCGCCCCTCATGTCAATCAGCACATTGGTCGCTTCCTACGGATAGACACAACTGAGCAAGATATAGCATTCACAAACTTTCTAAAATCATCTGGTATGCAAGAATTTGATACTGTCACGTCGATGATAAGTAAACCTTTTAAGAAAACAGACACTGGGTTTTACAGTTATGCCTTGATCAGTCAAGCTCTCGCCTAATGTAATAATGCACAAGTGCTACCTACGATAAAACCCATTCGCTTTTTATGGTCTATTTACGCACTTCTGACACCTTAAAATACCAATAAATGGTGTTTAGTTCTTTTGCTCCGTCACAATATTATGCCGTTATGAAATAGCCTTTCGGTAGATTTATAGCGTCATTACTGCCTTCGCGGCGCTTACTGCCGTATTTCATTTCAACCCTACTTTACGGCAAGAACATCCTAGTAATTACTCATACCAAACTCCAAAATATCTTTCATATTATAAGGAGACAATCATGACCGTGACTAAAGACACCCTTTCAATTTCCTATCGAACCATGACAGAAGCAGACATCAATTCTGCTTACCAACTTTCTCAAGCCGTAAAGTGGCCACATCGTATTGAAGACTGGAAAATAGTTTACAATCTAGGCACTGGTTTTGTAGCTGAATACCATAACCAGCCTGTTGGAACCGTCTTATGCTGGAATCATGGTGAAAACTACGCATCTCTTGGTATGGTTATTGTTGCGCCAGACAAACAAGGCAACGGTATTGGACGCAAGCTAATGAATCAGATATTAAAAGAAATTGGTGAGCAGAAAAATGTACTTTTATTCGCAACACCATCTGGAAAACCGCTTTATGAAAGCTTTGGTTTCAGCGCATCAGGCAATGTCTATCAACACCAAGCACTTGTCGAAAGAACCACAGCGGTTGACGCAAACGCTACGGAAGGTTTGCGTCAGATTACAAAAGACGACTATTCAACCGTAGCAAGACTAGCTGAAACCGCCTGCGGACTGGCACGCGAAACAACACTAAATGAAGTACTAAAATCCGCTTCTGGCATTGTCATGGAAACACAAGGTGACATCACGGGCTTTGCACTCATTCGTCCATTCGGTCGAGGCTATGCTATTGGCCCAGTGATAGCCTCATCAAAAAAACAAGCTCAAACCATGATCCAATCCTTGGTCAACAGTCATGTTGGTGATTTTGTCCGTATCGACATCCCCGAAAGTAGTGAACTTAGTACTTGGTTAGTACAAATCGGACTACCGCAAGTCGATACCGTGGTGGAAATGGTTCGTGGAGAAATACCTCTAAAAGATAAACAAATGCGTCAATATGCATTAATCAGCCAAGCTCTAGGTTAAATGTTTAGAAAAATAAAAAAGGCGACCTGCTACATTGGCAAGTCGCCTTTTTTATAACGATGACACTTTATGTTGGCCGAAAAATTGCGTAGACTTTTTTAACGTATTCAAGACTTTCCCAACTGCACTGCGCCCCTTGCTCAACTAGAAATACATCCTCTTTAACAAAGGTTCCTTTTCGTCCTAACTCATCGACAAATGTCACACTGCCTTCTAATAAATACATAAACTCATAGTGCTTATATTTCATGGCAAGACGATGATATGGCGTCGAATCCCAACAACCACACACAAACTGTCCATCAGCAGACAAATAATCCGTGTGATTACGACAACTTGGTGTAGAACCAACCAACAGCTCAGCCAGCGGAGTACCAGAAGGCTCTAGCATAGCGGATAAATTAATAGGGACTATCTTATTATCACTTGGTGTACTTTGGTTATAACGCATATAAATTAACGTCGTTGTTTCCTCACAATGCCATGTAAAAGAACAACCATGTAACAAGACTAAACTGGATGACTTACCTAAAACTATTGGCTCATCTTGAGTCAATGATAGCTTTCCTTTTATGGTAAAAATAAACTCATCCGCTACCAGCTCAGTAACAGCACCACTCCCAGGCGATAACTGAATAACACCTATTTCAACCGGCCCTTCAGGTAAAGGCAGCGCTCTTCGTTGTCGTAGGAATGGATCCTGAACAAGATTATTAACACATGCACTTGCCTCAAACGGTTCTTCAGCAAATGCTTTGAGATCAACAAACGAAGGGACAGAACCCAAGTCAACAAGAGACGATTGCTCTGATTTTGAAGTTAAAAAAGTAGCCTGAGACATAAAAACCTCTAGATGATTAAATACCAACCAAAGTATAAACATCCAGAGAATACGATAATCGTGGTTTCCTAACTCAAGACCAACCACATCCGCTTTTTTTAACGGATTAAACAGCATAATGTGATGGAGCACACTCTACATTAAGCACCTAAAGACTCGTCACACCGTCTCTGAAATGAAATAGGTAAACTTGGCTTAATTGCTATATTGTCTAAGCCGTCGCAGGTATGATGGCGCATTCTTAAGCTTTTAAACTTATTAGCGGACACTTTTATGAACGACAAGATCAACTATGAAAACAACCCGCTACACGGTCTGGGGTTACAAGAACTGCTCACCCAGATAGTTGATCACTATGGTTTTGAGATTCTTTACGCCTATCTAAACATCAATTGTTTCAAAACTAATCCAAGTATTGAATCCAGTGTGAAGTTTCTCAAGAAAACCGAATGGGCGCGGGAGAAAGTAGAAGTATTCTATCTCTACAAATATAAAAACCTGCCACGCGTGTCATCAGAACAATTTGCCTTACCACCAAGAAAACGCATTATTCCTGAAGGCCAAACGCCCCGAGAACCAGCAGAATTGAGTTTGGAAGATACCGAACGGGTGCGAGAAAAGCAGGCATTGAAAGCGGCTGAACATAGCAAGACAAAAAGATATGGCAACGGCAAGCCTAATAGATATTAGTAAACGTCATCTGGCTAGCAACTCCCCCTGCCAACGTCCGGCCTCCCACTCGGCTTTTGTGACTTCCTTGATTAGAGGAATCACCGCGTTTAATAAAGCCGTTTGCGGCCTTTCTATCGCGGTGGAGACACACACTTCACGCCATAGGGTTGGCTCCACAATTTCGATTGCTTGAATCTGATTTGTCTGCAATAAATGATAAAAAGCAGAACTAGGTGACAGCATAATTCCATGGCCATCCACCACATAGCGCAGTGTCGTCATTAGTTGACCAAAAGCTGGCTTGTGGGACAACTTAACTCCGGTTTCCTCTTCATATTGCCCCAAGACATAACCCAGTGAATCACGCGGGCCAGTAACAATCACCTCATGCTGAGCCAGCTCTGAAAATCGCATTTTTTTAACGCCACTTAACACCTTATGGGAAGCCACTTTAGGCTCAGAACCCACCGCCAAAAATAGTTTTTCTCGGAACAATGTTTGTTGACGAATTTGGCTCATGTCCGACCCATCAGGCGATGAAATAGCCATGTCTATTTCTCCTGATAGTAATTGGCTAGATAAATTGTAAGACAGTCCAGTATGAAGATCTAAGGTGATTTTAGGGTAACGCTCCTCGACCAGTGCCAATAATGGCACGGAAATAATATTGCCAATGGGCTGCGTCATGCCAATTGATAAAACGCCCGATGGCTCATGCTCAAACTGATGCACATCGCATTTTGCTTGTTCGATTTGACGCATGATGGATTGTGCATGGGCACGAAAGATCTGTCCGCTTTGAGTTAACACCACGCCACGAAAGCTGCGATCAAATAAATTCGCCCCCAGTTCATGTTCAAGGTTTTCAATCTGCAAACTGATACTGGGCTGAGCGACATCTAATGCTCTTGCCGCCGCCGCAATGCTATTCAACTCGGCTGTTTTTAGGAAAAAGGTCAATTGTTTACTGTTCATAATCGAGATAGCTACATAAAAAGTATTGAGCCACACCATATTAATTTTTGTTTTTTATAGCCAGTTTTTTATTTAGCCTAGCAATAAAACAACAATACAAAGAGAGATATTATGTCTACAGCAAAACGCTATTTTGAACAACCTAGTCGATTCAGTGATCTAGAATGGCAAGCGAGAAAAGATTTAGCCGCCATGTACCGAATTTTTGCCTACCTAAAATGGGATGAGTCCATCTACAACCATATTTCTTTGCGCGTACCGGGTGAAGACGAACACTTTTTGATTAACCCTTTTGGGCTACATTATAGCGAAGTGACGGCTTCGAACTTGGTTAAAATCGACTTAAAAGGCAATATCATTGGCCATTCTGACTGGCCAATTAACCCTGCTGGATTTACCTTCCATAGCGCCATTCACGATAAAGTTGAAGGCGCTCACTGTATTATGCACGTCCATACAACGCCTACTTTGGCCGTGTGCTGTCTAGAAGATGGTATTTCATATAGCAATTTCTACTCAGCACAAATCTACAATAAAGTGGCATACCACGACTTCGAAGGCATCACCCTACATATGGATGAAGGTCAACGCATTATTGACAGCGCAGAGGGTAAACCGATTTTAATGCTCAGAAACCACGGCCCTGTTGTTATGGGAGGGACCTTGGCTCAAGCCTTTTCCCTAATGTGGTTGGTTAATCGAGCTTGTGAAGTCCAAATGGCGTCTATGTCAATGGGTAAAGTACGCGAGATCCCCGAAGACATCTGCAAAAAATGCACCGCAGCCTCTCTACCACTTGACCCTAAATACGGCGCTGGTGAAGATGTATTTGCGGCGATGAAACGCATTATTGAAAAACAAGACCCTTCATATAAACATTAACTAAAAACTGGCTCTATGAATGAATAGAGCCAGCCTAATTTTTTCCTGCCCCGTTCCGCTTTTTACAATACTCATTTACCTAATTCTATTTGAATGAAGGTGTATAAATATTATAAAAACACACGGGAGCATCCTATGAATAATAAAAAAAATACACTGTCAGCCGCTGTTATTGCAGCACTTTCTCTCTCAGCAAGTAATACGGTCTTCGCCCACGGGGCATCACCAGACTATATAAAAATAGAGGATTCTCTTAAAAGTTCTGGCGCTACTTTTTTCTATGATAAAACAGTCAAAGAAGTTCATATCGCCTTAGATAATGTGCATGCCTGCATTAAAGTGGGCGCTATGGAAGCGGAAGTAAACGGCAAGAAAATCCACCTTGATGCCCCGATCAAACTTGAACATGGTCACCTATTGGTGGAACGTGGTTTTGCCAATGAAATTCTAGAAGAATATGTACCTCAGACTATTTCAGTGAGTGATGCAAAACATCCTCTAGATCCTCTATCTGAAGCAGAAATCACCCTTACTCAACAAACGGTACAGGCTTCTAAATATTTCCGAGACAATCTTCGCTTTACTAAAATCAAGCTAGCCGAGCCAGAAAAAAGTAAAGTATGGGCTTGGTCATATGGCAACAAGGAAGACTTTCAGCGTTTAGCGAACTTTACCATTTTAGATGGTAAGCAAGTCATTGAAGGCACGGTTAACTTAGACACAAAAACAGTCACACGCTGGCAACCTATTAAAGACGTTCACGGTATGGTCATCTGGGATGACTTCATCGCAGCTCAAGAGATTATTGAAGGCAGTAAAGAATACGCCGATACCCTTAAAAAGCGCGGCATAGACAATGTAAAAGAAGTGGTCGCCACACCATTAACCGTTGGTTTCTTTAACGGTGAAGATGGGCTAAAAGAAGATGATCGCTTATTAAAAATTGTTTCCTATCTCGATATTGGCGATGGCAACTTCTGGGCACACCCTATTGAAGGCCTAGTGGCTGTGGTGAACCTAGAAACCAAATCCATTGAAAAAATTGAAGACAGCGGCGTGATTCCTGTGCCAATGAAACCCAATCCTTACGACGGAAGAGACTTCCCAAACAAAGCGAATGTTAAACCCTTGGTCATTGAAGAGCCTAAAGGCACCAATTACAAACTATCTGGCAATACGATCCATTGGCAAAACTGGGACTTCCACCTAAAGCTCGACCCACGTGTCGGTCCTGTTCTGTCAACAATGACCTATAACGACCAAGGCACCAAACGCAAAATCATGTATGAAGGTTCTTTAGGTGGCATGATTGTACCTTACGGTGACCCAGATATTGGTTGGTATTTTAAAGCCTACCTAGATTCTGGCGATTACGGTATGGGCGGCCTAACCTCTCCTCTTGAGCTGGGCACAGACGTTCCACCCAATGCCAAATTGTTACCCGCTACGTTAGCAGACAACAGTGGCGCACCTTATACCATCCCTAACGCTATCGCGATATTTGAACGCTATGCTGGACCAGAGTACAAGCACAATGAAATGCTTGGCAGCGGTGCAGGTAATCAAAGCCGAGCGCGAAGAGAACTGGTGGTTCGCTGGGTAAGTACCATTGGTAACTACGACTACATGTTTGATTGGGTATTGCTAGCAAATGGCACCATTAAATTGGATGTGGGAGCGTCTGGGATTGAAGCTGTAAAAGGCGTGAAGACCAAAACAATGCATGATGCCACGGCCAAAGAAGACACTCGCTACGGCACTCTAATTGACCATAATATTGTCGGAACCACTCACCAACACATCTACAACTTCCGTTTAGATTTAGATGTCGATGGCGAGAAAAACTCCTTGGTTGAACTTAATCCTGCGGTAGAAAAAAATACCTCTGGCGGCCCTCGTAAAAGCGTAATGGTCGTTAATCAACATACAGTTAAAGACGAGCAAGAAGCGTCACAGAAGTTTGATCCTTCAACCATTCGTTTAATGAGTAATACAAACAAAGAAAACCGCATGGGTAACCCAGTTTCTTACCAAATTATTCCCTTTGCAGGTGGCACACACCCTATTGCCAAAGGCGCATTATTCAGTAAAGACGAGTGGTTATATAAACGTGTGAACTTTATGGACAAGCAAATTTGGGTCACTAATTACAAACCTGAAGAACGCTTCCCAGAAGGTACGTATCCCAACCGAGCGAAAACAGATACTGGGTTAAAAGTATACGTAGAAGATAATGAGTCTATTGAAAACAAAGATAACGTATTATGGATAACCACAGGAGCGACGCACGTTGCTCGTGCAGAGGAATGGCCAATGATGCCAACTGAATATGTCCATGCCATGCTAAAACCATGGAACTTCTTTGATCAGACACCAACACTGAATCTTCCTTCAGCAACAGAGCAAAAGTAGCAATATAAAAAGTAGCGGTGAATAAGAGCAATTTGACCACTTATTCACCGTTGCCTTCTTGGTACGACACCCTTTAAGACACAACAACGTCTAATTTTGAAACGAATTGAAGGTATATTATGACAACTTATTCACTTATGAGTGGCGGTGAAAAACTGGCAACCACTGACACGTTTTCTGTCATCAATCCATCCACTATGGCGACTGTTGGCGAGTCACCCAAAGCGACGGCAGAAAACCTCAACACAATTATAAAAGAAGCCAAAAAGGCATTTTCATCATGGTCAGCCGTGCCTTACGCGAAGCGTCAGCAGTATCTTACTCAAATTGCAGATGCTCTAGAAACACACTCGCAAGAATTGGCTAACATCATCACTCAAGAACAGGGCAAGCCTATTGGTGCATCACTAGGCTCGATGTTTGAAATGGGGGGCGCTGTTGCTTGGACACGCTACACCGCAAGCTTAGAGCTACCGGTAAAAGTACTTCAAGACGATGCCAATGGGCGTATTGAGCTACATCGTCGCCCTATTGGTGTCGTAGCTTCTATTACTCCTTGGAATTGGCCTGTGATGATTGCGATCTGGCATATTATACCGGCCATTTTGGCTGGTAATACCGTCGTTTGTAAGCCATCTCCTTATACCCCACTTTCTACACTGCGCATGATCGAAATAATGAACAGCATTTTACCAAAAGGTGTGGTTAATAGTATTTCAGGGGGTGATGAACTCGGTGCGGCGATTTCTGATCATCCTGATATCGACAAAATTGTGTTTACTGGCTCGACTGAAACTGGCAAGAAAGTCATGTCTTCATCTGCTAAAAATCTCAAACACTTAACACTTGAGTTAGGTGGAAATGATGCGGGTATTGTTCTAGGTGACTGCAACCCCGATGAGATTGCTCCAGGTTTATTTTGGGGCGCATTTATTAACAATGGCCAAACCTGTGCCGCCATGAAACGTTTATATGTACACCGCTCGATCTACAATGAGGTTTGTGACTCATTAACTGCTTTTGCAAAAAGTGTCAAAATGGGTGACGGCTTTGCCGAGGGCGCTGAGCTAGGCCCGATTCAAAATAAAATGCAATTCGACATCGTCAATCAGTTGGTAAAAACGTCCATTCAACAAGGCGGAAAAGTGTTACTAGGTGGGGCGCTTGATTCAGAAGACAGCCTATTCTTCCCCATCACATTGGTTGCCGTTGAAAACAATGAAAACGCCTTGGTGCAAAATGAGCAATTTGGCCCTGCTTTGCCAATTATTCCATTCGATACCGTCGAAGAAGCTATCAAACTCGCAAATGATAGCTCCGCAGGCTTAGGAGGATCTGTTTGGTCTAATGATAAAGTCTCGGCCGCTGAGATCGCGGGGCAAATGGAATGCGGGACGGTATGGCTCAATAAGCATGGTACGATTCAACCGAATGCGCCATTTGGCGGTGTGAAATCATCTGGACTCGGCGTGGAGTTTGGCGAGGAAGGTTTACTGGCTAACACGACTATCCAGTGCATATTTTCGTAATCAAGACATGAGCAAACGGTATTAGCTGATTGATTGATAGCCAGCTAATACCTTGCTTTTAACTCATCACTTCATAGGCACACTGGCATCATCTCTCGTAATGTCCACATCAAGCATTTTTCTAACAAACCAGCTTGGCGTCATGTGTGTGAAATACTTAAAGTCTTTGGTTAAATGGGAGTCGTCATAATAGGAAAAGCCCATAAAATCTGTATGATGATTTTGCTGAAATTCTTCACCATATAAAATATCACTGATAATTTCTTGGAAGCGAACAATTCGGCTGTATTGTTTTGGCGACATGCCAATAGCTTGATTAAACTTCTTTCTAAGAAGTCGCTCACTAATACCGATATCATTTGAAATATCACCAATCCTCATGGTTCCACGGCTATTTATTATTTTATCAATGCAGTGATCGATCAAATCAATACTTGAATCCGCTAATATTCCAGATTGTATTAACCAAGTTTCTAAAACCTTAACTCGTGAAGAAAAATCCGTAGTGCAATATAAATCGTCTAAGAAACTTGAGCTATTTTTAACAAGATCCCCAAAAGAAACCCCCTGATTAATAAGTTCAGAATAAGAAAAATAAGATATTTTTCGACTAACCGAAGTAGAAATCCGAATACCACAATACGTCTTTTCAGTTTGATAATTAATGATTGTCGGCGTCACCACAGACCCCCAAACCACAGCAGATTGCTGACTCGCGTCACAACAAAATTGAAAATCAGCGCAGCCGTCGGCGATCACAATGGTTTGATCAGATATGGACGTAGTAAATTGATAATAAAGAACTGAAAAATCTGAATAATGAACGATCCGCTCATGATAGTTTTTAAAATCTAATGCGAAGCAATATTGAACAGGAATCACGTGATGGGCTTTCATAAAAACCTCTTTTTCTAATAATAGACTCCTTTCTAAAGTGAAGAGAAAAGCCATTATGTCTCTCATAACGGCCTTTGATTATCATCAGAAACGCTTTTTGCTTTTACTGACTTAGTTCATTTACATTTTTTCTAAAGTAAGCAAGTGCAGCTTTAGCATCGACTTTACGATCAGAAACGGAGTCAATCCACACCTGATCAATGCCAGCTTCCACCCTGTTCATTTCTTTAACAATAGCATCATTTGGAGAAAGCACGACCACATTCACCCCTTTCTCTTTTGCCTCTAAAATGCCTTCTTGGTCAGCTTTACCCCAAGCGGCTCCCGCCAATCGAGAAAGTTTTTCTCCAGAAACGCTTAAAATAGCCTCACGGTCTTTTTTACTAAGGCTATCTAAGGTATCTGGATTCATAATAATACTGAAAGCCGTTGTATATAGACCTTTAGGAAACAAAGTAAGATTCGTCGTCACTTCACTTAGACGCAGCGTTTTTTGCTGCTCGGCAGGTAAGAAAGTCCCATCTACCACACCTTGCTGTAGCAATTCATAAGACTTTGGTGCAGGCGCTGAAATTGGCGTTACTTCCAAACGTTCGGCTAGCGTATTCACCAAACCACCACCAATACGCATTTTTTTGCCTTTCATATCCTCTAAGGAATTGACAGGAAAAGTAGTTTGAAGTTGACCTGGACCATGAACAAATAACGCGAGCAGCTCCAATCCAGCAAACTCTTGGTCAGGTTTAAAGAATTTTTCATAGGTGTGCCATAGGGCAACAGACCCCACTTCTGCGTCGGTGATTTCACCAGGTATTTCGGACACGCTGGCTAGCTTGAATCGACCCGGCAAATAAGAGTTAACAGAGAAACTTACATCGTAAACGCCGTCTTCTACTGCATCGAAAATGGTTTTAGGATCTCCAGTGTAGTTCTCGATCACCACCTCAACACGGCCTTGCGTGGCATCTTCAACCCATTTTTTCCATGTCGGCCAAACGATAGCGTTTTGCGCACTTGTTGGTGGTAACCATGTCGCCACATGCAAGGTTGTTTCCGCTGCTGAAGCCAAGCCAGATGCCAAAACAGAGGTTCCACAAACGGCCCAAAGTAAATTCTTCTTAATACCCATCATATTTATTATTCCTATAATTTATGATTTACATTGATGAAAATTTTGCTCTCTCACAACAATGACTTTAAGCCAAAAGCTTAAACACTAAAGCTCTTGATAGTCATAACCCCCTTTTTAATCCCCCCATTAAAAAAATGACTTATTCATATAAAAACCTTGGTAAAAACATAGAAACAGGAACGATGAAAACAATGATCAAAAGTCGAACAATATCGGCACACCAGAAAGGCGTAACCCCTTTGAAAATTGTGCCCGCTTTTACATCTTTTAATACCGCGCTTAAGACAAATACATTCATCCCCACAGGTGGCGTAATCAAACTGATCTCAGTCACCACGACAACCACAATACCAAACCAAACAAGGTCAAAACCTAGGCTGGAAACAAGAGGAAAAAATACCGGTACAGTCAGTAACAACATGGAAAGACTTTCGAATACCATTCCAAGAATGATGTAAATGACAAGGATGACCATAATTACCAACATCGGACTCAACTCCAAGGCCGTCACAAAGCCCAACAAAGCATCAGGCAAGCCCGCACGAGTAATAAAATCCGAGAAAATAAACGCACCGATTACCACGCAAAACAGCATGGCGGAGGTACGAGTGGTATCCACAAGCGTTTCAAAAATCCCACCAAAGCTCAGACTACGGCGACTCAAACCAATAATGAGCGCGCCACCCGCACCAATACCCGCCGCTTCAGTTGGAGTGAAAACACCTAGATAAATGCCGCCCATAACAATAATGAACAGCAACAACACCCCCCAAATACTTTTCAAAGCGCTAATTCTTTCTTTAACCCCCATGCGCTCACCAGCCGGACCCGCAGAAGGATTACGCCAAACAACATAACGCACCGCACACATATAGAGAAAAATCCCCAACATGCCGGGAATGAAGCCCGCGGCAAACAGCTCACGAATACTGGTTTGGGTAAGCAAACCATAGATAACCAAAATCACACTAGGTGGAATCAAGATTCCCAATGTTCCGCCCGCTGCGATCGAGGCCGTTGCCAAACCATCGGAATAGCCAAACTTACGCATAGGTGGCATCGCCACTTTGGCCATAGTGGCAGAGGTGGCCAAGCTGGAACCACAGATAGCCGAAAAACCACCGCAGGCCAATACAGTGGACATCGCCAAGCCACCTTTACGATGGCCTAAAAAGGCGTATGACGCGTTGTACAGCTCTTGCGATAAACCCGAACGAGTAACCAGATTCCCCATCAAAATAAACAAAGGAATAACCGATAAGTTATAGTCTTGCACGGTTCCAATCACTCGACTGGATGCCAACGTAAGAGCCGCCGTCCAACGAAAAGACAGAACATTGTCGAAACTCAAACCCTGTAAAATAGCAAAACCTAAAAAGCCAACAACTCCCATTGCGAAAGCGATTGGCATGCGTATAACTAGAATCAAAAACAAAAGAACGGCAAAGCCGATTAATACTACTGACATGCTACTCTCCCAACTGCTGTGTTTCGTTATCGCCTTTCAGCACGCGATACGCACCATAGGTCAACATACAAGCGGCGGTTATCCAGCTCATAATGGCGATGTATTCGGTTAAATAGCCGGTAGGGATTTTTAGATACTCACTCACCTCCCCACGGCGTAGAGAGCGTTCTGCCAGCTCATAAATACGAACCGCTAAGAAGTAAAACGACGAAGAGACAATAAAAACAGAAAAAAGACCTAGCACCTTCACTATTCGATTGCCTAACACATTATCCAATAAATCCACCACCACATGACTTCCGCGCCAGGTAATCAGTGGCATTTGAGCAAAAACCAGCACAGTCAAACCGATTTGGGTCAACTCAAAAGCACCATTAATGGAATTATTGAAAAGATAACGACCCGTGACATCCACACACGTAAGAGCCATTAATAAAAGTAAAACCGTTGCAGAGATTCCTTCCAATACAACGCCGATCCAACGATAAATGTTTGGTTCTGGGTAGTGTTTATCGATCCAACTTTTAAACGACATAACAGCTCCTAGTTTTTATTATTGTAAGTAGGACAAAATGCTTAAATTCCGAATGATAGGGCGGCGTAACCGCCCTATCAGATTAAACAGAGTGCTTTTTAACCAAGGTTAAAATGTCATAACTGGCAACCAATTCATCATGCTGATTGGTCACTTGAACATCCCAAACTACGACCCCTTGAGGCTCGCCTTTCGGACTTAACTTACCTTGGTCAATTTTGCGCTTGCAGGTTAAACGTGCGCGAATGGTGTCGCCAATTGGAACAGGCGTGATAAAGCGCAGAGTGTCCAAACCATAATTTGCCAAAACAGGACCTTCGCCAGGAGAGACAAATAACCCCGCAGCGGCTGATAACACAAAGTAACCATGGGCAATACGCTGCTCAAACTGAGAATCGCGCGCGGCAATGTCATCAAAGTGCATGTAAAAATGGTCACCAGATAAACAACCAAAGTTCACAATATCGGTTTCTGTCACTGTACGACGATGGGTCAACAAAGACTCGCCAATGCGAAGATCTTCAAAATAACGGCGAAAAGGATGCACATCCGTTTCATAAGTTTCACCGCCACGCACGTATTCGCCAGTAATCGCAGACAACATCGTAGGTGAGCCTTGAATAGCCGCACGCTGCATGTAATGTTTTACACCACGAATACCACCCAACTCTTCGCCACCACCAGCACGACCTGGGCCACCATGTTTTAGCATGGGCAAAGGTGAACCATGTCCAGTCGATTCTTTTGCAGCCGCTTGGTTTAAGATATGTACCCGTCCATGCCATGCCGCCAAGGCAGGAACGACTTTTCTCGCCACCTGAGGATCTTGCGTGACAAGAGTGGTAACCAAAGAGCCTTTACCACGAGCGGCCAGTGCAATCGCGTGATCAATATCTCGATAAGGCATTAATGTGCTGATTGGGCCAAACGCTTCAATATCATGAGCTCCGCCATCTGCATCAGAGTCATTACTCAATAGCAAAGTCGGCTGTATAAATGCCCCTTTTTCTGTGCCCTTGCCCAAAAGCTCAAAACCGTCTTCCTGCCCGTAAACCACACGACTGCTTTTTAGAAGCTCAGCTAGCTGCCCTAAGACATCCTCTTTCTGTTCAAAAGAAGCCAACGCACCCATTCGAACTGTATCTAAATGCGGATCGCCGATTGACACTTTAGCAAGGCGTGCACTTAAGTGCTTCGAAACCGCTTCGACTTGATTTTCAGGGATCAATATTCGACGAATGGCAGTACATTTCTGCCCGGCTTTGACCGTCATTTCTCGTGCCACTTCTTTGATGAAAAGCTCAAATTCTGGGCTATCAACAGCGACATCTGGCGCTAGGATAGCGCAGTTCAAAGAGTCGGCTTCGGCATTAAAAGGAATAGAATTATTGATGATATTTGGTGTGACTTTTAATTTAGCAGCAGTACTGGCAGAGCCGGTAAAAGTCACTACATCTTGGCCATCCAAACGATCTAACAAATCACCAGTACGACCAATGATTAACTGCAAACTGCCTTCTGGCAATAAACCTGACTCGTGCATCAAACGCACACAAGCTTCCGTCAGATACGAAGTAGAGGTAGCAGGTTTAACAATACATGGCATGCCTGCCAAAAAGTTAGCGGCAAATTTTTCTAACATACCCCAAATTGGGAAGTTAAAAGCATTGATGTGTACAGCAACACCTTGGCGAGGTACCAGAATATGAGAACCAAAAAACTGCCCTTCACGTCCTAACGGAAAAGCATCGTCTTCATGAATCAGGTTGCCGGATGGCAACTCACGTCGACCTACACTTGCGTACGCAAATAAAGTACCTGCGCCACCTTCAATGTCCACCCAGCTGTCATTACGCGTCGCCCCGGTTAGTAGGGAAATAGCGTATAACGACTCCTTATATTCAAGTAAATATTTGCCTAAATCACGTAAGCAAGAGGCACGGCTCTGGAAGTCCATCGCCATTAAAGAAGCTCGACCTTTGCTACGAGCAAATTCTAATGAACGAGCAAAATCGATGGTTTCTGCGTGTGTGTGATAAATTGTTTCGCCGTTAACAGGGCTAGTTAACGCTTGTGCGGCTTGACTCCCTAACCATTCTCCAGCAATAAAGCTTTGTAAAACATGGCTTTGGCTCATAACATTCTCCATCGGCAGCGTATGCACTGCCGTCATCTTTGTTGTTTTTATGATGTCTCGATCTAGTTTTTGCTATTAACGCTTTACGCTTAGCTAAGCGGTCGTAACGCGTTATATCTGGTCAAAATCCAGCACAACTTTTTTGGATACTGGATAAGACTGACAAGAAAGCACATAACCGGCTTCTACTTCGTAATCTTCAAGACCAATACTGATGTCCATGTCCACTTCGCCTTCAACCACCTTACATTTACAGGTAGAACACACACCAGCACGACAAGAAAACGGCAGATCTGCACCCTGCTCGTTACCTGCATTTAGCAAGTTTTCGGTATTCTGTTTCAGGTCAAAACTCATTGCGTGACCATCACGAATAACCGTAATTTCTGACATATCGGCATTCGCTGCCGCTTGTGCACGCATCTCGCGCTTACGCTCATTACCTGCCGCAGCAAACAATTCAAAATGAATGTTTTCTTCTGGGACACCCGCTTCTTTCAAAATATCTTTTACGGTTTCTGTCATGGCTTGTGGGCCACAAATAAAGGCTCCCGTCAGCGCTTTCACATTCACCCAACGCTCAAATAAAGCGCGACATTTCTCTTCATCAATATGACCGTTGTACAAATCGATATCTTGCTGCTCTCGACTCAAAACGAAAATCAGATTCAAACGATCCATATAGGTATTTTTAAGGTCCGCCAGTTGATCTCGGAACATGGTGGAAGACGTAGAACGGTTACCGTATAACAAAGTGATTCTGCTATGTGGTTCAGTGGCAAGTGTCGTTTTGGCAATGGATAAAATTGGTGTAATACCGCTGCCAGCCGCCACCAAGAGATAGTCGCCATGACGAGTCGGATCCAGTTCCGAGTAGAAACTACCCAACGGAGGCATAACCTCAAGCACGTCACCGACCTTGATAGAATCATTAGCAAAGGTAGAAAAAAGACCGTCTGGCACGCGTTTGATGGCAACACGCATTTCATTGTCTTGAACACCGCTGCAAATAGAGTACGAGCGACGAACTTCCTGACCATTAATTTGAGTGCGTAACGTCAAATATTGACCTTGTTTAAAGTGATAGCTCTGCGCTAAATCCTCTGGGATATCAAAAGCGAGGGAAATAGAATCACGAGTTTCACGACGTAAATCAGAAACGGTAAGTGGGTGAAATTGATTCATCTGTGTCTCCACGGCCATGTTATTTTTATCTATGGCTCAAATGCATTTAAAATAATCAAACGGTTCTAAACAGGACTTACATCGATACAAGGACTTGCACGCCGTTGAGCCAAACTCACTTAATTGCTCAGTGTCGTCACTGCCACAATTAGGGCACTCAACTTGCGTTACGCCAGACAGCAAAGATCGTTTATTCGAACTCCCTACTGGTGGTGCAATTCCATAGGCTTTAAGGCGATTTCGACCTTGCTCAGTAATCCAGTCGGTTGTCCAAGCGGGATCTAAGCGCTGCAATACCTTAGGGTGAGAAAAACCCGCCTCGTGTAGCGCATCGCGAATCGAAGTCTCAATATATTCCGTCGCAGGGCAGCCAGAATAAGTCGGTGTCACCACCACATTCAGATGCCCATTTTCCCAACTAACGTCCCTCACAATGCCAAGGTCCATTACACTCACCACAGGTACTTCAGGGTCCATCACCTCTTCCAGCACTTCATAAGCGTGCTGGATATCCGCTTCGTTGCCTGAACGACCTTGTTGGTCAGTGGTTATTAACTCACCAGCTTGCATCGGGATAGGCTCTTTGTAAAAACTGCATTTCTGCCAACAAAATCCCCAAATGCTCGGAGTGCATGCCAGTTCGAGCACTCAAATAGAAAGAGCTTGGCGCATCAGGAACCGTTAACGTAGCTGTTGCAAATACCTCATTGACGGTGGATTGCCACAATTCAGGCAGCGCAGTGAGATCAGGAATACTTCCCGACTCAGACAAAGCCAACTCCGTATCGCTTTTCTCAACCAGTTCAAAGGTAAAGCGCCAAAGGACATCAATGGCTTTTTCCATCCGCTGATGACTTTCTTCCGTGCCATCACCCAAACGCTCTACCCATTGAGTTGAGCGGCGTAAATGGTACGTCACTTCTTTTAGTGACTTAGTCGCTATGGCCGCAATTCGCTCATCCTTGGCATCTTTTAACAGCGTCAGCAAATGGAATTGCCAAGCATCAAAGAAGAACTGCTTAGTCATGGTGACGGCAAAATCGCCATTAGGCTGTTCAACTAGTAACAAGTTACGAAACGCTCGCTCATCGCGACGGAAGGCTAACGCATCCGCGTCCGTACCATCGTTAATTCGCTCTGCCGCGTACTCGTACCAATTGCGGGCCTGACCCACTAGATCCAGACCCACGTTCATCATGCCCATTTCTTCTTCAAGTGCAGGCGCACGACCTGTCCACTCACAAAGTCGTTGGGCATGAATCAAGGCACTGTCACCAAGACGCAATAAAAATTCGGTTAATTCATCGTATTTAGTCATAACCACCTCACATGTGCCCGACTTCATCTGGCAGCTCATAAAAACTGGCATGACGGTAAATTTTGTCTTCGGATGGATCGAACAAGGGTTCTTTTTCATCACTTGCCGTTGCAGTGATAGAAGCCGATGGAACGACCCAAATACTCACCCCTTCATTACGACGGGTATAAAGATCACGGGCATTTTCAATCGCCATTTCGGCATCCACAGCGTGAACACTGCCAACATGTTTGTGATTCAGGCCGTGTTTACTACGGATAAATACTTCATAAAGTGTCCATTCAGACATGGGAGATACCTCAAAATTAGTTAGGCAGCAGCCTGTTGTTTTTGTTTTTGTTTGCATGAGCAACCGCCGCTTCTCGAACCCAAGCCCCCTCTTCGATGGCGTTACGACGAGTTTCTAATCGCTCGCGATTACATGGGCCATTACCTTTGAGCACTTCATAAAATTCGTCCCATTGAATTTCACCAAAATCATAGTGACCACGCTCTTCATTCCATTTCAAATCAGGATCTGGAACCGTGCAGCCCAATAGCTCTAATTGCGGGATAGTTTGATCAACAAAGCGTTGACGCAATTCATCGTTGGTATGACGCTTAATCTTCCACGCCATAGACTGGGCAGAGTTAGGTGACTCAGCGTCGCTGGGGCCAAACATCATCAAAGATGGCCACCACAAACGATTAATAGCGTCTTGCACCATGTCTTTTTGCACTTGTGTGCCGTGTCGCATCATATGCAAAAGGATTTCGTAACCTTGACGCTGATGGAAACTTTCTTCTTTACAGATACGAATCATGGCGCGGGAATAAGGGCCATAAGAGGTACGCTGTAACACAACCTGATTGACAATCGCTGCCCCATCAACCAACCAACCAACCGCGCCCATATCGGCCCAATTAAGTGTTGGATAGTTAAAAATACTGGAGTACTTAGCACGCCCAGAATGAAGCTTTTCAATTTCTTCATCACGATCCGCACCCAAGGTTTCCATTGCGCTGTATAGATATAAACCATGACCCGCTTCATCCTGAATTTTGGCCATAAGCTGTAGTTTACGTTTTAAGGTAGGTGCTCTAGTCACCCAGTTTCCTTCAGGCAACATACCTACGATTTCAGAATGAGCATGCTGCGAAATCTGGCGGATCAAGGTTTTACGATAGTTATCAGGCATCCAGTTTTTTGCTTCAATTTTAATTTCCGCATCGATTTTTTCCTGAAACGCCCGCTCCTCTGGACCCATTTCGGCAAGGGATTTAACCGCCTTTACTCCTGTTTCAACTTGTTGTGCATACATGAGAACTCTCCAATATCGTAGATATAAGTCATCTTATTAATAAACAGAATAGACTAATGACACACAAATTCAAGTATATTTTTATATTTATGTATCGCTTTAAAGTCTATTTTCAAGACACAAAAATCCCTAGCCTCTTGATACAAGAGGCTACTTACTAGAAACCACAATGAATTAAGCGGGGATTCGTTCGTCGAAGACGTGCTTCGCCTTGCCTTCAGAACGTGCCAAGCTGCCTATATCTCTTAGCTTGACGTTAATACTAATACCAACAGAGGACTTCACATGATGGCGTAATTGATTGATGGCATCATTGATTTGTTGTTCATCAAAACCAGCGCAATCAGGACGCAACTCAACATGCACATCCATACCGTCCATATTGCCTTTTCGATACAAATGTATTTCATAATTTTCAGAGAAGTGATTCACTTTTATCACCTCCTCTTCAATTTGAGTTGGGAAAACGTTAACGCCACGAATAATCATCATGTCGTCGCTGCGGCCTGTAATTTTGTCAATCCGACGCATACGACGAGCCGTGCCTGGCAAGAGGCGAGTTAAATCTCGTGTACGGTAGCGAAGCATTGGCAACGCCTCTTTACTCAAACTGGTAAATACCAACTCGCCCATTTCGCCATCAGGCAATACTTCACCCGTATTAGGATCAACAATTTCAGGATAGAAATGATCTTCCCAAACCGTTGGTCCGTCTTGACTCTCGGCACACTCCATCGCCACACCCGGACCCATAATCTCAGACAAACCATAAATATCCATGGCTCGAATACCAGCCCGCTCTTCCACCGAACGGCGTAACTCTTGAGTCCATGGCTCGGCACCAAAAATCCCTAAACGTAATTTAAGACCAAGGGGATCGATACCTTGTTTTTCCATTTCATCGAGTAAATTCAACATATAAGATGGCGTCACCATAATAATGTCTGGCTGAAAATCCTGAATAAGGCGTACTTGCTTTTCAGTTTGTCCGCCCGACATAGGGATCACGGTACAGCCAAGGCGCTCGGCACCATAATGCGCACCCAAACCACCGGTAAACAGGCCATAGCCATAAGCATTATGTAAGATATCCCCTTTGCGCCCACCCGCTGCACGGATTGACCGCGCCACGATATTGGCCCAGTTATCAATGTCATTTTGAGTGTAGCCAACAACGGTAGGCTTACCTGTCGTACCACTTGAAGCATGCAGACGAACCACTTGATTCATCGGCGTGGCAAACATGCCGTACGGATAGTTATCACGCAGGTCAGATTTTGTGGTAAAAGGAAGTTTGGCAAGATCATCCAATGTTTTAATATCATCTGGATGCAGTCCTAAAGCATCAAAACGCTGCTTATACATAGGAACATTGCTATAAGCATGACGAACAGTCCACTGCAAACGCTCTAACTGATGAGCTCGCAACTCATCAATACTGGCGGTTTCCATAGGGTCAAGTTGATCTGGATTAAATCGACTACGAATATCCATTGTTCTGCTCTCTCTATTTATTATTTTTAGAATGTATATTGTTTGTTTACCTTATCCACTTGATAAGGCAATAATTTTTTATCGAATGAGTTAACTAAGTCGCTCAATCACCATCGCAATCCCCTGACCCACACCAATACACATGGTGCACAGGGCATAACGTTTCTGCTTAATTTCCAACTCATTCAAGGCGGTAGTAATTAATCGCGCACCACTCATACCAAGTGGATGACCTAATGCGATGGCACCACCATTTGGGTTCACCCGAACATCATCATCGGCCAAACCTAGTTCACGCAATACAGCCAGCCCTTGAGAAGCAAAGGCTTCATTTAGCTCAATAACATCCATATCTTCTAGAGTTAGCCCCACTTGCTGAAGCACTTTTTGTGAAGCCGGAGCAGGACCAATCCCCATGATACGAGGCTCAACACCAGCCGCCGCCATTCCAAGTACTCGACCTCGCGCCTTCAAACCGTAAGTTTTGGCCGCTTCTTCACTGGCTAACAACAAAGCACAAGCACCGTCGTTTACACCTGACGCATTACCGGCGGTCACTGTGCCCTTGCCGTCGCGACGAAACGGGGTCGCAAGATTTGATAACACCTCTAATGTGGTGTCGGAGCGAGGATGTTCATCATGCTGAACGACAATCGGATCCCCTTTGCGTTGTGGTATCACAACAGGAACGATTTCTTTGGATAAACGCCCGCTTTCTTGCGCTACGGCGGTTTTCTGCTGACTACGTAAAGCAAAAGCATCTTGATCTGCACGAGACACTTTAAAATCTTCCGCCACATTTTCAGCAGTTTCGGGCATAGAATGGACACCAAATTGATCGGCCATCAATTTATTAACAAAACGCCAACCGATTGTGGTGTCGTACATGTCCGCTTGACGAGAAAACGCCTGCTCCGCTTTCCCTAAAACAAATGGCGCCCGTGACATAGACTCCACCCCACCCGCAATCATCACCCCCGCTTCACCAGCACGAATGGATCTAGCGGCTAAGCCCACTGCATCCATCCCAGAACCGCACAAACGGTTGATGGTTGTACCTGGCACGCTATGAGGAAGACCAGACAACAAAGCAGACATGCGTGCCACATTGCGATTATCTTCACCCGCCTGGTTAGCACAACCATACAAAACATCATCCACTTTAGACCAATCCACGGTCGGATTTCGTTCCATGAGAGATTTAATTGGAATTGCACCCAAATCGTCTGCCCTGACTTTAGAAAGCGCACCACCGTATCGCCCAATCGGCGTACGGATAGCATCAATAATTAGAGCATCAGTCATTTACGTTCTCCTGTGAAAGTATCTCACCTTTAATGCGATAAGATTTACCGTGAAAAATAGCGATCAATTGATCTTGTTGGTTATAAATTTCGACGTCGTAATTTCCTGTGCGACCACCGCGACTTTTTTCCTGACACCGCGCGGTTAACACATCCCCTTCCAATGCTGGTGCCACATAATCAATGGAACAACCAAGGGCCACAGTGGGCTGGTTATAGGTATTGCAAGCAAAAGCAAAGGCAGAATCCGCCAAGGTAAACATATAACCACCATGGCAGGTTTTATGACCCTGCAACATAAAGCCCTGCACTGTCATGCGCACTTTGGATTGCCCCGGTGCGGCATACAACAGTTCAATCCCCAAATGCTGGGTCGCCACATCACGCTCATACAAAGCCTGCGCGCAACGCTCAGCCAACTGCTCTTGTGTGAGATGATTAGTCATGAAATCTCCCCTCCACCATGGCGATACGACGTATCAATAAAGAAGGACGATAACGGTCTTCACCATAGGATTGCTGCAAATGAGTCAGCACCTTGTCTATCTCGGCCACGCCAATCGCATCAGCCCACGCCAGTGGACCTTGCGGATAGTTCAGACCAAAACACATAGCCGTATCGACGCCTTCAGCGGATGCCACGCCTTGCAACACCGCATCAGCCGCCTCATTGGCCAACATGGCGACCGTGCGCATAACCACCAAAGCCGGTGAATCGACGACTTCACTTACCTTAATGCCCACCAAATCGAAACACTGCACCACATCATTAAACGCGCCCTCAGATGTCGATGCTGAACGACTCAAGGCAATATGAGTGGTACTCTGATAATCCAAAGCCAAATCCACCAAGACAAGATCATTTAATGCTTCATCTTTGCCGCGCTCACAAGCCATTCGCCCATCGGTCAGCGCCACAAAGGTGTCACCAATTTTTAGATAACCTTTCGCTAAATCAGACACCTCGGTCACTTGCACACCAGCACGAGACAGACGGTCAACCAAGCCTTTAAAATACCCAATGTCTTTGGAGACCTCACACTTAATAACGGCTCCGTCATCTAAAGGAGACACTTCGACACATTGCGCCTGCGGTTTATCTGCCCCCTCTTTGTAGGAGTAAAAACCTTGACCAGATTTACGCCCCAAGAAGCCTGCATCCACTAAGTCTTTTTGAATCAAAGAGGGCTGGAAGCGAAAATCGCCATAGTAAGCATCGAATACAGAACAGGTAACCGCATAATTCACATCGTGACCAATCATGTCCGTCAGCTCGAACGCCCCCATTCGAAAACCACCCGCGCCTTTTAATAATGCATCCAGAGTCGCACAGTCGGCCACTTGCTCTTGTCGTAAACGAAAACTCTCAGCGTAAAAAGGACGTGCCACTCGATTGACAATGAAACCCGGAGTAGAGGCCGCATAAACTGGCTTTTTCCCCCAATTCAACGCGGTTTCATAAACACAGGTCGCCACCTCAGAATCGGTTGCCAAACCAGACACCACTTCAACCAACTTCATAATCGGAGCTGGATTAAAGAAATGCATTCCCACCATGCGTTCGGGATGTTTCATTCCCGCCGCTAAACGGGTAATAGAGATAGAAGAAGTATTACTAGCTAAAATACAATTCGCTGAACAAATCGTTTCCAAGGCATCAAAAATACTTTTCTTAACGTCAATATTTTCAACGATGGCTTCCACCACCAACCCTGTATCTGAAAAATCCTCCAGTGAGTTGGCCACCGACAAGCGAGCTAATATTTGCTGTACCTGATCAACCGTAAACTTATTGCGCTCTACCAATTTCGCCAATTGCTTTGCCATTGAATCGATAGAGGTTTGAGCAACCCCTTCGCGGTTGTCATAAAGCTTCACTTGATGACCCGCTTGAGCGGCCACCTGCGCGATCCCAGCGCCCATTGCGCCAGCACCAATTACCCCAATCACCGCACTTTGATTTAAAGCAGACATGATTATTCCCCTTTAAATTCTGGAGTACGTTTTTCCATAAAGGCTTTCACACCTTCACGGTAATCTTGGGTTTGACCAGCCAAGCGCTGAAGATCACGCTCCATTTCAAGTTGCGCATTGAAATCATGGTCAAAGCTTTGATTAAGAGCACGCTTAATCAAAGACAAGCCTTTCGTCGGCTGAGAGGCGAGATGACGAGCCAATGACAGCGCTTCGTCACGCAGACTTTCATCGTCCACCACCTTATAAATCATCCCCCACTCAAGGGCTTTTTCCGCCATAAGAGGTTCACCCAACAAGGCCAATTCCTTAGCCCTTGCCATCCCCATTAAACGGGGCAAAAACCAAGTTCCACCAGAATCCGGTATCAAACCAATCTTGCAAAATGCTTGAATGAATTTTGCGGATCGTGCCGCAATCACCAGATCACAAGCCAAAGGAATGTTTGCCCCAGCGCCAGCCGCCACACCATTAACCGCACATATCACCGGCATTGGAAAAGACTGCAACTGTTTAATGAGTGGGTTGTAAAAGCGTTCAATAGAAAGCCCTAAATCAGGAGCAGCAGCATTAGGGTCAACATTGCGATCCGACAAGTCTTGTCCAGCGCAGAAACCTCGACCTTCCGCGGTCAAGACCAACACTCTGACTTGCTTATCTTTTAGTGCGGATTTTAGTGCTTGCTGCACTTCAAGGTGCATCGCCTCATTAAAGCTGTTTAACGCCTTAGGGCGATTTAGGCTTAATACTGCAACACCAGCATCAACGGAATATAGAATGTGTTCGAAGCTCATTTGCGATTGCCTCTGTAAGGATGGATAAACAACGGGTTAAAAATTACCGGCCAGAAAATTTTGGCTGACGCTTTTCTTTAAACGCCAAAATCCCTTCTTGCCTATCTTCAGTTCCAGCCAGCACAGTAAAGGCATGACGCTCAAAACGCAGACCAGTCGCTAAATCGGTATCCATACCTTTTAAAATGGATTCTTTTGCTAGACGCACAGCCAGACTGCCTTTACTTGCTATGACTTTCGCTAACGCCAATGCTTTAGTAACTGTTAGTTCTGGTTGTGTTATTTCACTGATGAGACCCGCTTCTTTGGCTTGCTGAGCAGTGATAGGTTGACCGGTGAGGACCATTTGCATGGTGAGAGATTTACCAACAGCACGTAATAAACGCTGAGTGCCACCAGCGCCAGGCATGATGCCTAGATTAATTTCGGGCTGACCAAATTGGGCATCGCGACCTGCAATAAGAATATCTGCATGCATGGCTAACTCGCAGCCGCCACCCAAACAGTAGCCATTAATGGCCGCAATAACAGGCTTGGTAAAACGTGTTATGCGCTGCCAATATTGCTGACGAGGATCATTCAACATCCCAACAAGATCGCGCTCTGCCATCTCATTAATATCCGCTCCAGCAGCAAAAGCTTTTGAACTGCCAGTTAACACCAAGACTCGAATATCGTTCGATGCTTCGGCGCCATCCATGACATCGCATAATTCCGCCAATAACTCTGTGGTTAGAGCATTCAGTGCCTCAGGACGGTTCAACTGCACCAACTGAACCCCATCTTCGACCTGATGCACTACCAATGATTGGTAATTTTTAATTGTCATTTGATTCAAACACTCGATCTTATTGTTATTAGTTCGCTCCACTAAACACGCCACAGCAAGCTTAGTAGTGCTTCTTTTAATATAAAGATGAACCATAATTAGATACAAAACAAGACAGAATTTAATTTTTTTTGTATCCCTTTTAATTGCATCACAGATCACAATTAAAAAAACAACAAAAAAAACATATAAAATTCATAAAGATAAGGATTTTTAAAAGGTTTATGAATTCGTAAAAACAAAAATAAAACTTGATTATTTACAGATTTAACGTAAAAAAAACAAACATACCGACACAAAACACACTAAAATTAGAAAAATAAAGTACCAAATAAAAAGGAAAATACGCATGCCTTACTACAAAATTGATGGCGTCACCCCAGTAGTGCACCCAAGCGCCTATGTACATCCAACAGCCACGCTAATTGGTGACGTAATCATTGGTGAAGGCTGTTATGTTGGTCCAGGCGCTTGCCTAAGAGGAGATTTTGGCCGCATCACGATGGAAGAAGAGTCCAATATCCAAGACAACTGTGTTGTCCATGGCTTTTCCGACAGCCATACCATCATTCGCAAACATGGACACATTGGTCATGGTGCTGTTTTGCATGGCTGTGTTGTTGGAGAAGATGCTCTGATTGGTATGAACAGCGTCGTGATGGATTACGCAGAAATTGGCGCTGGCTCTATTATTGCCGCCGCGTCTTTTATCAAGAACCGCTTTAACTGCCCACCACGCTCCTTGGTTATGGGAGCGCCAGGCAAAATTGTGCGATCCGTGACAGATGACGAATTGAAATGGAAACAAACAGGCACCCAAGAATATATCGAGCTATCAAAAAGATGCCTAACCTCTTTGGTTGAATGCATTCCTCTTAACGCGGTAGAAAAAGATAGACCTGAATTACAAAGTCGTTCTCATCAGCCCAAAAGCTAGTATAGTGACCAAATGAAATGCGCTTAGCCTGACATTTACAGGCAATTCCACTTTACTAAGCCAGTTAGGTTTAAGAAAATAACCGCTGGCTTAACTCACTGGACCTCCAGTTACAGATGAATAAAATTAACTCTCTAGACAGTTTAATCAGTCGTTTTCAACAGCAAAAACCCATTCGTGCCTCGTCTCTCGTCATCACTTTATATGGTGATACGATCGAGCCTCATGGCGGCACCGTTTGGCTGGGCAGTTTAATCAAACTACTTGAGCCTATGGGTATTAACGAACGATTAATGAGAACAACCATCTTTCGTTTAACCCAAGATGGTTGGCTCACCAGTGATAAAGTTGGCAGAAAAAGCTACTACAGCTTAACCGGATCAGGCCGCCGTAAATTCGAGCAAGCTTTCCGGCGCGTATACAGTACCAATCAAACGGTTTGGGATGGCTCTTGGTGTCTAATCATGACACAACAATTGTCAGCCGATGAGAGAAAACAGCTGCTAGATGATCTAAATTGGCAAGGTTTTGGTGTACTGACTGGTCAGCTTATTGGCAGCCCAAATACCAATTTAAGTGATGTAAATACCATCTTAGCGTCATCTGGATTACAGAACAAAGTCATTGTATTTAAAACAGAACGACAAGAAGAGCTAGCGGGAAGACAAATTCGATTGCTCGTCAAAGACTGTTGGGAGCTAGATAAACTTGGCGCCCATTACCAAGAGTTTATCAATTTATTTCGCCCTGTTTGGCAAGAGCTGTATGAAAAAGACCATCTTGATCCAGAGTCCAGCTTCCTAACCAGAACCCTGCTAATCCATGAATACAGAAAGCTTTTACTGAGAGACCCACAGCTCCCCGAAGAGCTTCTACCAGGTGACTGGGAAGGCAGAGCCGCAAGACAACTCTGCCGCAATATTTATCGCAAAGTTACACCAGTCGCTGAACAATGGTTAGAGAAAAACCTAGAATCTGCCGATGGTCCACTGCCTGAAGCGTCTCAATCTTTCTATCAAAGATTTGGTGGTCTTAACTAACCAAGCAAATACCGTATGAATGCCAATAAAAATGGCTATCACCTTGCGATGATAGCCATTTTTTTGCCCTCAAATTTCCGTTCTTACTTGAATTCTGGGACTGGCCAGTTTTCTATCACCTCGACAAAATGGCTCAGAAATAAGTTAGTCTGATATGCATCCAAGGCTCGATGATCGATACTAAGAGACACATAGCATTTTGGTCGGATGACAATTGTGTCTTCACCATCCACCTCTTCCACCACGGCTCTTTTTTCAAGCTTGCCAATCCCCAAAATAGCCACTTGTGGCTGATTAATGATAATGGGCGTAGCAAATAAACTGCCGCTCACGCCATGATTTGAGATGGTAAATGTACCATCTCTCATGTCTGCGGCAGCCAGTTTACCTTGTCTGGCTTTGTCTGTTTGTTGCTGTAGGGCTGAGGCGATTTCAAACAAGTTCTTCTCTTGAACCTGTTTAACGACTGGGACAATCAATCCATCATCGCCTAACGCGGTGCCAACACCTATGTTAATGTCTTCAAATATTTCCAAGCAATCATCATGAAAACGCGAATTAACGACAGGAACTTTTTGCATTGTCTTCGCGCTGGCCGCCAAGAAATAAGCGGTAAAAGTCAGTTTTACACCCGCTTCTTCAAAGCCCATTTTGCACATTTTTCTGTGCTCTATGATTCGCCCCATATCCATCTCAAAAACACTCGTTACATGTGGCGATGTATGAAGCAAACTATCAACCATATGATTGGCGATTTTCTTGCGCATGGCAGTATGAGGAACCAGCTTACTTTTTAAATCATGCGATTTTTCAGCTGAAGTAGAAACATTTAAGTTGCTTTGCTCCTTGCTAGCTTGGGTATCAATAAAGGCTAAAATATCATCTCGCGTAACACGTCCACCTTTACCGGTACCATCAATAGAGGACAAGTTCAGGTTATGCTTTCTCAATAGTTTTCTAACCGCAGGTCCGATTAAATGGCGTTTTGAGCCATCGTTAACCAAGTCGCATTTAGCAACACCTGCCTCTGACTCAGTTTGCAAAGCGTCATTAGCAACAGGAGATAATGATCTATCTACCGAAGCTTTATCTACCTCTGATTGTTCACCACAATTTAAGTAGCCAAGAATGGTCTTTTCATCAACATTATCACCCGATGTCGCCAAGATTTTTCCAATGGAGCCATCATTTTCAGCACACACTTCCATCGATACCTTGTCGGTTTCCAGCTCTAATATGGGGTCGCCTTTTCGAACTTGATCACCCTCTGCCACCAGCCAAGTGGAAAATACCGCTGCCGTACCTTCTAATGCTCCAACTGGCAGTGTAATAGTCATTGATTCGTTCATGCTCTCACCCTCACACTTCAATCAGTTTTTTCATGGCATCAGCGATCTTTTGCTCACTCGGAACCGCTTTTTCTAACAACAAAAAGTTATGAGGGTTTGGAATATCCGGCATGGTCAATCGTTGGATCGGCGCATCAAGACTAAAGAACAATTCGTCCGCCAGTGTCGCGACAATCTCGGCACCAAAGCCCGCGGTTTTATTGTCCTCGTGAACAATCAAACAGCGTCCGGTTTTCTCCACAGAAGCCAATACCGCCTCTTTATCCCACGGCTGAATAGTACGCAGGTCAATAACTTCTATGCTCATATCAAGGTTTGTGGCGGCATTCTGACAACGCTCTACCATCGCTCCCCAACAAACAACGGTTAACGCCGTACCTGTTAAAATCCTTTTCGCTTTGCCAAAAGGAATAACATAGTCATCTCCTGGATAGGGACGACGAGACCAACTATTGTCCAATAAAGATCTATGCTCAAAGAAAATGGTCGGGTTATTGTCTCTTAGAGCAAAACGCAATAAGCCAACGGCGTCTTCGGCATTGGATGGCATGGCCAATTGCCAGCCGACTTTATGGGCCCACTCCACTTCGTCACTCATGGAATGCCATGGATCGCCTCGACGGGCAAATCCACCCGGAATTCTAACCACCATAGGCGCAGCAAATTGGTTATTGGTTCTCCAACGCATAATCCCAGTATCAGAAAGTTGCTCGGCAGCAGGCTCTGCGTATTTACGGAACTGTATTTCGGGTACCGGCATCAAACCACTTAGCGCCAAACCGACAGAACGACCAATAATGCCCTCTTCCGATAAGCTGGTATCGAACACTCGATCGCCACCAAACTTCTCATTCAAACCGAGGGTTGCACCATGAACACCGCCTTTAGGTCCAACATCTTCACCAAACACCATCACTTTTGGGTTCGTGGCTAGCTCATAATCCAAGGTTTTACGGATCGCCGTTAGCATATTTAGACGCGAACCTTCAGGTTTGGCTTGATCACTTTGAGTTGGAAACACATGACCACTCGCCGCTAATCCACCACGAAGCTGAACCTTATCCTTTTCGGCATAAACAAATCGTGTAAGGTTTTCAGGATCCGGCTGCTGACGCTCTTTGGCTTTATCTACAGAGAGGCGAATATCGCGATAGCATTCGTCTTCTAAATCATGCCATTCATCCGCGGTCATAAAGCCATTATCAAGTAGATAACTCTTAAGCTTAGGCAAAGGGTCTCTCGCTTGCTCATCCGCGATAAAGTCTTCGTTTTTGTAGGTTTGCGTATCTTGGAAAGTGTGCCCACATAGACGCGGCACTTTAAGACGAAGCAAACACGTTCCTTTACCTGAACGTACATATTCAACAGCTTCTTTTATCAGTACAGGCGTCAGCTCAGGGTCGGTTCCATCGCCATCAATAATCTTCAAATTTTTATAGGCTTTGAGATTGGCAACCTGATCGCCACCTGGTGTTTGCACTTCCTGCGGAACGGAGATGCCATAGCCGTTGTCTTCAATATAAAATAAATGCGGTAAATTGTTGGTTGTTGATATATTTAAAGCTGACCAAAAGCCATTGGTCGACATGGAAGAATCACCACCCATGGACACGGCGATGGCACCTGCGTAGCTTGAATCATTTAGCTGATTTTTATGATAAAGAATAGACTGAGCCCAACCAGAAATAGGCGTATATTGGGCACCAACCCCACCACACATAGGAAACAACATAGCGCCTTTTCTATCGACATTCGGATAGTTGCACACCACACCTATGTCTCTACCATCGCTGTAACCACCCGCTTTCGCCATGGGTGACGCGACCACTTCATCTAAGTCAATTCCAAGGCTCATAACAAAGGGTCTGGATCGGTAGTAACCACTTGCGGCATCATGAGGATGCGTTAGCAAAGAGCCTAAAAGAATTTGCGCAAAATCATGTCCACGGGCTGAAAACTGATTAAATACTAACTTTTCAGGTACTAGCTCTTTTTCTTCTATCTCGTCCAAAGCACGCGATAACAACATTAATTGACTTACTCGAAGCCAATCAAATTCAGGTCTTTGACGAATAACATTTTTGATGCGATGTTTTTTTTCTAGTAATTGATTCATAGGATTACACCATCTCTGCAGTTTTTCAGCTTTATTTTTATTTTTATAAGTAAGATGCTATTAATCTTATCCATGATTACGCGAAATTATCTTTCTTAATTGCCGAGTATTTGCCAAACTGAGCAACAAAGTTTCTTCAAATAACAAGAATTGGAAACACATTTTATGCTCGACAAATTTGACATCAGTATTCTTGCTGCCCTGCAAAAAGACGGCCGTTTAAGCAATAGAGATTTAGCCGACAAGATTGGCCTTTCCACTGCGCCATGCTGGCGACGCCTAAAACGCCTAGAAGATGAAGGCTATATCAATGGCTACACAGCAGAGTTAAATCCGAAAAAGGTGAACTTAAATGTGATCGCTTTTGCACAAGTGTCAATGGATAACCACCATCCAGAAACACTGGAGCCCTTTCTTACCGTCGTGGGCAAATGCCCAGAAATCCAAGAGTGTCATTCGGTGAGCGGCGATTGTGATTTCTTACTAAAAATCATTACAAGAGATCTAGTGAGTTACGATGAGCTGTTAAGCAAACAGTTATTGCAAGCGAGAGGGGTTCGTTCAGTCAATACGATGTTTTCAATGAAACAGCCCAAAATCACCAGAGCCTTTCCATTAAATGAATTTATTATGCTTAATGGCTTCTAACACTGTTTTGAACATACTATCTTAATGAGTCTCGGCTTTATCCGTCCCAATCATGTCACTTATGGTTAGAAGGCAAACTTGATTTTTATGAAGTTTATGACTCATGGGCTATCCTGTTAGCAAACGATTTTGATTGTGTTTTATTTGGTTAATCTTCACCTAAATATTTTGACTCATTTGCAACAATTCCATTAGGACTTGTGGCACAAATTTACGCTGTGTGGTGATGGCATAAAAGTGTTCGTAGGCATCGGGTAGGCGTTGATATTCTTCCAGCAATCCTTGTCTAATTTCGTCTTTGACTACCACTGGTGGTAGTACCGCTAATGCACCACTGTCCCTCGCTAAAAGACGCAGCATCGCCATGTCATCGGCTTCTGCTTTGACATCGGGCTGATACTGCCATGTGGCACACAGTAGGTTAAATGCCGTGCGAATTTCGGTGTTTTTTCCAGGTAGTACCCAACGCGCCGATTCATACCCTTGCGGAAATGGTGTGTGTATTTTACCTTCTTTCGGGCCCACAATCGCCAGTGGCTGGCGGGAGACTTGCTGCACAATCCAAGGCGCGTCTTTTGTCTCGGCACTAATAGGACGATTGGTCAAGACAAGGTCCAATTCATGATTCGTTAAGCCATTGAGCAGATCACTCATGCCACGAGCGGTCAATGAAAAACTCACTTCGGGTTTGGCCAAGAGTGGACTAACAAAGTGCTCAACAAAGTTTCGCGATAACGTCGGCAATACGCCAATCGACAAATGCTGAGTTTCCGCCAAAATCCCCTTACTTAAGAAGGACTCCAGCTCTTCGCCCTTATTAAAAATATCATCGGCATAGGCCAGAACACGTCGTCCCATGTCGGTCAAAATAAGACGTCGGCCACTGCGTTCAAATAACGCCACATCCATATTATGTTCGAGTTGCTTAATCTGTAACGACAGGGCCGATTGCGAAATATGCAACTCCTTAGCAACCTGGGTAAGGTTACCCGCGACGGCGATGCGCCAAAAATAATACAAATGGTGATAATTGAGTCGGCTCATAATCATTCTATTTAAGTGAACGTTTAGTTATTTTATATATATTTTTTTAATCAATCCAGTTCTGACATACTTGCCACCAGTTAATTAAGGGGCCAGCTATGAGCACATTTTTCTCTTCCATTTTTTTCATCTGTATTCCCATCAGCTTGGTATTGGCAGGCTGGTTAGTCGGTCGAAAACCAACCCGAAGCCAAGGTCGTCGTCTTGTTTGTTTGAATCTTCTGCTCGTAGGGCTTTTTGCGGCTGGTGTACTGGCCCATTGGCTATTGCCATCACCACCGCCAACCCAGCAATACCTTAGTACTTCAAACCTTAGCCTGATTATGCTGGCGCTAGTACTCTTTATGGGCACCATATTAATGACCTTTTCACGCAACTACATGGCGACGGAGCCAAGATTAAACGTGTATTGGCGCTGGTTATTGCTCACGTTAGCGGCGGTCTCTTTGGTGGTGATGAGCAACCATCTAGTACTGTTTTGGCTGGGTTGGGTAAGTATTAGCCTAGCACTGCACAAGCTCTTAACCTTTTATCCAGAGCGCCCACGGGCTGCGCTTGCAGCGCACAAAAAGTTCTTATTGGCACGAACCGCTGAGCTGTGTTTATTCGTCGCCTTTGTTTTATTGTACCAAGCTCACAACACCTTCTTTATTCATGAACTGGTGAGTGCCTTTAATCAACAAACAAACAATTCCGATCAATCGTTGACCACATATGAATACATTGCCGCTATTTTAATTGCGATTGTGGCCTTGATTAAATGCGCACAACTGCCAGTACATGGCTGGTTGATACAGGTCGTTGAAGCGCCAACACCAGTGAGCGCATTGCTGCACGCTGGGGTGATTAATTTGGGAGGTTTTTTATTAATACTCTTTGGCCCCTTGCTGCTTCAAGTTCCCGACGCTCAGTGGTTGGTACTCATTGTAGCCGGCCTAACAACCGTGATCAGTGCGCTTATCATGACCACCAGAATCAGCTTAAAAGTGCGTTTGGCTTGGTCTACCAGCGCACAAATGGGCTTAATGTTATTGGAATGTGCGTTGGGACTGTTTGAACTGGCTTTACTGCATTTAGTGACTCACTCGGTGTACAAAGCCCACGCCTTCTTAAATTCAGGCAATGCCATCCACGAAGATATTCAGCGTCGTCTGGCACCACCGCAAGCGCCATCGGTTGGGGATTGGCTACTGGCAGCCATCCTCTCAGCAGGCCTAGTGATTGCCGCCGCGTACGCAATCCATTACCAAGGCGTTTGGAGCCCTTGGGTATTGTTCGGGTTGGCTTTAACTGTATTAATTGCTCAACGCCATGGCCAACAGCGTAAAGCCAGTCTTCTCTCCGCTATTGGCTTAACCCTGCTATTGCTAACCCTTTACAGCACCATGAAAGCCTTCTTTGGCCTTGTATTACCAATCAACCCGGCATTGCGTGTAGACGCATTCAGTTTGGCTGATATCTGGGTTATGGGGCTGTTTATCAGTTTATTTGTTTTAAGTTGGTTACTGCGTTATCAAGCACAACGACCTGCTATACAGCATTTATCCATGGCGTTGTTTGCTGGCTTATACCTTGATGAATGGTTAACTCGTCTGACCTTAAAAGTGTGGCCATTGCGTTTACCCACTCGCATTAATAGCAAAACGTTAACGCAACAAACGTCCATTAAGTAAATACGCCATACCAAGGTTTCTAAGAAGGAGTAACCAGATGAATGCTGCCATCAGCGCCACTCAAAGCCCGATGTTAACAGAGAAACAAATGGCGATATTGCAGTCAGCTGGACAACATATTGCGCCCACGTGGCCGTTGGACCAGATGATTGCCGTGAACCCTTTTTGGCCAATGCGCCATCAGCCAATTGAACAAGTTAGCGCCACACTCAGAACCTTAGGCGATGCCCAATTATTGATGCCAAAATCCTATTATTTACAAGGTTATCAATCTGGTGAAATTCAACCCAGCGCTCTAATGCGGGCCGCAAAAACACAACAAACACCACTTGAAGAAGCTGAGCTAGTCGCGTTTTTGCAGGAAGACACGCCCACTGCAAACTGGCACAACCTGTCAGACCTGCTCGACAATCAACGCGACCCTCACAAAATGGCTTGGCGCGATGAAATCACGCATCAAATTAGCCAGTTTTGCGCCGCGCATTATCAGCAATTACGCCCGATTCTTGGACGGCAAGACACTTCGCACCAGCCCGACTTATATCAACATTGGCTCGACGTTACCCGCCGAGACAAAGGCCTCAGCATTATCTTAGATGAGTCAGGGTTACAGGCCTTCTTTCAACAACTGCCCACTGCTCCCGAGCAAGTCATTGCTCACGCCATTGATACTCTAACACTCAGTGACGATCTACTCGGTCATTATGCCCATGCGTTATTGCTCGACATTAATGGTTGGGGGTCATGGGTGGCGTACTTGCGTTGGCAAGGGAACCTTTATGATCAGCCACACGACGACATGATGTCACTCTTGGCCATTCGCATGGCGTGGGAACTGGTCATCTGGCATTACTATCAGGCTAAAGAACCGGATACCGCCGAACTGTTAAAAGTCCTATGGACACGAGAAAAGCATCAATTGCCTGACTTGATTCGACAGCAACAAGAGAGTCAACGTCTCTTATGGGTGTGGGCCAAAGCCGCGGAAATTAGCTATCAACAAAGGCTCAACAACACCTTACTGACAGCAAAACCACAACCTGTCGTTCAACCCCCCACGCTGCAAGCGGCGTTTTGTATTGATGTGCGCTCTGAAGTCATGCGTCGAGCATTAGAAGCGCAAAGCGATCATATTCAAACCATGGGTTTTGCGGGATTTTTTGGCCTGCCATTGGAATATCAACCCCAAGCCAGCACACTCTCTCGCCCGCAATTACCCGGACTGTTAAAACCGGCGATTCGTGCCACCGAAGCCACTGCATCAGACAACCGCCCGTTCGACTCCACCTCCGCCATAAAGCAGGCGGCTGGACTCAATAAACGCGCTCGTTGGCAAGGTTGGTCACAAGCCGCCCCCTCCACCTTTTCTATGGTGGAATCCATGGGGTGGCTTTACGTCTTCAAAATGCTGAAAAAGTCGTTTTTTCCCAGCAGCACAGAAAATCCACTGAACCGTCTCAGCCATCAACACAAATGGACGCTGACAAAAGAAGACAGACCATTAACCATAGAAGAAAAAGCAGGTTTGGCAAAAGGCATTTTGCACGCCATGGGGTTAACGCGCTTTGCGAAGACCATTTTATTGGTTGGACACGGTAGCCATACCACCAACAATCTCCATGCAGCAGGCCTAGACTGTGGCGCCTGTGGCGGACAAACGGGAGAAATTAACGTACGAGTGCTCGCCCAATTACTCAATGATCAAGACGTTCGAGCGAAGTTGCAAACATTAGGTATTGAGATTCCAGCCAGCAGCCAATTCATTGCGGCCCTACACAACACCACAACAGACCACATACGTTGCTTTGATGATCATATAGATGAAGAGATTCAACACTGGCTCGACACAGCAACCAAAAGCGCTCAACGGGAACGCATCGCCCAAATAGACCCAACGCTACTCAACATCGATGATGACAAACTCAATAAAGCGTATCTGACACGCAGTCAAGATTGGTCTCAAGTTCGTCCCGAATGGGGGTTGGCCAATAACGCTGCCTTTATTGTGGCGCCAAGAGATTGGACTCGCCAAGTGAATTTACAAGGTCGAAGCTTCTTACACGATTACCAATGGCAAAATGACACTGGATTTGCGGTACTCGAACTCATTATGACGGCGCCCATGATCGTCACTAATTGGATCAATATGCAATACAACGCCTCTGTCACCGACAACCTAAAATACGGCAGTGGCAACAAGGTATTGCATAACGCGGTCGGAGGAAACATAGGGGTCTTTGAAGGCAATGGCGGCGATCTGCGTATTGGCCTTTCAATGCAATCCTTGCACAATGGCGAAAAATGGATGCACCAACCACAACGACTCGCTGTGTATATCGCTGCACCGAGAGAAGCCATTGAACAGATCAGCGCGAAACACGATAACGTTCGCCACCTGATCGACAACGAATGGCTGTACCTACTGCGCTGGGATGAAAAGGGAACAATTGAACGCTTTTACCAACAAACATGGGAGAGGCAGGTATAACGTGACGCCATTTTATAAAAATGGCGTCGTGGCCAAAAAAGCGCAATAAAAACACGTTTACTATAGAGATATGACCGCTTGTTGGTTACTCTATTGTGCTAACAATCTGTCAATTGTGGTATGGTTAAGCAGTGAAAGTTGAACAATGAAATCGACGATTAAACTTGCGTCGTTGGCGCCAAATGATGAGTTATCGCCCTTCATCGAAAGCTATTGGATGATCAAGAATCCGACTCATAAAGACGAGGAACTTGTCACCTTTCCTGATGGGGGGATCGATTTGTACTTTTTTCACAGCGATCAGTATCCGCTTCATGTGTCTTTGGTGGGGTTAGAGACCCATTCCCAAAAAGGGTACATGCCAGCCAAGTCGGTTCTTTTTGGGGTTCGACTAAAACTGCTGGCCGCAGAGTTCTTGTTGCATAGATCGGTGGCTGACTTAATCAATGATCGCGTTACGCTACCAAACGGCTTTGCTGGCATAGAAATCAATGATTTGCAGCAATTCTCTCTTTTCTGTGAGAAGTTAGGTCAGTATTTTACGGCGCAAATGACAACGCCAATCGACCCTCGTAAAAAAATCATGTCCGACTTAATTTATCAGTCTAAAGGCGCCATATCAGTAGCCGATATCGCCTCGGGGGCGAATTGGAGTAGTCGACAAATAAATCGCTATTTCAGTAAATGGCTTGGTCTACCACTGAAAAGTTATTGTGATATTTTGCGTTTTCGTAGCAGTTTTGAGTTTTTAGAAGTCGGTCAGTTGTTTCCTGAAGACGGCTTCAACGATCAATCGCACTTCATCAAGCTGGTCAAAAAATACTCAAACCTTACCCCTAAGCAAATAGCCCAAGACAAAAACGACCGATTTGTACAATTATCCTCAAAATAATCCCTCTATCATTGCTTACTGCATAAAATGAGTAACGTCTAACGCTACCATTTAAGTGACATCACAGTCTGGTTTTACAATCCTATCAATCCCATTACACCCAATAACGACTCTGTTGAATGTTTGGCGAAAAAATGAATTTAGTATCGATTATCATTACTACCACTATCTTTATCTTCTCTCGTGTCTCTTTGGCGCAAGAAGATACTCAGTTTCCCATTACCATTCAGCACGCTTTTGGCACATCGGTTATTAAGCAACAGCCGAAACGCGTTGCCACTGTCGCGTGGGCAAACCATGAAGTGCCGTTAGCCTTGGGGATCGTTCCGGTTGGTTTCGCCGCAGCCAAATTTGGCGACGATGACGGTGATGGTGTTTTACCGTGGGTCGCAGCTAGGCTGAGAGAGTTAAACGCCAAAACACCTGTTTTATTTGACGAAGGAGATGGCATCGATTTTGAAGCGGTCGCCGCCACACAACCAGACGTGATTTTAGCGGCCTACTCTGGCTTGAGCCAATCGGACTACGATACTCTCAGCATGATAGCGCCTGTCGTTGCTTTTCCTGACGCGCCTTGGTCGACAAACTGGCGCAGTATGATTCGCATTAACAGTGCGGGTCTGGGTATGCAGAAAGAAGGCGAAGCGCTGATCAATAAAATCGAGACAGACATTGCTGAACAAGTGGCGCTCTATCCAGAATTACAGGATAAATCCGCCATGTTTATCACCCATCTTGATCCAACAGATTTAAGCGTCATACGCTTTTACAGTACCAACGACACACGTGTGCGTTTTTTTGATGATTTAGGTCTGCATTCTCCAGACAGCATCAAAAAAATAAGCCGTAATGGGCAATATTCTGGCGAAAGCAGCATTGAACAAATAGACGAATTTAATGATGTCGATATTTTTGTCACCTACGGCAATGACAATCTACTCACACCGCTGAACGCGAATCCCCTCATGTCAAAAATGCGCGCCATTAAAAATGGCTCCATTGTCATGCTTGGCAACAGTCCGTTGGCGACCGCTGCCAATCCAACCCCATTGTCGATATCTTGGGTGCTCAATGATTACATTAAAGCGCTCGCGGCAGCAGCACGCAAAGCACAATGAATAAAAGCACCATGAATAAAAGCCATAGCCTTAACTCAGAGATTCAATTTAAACGTAACACGTTTGCGTTTTTTGTCTCGGCAGCTGTGTTAGTAGCCTTGTGCTTACTGTCTATTGCGGTTGGCACCAGAGACGTGTCTTGGCCAGAAATCGTCGCCGCCCTGCAAGGCAAGATGGAGACAATGGGGGAAGCCTCAGTAGCCATGCGAATACCACGTACAATATTAGCCGTATTAGCGGGCAGCGCCTTGGGTTTATCGGGTGCCATTATGCAAAGCATTACGCGTAACCCTTTAGCTGACCCTGGCATCTTGGGCGTCAATATAGGTGCGGCATTTTTTGTGGTCATAGGACTTGCCTGGTTTGGCATCAATCAACCTGATAGCTATATCTGGCTTGCTATTCTTGGTTCTGGAAGCACCGCTCTTTTTGTCTACATCATAAGTTCATTGGGACGAGGAAAATCGACCCCGCTGAAATACGCACTGGCGGGAGCAGCCACTTCTGTCGCTCTATCGTCTTTTACCATGGCGGTTATCTTACCAAGAAATGACATCGCCGGTGGCGCACAGTCCTGGCAAATTGGGGGCGTTGGCGGCGCGACATTTGACAGCATACAACTCATACTGCCGTTTCTGTTCGTGGGTTATCTAATGAGTGCCATGGTCGCCAGAAAGCTCAATATCTTAGCACTAGGAGAGGACCTCGCCGCAGGACTGGGAGAAAAAGTAGTTTGGACTCGGTCTATGGCGTGGTTATCCGCGGTGATTCTCTGTGGGGCAACCACAGCCGTTTGTGGCCCTATTGGCTTTGTTGGCTTGGTTATTCCTCACCTATGCCGACTCATAGTTGGCGTTGATAATCGTTGGTTATTGGTGTTCTCAGCACTCAGCGGAGCCAGTTTACTGTTAATCGCCGATGTACTTGGCCGCATTATATCCAGACCCAGCGAATTATCCGTCGGTGTCGTGACCGCCTTTGTCGGCGCGCCCTTTTTTATCTGGATTGTTCGACGTCAGCGGGTGAAGGAACTATGACAAAGAGTCTAGATCACACCATTGAACAAGTCAGAACGGCCCGTCAGCTACGATCAAAAAAATGGGCAACCATTGTAGTCATCTTGTGTGTGCTGCTGGCAACCGTTTTTATGGTCACTCTAAGCATGGGTCAATCCTTTACCCCACCTAATCAGGTTTTACAGGTACTCCTAGGAAAAAATGTACCCAGCGCCTCTTTTACCGTTGGTCACCTTCGCTTACCGCGAGCGGTCATTTCCATGCTGGTCGGCATGAGTTTTGGCATGGCGGGCGTAGCGTTTCAAATTATGCTGAGAAACCCGCTTGCTAGCCCAGACATTATCGGAGTCAGCTCTGGTGCCTCTGCCGCCGCCGTGTTTGCCATTATTATGCTCAATATGAATGGAAGCAGCGTGGCCTTTTTCTCTATTCTGACAGGGCTTTTAGTGGCTCTCGCCGTATACGCTTTATCCTTTCGGCATGGGGGTGTCACAGGAACACGGCTTATTTTGGTCGGTATTGGAGTCTCCGCCATGATTGAAAGCGTCATTGTGTATTTGCTGTCGCAAGCTCAATCCTGGGATAGACAAGAAGCCATGCGCTGGTTAACAGGCAGCGTCAACTCAGCGCAATTGAATCAAGCTTACCCATTGTTGGTTTCTTTGTGCATTTTTGGCGGACTTCTGTTGAGTCGTGCACGGGAGCTCGATGCTTTACGAATGGGCGATGATACGGCTCAAGCCCTTGGAATTCGCATTGGACTCACACGCATCACGGTCATGGTGTCGGCCGTTGGGCTCATCGCGGTAAGTGTTGCCATCACAGGGCCGATTGCCTTTGTCGCTTTTTTGTCTGGCCCCATAGCCATGCGCTTAATCAAAAATAATGGCTCTTTGATTGTTCCAGCCGGTCTGGTTGGTGCCTGTCTCGTCATGGTGGGGGACTATATCGGACAATTTCTTTTACCGAGTCGATACCCAGTTGGTGTCGTTACTGGTGCGTTGGGTGCCCCCTATCTTATTTATCTGATTATTCGCGTGAATCAAAAAGGAAACGCGCTATGACACAAAAACACCAACTTATTGTGGATTCCCTATCGGCAGGGTATGGCGATAAAACCATTTTAGAAGACATCACGCTAAACATTACGCCAGGGCAAATCACTTCAATTATCGGTGCTAACGCCTGCGGAAAATCCACCTTATTGCGCACGATGTCACGCTTACTGGCGCCAAGCAAAGGTCAGGTGTTATTAGACGGAAAATCCATACACCAACGTTCAACACGACAGTTAGCGCAGATACTTGGTCTTTTGCCGCAATCACCTACTGCGCCAGAAGGCATTACGGTGGGAGACTTAGTGAGTCGAGGACGCTATCCACATCAAGGATTCCTGTCTCGCTGGAGTAAAGCGGATGATGACGCCGTCGCCAAGGCGCTCGACACCACCCACACCACAGAGCTGCTCGAAAAAGACGTTGATGAGCTCTCTGGAGGACAACGACAACGGGTATGGATCGCCATGGCCTTGGCACAAGAAACAGACATTTTGCTGCTTGATGAACCAACCACTTTTTTAGATGTGGCTCACCAAATTGAGGTTTTGGATCTGCTCGTTGATTTGAACCAGAGCCGAGGTACAACCATCGTTCTCGTCTTGCATGATCTCAATCTCGCAGCTCGATATTCAGATAAGCTTATTGCCATGCAACAAGGGCGTGTCTTTGCCTATGGTACAGCACATGAAGTCATCACCGAAGCCACCGTTCAGACGGTATTTGGCTTGAATAACCAGATTGTGTCCGACCCTATTTCGGGTTCACCGATGGTCTTACCCATTGGGCGACACAAGAACACCACACTTTAATAAGCTTTAAGTCATTGGAGCAGTCTTATTAAATTTTTTAATTAATAATCATTAACAACAGCATTTTTAAATAGATTCATGCAATAATTTCATTAGAGGAACCCAAAATGAAGAAAAAAAGCACTCTTTCGTTAACCTTAAAGCCGCACCACTACGCCACCACGGCGCTTTTCTGCTGCTCAATCATGACACCTATGATGGCAAATGCTGAAACAGAAGAGACAAAAGAAAGCGAAACCTTTCGGCTTTCTCCTATTCTCGTCAATGACTACGTAGAAGTAGACAATGATGCCGAATCAGTGGTCGCCAAAGAGTTGTGGGTGGGGGGAAAAGTCGCCACCAGCATTCAAGATACACCAGCTTCTGTTTCCGTCATTACTGAAAAAGAAATCACCGAACGCAACGCCAGCACCACAGAAGAAGTCCTTCAATATTCACCTGGCTTAATAACCGATTATTACGGCACAGATGACCGTAATGATTATTTTAAAATCCGCGGCTTTGATGCCACTACTTACCGCGATGGATTGACTCTTGGTTCAATGCGCGGTGTGCGAGAAGATGCTTACGCCTTTGAGCGTGTTGAAGTCATTCGTGGCGCAAACTCCACTCTGTTTGGTCCAGCTGAGCCCGGTGGCTCCATTAACTTTGTTAGCAAACGTCCTAAATTTGAAGAGTTCGGTAACGCGTATGTGACTTACGGTTCCAACGACCACAAAGAAGTTGGGGTCGACACAGGCGATACACTGGATGCCGACAAAACCCTAGCCTACCGCTTCACCAGCAAAATCAAAGACAGTGAACGTGAATACGATTATTCAAAAGATGACTCTCAACTTTTGATGGGGGGCCTCACTTGGGAACCTACCGATGACACCAGCGCGACCCTCATTGTCGATTATCTGAAAACAGATTCCACCCCTAATAGCGGCGGTTATCCACTCGATAAAGAATATGATCGAAGTGATTTCTTTGGCGAACCGGACTATAACGACCACGACGTCGAACGAACCAACATCACAGCCCAAATTAGCCACGATCTTCGTAACGGCTTCAAACTGCGAGGCAACCTGAGATACAGTGACGCAACGGATGACTTTGGCTATGTTTACCTTTCCGACAATGCCAATCGCACAGGAACAGATGTAGACCGCTATTACTTTGCTAGTGATACAGACGCAAAACAATTCATCGGCAATATTATTGGCCAATACGACGCCAGTTTTAATCGCCTAGATAGCAGCACATTAGTTGGTATCGAATATCAAAACGCGTCTTCTACAGCGGTCAGTGCTTACGGCTCTACATCCAGTATTGATATCAACAATGTTGTTTATAATGGCGCTCCAAGCAGTCTTAGTATTTACAGTAATAAGAAAACAGACTCCCTAACAAAATCAGCCTTTTTACAACAAAACTTTGCACTGGATGATAAGTACATTGTGACGCTAGGTGTTCGTAATGACGATATAGAACTTACTGAAGTCAATTATCTAACCAATACAACCACACGTAATGATTTTTCAGAAAACTCTTTCCGTTCGGCCTTCACGTACAAATTTAACGACGAAGTTTCCGCTTATATTAGCCAAGTTGAATCGGTTTCCCCACCGTCTTCTGGTACACAAATTGTGCGCGGCGAACAACTGGAAGTGGGTGCTAAATATTCACCAAACAGTATAAACGCCATCTTTTCTGTCGCTGTGTATGATTTAACGAAAAATAATGTCGACGTTGCGGTGGTACAGACTAATGGCACTATCGAACGTGAAATCATTGGCGAAAACCGTACGAAAGGGGTCGATCTGGAAGTAAAAGCCGAATTGACAGACAGCCTAAGCATCACTGGCGGCTATTCCTATATGGATTCAGAAGTGGTAGAAGACGACAACTATGAAGGAAATGACTTTGTTGCAGCACCTACTCATACCGCGTCGTTATGGAGCCACTATACGCTACCAAGACAAGACATGACGGTTGGATTAGGCGCTCGTTATCTCGGTTCTTATTACTTTGACGCCGCTAACACCGCCAAAAGCGATGCTGCGATTCTTTTTGATGCGTCCTACGGCTATGACTTAACACAACAGACTAAGCTGTCACTGAACATCAGCAACCTTCTCGACAAGCAATATGTTGTTGGTTCAGGTACTGCAAACTATTACAACCCAGGTCGTAATATTAGCCTTAAATTGGACCACAGCTGGTAATTAAAAAAACCGTCTTCACATAACCTATTGGGCCAGAATAACGGTTATTCTGGCCCAATATTTTTATCTAAACATTATCCTGTGACGATTCTAGGCCCCCACTAAGGCCTCATCACGCTCAGTAGCGCGTTCCTGTTTAGGCAAATATTTCTGCATAATACTCATCAATTCACGATGTTCCAAAATCGCGAGACACTCTTTTTCATTGAGATGATCCAACAGGTTTTGAATATCGTCACTGTTGAGAATTTGCCACTCAGCACAAATCCACGCACGACAAAACTCTTTATTAGGTTGGTCCTTTCGCATTTGCGCTAGATGCCAATAGAAAAGCTTTGAATCGGACACTAAGCGCTTAAGAGAGGACAAAGAAGCGTCAAACGATAGATTTTTTTGTTCAACACTGTGTCTGTGCTGCATCGCAACGATCGGATGAGGTCTTTTCTCTTCAGGCGCACGCATCAGCCCCAAGTAACGAATCACATTACCGCGTTTAGCACCACCACTGAGCCATGACAACGGAATAGACAGAATCAGACCAAAGCTAATCGGCAACGACCAGTAAAAAAGCTCTCGACTTAAAAACAAAGCCCCAGCAGCCAATACAAATCCTAAAACCGTGTGACTAAAATGAGCGCGAGCCACCACTTTCCATGAGGTGGCACCATCATCACGAGATTGAGGTTTCCAACCGCTGTCCCGCCCTTTAAATACATCGTACACAACCTGAAACTGAGACAGCATCAAAATTGGTGCATATAAGGCCGACAACACAGTCTCCACTAAAGTGCTTAATGTCAGTAATATCGGCCCACCAAATTGCATACAGCGACGAAGATTCAACATGGCAGCCAACCAGCCATAGACTTTTGGAGCCAATACCAACGCCATCGACAAGATAAACAAAGAACGTGCTTTTTCAAAATCAAACACAGGCCAAGTAGGGAACAAAGATGGATTAGCAAAATACTCAGGGCGAACGAAATACGCTTGTACCGCCAAAGCAAAACCCACAACGATCAACATTAACCAAAACATAGCACTGAGATAAGACATGATGCCAGACATCAAATGCAAGCGAGTCGCAAAATGAAAACCTTTGGCAAACACAAACGCCTTATGCTGCAAGTTGCCTTGACACCAACGACGATCACGAACAATCACATCCACCAGCGATGGCGGTGCTTCTTCATAAGAGGCTTTTAAGTCAGTATCAAAACGCACACCCCAACCGGCACGACGTAACAATGCGGCTTCCATAAAGTCATGACTCATAACATGACCACCAAAAGGCGCCTTCCCCTCTAACATAGGCAAACCACAAGCGTCAGCAAAGGCTTTGGTTCGAATAATGGCATTATGCCCCCAGAAGTTAGAAGAATAACCATGCCAAGCAGCTAAACCTGAAGCGTAAATCGGACCAAAGCAATGGTTAGCAAATTGCTGAATACGGCTGTAAAGCGTATTGGCACGAATAATCGTCGGCAAGGTTTGAATTAACCCCAAACCAGGCTCTGCCGCCATCCTACGCGTGAGAGAAATCAAACATTCCGCTCCCATCAGACTGTCGGCATCTAACACAATCATGCACTCATAATCGCCACCGTAACTCGTCACCCACTCAGCTATGTTACCCGCTTTGCGTTCAGCGTTTTTGTAGCGACGACGGTAATAAATTGGACAAGCTTGACCCTCTTCATTTAACAAGGGATAAAAAGCTTGTTCCTCCGCAATCCATGCATCGGCTTTATTAGTGTCACTTAAAATGAAAAAGGCAAATTTACCCGGTGCATGCGCCAGCAAATCTTCTCGCATGGCTTGAATATTCGCGCGAATACGCAAAGGGTCTTCGTTATACACAGGCAATAAAATCGCTGTCACACCCTCGACATCTTGTTCTTTGCGTCGACGCGAAAATGGCCACAACTGAAAAATCAAGCCTAATGTGGCTTGCGAAAAAGCAAAAGAAATCCAAGTAAAGTTAATGCAAAACAACACCAAAAATGCCCACTGCAAACCAGCAATGGCATTAGTATTCAGTACGTCATACATTTCTGTCGCGCCATACCAAGACAGAACCACAGTCCCCAGTAGAACAAACAGACGCGAAAAAAATGTTGTTAACGCAAAGTTTTGTAGCCTTTTTTTACGTGCTTGAGACGCCTCATTCACCGCATGACGAGGCATATCCAAAGGTGACATTTTTGGTAATGCTAACTCTGTAGCGCTATCCTTTAATAACATGTTTAATCCTTAATCCAACGATATAGCCAAGTAGGGGCAATGGCAGTATCGCCCTGTTTGAGTTGCACTCTTAACTCTGCTAAGTCTGCGTCTTGCGGGTCAAAAGAGAGATAAACACGAACGCCGTTTTGGTGAGGATTCTTCACCACGATGGCCTCGAGTATTTCGCCATTACTAATACCAGCATCAACGGTTAAATCATTCACATTGACCTCTGGCAATTTATTAAAATCGATGACCACCTCAGGGTTGGTTTTAAATAGCTTGATCCCTTTTGAGCTACGTACAACACGAGGCGAGTCCAAAGAAACAGGGGTATCGTTGGACCATGTCATCATATATTGATAAGTGTAAGATTGGTCTTTTTTCAACCCATCTTTGGGTTGCCAATAAGCAACTATGTTGTCGTTCGTCTCAGCCTTTGACGGAATCTCGACCAATTCCACATGACCTGCCCCCCAGTCATTGAGTGGCTTAATCCAAGCAGAGGGACGTGTCTGGTAATTGGCTTCTAAGTCCTGATAATCTTCAAATTTACGCTTGCGCTGAATTAAACCAAACCCTTTTGGAGAAGTATCACTGAAAGCGCTAACCTGCAATGAACTAGGATTATTCAATGGGCGCCAGATCATCTCATCATTGCCCGTTAGAATCTGCAAACCATCAGAATTATGAACAGCCGGACGATAATCAGGTATATCTGATACATCCAGAGAACTGTTGTGCATGAACATGGACGTCAGTGGAGCGATACCCACATTTTTCAAATCCGCCCGAGGAAACAGTGTGGCTTTTACATCGATACGTGTTGGTTTGCCGGGATAAATACCAAAGCGATAGGCGCCAGTAATGCTTTTGCTGTCCAGCAAGGCATGGACAACAATCGCGTCTTGACTAGAAGATGGGCGTTCAATCCAGAACTGTTTGAACATTGGAAATTCTTCGCCTTTTGGCTGCGCCACGTCAACGGCAAGTCCTCGTGCAGACAAACCATAAGACTGATCTTTTGATACTGCACGAAAATAACTGGCGCCTTGAAACACCGCAAACTCATCACTCACATCGGCTTTGTTTATTGGATAATGCAAACGCAATCCAGCGTATTTACCCACTTGAGAAATCAGCGCACTGATTTCAGGATTCGGTGTGGTAAAAGAGTCAGCAGATACAGTCAGCGGGAAAGCTTTTCCACTTTCCACCACATCAATAGACACGAGATCTTTGAATATAAAACCGGGTGCAAATAACTGTACAGAAAATTTGGTTGGCGTGTTTCCCCACACGGCTTGGTTTTGCTGAAAGTTAATTTGTCTATAGGTTGGATAATCCATCGTCGTTAATGCTTGAGGCGCTTTATCTGCAGGCTTCATAGGCGACTGCGCCAATGTTCTCGCCAAATCAATCACTGTCTGGTTGGTAAAAACATAGCCTTCTGATTCTTTCTCTAGCTGAGCACTTTCCGCTACTGGAATAGGATCCACCTTTACATTAGATTCTTCCGCCTGTGCGTACCCTACTAGATTAATTAACAACGAGGTTAATAAAGGCAGCTTAACAAGAAAAAAGGAATTGGCGCGCATGTGAGGTAAAGAAGTAAATAATTTCAAAAGAAGCTCTCTCGTTGCTTAATTGGACTTAACCAAGCCCCAACATAGGGATGACGTCATAAATTTGACACTTATCATATAATCAAACTTGCGTGAGATTAAGGCAGCAAAGTCGGAGGAATTCATAAAAACTAAGGAGAAATTGTGTTTGAAGAGGTTTCACACTACTTAATCGTCGCTCAACTGGGCCAGCCGCGCCTATCATAATAGAAGATATGAAAATGTTACATGGCTAACACCCTACAAAATATAGAAATAATTCACTGATTTGACCCAGATAAGAACCATGTGCAACTGGACCACAAATTGCCCTATAAAAGCCTTAAAAAACGATGAAATAACAACCTCTTTTAATCATCTGATATAGACCCCCAATTAAACAAGATAACCGCTGACTACCCTGTTTAATTGGGATTCTCACGCGTTGGCTCCAATACCTTGAGTTGTGGTAGCCCCCCATAAAAGCTTACTAAAATGATAGAACTTGGCGTTTAAGGCAAAGGTATAAATTCCTCTTCGTCATCAATGACTTTTGGAAAGGCCCCAGACTGCCAGTCTCGTTTTACTTGCTCGACACGCTCTTTACGACTGGAAATAAAATTCCATTCAATAAAACGCTTACCTACTGTTTCGCCACCGATTAAAGCGATGCGCGAATTCGCCGTGGCTTCAATTACTATGCCATCGGCTGCCGTCAAAATGACCATGGCAAACTCAGGTACTACGGTGTCTTGTGTTTTTAGACTGCCTTTTGCTACATAAATGGCACGCTCTTCGGCATTCAGCAAGGCTAAGCTCTTCCCCTCTTGCATGTGAACTTCAGATCTGCAAGCACAATAGAAACTCGAGTTTTGCCTGTGCCCGTTGTATGGATAATCAAGGCTTTACGACGCTGCTCTTGGAAAGTATGAGCCACCGATTTTATGGCGTTAATTTGATACAAACGATCGGCAATGTTTAAATTAGGATTGTTTTGTTCAAGTTGGTTATCACGATACTGGCGTTGGTAAATGAGATAATCCAGACTGTCTTTACTATAAAAACCGTAAACTAGGCGCGGAGCATTGCATTGTGCGTCATTTCAAATAAAGGTCTCGTAGCCATTAGAGTAGAAAATCACTGGGCGCTGACCGAATTGCTGCTCAAGTGAATTGGCATACAGGCGAGCTTGTTCACGTCCCGCTTGGTCTGAGCTGTTGCTAGAGCGTTTCGCTTCGACAACAGCGAGAGGTGTTCCATCGTGGCCCCACAAAACATAATCTACATAACCTTTACCGGAAGTTTTTTTCGGAAAAGCGACTTCTACTTCAATGCCAACAATTTCAGGATCAGAAACATTACAGCCCAATTGCACCAGCATAGAATCAATTAAAAGCTTTCCGCAATGACTTGCTTGCGTTTAAGTTGATCTGGATAAGCAGGCGCATCTAGATACTTAAGGTTTTAAAATCCAAATGGCTTGCATGGCTGGCGTACCAGGACTCAATAAAATAGAGATATCAGCGTTTGATTGTTGAAAAACATTAAGATGCTTGTCAGCAGCATGAAATATGGATTCAAAATCCACAGGAGAGACTAATGTTTCTTGATGACACTCTATAGCCTGACCGGAGTGACGCTTCAGCCACTCTACGTATGAAGCGCTGCTAGCTTTTGGATAGGAACAAAGAAGAATAACTCTATCAAAAGAAAAATTCGCCAAAGTAGACGATATTGGCATCTAATGGCATATCAGAGCAAAAATGGGCCAAAGGTGGGACAAAAATGGGCCAAAATCAGATACAAAAAAGCCGAACACTGGGTTCGGCTTTCGTAACTTACTGAGGAGTAAGTATAAATTTTGGTAGGACTAGGCGAACTCGAATCGCCGACCTCTACCATGTCAAGGTAGCGCTCTAACCAACTGAGCTATAGTCCTAAAAAGTGTTGGCTATTATACGCAGAGGTTTGCTTTTGGCAAGCCCCAGCGCAAACTTTTTGAAGTCTTTGTTTTAAAACTGTTTATTCGTCGAATGGAACGAGCAGTTCATGACCAATAACTTCGTCAATTAGGCCGTAAGGTACTTTGTATTTTTTGTCTTTAAAGCGAACAAGGGCGTAGTCGTAGCACATTTCGATCACGGTGCAGTTGACGATGACTCCCTTGTCGATGACTCGGACGATATTATAGTTTCTTAGCGTAATAGCCATGTTTATTTCCCGCCGTTAGGACTCACCAACGTCTTTGAGTTTTTTCTGCAATTGACGTATCTGATCTCGGTAACCCGCTGCCAATTCGAATTTAAGCTCTTCCGAGGCTTGCATCATTTCCTTTTGCAGTTGGATCATGGCTTTACGCACTTGCGCTACGTCTTCCATGCTTTCCACTTGATAATCTTTTGCCGTCTCGGCTACTTTCTTGGTTTTGCTACCACGCTTGCCTGCACCTGGGTTGTAAGCCCCTTCCATAATGTCTTCAACTGATTTGGTGATGCCTTTTGGTGTAATACCATGCTCTTCGTTGTGGGCTTTTTGCTTTTCACGACGACGATCGGTTTCACTGATTGCACGCTCCATAGAGCCTGTAATACGATCGGCGTACAAAATAGCTTTACCATTGACGTTACGAGCAGCACGACCGATCGTTTGGATGAGCGACTTGTCTGAGCGCAAAAAGCCTTCTTTATCAGCATCAAGAATCGCCACCAGACTCACTTCTGGAATGTCCAAGCCCTCTCGCAACAAGTTAATACCTACTAGGACATCAAATTCCCCCAGACGTAAATCACGAATGATCTCAACACGTTCAACGGTGTCTATGTCAGAATGCAAATAACGCACACGAATTCCATGATCACTCAAGTAATCGCTTAAATCTTCTGCCATACGTTTTGTCAGAGTGGTTACCAAAACACGCTCGCCAAGAGGGAGTCGTACGTTTATTTCTGACAATAAGTCGTCCACCTGAGTTGCTACTGGACGAACCTCTAAAATAGGGTCAATCAAACCAGTCGGGCGAACAATCTGCTCGACGACCCAATCTTGGTGCTCTTCTTCATATTTACCCGGTGTCGCCGAAACAAAGATGGTTTGCGGTTTAATCTGCTCCCATTCTTCAAATCGCATAGGACGATTATCCAGCGCCGAAGGTAAACGGAAGCCATACTCGACAAGGTTCTCTTTACGAGATCGGTCGCCTTTGTACATGGCACCAATCTGTGACACGGTAACATGGGACTCATCGATCACCAACAAGGCATTAGCGGGCAAATAATCAAATAACGTCGGCGGCGGTGAACCTTCCTCTCGACCAGACAAATACCGCGAGTAGTTTTCTATGCCATTGCAGTAACCCAACTCTTGCATCATTTCTAGATCGTATCGTGTACGCTGATCAAGGCGTTGCATTTCCACGAGCTTGTTCATTGACTTCAACTGCTCTAGGCGCTGATCCAGCTCGACCTTAATACGCTCAATTGCGGTTTGCACAGTTTCCTTGGGCGTCACGTAGTGAGTTTTCGGATAAATGGTGACGCGAGGCACTTTACGAAGTGTTTTATTGGTTAACGGGTCGATCATTGATAAGGTTTCAACTTCATCGTCAAACAATTCAATACGAATCGCGGTATCTTCCGAGTCTGCTGGAAAAACTTCGATTACATCGCCACGCACACGAAAGTTACCCCGCTCTAATACCAAATCATTACGGCTGTATTGCAGCTCGGCCAAGCGTCGCAATACGTCACGCTGATCAATACGATCACCCCGGTCAAGGTGCAACATCATTTTCAAATAAGATTGCGGGTCACCCAAGCCATAAATCGCCGACACTGTTGCAACAATGATAACATCTTCACGCTCCAACAAAGCTTTGGTTGCCGAGAGACGCATTTGCTCTATGTGTTCGTTGACGGAGGCATCTTTTTCGATAAAGGTATCCGATGCAGCCACATAAGCTTCGGGTTGGTAATAATCGTAGTAGGAAACAAAATATTCTACGGCGTTATTGGGAAAGAATTCTTTGAATTCGCCGTAAAGCTGTGCTGCCAAGGTTTTGTTGTGTGCCATGACGATCGTCGGGCGTTTTACCTGTGAGATAACATTCGCAATGGTATACGTTTTACCTGAACCCGTTACCCCAAGTAAGGTTTGATGGGCCAAGCCCGCTTCGACACCACGCACGAGTTTTTCTATGGCTTTTGGCTGATCGCCTGCAGGTGAATAAGGTGAGACAACTTGAAACTCTTGTGACACGGATTTTTCCCTAAGCTATACAATCGACACAATAGGTTAGCAAATTTTGCAGAAAACGTCCGATATAATTTCTGACCTAAAACAACAGATTTTAAACACCATAATGTTAAAAAACACCGCGTTAGACTTTATTAATGGTTGCGTCATATATAACATAAAAAAATATACTTATGACGAAAAACACCATCCCGTGACCTAAGTGAGCGATATGACTAAATTGGGAAAACTCTTTCCAGCACTGGCTTGGCTAAAAGGCTATTCGCGAGAAGATATGAAAACGGATGCTATGGCCAGTTTTATTGCCACCATCCTGCTGATTCCACAAAGTATGGGATACGCTTTGCTTGCTGGTCTACCCGCCGTAGTTGGCCTCTATGCGGGCATCATTCCTGCGATTTTATACGCTCTGTTTGGTACAAGCCGAACACTGGCCGTTGGCCCTGTTGCCATTACGTCCATGATGACAGCAACCATTGTCGCTCCCTTCGCGTTACCAGGAAGTGAACAGTATGCTGCGATGGCCATGATGTTGGCGTTTTTATCTGGTGTGTTCTTGATATTGATGAGCCTATTACGAATGGGGTTCTTATCTAACTTGCTGAGCCACCCTGTTATTTCTGGCTTTATTAGTGCGTCTGCCATATTAATCGCAGTGGGACAATTCAAGCATTTAATTGGCGTTCAAGCTCATGGTGATAATCTTATCGAGCTAACACGAAGCATGATGCTTCATATCCATGACATCAATTTACCAACAGTAATTTTGAGCACGATTTCCATCCTTCTTTTAATACTTTTGAAGCGCTATTTAACCCCTATTCTTAGAAAACTTCGGGTGTCCGAACAGACCGCTCAAATGCTCGGAAAAGCGGGACCTGTCGTGGTCGTTGTTGTCACCACAGGTTGCGTGGCTTTATTTTCTCTAGACACTGTTGGCATAAAAATCGTTGGTGACATAAGCACTCGCTTACCCACTATTCCTTTCCAACAATTTACTCTAGATGCCATGATAGACCTGCTGCCCGGTGCTTTTTTAATCAGCATTGTGGGTTTTGTTGGTTCTGTCTCTGTGGCCCAATCTTTTGCGGCAAAACGCAAACAAGATATCAACCCAAATCAGGAATTGGTTGGCTTAGGGTTAGCAAACTTAGGGGCCGCGTTGAGCGCGTCTTTTCCGGTAACAGGCGGTTTCTCTCGTTCTGTCGTCAACGCCAGTGCAGGGGCGAAAACACCAATGACAGGCATCTTAACCGGTTTATTGATGTTAGTAACCTTACTGTTTTTCACCCCATTTTTTTACTACCTTCCAACCGCAGTATTGGCAAGCAGCATCATCATCTCGATTTTACAGCTTATTGAAGTGAAGAATTTTTTAAGGTTGTATCGTTTTTCTAAACAAGAAGCGCTTGGCTTATTAGCCACCTTTTTTGTTGTACTGTTTGTCAGCATGGAAAGCGGAATCATAGTGGGGGTCTCGTTGTCTCTGTTGTTCTTTCTTTGGCACACCAGTCATCCACACATTGCCGTGGTTGGCAGACTGCCTGGAACAGAGCATTTTCGTAACGTGAAGCGTTTTGACGTGGAAACAGACCCAGAAATCATCACGATTCGCATTGATGAGAATCTTTTCTTTGCCAACGCTAGAGTCCTAGAAGATTACGTCTTAACACTGGTTTCTCTGCATAAAGACATGAAGCACCTGATCCTTATGTGTAACGCGGTCAACATGATAGACGCAAGCGCATTAGACAGCTTAGAAACCATTGATGATCGATTAAAATCCGCGGGGGTTCTGTTGCATTTTTCTGAAATTAAAGGACCTGTGATGGACAAATTAAAAGATTCAAGCTTGGTCCGCAACCTGAGCGGTGACATCTTTTTAACCCAGCATCAGGCCATGAAGATATTAACTCAGCAGCAAGCAGCAATATAACCAGCTTGCTGCTGAGGCGTCACCACACTCGGCTAATTAACGGAAGAATCGTCACCATCTGACACCCGCAACAAGTCTTTATTGCGGGACAATAGCGCATCTCCAATGCCCTTAACTTGTGATAACTGCTCGATAGACTTAAAGCCACCATTGGCTTCTCGGTAAGCAATGATTGCTTCCGCTTTTTTCGTACCAACACCAGACATCACAGCGGCAAGCTCAGCGGCCGTGGCTGTATTAATATCCAAAGGCGTCGCCGCAAAAAGCGAGAAAGGCATCAGTGCCAGAGAGACAATAAGCAGTGAACGGGAAATACCAGTACGGAAAACACGAGAGAGGTTTGTCATAAAAAGTCCTTTTAGCATATTAAAAAACAGTGGCATCTTGCCAATATAAAACCACTTAATGCACTGATGTAAAAATCAACGCTGATTAAGTGGTTTTAGAGTAAAAGCTTTTTAAGCAGACTTCAAGAGCCTTTTTTATACAATCTCAAAATGTCACAGACGATAAATTACGCCATCACACCCAAATCACGATTTGCTTGAGTCAACACAGCAATAGGGTCATTGGCCTGTGTTATTGGACGTCCCATGACGAGATAATGACTTCCGGCCGCCATTGCTTCTGTTGGTGTCATGATACGCTTCTGGTCACCTTGATCAGAGCCGACAGGACGAATCCCTGGCGTGACTAACACGAAGTCTTTACCAAGCTCCGTCGATAACATACTAGATTCTTGCGCAGAGCACACCACACCGTCCATGCCTGATGATTGTGCTAAAGCAGCAAGGCGTTTCACGTGTTGCTCAGGCGTCGCATCGATTCCGATTTCCAACAGGTCCGCTTGATCCATGCTGGTCAGAACCGTAACTGCAATCAACAAGGTCTTGTTATCTGGCAATTGCTGCAATGCATTCGCAGACGCTTCCATCATACGACGGCCACCAGTGGCGTGAACGTTTACCATCCAAACACCCGCTTTGGCCGCCACGCTCACTGCGTTCGCCACAGTATTTGGAATATCATGAAATTTAAGGTCGAGAAAAATTTCAAAACCCAATTTGTGTAATTCATCTAAAATAACAGGACCCGCCGTTGTAAACAGCTCTTTGCCGACTTTGACTCGACACTGTTTAGGGTCTAGTCGTTTCGCCATCTCAACGGATTGCGCCATGGTTGGGTAATCTAGGGCAACCACTATAGGGGATTGGCAGCTCATTCAGTGTCCTCTTTTCTTTCGGTTTCTATCGTTTAATAAATGTCATTACGTGTGCGTTGTTTTATTCACCTTCCAAACCATGAATTGGTTTTACAACGCCCCAGTTTTTACAACTAGGACATTGCCAATGCAATTGATGACCCGGAAAGCCACATTGACGACACTGATACTTGTGTTTTGCCTGCACGAGTTGATCAATAAGCTCATATAAGACCACCAAGTGTTGCTGGTTGTAGCCCTGAGAATCAGCGAGCTGCAGACTAATCAACTCTTTAAAGCCTTTAATAGTTGGATGCAATCTCAATTGCTCCACCAAAAACATCTCTGCGTAATCTTTATCGGTTTCCATATAATGCTCAACCAGACCCATAATCAACGCAGCGGAAGGCTTTTTCTGATTCTGTTCTTGCAAAAATTTAATATAGCCACCACTGCCCCACACCTTTTGATAACACTCTTTCAGCTTGGGAAGAATGATAGAAATAAATTCTGGGTCTTGTTCTGCCGCATGCTTCAACTCTTTGATCGCATCGCGATAACGCCCTTGACTGTTTAATACATCGGCCGCACCAATGCTCGCTCGTACACAGCTGGAGTCAACGTCAAGGGCTTCTTTGTAATATTGAAAGGCGTGTTTCCATTGCTCTTTTTTCTGTGATTCCTGCGCCATTTCACAATGAAAATGCGCCAAACGCTTAATCTCTTTTTTGGTTGGGGCTTCTTTGATCAACTCAGAGCCAATTTGTATGGCTTTGTCCCAGCTCTGCTCAAATTCATAAAGATCAACCAGCAAAGTGAGTATTTTAGGCTGAAATTCGGTTTTTCGTGAGGTCGACGCCATGTTCAATAAGAGTCGCCCAGCCCTATCCAACAAACCTGCCGACATAAAATCACTGGCAAGCTCGAGTTGCACCATGCGCATTTCACGCTGGGATATCTCAGGACGAGCGAGCAAATTTTGATGAATATTAATGGCTTTTTGTATTTCGCCTTTTTTACGAAATAAATTGCCCAACGTCAGGTGGATATCGAAAGTATCAGAGTTAACTTCGAGAGAATCAACAAAAGCGTCAATGGCTTCAGAGTGCTGATCGTTCAGTAGGTGATTAAGACCACGAAAGTAATCGGTCGGAATGCTTTTTTTGGTTTGCTTATTTTTCTTGGTCGGATTTTTACGCCCCATTGCCCAGCCAACAAAGAGCGCGACAAACAGAACCAAAAACAACCCAATTTCGGTCAACTCAATCACTCCTTCCCAACAGAAAGCTCTTTAGCAATAGAGGCCTTACGCAAAGCATCCACTTCATCACGTGCTTTTTCATATTTACGAGTTAATACCTTAATCTGACGTTCACTTCGCAAATAGGCAACGGAACTAACCAACAAAGCCACACAGGCACCAACGGTAAAAGACAAAATCACATAGAGAGCGACACTTAGCTCTGGCCCTTGCCAAAAAACGAGATCAAGCAGGATCAACTGAGGGTTGCGGATGGCAAAGAACACACCCACGGCAAGAAAGAAAACAACGAGTACTGTGTAAGTAACTCTTTTCAGCCATTTAAGCATAAAACAACCTACCAAAAATAGAATGGCGTTATTATGCCGTGGTAGCTCATAAATTTCGAGGCATAAGACGTAAATTAGTTAAGTTCGTTAATCTCACTGTCTTCAGGCAAATTGACTAACTCTCTCAATTCTTTACCCGGTTTAAAGTGAGGCACATATTTTGCGCCCAACTCAACCGACTCTCCTGTTTTAGGATTACGGCCAACTCTTGGGGCTCGATAATGCAAAGAAAAACTACCGAAGCCTCTGATCTCTATGCGCTCACCATTCGCTAAGGAATCAGACATATGATCGAGCATTGCTTTGATTGCTTGCTCTACATCTTTAACTGGCAAATGGGATTGCTGATCGATTAGCAGCTCTATCAGCTCAGATTTTGTCATTACTGTCCTCGCGACTATAATTTGATCACTGTCTAAGACTAGCTAAATTTAGAAAGAAAGCAATAAGTTAACGCTATTTAGGATGCTTTTTACATGTTTTATTCTAGTGAAATAGAGAATATTACGAATGGATGCATTACACAACTAGCATAGATGCTGTCTAGCTTTTATAATATTGCCCATATTTAACACATTGGAAGAGATTATAATGAGCTATAGCAAAATCCCAGCTGGCAAAGATGCACCGAATGATATCAACGTGATCATCGAGATCCCAGCACAAGCCAACCCAGTAAAATACGAAGTCGATAAAGACATGGATGCGCTTGTCGTTGACCGCTTCATGACAGCACCTATGTTTTATCCAGCAAACTACGGTTATGTTAATAACACTTTAGCTGACGATGGCGACCCAGTTGACGTATTAGTGATCACACCTTACCCAGTCGTTCCAGGCTCCGTTATTCGCTGCCGTCCAGTTGGCGTACTAAACATGTCTGATGAAGCCGGTATGGACGCTAAATTGGTTGCGGTTCCTCATGAGAAACTCAGCAAAGAATACGGTCATATCCAAGACGTGAATGACATTCCACAATTGCTACGCGATCAAATCGAACATTTCTTCGAAAACTACAAAACCCTTGAAAAAGGCAAGTGGGTAAAAGTAGAAGGTTGGGCGAACGCAGAAGAAGCGAAAAAAGCCATCGTTGAAGGCATCGAAGCTTACAACGCTCAGTAATTCGTTTCACTCGAATGACTTTCAGACATAAAAAAAACCGATCCTAGGATCGGTTTTTTGTCTAACACTTTAACTCGGTAAAGCTTGGTACCTATGGGAATCTTTTACTCTAAAGAATCCAAGTAACGCTCTGCGTCTAACGCCGCCATACAGCCTGTGCCCGCTGATGTGATCGCTTGACGATAAATATGATCAGACACATCACCCGCAGCAAAAACCCCTTCAATGCTGGTTTGAGTCGCATTACCATGCGTACCAGATTGAACTTTTAGGTAGCCATCGTGCATTTCAAGCTGACCTTGGAAAATATCTGTGTTTGGCTTGTGACCGATGGCCACGAACAAACCAGCAACCGCGATGTCTTTTTTCTCGCCAGTCTCATTGTTTTTAATGCGAATCCCAGTTACACCAGCATCGTCACCCAACACTTCTTCTAGCTCGGAATGCCATTCGATTTTTACGTTGCCGTTTTTCGCTTTTTCCATCAATTTATCCGCTAGAATTTTTTCAGAACGGAATTTATCGCGACGGTGAATAACGGTAACCGTTTTGGCAATATTAGAAAGATAAAGGGCTTCTTCAACCGCCGTATTGCCTCCACCGATCACCGCAACATCTTGATTACGGTAAAAGAAACCATCACAAGTGGCACAAGCAGACACGCCTTGCCCCATGAATTTCGTTTCACTTTCTAGGCCCAAGTACTGAGCGCTGGCACCAGTGGAAATAATCAACGCATCGCAAGTATAAACGCCACTGTCACCTTCCAAACGGAATGGACGATTTTTTAAATCCACTTTGTTAACATGATCAAAAATGATTTCCGTTTCAAAACGCTCAGCGTGTTTACGCATACGCTCCATTAGCTCCGGACCTTGCACGCCTTGATCATCACCTGGCCAGTTATCAACCTCGGTCGTTGTGGTCAACTGACCACCCATTTGCATACCGGTAATCATCACAGGATTCAGGTTCGCGCGGGCAGCATAAACCGCTGCGGTATAACCAGCCGGACCAGAACCTAAAATCATTAGTTTAGCGTGTCTCACATCGCTCATGTCATTGCTCCTGTAAATGAATGTTTGCCAGCCCCCAAAATACGACTGGCTTAAAACTGTGGTGAATTCTAACGAAAATCGACTGAAATTCTTAGAGAAAAATATTAATAACTAAAATAGGGACTTTCTATGGGTTTTCAAGTGAACAAGCCGAGCATTGTGGATCTGGCGTTAAACGCATTTCACGCCAGCTGCCATCGAAACCATCAAACAACCGCAATACACCGTGCTTAACGACCCCGCAACCGCTTGCTAACTTCACGGCCTCAAGCGCCTGATAAACCCCTAACAAACCAACAACGGGGGCAATAATACCACTTTCATTGCAGCTTAATTGCTGGTCCGACAGCTCGGGATACAAACATTCGTAACAAGGCAAGGCTTGTTGATGGTATAGAAAACTCACCAACTGCCCTTCCCAGCGAATCGCAGCGGCACTAACCAATGGTTTTTTAAGCAACAAACAAGCTCGGTTGATGTCTTGTCTGGCGGTAAAATTATCCGTACAGTCCAGCACCACATCCGCTTGTTCTACGACATGCAGTAAAGCATCGCCTGCCAGTTTTTTGGCTATGACTTCAACTTGAACGGCTGAGTTTTTCAGCGCGATTTGCTCGGCAGCAGCGGCAACCTTACTCAAGCCTAGCTGATGTTCATCGTAGAGTACTTGGCGAGGTAGGTTACTGCTTTCTAGTTGATCACCATCCGCTAACACCAATGTTCCCACTCCTGACGTCGCTAAATAAGTGGCCGCAATATTGCCAAGTCCGCCTAACCCAATGACTAAGACTTTTGCTTGGGCAAGATTGAGTTGCCCCTGTATATCAAAATTGGGCAATAATAACTGTCGACTGTAGCGATCTAACTCTGATTCGTTCATTTTCACCTTACTTTCTTGCTGCTCATCCTGCCCGACTGGTCAATTCTTTGCTAAACTCGCTTAATTACCTTATCAACGAGCACCAATATGAAGTTTCCAGGCAGACGCAAACTTAAACACTACTTTCCCGTTTCTCAACCCAAGCCCGTTTTGCCTACCTCGGAAGTTCGGCCCGATAAAGACACTTACATTGTTGGTTTGGACGAAACCATTGTCGATGTGGTCGCTAACGTTTCTGATCAATTCCTAGAGACATTCCATATCCAAAAAGGGTTATCTAATCTTGTCGACGCCGACACAGCTACCGCTATTTTTCGCGAATTAACCATACAAAACAGCATTTCAGATCATTTTGCTGGCGGCACTATCGGCAACACTATACACAACTATTCCGTGCTAGCCGATGACAAATCTGTGTTGCTTGGCGTCATGTCTGCCAACATCGCTCTGGGCTCACCAGCCTACCATTATATCTGCCATACCAGCAGTAAAGTCGACATGAATCACTTGCAAGGGGTTCCTGGAGACATTGGTCGAGGCATTACCTTGATCACACCCGATGGTGAGCGCACTTTCGCCATCGCTCCTGGTGACATGGATGAACTGGATGCCGATCATATACCAGAACACATTATTGCTGGCGCAGCCGCATTAGTCACGTGCGCATATCCGTTGCGTCACCAAGGCAAGCCCATTAAGCACGCCATGCTTACCGCCCTAAAATACGCACATCAACATCAAGTGCCAACGGCACTCACATTGGGCACTAAACATCTTGTGGAAGACAATCGTGAAGAACTGCTCGACCTGATCAAAAACTACGTCAACATACTCGCCATGAATGAATTAGAGGCTGAGGCGTTAACAGGATTCTCTGATCCACTGCAGGCTGCAAGCGCCATTTTAGACTACGTTGATATTGTGCTGCTTACTGCCGGCCCTGATGGGATGTATTTGTGCGGTCATACTGACAATGAACTAAAACGTGAAACAACTAATCCTATCAAATCAGGTAGTTTGGCCGACTTCAACCGCTGGGAATTCAGCCGCCCTATGCTACGTAAGGCTTGCAAGCAGCCCATAAAAGTCTTTTCTCACATTGACCCCTACATGGGCGGCCCTGAAAAGATTCGCAATACCAATGGTGCAGGTGATGGTGCGCTTTCGGCTTTACTGCATGACATTTCGGCAAACCACTTCCACAAAGAGGCCATTCCAAACTCCAGTAAACACTTAGCGCCTTTTTTAGCCTATTCATCATTCGCCCAGATCTGCAAATATTCGAATCGCGTGAGTTATGAAATACTCGTTCAAAACGCTTCACGTTTATCGAAAGGGCTACCAGAACGAGAAGACAGCTTAGAAGAGGCTTACTGGGAAAGGTAACAATCCCATTGTTAATTTCAAACATAAAAAACCATGCCTTGGCATGGTTTTTTATGTTCTTTCAAAAAGAAAATCGTTTGAAAACACTTAGTTCATCGCTTCGATGCCAAGTGCATCATTGCGTTCAAACATCCGGTTAAGTTCAAGCAAAATAACCAACTCATCTTCTTTTTGGTAAACGCCTTGAATGAACCGTAAGGCTTCGTCATTTCCGACGCTTGGACTTTGCTCAATTTCACCTTGATACAAATAGAATACTTCTTGTACCGCATCCACCAACAGGCCAACTTGCTCGCCATCATGCTCAATAATGATAATGCGCGTGTCATCGGTAATAGTGCACTCAGGCAAACTAAAGCGCACCCGAGTATCCACTACGGTTACGACGTTACCACGCAAATTCACAATACCAAGAACATAAGAGGGAGCACCTGGAACGGGAGCTATTTCGCTATAACGCAGTACTTCTTTAATCTGCATGACGTTAATACCATAAGTTTCGTCAATCAGCTTAAACGTTAGATACTGCAACAACTCGCCTTTCTTATTTTCAGATAAGGCTTTCCCTTTTTCTTTAATAGGTGCTAATTCAGACATGGCTCACATCCATATTCAATTTGATTAAAGTACTGTAGAACTCGTTACTGCTTTTGTCTAGTGTAAACAAAGAGTAACGAGTCTACGAGCAAAGTTAAGTAACAATTAGTTGTCTTGTTGTATCCCAACTATTGTCCAATTTCCATTTGCATCTGCCATGTTCTTTTCCAAGTGCCAAATTTCAGATGTTTCAGACGTTTCGTCGCCTTCTTTGATCCAGCCTGAGAACTGCAAAGAAATAGACGCAGTTGAACCAATAAACTCACCACGAACCAAATCCACCATCAAAGAGATCACTTCAGTACGAGGCTTGTTGTCTCCATGCTTAGCACGCTCTTCAACCAACAAGTTGTAAAGCTCAGGGCTAACATAATCTAGAATTTCATTGAAATTATTGTCATCCCACGCTTTTTGCAAAGTGATGTAGTGATTTTTTGCTTCCGCTACAAAAGCCTGCTCATTGAAACCCGGTGGCAATTGAATCTCTTGTTTAGCACCAAAGCCGCTCATACCCGCCATAGGCGAAGGCTGAACGCTGTCACGAGTTGATTCAGGCATTTCACGGAACATACCATTTGTACCAGCTTGTTGAGCAGCGGCTGCAGCACGACGTTTTGGCGCGATGAAGAACTTGTAAATCAAGAAGCCAATCACGGCAAATAACAGGATATCGCCAAATGAGATACCGTCAAACGCACCACTGCCTAGCAAAGCCGCAAAAATACCGCCCGCTAACAAACCACCCAGCAGACCGCCACCTAAACCACCCAAGAAACCAGGTTTTTTAGCGCCAGCCGCAGCAGCCGTAGAATTGGTCGCACTTGCTGGTGCAGCCTTAGGCTTAGACACAGAAAAGCTTTTACCAAAACTCTTACCACCACCTAGCTTCTTGGCATGGACATCGGCACTGTAGCCACCCGCCCCAATTGCCAACACAAACGCCAACAGCATGGCATATACAGATGTTTTCACTGATTTTCTCCTATTATTTAAAATTCACTAGACCAACGGCATTTCGTAGATCTGAAATCATTTGCCTTGCTCGCGCTCGCGCTTTTTCTGCACCCGATTGTAGTATTTCCTCAACATGAACAGGATTTGCCATCAATTCTAGATACTTTTCACGCGGCTCACTCAGTTGACCATTGATCAGGGTAAAAAGTTCCTTCTTCGCTTCACCCCATGCAATACCGTCTGCAAAATTCTGACGCATCTGCGCCGTCTGCTCAGGCGTTGCAAACGCTTTATAAATATCAAACACCGTAGAATCATCAGGATCTTTCGCTTCCCCCGGTTCTAGCAGGTTGGTTTTGATTTTATTGATGCCTTTTTGTAGCTTTTTCTCAGTATCAAATAATGGAATCGTATTGTTGTAACTCTTACTCATCTTGCGACCATCTAAGCCTTTAAGAATCGAGCCTTCTTCGCCAACAACAGCTTCAGGTAATACAAAATGCTCACCAAATAAATGGTTGAAACGACCTGCAATGTCTCGCGCCATTTCGATATGCTGAATTTGATCACGACCCACGGGCACTTTATGCGCGTTAAACGCCAAAATATCGGCTGCCATTAAGACAGGGTAACAGAACAAGCCCATGGTGATACCAAAGTCTGGATCTTGACCATTCGCAAGATTGTCATCCACAGCACCTTTATAAGCATGAGCGCGGTTCATCAAACCTTTTGCAGTGACACAAGTCAGTAGCCAATTCAATTCCGCAATTTCAGGAATATCAGATTGACGGTAAAAAGTTGCTTTATCCGTGTCCAAGCCGCACGCTAGCCAGGTCGCTGCAATTTCTAAACGAGACTGTTTCACACGTTCTGGATCCTGACACTTGATCAACGCATGATAGTCCGCAAGAAAGAAGTAAGATTCCGTATTTTCTTGACGGCTCGCTTCGATCGCAGGACGAATAGCTCCCACATAGTTACCTAAGTGTGGAGTGCCCGTGGTGGTCACACCGGTTAAAACAATTTCTTTTGCCATTGTTGTACTCTTTCCTACTTTACACAGAGTTGAATTGTCATTGTTTTGAAACTATAAATGTCGCTTACCCTACCACAAAAAAACGACCGCAAGAATCACACTTGACGATTATTTAGTTCGATGTTTTTTAAGCCTTTTACATCGTCTTTTGATAATGGAGCCGAATACACCAATATCAATGCCAAAGCTCAGCGATAAGACCAGAGTAACGCTGAATACGTGTGCTGGCAGCCGCTCGAATCAATCCACTTGCCCCCCACAAACTAAAAGACCGCTTCGCCCGAGTAATACCAGTATAAAGTAGCTCCTTGGTTAACACTGGCGAGGGCGTCATAGGCAACAACAAAGCCACCTTATCAAACTCTGATCCTTGAGATTTATGCACTGTCATTGCAAACACCACTTCAAACTCGCTTAAACGACTCGGCAATAACCCCGTAAAAGCCCCATCTGGCTGCATAAACCAGACTCGAAGGCGCTGAAACACATCCGGCATGCAAAGACCGATATCCCCGTTAAACAAACCCAGTGCTGCGTCATTACGAGTGAGCATCACCGCTTTGCCGGGATACCAAACATGAGGGTCTTTCACTCGTCCCCGTTGATAGAAATACTGTTCGAGTTGAGCGTTCACTTTCTCGACACCAAATTCGCCTTGGCGAACCGCGGTCAAAATCTGGTAGCGCGAAAACACCTCATACAGTTTAGCGATGTCAAGGTTCTGACGTACTGCGTCCCAATAGTCATCATAGCCTTTTGCCAAGGTCGCAATATCCGCTTTACTCTGTCCCTCTTCCGGTACTCGCCACTCGATGTCGGCGTAATTTGATTGCAAACAACGCAACACAGCTTGGCTGTCGCCTGCGTTCATCGCTTTTGCCAAGTGTCCAATGCCGCTATTGGCATCAAAGCGGTAACTGGTGCGCAACAAAGTTAGCGCACGACTGACTGGCGGAGCCGATGGATTACCAAACGGGGCTAGATTTTCGCCAGTAAGGTGAGTAAGACGAGCCGCCCAATCTGGTTGAAAGTAAACCGCTTCAATACCGTAGGATAAATCCCCCAGCACACTGCCCGCCTCTACCGAGGCCAACTGATCCTTATCGCCTAACAAAATAAGTCGAGCATGGGGTGGCATGGCATCAATCAACTTGGCCATCATAGGCAAGTCCACCATGGACACTTCATCCACCAGCAACACATCCAGATGCAAAGGATTGTCTTTATTGTGCTTAAAGCGACTCCGCCCAAAATCACTGCCCAGTAAACGATGCAAGGTACTGGCTTGTTCTGGAATGGCGAGTTTAACGTCATCACTCAATGGCAAATCCGCTTTGGCTTTTGAAATAGACTCTGTTAATCGAGCCGCCGCTTTGCCCGTTGGGGCAGCCAGTTCAATACGCAGCACCTTACCTTCCGCCATTGACTGAGCCACCAGCAAAGCCAGCAAGCGAGTCACAGTGGTTGTCTTACCCGTACCAGGGCCGCCGCTGATCACCGAAAAAGGTAGGCTGGCCGCATTGGCAACCGCGACTTTTTGCCAATCCACCACGTCGGCTTTCTTAGGAAACAGGGTCGCCAATAAACCTGCGTCTACGCCAAAAGGTGCAACAGAGAATTGACCTTTGAGATATTTCAGCACCTGCTGCTCATATTGAAAATAGCGATACAAATACAAACGCGTGCCCGCCAACACCATAGGACGTTCAACGACGTTTTCGACAAGAGACACCAAACAGCTCCTTCGCAAAGCGTCACACCAAGCCGACACACTATTTACGCCACTACCTCCTAGCACCGCTCGCCATTCGACGAGATCAATACCTTCCGGTGGCTTTTGCCAAAGGTTCGCCAGATCGATACAAATATGCCCCGCGCCAAGATACGCACTGCACAAAGCGCCAGCGATATGAACCGCGCTATTCTCTCCATCAGACGTGCCTTCTTTTGCGTGTTGCGCCAGCTGTTCAATCCATTGGCGGTCAATCGCTCTTAACACGCCTTTGGCTTGCCAAGCAGACAAACTGAACGACGTTGCGACAGGAGAATTCTCCTCAAGCGTTTTTTCATCAAGAGAGTCGAGCAAACCTAGCTGATTAGAAAAGTCCATATTGCACCGCCTCGTTATTTTCTGGCTGATCGCTTTCACCGCTAAACAACTTGTCTAAAGCGTTAACATGCTTAAGGGTTAAACGGCTTTGAAAAATGCCAGTTTGTTGCTGGGGCTGCATGCCTCGCAGGAATAAATACACGACGCCACCTACCTGTTTTTCATAATCATAATTCGGCAAACGCTGCTTCAACAAACGATGCAAAGCCAAAGTATAAAGCTGATATTGCAAATCGTATCTGTGCTCGGCAATCGCATGAACCAGCTTCTCAGGTTCGTAATCGGCAAAATCGTCACCCAAGTAATTAGACTTATAATCCAACACGTAATAACGACCTTGATATTCGAACAACAAATCGATAAAGCCTTTCAACATGCCTTTTAGCGGACGATCCTGAATCATAGGCGCGACCCGAGACACCGCATCGTGCTCACGGGAAATACGGTCTAACTGCAAGGCATTCATGCCAGTCACCGGAATAAAAAACTCCATCTCCTTACGACAAGCTGAGGGCGTCAAACTCCCCAAACTCATTCCCGCCATTAGCTCGGTATCAATAATATCTGGTAGCCATTCGCTCAATACATCCTGCCATTCATTGAAACCTTGTCTTTTATAAAAATCGGCCATTAATTTATGGTGACTGGTTTTTAATAAGTCCTTAAAGCTAGGATTGCTCGACACGTCATGCAGCGCTTTGCCTTCCAAAGTGTCATGCAAAAAAGTACCCGGTTTTGCGCCTTTGGGAAAAGTGAAACGACTCTTTTTTGGCTCAAGCGAAAGCTCAGGCACCTCAATTTCATCTAATAGAGGATCAACTAAACGCGTCATTTCATCCAAGCCCGGCATACTTTCATCACGATGTTCTTTGTCTTCCACCACTAAGGACGAATAACTCCCCACCCACCAATCTCGCTCCACTCGTCCGGTAAAATCTCGGACATGAGGCTCGATCAAGTCAGCTTGTGCCATTTTGAAACGCGGTAGTTGCGGCGGGTCATCGGGCAACGCCAATAGCTGCATTTGTCCAGCTTGATAACGTCCACAGAGGCGCTCAATACTAGGATATAGATCTCCTGCTTCTAGCGGCTCGCCTTCGCCAATCAAAGCTCCCACACCGCTAAGATGTACCTCTGATACGGCACCACGAGACTTATTGGCGCTTTTGCCAACGTCCATGGTGCCAATAAAACACGCTTCTTTGGAGCGGGTTAACGCCACATAAGCCAAACGAATTTCCGCCGCGTACAACTCTTCTTTATGCTGTTCGGTTTGTACTTCATCAGGATCAATAGCGATCCACAATTGCTGTTGTGCATCATGATACAAGGCCGAACTGTCTTGGTCTCGATAGGGTGTAAAAGCAAAAGGCAAATAGACGATTGGGTATTCCAAGCCCTTACTTTTGTGAATGGTGACAATTCGAACCAATTCTGCATCGGTTTCAAGGCGAATCTTTTGCTCGTCACTGTTGCCATTCGGGTTTTGTATCGCCAACCTGAGGTAACGCAAAACCCCTTCTTTAGAGTCCAATTCAAGAGACTTCTGCTGTAACTTTTCGGTTAAATGCAAGAAATCGGTTAGACGCCGTTCACCACCAATATGGCTCAACATATTGGCTGCCAAAGCGACATCCTGCATAAATTCACGCAGCATGGGCAACAGACCTTGCTTATCCCAAAGCGCCAGATAATCTCGGAAGGCTTGCGCCCATTTTTCATAGACCACATCGTCGTGATTCAGCGTATCCAAGTCTTCTAATGACCAATCGACCAAGCTGGTCGCCAAGGCTGAGCGCAGCTTGCTTTCTTGCCCATTGGATAAGATCGCCGTCAGCACGATCAACAATTCTCGCGCTTCGACGGTTTCAAACACAGATCCTTTGTCACTGAGATACACACTGGCGATGCCACGCTGACGCAGGGCATCTTTCAAGGCATTGGCTTGGCTAAAGTTTGTTACCAACAAGGCAACATCTTTGGGTCGTACGCCTTTGCCATCAATGAGCGCCATTCCTTGCTGCCCCTCCAGTAACAACGCATGAAGGTGCGCTGCACAGGATTCCGCCATCGTTTGACGATACTCTTTGGCAGAAACGGGTTCCTCACTGCGCTGATACAAAAATTGCAACGCGGCTTGCGTATGACCGTGGCGAGAAAAACCACTGGCAACGCCACGATCTTGCACTTCAACAAAAGGAATCCCGGTAACGCGGAAGGGTTCTGCTTGCGTGGTAAAAAGTCCATTCACCGACTGAATCATCGCCGCCGAAGAACGATAATTGGTCGCCAAAGAATAAACGCTATCAACCCGTTTTTTGGCGGCCAAATAGGTATAAATATCCGCGCCACGAAAAGCGTAAATGGCCTGTTTAGGGTCGCCAATCATGATCAAACCAAGTGAATTTTGATCCACCGTCGCTGGCGCATAAATGGTGGAGAAAATCCGATATTGCACCGCATCCGTGTCTTGGAATTCGTCGATCAAGGCAATGGGATAAAGATGACGAATCCGTTCCGCCAATTTGCCCGCTTCGTCTTGCGCCAGCGCCACATCAAGGGAGGTAAGCAGATCGGTAAAAGTGAGCGATTGAGTACTGCGCTTCCAGCGTTTCATGCGTTCTTGAGTTTGTTGCCAAAGCTGAGTCAACAAGACCGCTTTTAATCGTCCCGCGTCAGGGAAGCTTTCACGCAAGGTTTGCACCAAACCAAAAAATGCGTGTACAGGCAGGTCGCCGCCTTTGCTCAGTCGACTGGCATGCTCTTGGGTGTCAAATTTTTCAAGGCTCTTGTCTAACTCAAAACGCGTTGAGTTTGCCCACTGCGTGATGGCCTCGATGTCTTTCGACGGATCTTTGCGCCAAAAAGTACGCTTAATGCCGCTGCGCTCAAGGGCATCAATAATATCTTGCGACTGATCTAGCCACATTGCGCGTACCGCCACCATGGTTTCTTGCGCCTGATGTAAGGCATTTTCCCAATCGTAATCAGGCACAACGATTTTGGCGTCGGGCTGATTGTTCAGTAAATATAAGTCTTTCAGCAGAGCCTCTGGGTTCGACCAAAGCGGCTGAATCAAGGCGGCTTTGGTGTCGTCCATCGGATAAAACACACTGCGCCACACGTCTTTCACCGCCATGGACAAGGGCGCGAGTTCGTCGGTCTCAATGGTTTGCTGGAACAACATGCGGCTTTCAAAAGCGTTCTGGCTCAACATACGCTGACAAAAACCGTGAATGGTAAACACCGCCGCTTCGTCCATTTGCTTTTCCGCATACAGCAGCTTCTCAATGGCGCCCGCTTTTTGATCGTCAGACATTTTTGCCAGCCACTCCGCCAGAAAAACATCGCGGCTTTCGCCTTGCAATAAAGCTTTTCGCGCGGCTCGTATGCGTCCACGAATACGGGCTTTTAGCTCGGCGGTGGCAGCTTCGGTAAAGGTCACTACTAAGATTTGATCCACGGTCAACGGTTTATCTAAATCACCGCTATTCCCAGATAAAGACGGCCCCGTTGGCACCAACAAACGCAAATACAAGTTGGCAATGGTGTAGGTTTTTCCTGTGCCCGCACTGGCTTCGATTAAACGTTTACCAAACAAAGGAAAGGTCAGCGCGTTTAGTGGTTCAGGAATCATGTTCAGGACTTCTGCATTCGCAGAAACAGACTCAGAAGAAAGACTCATTCCATTCCCTCCAAGTGACGATGCATGGGCAACCAAATTTGCTCACATAAGGCGACAAATGACTCTTTTTGCAGATTTAAGTCTGGGAAATAACGCTGCCAATAAGCATCATCTACCTCGCTACGCGTGAAAGCACTGCTGTTGTCTTGATAGAGTTTCAATGCTTGCTCCCAAGCCACATCGGCGTCTTCTGCCGCTTTATTGGAACAATAACTTTTACACCATGCATCTGCGCTTTTAGCCGGCAAAGCAATTGGCTGACACAAGCCTTGCTGCAATAACGCCAACATAGTGTTGAGAAATTCTTGAGCATCCTTCGGCGGGATAACGATAAAACTGTGTTGCAACAGTTTGCCCGTTTTCGACAAATTAATAAGATGATGCTGCTTTGGCGTACCTTGGGCACACAAGGCCAAATGCTCAATCCACGCCTGCATTTTTTGATGGGCAGATAAGTCACCAATGCGATAAGACAAACGCGTTGTGGCTGTTGGTAAATCCAACCACGCTTGCAGCACAATACTACCAAGGGTTAAATTCACCTCAATTGGCTCACACTCTTCCAATGCATAACCTTGCAACACAGACAACAACTGCCAACATTGATTTCGGCTTTGTTGCAAAGACAACCGACCCAGCGCACCATAAGGCAAAGCCCCCATCAAGGACAAACGCTCGACAAACGAATCCTCCTCGCCTTTTAGCATGGCTTGCAACAAACCTTCGCGCAGCTGATAGCCCGCTAAGCCATCCAAGGCAAACGGCTCGTCTTCTTGTTCTTCCTCTTCTTGCATACTCAAATAGGCTTTTAATCGGCGCTGAGTAAAATAACGTGTCGGATGCCCAATAAAACGCGACAACTCATCAAGCGTCAGCTCCAATCTTGGCTGTTCTAAACCATCCAGTGGTGAAAACTCGAAATGCGTATCGTCCACAGGAACGCTAAGCAAGGCTGGCAACCATTGTTCATCATAACTGTATAAGCGATTATCAAATGCCTGAGAATCGGTTACTAAAGACGGCTTAGACGAATAATATGCCGCATTAAATGGCTGCAAAGGATGTTCAAGAATCAGCTTTTCTAACAAGGCTTTCTGTGCGTCGTCTGGCGCTAATGCTTGATCGCCTTCAAACACACAACTTTGCGCAATGTATTCCAGCAACTCACTCACTAAAATCGACGGATTCTTCTCACTATTGTCCTGAATACTGCGACCAACGTAACTGATATAGAAACAATCTCGGGCCGACATAAGCGCTTCAAGGAACAAGTATTTATCGTCTTCCCGTCGACTTCGGTCGCCGCTGCGATATTGCCCAACCATTAGGTCAAAGCCCATCGGCGCCACGCTACGCGGATAATCCCCTTCGTTTAACCCCAATACACAGATGACTTTAAAAGGCACCGAACGCATGGGCATCAAGGTACAAAAATTCACCCGTCCTGCTAAGAAGCGCTGACCACCTTGGGATTCTTGCAACAAAGGCGACAGCAACTGGCGAATTACTTGCTGGTCCAATGGCGCATCAAAATGGGCTTGCTGCCATTGCAAAGTCAGCACGTCGAGCTGCTTGCTTAACAAGACCTGAAAGGCATCGTCTTCATCCGCCAAGAAAAAGCGATCAGCCAAATAATACAAAGTAGAAATCCACTCTTTAGGAGCAAGAGATTCCATCAGCTTGGCTTGAGCATCATTGATGGCCACCAAGAACTCAGCCAATTTACCCGCCACAGACGCTTCCAAACCTTCTACGTCACCATAGCTTAAGGTACCTTGCCAAATATGGTCGTGCCCCATGGCGTAACCCAACAACATTCGACGCACGCCATTCAGCCAAGTGTGCGATTCCTGTATAGGCAGATCATGCTGCTGAGCGGTTTTGCCATCCAATCCCCAGCGAATACCGACTTCTGTCGACCACTGGCGAATTCGCTCCAACTCGTCGGCGGTCAATTCAAAGCGCGCCAACACAGCCGGAACTTCTAACACGCTGATCAATTCAGACAAGGTGAAACGACTTTCGCCTAAGCCGAGCAAATACAAATAGGCATCCACTATGGGGTTTTCCATGCCACCAGATTGGTCGATCAAAGCAAAGGGAATGTGTTTTCTGCCCTGCATTTGCCCGCTCTTTTTCTGTCCACCAAAAACGGCCTTAACAAATGGGCTATAAGTATTGACATCGGGCAACATGACGATGATGTCTTTTGGCGTTAGTGTTGGATCACTTTCGAACATCTGCAACAGCTGATCATGCAAAACCTCCACTTCCCGCAATGGACTGTGGCAGCGATGCACACGAATACTTTGATCATGGGTTGAGATCGTATGGCGATAATCTGCGCATACGATGGTAGCGTCTCTTTCTTGTTTCGCTCCATGGTTTTCTAGGGTCAATACATCTTGCTGAACCCATTGCAGCAAACCGCTCGACTGCTCGCTCAGATAGTCTTCAAAAACTTCTAATTCGTTGTCGGCCATTTCTTGCAGCTGAGCAATGTAGTCTCGACCCAAACGCCCCCAACTGGCCAGCAAAGGATTGGCATCCAAATGTAAAGTATCAGAACTCAGGCCAGGCTTGAGGGTTTGGCGTTTTATTGCTCGGCCCAAATAATGTTTATCAACCACATCGCCCCAGTAAAAACGACAAGGGTTCTGCAAAAACAAATGCACATCGATCCAACCCGAAGCGGCCAGTACACGCAACGATTCCAGCGTATTCGGCGGTAAAGAAGACACACCAAAAATAAAGATTCGTTCTGGAACACCAGCCGGTCGTTCAGAGGATTGAGTTTTGTCATGCAAGGCTTCAATCAGATTGCCACGATGATAAAGCGAGCTTCCTTGCTGACTGATATCAGCCACCAGATCTCGCCACAAAATGGCTTGCCAAGGTTGCTGTTCAAAAATAGCTTTCAACGTGGGGTCTTGTGTTTCACCACCTTCCCAAGATTTGATCCAATCCGGTCGATAAACCAGATATTGATCATAAATATCAGCAATGCTGCTGCATAACTGAAAGCGCCGGATTTGCGTATCATCCTCTTCAAGATACCAACTGAGCGCTTGAAATGCTGGTTCACCAAGACGAGAGTCCAGCAAGCGCATCAAGCGCCACACCAAAAAAGGTTTGTTAAACTCACTTTGCGCCGGAATATCGTCCAACGTGTGTGCAAAAGTTTGCCAAACAAAGGTAGAAGGCAGAGGAAACACCAAACCTGCGGCAATAGAATGCGACTCAGCCAAAAACATCTTCAGCCACTGCGCCATACCGGGGTTTTGCACCAAAATAGCTTCGTCATCAAACGGATTTTCTGGCGGAGAAATAGCCAAAATCTTCGCAAGCAACACGGCCAAATCCTCTAGACGGTTACTTGTGTAAAGTTGAAACATGCGGCGGCCTAAGGTTAACAAGACAAGAATGAAGAGTAATTTATCAGATTTAGATGAATATCTGTATGGAAATGGCACACGGAACTTCCAACTACCAGTCTTAGCGCACATCATTTCTAAGAACAAAGCAAAATTATGATGACGATGTTTCGAACTCAACTCATTGCTTTCTAAAAAATGTCGGGGGTGGTTGATCTAAGAATTCTATTCAAAAATGCCTAGGCAGATCCCGGCTGCCATGTAAGACACGGACAATTCTTAGGCGATTGGCCATAACGCGATAGAACACCACATGGGATTGGCTTACAAAGCTATAAAGCTCTGCGCGGATTTCGGTGCGTTCACGCCCAATGCTGGGATTGTTACATAGCTGGATAAAGCAGTGTTCTAACTCTTTTAAGTACTGAACCGCCTTATCGAGGCCAAATTCCATTTCGGTATAATCAAATATATCGCTCAAGTCTTGTTCCGCTTCTGGAGACAGCTCATAGCTTGTAATAGAAGAAACCATTAAATACGTTGTTCTTTCAGCTTGGCGTTAAGAATATCTTGGACTTTGTTCGGGCTGGCTTCACCATCCCAACCTTTTGCTATTTCTGCGCGTAAGTCTTCTATGATGCGATGACGGTAGATTTGATGTAGACGTAATGCGTCTCGCACCACTTCGCTGGCATTTTGAAAATCACCGCCCTTTACTTGGGCAGCAATGTAAGCTTCTTGTTTGTCAGTAAAACTGATATTCATGCTATTAAACCTCATGATCTTTGCATTTCAAGCTACTACTCAATGTCTATATTTGTCAAATATAGATATTACTACTCATATTTTGTCACTGTTTAAGTATGAGTAGTCATCAAAATAGAGAGTTCATTGTGAGCTGTATATCGGTAGATATTTAGTGTATGGCACTTGTCATCAATAGCAAGTAGGCTGAATTTATTAATAAAAAAATGAAATAAATTGAAGTGAAATTGGTGGAGCTAAGCGGGATCGAACCGCTGACCTCTTGCATGCCATGCAAGCGCTCTCCCAGCTGAGCTATAGCCCCACAAAACGCGTAGCGTAAGTGGACAGAATGTCCTGGGTGATGTTTTTATAGACCACTTATTTAACAATAAGTGGTGGAGCTAAGCGGGATCGAACCGCTGACCTCTTGCATGCCATGCAAGCGCTCTCCCAGCTGAGCTATAGCCCCTAAAAACTGGCGAGGATTTTATGGGCGCTTTTCAATGCTGTCAACCTTTTTACAAGCCCACCTGTGGATATTTTTACCTCAACCACACAAAATCGAACACTTTATACATTGTGATAACAAAGCTGTTTATGTTTTTATAAGTGCTTGTTCTGACAACATTAGAGCAACCATTTAAAATTCAACGCCAATAATAAGAGAAGCGCAATGATCGAATTCCCAACGGTCTTAGATGATTTAATGATGGCTCAACAACCCATACTCAAAAAAACAAAAGAAATTTTTGGGTATGAGCTTTTGTTTCGTGGAAAGGACTCCCTAAGCGCCAACATCTCTGACGGTGAAGCGGCAACCAGCCAAGTATTGGTCAACCTATGCATTGGCATCACCAAACTGGAATCACAGCTCAGAAAACCTTTTTTTATTAATATGACAACCGAACTTATGTTGTCTGACGCTTTTTTTCCTATCGACCCCGACACCGTTTACATTGAAATCCTTGAGAGCCAAAAACTGACCCCTGAATTTTTTACTGCCTTAAAAAATTGGCGAGCTGCAGGCTATCGATTCGCGCTAGACGACTATCAGTTCGACACTAATTACCAAGCATTGCTGCCTTGGGTCTCTATCGTAAAAATAGACGTACTTCTCACACCGCCAGCTAAGTTCGCTACTCAAATTGCAGAACTAAAGTCTCGGGGGCTCATCTTGCTTGCAGAAAAAGTAGAGGATGCTGCCATGTTTGAGCTTTGCAAACAGTTGGGATTCGATTTGTTTCAAGGTTATTTTTTACAACGCCCTGAACTCATCAAAGGCAAAAGAATCGACTCAGCTACACACGGTGCAATCGAGTTAGTTAACGCCTTGCAGAACAAAGACATCAGCATTGAAGCATTGACCGACCTAGTTGCTAAAAATCCCAAACTGTCATATCAATTGCTGCGCATTCTTAACAGCCCGGTTTGCGGCGTATCTAAAACCGTGACGTCTATCAAAGAAGCTATTATCTTTTTAGGCTTAGTACAGTTAAAAAAATGGGCTCTACTTATCACCATTACGTCCTCAACAAAACAGCCGCAATCCTTGCTTAAAGTCTTATTAACTCGTGGACGTTGCTGTCAGTTATTAGCAGAGAGCAAAAAGTCACCCCTTGCTGACTCTGCCTTTATGGTTGGCATGATGTCAGGCATTGATGCCGTCTTCAACTTAGAAAAGTCCGTCGTGCTTGAACAAATTGCTTTGGATAAAAGTTTACTGGCGGCCATTCTCAAACAATCTGGGGAGCTAGGCTCCTATTTAAAACAAACGTTGAGCTGTGAAGAGCAAGACTGGAACAAAATCCAATCAATGACACCAGCCGAAAGAACAACACTCAACAGAGCCTTTTTAGACGCCATGCTATGGGCTGATGACGTCGTCCGATCAATAAATTAATTAAATACAAAATAAATGTATTTTTTTACGTTAAATGATTGACACCCCAATAAAAAACCATAGAATACGCTTCACCTTTTTCAAGGCCAGTGTGGTGGAATTGGTAGACACGACGGATTCAAAATCCGTTGCCTTCGGGTGTGGCGGTTCGAGTCCGCCTACTGGTACCAACATGAAAAAAGCGCTTACTTCGGTAAGCGCTTTTTTTTGCTTTTAACTTTTCAGCTGGTTACTTTGAGCCAGCAACATAACTTTCAGCCATTAGAATCGATCCCCCCAACCCCATGCTCACTAAAAAGTCTTTTTTAATAAGCACGGTAAGTCGAGCACTGGAGTGACGATCAATGATCGTCAAAACCATGCAGCACGTAATCAGGCAAATCCTCTTCTTTGGGAATGGGTGTAGATCGTCCCGTATCGTCTATCGCAACAAATTTAAACATCCCTTCTGTCACTTTTTCGCGTCGCCCAATACGACCACGACGAACCCAAGCTTCCACAAGAATATTCATAGAGGTACGACCAACCGACTCAACGCGAGTATACACACCCAAAATATCGCCCACTTTGACCGGCCGAATAAAACTCATCCCATCAAGCGCCACCGTCACAACACGTGACTGCGCCCTCTGCCCAGCGCAAATCCCTGCCGCGATATCCATTTGCGATACCACCCAACCACCAAAGATATCACCCGCAGGATTCGTATCTCCTGGCATAGCCACGGTTCTTGTCGTAAGACGACCCTTTGCCTTTTCTTCAGACTCTGACATAACACTCTCTCAATCAATTCACCATGCTCACTAAGAGCAAGTGTATCCGTTTATATGGACCAAGAGTAACAACAAAATACCGTCTCGAGCATTTAAAAATCATCACCAGAGCGCCAGATAGCGACCCTATTTAACCGACTCCGTTTCATAATATATGGCCGTTCCTTTGGCTTCTGTTGTCGGGAAGGAAAAACTCGAACCAATCGACGTTCCTAAACCACCGCCGCTGCCAGCACTAATACCAACGCCAGTCCCTAAACGTCTAAATGACAACTGTGTCACTTCATCTAAAATAACACCATTCGCACCAATTTTGGCAGCTTGCTCTCTTAGCTCCAGCGTCGCCTTCTCTTTTCGAGAGTCCTCTGTAAAACCATTGTCGCTTGACGCATAAACAGTCCCAACCACCTCGTAGGCAAACGCAGGCGCTTGCTCAAACACCGTTACCTGATCCACTTCAAGCTCTGGCATCTGCTGCCCTGTCACCACATGGGAACCAGAAGCACAACCAAACAACAATACAGGCAACACTAAAACCGATAAGCATTTAATAGCATTCATCACCACACCTCTCTTTTGAAGCTTAAATCATAACAGTGTTGCACAAAGACAACGAAAGCAGATCGATAAAAGTGTGGATTTTCCTAAAAAATCGATACAAACATAGGAGAAAACGGCAAGCTAACAAAACAATCATCACCTATGATTAGATAGATGAACGTTTTTATACGCTTAAAATACGTTAAGAGGTGCACATGAGCGAACTACTAGAAACAGATATTTCATGCCCTTACTGCGGCGAAAGCATCGACGTCGTGGTAGAAGTACTGGATGAAAGCCAAGAGTACATAGAAGACTGCCAAGTCTGTTGCCGCCCTATCGTCTTCAACATAGACACCGCCTTCGATGGATCAACCTCAGTTTCCGTGCATTCAGAAAATGAGACGTATTGATTAGAAGATGGCAGTTACAAAACACTCAGTGAATTTTTCATCTACCCCCTATAAGCCGTAGCCATAATAAATCCCCTGAAACACCCAATGGATAAAGAAAAGGCGCAGGATTTTAAAAAATAGCATATAAGCGGAAAAGCGCACAATTTGGAGTAACGCGATTAAGATATCGAAAGAAAGACATTAAGAAGACTTGGACGAGCTAAGAACTTTCAGAAATGGATTTTACGCTCTGATAAATTTCAGGCATAAAAAAAGGCACCATAAATGGTGCCCGGGACCGGAATCAATTAATTGTTTTTTATCAATGACATAGAAAGTAAATGGTGCTAAAAAGGTGCAGTAATATTTGGTTAAGTCAAATAATAAAACTACCGATATGCACTCAACATTTTTTTTAAACTTTGTATTGTACTTATCTTAATGTGTTTGCAGTGAAGATAAAAGAGATTGTTGTTTCCAGCCATCAACAGATCTTTTTGAGCTATGGGAGTAGATACAAAACATACGCTCACGAACACCGGCAAACAACTTTGGATTCAGTCCCTTTAATGCCGGGTAAATCGTGCCGTTAAAGTCTTGGGTTAATTTCTCAGCATGGCTGTGAATAAAGATAAGCTCTTTTTCCAATGAGGCCGTTGTGGCTTCAAGTGCTGCCACTCTGCTTTCTAATTCTGCGTTTGAATTGGCAATAGGAGCGTCTAGTCGGCCAATGTATTCACCTTCAATAGCTCTTTGCACAAACTCCACACCCCTCTCTACTTGCTCGACTGTGGCCTCTTCAATATGAGCAACACCAAGATAGCCGTTTACCATTTTCCAAACGCTTGCATAGTCGGCTGGCTCGCCAGTATGAGAGCGAGCATTTGCCAATGAGCGAACACAAATGTTCAAAGCTTTTCGTTCGGTAGTATCAGAAAGTTTTGGTTTTGTTACAAGCTGATCAAAAGCACGGATAACATGAAGATGGAATTTTGGGCTGATCCACATTGCGTAGGCATATACCAGCTCTTTGCAAACCCAAGTGCCACCTTTAGAGCCTTTAGTTACTTTTATAGAAAGGTGCAAATTCGCACCTTTCTCGATTTCTTCAATTAATTCTTTAGTTTGTGCGTTACGTAGATATTGAATCGGCTTATGTTTAGGGTCGTTGCCCGCTGCCTTGTGAAGGTCATTAAGGGAATACAATCCGTCAAGTATACGGATGTTTCTAGATAGGATAGTTAAACTATTCATGATGGGTCCTTGTATAGGTTTCGCTTCCGTCTGCCTAACGCCAATTAGGGTGGACGGGCTTTTGTAGAGTTGGCGTACCAGTACAAGGTCTGGTGTGCACGAATGCACCCCCACTCAGCCCGCCCATAGAAGAGCAAAGCTATGGACATAAAAAAACCGCTTGATGGCGGTATGTCCATCTTGTATTTTCGGAACGCCAATCCCGAGCGCTGGATTTTGCCAGCGCGAAGTGATATTAGTTTATACTTAAACTAGATTCAAGTTTCTTGTTAAACTAAATCAATTCTCAATCAAGGAAGACGCGTAGTGAAAAAGCTCATATTTTCAATAATTCTATTTTTATCTTCAAGTGGCATTTCTGCTGAGGTTTCACGAGAGTTAACAGGTATAGATGAAGTAAAGACTTATGTTTCTTTGGGTGGAGACTATCAGAATGTCATGCTAGATGAGCGCACAATATCAAACCTAATCGAACTAGAATTAATGCAAAATAATATTAGCATTATTGACAGAGACGTTTGTAATGCAACACAAGATGTCAACACTTTAAATAAGTGTATTGAAAGCCCAGCACTCACCTCAAATGTGCTAGTGCTACAAATAAGTACGTCGAACATTTTTTCCATCCATGTTGAGCTGAGGCTAGATGAATTGGCTAGCTTGCCTAGACTAAGGGATTACAATTTTACATCAGCAAACCAATACGCAACATCTTGGGACACTGGATCTATCATTTCATGTCAGTCTGACAGATGCCCGTCGTTTGTAAGAGAGGTGATTGAAAATCAGCTCAAGGAATTTATCTTAGGTATTTATAAAGCTAATGCGGAAGTTAAAAAACTATCACATTAAGCTCAAAGTCTTATCAACTCACATCCCATACTTCTTTAAAATTCGCTCAAATCTCGCCTTGTACTGCGTTTGGTTTTTAGGTGGTAGCCATTCGTCTAGCCCTTTTGCACCTTTTTGCCGGTTTAACGAAGCCTCAACAGCGACTAGGTTAGCGGGATCATTCGCAAACCGTTCTCGCTTATCTTTGCTCCATTTATCTGCACCATTATCCCACGCCCACTTTAACGGAACAATGTGATCAACATCCAGTTTTGAAGCATCAAAAATCACTTCTCCTGAGTACATCGAAATCCAACGACCAAACGTTACTCTGCATTCTCGATCATCTGAGAAACGAACAGGTGCTGTAGATAGAGAGATCAGTATTTCTTGTCGAGTGTTTTGGCAATCCTTATCTTCATCGGCCCAGCCTCTTCCAAATTCCTCTCGGCTGTATTTGGTTGGTGTTTCTGATGCGACTTTAGGCTTTGACTGGGGCGTGTAGCTTTGACCTTTGGGTAATCGGCCACCACTAGCAAGGCACTGGTCTAAAGTGTCATAGGAAGTAAAGTTCTTGGTTCGGCTGTAGTACTCTGTGCCTGGCGCATGGCAAATAGCTGACTTTGATTTTTTGACTGGTTCGTAAGCATGTGTCGAAATCGACAGCACCGACACCACAATTAACAACATGTGTGAAAATAAACGCTTTATCATGCTCTCAAACTCCTTTTTTTGTTAAGTACATAGTAAAAATCAATTAGAAACTGATTTGTGTTAATACGATACTGTACATACCTTAGCCAAGATGGCTACAGAACATAACAAGACGTTCAGAGGTAAATATTATGTCTACAATATCATTTGAAAGAGCATTTGTTGTCGAAGATAAAGAAGCTAGCCTTAAATTCTTAAAAGACATCGAAGCACCAGTGACGGTAAAGGCAGCGAAACGCGACCTGAATAAAGATAGCAAGAAAGGTATGCAGCTATTAAAACAACGCTTCTCTCACTCAAGAAAATCCTAGAAGACGATGATGGTCAATCCTATGCTGAGGCCATCATCGATACTTTTAGTTCAAGAAATCCAGATGTACAACACTTCCTATCAAATACCGCGATAGCCAACGAAAGACAAGCTGCTTCACGTACTTATTTTCTTTTGGATAAGAGCAACGGAGACCTTCTCGGCTATACAACGGTGTCATCAAAAGAAATCAAAATTGATACAGAGCTAGCTTCAACTACCCTAGTTAAAAAGCTAAAAGCTCGTGGTGGCATTATCAAAACACACCTGATAGGTCAGATAGGCAAGAACTTCAACATTGATAACAACCCTATATCGTTGAAAGACCTACTAGCTGAAGCTTATGGGATAATTCATGCCGCTCAAGACTTAATTGGTGGGAAGGTCATAACTTTGGAATGTGAAAATATAAAACCGCTCATTGAATACTATGAACAACACGGCTTCAAAACAATTCCTGTGATCAACGATACCGGTACTGACCTAGTAACGATGTACATTGTTACTAAACACGAGTAGTCCCTTCACACTTCTTAATTCTGCAGCTACTCTTACTATGTAAATAATCTAGGAGATTGCTGAATGCGCAAAAAAAAGAAGCGTTCAATATGGCATGAGCGTCGCATGAAAATTGAGAATGAAATAACCGACAACTGGCACGGCTGGTTCTTCATTGTTTGGTTAATATTCTGTTTTAGTGGGATCTTTTGGGGAAGGGACTTAGAAGATGACATCCATGTCGATACAAGTGTTCCTATTTATTACTTGGGTGATGACTAGATTACAGTCCTTTCGCTCTACTTATGATTTCGTTTCCAGACTCTTTGCCGTACAAAACCTCTGCTCTTTTTGATATAGAAGCAGCCATTTCAAGATAACTATCATTTTTTGGCATACGCCCAAGAATGAGAGACATAACGTCTTGTCGACTGACTCCGCTTAACTTCAATATTTGTCCTATCTCTGGGTTTGTCATACCTGCTTTTTTCGCAGACTTAACTAATCGCATCATCCTGTCGTATGAATTTTTTCTAGCTTTAAGCATCGTATCTCTTGCGTTTTCTAGATCGGATTTTGACACCTTGTTAGGGTTTCTTAAAACATCCTTTAGTATTTTTGCGGCATCAGCTTTGCTTTGCTTAAAGTCGAAGCTCTGATAATAAAGTGCCGTTTTAGGGTCTAATGTTGACATTCTAAAGCCAACAAGAGCGGCCATTTCATCTTGTACAGTGTATTTTTTACCACTGGCAGAAACATCTCCCTCCATAGCCTTATACATTCGTTCCATATTGCTCATAAAGCCCGGTTGTAAACCTTTCCTTAAGTGGTCAGCTATATCCATAGCCTGATCTCCCACTGATCCTTGTTCATTAAACACCTTCCCGCCACTGCCTTTCTTGTTTGTGTAAACCTCCATCAAATTACTAAAGGTAATGTCTTCACCAAAGAAAGGGGTCAGCATTTCAGAAGCGGATTGAGCAACCATGTCTTTAATAGGCTGATCTCTTAACATGGCATTAATTGGACGTTTGAAATAGTTGTAGGGATCAAGAAACGACATATCCAAATATTGAATATTTCCGTTTTCGTCGCGGCCAGTAAACAATATGTTTGAGTTTTTCTGCCAAGATGCAGCCATATCTCTAACAGCTTCTTCCTCGTCGTCGTCAAGCCCCATTAACGCCTTACTTACTCCTTGGGCAGCAAATGCTAAGCTGCTGACCAGAGCCAAACCGGCTACTTTACGTCTAGCGTAAGCAGGTGACTCTTTAAAGTCTTGCTTAAGATAGCGAATCATATGATAGCTAGTTCGAATAATTTCAGCGGGAAACGAAACAAAGGTACCAGCAAGAGGGAAGCGTCTGAGAGACTGGGTAAATCGCCCTGTCATCGAATAAGTTGGGTATGTATTGCGAATGCGTTCAGCGGCAGCAACTTCGGCATCAGGTTCGCTCATTTTCTTGTATTTCATGAGCATGGCTTTCTCGTTTTCCCAGCCCATGATTTTCCACATATCATCACCGTACTGGTAAAATTTTTGAGCAAAGTCATTAAGCTTAGTAAACGATGAAAAGACCTTCTTGTTAGTCATAAAATCCCGCAGGCGAGAATCTTCTAAAAGGTCCATCATTTCACCCGCATAAGGCGTATCATAAATAACCCCAAGGCTTTTTAATTTTTTAAGATAGGCCAATTTACTTTTGTCATTGTCGCCACCAAAGTACTGTTTTCTAACTTCGATAGACTTACGCATTTGGCTAACGTCAAAATGCCCGTTTGCTACAGAGAAGAAAAAAGCAGACCAAATGTTTCTCATTGCCGTGGTGGGTGATAGAACAGTTTTCCCGTACTTCACAATGCCGTTTAATCGAATAATTCCACTTAACCATGCTGGCATATCACCCTGCTTACCAAGAGCCTCTCTAAAAGCTTGTTCGATTTCAGGGTAAGTGTAGAAGCCATTTAATGGCGCCATAACTTCCGAACCATCCGCGGCAATTTTCACAACACTTTTATCGAGAGGTTTGTTTTCTTCCGTAAACAAGAAGCCTTCTTTTTCACCTAAATCACGAACATGCTGAAGAAACTTATGGTTTGCGACGAGATGACTTGTCTTTGTAACTGTCTTGGCAAAGTTAACTTCAACGTCCTGGTATTCGCCTAACAATGCCCGAATTTCAGGGGCGATTTCCTTTCTTTTCTTCAAGGTACTTAAATCCTTAGCACCTAATTTACTTTCTTTTATAAAGCTCCCCATATCCTCATAAGCTGTTCCCTCTTCCAAGATAGTTCGTATTGTCCTAGCAACTTTTTCTTGAATCTGCTTTTCTGATAACCCTTGATCAAGGTAGCGTGATTCAAGGTAGTTTTTAGCATCATCTAAGATATTCTGAGGGACTTTTTTAGGCCATTTCGGATCATCAAAGGCTTTATATGATCTATTAGTGTATGTGTCCAAATTGCCCAATATCGTTTCCAATAGTTGAGCTTTTTCGTTTGCAGCTGTGTCTTTGCCTTCGTTTCTTAATTGCTCCATATCACTCTTTAGAATGGCAGCATATTCTTGCGATAAGCCTTTGATGCTAAATCTCATCTTCATCAATTCCAGCCTAACGGAGAAAGGTATGGTCTTATCTGGGTCAGTCGAACTCATCTGATTATTGATTTTTTGTTTAAGCGTATCGTTTAAATCAGAGTACTCTTTCCCATATGCTTTTTTCACAGCTGCTCTGAATGATGATAGATAAGCGCTAACATCCAGTTCGCTGGCATTCATGTTTGAATCACGTTCAATTTTTTTGCTGAATACAGAGTCAGGAAGCAACCCACCGGCTTTAAATTGACGCTTCATTTCATCTTTTGCTTTCTGGAAGACGGTTTTATCTTTTTGCCCTAATGTTCTATATAGAGTGTCGTATGGTGTTTCTTCGGTTGGCTCTGTTTTGTTTTTGGCCCTTATAGAGAGATTAGCCTCTTTCTCGGTTGAATCGCTTTTCGATTCGGCTGAATCTAGGTCAACTTTCACCATGTAGCGGTTTTCGACGTTATCCCTCGCGGTTGCCAGCATGTTGAGCACGTCATTATCTGACCATTTGATATTGGGGAAGTAATTGCGCAACCATGCTTTTACGTTTGCTACCAGCTTGCCAAGCAAAGAAGGTTTCTCGTTCCTCTCAGCCATTTGGGCCACTTTTTCTTTGCCAAGAAGAATGCGCCCTTCTTTGGTTTTGAAATCTGCACCATAGGCTTTAATTAAGTCCTGCAGCTGTTTAGGTCCATAGCTGTAAGCAATACGTTCCATGATGGAATCGCCTTCCTTTCCTAGCATATCCAGAACAGCTTTATGCCCAACCACTTCATGAAGGAAGATAGAAACCGCTTCTTTTTCGTCCTTGATACCATCAGCAATAAGATAGTTTTTGGCACCGGCATTCACACCGCGAACGGTTGCATTCTCGCCTTTCGATTTAGATAACTGCTTTTTAACAAGAAGGCGCACGGCAAAGGGTAAATCGTTAACAGACTGGACAACTTGAAAGGTGTTTTCTTCGTGAAGCTGCTTGATAAGCGGTTCAACTGCTTTTCGGATATCTTCGGCTTTCATACCACTTGCCGCGCGCTCGCTAATTGACATTAGCGCTTCTTTAGGTGGCTTAACTTCTTCCGGAACATTAATACTGCCGTCTTCTGGCTTATCAATGATGATTGCCTTAGTTCGCACGGCTGTTGGGTTTAACGAGGATTTAAAAGCGTTTTCTGGTAACGCTTGAGTTTCGGCACCAAGGTCATCAAGCCATTGACTAAATGCTTTATTGCGTTTGTTTTGGCGCTCGCCTGCCATCCTAGACACGATCGCGACTAATCGACCGCCTGGCTTTAATTTGTCATAGGCATGCGCAACATGCTGAATATCTTGGTCGTTGCTAAACGGGGGATTCATAACGATGCGATCGTATTCGCCAATGCCGCCGCTGTATTCTAGGAAATCATCACCAACTAGCCTGTAACCTTTCTCGCTTAGAATTTCACGCAACTGGCCAGCCATTTCAACAGTATCGACTTTTGCACCAACCTCTTTTGCTGCGTCTGCCAGCAAGCCATTACCGGCAGAAGGTTCAAGCACTTTCATGCCAGGCTGAATATCTGCTAGATCAATAATCTCACTAGCCGTTTCTGTTGGAGTTGGAAAGAAGTCATTAAAGGCATTACGGTTTCCAAGCACTCTTTGTTTTAAATTGCGCTGCATGACTTCCAGTTTACTTTTTCCTGTTTCTGGCTTATCTACCTTTTTCTCTATGTTCATAAACTCTAACAAGGCGGCCCTTAGAGCTGGCTTGCTGGTAATGCCCATACGCTTCAATCGCTTATAATCTTCGACATTATTCTTCAAAAAACTGTATTGAAAATCTTCTTTATTCGCTTCATAAAACTTAATAATTCCTTCTATTTCACGCTGATCTAAAGGTATAACTTTTCCTCTCTCACTTTGTTTTGATTTTTTAGCAAGCATCCTAGATAAGAGAATAAAGCCTTTTTTACCTTCACTTTTTTTCGCAATATCATCTACTAAGTTTTGATGAAGTTCAGCTAAAGGCATTTTTACAAGCTGTGCTTTTTTTTCAGAGCTTACGTCACCTCTAAAATGATCATATCCATCCGGTGTTTTTTGCTTTAGCTCAGAAGGGGCATAGTGGACAAGTGATTTTTGAAGCTGCTGAAACAATTCTACTTGCACTTTTTGCGTGAGATTTTTCAATACAGACTTAGGGTTATCTGCAATGGCTTTTAGAAGTCTGGCCGTTTCAATGTCATTATTTGCAGCGTTGCGAGCACTATCTGCCTCTCTCATTCGCTTTATAGTATTCTCTTTGCGCTCGGAGTTAAGTCTTTCGTTCGCTTGCTGTTCTAGGCTATCTGCCATTGATTTTAATCGGCTTGCAGCGCTTTCTTTCTTGGCTTGATCTCTCGCCTGTTTTTTCTCGGTAAGGTCTACATCCTCTCCATTCATCCAATTGCTAAAAAGCCCTGCATCCTCGCGGCTTTTAAAGTAAAAATTGCTACGGTAGTAACCACCACCCAAAGATCGAGCAAAATTAGCCGCTTCCTTAAATTTCTCCTTACCAATGCGAGTAATTGCCTTTACATTGAAGATAGTGTCTCCTGTTTTTCCATGAGTACTTTCTTCTGGTTCGCCAAGCTCTATTTTTTCATCACTCTCTAGGCCTTGTTTAACGGCTGGCTTATCTGTCATTTCTTTTTCAGCAAGTAGCTTATCGTACTGAGCAAGCTGTTCATCAGATAAACGACCTTTGCCAAGTGTCGCTATAGAGTCTTGAAAGTCTTTTATTGTTTTTGGGTTGGTTAATCTCTCTTTGTATTCATTAAACTTCTTTTGACGCTCTGCTTGTTGCTCGCGAAGGTGGGCACCGTAATCTTTTAGCGATTCGTTGCTTAATGAATTCAGGTGTTTACGTGTTTCATCAATTACGCCATCTAACTTAATGGAATGAGAAGTAAAAGAACCTTTATTATTTCCAATGAATCGGTACCGACTAATACTCGATTGATAAGCACGCTCCACTAGGCGGGCTTTCTTTTCATCAGAATAAACATGACCATTAACTATTTTTGCCAATTCTTTCTTGGTTAGCTTATTTAGCTCAGCTTTTGCTCTTGCAGGGTCACCAGCAAGGCGCTCAAAGCCTTGTTTTACCTCATCAGCTGTCACCTCTTTACCATCAAACAAGTTTTTTTGGACTGAATGATAATGGGCATAAGGTGGTTCATCGCTTTCGTCTACATTGACTTTGGCTGTTGCTGGTTCTGCATTCTGCTTGGCTACTTCCCCCTCTTTAACGCCAAAACCGCCATCCACAGGTACAACTTCGGCATTAGGTGTGTCTTTGAATGTACGAGATAAACGAGCGCTGGACTCGGTTTTAAAAGGCTTATTGGATAAAGATAATTTAACAGTGACAGGTGGCAACTCGGCTGGTTCTGCTTCAATGACTTTATCTGCTTTACCGCCCATCAATTCACTAACCGGCTTTGTCGTATCGCCAGACTTAATCCACTCTTTAAATTCACTGATTGGCATTTCAGTCACAGCACCAACACCTTTCCAGCCATCCTCGTAATTTTTAAGATAGCCGCTTTCAGCTTGCGCTTTATCATCAAAACCAAGCATGACTTTATGCTCGTCAAATTCGCCTGTTTTTGGGTCGACCTGATCGACAATATAGGCTTTGTCACTTTCCGGTTTATCGCCAATAAATACATCAAGGTCATCGCCATCGGCCCCTTTAATGCCTTTTATATCGCCATAATGGTGAGCCATTTTAGACTCCCATTTTTTACCATCACTATCTTTGCCTGAGCGAACAGAGTCTTTAGGATTTTCAATGGCGATATCTAAGCCATGAAGAGATACCCGACCTTTTTTATAGTTATCAGCCTCGATCTGCTTTTCAGTTGGCTGGGTATTTGTGTCCTGTGCAGCCTTATCTAATGCTTGCTTGATTGGCTCGCTGCCCTCAGTTGGCAGCTCTGCAGATGATGGCTGTTCTTGCTCGGCGACAATGCCTTCTAATGGCGGCTGAGTAACAGGACTACTTTCAACTGCTGGCAACTCAGTTACATTTTTAGACTCTGATACTAATACTTCATTTTGTGGAGCTGATTTCTCTAACGGTGCTTCAGGGACTGCTTGTTGGTTAAGCTGTGGCGCTGCTTCTTCTGTTACTGATTGCTCTTGTTCTTCAAGCAATCGCTGTTTATGTTTAATCTCTTGATAGATTGGATTGTCGTTTTTACGGCTTGGCTGTGGCGCGGTGTATGGGTCGGTTAAACCATTGGAACGAGCTGGACGAGCATTGCTTTCTGGTTTTTCGCCATAAATAATCCCTGCATCTTCTAGCGCTGGTACATCACCGGCTTGCTGTGGCGCTTCAAGTGACAAAGGATCGCGCAACACTTCACCATCATAGACATTACCGCCTTGTTGTTGATTGGCGCTTTCCGGAAAGACCTGACCAAGGTATTCACCCTCTCTTCCTGTATTCCGTGGCTCACCAAATTGGCCTTCAAAGGCAGCTTGGTTCTTTTGACGCGCTTGGATTTGCTCTTGGCTTGGCTCTGGGCGTTCACCATAGATAATATTTTGATTGGGAAGAGCAAGCTGCTCTGGTTGCACCTGGCTTTCGACTGGACCAGAAAAATCCATAGGCTGTTCACCAGTGATTTCCGCTCGTCTTTGTAGTAGCTCATTTCGCTTTGCTTCAAGCTCTGCAAATTCAGAATCTGTTAAATTGTCGCCATTTTCAACCATCAAGCCTTCAATTTCGGCAATCTGCCGCTCTACTGCTTGATAGCCTTGATCTTGCTCGGAAAGATCAAGCGGATCATCCGTGTTGTCTTTAGGCTTACGAAAGCGACCGAAAGAAGCGCCAGCTGCACCAAAGCCACCACCTACGGGGCCACCGACCATGGCACCTGTCAGCGCATCGCCAACGACATTATCCATTGTGTTGGTTGGTACCGCTGGATTAACAGCCATGTTTGAGATAGCAGTTTGACCACCGCTTTCAACAAACTCTTGTGAGCCTTCGGTAATTGCACCGGTGGCGGCTGCTTTACCGATACTGCCAGCCTCACCACGGAATAACTTGCCCATCACTGGACCAAGTGCGCCTTGCGTGATCGCCCCCATGATGGCGCCATCTTTTGCCGCTTCCGTTGCCAGCTCGCGAGCCACATTTTCACGCGCTTGCTTCAGTGCGGAAATATGATCAAGCTCTTTGAGTTTTCTCAGGTTCCAGTATTCTTTTTGGAAAATTTCAGCGTCTTTTAATGTGTGAAAGTCAGCGTTAACGACGGTTTCATAAGCTTGGTTGCCTGTAGATCCGCCAATGCTCGCAGCGCCAGCACCTGCAAAGCCTACAACATCAGCGCCTTTATCTAGTGCTGTGGCCGCTTTTGTTCCTTTACCTGCAAGCCCTGTTGCTTTACCTGCAACTGAAATCGCTTTGGCAGCACCAAGCCCTGGCACCATTGTTGGGGCAAAACTGCCTACACCGCTAAGCACATTAAGACCAAAGCCTTTTAAGCTGCTTTCATCTTTGAAGCCATAACCAGTTGGGCTGCTTTCATCAGCCTGAATACCAAACCCTTGAAACGCCTCACGACCATCTGGTGACATTTGATTAATTTGGTTGTCTGCTTGGCCTCTTAGATAATTCGCGCCCTTTCTAATAGTGTCAGATCCAGTTAAATAGCCAACACCGTCCGTTAAGTCTGCTGCTCCACTCAACAAACCATGTTGAACAGCATCGACCGCATCACCTAAAAAGCCCTGCTCGTTTTCAGGTGACGAACCAAGGCTCTCCATTTTGCCATTAATTCTTTTTTTGATTGCGGCTAGGCGCGCTATCTCTTCTCTTGTGTAATCGGCCACGTTGTGTTTTCTCCAAACGAAAAAAAACCGCCTCGGTGGGCGGCTTTGAAAATTGCGGTGTTTTAGAAGATTAAAGGAATATCTACGTCGTAATCATCTTGCCTTGGCTTGTTACTAGCACTTGGCGAGGCATTATTTTGATTTGGTGCGTAAGCTTGACCATAAAGCTGCTGGAACTGGTCAGGTGTCATCTCTCCCGCTTTCACCATGGTTTTCGCAAGAGCAATCTCTTCATCGCTGTCTGTCTGGGAAATCGTGCCTTTTCGCTCTTCCACATACTCTTTGTAAGGCTGGCCTGTTTGTGGGTCTGTTTTAGTAATGAATGGTCTTTCGCCAATTTGCTCGCCCAAATCATTATAGATTTTTTCGAAATTGACTTTTGGTGTTCCTGCCTTAGCCTCTCTTGCTTTGGCTTCTTTATTTCTGATCTCCAATTCAATGCCTGCGACTTCTTTTGGAGTGTACTCAGCAACGATCTCGCCTTTTTCATTGTACCCAGTTATACCGCCTTCTTTTGTAAACACAGCATCAACAACATTCTTATAAGGGTTGTCGCTAAATCCATTAATTAATGATGCCGCTGCCTTCGTGTTGCCACTTCTGGCCAGCTCAATAACTCTGAACTCTCTGTTCAGTTTCACCTCAGATAAAGCCATCATTGCTTTAAGCTTGTCTGTTTGGTTGACTGCCTCCCTCATTTTATGTTCCCACGCCTGAGCCTCTAGATCGTATTTGTTTTTGTTATATAGCAGGTCTCTACCTTCTTTAGACAGTGGACCTAAATTCGTCATGTCTATTTGCTGCTGCTTAATCGCATTACCAAGCCCATAGCCCTTAGCTAAGCTTTCAGCCCCTAACGCTTTAGCTTCACGTTCTCGGTTGATTCTTGCAATATTGTCTGTAGAAGCATCATTTTTCTTGAGATCCCTATCATATCCGGAGGATTCAGCATTATTGCTCGATATGGCTAGGTTGTTTCCAGCAATCGTATTTCTTCGCTCTATTGCGTCAGGAGTAACATACTCCTTGGCTTCCTGAGCTTTTGCTTCAAGCACTGGAACTTGAAGACCAAACGTCGTTTGAGCTCGTTCCTCTTGCCTTTGGCGCAACCCCCAGTTTCTATTACGTTCTTGGCCCTTCAATAAACCATCTGCTATAAAACCTAAACCGTAACTCATATTAAAATACTCCTAATAAGCCTTTACCAAATTGATTCGAATTAAAGCTACCGTCCTCATTTTGAGCACCCATTGCTGCACCCGCTATCCCCATGCCAAGTTGCATACTGTTAGATGCTTGTTGTCCATACATCTGCGCATTAAGGCCGTAGGCACTTGCTTGGTTAGCGTAGTTACTCGATGCACTGCTCATTAATCCGGCTGCTGCCGTTGGAAGTCCCTTACCAAGGCCGACCGCTGCAACTTTTTGGTTGTAATCCATTTCTTCTGCCTGCGCTCTTGCTGTGTTTTGGGAGTTGGCTTTTGCCACAGCTTTTGAAATAGCGCTCTTGCGCGTGTTTTCAGCATAGGCTCCTGAGTTTGGATTAATGCCCATGCGCTGAAGGTTTCGGTTTCGAGAAGCTTCGGCACTATCGAATGCTGATTGAGTGGTAAGCCCTGCCTTCGTAACCATTTCTTGTTGCTCTGCATCCGAAAGCCCTGCATTTGCAACAATCTCTTCCTCAAGAGGACGATATGTTGTTTTGTAATAGTCATATTGCTCTTGAGCCATATCCATTTGCTGCTGAGCGATAGCGTTTTGAGCAGCTAAGGCATCGCCTTGCTGATCAATTGACTTGCTTGCATTTTTATTAGCTTTATTCCCGCTTATGGCGCCTAAAGCAACGCCACCAATTGCCGCACCTACTGCCATATGTTTCTCCTAAAAAATGTCTTTGACATGGAAGCTTGTCGCTTCAATTTTGATAAATGGATAATCTTTAATACAAATTCGCTTTGCATAAGATTGATGTGATAGCTCTGAGAGTAGGAATGCCGCTTTTTTGGCGTTACCAGACTCAACAAGAGCCTTAGCGAAAAAAAGGTTTTGAAGGTGCCAGGTATCAAGCCCTGTATTTGCACTCTCGTAAGCTTGTTGATTTGACAGCCACTTATGAAGCGTTAACTCTGATTGGATTATGTTCTGCTTGTGCCCTGAGATAGATATGGCTTTTTCTCTAACAGAAATCCTGCAGTAGCCAGCCAACCTAGTGATAGATAAAGCAGGTTTGTTTGATTCTGGGGTGAGCCCAATAATTCGAAATGCGTCCGTGTTCGTAAATAACCAGCTCGCTCCAAGATCAAGAGCTTCAAGGGCCTTTCTACCTCTACAAAGTGCCGTTAAATTTATATGCCCTTCGTAGGTCGAAGGTGAGCACTGCACACAGATGAAACACCCAATATTCTCCCCTTCTTCCGATACCATAAGCACAATGTTGCGACGATTTAACAATAATTCTCTGGCAGTAAAGTCTGCTTTATCCGGTGAGCTGTCGTTAATAATGCCACCAAATACAGACGGATCTCTCAATATGGCGTCAACCGCCTCTATGTCATAGGTTCGGCTGACTTTCATAAATCACCTTTTTTGGGCACAAAAAAACCGCCACTGGGGCGGTTTAATTTAAAAAGAATGGGACTGCACACACTTATGGCAGCATGGGAAAACTATAGCTTATTCGTTATCAATTGTCAGTCTTGGTTGTTAATTAAACTATGGCTTTACAGGTAATGGTTCGGGAACTGAACGCCAGTTTGTTTGATGGTGGGTTAAATATAAAAGTGGCAGGCAAAGAAAATGACAATCCATTAAAGTGATTGTAGTTGCCATAGTCATAGACCCCGTACGCATACTGATTATTATTCAGCGTCACGGTAGTTTTGCTTAAATTGCCATCAATGCTTTGCTGAATCATGCCGATTGTTTTCGTGCAATTCACCCAACTGTTAGACTCTGTTCGATATCCAACAATTTCAGTTTTATAAAAGGTATTACAAACTTGATATGGTTCAAGTTTCGACGTACATACTTGCCCACCTCCTTGGTAACTGCAGGAATAACTGCCATTTACGTAACCACATACCATTTTTGGTGGAACGTAAGTGCAAGTTGTCACATATCGATATGATGTACTACATGACTGATAAGGAACCTGACCATAGACAGGCAATTGATACTCTTCGTAACGGGGGTAATACCTTAATGATGGGCTTTCAGGGTTGCTTAAAACATACATGTCTTTGCTTGTATTGATCCCCCCAATATTCAAATCACCCGTATTTTTCACATCGAAATAAATGTGATCAGAATGAAATTTCTGCTCTCCAAACTCGCTATATAAAATAACGCCATATCCTTGCTCTGGCATTGGGTAAAATGGAACAAGTAATGCAAGTTCCGCTTTGCCTGCCGCACTTGCGTATAGCCTTAATCCAGCTCGTTTGCCATTGCTATAAATATACCCTAAGAATGACACGCCAAAGCCTAGATGGCGAATACAGGTTGTTAGATTCTCGTGTTCAAACTCTGACAATGAAACCACTTGATAGCCTGCTGAGAGTTGGACAGTTTTCTTACCTAGCAACACAATGTTTTCGTATTCGTCATCCAGCTTAACTTGGGTGCCATTGATCGTAACCTCAAAACCGTACGTCATAAATCACCCGGGAACAAAACCATAAATAATAATGGCGGATCTGCTGCGCTTCGGAATACTCCATTCTTCAAAACCATTCAGTTTTGGGTCTGGATTCACACCTGGCGAATAGGTTAATACGTTCGTACTCGCATCAAATGTAACTCGATGTGGGTAATGTCGCATGTAAGCGTCACCATCCAGCTGAATAACAGTGATTGCGACAGCGAGATTATCGGGAACAGACACCGTCATGCTGCCGGAACTGTCTGCCTCAATCGTTAAATCCAGCACCTTCTTTGTGATTCGAGTGCTTAGATTAAAACCTTCTACGCCATCTTGCGTGTAAGTAGCAAAGCCATAATCAGCCATTTACAACGCGCACCAAGTCGCTTGCGATTGTGTATTTGTCATTGTGATCCCCAATGTTGCTTTTGATTCGAAAGCCATGAACGCCTAGCGGCAATTCATCTACAAGGCTCTGATCAAACACTATGTTTATTTTCCCTTTCTCGCTCTGGGAAACTGTGACGCTTTCTTGCTCTATCGTGCGCTGAATCACTCTTTCCTCGTCCATGATGTCGATGGCAAATGAGAAACTAGAGCCAGTAAAATCAAGTCTGTTTCCCGATTGGTCATTGAACGATAGAGGAAACTCTTTTCCCTCTCCCTTGATCAAAGTCAAAATAACTTCCGCCATTACAATTTCCCCATTTTTACACGTAGTACACCATTTTTGTCATACACCCTCATGCCGTTACCATCTTGCTGTATTCGGCCATCGTCAGTGCTGGAATTGATTTCAAAAAATCCATCTTTTGTGAGGCGCCACCCTGACGTTTGATAAAGATAGTTCGATGATTTGGCGTCTTTTACTGTTAGGTTTTCAGTATCTACAAACTGAGCGCCAAGTAATCCAGCTGTGATTTTGTCAGCAGAAATGCTTTCTATCATTGCGTTTTTAACCACTAGATTTACTATGCTGGCCGCATCCATTACCACCATGCGCTTAGTGGTACCATCCGGTTGCAACACATCAGCAACAGAAAAATCTAGTTTCTCGGCACCGGGCTTTGAAATGCTAAATTGATCAACATCGAAGTGTGCGCCTGTACTTTCGCCATCCGCACTTATACCAAAACCAGAAACGCGCTTTACACCGTCATTATCAATTTGAAACTTAACCGCCCAGTTTGTGCGTATACCATCAATGCTTGATGCTTGCTGTTCAAGTGTTGCTTTTTGACCATTAATCTCGGTCGTCAATTGGGTAATTGCGTTGGCTCGAGCAGTGGATTCGGTGCTTACTGTTTCTGCAAGTTGAGTGATAGACGCCTTAGTTGCGCTCAATCCCGTCTTGTACTCTGATTCCATCCGCTCATATCGCGTCATCTGGGAGCGATCGGCTTTTGATGACTGCTCAATATTTTTAATGTACTGAGTTTGTGATTCAAAATCTGATTGTTTTAGAGTCGTGATAGCTTGAGACAGCCGATTAACACTTACACCATCAAGCCCTGCCGCCACCTCATTAAGTTCTGTCTGAGTAGCACGAGCATTAATGTCACTTTGTTGATTCTGGAACTTGGCTTCAATGCTGCCAAATTGTGAAACAGCACTGTTATAAATATCGTTTTTAGCTTGGGTTAACTGGCTCAGGCTGGCTTTACTTGATAAGCCAGTGCTAGGGTTAGTTAATGACGTTGCGAGCGAATTTAGACGCTCAGCCGTTGCAGTTTGATCTGATGTGTACGATTGCTGCCAATCCGTAAAACTTGATTGAGAGAGGTATGTGCTGCCTAACGATTGATATTGGCTTTCTAGCGTGTCTGTTCGAGTAGCTAGGGCATTCAGTGGTGTGACAACATTATCTGTCACATAAGTCGTTGTTGCCCAGTTTGCCGTATCTGCCGCGCTTATCTTGGTGATTACTTGAGCTATAACATCGTCATTCGTGGTAATGACGTTAATCGCTTCCTCTACAGCCGCATCCCTAGCGATGCCCAAATCGTTTTCAAACTTAGCTGTTAGCGAAACAATAGACGATGCTCGTGCTTCGCTTTCACTTGCTATTGCTTCATCGAGTCGAATGATTTGAGCATTAGAAGTGCTTTTTAACGTTTGATACGATGCAGACAGTTCTTGGTATTGCTGTATGCGGGACACTTCTTCATTCGAGATACGAGCGAGTGCCTTTAGTTCTCTTGCATCATTGCCAACCAAGCTTTCAATAGATTGAAGCGCTTGAAATGATTTAATTCGCTCCTGTGATTCAAGAAGAATGCTATTAGCCGTCTGTTCGGCTTCTTGCTGTATACTGGCAATCCGCTCTTGTTTTTCCTTTGTGTCTGCGAGAATTCGTGCTTCTACTTCTTGAGCCAACCCACCTTCCAATTCAGATATAAGCTCAATTTCGTCGCGCAAGTCCTTTACAAGCTGGCTCGATGTGATTTTGTCATTCAGCGTTTCAAGGACAACCGATGGATCAAGATTGGTTGTTGCGCTGACGCCATCCACAGCGTTGTAATCGGACTTTTTACCAGCGTGGGTAACAAAGCGAACCCAATAGTAATACGTGCGTCCTGAGTCCACAGGGTCAGCGTAATAGCGATACGCTGGACGAGCGCCTAAATCTATTGCGGTAGATAAGTTATCTTCTGTGTTGCGCCACACTTCGGTGTAAGCATGATAAGGGTAGTTAGGCGCATCCCACGTTAAGTAAATAGTTGCAGTTGTTGGATTAGCTTGCAGATTTTCAGGGTTTGGTGGTGCCGCTGTCACCAATTGATTGCCAGCCGGTGCAACAATACTTGCGTACTGCCCTTTGCCTCGTTTTGACAAAAGAAACTCGGCTACACCCGCATCGGTTAAATCTCGAATCTTCACCGCTCGATCTAATGGGTCGCCACGGTCGCCCTGATCTATTTGCATTTGCTCACGAATGGCATTAAGTATTGTGTTAATGCCTGCAAGCTGGCCAGTAAATCGGGCTGGCTCAATCTGTGGCCGCTTTGCCTTAGCCATTTACAGACTCCATATCATTGCCAAGCATGACTTGCTTTACTGAGTTGGTCCCGCGAAGCTCTACCTCGATAAAGCGAGCTCGTCGTCCAGCAGGAAAACGAAACGGCTGATCATCCACATAGGTCATTACCGTTTCTTCACCATCGTAAATAATCGATATTTCAGCGGGGTAAGAGTCAGCCACGACACGACAAACGCTGTATGGCATTAAATTAGGTAGTTGGAATTGTGCCGAACGCCATGTGTAGCTGACAGGATCGCCATGTTGGAAGGAAAGGATCTCACCGTCTTTAAGGAAATAAAGGGTGTCCGTCGCCAAATCGTTAAAGCCCGAATCGACGTAAAAATCTAACTCAGTTAACGCGCCCGTCTTTGCTGACGGATCTAAAATATAACCACCTCGCTTGGCGCCATTATCATAGAAGAAAATATACTTTTCATCGTGGTAATAAGCGTGAATACTTTCAGGCTTTAGTGCCTGCCATTGATCACGAGAAAACAAGTCGTCACCGATTAATTGAACGCCTGACGCACTTCCCTTAGCCAAACCATCAGGGGATGCATAAATAGCAGCATTGCCCACATCAACCAAACTACGCTTACTAACGCATGCTTGGTTACTGTCCATTTGCTGAAGCAGAATAGAGCCCGGTGTCGTACCCAACGCCAAATACGGTTTACCCGTCGTTGTCACTAGCAAGCCAGAACCAATAGCCGCAATGCCCACTATCGGGTTTTCGGTTGTTAATCTGTAGATAGTAGGCCAAGCGTAAGGCAAGAAAGGTTCTGAAAAGCAAAGCTGATTGTCGTTAAAGCCAGCAAGCACACCATTGGGCATAACAGTCAGCCCTATTAAGTCATCAGGCGGCAAATCGTAGTCGTAAGTTGATAGCGCCTCACCAAGTGTTAATGCTTCTGCAGTATCAACATGAGTGCTTGTCGCTAAATCCAACTCGGTAAGAAAATGAATATCACTCGATGCAGCGGTGCCACGGTAAATGCGTTTTCGAGTGATGTTGTAGTTACCATCGTATGAAGTTGGTAAATTAGAAAGCGTACAGCCCTGCTCGGTTCCTAGCTCAATGTTAACTGGCAACGATGGCGCCCCCTCGTAACCTTCCTCTGTCACAAACGTGACCACATACACACGATCTTCCAATTCAAAGTCCGTTTCTGGCTCATCGCCTGTAATATCGCTCGCAACTATCTGGCCGTCTGGCGCAGGCACTCCCAAAGAAAAAGATGCACTTGGATATGGCGCGCTTGCCGTAGCAATGCTTGACGTGGTGCGCTTTGGCTTCACGCCATCCGTCCAATACATTTCACTACGTGCTGAACCAAATATCTGAGACGGCACCATATCGACGTGAGAACTAAACTCAAACCAGTAAGGTGTTTCACCAGGCTGATAGCGTGCAATGGACTGAATATTGTTAAGTTGTGTCGACGCAACAAACGCATTGCCCTTCATCGCTTCAAGCTGGCCACTTTCGAGTCGGACATTCTTGGCAACCTGAGCAAGCGTATTAAGTTTGTGTGGGGCAACAACGGGCGCTATGCCAGCAAAATCTGTGATTCGTAGGGTCATAGGTTTTCTCAGGTATAAAAAAACCGCTTTCGCGGCCGTGGGTTATTTGAGTGTTTGTTACTCGTGCAAGTTAATTAATGCTCTCGCTTCTTCTCGTGCTGCGATTTCAACTGCATATTTCGTTTTGAGAGCTTCAGCTCCCTCTCCTAGCATTGCTGCCTCACCCACTTTCGAGATAATCCAATCGGTCTTAGCGAGATAGGCTTTTGACTCAGCAACTTTCTGCGCTTGCTCAGCTGCTAATTTTTCAACAGCTAATTGCTCAGCTGTTTTGATATTTTTAAACATTCTCAGACTCCGATTGAATAAGGTCTTCATCTATTTGATCGGGCTCCACTACAGGCGCAAGAACTTCTGGCTCTGGTAACCACTTAATAGGGCAAGGAACCTCGCCCTCATCAATATCAAACGTGTAATCAGCCCAATCAGTTGACTGGTTCGGCTCCGCTTTTAAGCTGTCATACTCGTATTTAATCGTGACAGATTCACGAGTAACTATGCCGATGAAATGAGAGTCTTCTTCGGGCTCTGCTTGGCCACCCTCTGGAATGACTGACAGATCATATTCAACATCATCGATAGTTAAAACTAAGCCGGACAATGAAACAGTTGTTGTTTTATTTGAATCTGTAGGGGATAAAATTATTTTCATAAGTGCTCCTTAGTACCAGCGGCCAATACATACATAATTAAAAGTCTGCATCAAATTAGACCAACTCATAGTGCTAAAAGCACTAATATATGCAACCGAGTCAGAAGTCCTGCCACCACCCAATATAATTAATGGACCAGTTGAAACTCTGGATGAGATGACGACTGAAAATTCACCAGAAAATGATGATGGTAAAGTGAATTGTGTCGCAACATCACCGGAGCTAGTTCTAAAGCCCGCCAACCCGCCAATAGTTGCAGCTGCACTAGACCCAAAAGTCAGAGATTTATCTGCAACACAAATCATCGTACCATCCGCAAACTTAGTGTATTCGCCGTTTGCATTTGAGCCGCGTTGAATGATTGCACCAGTTGGTACACTTGATGATTGAGATACTGTACCTACTAGGTTGCCAGTGTGAAGAACCTCTCGCCATGGCGTCCATGTATCAGTTATATTTCTAGCTCTTATAAAAAATCTATTAGATTCAACATGAAGCATTTGCGTTAAAGCTGATGATTGATTTCTGTCTACAGTAAGAACAAACGTCTGGTTAAGTGCTGTTGCAATAGACGGAGGTTTATTTGTTGAGTTATTCCAATTCGCATGTGACGAATTTCTGTAAACACCCGTTTCAATATAGTTATTTAGATCAAGGCCAAAAAACCCGTATAACCCCCCACCTCCTAGACCAAAATCACCCACTTTCAACAATCTGTTTGGCGTTTTATCAGTCGCGTTAGATGTCACATCATAGCCAACAGCTGTACCAGTGTTGCCAGTTGTTAATACCTTCTCAAATGGCGACCACAGCATCGAGCCATAACTCACCCTTTCGTATTCACCAACAAAATTTTGCCCTCCAAGTTGCAAAAATCGATGATGTATTCGGTTAGCTGCTCGAAGGCTAACGATTAGCACTCCGTTATCATTTGTTGGATTGCCAATTGTTCCAGAACTAACGGCATAAACCCCTGGCACTATTACTGAATCAAGATTACCGCTTGCAATAGGAATGGGATTTCCCAAAATCCCTCCATCCCCAACCCTCAACAACTTAGGCTTACCATTCGCACCATTCCCTGTATCAGTCGTACTTGACGTAACGTCATAGCCAGCTGCGGTGCCTGCTGCGTTCTGGAAGGCGCTAATAGCTTGGTTTACCGCTGCTTGGGCTTCCTGATTCATCTGCAGTAATGGCTTAATGGAAATAGGCTCGGCATTCTCATCCAACGGTTGAAAAGATACAGGGCTGGTACCTTCAACGAACTGGCGAAAGCCGGCCATGGTGCTGTTTAGTAAATTAGAGGCGTTCTGGAAAATGCTAACAACATCGTTAAATTGCGAGCCAGTTGGCTTGACGACCATTTCTACATTGCTAGCTGTCGAACCTTTATATGGGCGTGCTAAATACAAGTGAGAGTAAGGGTTGTTTGAGCCGTCATACATGACAGCTGTACCGTAACTTACTTCTAGGTTTCCAATGCCGTTGATGATAGCCTCAAAACCAGCAGGTAACTGGCTAGCTGGTACAGGTCCATAAACCTTAATCTGATTGCTGTTTTGCGTTACATCAACGGTAAATGTCGGCCAGGCCATGGTTTAAGCCCCCTCTTTCATCATCATTGCATCAGACTGAAGTTTTACGCCCAAAGCGTTCCCATATAGCTGGTAATGACGCGCTGATCGATTAGCGTTAGCCGCAGAACCAAGGTCTTTGCTGTACGCTCGCGCTAACATGAAATCAATAATCGCATTTGAATAAGTGTCATCAATTGGAATGGTAATTGTGCTAGAGCCGTTTTTAATGCTCGCTTCATCTATTTCGATATCAGCGGGACATGTTGAATACACGATTTCGATTTGGTGCGCGTCTTCACCGTTATTCGCAGGACGCGGATAGAGATAGAACGTCTTAGGATCACGTTCATCATAAACGTAATGCTCTATCGCAATCGTTGGTGTGCTTTGGTGCCAATCAGGGCGCGTCGCATTCAGCGTAGATCGATCAATATTAGTGATGACGTTCCCGCCAATATTTCGAACCACCTCCACCAATCGCAATGCATCGCTAGGCAAGAGCTGCTTGCTTGAGCTAGTAGCGCAATCAAATACTGTGTTAATTGTGCTGGCATCTGGACGATGCAAAACAATGTCTTTAATCGCATCGTTAAAGTCTTCGAGCAATTCAGATTCAGGCCAAATGATCCCTGTTTTATCATTGATAATACGCTGGACGCGCTTAATGACTTTTACGACTAATGTGGTTGCCATGATGATTCCTAAAAGCCGAACGGCTTAGATTCAATGGTTAGTGGGTTGGATTGCTCGCCAATGATGTAAGCCGCTTTAGCGTCTGCTTTTGCTTCAACAAATTTGTTTTGGTGATAATCGACGAGATTTGTCTGTGTCCACGGCTTACTTGGCATTGCAAATAAGCGAGCCTTTACACCGTGGGCTATCCCTTCGATGTACTCCAAAAGCTCGTCCGGTACTTCGTTAGAACTTAGCGCTGGCGGCTCCGCAATCTTTGTCTCTTTGCAAAACTCAATAGCGACGTGAATTAACTGACGGTCAATAAAGAGCGTCGGACACTGCTGCACATCAGGCGCAATATCAATGCGGAACTCAGCCAGCGCAGCCATTAGATACTTACCTGTACGTTAAAGCGTTTCACTTCTTCGGCCTTACGAGCAATCACCTTACCGTTGCTATCTTTCACTTCTTTATAAATAGTGTTAGAAAGACTTTGTAGGTGACGCGCTACAAACTTAGGAACCATAACTTTTTCGCCACGTTTGATTCGCCACACCTTGCCGTTAATGGCAGGGGCCACATAATCAGGTTCGTTTTCGCCACCTTTAGCCACTTCAATTTCGACCTTTTCTTTTTGGTCGTTGGGCGTTGCTTTAAGCGACTCGTTAGCATCTTTTTCGCTCTCTTTACTTGCCTTGATTGCTTCCCAGATTTCTTCAACCATATCGTCTTTTGACATTTCTTCATCAAGCTCTAAGTTGAAGTCATCAGCACCGATTTGAATAAGCTCATCTTCAGTTAAAGATCCAAGAGCAGTTTTTGTATATTTTTTAGCGGACATATCATCACCTTTAAATAAGTAAAATGGAGAAACAAAAAAGGCCCACTGAATTAGTGAGCCTTTTTGGGTTTGCTTTATGGATTATTCGCTTGCTGAAACCTCAACGCGCGCCATCCATAAGTCATTCAAAATTACGGTACCAGTGCGAGTCTTCCAACCCACAGAACCACGCTGACCTAATGGATCACCGTTTGCCGGTTTAGGGTTAACCACCATTGGGGTAACTGCGTTTTTGCCTTTAAACGGCACCAGTGCGTATGCGTTCGCACCAAAGAACATAATCGGGTAAACGTCAGCGTTTGTTCCAGTGGTGGACAACATATCAGAGCTTGCTGCGCCTGCATCGGCAAAAGGATTAAACACTGGAGAGCAGATATAGCGCACTGACTCACACTTACCAATTTCGCCTTCAAACGGGGACATGCCGGAACCGTACTTTTCAACTGGAACAAAGCCTTCCATGTCTCGAATATCGCTATCCAAGTCCGTATGGCAAATACCCACATAGGCAGGTGCGACAGGGGAGGTGCCGTAATTTGGAGAAGCGGCAACACGTTTAGTAATTTTCTTAGCTTTTTGAGCCTGCAAAAAACGCGTTACCTTACGCTGTAGGTCACGAGTCATTTTGGTTTTCACACCGTCTCGCGACACTACGCCTGTGCCAGCATAAAACACTGTAGAGCCTGCTTTTAATTTGCCATATCGCATAAGCTCAAGCATTTCTGCAGACTGCTCGCCTAAAATATCTACCGATTCAGACAACACCGGATCTTCATGTGTATCTTGGATCACATCAGTCAATTCAATCCAATCACCAACTTGTTCGGTTTGAATGGTAATGTCTGTTTTGGTTAGCGTGTTACCTGAAGGTGTGACGCCTTCAGTAAGCACCTTGGGAGTTGGATCAAGCGCTTCATAACGTCGGAACGTCATGGATTGCGTGGAGTTTGCTGGTAATGGTTTTGTTTGACCAAATAGCTCCAAACACATGTAAGGGATGCCGCGCTCCAATAACTGTTTGGATACATGCGCGGCAGTACGTGGAGAAATATCACCGTATTTCATAATGGCTTCCTATTAATTGCTGTTAGCCTCTTCCCACGCGCCATCGAAGTCATTTTTCGACACACGGCCTTTTGGCTTGGCTGTACGTCGAGTTTTAACGACGCTCGATGGTTGTTTGGTGGGGGCTGACTTAGTGGATTCGGATTTGTGTTTTTTGAAGTCGTCGAGCATGGCAATGACCTGCTCTGGTGTGCCGTTTTGCTGAACATGAACGTAGTCTTTCGCTTTCTTGTAAGGCTGATCATCAATCCATGATTTAAAGTCTTCGCTTCCAGCAACCGTTAAAGCATCTGGATGTGAGGCAGTAATTCGATTGATATGTGCCTCAGCTGCTTCTTGCTGCTGTTTAAGCTGGCTTTGCGATAATTGCTCTCGAAGTGGTTGAATATGCTTTTTCAGATAATCGGCAACTTCTGGAAACTCTTCTTCAAATTCGTCAGGGCCGTTGTCGGTATCCTGCTGGTCATCAGATTCATTGCCGTTTTGCTGCTCAGCTTCCTTGCGCTTACGCTCAATTTCTTCACGCTCTTTTTTCAATCGCGCTTCATCGGCCCTAAGTCGACCCTCCCAAGATTTTAGGCGCTGTGCGTCTTTGTCTTCGGTTGGCTGCTCTGCGTTTTCATCCGTTTCTGTGGACTCGTCCTCGTCCTGATCGTCTGATTCATCCTCGTCGCTTTCTTCTTCCAATTCGTCCGTGCTGTCTTCGTCTGTGTCGTCTTCGGCTTCTTCATCAGAAGTATCGTCGTCAACGTCATCTGCAAAGTCATCGGTATCAGGTGCATCGTCATTCCACGCATCGTCGAATGCTTTTGCTTCTAATTGTTCAGCACTTAGTTCAAGTTCATCTTTCGGCATTGCTATTTCTCCGGGCTAGTTTGGTAGTATCCAGATACAAAAAAACCCGCACATGGCGGGTTGTTTGCTGTCCTCTGGCGAGGGGCAAATTAGGTGTAACTTTGAGTCTGTAGCTCAAAGCCTTTTAAATCTTGTTCGAGTAAATCAATGGTTGATCGGGTGTGAATGATGGCGCCATGGTAACGGTCAATTTCAATGTGAGTCGCGCCAATACAATCCTCTTTCCACTTCTCTACCGATGCTTTCAATAGGTTGATGGTAAGGCGCTTAGCGTTATCAGACTCTTTAAGCTTTTTTAGTGCTTCATCATAGTAATCATGCTGCGACATCAGTACCTACCTGCTTTTGTAGTTGCTGCATAAGAGCTTGGTTTTCTTGCTGTAGAGATTGCAGCTGGTCAGATTCTTCTTTGGTGTACAAAATATCTTCTGGTAAATCGAGCGCTTTGACTCGTTCAGCATTAAGCTTCTGACGGTTAACATAAGGGGCATCCATTGGATTGCTAGTTGATACCGCAAATTCGGTAAGCTGCTTACTCTTGATCTCTTTTGCAACGAGAGAAACAGCGCCCAAAGCGGTGACATTCATATCGCCCTTGATTTCACGGTTAGGATTGAACTGCATATTCCAGTTGTACAAAGCTGTCATGGCTGGCTGAGTGATACCCATATCAAAGTTAAGGGCAACGTCTTTCACGGTGATTCCTGCAGCACCCATGAGCATAGATAACCCACTGGCTGTATCGCCTGCACCACCAATCCCTGCATCATTGCCGCCCATATAGCTCGGCATAGTACTGGCTTCATCGCCCAATTCTTTTGCAAGCTGTGCCAGGTTAAGAAGCTGGCTGGTGTTATTTGGGATAGTGTGAACAGTAAGAGCTTTTCGATTATCAGAAGAGTTGCCAGTTTTAAACCAAACGCGATTTGGGAAGATCTTTGTAGCTTCTGGATTTTTATTTATGTCTAACACAGTCAAATCAATCTCGAACTGCGCTCCTGATGAAATAGCTGCGTTATCAATGCTCATACGAATGGCAGCGTTAAACATGCTTTGAGTGTCGGCAAGGATGGCAGGAAGGCCAACACCAAAAATCCCCGTCTCATCTTTTTCAAAGTAATAGAAGTTATAAGGGCGAGTCCCATGTGCAGTTGGGTTTAGCTCGGCTTTGATGACCGTATTACCTAGAACCCACACATTCGCTTCGAATTCATCGTCTATTTCATCTTCGCCAATACCTTCCACACCCATATCGACAAGGTCTTGACCGTCAACATAACCCCAGAATTCAAGCACTTCATACTGTTTATTATCGATTGCTGATACAGAGTCTTTGTTTCCGTTGATGTAGCGTAATTCTTGCTCATGCTGCTTAGTCTGGCTCTTGTCACCGTTACGATTCGCAGCAATGTATTCCTTGATCTTCTTCTTATCGAAGTCACCACGTCGGGCAAGCTGGCGAAGGTCTGAGGCTAGCATTGTGTGGCGCTGAATAACGTACTCGCAGTCCTCTAGCGTCATGGCGTTCATATCTGGGTAAATATCCCAAATTGGCACGAACTCAAAGTAAGGCTTCATTTCCTCATGCTCAACGAGCGAAACACCTTGAGCCGTTTCTATCCAGCGCTTCTTGAGCCGAGTTTCAAACAATGGACCTTTCAAAACACCAGTGCCAAACACATTACCGCTATGAATAACGTCTTTGCAGATTTCGCGGTATTTCAGCTCGCTTAACTGATCGTCAATCTCTTCAGACATTCGCTCAACACGATCTTCTGCTGCTTCTTTAATAACGTCTTCTATCTGCTCTGGCGTCGGTGGCTGTGGTGGTAAGTCGCTTTGTGATGCGTTTTGAGCAAACCATTCGTTAATGACTTGCTCGCGTAATGTTGGATCGATATCAGGAACGGGGGTTGCTTCAAGTCTGTAGTTCTTCTGGCTACCCGCTGGAAACTGAATATCCATCAAACGAGAATCCATGGCTTTTACTTTTGAGCGAGTTAAGCGAATGAATGTCTTACTACGGCCTGCTGCGATATTCGCAACAACTTCATCGTCGTAAACACCTTTGTATTGACGCAAATCTTTAAGCCATTGATCCTCGTAATCACGACGCTCACGCTCAGCGGTCGCAAACAAGCCGCGCACTTTGGTACCAAGATTGTCGCTTAGCTCTTCCGACACTTCTGGTGTTTCAAAATCTGTAGGATTGCTCATTAATAACCTGCTGTGCTGTCTGCTGATGAATGAAATGCATCTTGAATAATGTGATCTGGGATGTGTATTTTCGGCATACGCTTAACCATTTCTTTGCCAATTGCGTAGCTCATAACTCGATCGTCGTATTTGCCTGACTGTGCGCCATAGCTGCCGTTTTCGTGGATAACGTAGCTTTGGCACTCGTCAACTGTGTCTTTATTTCGAATTCCGCTTGTTCCATCGCGTAGCTCAGACGCCAGGTTGTCGATAATCAACGGTTTCGTTTTACTCGTTGTTAGCCAGCCGATACGCTTCATGCTCTTTTCACCACCTTGGCGCTGAACGTCTTCTTCAATATGAAGGTTCGGATAGTCTTTCTTCTGCAGAGCGGTAAGCGTGGTTAAGCCATGATTGTTTCGTTCAACACCTAAATAAGCGTTGTTGTAGCGCTTACCGAGATAGTAAAGCAGCTCACCATAACGATCTGGGTCGATGTGGCCGCGCCAATGCGCGACTTGCTCACCTTGCTCGTTAAGAATGTCAGCGCTTGAGAAATCACCAGTTTCAAGCCCTTCGGCAACGTCGGCACCAATTGCGTAAAGCTTGCCTGCTTCGGCTCGCTCCCAAATCGTGAACTCACCCTCTGCATTGAGTGACATACGCCCCGTTTCGGGTGTGACTCGATATCGAGCAAGCGGAACCTTGCAGTCAGCAAAAGCGGCTTCAGTGTGATTCGGGTCAAATACTGGACGACCTGAGAACAAGAAGGCTTCTTTGATGTAGCACGGATACTCTTGCTTGAATTTGTCGCGGCTTTTTAGCTCGTAGACCTTGTTGCGACGCCACATTAATTGATCGTTGGTTAGTGTGTGGCTGTACTTAGGTCCATCTGGATGGTTTCGGCAAAGCTTAACTAAATGGTCTTCTTCTTCCGTGCGCTTAAAGTCTTTCGGTGCTGCTGCTCTATACTCTGGTTGCCAGTACCAAGGAACAAAGATCAGCTCATATTCACCGTTACCGGCTAACGCATCTTGAACGTATTCGTAAAAGATCCCGCCAGCACCGTTGGCCGTGGATTCAAGTACGACTTCACTGCCTGGCACATCGGGTAATGTTTGCAAAATACCCGCGAGGATGGCATCGGCATTCGGCCAAAACGCTACTTCTGACCCGTGAAATAACTGAGAAGTAAAACCACGCCCTGTCTCTTTGTTACCGGCTGTGGCTAGCTCAAATCCTGAATCCAGCTTAGGGAAGTTCATTCCCTGTGCTGAGTCTTTGCCAGCTCGCGGTTTAAGAAGAGGATTGCAGTGCTTGTGGTAGCGCTGAATCATTTCGAACAAGCGGCTTGTTGTCTTAGCTTCGTGAGAAAGTATGAACGCGCTGAAACCCTTAGTTTCAGTTACTTTCTTATAGTAACGACCTGCAACATAAGTAGACCCGCCTTGCTGTCTACCTTTAAGCAACACTTTCCGCACTTTACCAATGCGTTTAAGCTGGTCCTCTATTTCTTTGTGAATGTGCTCTTGTGCGGCATTGAAATCAAAAGGCGCAATCTCACCCGCTTTGATCTTGATCTTTAAGCAACGCTTGGCGAAAACCTTGTAGTCTTTGCGTAGCTCTTTTATGAGCCTGCGTCTTTCCGCCCTATCCATCGCCATGGTTTACAAACCTTCGGACAATGCTTCTAAATCATCCTCGTAGCTGCTGTCTTGCTGATCGTCTAGGTTGTAGGCTTGGCGCTCTAACTTAATTAAACGCTCTAACGACTGAGTAGCCGAGTTCAGGCACTTACCGATGTATTCAAGCGGAATATCAATCTCTATAGGATCGCCATTTGGTGCCAGCACCTTTAGCTTTCCATTGTCTAGCTGCTCTCTCAACTTAGAGCCGTAGATTCTTACAATGCCCTGATACTCAGCTGTTCTTGTACGGTGGCTGGTGATCACATCAACCGCGGCATTGCTCGCTTCTTCAACGATCTCTTCATCTGTCAGCTTCGCATCTGGCTCACGCTGCTTACGCTCAATGACTTTAGGTGTTGTTTCAGCTACGGTTTTAGTCAACTTAGCTTTTGTCGCCTGCTTAACTTTGCCGCTTAAATCCTTTTGCCAGCCGAATTTCAGGGCCCACTTACGAATAGAAGCTTCTGAGCAGCCGTGCTTTGTAGAAATCGCACGGTTACTCAATAAATCGGCACGGTAATCCGCTTCGATTGCTTCTAGATCGTACTTAGCCATTTGTATTTAATACCTTCTAGTTAAACCCCATAAGAAAACGCCCCAATCACTTAGTGACTGAGGCGCAGACTTATGAACTTTCAGTGTTTTTAATTGGCCGATATTTCTTTGCCGATTCATACGTTTGGTTGGCCTGCTTCAAGCCCTTGCTTTGTAACTGATTAACGAAGTCTTCCACCGTTTCTGTTAATAACTGGTTAGTAGATAACGCAGCCAGTCGATGCAAGCCAGCAACTACAATTCGCGTTGTAGCTCGCTCAATCACAACCTTCCATTCGATCTTCATAACCAGCGCCAAAAGCGCTTCTTTCACTAGATTGGCGAAAATTCCCGCCACACCAGCCCCTGAGAACATGCCTAAGATGACATTTACAATTGCATTAATCATTTCACCTCCTTATTGATAAGTGACAGACAGTAATGCGCGGTTTCAATCACACGACGAGTCCAGCCAAGACCATATGTATTCCAGCTTTTCAGTGCTGCGTAATACATTTGGCGCTCTGCCATGAATCGTGCGATTAAATAAGGTTGGCTTGCTTGTTGGGCTTTCTTCATTGTGATGGGGCCAATGATGCCGTCATCTTTTACGCCCAAGGCTCGCTGCAATAACAATTTGGCTTGGTGGTTTCCGACATTCACAGCGGTATCAAATAGAGCTGTTGCGATGGCACTAGGCAACTCGTCACAACGGCACTTGTCCCAGTATTCACGCTTATAAATATTCCCAGCATCTTCAAGTGTTAATAACTCGATGGCTTTATCCCCAAGCCCGTCACCGTTTGTATCAGCTAGCCCGTCAATCTCTCCGTCTCTGCGGTCAGAGATACCAAACTTTGTTTTGCCACCTGGATCTCGTGGATCATTCACAAAGCCAGCTTCATGGATAATCACTAGCTCAAACGCTTTCTTAAAATCCTGTGATAGCTGGCTCATAGATACTTAACCCCCACAGTTATGACACATGAAACAACAGCAGCAATAATGGTCGCTGCGACAGTCACCACTTTCCAGCCGCCAGAGATATAACCTTTCTGAGTTAATGAAACAGTCTCAACTAATCGCAAACGTGATTCGTGGTCATCAACCTGCTTACCAATTCGCTTCAATCCGTCATCTTGTCGCAAATGACGCTCTTCTGATCGAGCAACAACCACGGTCAATTCAGAGACAGACTTCGCCATATCAACCACAGCAGTACGCAATTCAGAGTGCTGAGCACTTGATACCTTGCGATGTTCTCTAAGTTCTTGAACTAGAAGATCGTTACTAGCTGTCATACAAATCCTAGAAATAAAAAAGCCGCCTCACGCTAAAAACGTGGGCGGCAATGGAGCTGACTTATGCCAGTCAGATTCGAAAATTGGGAGCCAAAAACGCAAAAACCCCGCCTAAGCGAGGTTTTTACAGAGTTTTGGACTATGGGAAAAAGGTTAGTTTTTTATTATCACGGTGTCAATAGCCCAATGAGAGTTTAAGAGGCGGAACGCTTTTTCCATAGACACCCGTATAGAATATTTCAACTAACACATCCGCCAAAGGTTTTGAAAAATAATCTCTTTTAACCAATTCAGGCTTTCCAACCTCTATTGTTATAGATATTTTTTCACCTGAGCTTATTACTGCCCCCTTCCCAAGAGGTGGAACCGAAAATCTTATATCGTGTTCTGGCTTAAAACTTGAAAAAATCGCTTTTTCTAATGCATTATAAGTGTTGTCATCATCATTCATAACTATGGCCTTAGACTTAAAATACACAGCAGCCTCTTTTATAATTGCAGGTCCACCGCCGACATTGCAAATAGTTATTACATACTTGCCTATTTCAGCATTCATAAAAGTGCTGTAACTCAGAATTGGTCTTACTGATATCAGGTCATGCTTTCTAGAGACAATAACCTGCCAAATAGAAATTAAAATCGCTATTAGCGCGATAAACACACCAGCAATTGCAGTCACATCGCTAGCACCAAGCCCCCAAACCAATGTGTTATCCGCATGATCCACAAACACAGTTAGATTTGTGCCTTGTGTCGTTAAGAAGTCTTCTGAGGGTTTGGGTATATTCCAGTACTCTTTAGCTACAGTCATTTTATAAATTCAATCTCATCTGGCTTAAATCCTATGCGTCTAGCCATAAGCATCGCATAGGATTTCTCTGCAATACGCATTGGCAATATCGCACCGTCTTCTGTAAGGAATTCGCCATCTTCTTCTATTCCAAAAATTTTAATATTGAAGACACCTTCTTCACATTCGGTTATTTCACATCTATCAAGCTGATTTAATCGATACATATTTAGTGCTGAAATTCTATCCATGATATTCCTTACGTTCACTCAATTGCTTTAGGTTATCTTGCAGCCGCTCTATCTGCTCGGCCACCTCATGCTGCTTGTCTTCGGGGATCTCTGAAATGTCTTGAAATGAAATGAGCTCTAGGTTGTCGAGCAATTGCTTTAGTTGTTCCATGTGTTCCTCCGTGAACATCTAGTTGTCTAAATCAAATAAAATAGATAGAGCTTGAGTCGTAGTCTGCTTTTATTCCATAAGCGGACGAAGAGCACTGAGGTGTGATAAAACTATTCCACAGCTCATCATCAAACGCCCCCTTTAAAAATAAGTACCTGCAAACTTTTTGCAGCTTATGTGGCTCATACCCTTTGAATTGACGCTCAAGGTCTCTAAATGTGATAGTTTCGTTATTGATCCATTTCCCATCTATAAACTCTGTAACTGACTTAACCATTAACCTACCGTAGCGGAAGCAAGACTCATAAGGTTCGTGAGGTTTTCTAACGACTGTTCCATCTGTATCTTCTAAGTAAGGGTAGATACCCTCTTCCCACGCATACACATAAAAATCAGGGAATGAATCGGCCATGGATAATATCTGAAGACGCTGTTGGATAAACAATGCTTCTAAGACAAAAGAATCTGACATATAAATCTCCATATTATGATTGATTGGTATGTGTTAACTTCCCTAAACAGAATTAAAATGTACATATTATTTAAACGCTACGCAACACCTCCCCTTCTTAACTTTGTACTAAAGATGAGAAGTGCAAGCGTGAACAATCGAACCAACACGGAACAATGCCAAATGGAAAAGAAGCTTTCACCTCCAAAATCTGTACTAAGCCACATAATTGACTTCCTCCTTAACGAAGGACTAACCCTAATAACGGGCGCTGCGCTTGGGGCGACAATTGCACTTGCGCTTTGCTACAAGGACGCTACCGATTTTTGGACTATGGTTGGCTCAATGCTCGCCGGACTCGGCACTGTTGGCCTGCTGGCCTTTGGTTGGTTTAACGTCAATGATTGGAAAAACAAGTTATCAACAGAAAGAAAAATAAATATTGTATGCGGGCTTAAAACATCAGCAATGAAAGCCTCAACTTTATCGAAGAGTGAAGGGCGCGTTATCTTCGAAAAAATGGAGAAAAAATATACTAGAAATAGATGTCTCATATCAAGTGATCTATCGGATGAAGATCAACGAGAAATAAATAGGTTTGCTTTAAGTGTAATCGATATTATAAGTGAAATTTACATGGAAGCTGTGATCCTATGCTCCATTGATGTAAACCCTGATAGAACTCTGATAACTTATAGAGATAGCGTTAAAAAAATTTTACATGAGCTTTTTAGATTATCTAACCCTGAAAAATATCAAGATGTTGAAAGTCTAAACACTTACTGCCAAAGGCACATTGAAAAAATGCCGGAAGCAGCTTTAGATAAAGAAGAAGATTTGCTAAAAAAAGTTTTTTCATAAAGTCTATTACGCTATTCTGTATTATACGACTCAGATAAAAATACGCAGTGCGCACGATGCGCACTGCGTACGGAAAGTGCGCACTAATCAAGATGGAGTATTGTATGGAAAAGAAAAATTGGTTAATTGATTATAAATACAAAGATGAAAAGCTTTCTATGATAATAGAGTTATCAAGAAAGCCTGACATAACCTATATCCTTTTTTCTATAAAAAAGAAGCATATTCCCGATAACGTCCTAATACCATCACAGGATAGAAATGATTCGGATGAAGAGGCTTACAAGAAAAATTACCAAATCGAGGTACTATCAATAACAGCGCAGTGAGTTAAGGATATTGTTCACCTATTAGGCCAGCTAAATGCTGGCTTTTTTATGAATACTAATTGTCTCCAACGATTCTCTTGCCCATTGATTTAATACAGTCGTCATCTGGTCAAGCGCATCTTGCCAGCCGTCACGCCTCCAGTTAGCTTGCGCTACACCCACGCGCCAGCTTAGGTATTCTTGCGTATAAAGTGGTTTCGATTGCTTCACTGGTTTACGCTCTTCACTTGCCGAGAATAAATAGGCTTGGTCTTGGTGAGCAAATGACTTCAAAGCGAGGCTTGCTATAACTGAATGCTTTTCTGTGGCTTCAGCACCGGTCTGTGTTTGCCACTCTTTTAATAAATGCAGAATGCCAATTGATAGATTTTTATCTGTATCAGTTGCTAAATGCATATCTCGAATACAGCAGCGAATGTGCTTAATGATGTGTCCCCATTGCGCCTGTACTTTTTCTTTTGACATCGCCATGGCACCTGATAGAGTAATGTCGATGTTCTGCGGTTTGCGCCCCTTATCGCGCTCAAACTCGTATTTGAGTACGTTCAGAACTACGATACTCACGCGACTGGTGTAATAGCTGTATTCCTGTGGAAACTTCTCTTTGATCTCACGGGCTAGCGCGTTGGCAATCTCGTTATGGTGTTTATAGGTTGGTAACGTGTCCTGTTCTTTCGGTGCCCAGCAATACATACCAAATGCTTGTAAATGTGCGGGTAACTTCGCTATCTCTGACTGTACGCGCCCTGCTTTTGCCATGTGCATCACACGAGAGGAATTGTCCGCTGGTCCACGTGTCTGTGTCTCGTTCATTACCGGTTTCCGTCTAAGTAAGTTTGCATTAGATCGATTGATCTCTAGCAGCTGGTCATTTGCACTACGCGAGTAGAATGCGTCGTGCCACATTTGGCGAGCTGATAAATATTGCATGTTAGGCCTCCAATATTTCTGTAATTGTCACGACTGTCGAGGCCGCTTTACGTGTTGATTTGTGTTGTCTAATAACTGGGCATTCAATGATGCATTTGGGGTTGTCGTCTTCGATAACGCCAAGCCCAAGCGGGTTTGTTTTGGTACAGACGACTAACGTATCAAATAAAGGTTTAAGTCCTCCCATTACGCCATCCCAGTCGCCCAACACTGAGGAATAGCGGTCTATTTCGATCTTGCATTTTTTAAAGGGACTTAGGCGCTGGTAACCTTCGCTTTCTAGCGCAGCACGTACGTTCCAACATAACTCTTTGTGATATTCGCGACGCTTATTCCAGTGCATCCGCTGCCACACATTAAGCAGGATCGATGCTTCAGGGATAGTGAACGTCACTTCACGACCGTATTTCATTTTTGCCCCTTAACAGAGATAAGGCCTGATTGAATCAGGTGGTTTTGCGTGCGTTCGAGTGCATCGAGAATGTATAAGGCTTGAGTCCCTTTATCGAGCAGAGTAGTTCGACCATCTATCGCATCGTGACACCCCGAACATGCATACACCGCCATGGTGTCGTCACATTTCATCGACATACCACGATCACGGCCAACGTGGGCCAACACCGTCGTCTCTGGATCAAAATTACAATGACCAGGTATTCTTAGTGCGCAATCTTGGCCGCGCGCACTTTTGCGTATTGCGTCCGATCTTACTTTCACGCGACTAGCCCCAACTCTTCGTAATACTTCATCACTGGATCACTCCAACGCACCCCGCGCTCTGAACCGAACGCATAAATTAACTCGAGTAATTCTGAAAACTCGGTTTTATTCATCGTGCTTGTGTGTGTTGCGAGAACAACAAAGCCGCCATCGATGCCCGGTACCGCTTTCTGCTTTTTCAGTGCCGCGGTAAAAACATGCTTCCAATCTTCTTGGCTTAGCTTCTCGCCATACCATTCCAACTGTGTGGCCACGTCTGTAAGCGTTGCCCATAACCTTGCGTTCTGGCCGTTATTTCTCTTTTTTCGACCTAATTTGAGGACGACGGGGCCTTTGGTTTCATTCGCCTTGATACCCTTACAAACCAATTTCCAAGCCTGCATCATCTTGGTACGCAGGTCGTCTTCCCCGTTAATTTCTATTGTGATATCTGCTTTTGCTGCTTTCATCTTCTCACCGTAGGGTTCATGCAGTGGATGTAATAACCTTTACAGTTTCTATCTTTGATATTGCGCATCGGAGGCTCTAAAAATATTTTCAAATCAGCCCCAAATAGCGTCCCTGTCTCCTCTATTTCATCCAAAACTCCATGGTATGGATTTCGCGCCCAAAAAAGATCGTCATAAAATTTTTGTGAAAGAAAAATAATTGGTTTGCGCCCTGGGTTGTGCTTTCTGACCTCTACAAAGTCTCTTCGTAAATCATCTAGCAAACCTAGCGAGCGCTGCTTCAATCTTTCAGTTCGTAAGCTTTCAATTGGTGCGCATTTAGCCAACTCATCAACCTCTTGCTTGCTAAGCCCTTTGAAAATACTGGGCAATACTTGAACCGTTTTCTTTTCTGTCATACCGCTTCACCTGCAATTCAAATCGTAATGTCCGTGGTTTTCGGGACACTACGCCCCTTGCCCTGAGTCCCTTAAAATACTTTTTTGATCAATAAATGTGCGATAACCTACGCTGGCTGTATCCCAAGCATTAGAGCTATAGACATCCCTAACTTAACAACTGAATAGGATATTGTTGCCGATGAAGCATTTATTAATACAAACCGAGAAACATACCCGAACGTTATGTGGTGTCCTGATTTGGGGTGCAATTTCGTATCTTCTTCAAGATCTTGGGGCCCGTCTATTAGGTGAGTTGAGTTATCTGCAATTGTTTTGGTTAATAACAGGAATAACAGCAGTTCTAGTACGGTCATTTTTCTCTCTCCACTCTTATAAAACTGAATTAAAAACACTTAAATCTAAAAACGCTGAGCTTTTAGCTGACCTCCATCACCTGAACCCTAACTACGAGGAAGATAAAGAATTTGGTGATACCTTTGACGAAGCCGTTTCCAAACCGTAAAACCCATTTACCACCTCACCAATCCGTGTCATCAATGTTGCCAAGCGCGTCTTGTACACCCTGTCGTCCAGTTTTAATTGCTGCCTGCTGTTGAGCTGGAACCTGATATTTAATTGAGTTCAACATCCACGTTCGCCATGCCGCTCGCCAATCCTTGAAAAGTGAACCTTTGGCAATGTGGTGATTAGCAAACTTTTCCGTTTCGAGTTGCCAAGGTGCGGTAATCCCCTTTTCGTTCAGCCAATTCACCATGGTTTGATCAACCGCAAAGTCTTTTGGAAATACACAAGACTGTTTGGTTTTTGTTGAGGCGTTTGCCGGAGGCGAACTCAAAGAAGTGTTAGGTTCTTTGTTAGGTTCTAAAGTGATAGGTTCTGACCCCCTATTTTGGGGGTATTTAGTCCCCCCAATTTCGGGGGTATTAGACGGTAAAATTGGAAGTATTCCGTTTTTGGGGGTATTAGATTTAATCCCCCCTATTTCGGGTGTATTCTTTTTTCCCTTCTTTTTAGGTCTTGCTGTCTTTTCTAACTGCTCGTCACGGCCTAAGACACCAACTAACTGATACACTTTTACACGACCAGTATTTCCAACTCTTCGACCGGTATCACAAATCAAACCTTGCTCAACAAGTCCCTTAAGCGCCGTATTAACTGTTTTCTCATTCAGCTTTGTGTCTTTGACCATACGAGCTATGGAAGGCCAACAAGTGTGGTCTTCTCCCGCTCTATCTGCCATTGAAAGCAGCACAAGCAATTCAGACGATTTGGCTGGGCTTGCTAACCAAGCCCAACGCGTTGCATCTACACTCATTACTAATGAGCCCCTTTCTCTGATATACGGGCAGGGTTTAATTTGAAACAAACGTCTCTGATGTTTTTCTCGATCTTGATATACCCCGCTTGCTCAAGGTCTTGAATACACTGAAAAGTCTTTCCAAGATTTAGGCAGCACTGCTTGGCAATATCACCAATAGCTGTATGACACGTATCATTTTCGTCCGCATCATGGGCCATTTGGGCAAGCATCAACTTGTATTTTGGATTATCAAATTGAGTGCTCATAACAGTTTGAAGAAGTTGCATACTCATAACACCACCGCCTTAGTCACTTGCTGACGATCTAATTTTTTACACGCCCAAAAGTGCGCCTTAAATGCCAGCGAACATGGCGCCCAAAACATAAAAAATGCCGATAAACTGCGAATTGACTTGAAAAACATCTGTTTAATTTGCATACTAAATTCCTTAGAAATACGGTTTTATTTGCATACGAAACCGTTAAGAAGCTCGGGCGGCCACCCGGGCTTTTTTATTGGCTCCAATTTCCCCTAGTCCCTCTAATGAAGAACAAGAGGCTCTTTTTTACCCATTAATACCTGGCAGTCTTCAAGAAGATCGAGCAAGAAGCTCGGATCTCGTAAAGCCTCTTCCAAGCTGTCTTTAACAAGCAGCTCCATTGCTTCCGTTGGCGTTTGATCCGTCGCACTAGCGAACGAATCCAACACCTCCGCATACTCGTCACTTACTTGCACTAACAAGGGCTGTGTTTCATTGCTCAAAATATCCCCCTTCGTCCCTTCTAGCTGACGTGGATAGACGTTAAGATCTCGTTTAAATCGCTTTGGCGTAAACGTTGAATTTGTCGCTCTGCTAAAGCACGAAGTACGACATTTTTAGGGACAGGTTCACCCCCATTGAGTCGTGTTAACTCGGCTGTGAGCTGCAATATTTTCCTATGCACCTCATCAGTGAAACGTGGGCGGTAGTCATGTATGTGTTGCTGATCTAGTGGTTTAGCTGCTGGCATAAGTAGCTCCTGTTTTTTGGGTTAAGCCGCCTCTGTGGGCGTTTTGGTAAAATCTAATAAAATTTTTGCACTAACAGCTCCATTACTGGCAGCTTCTAGTTTTTTGGCATAGTTGGTTTCACCGGTATATTCAGTTCGTGGTAATCGGTTTCGGTCTAGCCATTTATAAACAGCACGAACACTTACACCGCATACATCAGCAGCTTTAGGCACTCCGCCTTCAATAAGGTTTATTGCTTCTTTCAGTGAGTTCATTTTAATGACCTTTAATGTACTTTTAGTACATATTAAATATGAACTGACAATTCTGCAATAGTTAACGACAATTGAACTTTAAGTACATAAAACGAAAGGTGGTTATATTGTCTTTTCCAGAGCGCCTCATGACAGCATTACGCTTGATCAATGTAGAACGACATGGAGCTGGCGCATGGCTAGCAAAACAAACAGGCACCACAGTGAAAGCTGCAAACAAATGGCTTAATGGTGAATCACAACCTAGACGAGAAAAGTTAGAAATAATTTGTAAAGTCACTGGCGTGAGATCGGAGTGGTTAGCTTTTGGAGAAGGTGAAGTCAAATTCCCAAGTGTACAAGAGAAAAGCAGCCATTATTCGATCGACCTTGGTCATATTGACGTCTACGAAAGTGATGAGCCCCTTCATTATGACGAAATAGAAGTGCCTTTCTTTACGGAAGTCGAGCTATCTGCTGGAAATGGATTTAACAGCGTTTCAGAAATAGCAACACAGCAAATGAGATTTAATTTATCAACTTTATCAAGTGCCGGTGTTGCTCCATCAAGGGCTGCATGCTGTAGGGTTAGTGGTGATAGTATGGAGCCTATGCTGCCAGATGGAGCAACGGTTGGATTGGATACAAGTGACATACACATCAAAGATGGAAAAGTGTATGCCATCAATCACGGAGGCATGCTACGGGTAAAATTTCTTTATCGTATGCCATTTAATGGTTTGCGGATTAGATCAGCCAACCCTGATTATCAAGATGAAGAAATTAGTGGGGAGGAAGCTAAAGACATTCGCATTATCGGGCGGGTTTTTTGGTATTCAGCAATACTTTAGATAGGGATAGATGAAATGAAAATTGCATTACTCTTAACTCTTGCAGCAATTAATCTCTCATACTCGAAAGCGCTTGCAGATAGCCGAGAAAGCCCTATAAAGGTGGCAACCATCACTTACATTGAGTCCCTAAATAAAGAGAGAGAGATCGGTATCGATCATATAAATCTAGTACAAGACCTTACACTTTTGAGCTTTGCTAGAAATAGCATTCAGCATTACTCTGGAGATAACGCCAAAATTGAATGCATTAATTCTATGAAGGATTTGGTCGGAGGGCCGCAATCAATAATCACATGCAGCCATCCAACGCAACTTCAGTGGTCGTTTAGATTTTTATTTTCAGATGCTGACGATGAAGTTTATCAGATTGGCTTAAGCGTCAAAGAGGCTGTATCACTTCGTAGAGATTTCCAATTAGACGTTCAGGAAGTGCTAGATATCCCAATCCATCCTGATTACGCCACTGTATGGAATCGTAGTACTTTAATTTTTTGCCCAGCCAACTTCGATTCTTGGGAAAACTGTAATACAAACATTATTACCACAATACGAAGGCTACTAACCCAATTCGATAAAAACTATTAGCGTATTATTGAGAGCAATTCACCAACTCGACAACCACCTTTTTAGTAAATCATGCCAAAAAAACTCTTCCAACACCCCAAAAAAACCGCCCACCGAGGCGGTTTTTTTTCGCCCACAACTTCTTGATTTTTTTATAAATTAAAAAAACACTCAAAATAATGTACTTTCAGTACTTTACATTTAATGTACTTTTGGTTCATTATTATCTCATCGAAGCGGCGAACCGCTCCAGCAAAGACCACCGAGTTGCCATGTAAGGCGATAAACCATAGGTGCGAGCTGTGACCGAATCCCCCTCTGAATATGGGGATAGGTGTGATGGGCATGTTTAACCATGTTTTTTTCTGAGTACGCATTCCATGAGTGCGCAGCCAGAAAACCACAGGAGGACAATATGAGCGAAAACAAACCTGTTACGGTATTGAATCGCAAAGAAGTGGAGCGACGCACAACGTTAGCTCGCACGACGATTTACCGCAAAATCAAAGAAAACACTTTCCCCAAACAAATACGAGTAAGCGAAAAGCGCGTTGGCTGGCCAGAAACGGCAACCGCTTAGGAGGTAATCAATGGCACCTGCAGACGCATTGTTTTTCATTGGCCTCTCTGTAGGCCTTTGTTTTCTTCTCATCTTCGCTTGGCTGTTCATGATTGTTGGTACAGCCGCAATAGCGATTCACCGCAAACAAAACGTACGAGAAGCGATTCGACCACTTCTTGATGAATTTTAACCTTTACCCCCTTTAGGGACGGATGGACTCGATGAACATAGCAGCACAACAAAACCCGTTTGACCTTTTCGGTGATGCTCACACGCAAGCCGAATTGCCGCTTTCGCAAGCTGCACACTTTCAGGCACCACAGTTTGATGACTTCGAAGATGAAGACACTCTGTACGTTGAGCCTCGAACTACTTCTGGCATTGCACCGGGCATTTACTACGACCTCAGCAATCGCGACTACCACCGCGACGACAGCATTTCAAAATCTGGATTGGACTGGATCGACAAAAACCCAAGTCAGTTGATTTGGTCCAAGAACGCACCGCGCGATGTTGAAAAAGAATCTGCCTTAGATTTTGGCACCGCTGTTCACACCCTGCTTCTGGAGCCTGAAAAGTTCAGCGAGCAATTTGTTATCGCGCCAGAGCTCAACTTGCGCACCAACGTGGATAAAGCGAAATGGGCGCAATTCAAAGAGGAAAATGCCGATCGCACAATCATGACATTTGAAGAAAATCGAAAGCTTCAAATTATGCGTGAATCTGTGTTTGCCCATCCCGTTGCAAGAATGATTTTCGAGGCCGACGGCTACAACGAAGCATCGATATTCTGGCAAGACAAAGAAACTGAGGAAATGTGCCGAGTACGCCCTGACAGGAAGTTCGATTTTTATGACAGACCTATTCTTATCGATGTAAAGAAAGTGGCAGGTCTTGATCGATTTGAGCGCCATGTAGAAGAGTTTCGCTACCACGTGCAGTACGCAATGTACACGGACGGTTACTTTCAACACTTTGGAATACGTCCTGACCTTTGGTTTCTTTGTGTAAGTGACGTTGTGAGCGCTGGAAAATATGAAGTCGAGGTAGTCCAGCTATCGGACGAATGGAAAGAGATTGGGTATGAAAAATACCGTGAAAACCTCCAAACATATGCTTATTGCCGACGCAATGACGATTGGCTGCATGTACGAACATTAGAGCGCCCACATTGGGCGAAGTGAGTAAGTTATGAATAATGGAATATATCAAGATCAAAACCGTTATCCGCAAAACACAGCACAGCAAAACCACTCCAACCCCTTCAACCAAGCACCACCCCAAGTCCAAAACGAAAGTGCCAACACTGGTTCGATTGCAATTGAACAGCAGCGCGCTATTGCTGAAGCTCGCAGCCAAATCCAGCTAGCAAAAATGTTCCCTCGCTCAAACAGCGAAGCATTAAGCGAATTGATTGAAGCCTGCAAAAACTGGGATTTCGCGAAGTCTGCTTTCTACTCGGTACCTAATCGCGGTAGTGGCCCCTCTATTCGTTTTGCTGAAGAAGTTGCTCGATGTTACGGCAATTTTGAATACGGACACCGCGAGCTGTCACGTAGCAAAGGGAAATCAGAAATTGAGGTCTACGCATGGGACAAGGAGAAAAACAACTACAGCAAGCGTCAAATAACTGTCGAGCATATCCTCGACTTTACAGACAAAAGAACAAAGCAAAAGAAAACACGCCCACTCGTAGATCAAGCTGATATTGATAACCGCATAGCCAACATTGCCAGCAAACAAATGCGAGGCAGAATTCTGGCAATCGTACCAAAAACGTTCATTGAATTGGGGCTAGCTGAATGCCGTAGAACGTTATCTGGCAATAACACCCAATCAATGAGTTCAAAAATAAGTCAGATGGTTGTGGAGTTTGGCGAGTTTGGCATAAAGCCCGATCAGATCACCGCCTACATCGGCCACAGCGTCGATGATTGCAGCGTTGATGATTTAGCCGAACTCTTTGGCGTATTCAACGCCATCAAACAAGGTGCCAGAGTCAGTGATTACTTTGGCGGCAAAGAAGAAAGCCAATCTAAAACCACAAGCCTCAAAAGCAGCTTGAAAACTAATTAGCAAATCAGGAGCACTAACCATGTCTAACGCAGCACTACAAACCGAAACCCAAGCACCAACCACCGAGTTGGTTTTGCTTTCTTCCGTCCCTGCAAAAATCCAATTCAACTTGCAGGAATTTCGCCAAAACATTCGCAACGAGTTAAAGAAATACGACCTCGTTGTTACCGTAGACACAGTGAAAGACGCCAAAGCATTGGCCGCAGATCTAAACGGCCAAGCCAAGTCACTAAAGGATCGATTTAAAGAAGCGGCCGCACTAGTGACAAAGCCAGTTGATGATCTTGGTTTAGAAGTGGCCGACATCGTGACCGAGATTCTAGAGTCACGCGAGAAGCTCACCGCTCAAATCAAAAAGTTTGAAGACGAGCGCAAGGTTGTTGTGCGCAATGCAATTGAAGCCAAGCGCCTAGAGCTATGGGATAACCTTGAAGTGGCCGAAGAGTTCCGTGACGCCCCTATTGATAAGCTGGTCAAGTTAACCGCCCTCACCGCAAAAGACAGCTTAACGTCAACGACATTGCGTGATCTTCAATCACTAATCGACAACAATCGTCGATTGCAGGACCAGACTGAAAAGCGCCTTTTGATGCTTGAAAACCAGTCTTATAAAGAAGGCTTGAAAGCACCACTTACCCGCGAGCACGTTGAAAGCTTCTTGTTTGATACTGAAGCATCCTATGCTGGAAAACTCGCTCACATGATGACTTCAGAGCTAAAACGCCAAGCCGCAACAGAAGAAGCGACACGTCGCCAGGTGGCAGAAGAACAGCAGCGAGCACAGCAAGAAGCCGCGCCAGAACCCGTACAGCAAGCCGATCCAGTGCCGCAACGATTTGCCCCTCCCGCCAAAGAGGAACAATTACAAGTGCGAATCAAGCAAGCTAAAGAAGCTTTGCCGTATGCAGAAGGCAATCACAGCGAAGAGTTGCGCAATATTAACCATATGGAACAGCAGCTAAGAGCGATGCAGCAACCAGCGCCAGTGCAGCACCAAGCCGAACAGGTGGACGTAATATTCACACCAAACGGCTCAATGGAAATGTTAAATCGAGTGCATACATCGAGAGAAGAAGCGTTTCAGGCTGCTTTATCTGCAAGCGCAAACCAAGGCACTCTCGTTGACGTTTGGACGAAAAATCAAGGACGCGTGGCCATTGCCGATGGTGCTTCTGGTCGCGTTTACGTTTGGAACCAGTTCTAAAACTCTCCCCGCTCTACTCTATCCATTTTAAAGAAGGAATTTAACCATGTTGGTACTTACTCGTAATTCAGGCGAATCACTAATGATTGGCGATAACGCAGAGATCCAAGTCACTGTGTTGGGTGTCAAAGGAAACCAAGTTCGCCTTGGTATCACCGCACCTAAGCAAATTTCTGTGCACCGCGAAGAAATCTATCTTCGCATTCAAAACCAGAAAGCCGCAGCAACAGCGTGAGGTGAATAATGCGCGACTCAATCAACCCAAGACACGAAACATTACGCGCCAATATCGCGCGTGATGTTGAGGCGTTTTTAGCCAAACAAAGTGTGACTGTTATCCCATCAGGCGAAAGCGGCCAAGACGCACTAACAGGCAAGCGACGTTCTGAGTTCACAATCAACGGTCGAGCCAGTACAGGCGTTAAAAAGAAACCAACCAAACCCAAGAAGGTAAACAGTCATGGCTAGAGGTATTAACAAAGTCATCCTGATAGGCAACGCTGGCAATGATGCCGAAGTGCGGTACATGCCATCAGGCGCAGCGGTCGCAAATGTTAACCTGGCAACCACCGAAAGCTGGCGCGACAAGCAAACCGGTGAAATGCAAGAACGTACCGAATGGCACCGTATCGTTTTCATGGATCGCGGTAACTTCCGCCTTGGTCAAATCGCTGGCGACTTCATCAAGAAAGGCACCAAGGTTTACATCGAAGGCTCTTTGCGTACTCGTGAATGGGAAAAAGACGGGATCAAACGCTATACCACTGAAATCATCGCAAACGAAATGCAATTGCTTGACGGTCGCCAAGATGGAGGGACCCAAGGAGGCAATCAGCAACAAGGCGGTTATGGCAACCAAGCGCCACAGCAAGGTGGCTATAGCCAAAACCAACAGCGACCACAGCAACAAAATAACCAGCAAGCTCAACCGCAAAGCTTCGGCTCATGGGGTAACCAACCGAATGGTTATGCCAATGCGCAAGGCGGTGCGCAACAAGGAGGATTCAACCAGCCACAAGGCCAAATGCACGGCCAGCAAGCCACACCACAACAACGTCATCAAGGCCAGCAGCAGCGGCCAATGTCGCAGCAAGCGCCCAACTTCGACGACTTTGACGACGATATACCTTTTAGCTAAGACGGCCAGCGTGACCGTCGTTAAACAACTCACCACCTAACCACAGCCAGCGCGAGTGTAGCTAGCCATAGACGCGGAGGTGCCTCAAAAACCCTACCCCGCAGGCAAAGCCGTGTCCGCTACGTCAGTGCGAACCTTCCCACATCAAAGGAGAAACACCATGTCATCACAAGGCCTAAAACCAACAGACACCACCGAGCTATTAAGCGACTTAGGCGGTGGTGCATTCTTAAAAGCTCTGGATATCACCCTGTCAGAAATTGGCGCGGCAGTGATCGAAAACCGCAAAGGCGGAAGCGTCACCCTTGAAATCAAAATCAAGCCTCAAGGCTCGGGCATGAACGTGGTTTGTAACCACAAAATGTCCTGTGTCATTCCGACTGAAAACGGAAAGAAAACCGAGGACCTAGAGCTTCTAACCCCGCTCGTAGTGAACGAAAAAGGCAACATCACCATGTACCCAGAAAATCAGCTTCAAATGTTTGAAAAAGAATCGAAGACAAAAGACGGTCCTATTAATCGTTTTTAAAACTTCGCACTAACTACCCATCTAAAAAAACAGGAAACCAGCATGCCATTAAATAAAGACGCCATCGTCCACTTAGAGCAAAACCAAGCAGCTATTACCCTAAGCGATAAACTAATCACGTATTTTGATAACGAATATCTTTCAACTAACGTCATTGCAGTGCCAAAAGGCGACGGTGTTGTGCTCGAATCATTGGAGCGATTTCAGCATTCGCGTGATCGCTTTCGCGGCACTATGACCACCGAAAGCATCGAAGACTTTGCGACTTACGCCAACTCTAAATCGGAAAACACCACATACATCAATGCACAAGATATGAACGCCAAAGCATTCTTCAACTTGGGTAATCACGACTCAGCTGGTCATGGTGATGATGTTGCCAGCATTCGATTAAAACCCACAGCGGCCTTTCGTGCTCTAACTAGAATCAATGACAGCAAGCTAGGGCAAAAGGAAGCAGCTGAGTTTATTGAGGACTGGCAAGCAAATGTTATTGAAATAACAGGTGATGTTGGCGAAAACATAACAGTAAAGGTGGCCGCTAACGCCCTTCGTAATATCACAGTTAGCGCCACACAAACCCAAGAGCATGGCGAGCACAACTTTGGGCGTGAACGATCAGCGCGAGAATCTATTCAGGCACAAGCAAAAGACGCTCGCCCGAACTTCGTTTACTTCCGCTGCATTCCCTATGCAGGCTTACCAGAACGAACCTTTGTTTTTCGTGTTGGCATTCTTACAAGCAGCGAACCAAAAGTTGTACTTCGAGTCATTAACCTCGAAACCCACGAAGAAGAAATGGCGCAAGAGTTTAAAGAAATTCTTACCGAAAAATTAGATGAAAGCGCCAATGTTTATGTTGGCTCTTTCTCACTAGGCAGCTAATAGAGCGACTAGCCCACCGACACACTGGTGGGCTCTTTGATTTGCAGCCAGTAGGTGGTGCCACACCTAGCTTGGCACAGCGCCCATAAGTGGCTTGGGTTTGGCTGCAATTCAAAGCGCCCATTAGCGCCCTCTTCATTTCTCAGACCAACTTGCCAAAGGTAAACAAAATGACCACTCATAAACTAGCAAATGAGGCGCTTAATGCCGCCTTACGTTTGTCGCATTACACGCCTGAATGCAAAAACTTTAGCGATGCATACGGTGATGCCATAGAAGCAGAAATAAGGCTGATCTACGCCGCAATGGAAAACGGCATGGGCCAAGAAGGCCAAGCTCGCGCTCGTGAAACAATTAAACGACTGATGCACCAAGGCCGTCGTTATTCATACATATCAAATCTAGAACTAGCAGCCTAAAGCTGAAGGAGAATAAGATGAATTCAGATATTAATAAAATTGACGCTTCTCTTGCTGAAAAGCTAGAACAACTGATCCAAACCCTAAGCAAACCGAAAGTCGCAGACAACAAAACCCTATGGGGTTCAGACGAATGCGCCGCTTACCTTGGGTTATCAAAAAAGAAATTCATGGGCGACGTAGCGTGCAAACGCACCTTTCCACAAGCAAGAAACGTAGGCGGATCAGAAAACCGCACCAACTGGCGTTGGGTCGCCAGCGACGTAATGTCATGGGCATTGGCTCAGAAAATGACGCATTGAATTGATTTACAACAGACATTAAAAAACCGCCAAAGGGCGGTTTTTTTGTGTAATTTAACATAGCTCATCGTATTAAAAAGCTTCCCAACTTAACTAAAATTTTATATAAAAAATACCCAATGCATATTATTAAAACTAGGACAATGAAAAAACCAAAAGGAGTTTTTAAAAACAACATCAATATATTTATTTTATTTTCATCCAAACTAAAAAAACCTATAACAATTTGAACAATCACCAATATAACAATTAAAATTGAGTTTCTTTTTTGATACTTCAAATTACTAGACTGTATTTTTTCATTTTTATTTCTCTTAAGAACCTCCACTTCTAACTTTGTTTTACTTATTTTTTCAAAAGTACATTTAGTTTTAGAAAAAAACAATTCTAATATTTTTTTCTCTTTAGAAAAGTCAGAAAACAACACCCATCCATCAGAATTTACCTTCTCAATTTTTCTAGATAAAGCATCGAATTCAACAAAAGCTTCATAAAGCATTTCATAATGATCACTTTCCTCATAGTGTTCATTTGATATTATACTTGAATATTTATCGACAAGATTATTATACTCATTATCCAAGAGATAAAAAATAGAAAGAAAATTATGAGAATCATGAATATGACATGAAGTGTTCCCATAGGAAAAGCCATATTTTTCTTTTCTATCTTCATCCGTTAAGTTTTCAGATTTAATAAAAACCGAATTAAATGGTATATCAATTCCAAATTGTGAAAAATCATCTAAAAAAGATTCGTTATTTTCATTAATCATAGGCAAGAGTGGTGGATTTCGATCAATAGAAAAACTATTAATACACCTATCTTCATCTACCAAATTATCTGAAATTAAATTGAAATATGAGTCATCGGACTTTACTAATACCTCTAAATTCCTTATAGAAGTATAATCAAATGAACGCCCCATTAAAATATTATTTATTCTTTTTTCCAGATATGAAATATCATCATTTAACAATTTTAGATTATTTTCTATCAAGTCCTTACAATAAGATATCTTACTGTAGTGATGTAATATGCCATAACCAAAACTAAATGGATTACATGTTTTAACTTTAATCTCCATAGATTTTTCATTTGAAACATCTAAAGATTTAACCAAATCATTAGCTTCCTCGCTTAAAAACCAATAAATTGATATATAATACAACCCAGATATTGAAGCAAAATGCACTTCACAGCTCTTAACAAACTTAGAATCTAAACCGACAGGAATAGCATCTATACTTTTTATACCATTCGGTACAAAGAACCCCAAATTATGCCATGAATTATCATCAATACGTGATTTCCCCACACCACCTGATTCATAATGCCTTCGATCTTTTATCCACTTATAAATTTTATCTGCATGGTTAGAAGAAATTGAAAATGCTGAGTGCACAGCCACTAAACTCCAATCAACCTTAGGGTCTAATAAACTATGGCTCTTTAGATCCTTGTATCTATCATTATTCTCACTATATTTTTTGAACTCAAAAAAAGCATTAGAAATGCTTTTCATTTTTTTACTAAAAAGTACAGGAAAAAGCCTAACAATAAGATTGATAGTATAAAATAAATAGTATTTTTGGTTCATATTTACTCAAGCTTATATTTAAAAATCATACTGAAAAAATTATAAGAAAACATCAGGAACACTCTTAACTTAGTCACCTATCAATTTCTTAGCATCTTGTAGAAAGCACTCTTCTTAACCAAACAGACTAAATAAACCTAACCCACTCTTGTTCCGTTAGGATGATAAGCGGATGTCCGCCGTCTCTTAGCTCTATTGTCTTTACTTTATAGGCAAGAACCTCAACCATATGAAATTTGGCGCATGCCACCACACTTTTCTAAATTCTCTTCAAGGAGTAGATGGCTTTTTTCTTATTGCTAGAAACCGCGTAGTTTGGTGTTGAACTGTCCATGATTACTCCTTTAACCTGAATAGGTATTGTTTTTTTATAACTAATAAATACCAACTAGCTCCAGAATACTTCAACTATACATCAGTTTTTACACTTAATGGTGAACTAGAATAGTACTCTGTAAACACTCTATACTTCTGAAGTTCATCTTCAGTAACTCGATACAATTTATCTTCTTTAAAATCTGTTTCTTGTGATAATCGAAAAAAATCTATCTTTTTATTTATATCGCTCTCTGTTCCGACAGAGCTCAGCATTGATATGACGTCACCATCACTATCAGATGAATTCGTTTTAATTTCGCAAATACAATAATTACGTGTTTTACCTATGTGATGAAGTTCAATTTTGAAATTACCACCTATTGCATACCTTTCTTCCCCCATTAAAAGTATTAACGGACACATAGAAGCGCATCCTCCAGTATGCATAGTAAGAACCCCCCCATCTTGCAATATATTATGTATCTTATATTTTGAGGCCATACAGGTATTAAAACCATGTTTTTTAATATAATTACCGATTAGAATTGATACCTCAACATTACCTCCAGAGCTTGAAAAACATACTGTATCAACATTTTCTGGAAGTTTTAATTTATTAAAAGATTCTATAGTATTTAAGCTAATCGCCGAATTAATAAGAATAACGTTCTTCATACAATTCTGATCGTTTTCATCACAGGCATCAGCAATAACAACGTTTGGCAAGATTAAAGAATCGTCTACCTTTAACTCATTATTTCTATATTTATCATAGAGTGCGTTTCCTAAAGGGCAAACAACCAAAACCATAAATAACAACAATGAAAAAAATAGAATAATATAAAACTTTATCCTGTGATTTTTTGATTTCATTTTTTAGCGTCCATTAATAGAAAATATTTTCAGGTTTAAATAAAGCCTAAATTTAAAAATTATTTATATCTGATTTAATCAAAAATTAACTTCTCACCTGATAGTGTTCACGGTGGTACTGGATAAATTTTTTTTCAATCTTGTGCTTTTTTACTGTCTTCAATTCGCCCTCTATGCCGATCAGCTTTAGTTCATCATCGATGGTGAACCCACCATTATCAAAGAGTACGTGGTGATTGGGGCAAAGACAGAGGATGTTGCTTTCTACATCTGGCCCGTTGTGAGGTTGACCTAATGGTTTGATGTGGGCGGCTTCGGCATATAAACCGGCACTGGTTTCTAACGAGGTCCCGCATACTTGGCATTGGTAGTTGTGCAGCAGCTTTACGTGCTTGGCTATTTTGGTATCTCGAACGATCCGCTGAACGGTGGTTTGTACTCGCCTAGCCTCAGTATAGCCGTTTGATGGTTCGTTAGGTGCTACTTGGATAGGTTGTTCGTCACAGGCAATAAGACGGTATCGCCAAACATAAAAACCAGAACGGCCCTTTTCTTGCCAGTAGTCATCTACTTTGTATAAGCCTGAATACTCATAACCTTTTTCTGTTGATTTTGGGTCTTTGTGCTTGAGGCTTCGAGAAACGCGAACCGGATAACCTTCTAGGTGGCTTCTGGCTAGGGCTAGATTTTTGCCATCTAGGGTTTGATCTGCGTTTTGTTTTTTGGTCCCTGGGTCTTGACCGCCAGCACCGGTGTAAATTATCTCATCCCCACGATCTTCATCGTCTTCATAACCACCGGATAAGACAATAGAGTCCGCGCCTTCTTTACCACTACCGCTAATCCCGGCTTGGTTGGGTTTATGAATACCGGCTTTCGCTAAAGCGGCACGGTCTTTAAAAATTTGACCTACTGTGGTCCCAGGAATATGGCCGAAGACACGTCCCTTATCATTATTAGCCATAACTTCCCTTGTACTACTAGTGTGACATGCTGCGCTTTTCTAGCGTAGTTGCACTGCAATCTGAGTGTATGATTGCTTCATATTGTTGTCATTTCCTTTACAGTAAATTGTTTTGCTCTTTTGCGCTAGTCAAACCAAACGCCAGGCACAAAAAAACCGCCACTTGGGCAGTTAATTCATTGATGTTCGGTTGACGGCCTAACATCATGTGCGCAATGCACCATCTCATCGATAGGTCAAATAGTAACCTTTTTCACAATTATATCCAATCCTAGTTTGTCTTAAACCTAAACATTGCTTTAGAATCATTGAATCGATGAGTTAATGGCTGCATCGGCAATTAAGGAGATTACTACTGTTGTAAACGGTGAATTAATCTCTAGAACCGTCTTCATCGCTAGGGGAGACACCCCTAACCTAGTGTGACAGCTAGCTGGCAAAGAGGGATTTTTAACTGCCGTGTGCTTGCACCATTTCATCGATGTTGGTGTGTGGAAGGCCAGATAAACATACAACCAAGCGGCACCTAGGATAATGAGGTGCTTATGCTAGAAATAGCTGTCCTTGTGACTGCCCTGGTAGTGAATATTGTGAAGCTACTAGTTCTTATTTTTCGCAAGTAAAAGAACAGGCCGTTCTACCTAGGTAGAGCGGCTTTTATTCTGATTTTCATTAGCATATTTTTTCGGCATCAAATATCTTTCCTTAACTCACACAACTTTCATGAATTAAATAATATTTTAAAAGCTATCTCTTAAAGCCCAAAACAAACTTGATGTTGATCCAGTAGCACAATAAGAAAGTGCACCGATAGCGAACAAGAATGGCAGTAAGTAATCAGTCACTATACTGGTATGGAACGTAAGATTAATAATTGTATTCACCCTACATTTAACACGTTCTTTTTTCTCCAGAACCATTCCCACGACAATTTTTGTCCCATCAGCTTTTCTATAAGTTGCCTCATACTTCCAATCATTAGCTTCTAATTCTTCTAAAGTGTTAGGTTCATATGTACGAAACTCTCCATTTATTTTGCTCTTTTTCGCATTAGTCCATACTTTATTAATGGTACGATTCCTCACACCACTAATATAATTATTTGTGACCTTAGACCTACCTTCCTGCCAAAAGTACTGGTAATAACGTAGTGCAAAGTAGAAGTACGCTACCCATATAAGCAAATAAAAAGCAGAAGGATTTTTTAATTCATCAAAATCTAACCCAAGAAAACTTAACTTACTAATTTCAACACCCGCAAACTTTAGAAATACAAGAATACAAGAAACAGATATCAAGTTTCGTCTTTGTCTGATTAGCCCTTCTGACATATCTCCTAAGGTAAAACTATTACTCTCCATATATATAAATCCATCAAGTTAATCCAGCATCAATGCAATATCACCCATATCTGGTGCGTAGTAAACCCGCTGCAGGATTCTTAGGTCTGTATGGCCTGATATCTTCGCTAGGTTAAGTACGTCCACTTTAGTTGCTAGTCGTGTCAGTGCTTCCCGTCTCAGATCGTGAAAGTGTAGATCGTCTATTAGGCACTTGTTGCGTATCTTTCTGAAATTCACATCAAGCGAGTCTGATTTTAGATTAAACGCTTTTAGCCTGCAGTCATCTAAGGTCTTGAGCTTTTCCAATACTTTCACGGCTGTGGTGGATAGCGGCACGGTACGAGGATTACCGTTCTTTGTTTTGGGTAGGTGAACGGTGCGCCTTTCTAAATTCACGTCCTCCCATGTTATGCCACAAATCTCACCGGCACGCATAGCGGTTTCTATGGCAAAGACGATGGCCGCGCCGATGCGCTCGCTTTTGGATTCTGGTGGTATCTCTATGTCGTATTGTGTGGCGATCATCAGTTGTTCAAATTCGCCAGGCAACAGCCGTCTTGTTCTCGCTTCTGGTTCTTTGGGACGCTTCACCCTTGTCATTGGGTTTTCTTTCAACCAGCCCCATTCCTTCGCACACTGACTGCAAATAGAAGAAAGTACGGTCCATTCACGTAAGACTGTGCCAACGGCTACTTTTTGCAGGCGTCTGTCTCGCCATTCGGCAAAGTGTTTTGATTGAAGGTCTTGGAGGGATATAAAACAGAGTGGGTCTGCTGGTTCGTCGGCGCTTTTGCCCAACCAGCGTTCAATTCTTCGGATTTCAAATTTTTGACCACGCTTGGTCACACTGACCGTATCACGGTAGCGTTCTAGCGCTTCACTAAAGGGGCGATCTGGAATATCAGAAGAGGTGCTTTCTTTTGCTAAGCGCTCTTCATTAGCCGCCCAAGCCATTGCATCGCGTTTAGTGGAAAAACCTTCCTTTGTTTTTCTTTTTCCATTGATTGCCGCTTGACCACGCCAACCACTGTTCTTCCTATAAGCCGTAGCCATAATAAATCCCCCTGATATACCTAATGGGTGCAATGTTGGGTGCAGAAAAGGTGCTGAATTTCGGAAAAGATAGCACAGAACAGGAAAAGTTCACAATCTGAGGTAAGGCAAGGAAAAGGCTGTAAGCTAGATATTTAGAGGGTTTGAACAAGATAGAAAAGTTTGGGCATAAAAAAAGGCACCATAAATGGTGCCCGGGACCGGAATCGAACCGGTACGATATTTCTATCGCAAGATTTTAAGTCTTGTGTGTCTACCTATTTCACCACCCGGGCATATCTGATTTGGAGGCCGAAGTCGGAATCGAACCGGCGTACACGGAGTTGCAGTCCGCTGCATGACCACTCTGCCATCCGGCCCTATATCAGATACATCTTTTGATTGGAGCGGGAAACGAGGCTCGAACTCGCGACCCCAACCTTGGCAAGGTTGTGCTCTACCACTGAGCTATTCCCGCGTCTCAAAAGACGGTGCCTATTCTATGTATTTGAGCTTTCACGTCAAGGAAAAAATCCAAATAAATAGCTAACTTAGGCACTTTTTTTAAATCTGTTTAATTTTTGTGCGACTCTTTGGACATTAGCTCAGGCCAAGCCGCTTTTAAATATATATACATAGACCAAAGGGTTAATAACGCCGCCGCAATCAAGACAGCCTCGCCCACATGAGCCTCTTGCGTATCTGGTCGGCTGCCTAATAAAATGAAAATCGCCAACATTTGCATGGTGGTTTTCAACTTACCAATATACGACACGGCAACACTTGCACGCTTACCCATTTCCGCCATCCATTCACGCAGCGCCGAGATCACAATCTCGCGACCAACAATAACAGCGCTGGCTAACGTTAGGAGCGGATTGGAGTAGCTAGCCACTAGCAGGACTAAAGCAATCGATACCATGAGTTTATCGGCGACCGGATCGAAAAACGCGCCAAATGCGGTAGATTGATCCAGCTTTCTAGCCAAGAAGCCATCTAGCCAATCAGTGATCGCTGCCAGCGCAAAAATAATCGCACAGGTGTAATAGCGACCTTCCCACGGCAAATAGTAAATCACCACAAGAATCGGAATCATAAAGATCCGCACGGACGTTAAAATATTCGGTATGTTCATTTTATTCCTAATTATTACGCTAGATGCACCAACACCTAGCAAACCCTAGCTTTTATGGAGGTGGAGATACACTTCTTCTGCTTTTTTGGCACTAATTCCTTTCACCTTGGCAATATCATCCTGACTAGCCGATAGTAATTCTTGATAACCACCAAACGCCGTCAGCAGCTCTTTACGGCGATTCGGTCCAATACCAGGAATGTCTTCCAATACCGAGTGTCGACGTTTCTTATCGCGTCTACGGCGATGGCTCTTTACCGCAAACCGATGCGCCTCATCACGTATGTGCTGAATCAGATGCAATGCCGCAAAATCAGGTGGCAATACTACCTCATCCTCTTTGGAACCAATATACAGGGTTTCAAGGCCAGGCTTGCGGGTATCACCTTTGGCAACGCCTAACAAAAATATATTCACCAGGCCCAATTCTTTCAGCACGCTTTCCGCTTGTGTCAGCTGCCCTTTACCACCATCAATAAGCAAAACATCTGGCGCTTCTAATTCACCACTTTTCACGCGCTTATAACGACGAGTTAACGCTTGTTTCATGGCACCATAATCATCACCGGGCTCAACACCTTCAATGTTAAAAGAACGATAACGCTTTTTGTCGGGACCATCCGGTCCGAACACGACGCAAGAGGCGACCGTTGCCTCACCACTAGAATGACTAATATCAAAGCACTCCATGTGTTTTGGCGGTTCGGAAAACCCCAATAACTTTTGCAACGCGGTAATGCGGCTAAAATGATTGCGCTTATCTGACAAACGAGCTTGTAGGCCTTGCTCTGCATTGAGCTTTGCCAAATCCAACCAGCGGGCACGCTGCCCTCTAACACTGCTAACCACTTCGATTTTTTTCTGCGTGGTTTCAAATATTCCTTCCACCAAGGCATCAACATCGTCTAGTTCGTGGCTAATGATAAGCGTCTTCGGTAACTCTTGAATACCACCTAGGTAAAATTGAGCGATAAAAGACGACAATAATTCACCTTCCGTGATTTCGATCGGCATTTTTGGGTAATGACTTTTACTGCCCACCACTTTACCTTTGCGCACCATCATTACATGAACACACAAACCACCGGGTTGAATAATCGTAGCAATAACATCAGCTTCGCCCGTTTGCCCATAGACATGCTGCTGCTCTTGAATATGCTTGAGCTGAATGATTTGGTCGCGTAATTCCGCCGCACGCTCAAACTCCATGTCGGCGGCTGCGGCACTCATTTGTGTGGTAATTTCTGCCGTAAGCTCTTGATCCTTACCCTGCAAAAACATGCGCGCGTGACGAACATCTAGTTCATACTCTTCATCGCTAATTAAGTTCACACAAGGCCCAGAGCAACGCTTAATTTGATATTGCAAGCAAGGCCTAGAGCGATTGGAGTAGGTACTGTCCTCGCATTGACGCACCTTGAAGACCTTCTGCATGGTTATCAAACTTTCCTTTACTGCGCTACCACTTGGAAACGGGCCAAACAAAGTGCCTTTATCGGCTTTATCACCACGACGGAATAGTAAAGCGGGATGATGGTGGTTAGACAACAAAATATAAGGATAAGACTTGTCGTCTCGTAACAGGATATTATACGGTGGGCGATGCTGTTTGATCAGCGTCTGCTCAAGCAATAGCGCTTCGGTTTCGCTCTTTGTCACCGCAATTTCAATGCTGTGGATACGACTCACCAGTGCCATTGTCTTGGTCGTTAACCCTGTGACACGAAAATAACTCGCCACACGGTTTTTTAGATTTTTCGCTTTCCCAACATACAGCAATTCACCGTGGACATCGTACATGCGATAAACGCCCGGCCGAGTGGTTAAATGGCTAACAAAATGTTTAGGGTCAAATTCTGAATGGCTCAAACATACCTCGTTTTATGCCTAGCCCATACCAAGCACATTGTAGCGTACCGCAAGACGAATAAGCTCAACGTCGCTGTCAATATTTAACTTAGTAAAAATACGCGTACGGTAAGTGCTCACGGTTTTAGGACTAACATTAAGTTGCTCTGCGATTTCATTGGATTTCTTACAATCCACTATCATCTGAGCCACTTGCAACTCTCTGTCTGATAATTGCCCCAATGGTGATCCTTGACCATCAATAGAAAACTTAGACAAAGCCATTTTCTGAGCCACACCCTTAGAAATGTAATGCTCACCTTTAAATACCACTTGAATGGCTTCAAGCAATTCAGAGGTATTGGTACCTTTGGTTAAATAACCAGAAGCCCCCGCCTCAAGCAGTTTGATTGGGTATAGATTGTCATCTAATGCCGACAAAGCAATGATTTTGGTCTTAGGCAGAATACGCTTTATTTCTTTGGTCGCCCCTAAACCACCGATTCCAGGCATATGCACGTCCATTAACACAATGTCCGGCAACAATATTTTAGCCTGAATAATGGCTTCCTCGCCACAATGCACCACGCCCACGACCTGAACACCTTTTACATCCTGTAATACGCGACTAATGCCTTGGCTTACCACATCATGATCGTCAACAATTAATACTTTTAACATAACCGCCTCACCAAATTTTCTCACACCTCGTGTCGATTTCCACTTTACCTAGAATGAAACCGCCTATAGCATCCTGCTAATAAAAAATTATGTTATATAAGAAATTGAGAAAACGCACCGTTAATCTGGCAACTTTTTCGTATAGCCCATTTCTAAAAGTTTTTTCTGACTGATTTCGCGATAACGATTACGCACACCGGATCCATAAGTTTTTTGCGTGTAATACAACAAGGGTGCGATTTGCGCCTCATCAACAGACAAGTCGTTAGCGATTTTACTGGCCAAATCTTTCACGGCAAGCGGCTGCTGATTTTCGATCATAATGACTTTCGGAATCACCAATCGCTCTCCAGCAATCACTCGGTCAACCGCTTTTAAATAACTTTGCTCGAAAAGCGGCCAGCTAACGCGTTCCTCTTCAGATTTGATTTTGTACCAACCCACCTCCGAGCCGGCAAAAAAAACCGCTGGATGGCTCCATTTATACTGCAAAGGATCTGAACGACAAGCACACGCTTCAAGGTACGCAGAACGGGGATCAACTAAACCATAAGCTTTATAGGCCGTATTAATCAACTTTAAAAAATCAGCAATAGTCGGAGGCCAAGCATGAACCTCTTTAGTCCGTTCTACCGCATAAGCCAATAAGGGCTCTTGAAACCCTTTTAATGCAATCGCCCACTCACGCTTTGCTAATTTCACTTCATCAGTGGTGCTGTAAGCGGAGGCAAATTTATGGGTATAAATGGCCTTAAAACGTGCAAACAGCATGTTCACTAAGACTCGTGTTTGCTGTTCTGCCTCTGTAGGACCCGATTCGCGAGCGGTTTGACCGCTGTTAGCGTAACCGCCAGAAGCAAACTCACCAGTCTGTGTCGTGGATGTTGTTGAGGGCGTCACTAACCTGTTCTCTAGAGGTTTTAGTAAATTTTGTACTGTCTGAGGTTCCTTCATATGAAGACCGATCCGATTGTTTGTATTGCCACTGACGTTTCACGTATTTGAAAAATTCGCTGTTCCAAGTTCGAACGTTTTTGCGTTGTTCTTTAATTCTTAACAAAAATTCTGTCTGTAGCGACAAGGCAAATTCTCGAGCAATGCCAGCTTGACCTATTTGTTCCAACGTTGCCTCTTCAGGCTGCCATTGATCGGGCTGTCGAGCACGTTCTTTCTGCTCCAAATACAAGTCAAAATCCGTTACACCTCGACGATCATTCACCACAGGCGGTGACGATGGCACATCATATTGTCGAACTGGCTGCTTCGCAGGATAACTTTTAGGCTGCGGCGTGAACTCTTCGTTTTTCTCTCGAGCAGCCCTGTGCAAACGATCCATTTTATTCATTAATGAGTCGTCTTTGTCTACCATTTGTGCTGCAGGCTTGACCGCTTGAGCCACCTTCTGAGGTGAAGACAAATGAATTTCTAATATTTCTTCTTGGCGCTGAAAACTTAATAGCTGACTGATTTGCAAGTTCGCCAATAAACGCATCAGCATTGGCACAGTCCAAAATGGTAACTGTGCACTGAGCCGATTCATTTCGACACGTAATACATGAGAGTTGACCAGATACGCTTGCTGCTTCAAAAAAGTCAGCAACACCGTTTCTTCTAAGCCAATCTGGGCTGCCATTGAAAATGATATCGGTAATGAATAGTCGTTATCCAACATAAATCTCGCTTTGCGCTTTGCTTTACATACCTAACACAACCGTTAGCCTAACAGTCTATCAAAAGCCGCCCCTATAAGCACGAGAACCTTCAATCAACTCGGTTCAAATACCACTCACAACCACTCGATTTTACTCTAATGGTTTACCCGTCATTCCTCATTAAAAAGCTTTGACAGCAGCCAAAGCTAGGCCTATGCTCAGATAACAGTATGGCGATTAAAACACGTTAGATCTGTGCTAAATCCTATCTGTTGTTTGTTTGGCAAATGTTACTCAGGAGGAATGTAGTATGCACACTACCAAAATTTCTGGTCACCACGTCGACGTTACCCCAGCAATAAAAGAACACATTCATGACAAGCTCAGCAAAATAGCAAAACTAACGGACCAAATCACCTCAGTGAACGTCACTTTACTCAAAGACAGCAAAAGTCAGAAAGCCGAAGCGAGAATCCATATTCCAGGCAAAGAAATATTTGCCGCAGCGTCCTCGGAAGACAGACTATTTCATGCCATAGACGAAATGATTGAGAAGCTAGCAAAACAAATCGATAAACACAAAACCAAACAGTCTAGCGTGACACACAAAGCACTAACAACACACTAATAGAGAAAACCTTGCTAATAGAGAAAACCTTGTTTCGGCATCGTTAACACTTGTTACTACCATTCATCTAGGAAAAACACCGCCATGTTTGCGGTGTTTTTTTGTATTTGCCAGCGAAAAAAACATTCAAGCTTGAAGTTTGGAACTTTCGGCTGCATATTAAGTCTATTGATAGTCTTAAACCCTAAAGGAGTAATCCCATGCGTTACACTGAAGCCCTTTCGACACACTCGTCACAAGCGGCCAACAAAACGCTCCGCAATACTTACGGACTGTTGTCGCTTACCCTTTTGTTCAGCGCCTTCACTGCGGGCATGAGCATGGCTTTCAACTTACCCCATCCTGGCCTTATTATTACGCTAGTAGGCTTTTATGGTTTGCTTTTCTTAACACATAAATTTAAAAACAGCTCTGCTGGTATTCTTTGTGTGTTTGCCTTGACTGGTTTTATGGGCCTTACCCTTGGACCTATCTTAAGTGCGTACTTAAGTTTGTCGAATGGTGCCAGCCTAATCATGAGCGCACTGGGCATCACAGGCCTGTCGTTTCTTGGCTTGTCGGCTTACGCCCTAGTATCAAAGAAAGACTTTAGCTTCCTGAATGGATTTATTACGGTCGGTTTCTTTGTCCTATTGTTTGCTGTTATCGCCGGTATCTTTGTAAAAATGCCAGCTCTTCAAATCTTTATCTCTGCAGGTTTTGCACTCTTCTCAGCGGCGGTAATTTTACTACAAACAAGTGAAATTGTTCGTGGTGGTGAAACCAACTACATTATGGCAACAGTGAACTTGTATGTGTCTTTATACAACATGTTCCTAAGCGTTTTATCATTGCTTGGTATGGCTCGCGACGAGTAATTCTAAACAGCAATACAAAAAGGCCGCTGACTGCGGCCTTTTTTGTGTGTAAAATCAAGTCATTCGCGTATAAAGCTTATTTTAAAGGTCTTTTTTTAATGCAATACACCCTGCTTATCACAGGCTCTCCCTATCAAACCAAGGCCTGCCATAGCGGTCTGCGCTTTATTAAAGCCGCCCTGTCAAAATACCCTGACAGCATAAAAGGTGTGTTTTTTTACGAAGATGCCGTGTTGATTGGCAGCCAGATAGCACAACCACCAAGAGATGAAGTCAATCTCATGAAAGCGTGGCAAGACATAGCGCAGCAACATAACGTTCCGTTGTATTTATGTATTGCTGCCGCAGTAAGACGCGGCATTATTAACGACACTGAAAGTCGTCGTTATGAACTAGAGCAACACACCCTTGCGGAACACTTCCAACTAGAAGGATTAGGCACGCTCGTTGATCTGATGAACACCACAAACAAAATCATTCAGTTTAGGTAACCCAATGAAACACACATTAATCCACCTAAACACCAGCCCGTATGCCAGTTTAGCCTGCAAAGAGGGTCTGGATCTGGCCTTGGTTTTAGCAACGTTTGAACAAGCTGTCGACTTATGCATTTCTGGTGCCGCTCTCGCACTTTTGACAGACAATCAGCAACCCTCTGCTGAGCACGGTAAGAATCTTCACAAGCTACTAGCAGGGCTAGAATTTTACGACATTGAAAACCTCTATATAGAAAAAGCCAACACGTGGCTTAAAGACAGCAACATATGGCCAGGCGCCAAGCCACTTGAAGAGACCGAATGGCAGGCGCTGTTTTCACAATACCAACAGGTTTTCCGGTTTTAATCATGCGACTTCACCAAATAAATCAACTCGATTACTCTGTTACGTTAGAAAAAATGTGGCAAAACAGTTTACAAGCAGGCGACCAAATATTACTGATTGAAAACGGTTTTTTAAGAATTATTCAACAGACCAATGCCATGCAGACATTGCTCGAAAAAACAAGCACCGAACTTTATTACCTGCAAAGCGACGCACAGGCTTATGGCTTAACACCAAAACTAGGTACCGCGTTGTCAGATGATGAATGGGTGGATCTCACCTTTGCGGCTGACGCAAACATTAGCTGGTAATCAATATGACAGATAGAAACCTAGCGCTTGATGAAGAAGGTTATTTGCTTAATTTACAAGACTGGACACCAGAGCTTGCCAATCAATTAGCCCAAGACGTTGACATTGAACTAACGGATGCACACTGGGAAATCATCCATTTATTACGGGACTTCTACCAAGAATTCGAAGTGTCTCCCGCCATGCGTCCACTGGTCAAAGCGGTCAGTAAAAAATTAGGAGCGGAAAAAGGCAGAAGCATTTACCTAATGACTTTATTTCCCGGCAGCCCGCCAAAGTTAGCCGCAAAAATAGCCGGCCTCCCCAAACCTGCAAATTGCTTGTAAAGACATATAACCTTTTAAACAAATAAAAACGGAGTCTTATTTAGACTCCGTTTTTATTGTTTTTTAACCAGATAAATCTAGTACTTTCCGTACCACTCTAACTTCTTCTGCAAGGTCACAACCTCACCGATAATCAACAATGCTGGTGATTTCGCTTCATTCACAACGGACACGTCATAAACATCTTGGATGGTGGAAGTGAATACACGCTGCTCACTCGTCGTGCCTTTCTCAACAATCGCCACTGGCATGGACGGACTCATACCAAAACGAATCAATGACTGACTGATGTCTTTAAGCCCTGTCAGCCCCATATAAATAACCAAGGTTTGCGCAGGGTGAACCAACTCTTCCCAAGGCAAATCTGTCGTGCCGTCCTTTAAATGCCCCGTTAAGAAACGCACCGACTGCGCATAATCACGATGAGTCAAAGGAATACCAGCGTAAGCCGCACAACCTGCAGCAGCAGTCACACCAGGAACCACTTCAAAAGGCACACCTTCATCAATCAACTCTTCAAGCTCTTCACCACCGCGCCCAAATATAAAAGGATCACCGCCCTTAAGACGCACCACCATGTGGCCTTCTTTCGCTTTGGCGGCCAGTAGACTGTTAATTTCTTCTTGTGGCAGGCTGTGCAATGATTTGGCTTTTCCTACATACATTTTCTCTGCAGATTCAGGAATAAGTTCAATAATTTCTTTCCCAACCAAACGATCGTATAACACCACGTCCGCTTGTTTAAGCAGTCGATGCGCCTTTAACGTCAATAACTCTGGGTCACCTGGACCCGCACCAATCAAATAGACCTTGCCCGTCATAGTTTTCTGTTTTCCACTTCCTATAAAAAAAGCCTCTAAGAGGCTTTTTCATTTAAAACCGATCGCACTGGCGCAACAAAACACCCTAAAACAAAAGCCCTAGGCTTTTTTTAGCAATGTTTTTCCGCCCATATAAGGTACCAACACATCAGGAACACGCACGCTACCATCGGCATTTTGGTAATTTTCAAGCACCGCCACTAACGTACGACCTACTGCCAAACCAGAACCATTCAAGGTGTGTGCCAATTCTGGACGACCTGTCTCTGGATTACGCCAGCGCGCCTGCATACGACGAGCCTGAAAATCCCACATATTAGAACAAGAAGAAATTTCGCGATATTTGCCTTGACCTGGCAACCAAACTTCAATGTCGTAGGTTTTATGAGCTGAGAAACCTAAATCACCACCACACAGAATAACGGTACGGTAAGGCAGCTCTAGCTTCTGCAAAATGACTTCTGCATGACCAACTAGCTCTTCAAGTACCGCTTCGGAACGATCCGGACGGCAAACATGCACCAACTCAACTTTTTCAAACTGATGTTGGCGAATCATGCCACGAGTGTCACGACCGTAGCTGCCCGCTTCACTGCGAAAACAAGGCGTATGGGCAACAAATTTTTTGTGTAAATCTGCGTCATTAAGTATCTCATCACGCACCAAATTGGTGACTGGTACTTCTGCCGTTGGAATCAAATAAAAATCGTTATTTCCGCTATCTTTATCTACTGGCACTTTAAACAAATCGGCTTCGAACTTAGGCAGCTGCCCTGTTCCTTTCAATGACGCCGCATTTACCAAATAAGGCACATAAACTTCTGTATAACCGTGCAAATCGACATGGGTGTTAATCATAAACTGTGTAAGTGCACGGTGTAAGCGCGCTAAGTCAGAATGCATGACGGCAAAACGAGAACCGGTGATTTTTACCGCCGCCGCAAAATCCAACATTTCCATGGCTTCACCAAGATCAACGTGATCTTTGACTTCAAAATCAAATTGCTTAGGCTCACCCCAACGACGAATCTCTACGTTGTCATCTTCAGACTTACCTTCCGGCACAGAGTCATGGGGAATATTGGGAATGCCTTCTAAGAACATTTCAAAATCTTCTTGAGTTTGCGTCAGCTGCGCTTTCGCTGCTTCAAGATCATCACCCAAATTTGCTGTTTGTGCTTTTAGCTCGGCGGCTTTATCTTTATCGCCAGACTTCATCGCCTGACCAATTTCTTTGGATACTGAGTTGCGAGCTTGCTGCAGCTGTTCCGTTTCTACTTGAATGGCTTTACGACGTTCTTCTAAGGAAGAAAAGGTCGCCACATCCAACTCGTAGCCTTTCTTTTTAAGTTGAGCCGCAATGGCTTCTGGGTCGGCGCGCAAGGCTTTAATGTCTAACATCTCGGCAACAATATCCTTCAAACAGTGTATAAAAATAAATTAGGGGATCTTCATTCAACCACAGAGATCAAAATGCGCGAGTTACCGTCATTCCGATCGCCAAACCAGCCACCCCTAATATGCAGCTTAATAATAAATAGCTTACGGCACTTAGCCAAGCCTGCATATTAATAAGTGACACAATTTCCAATGAAAAAGTCGAAAAAGTCGTAAACGCTCCTAAAAATCCGACCATAATAAGCGGTCGATATGGCTCTAATGAAGGCATCCGCTCGCTTATCAAAACAAACGCCACCCCCATCAGCACGCTGCCGAGTACATTAATCAGCATGGTGGCAAAAGGAAAATGATGATGCCAATAAGTATTTACCCATTTGGTCATTCCATAACGACTCAGAGCGCCAAAGGCCCCGCCAAAGGCAATCATAAAATACATCATGCAAATCTCTCTCACGCCTCTTTTTCTAAAAACGGATACATCACAAAGAAGCCATTACACTAAGCATCATAGCGACGTTGTGTGCTTTGATCGTCCAAATCGGCCAGCCAAGCCAGTTTATCATTGATTTTTTTCTCTAATCCGCGATCTGTAGGATGGTAATATCGTAGGTTGGCTAATTCTTCTGGCATATAATTTTCACCCGCCGCATACGCATGTTCTTCATTATGTGCGTAGCGATATTCATCACCATGCCCCATGCTTTTTGCTAAGGATGTTGGTGCATTACGCAAGTGAACTGGCACGTCATAACTGGGTTGTGCCGCGACATCAGACATTGCCTGATTAAAGGCTTGATATACAGCGTTACTCTTAGGAGCACACGCCATATAGACAGCGGCTTGAGCAATCGCCCTATTACCTTCACCCGGTCCGACACGCTCAAAAACATCCCACGCATTTAAGCCAATTTGTAAGGCTCGCGGATCGGCGTTGCCAATATCCTCTGACGCTATTGCTAGCAAACGACGTGCAATGTACAAAGGATCACAACCGCCATCCAGCATTCGCGCCATCCAATACAAAGCACCGTCTGGGGAAGAACCACGAATAGATTTATGGAACGCTGAAATTTGGTCGTAAAACACATCGCCTTTACGGTCAAAACGACGCACACTCCCGCCTAGTACGTCCTCCAACTGCTCTTGAGTCACCTTACTTCCAGGCTCAACAAGATCAGACAATATTTCTAAAAAATTCAGACCACGGCGGATATCCCCATCCGCCGCCTGCGCCAATACTGACAAAAAATAATCGTCTATTTGAAAGCCACTGTCTTGAGAGTAAGCAACAATCCCTTTTTCATGATCTTGTAACGCTCGCTCAAGCACTCGCTTCACATCTTCCACACTTGGCGTTTTTAAGCGATAAACTCGCGCCCTCGACAACAAGGCTGAATTTAACTCAAACGCGGGATTTTCTGTGGTCGCACCGATAAACAAAAAAGTGCCGTCTTCGATGAAAGGCAAAAAAGCATCTTGTTGAGATTTGTTAAAGCGGTGCACCTCATCAACAAACAATACGGTCTGAGTACCACGCATTTGACGCAAATTTTTTGCCTGATCCACCGCCGCACGAATCTCTTTAACACCAGACATCACAGCCGAAATTTCAATAAACTGTGCATCAAGGGCATGAGATAGCAACTGAGCAAAAGTGGTTTTGCCCACCCCAGGCGGCCCCCAAAGAATAAAGGAATGGCAATGACCTGTTTCAACCATTCTACGCAATGGTTTTCCCGGACCCACCAAATGCGACTGCCCGATGTAATCATCTAAACTGACCGGCCGCATTCTCGCTGCCAAAGGCTGATACGCCTTGGAAGGCATGTCCGAAAAAAGATCTTTCATTACTGACCTTCTACAATCACATCCACATTATCAGGCAAGTTTAAGATAAAGTTTTCTTTCGCGACACCTTCGTGCGTCTCAACGTTTTTAAACTCAATCACCGTCGTCTGGCCTAACGTATCCAAAATACTCATCGCACTGATCACTTGATTTCGGAAGGATAGAGTCAGCGTCTGAAATAGATCTTGGTTCTGCTTCGGCGTTAAGCGGAACTTTTCATCGCCCAATGTCGCTACATTATAATGTGGCAACACATCGGCAGCGGGTTGACCCAACAAGGCTGCAGGAGAGTTTCCAACCGTACCCGACAACGGCTTTTTCGTGGCCTGCTCTAAGTCTACATCCCAAACCGTGATGTTTTTGCCATCAGAAATAATGCGTTGCGCAAAAGGCGTTACACTGTCCCAAACAAATTGATTCGGTTTAGCAAGGAGAAAAACACCTTCACTTACTTGTAATTGTTTGCCTTTTTCATCGTAAGTAACCTGTCGAAACTCACCTTCGATGTTTCGATTTAGCTCTAAAAGATTTTCTATTGAGCCCGCCGCAACCTCTTCCGCTTGAACACTGCCCATTTGCGCTGCAATCGCGATAACAAACATAACCACAGTGACGACTTTATTTAACAAAATTTTTCTCCACTAACACATTAAGAAGGCAGTGCTCCATAAAACAGAACCCAAAACCGACACATTTACTCTGGAATCAATATATCGCGCTGACCATTTGTCCCCATTGGTCCAACCAAGCCCGCCGCCTCCATTGACTCAACCAAATTAGCCGCCCTGTTGTACCCTATTTTGAGACGACGTTGAATAGACGAAATAGAAGCTTTACGCGTTTCAATGACAATTTTCACCGCTTCATCATAAAGTGCGTCTTTGTCTTCACCACCGCCGTCAGTCATTAAGTCTTCCGGATTCACAACGACATCCTGAATGTACTCTGGCTCCCCGCGCAGCTTCCACTCTTCCACCACCGCATGCACTTCTTCATCAGACACAAACGCACCATGTACTCGGATGGGTGTGGGCAATCCAGCAGGAAGGTATAACATATCCCCCATTCCCAATAGCTGGTCTGCTCCGCCCTGATCAAGAATGGTTCGTGAGTCTATTTTTGAAGACACCTGAAATGCCATACGAGTGGGTATATTGGCTTTAATCAACCCCGTGATAACGTCAACCGATGGGCGTTGTGTTGCCAAAATTAAATGGATACCCGCAGCACGGGCTTTTTGAGCAATACGTGCAATCAGCTCTTCCACTTTTTTACCAACTATCATCATCATATCAGCAAATTCATCAACGATAATGACAATATAAGGCAAAGGCTCCAAATGCGGCACAGTACGCGCTACGCCATCCTCTGAAAACATAGCCATCTCAGGCTGCCATAATGGATCTTGAATAGGTTTACCCGCTTCAATCGCATCACGCACTTTTTTATTATAACCCGCAATATTTCTCACCCCTAACTTAGACATGAGCTTATAACGACGCTCCATTTCATCGACTGACCAGCGCAAGCCATTGGCAGCGTCTTTCATGTCCGTAATCACAGGTGTCAAAAGATGTGGAATGCCTTCATAAATGGATAACTCCAGCATTTTGGGGTCAACCATGATCATACGCACTTCATCAGGCGTCGATTTAAGCAGCATACTAAGAATCATGGCGTTTACACCAACCGACTTACCTGAACCGGTCGTACCGGCAACTAGCACATGTGGCATTTTGGCAAGATCGACCACCACAGGTTCACCGGAAATATCATGCCCTAATGACAAGGTTAGGGGCGACGAGGATCTGTCATACGCATCGCAATTAATCACTTCGGAAAAATACACGGTATCGCGAACCTGATTCGGAATCTCAATCCCGATAGTCGATTTACCCGCAATCACCTCTACCACTCGCACACTCATGACACTCAAAGAGCGTGCAAGGTCTTTTGCTAGATTGGTAATACGAGACACTTTCACACCAGGCGCGGGTTGAATTTCAAAACGCGTAATCACCGGACCTGGGTTCACTTCAACCACATCCGCCTTCACACCAAAGTCTTGAAGACGTTGCTCCAATAACTCAGACAGTGCCAACAATTCGTCTTCTGAATAACCACCCTGCTTCGGTTTAGGTGTGGTCAATACCGAACGATCTGGCAACGAATAGGTCTCTACTTTTCTTTTGTTCTCCACCTCATCCGCATAGGGGCCACTAAGCGAATCTAGCTGCTTTGCTTCAGACAAGGTACGAAACGCAGGTTTGTGCGCTGGCGGAATCATGTCTGCATTATCGTGCTGAAACAACTTGGCATCCGCTTGTTCTTTCGAGATGTCAAAAGACATATAGTCTTCGTCTTCCCATTCAACCGCCTGAGTCATAGTGGGCGGGTTCGGAGCCATCGTCTTATTTTGCTCTGCGTTATCAGGCTGATCAGACCAAGACTCCTCGATGTACAAAGTATCGCCAAAATGGATATCATCGTCCTGTATAGACAAGTCATCTAGACCACTAAATTCTGGTTCTGCGTGAGCGATAGCCACATCATTCAGTGTATCGTCTGTCTTTGTAGGCTTTAAGCGTGAAAACAAGGAAGGCAAACGCAACTTGAATTTTTTATCCCCCCCATTATCGCCATCACCTTCATGGTCGACTCGAGCGTCTTCAAACAACATGTTGTCGTTGGGTTGCGCAGTAGATGTCGCCGTATTTTTTGGCATCTCAATAGCGGCCTTCCTTCTTTTACGAACAATCGCAGGCTCTTCCGCCTCGTCCGCAAACGCTTCCACGATGTCTTTACGCGCATTAGATTTCATCTCTTTGCGGTCAGCCCATTTACGACGAACAAAAATCACAAAATTATAAGCCCACTCACCAAGGCGATCCATCAGGTTTAACCAATGCAACTGGGACAACAGGGTAAAAGATAAAATGACCAAGGCCAAACTCACCAGCGTGGCACCATCATAACCAATGAAGCCATAAAGCAGTTTTCCTAAGCCGTGACCCAATATACCGCCGGGGCCGTATTGCAAAGAATATTCGCCTACTGTGTGCAAGAAACACAGTACTGAGCCAAAGGACAAATACAGAATACTGCCTATGGTGCAAAGCAAAGCATTATTAAGCGGTAACAAAGAATGAGGGTTGCGCCATAAAATAATGGCTACCCAAAAAAACAACGGAGGTAAAGAATAAAACAAAGAACCAAAAAAACCCGACGCCAAATCCGCAATAACCGCGCCAATGGGACCCATCGAATTCTGGATAGCGCCGCCACTACCGGAATAAAACCAACCCGCATCTTGAGGGCTATAAGAATACGTTGCCAACGAGAAAAAAAACAATATTAGCAAAGCCGCAATAAACGCCGCTTGCTTGGCAAACAATTCCCAAATTGGTGATCGTACCGACTCACTCATTTCTTCTGACAAAACGCGCCTTCCTATCTTATGCTAATCAAAACGAACCACACTCCATCCAGCGGAGCCACAAGTTGGCTAAGCTTACCATAAAAAAAGCCAACCCAAAGGGCTGGCTTTCGCTTTTACTAAGAAAGGCTTTCTCTGACTGAAAAAACCTTGTAAAGAAAAGTCTTAGAAGAAAGTTTTTACACCAACAGTCGTTTGCTCAGCGCCATTTGTTGAATCATCAGCAGCTAGGTCACCAGCGTAGTTTTTCACGTAGTAAGTCAAATCGCCAGATACGTATTCACCAATGAAGTAAGTACCATCCATCTCTTTTTCTAGCTCGTTAGAGTATTCAAGAGTCAAAGTCAAGGCATCAGTCGCAGCAAAAGCGATAGAAGTCGTCATTTGCTCACGATCAGTAGTTGTACCTGTACCTTCTTCACCTACACCGTAGTTCAAAGACACAGTGAAAGGGCCAGATACTGTCTGCATACCCACGTTGACTGCGTTAGCATCGCCTACCGCACCGCCAGAAATACCCGCTTTAATGAAGCCAAAATCTTTCACGTAAGAAAGAGCGAAACCAATATCAGAATCTTCATCATCAGTAGACTCAGTCGCTTCTAGTGCAACTGTCAACTCAGGCGTAACTTTGTAACGAACGCCGGTGTTATCTGTATCACTAGCAGCAGTAACCAAATCAACACCACCGAAAAGTTCATCCATACCCATGAAAGAACCAGTCGCTACTGTACCGTCAAAACGACCAAAAGAAACCGCACCTTGTTTCACGTACAGTTTTTCCATACCGATTTTGGTAGCTTCGTTAGCACCAGTTGTAGCAAATTCAAGTTCAGCGTACACAACGCCTGTGTCAACATGAAGCTCTAGCTCACCAAGATCTGTACCATCCGCTAAGTCTGGAGTGTCTTTAGAATCACCAGTATAAGTCGTGTATTCAACACCAGCTTCACCCGTAATGATGGCATCAGCAGCGAAAGTGGCAGTAGAAACAGCAGCCGCAACAGCAGTTACTGCAAACACAGAAGCAAGTTTAATCGCTTTCATTCAAGATTCCCCTTTATATTATATTGTGTGGCCTTGTAGACCTATTGACCGATTTTCGTCAAATCAAGAAACGCTGTTAAATCAACGACTCAAGTATCTTAAAACCGATCGATTTCACTTTTGTGACAATTGCCAAAAAAGCCAGTTATCTTAATTCCCAATACTGCATTCGATTATGCTTTCGAATTACCGTTATGGAATGCATTGATTAAAACCAAGTTTTCTATTACCGGTCAAGCATTCCTTGCACTTTTTTTCTTTTTTTTTTCATCTTGAAGCCTTTTTTGGACGAAAAACAACCAACAAAGACAACGAAGAACATTTTTTTTCGTTTATTCATGCACAGTTCAATCAATTGAGCATGAGATTGTGTCAGCAAGTCGCAAGTCTAATATCTTTTTTTACTTAATTTGGCTTGCTTAACCTATTTAACGGATCGGAAATCTATTTCTTTAATTTTTTTATTCGCTTTATAAGGTTTTTTTCATAGACATTTTTTTCCTCGCTCGTTTTAATAAATCCTAATCACGCCATGCCGTAAAACGAGATCCTTCAGGATAGTGCTTACCCTATGCAAACCGCGACCACTGACTCAAATACCGATGACATACAAGAGCTCGTTTTACTAACAGAGTCACCTTATGACACACCCAATCCAAGCAAAGCGTTACAGGACCCTGAGGGACTCTCTGCCATCGGTGGAGACCTGTCTACCACGCGCTTGCTACATCTCTACAGCAAAGGTTTTTTTCCTTGGTTCAGCGACCCTGATCCGATTTTATGGTGGCACCCAAAACAACGCTGCGTACTAAGACCTGCCGATTTCCATTTGTCGAAATCTCTCCAAAAAGTCTTTAAAAAAATAGGTCAAGCGGCCCCTAAAAACGAGCAATGGTCGTTTTCCATCAACCATGACTTTTCTGCTGTGATCCATCATTGCGCTGAATTAAGGGTCAATAAAGAAGGAACCTGGATATCAAAGGACATCAAGCAGGCTTATCAAAAACTGCATAAATTGGGCTACGCCCATTCCATTGAAATATGGCAAAATAAGATGCTTATCGGGGGATTTTATGGCATTGCGATGGGAAATATGTTCTTTGGTGAATCGATGTTTTCACTTGTTCCCAACGCATCAAAAGTGGCACTAAAACTCTTTTGTGAGCTCGCACAAGAATGCAACATCGAACTCATTGATTGCCAAGTAGAATCCAAGCATCTGCTGTCGTTAGGCGCTAAACTAATACAAAGAGACGTTTTTTCAACTCAATTAGAGCAACTCATCCCAAGTATAGAAAAAAACACCATTCTCATAAGCATTGGCAAGAGACCTGAAAAACACCCCATATAACAGGATATCGTTGAGAGAACCTTTAATTACCACCAACGCTTTGCGATTAAGATGAAAATAGACGCCATGAAAACACAACTAGGTTTGCCTTACGCTGCGTTTTTAGGCAAAATACGCTCGATCAAAATTCAGACGTTGCTAAATGCACGTAGTAATTAGTGCCTAACCGACAAATAACAGCACTAAACTGACAAAAGTAGCGCACCATTCCTTAACGCTGGCGCCTACTAAAATGAGAGCTTTGCAGGACATTAAGTCGTGCAAAGCTCTCTAAATGTAAGAATTAACACCATAGGACACTCATTGTGGCAAAAGAAGAAGGCTTAGAAATGGAGGGCACTATCATTGATACGTTGCCTAATACCATGTTCCGTGTCGAGTTAGAAAACGGACACGTAGTAATTGCTCATATCTCTGGAAAAATGCGCAAAAACTACATTCGTATTTTGACTGGCGATAAGGTAAAAGTTGAGTTAACACCATACGATCTTTCGAAAGGCCGTATTGTTTACCGCGCTCGTTAATGTAAATTGTTTAAAAACAATTTAACAAAGACATAAAAAAACCGGACTTAATGTCCGGTTTTTTTATGTCTTTCTAAACGTTGCTACTTCATCCCTTCCCCCTTAAAGCAAGAGGAAGGGAGAGAAACAACTTAATGCACGACCTCTTCTTTGATCACTTCGAATTTCAACTCATCACTCTTCTCATCCAGCGCCACTTTGACATGGCCACCATCATGAAGATCACCAAACAATATCTTATCGGCTAATGGTTTTTTCAAATGCTCTTGAATCACCCTAGCCATTGGACGTGCCCCCATTTGACGATCGTAGCCTTTATTGGCCAACCATCCCCTAGCGGTATCTGACACCTCCAACAAGACACCTTTTGGATCAAGCTGAGCTTGAAGCTCTACCAAGAACTTATCCACGACGTTGAAGATGATGCGTTCATCCAGTTGCTGAAATTGAATCACAGCGTCAAGACGGTTTCTAAATTCTGGCGTGAAGGTTCGATTAATGACCTCCATGCCGTCGGTCGAATTGTCCTGATTGGAGAAGCCGATCGAACGACGCGCCAGCTCTTCCGCTCCCGCATTTGATGTCATCACCAAAATCACATTACGGAAATCCGCTTTGCGACCATTGTTATCCGTTAAAGTACCATGATCCATTACCTGCAATAGCAAGTTAAACACTTCAGGATGGGCTTTTTCAATCTCATCCAACAACACAACACTGTGTGGATTCTTCGTCACAGCTTCGGTCAATAAACCACCTTGATCAAACCCAACATAACCCGGCGGCGCACCGATCAAACGAGACACGGCATGACGCTCCATGTATTCAGACATGTCAAAGCGAATCAATTCTAGGCCTAGCTGCTTGGCCAACTGTTTAGTCACTTCAGTCTTACCAACCCCTGTCGGCCCCGCCATCAAAAACGAACCTATGGGTTTTTGCTCTGCTTTTAAGCCTGCGCGTGATAATTTAATCGCCGAAGACAAAGAATCAATGGCTTTATCCTGTCCAAACACCACCATTTTCAAATTACGCTCTAAATTAGACAACACTTGTCTATCATCAGAGTTCACCGCTCTCACGGGCACTCTCGCAATTTTAGAAACGATATCTTCGATGTCAGCCACAGTGATTACAGACTTGCGCTTACCTTCTGGTTGCAGACGCTGGTACGCACCCGCTTCATCAATAACATCAATCGCCTTGTCTGGCATATGACGATCTGTCACGTAACGTTGTGCAAGCTCTGCGGCAGCCAATAAAGCTGGTTCTTCATATTTGACTTTATGGTGTTCTTCAAACGCACCAATGATGCCTTTCAAAATTTGATAAGTATCATCTACGCTTGGCTCATTGACATCGATTTTCTGAAAACGACGAGCCAGAGCGTGGTCTTTTTCAAACACTCCGCGAAATTCTTGGAAAGTGGTTGAACCGATACAGCGTAAGCCACCAGAACTCAATACTGGCTTGAGCAAATTGGAGGCATCCATTACTCCGCCGGAAGCAGCCCCAGCACCAATGATGGTGTGAATTTCATCGATAAACAAAATAGCGTTAGGCAGCTTTTTCAAATCACCTAACAACTGCTTGAGGCGTTTTTCAAAATCCCCACGATATTTTGTGCCAGCAAGCAAAGCGCCCAAATCAAGCGAATAAACAACACCATCTGCAATCACATCGGGCACTTGTCCGTCTACGATACGCTTTGCTAGACCTTCTGCAATGGCCGTTTTACCTACACCAGATTCACCAACCAACAAAGGGTTGTTTTTACGACGACGAGAAAGCGTCTGTATGACGCGTTCGACTTCGTATTCACGCCCAATGAGCTTATCAATTTTGCCCGCTTTCGCTTCTTCGTTTAGGTTTGTTGCGAATTTTTGTAATGGCGCAGCGACGGAATCTTCCGCTTCGTCGTCATGTTCCGCCTCTTGAGAGGAAGAATCACCCAATTTAGAAATACCATGAGCAACGTAATTCACCACGTCTATACGCGCCACACCGTGGCGCTTTAATAAATAAACCGTTTGACTTTCTTGCTCACTGAAAATAGCCACTAGCACGTTAGCACCGGTAACTTCTCGTTTACCGGAGGATTGAACATGAAAAACCGCACGCTGTAACACACGCTGAAAACCTAAGGTAGGTTGCACCTCACGTTCTTCATCGTTTTCTGGAATCAGCGGTGTTGTGCTGTTTACAAATTCCTCAAGCTCCCGACTTAAGACCTCTAAATTAACACCGCATGCTTTTAAGACGCTTGATGCAGCGCCGTTTTCAATAAGAGCGAGTAATAGGTGCTCCACCGTCATGAATTCATGGCGCTTATCACGCGCCGCTTTAAAAGCCATATTCAGGGTTTGTTCTAGTTCTTTATCTAACATTGCTATTCCCTCACTCTGAATCAGTCGACCTTTTGTAGGTCACACATTAAGGGGTGCTCATTTTGTTCCACGAACTGTTGTACCATTGCAACTTTGGTTTCGGCAATATCAAAAGGGTAAATACCGCAAACACCCTTCCCTTTTGTATGCACTTCTAACATTACCTGCTTGGCCTTCTCCCCATCCATAGAAAAAAAACGCTGTAACACAAATACGACAAAATCCATTGGCGTATAGTCATCATTAAATAACACCACCTGATACATGGAAGGCGGCTTTAATTCTGTTTCTTCAGGAGCAATCGCGATGTTGGAGTGTCCGTGTTGCTCGTCTTCTGATACTAGTCTAATTTGTTGATCTACAATCATCCCATGCCTCTGAGGCTACAATTTTTTACGCAATTTGCCAAATTTGACTCATTACGACGTATATACGCAACACTTAGTCACTTGGATTTTACAAATCCCAAAAGGGCTTCTACGCTCTTAATGGGGGCAACTAAATGTGCAATCAATGTTTATGACTAAAATTCTAGCATTGATTCAAGCTAAACAAGTTGCACCTATTTCGCAATCTACGCTATTCGAATGATGTTTTTAAGATGCCAAGCAACATTAATTATGCATTTTTGATGATGCAGGCATATAAATGGTTAGACAATTTGCAGCGATCAGAGTCGTAAGGAGTAACTCATGTATCACGGATCAGTGAAGTGGTTTAACAACGCAAAAGGCTACGGATTCATTGTCTCAGAGGATTTTAATGAAGATTTGTTTATTCATTATTCAGCCATTAATGTCGAAGGCTACAAAACCCTCAAAGCAGGACAGGCAGTAACATTTAATGTCGAACCTGGCGAGAGAGGCCTGCATGCCATTGAGATTAACCCCACAACAACGAAACAAGAGGAAGCTCATTCCATCGACAAAAAAACGCAGCCTGCGTAAAACTGAAACATCGTCGCTATCCTTATGCAGATTTGCTATCTTACTCCTCAATACGAGGAGTAAGATAAGTGCTTTTTTATGCCTTTTTTACGTTTTCCGCTTTCCCTAAACACGTACTGAATCCATGCCCTCCCATTTAATTGTATTTAATAAACCATTTCGAGTTCTCAGTCAGTTTTCTGCCGAAGGTGATAAATCGACACTGGCCGACTACATTGAGATACCAGAATTTTATCCTGCCGGACGATTAGATTTTGACTCCGAAGGATTATTACTGCTGACAAACCAAGGAGCGCTGCAGCATGTAATAGCCTCCCCGGATTTCAAACTGCCCAAGACGTATTGGGTGCAAGTAGAAGGAGAGATTACAGACGACGCACTCATAAAACTGAGACAAGGTGTTGAATTAAAAGATGGTTTAACAAAACCAGCTCAAGCGGAACGCATGACAGAGCCAAACATTTGGGAAAGAATACCTGCGGTTAGATACAGAGAAAACATACCCACCAGCTGGTTAACACTACAAATTCGTGAAGGTAAGAATCGACAAGTCCGTCGAATGACAGCCGCTGTTGGCTTCCCAACACTTAGATTAATTCGTTATGCCATTGGCCCTTATACTCTAGAAAATACCGCTGTAGGCCAATGGAACTATATAGAGCCAACCGATAACTTACTAAAAGAGGTCACTCAGTTTGAAGAACAAAGAAAGAGAAAGACTGCCTCACCTAACCGTCGCCGCCCTAGTGAGAAAGGTCAACAAAGACACCAAGGAAACAAAGTATCTCATGGTGAAGGAATGGCAAGACGGCCAAACGGTACTAAATCAACCCGCCGGCCACGTTGAAAATAATGAAAGCGTCATCGAAGCCGTCATTCGCGAAGCAAAAGAAGAATCTGGCTGGATCGTAAAACCAATAGGCCTACTTGGCATGTATGCATTTACGCCCTTTGAAGGAGCAGACACCTATCACCGTCTGTGCTTTTTATGCGAGGCAATAAGTGACACCCATGAACCACTCGATAAAGACATCATTTCCAGTCATTGGTTGACCTATGAAGAGATAATAACCTTACCCCATCGTAGTCCATTAATTAAAGCGTGCATTGAAGATTCATTTAATAACCCCATTATCTCCTTATCCTTCTTATCGGATCAATTTCTTCAACCAAAGAAAGTGATACAATAATGAACATGAAAATCCTTTGAGGCCACGCCTCTTTGCTTTACCCAAATAACCGTCGAGAAATCACAGCACATGAAAGAAAGCCCTATTGCGAATAGCGCAAACCACTCCAAAAAAGTCATTGTCGGCATGTCCGGTGGTGTCGACTCCTCTGTGTCAGCACTGATTTTGATGCAGCAGGGTTACCAGGTTGAAGGCCTCTTCATGAAAAACTGGGACGAAGACGATGGCACAGAGTACTGTACCGCCAAAGACGATCTTGCTGACGCCCAAGCGGTATCAGACAAACTAGGCATTAAACTGCATACCGCCAATTTTGCTGCAGAATATTGGGACAATGTGTTCGAGCATTTTTTAGCTGAGTACAAAGCTGGGCGTACCCCTAACCCTGATATCCTATGCAACAAAGAAATTAAGTTTAAAGCCTTTTTAGAATACGCCATGGCGCTAAACGCAGACTATATAGCAACCGGTCACTATGTTCGTCGTGGCGAGAAAGACGGCGAGCCAATACTGCTAAAAGGCTTGGATGCTAATAAAGACCAGAGCTATTTTCTGTATGCTGTGGGCAAAAACGAAATTGCCAAAACCCTCTTTCCAGTGGGAGAGCTAGAAAAACCGGAAGTGCGTCGTTTGGCGGAAGAATTTGGCTTAGTGACTCACAACAAAAAAGACAGTACCGGTATTTGTTTCATTGGGGAGCGCCGCTTCAAAGATTTCTTAGAGCAATATTTGCCTGCTCAACCCGGTGATATTGAAACCCTTGAAGGCGATAAAATTGGTCGTCACCACGGATTGATGTACCACACCATTGGTCAACGCCAAGGCTTGGGAATTGGTGGTCTGGCCAAATATTCTGATGATCCATGGTATGTAGTGGAAAAAGATCTCGAACGCAACGTGTTAATTGTCACTCAAGGCGGCCAACATGAATCGCTCTTTAAAACCCATTTAATTGCCGATAATTTTGATTGGGTTGCCAGAACAAAACCCTCTTTACCACTGACTTGCAAGGCAAAATGCCGTTACCGTCAAGCCGACCAAGACTGTACCATCAGTGAATTGGCTGATGGACGTATTGAAGTGTCTTTTGTCGAACCGCAACGCGCAGTCACACCTGGGCAATCTGTGGTATTTTATCTAGACGATGTGTGTCTTGGTGGCGGCATTATCAACGTCGCTTTTAACAAATAATCATTGAGAGAGAAAACGTGAGTAGTAGAGAAAAAGAGCAAACTATCGCCCTATCTGCGGTCTTTCAAGCGGCAGAATTGGTTTCCATTCTAGCCAAAACGGGTCAAGTCGATAATGCCAGTCTCCGCCCCCTATTAGAAAGCATCTTAATGGTTAACGCCGACTCTACCGAAGATATTTACGGTGGCCAATGGGATTGCTCTAGCAATCTCGCCTTGGGCAGAAAAATCTCTCGACAGGCATTAGGCAAAGAGCGCAGCAGCGTCAATCCAGACACTCTGCGCTATGCGCTTAGCCTAATACACCTTGAAAACAAGCTCTCAAAAAACCCTGAGATGCTCACGGTCATTGGCCAAAAAATCACCCAGATTGAACAGAAAAAAGCCCATTACGACAGTGTTTTGCATGAAAACATGCTCGCCTCTATTTCGGGCTTATATCAAGATACTTTAAGTAAACTCACCTTTCGTATTCAAGTTCATGGTGACAGTCGATTTTTACAACAGCCGCACGTCGCTAATCAAGTTCGAGCTATCTTGATGGCGGGTATACGCGCCGCCATGCTATGGCGACAACTCGGCGGTAAGCGCTGGCATTTAATCTTTAAGCGAAAAGCCTTATTAAACGCCTTAGATGCGCGTAATTGATAAAACCCGATTTAGTAATGATGCCTTTTCGTGACAATGACAAGGCAATAGGATAACTGAAATCAATTCTGAGTATATCCAATAGCCAATATCTAAAAAGTGTTTTTTTAAGTTACTATACGGCACAATTTTTTAAATCTATTAATCAGATTACTGTACAGAAGATTTAAATAAGGGAATGGCGGCGAAAAGTCATCTTCGATTCACATAGGCAACTAGCCTTAAATGTTAGGGGAATTATATGTCGAAACAAACCATCTATTACACGTTGACCGATGAAGCACCAGCACTTGCTACCGCGTCTTTGCTTCCAATCTTTGGCGCTTTTGCAAAAGAAGCCGATATTGAGTTAAAACTTACAGATATTTCTTTAGCGAGCCGTATTATTGCTGCTTTTTCCGATCTGTTGCCTGCTGATAAGCAAGCAGAAGATGGCCTAAAATTCTTGGGTGATCTTACCGCCGACCCTCAAGCCAACATTGTTAAACTGCCTAACATCAGCGCGTCATTACCACAACTTAACGCCGCAATTAAAGAGCTTAATGCCGAAGGTTACGGTCTTCCTGAATACCCAGAAAATCCACAAACTGACGAAGAGAAAGACGTTCAAGCTCGTTATTCTAAAGTGCTTGGCAGTGCGGTAAACCCAGTTCTACGTCAAGGCAACTCTGACCGTCGTGCACCTGCTGCGGTTAAAGGTTATGCTCGCAAAAACCCTCACTCAATGGGTAAATGGAAAAAAACCTCTATTTCCCATGTTGATTACATGCGCGAAGGTGATTTTTACTCTTCTGAGCAATCTGTCACTATGGATTCTGCTCAAACAGTTAAAATCGAATTTGTGGCACAAGATGGTTCTGTTGAAGTGAAAAAATCACTTCCTCTTCTAGCTGGCGAAATCATCGACAGCATGAACATCAGCACTAAAAAACTTCGTGCTTTCTTTGAAGCGACCTTACAAGAAGCGAAAGAAGATAACATCATGTGGTCTGTGCATTTAAAAGCCACCATGATGAAGGTTTCTCACCCTATCGTTTTTGGTCACGCAGTAACCGTTTTCTACAAAGACGTTTTTGAAAAATACGGTGAGCTTTTCAAAGAAATTGGTGTTAACCCAAACAACGGCCTAGGCAGTGTTTACGACAAAATCAAAACACTGCCAGAAGCGAAACAAGAAGAAATCAAACAAGCAATCCAAGACGTTTACAAAACTCGTCCTGAATTAGCTATGGTTGATTCTGATAAAGGTATCACTAACCTACACGTACCAAGTGACGTTATCGTAGATGCTTCTATGCCAGCTATGATTCGTAACTCAGGTAAAATGTGGGGCCGTGATGGCAAAGCTCACGATGCTAAAGCCGTTATCCCAGACAGCACTTATGCTCGTATTTACCAAGAAACGATTAACTTCTGTAAAACCAATGGTGCATTCAACCCAGTTACTATGGGCACAGTGCCAAACGTTGGCCTAATGGCACAAAAAGCAGAAGAATACGGCTCTCATGATAAAACGTATGAAATGAAAGCCGATGGCGTTATGCGCGTTGTGGATGCAAACGGCAATGTCCTAATGCAACACAATGTAGAAAAGGGTGACATCTGGCGCGCTTGCCAAACCAAAGATGCTGCCATTCGCGACTGGGTGAAACTAGGCGTAACTCGTGCTCGTCAATCTGACACTCCTGCCGTTTTCTGGTTAGAGGATGCTCGCGCACATGATAATGAGCTTCGTAAGAAAGTAGAAACTTACCTACAAGATCACGACACGAATGGTTTAGACATTCGCATCATGCCTTACAACGAAGCAATCCGTTTCTCTATGGAACGTATTATTCGTGGAAAAGACACCATTTCTGTGACAGGTAACATTCTACGTGACTACTTGACTGACTTGTTCCCAATTTTGGAACTTGGCACCTCTGCTAAAATGTTGTCTATCGTACCTATGCTAAATGGCGGTGGTATGTATGAAACGGGTGCGGGTGGCTCTGCTCCTAAGCACGTTCAACAGCTTATGGAAGAAAACTACCTTCGCTGGGACTCTCTTGGAGAATTCCTTGCTGTAGCCGTCTCTTTCGAAGAACTTGGCATCAAGCAAAATAACGAAAAAGCGAAAATTTTGGCTAAGTGCCTAGATAAAGCAACGGGCAAATTGTTAGATACTAACAAGTCTCCTTCTCGTAAAGTTGGCGAAATTGATAACCGTGGCAGCCACTTCTACCTAGCGATGTACTGGGCTCAAGAACTTGCCGCACAAACAGACAATGCTGAAATGGCGGCTAAATTTGCACCATTGGCGAAAGAACTGACTGAGAAAGAAGCAACAATCGTTGCGGAACTAACAGCGGTTCAAGGTAAGCCTGCAGGTCTAACAGGTTATTACCATATTAACCTTGAAGAAGTAGCGAAGATCATGCGTCCTAGTGCGACCTTCAACCAAGCATTAGCAACGCTTTGAATCTATTTGTTATAGCCAAATAAATGTTATAAAAGAGCCCGAGTAACTTAGTTACTCGGGCTTTTCTTTGTCAATTTGATTTGTTTTACTGCTTATTTCTTCATCAAATAATACCCAGTCTTAAAACTAAACCTTAAAGCTAGAGATAAGATCAGATAAAGCTTTCGATTGCTTCAACACTTGCGTAGCTGCCACATTTGACTGTTCCGCATTTTCACTGGTCAGTTCAGCCTCATCACGAATAGAACGAATTCGCCCGTCAATATTTTCAGAAGCAGCCGCTTGCTCTTCCATTGCCGATGCAATCTCAACCGCCATAGCAGAAATATTTCCCATAGATGAGGTAATTGTGTGTAAGGCTTCTTTCGCCTTTAATGATTGGGTAACACTTTGCTCTGCCTGCAGCTTACTTTCACCCATTACAAGTACAGCGTCTTGCGAACCTTTTTGTAATTGAGTAATCATTATTTGAATTTGCTCTGTTGAATCCTGAGTACGCTTAGCAAGCGTTCGAACCTCATCAGCAACAACAGCAAAACCACGCCCTTGCTCACCAGCACGAGCCGCTTCAATCGCTGCATTCAATGCGAGCAAGTTAGTTTGATCGGCAATGCCACGAATAGAATCTAAAATACTCCCCACATCAGAGGTCTCTTTCTCCAACTCTTGGAGCACTCGTGACGCTTTCTCTACGCCTTCAGACAATTGCTGAATGGATAGTACGCTGTTATTAACAACTGCTTCGACCTCTTTTGCAATGCTATCGGATTTTTTCGCCGCTGTCGCCGCGGCATCAGCTGAGTTAGCAACATGACGTACTGTGGTTTGCATCTCAGCAACAACACCAGCAATACCCGATGTTTCTTTTTGCAACCCCTGCATACCTGTACGCGTTTTGTTTGAGGCAACCAGCATTTGCTCTCCAGCTACTGACAACTGAGCTGATTGACCCTGCTGAGTAACCACAAGGGAGTGAATCCCCTTAATAAATACGTTAAAACTGTGTGCCACAGAGGCCAACTCATCATTACCCTTATCATCAAGACGAACCGTTAAATCGCGAGCACCAACTGAAATATTATGCAGAGACGATTCAAGTGAATTTAAATCTGGAAGCACACGGCGACGTAATACAATTATTACACCAACAATTACCACACCCGAAATTAAACTGCTGATCAAAGACAAAAATTTAGAATCTTCGAGAGTATTAATCGAAGCTATCGCACTCTTATCAAGTTGATCAGACAACTCATTGGCAATTTGCTCTAATGATTGAGCCAGACGCGCTGACTCTTGATCTAAACCGCCTGCGCCTTTCATTAGGCTATTTCCAGCCTCTGTACCATTATCAATATAAGCAGATGCCATGTCTCTACCTACTCTGTAAACCTGCTTCAATTGCTGCTCTAACTCATTCACACGAGAGCGATAACTAGGCATGATTTGAGTTAATTCTTGCAGGCTCTTCATAGCACTTTCCATGCTTGCATCAACTTCAGGTAACGCCTCATCACTGCGAGTGGCCCCCATATCCGTCAAAAACTGTTGCACTTGCACAACGTAATAACGAGCATCCTTCATAGCCGACACAGCATCAGAGATAACAACTTGTTGGCGAATCGCTACTTCATTGCGAGTTAAACCTTGTTTACTAAGTAAATAAAGTACAGACAAGGCTACCAATACAATAACGATAACCAAATTCATGATACGACTGATCTTCATGTTTAATACTTTCCCAAATAATGTCTAAAAGTTCATTAACTAAGCAGCATCATACAAGTGAGATGGGTTTAAAACACCTTGATTTAACAAAAATCTACTCAAAAAACGGGCAATTAATGTATAGAACAAAAGACGAATGGTTTAACGACTCATTTAAAGCAAACCGCCCTCTGCAAATGTACAGTCTAGCGTAGCGGTAGCCTCTGCTTTTGCCTATAATAGCGGCTCCCTGAAAACCATGTCCGAGGCGTTATCTCAATGGAATTAACTAGCTTAAATGCAATTTCCCCTATCGACGGTCGTTACGGATCGAAAACAAACGTACTACGTCGCTCTGTGAGCGAGTATGGTTTGCTGCGTATGCGAGTCATAGTCGAAGTTCGCTGGCTACAGGCGCTTGCCAAACACCCACAAATTATCGAAGTGCCAGCCTTGAGCCGTGAAGCCAGTGCTTTATTGGATCAACTTGCCGACAACTTCAGTGAAGCTGATGCACAAGCCATTAAAGACATTGAGAAAACCACGAACCACGATGTCAAAGCGGTTGAGTACTTCATCAAGAACAAAATGGCTGGAAACACTGAATTAGCGGCCATATCTGAATTTGTTCACTTCGCCTGTACATCAGAAGACATCAACAACCTATCTCATGCATTGATGTTGCGTGAAGCATTGGAAGAAGGCATTACTCCAGAGCTTAAAAACGTCATCACGGCCATCCAAGACCTTGCAATCGAACACGCAGAACAATCTATGTTGTCTCGTACGCATGGCCAAACCGCATCACCAACCACGGTTGGTAAAGAAATGGCGAACGTAGCTGCTCGTCTTAGCCGCCAGCTTAAGCAAATCGAAAGCGTTGAATTTTTAGGCAAAATCAACGGCGCTGTCGGTAACTATAATGCTCATCTTTCGGCTTACCCAGATGTAGATTGGCAAGCACACGCGGAACAGTTTGTTACTTCTCTAGGTTTGACTTGGAACCCTTACACGACTCAAATCGAGCCACATGATTACATCGCTGAACTATACGATGCTATTTGCCGTTTCAACACCATCCTGATCGATTTCGACCGTGATGTGTGGGGCTACATTTCCATGGGCTTCTTCAAGCAAAAAACCATTGCTGGCGAAATTGGCTCCTCTACCATGCCGCACAAAGTGAACCCAATTGACTTCGAAAACTCCGAAGGTAACTTGGGCATTGCGAACGCTATCATGGGTCACTTGAGCGCTAAATTACCGATTTCTCGCTGGCAGCGTGACCTAACGGACTCTACGGTTCTGCGTAACCTTGGAGTTGGTTTGGCTCACAGTTTGATCGCTTACCAAGCAACCCTAAAAGGCATCAGCAAGTTGGAAATCAACGCGCCTCGCCTTGAAGCTGACCTTAACAATGCTTGGGAAGTTTTGGCTGAGCCAATCCAAACCGTCATGCGTCGCTACGGCATCGAATCTCCATATGAAAAGCTAAAAGAGCTAACTCGTGGCCGCACTATCGATCAAGCAACGATTGAAGCTTTTGTCGACACGCTAGACATGCCTGAACAAGCAAAAGCAGACCTTAAAAAGCTGACCCCTGCGACTTACATCGGCAACGCTGTAGCGCAAGCAAAAGCAATTCGTAACTGATTTTCTCTGTAAAACGTCTCAATCCATCATTGAGGCGTTTCATGAGCAAATTTAAAAGAGCCGATTTATCGGCTCTTTTTGCCTTTTAAGCCATTAGCTTCTAAGATTCATCACCACTTCCTTTGTTCTATTAATGAGCGATTTATGACAGATTTAAACACCCCATTGACTATTCTTGGTGGCATGACAGGCCAACACTTTATCGACGAATATTGGCAGAAAAAGCCGTTGTTAATTCGCGGTGGTCTGGTCAACTTTACTCTACCTCTGGAAGCGGATGAGCTTGCAGGCATGGCAATGGAAGAGGAGATAGAATCCCGTATTGTGATCGAAAACGGACTAAGACCTTGGGAAATGCGCCAAGGCCCTTTTGGCGAAGATACTTTTGCCACCTTGCCCGAAAAAGAGTGGACCTTACTGGTCCAAGCCGTTGATCACTGGGTACCAGAGGTTCAAACACTTAAAGAGCAATTTGAATTTTTGCCCAGTTGGCGCTTAGACGATGTCATGGTCAGCTACGCCACAGAAGGCGGCAGTGTTGGACCCCATTACGACCAATATGACGTGTTCCTAGTTCAAGTCTCTGGCAAACGTCGCTGGCAAGTTCTAGCACCTCATGAGTACCAGGATTCTGCCATTCCCAATATTAAATTGCATATTTTAGATAACTTCCCGGTGAACCCCGATATGGACTGGGAGCTGGAAGCGGGTGATATTCTTTATTTACCGCCTAACTTTGCCCACAATGGCCGAGCATTGGATGACGAGTGCATGACCTACTCTGTTGGCTTTCGTGCGCCAAGCATGCAAGACGTGCTGACAGGCATTCGCGACAAGCTGTGCGAAACTGACAACGTGAAAGACCGCTTTGCCGCACCAGAAACAGCTAACCGACAGCACAGCGCACATATTAGCCAAGATGATATTCAATACTTACAAACACAACTGGCTCGCCTTATTAATCAACCCGATATACTGGCAGAATGGTTAGGGGAGACAATGAGCGAGAGCAAATACCCTGAATATCTTGAGCCCTTAAATCAAAAAGAACTAAACGCAGCCTTTAGCAGCGCAACACAAGGCCAAACCTTCTTACGCCCTGGTGATGCGCGCATTTGTTACTATGTTCAACAAAACGCAGCTGACAAAGGCAAAATTCGTGTGTTTTGCAATGGTGAGCATCTGCTTGTTGATGAAACACTGACTGGTTTTGTTGAGGCTGTTTGCCACCAAGTCGAGTTCGATTTTTCTGGACTGGATCTAACACAACATGCAGATTTAGAACCGCTTGTACGCTTTCTCATTCGTCAGCAAGGATTAATCGAATTGGCGACATCGGAAGAATAAAGGGATAAAAAATGAAGGTTTTAACATCAGACTGGAACAGCAGCAAAGACCAACTCACCTTTGTTCGCAAACAAGTCTTTATCATTGAACAAGGTATCGACCCAAAAGACGAATGGGATGAGCTAGATGAAGACGCCGTGCATTTTGTCTCATTTGGCACAACCGCAGTGCCAACGGGCACCTGCCGTTTAACCGAAAATGGTCAAATTGGTCGACTGGCGGTATTGCCGGCATACAGACATCAAGGTTATGGCGAAATGCTGTTAACTCGTGCAGTAAAAGTGGCCAGAGAAATGGGCATTCGCACCGTATTTCTGCACGCCCAAGTTGATGTACAAACCTTCTATGAAAAACAAAACTTCCACAGTGACGGCAAAGTATTTTTAGAAGCCGGCAAGATGCACATTCGCATGGAACGCGATATTTAGTTGTGATTCATTAAATTGTAGGCCTAATGAGGGAGGAACGACCGTAATCAGGCGTTGGATTGAAACCATTCGCCGCTATTTTTTTACAGGTAAGCGCCTCGTACCTCGGCTCATCCGGCCTACGTTTTATTAAACAACCGCAATCAGCTCAACATCAAATTGCAACACAGAGAAAGGCTGAATCATGGCACCAGCACCTTGAGCGCCGTATGCCAATTCCGCAGGAATAGTAAGACGGTATTTAGCACCTTCTTTCATCAACTGAAGACCTTCTGTCCAACCAGCAATAACGCCAGTTAGAGGAAATTCAATAGGCTCGCCACGGGCAATAGAGCTATCAAACACTTGTCCGTCAATTAGACGGCCTTCGTAATGAACACGAACGGTATTTTCACGAACTGGAGTCGCACCTGTACCTTCTTCAAGTACTTCAAACTGCAGACCACTTTCAGTTGTTTGAACGCCTTCTTTTGTTTTGTTTGCCGCTAAAAAGTCTTCGCCCGCTTTTACATTCTCTTCAGACGCCGCACGGCTTTTTTCTTCCATTTTTTGCTGTAGCTCAGCAAAAGCCGCTTCTAACTCAGCACCAGGAACGCGCATTTCAGTACCGTTAAGGGAATCTTCAATCGCAGCAAAAAGATGCGTTAGAGACAATTCACCAAGATCGCTACCACTAAGTTGATCACCAATTTGACGACCAATACCGTAGGCTATTTTTGCTTCGTTAGAGTCGAACGACAATTCTGACATGTTTACACTCTCTTATTCGTTTACTGAAAATTGGGCGAGCATTATAACATAGGCAAATCTCATGAGCTTGTTTTTCAACCGCCCTACTCTCTAAAACGCTCTCTAGAAAAATATATTAATTACGGCTATAGATTTATTAAATGATATTCATTATCATTTAATAAATCACTATTAACAAGGAGCACATTATGAAATCTAAAAGCTTTGTTCCGGCCCCTAAACGCTATCAAAACGATAAAAAGCCAAAGGATTACTGGGGAATGCTTTTTATTAGCTTTATCTTTTTGTCATCCATGAGCTGCTTCTTATTTGCAAACCACGGTGACAGACAAACATCCAACCGCTTATCCGATTCGATCCAAGACATAAGCACCAAGATGATTGACACAGATCAGCGCAGCAAAAGTTAAAAAGATTAAGCTTGTAGGTACATCAAAAGAGGATCTTGCCATGTTACCCACAATAAAGACGATTGTTTACGCTTGCGATTTAGAAGGCAAAACACAAGCCGCTATGGAGCTAGTACTGAGTTTAGCCAATTCTCATGGCGCAAAAGTCATATTAATGCACGCAATTGAACCACTGAATGCTCAAGCGTCGAATATGATAAACAACTACATTAGCGAAGATATTAGAAATGCGATGCGTAAAGATGCCTTAAAAGACATCGAAGCTCGTATGGAAACATTACTGTCCGAGTTTATGGAAAAATACGCAGAAGTGTTAACTGGCTTAGAAACCGCTCCTGAAACATTGATTGTCAGCGGTGTGCCTGCCGAATCGATCCAACGCATCGCCAAAGAAAAAAATGCCGATTTAATTGTCATGAATAGCCGAACACATAGTCGATTAAGCCAAATGATCATTGGCTCAACCGCCAACAAAGTCATTCATAGCAGCGCTATTCCTGTGCTTGTGGTGCCAATAAAGTAACGGTTCAACGACAAAATAACGTCTCTATCTAGCCACGCTTACCACAGTTAGATACACTTACTGTATATATAAACAGTAAGTGTATTTATGATTCTCTATATTGCTGAAAAACCCAGTCTTGCGCGCGCGATTGCCGCTGCGCTTCCCTCACCTCAGAAAAAAGAAGAAGGCTGCATTTGGCTGCCAAATGGCGACTGTATCAGCTGGTGTATCGGGCACTTATTGGAACAAGCAGAACCTCATCAATACAATCCGGCTTATAAAGCGTGGAATTTGGATCACTTACCTATTATCCCAACCGACTGGCAGTGGCAAGAAAAAGCCAATACTAAAAAGCAACTTGGTGTATTAAAAAAGCTCATTAAAAAAGCCACGTTATTGGTTCATGCCGGTGATCCGGATCGCGAAGGCCAGTTATTAGTCGACGAAGTGTTGCATTACACTCAAGTACCAACGCAGAAACTAAAAAATACGCAGCGACTTTTAGTGAATGATTTAACACCCTCTGCTATCAAAAAAGCCCTAAATAATCTACGCTCAAATAATGAATTCGCTGCGCTGTCCCGTTCGGCCTTGGGGCGCGCTCGGGCAGACTGGTTATTTGGTTTAAACCTAACTCGCGCTTACACCATTAAGGGTAGGCAGGCAGGCTATCAAGGCGTTCTATCTATTGGACGAGTGCAAACGCCGGTGTTGGGGCTTGTTGTCGCAAGAGACAAAGAAAGAGATGTGTTTGTCCCTAAAGATTTTTACCAAGTCTGGGCGAACATACAAACGCCTCTAGATGTGACATTTCAAGCCAAGTGGCTACCCAGTGAAGCTTGCCAACCCTATATGGATGAAGAAAATCGTGTACTAAGCTTGCCGCTTGCACAAAACGTCGCGCATCGTATTACGAACAAACCCGCTATAGTGGCGGAAGCAAGTTACACAAAAAAGAAGCAAACCGCACCACTTCCTTACAGCTTGTCAGCCCTTCAAATCGATGCGGCTAAGGCTTTTTCCTTATCAGCACAACAAGTGTTAGACACGTGCCAGACACTGTATGAACGCCACCAAATGATCACCTACCCAAGATCCGATTGTCGTTACTTACCGACACAACAACATAAAGATGCGCCGGCCATTATTGCGGCTCTGGCACGATCCGGAGGGGAAATCCAACAAGGTGCTCAGAACGCCAATGCCTCACAAAAAAGCAAAGCCTGGAATGATAAACAGGTCACAGCTCACCACGCCATTATTCCAACCATTCAGGCCCATAAAGCCGCCTCGCTTTCAAAAACAGAAGCCTTAGTCTTCCAGTTAATCGCTCGTCAATACCTCATGCAATTTTATCCAGCATACGATTATCTGGCGTCATACATTAAATTGGACATTGCGGGCGGACAATTTGAGGCCAAAGGCAATACCCCCATAGCGCTTGGTTGGAAAGTGCTTTTGCCAACAAATGCTAAAAACAAAGACCCAGAAGATGAAAACCAAAACGAATTACCCAAACTTAACAAAGGCGATGAGCTATGGTGTACACACGGTCAGGTGCATGAAAAAGTCACCACACCCCCTGCCGCCTTTACTGATGCTACCTTGCTTGCTGCAATGACAGGGATTAGTCGCTTTGTCACAGACAAAGATATCCGAGCCATATTAAAAGAAACCGATGGATTAGGAACAGAAGCCACCCGTGCAAGTATTATCGAATTACTTTTTAAGCGCGGTTTTCTGACAAGACAAGGCAAACAAATTCACGCCAGCCAAACAGGACGCGCCTTTATTGATTGCCTGCCCACACAGCTGGTGACACCAGACATGACAGCGCAATGGGAGTCAGCACTAAACCGTATCAGTCTTGGAGAGGCCAGCTACCAAACCTTTATGGAAAACTTAGAAGGCAATCTGCATCAGCTACTCAACGTCTCTCGGAATATGCCAACATCAGCTTTGCAAAATCTACCGGCACCCACAAAAAATCCTTTTGCCAAACGAAGAGCACCAAGTAATAAAAAAACACCTGTAAGAAAATCAGCCAGCACAAAAAGCAAAGGCACGACAACAAAAAGACGCCCAAAGGCGCCTTCTTAACGTTTTTTGAGTGGCGCTTTTGACTATCAACCAACCGCTAACCAAACCCCCACACCAATCATCAAAGAACCTGCTATACGATTCATAATTCGTACATTTCCGCTTTGCATCAATATGGCTTTCAACGTTCTGCCACCCGAGGCATAAATGAGTAGGCAAATCAGTTCAAGTGTCAAAATGATGGCAATCAACACAGTAAGCTGACTAGCTAAAGGACGACTGGCATCTAAAAAAGGAGGCAATAAAGCAACAAAAAATGCCCAGCCTTTTGGATTCGCAATGGCGGTCACAAAGCCTTGCGAGATTAAATCAAACCGTGACGCAGGCTTACTTCCTGCAGCATCCATTTTGATGGCCATTTTTCCTTTAGACAACCACATTTGCAGACCAATAAAAGCCAAATAAGCACCGCCAATATACTTCAAGACCATAAAGACACTGGGATAATTCAGTAGCAAAGCAGCCACACCAATGGCCGATAAAATTGCCACTGTCGCCACACCGACCAGCTCACCTAACATCATCCAAAGCGCACGCTTCACACCAATTGTCATTCCCAATGTCATGGCCAACGTCATGCACATACCAGGTGTGATAGATACAAAAAAGAAAGTCGGCACAAACGCCGAAAGAAGCGCTAAATTCACAAAAAGTCCTTATCAAAAACACAATGGAGAGAATGGAAAAATCGCATTATTTTCTATAACTAGCAAGAGAATATGATAAAAATCCCAGCATACCAAAAGGAGCGACTACATAAAGAGGCATAAAATGAAACGCAAACATCACCGGATAGGAAAGGCTAGCTAAAAACGCTTTTTCGTTTTAAAAGTGGAGTCTTCTATAAACTTACTCCACTCGTCATCTAACTCTTCCTCGGCTTCGTTAGACATACTTTTGTTCACTTCTTCCTCTGCTTGCTGTAATGCCATGTCATCTTCAATCTCTTTCAACAGCTCTTGATATTTTTGCACAGTGGGCTGAGCTTCTATCACATCCTTAATGGGGGTTAATTGCGCTAAAGCTTCCTTGTACATTTCAATCGCTGACTGCATCTGCCCACTCAAAAACGCTTTACGCGCAAGGTAACCATGGTAATCCGCATTTACTCTGTAGTGATAGACATTCAACAATTTGCTATAGCGATGGGCATTGTCCTGGTCGATCGTTTTTTCTTTCTGAGACAAAATCAGAAATGATTTCAGAGACTCAAACAAGCGCTTTACTTCAATAATCAGCAACTCATCATTCATTGGTTTAGCACGTCTTTTCTGCTTACTGGTTTGAAATTCTAACATTTCTTCAGCTAAATGATTTCTTCGACGCGTCAAGGTGGGATCTGGCTGTAGTGACAACAACTGATCATAAATGGCTACTAGGCGAGAAAATAGCCACAATCGCATGTCTTTGGGTTGGTATTGTGGTGGCATGTCATCTAGGTAACGGCGCACTTGGCGTAATTGATTATTGAGATTCGCCACTTTACGTAGTTTTTCAAGGCGAGCCTGCTCCTTCAACTGTAGAAAAATAGCAAACGCAATGAAGCCACCGATAACAAGCAAAAGTACAGTGATGGTAACAGCTGTCATATAATAGGTTATTTACCTTAATCGTGTTATAGCTAAGTAACGATCATCCATATAAAGTATCAATTTACTTTATCGCGGACTCAGCTTTATTGCTTTTAGCAAATAAAACTTTTTCAACATCCTGTATCATATTTTGTAAACGAATGGCTTCTTTTTTCGCACCGCTAACAGAGTCATTTTTTTCAATAACAGATAGCGCAATACGATACTTCTCCAGTGCTCGATTTTTTTTGTCATTGTCTAAGTCTTGTCTGGCTTGACGCACCAGTAAATCTCGATGAGCTAACGCATGAGCATAGCGTATTAAAACAATATGATGCCGAATGATCGTCCCACTAACACCATAATGTTCTCTCAAATACCTCAGCTCTCTGAGCATAACCTGAAGAGCATTCTGGATCTGTTCAAGCTGCTGCTGAGTAGCCACCCTATCTTTTATAATAACATTCTTTCCAAGCTTTACTTCTGTCTGCAAACGTACCAAATACGTTTTCTTAGTAACAAAACTTGATTGATAGTTGGCTTTTACAAGTTGATCAATAGCCGATAATAAATACTCGATGATAAATACTTTTGTTTCTTTTGCTAAATAACGATCAGAAACGGTCTCTAACGCATAAAGTAAACGGTCACTTCGATTGGATAAAGAAGAAAGCTGCTTTTCTCTTAATGCTCGTTGCTGCTTTCGCCAGCGCAACAAAGCAGGCAAAGAACAACACACAACAAGCACGGTAACAGCCACTAAGACCAATATACTTGATTTCATTTATTGATAGTTACCCAAGACAGTAAAACAAGTATGAAGACACACGACACACATAATCTATCTATATAACACAGACGGTTCGATAAAAACAAAAAAAGACCAGATAAACTGATCTTTTTTGTTCTATTCGCACATTAATTATCGTGAGACAGAAAAACCAAGCAACATATAAAAAATCAATGCTGAAAGTAAAGCGGAAGCAGGCACTGTAATCACCCATGCCGCCGCAATGCGCAACAAGGCAGAACGCTTAACCAATTCTTTCTTCGTCGCTTTTTTCAATCCTTTACGCTCTTGCGAAGAAATCGGGGACGACGCCTGTGCTGCTTTCAACTCTTTCAGAATAATACGCTTTTCTTCCACATCCGCTAACTTAAAACGTTTTACAAATTCTTTTGTTTGTTCACCGTTGTGACCTGCTGATGCAGAATGAGAAATAATAGAGGCCAATTTTTTCTCATAAGATTGTTTCAAATATTCGCGTAAAAAACCTACGCCAAAAATACCACCTACCGCAATGTGAGTTGAGCTGACAGGCAAACCAAGTTGAGAAGCAATAATTACCGTAATAGCAGCGGCCATCGCAACACAAAACGCTCTGGTTTTATCCAGTTCGGTAATTTCAGAACCCACCGTTTTGATCAATTTTGGACCAAATAAAGCTAAACCAACCGCAATACCAATACCACCCACCATCATAATCCATAAAGGAATAGCAGCAGAACTCGATACGGCACCAGTCAACAAGGCATCATTAATAGCAGCCAAAGGCCCTATCGCATTGGCAACATCGTTGGCCCCATGAGCAAAGCTCAATAAAGCTGCAGACACTATTAACGGAATAGTAAATAGGCTGTTTACAGCATCTTTATCATTAGCCAATGACGCTGCAGCCTTATCAACGATAGGACGAACAATAAAGTAAACAGTCAATGCGATAGCAAAAGCAACAATGGCCGCAGTGGTAAAGTCCATTTTCCATAGCTTACTTAATCCTTTTAAAATCAAGTAAGTAGAAAAAGACCACACCATAATACCAACCAATAGAGGAACGACTTTTCTCGCCGCATCAATCATATCGCTTTTGTAGGTAATAGAGCGTTTTATGTACATAAGGAACAGCGCCGCAATGATGCCGCCCATAAGAGGCGAAATCACCCAACTGGCAACAATCGCAATCATTTTATCCCAGTTCGCAATATCCCAACCACCTGCGGCAATGCCACCGCCTAATACGCCACCCACAATCGAATGCGTTGTCGACACTGGTGCGCCAAGATACGTTGCTAAATTGAGCCAAATCGCGCCGGCAAGCAAAGCCGCCATCATCACCCAAATAAAGGTTTCCGCATTACCAATTGAATTAGGGTTGATGATGCCATTTTTAATCGTACCAACCACTGTACCACCAGCGATCAAAGCACCAGCGGCTTCAAATACCGCCGCGATCAAAATCGCGCCAGTCATCGATAGAGCTTTTGAACCTACGGCAGGCCCGACGTTGTTTGCCACATCATTGGCACCAATGTTGACAGCCATGTAGGCACCAATTGCTGCTGCAATGGCTAATATAGACAGGTTAGAAACACCTATACCATTGTTGGTAGCATAAAAACCAGACGCTAAGACAAACGCTAAAGCGATCAATACTCGAATAAACTCATGGCCACTCAGTAAAGTGGATTCTTCTTTCGGGTTATTTGTAAGATCCATATGGGCTCTTCATTTGTGATTAATCTATGCCAAACTCTTGATAAACTAGGATAAAACCTAGATTATTCAACAAGGTGCCTTCCGGGCACAGTTATAAATTTGGCTCTCAATTCATCCTATCGAACATCTTGCTTATGACAGCAAATACAATATGTCTGTCATATATCTGTAAACTATCAATTCGGCGTCATTCTACACTGGGTTCGTGCAGATAAAAACCCCTATACCTTTGACCTAGACAAGTCTAAAAAGGACAAAAAAAAGTGCCTCAAAAGGCACTGATGACAAAAATACTACACAAATATGACCGTTTTATTACAAGACCATTTTTAAACACAATGCCAGTGTATTAGCACTCGATAACATTAACTGCTAACCCTCCACGTGAGGTTTCTTTGTACTTATCGTTCATATCTCTCCCTGTATCTCGCATGGTACGAATCACCTTGTCGAGAGAAACGTAATGAGTACCGTCACCACGAAGTGCCATACTCGCGGAATTAATTGCTTTAATCGATGCCATCGCATTACGTTCAATACAAGGCACTTGCACTAAACCACCAATAGGATCGCACGTTAAGCCTAAATTATGCTCCATGCCTATTTCCGCAGCATTTTCAATCTGCTCTGGAGAACCGCCAGTTGCCGCTGCCAATCCTGCCGCAGCCATCGCACATGCCGATCCCACTTCGCCCTGACAACCAACCTCTGCCCCAGAGATAGAAGCATTTTCTTTAAACAGTAAACCAATCGCTGCAGCCGTTAGAAAAAAGTCAACCACACCCGCTTCACTAGAACGAGGGCAAAACTCCCAGTAATAATGCAACACCGCCGGAATGATCCCTGCTGCGCCATTCGTTGGTGCCGTGACGACTCGTCCGCCTGCTGCATTTTCTTCGTTCACGGCAAGGGCATACAGATTCACCCAATCCATTGCTCCTAGAGACGGTGTGATCATATCCATACGTGTCTTACTGGTGAGATCTCGATACAGGCTGGCGGCTCTACGCTTCACTTTTAAGCCACCCGGCAAAATACCTTCGTTACGAATGCCTTGCTGTACGCATTCCCTCATTACCGCCCAAATCGAAAGAATACCCTGTCTAATCTCTTCTTCCGTACGCCATGTTTTCTCATTTTCCATCATGATTTGCGCGATACTTTTGTCTTGTGCTCGACAAAGCTTAATTAGGGTCTCTGCATCGTGAAACACATGGGGTAACTCCGTCGTATCTTCGACAATTGACACCTTGCCTTGTTCATCTTCTTGTACAATAAAGCCACCACCAACCGAATAAAAAGTTGCTTGATTAATCACTTGGTTATCTGCATCAAAGGCGACCAAAACCATGCCATTGGCATGAAAGTCCAAACGATCAATGCGGTGATAAATTAAATCTGTCGCGACATCAATGTGGATACCCTGTAGCGATAATATTTTCAGTTGAGAGGACGCTTCTATTTGGGCAACACGATCACTGACTCGACTTGGATCAATTCGATCTGGTAGCTCCCCCTCCAGGCCCATAAGAACGGCCGTACCCGTACCATGGCCTTTTCCCGTGGCGCCGAGGGACCCATATAAATCCACTTTCAAACGTCGAACTTGTGACAACAAATGACGATCTTTTAATTGATGAGCAAACTGATTCGCCGCGATCATGGGCCCAACCGTGTGCGAACTTGAAGGACCAATGCCCACTTTAAAAAGATCGAATAAACTGATTGCCATAGCCGTTTCCTCTGTCAACACATACCGATAAAATCATTAAGGTTCACTGTACAAAATACCTGATCACTATAAAGCGAAATTATCACTTATGATACAAAGTTTCCAATAGGAAACAGAGGTGCCGCCGTATATTGGTGTGTCTATTCGGAAAAAGGCAATTTTTTGGCGCTTCGAGAGTCGTAAGAGTCCGCAAACGTAAAGAATGGATGTTCAGTAAAAAGCCAAAAGACCGATCTGATCTTTTGGCTTTTTGTTTTGTCATAAACTTTTTATGTTAAATCAAAAGAACCCAAGCGGATTAATATCATAGCTTACCAGCATATTTTTTGTTTGCTGGTAATGCTCTAAGGCAATCTTGTGGGTTTCACGACCAACACCAGATTTTTTATACCCCCCAAATGCGGCATGAGCAGGATACTGATGGTAACAGTTCATCCAGACACGACCGGCTTCGAGGTTACGCCCCATACGATAGGCTAAATTAGTGTCTCTGGTCCAAACACCAGCCCCCAAGCCAAATTCGCTGTCGTTGGCAATCGCCAGCGCTTCCGCCTCATCTTTAAAGGTCGTTACACTCACGACTGGACCAAAAATTTCTTCTTGGAAAATACGCATGGCATTGGAACCTTTGAACAAGGTCGGTTGAACATAAAAACCTTTATCCAATCCATCAACCGATTCGATACCACCGCCGATCAGCAGTTCTGCACCTTCTTTTTTACCAATATCGATATAGCTCATGATTTTATCGAACTGCTGCTTGGATGCCTGAGCGCCCACTTGCACATCGGTATCCAGAGGATTGCCACGTTTGATCGTTTTCGTACGCTCAATCACCAATGCCATGAAATCATCGTAAATAGACTCATGAATTAAAGCACGAGACGGACAAGTACACACTTCGCCTTGGTTAAAGAAAGCCAAGACCAGACCTTCAACGCATTTACTGATAAAAGCGTCTTCTTGCTTCATCACATCAGCAAAATAGATATTGGGGGATTTACCACCTAACTCAACAGTAGAAGGAATAATATTCTCAGCCGCACATTTCAAAATATGTGAACCAACTGGAGTCGATCCGGTAAACGCAATTTTGGCAATACGTTTGCTAGTTGCCAGCGCTTCCCCAGCTTCTTTGCCGTAGCCATTGACAATATTCAGCACGCCTGGGGGTAATAAGTCTTGAATGACTTTGACCAGCTCTAGAATAGACGCTGGCGTTTGTTCTGCGGGCTTTAATACAACACAGTTGCCTGCAGCAAGCGCTGGAGCCAATTTCCATGCGGCCATCAAGATAGGGAAGTTCCAAGGAATAATTTGACCCACGACCCCTAATGGCTCATGGAAATGATACGCCACGGTATGCTCATCTAATTCCGCGGTGCTGCCTTCTTGTGAGCGCAAGCAACCAGCAAAGTAACGAAAATGATCAGCAGCCAAAGGAATATCTGCGTTTAAGGTTTCGCGAACCGCTTTACCATTGTCCCATGTTTCCGCCACCGCCAGGGCTTCTAGATTTTGTTCAATACGGTCGGCAATTTTCAGCAATATATTAGAACGATTGGTAACAGACGTTTTTCCCCAAGCCGCACGGGCCGCATGCGCTGCATCTAAAGCAAGGTTAATGTCTTCTTCAGTAGAACGAGGAATACGGCAAAAAACTTCGCCATTTACCGGGCTAATATTATCAAAGTATTGTCCCTTTACCGGTGCAACCCATTGGCCACCAATGAAATTGCCATACTGAGCCTCAAAAGTAATAAGGCTGCCGTTCGTGCCAGGTTGAGCGTAGATCATAAAAGCTTCTCCATTCTTGTTGTTTTTATGTCAGGTTTTAACATTGATATAAAGAGTAGAAAGAAAGTGAGAAGAAAACTTGCCTGTGAGTCCATGAAACTTGTCTCGCGATCCATTTCTGTTTTGCTTTTATATTGACCCATGGGAAAGCAAGAGCGATGATGAGAGACAGAAAATTCACCACGCCACGCGATTAAAATAAAAATATTAAGACAAAAGAGGTGTGTTAATGAGTCGCTCAATCTCGACAGAAAAAGCGTTATTAAAACACAAGCGCGCGCCCATTCAGCTGGTCGAAAATCGCGTTTGTTTCGCAGGCCCACATTCTGAGCTCAGCATTTACGATACCTATGAACAAGCCCAAAAAGTCAGCTTAAAAGCCGATTCGCTGCTGTATTGTGGCATGGTCACGGGCGCCAAAGTTATGCACACCAAGCACGGTGACAATATCCCTTTCCTGCCTCATGAATCTTTTATATTGGCTCCAAAAGAAGAAGTGTTTATTGACTTCCCCGAAGCCCAATATCACAACCCAACCACTTGCCTTACCATTGCCATTTCACAAGAAAGAGTCGCACAAATTTGTGATCGTATGAATGATATCATGGTGGAGTCCTTACCCTCTGGCATTGCATTAGATCCAAATCAACACCTGCATACCTTGCACACTCAAGCGACACAACAAGTCATCGACAGGCTCAGTAGTGATTTTCTTCGCAATGACCCAGATCGAGATTTACTGGTTGACTTTGGTGTCAGTGAATTAGTCACGCGAATTCTAAGACATCACGGTAGAGACGCCCTATTGCGCTTTACAAGACATGCACCCGATGCAAATGGCCTAACCTGTGTCATTCAATGGATAGAACAACACCTAGCCCACCCCTTAGACATCAATCAATTGGCTAAAATGGCCTGCATGAGTCGCAGCCGCTTCTTTGACAGCTTCAAACGTCAGCTAGGCTGCAGCCCTGTCGAGTATCAACATCAACGACGTATGAGCCGAGCTTACCAACGCTTGCAAGAGAAGCGCTCTGTCACCGAAGTCAGCTATGAGTTAGGTTACGCCAGCTTAAGTCACTTTAGTCGGCGCTTTCATCAACATTTTGGCCTATCGCCTCGCCAAGTCGCCCAAAACAAGCTTCATTCGTAACATAAATCGGAGTCATCTATGCTAAAAAATCGGCTTTAATTTCGAGCGACAGTAAGTAAAAGCGCCCAACATAAAGATCAAACTAAACATCAAAGCGAAAAACGGAACCAATTGCCCTAATTGATACAAAGACGCCAGAATAACAGGACCTAATGCGGCACCAAGTCCCTGCATTGACGCATTGATACTTGCTAAACGGCTTTGCTGACTGTCTTTTACTAACAAGGTTTGCGCTGTCACAATACCTGGGAACAAGAAACCAAAACCAGCACCAAACAAGCCCATCGCAAACAATATACCCAGGTAAGAATCTAAGAAAATAAACGCCAGCTGAGCAAGCACACCGACGCTAACACCAGAAAACATGAGCGCCACAACGCCCAACTGAAATCGTGGCACTAAAATCATTTGAACGAGAATACTAAAACAAGACATGGTCATCATCGCAAACCCAAGCTGATGAGTCGTATCGGCAACATTAAGTTGGAACCTATCCTGGATTAAAAAGCCCATAATCTGCTGCACCCCCGTCATGGATAAAATAGACAACGACGACATACATAAAAATGGCATAACTGGCTGAGTTAACCAATTGATTACTGGCGGTTTTTTAAATTGACGAACATGCTTAGCGTCTTTCACAAAAAACACTACCCCAAACGCCGCGCAACCCGCTAATAACGAGATAATGTAAAAAGGTGCCGTCAGTCCCAAACTGCTTAATAAAGAAGCAAACGCTGGGCCTAATATCATCCCAATACTAAAAGAAGCACCAATCATCGCGATAGTTGAACTGCGATGCTTAATATCCGTATGGGCAATCAAGTAGGTTTGAATAGAAGGCAATACACCCGCAATCCCCAGAGAAAAGACAATCCGCAGTACAAATACACAATAATACGTTTGTTCAGCTGATAGCTGACGAGCCAGTGCTTCTTGTAACACAAACCCTGTCAAGGCAATGGTAATGGCATAACTCCCCATCCCAATAATCACCGAGCGAATACGGCCAATGCGATTAATAATGCCGCCCCATAAAAACGCAGCCACCACAAACGTCGCAGCCCCCGCTGTAATCAGTGTACTAATTCGTACATCCGCTAATCCGATCTCACGGCCAATCGGCGGTAATGAGGTAAATATAAAAGATTGTCCAATGCCAACCGCCACTAAACAAGACAGTAACAACACGCGAGACAAACGTTCCTGTAAAGAAAAAGGAGCATCAGAATGTGTCAATGTAAATCCTTATGATCAAATGAGTTTTCAGTCTAAAAACAAAACAAGCGAACAGACAAACATCGGTGAACGATGTGGTAATGAGGGCATTATCGTCCTGATAAAATGGCCTAATAATTTAACACACTTTTCTAGATAGATTTTCAAGGATGAGAATAAAGAGATAAAAAAAGAGATAAATAATGACTATCAAGTCGCTTTTAAAAATGGTTAAATTTTTCTTCATAAAAAATCAAAGAACAACATGCAACCACTTTTTAAACACCCTAATTTTGTCCACTTCTGGATTGGTCAAATCGCGTCTTCTTTCGCTTTTCAAATGCTCAGTGTCGGCATTGGCTGGCAGATGTATGATTTAACCAATAGCCCGATGGCCTTAGGCCTTGTCGGACTGTGTCAATTTTTGCCACAGCTTCTATTAACCCTAGTCGTAGGGCATGTGGCTGACCGATATAATCGCCGGCTCATCTGTGTTTGCACGCGTTTTACCATGGCAATGACCGTTGCTATTCTGGCTTACGGCAATATGACTGAGACTATTTCAGCTGAAATGATTTATCTGTGCGCCGCCTTACTTGGCACCGCAAGAGCCTTTGAAATGCCAGCCAACCAAGCAATTCTGCCAAACCTTATCCCCAACGAGCTACTGTCTCGCGCCATCAGTGCCATGGCCTCAGCGCGAGAAATATCGGTTATCGCAGGCCCTGCGCTTGGAGGGCTTATATATCTGTTAGGACCAACGACACTGTATTTGTCTAGCATGAGCTGCTTTTTAATCTCCTGCGTCATTATGTTCTTTTTACACTATAACTTTACGGTAAAAAGTAAGTCCCCTATCACCATAGATCATCTATTCGGAGGCCTACGCTTTATTCGTGGCAATAAAGTGATTTTAGGATCTGTTTCCCTCGATATGTTCGCTGTTCTATTGGGGGGAGCGACCGCTCTTCTTCCAATTGTCGCAAAAGATATTCTTCAGACTGGGCCATGGGGATTGGGATTATTACGTTGTTCACCCGCCCTTGGTGCATTGCTGATGTCGGTATATTTGGCGCGTCGTCCTTTGACCCACAGCGTTGGCAAAATTATGTTCGCTGCTGTGGCTATTTTTGGCGTCGCCACCATCTTATTTGGTTTATCTGAGAACCTGATTCTTTCCATGCTGGCACTGATTCTTTTGGGCTCTTCCGATATGATCAGCGTCGTGATCCGCTCAACACTTGTGCAATTAGAAACACCCGATGACATGCGTGGTCGAGTCAGTGCAGCCAACTCAGTGTTTATTGGCAGCTCCAACCAGTTAGGAGAATTTGAATCCGGTGTAACTGCGGCTTGGTTCGGCGTCGTTCCTGCCATTGTGATTGGCGGAGTCGGCACCATTGCCGTTGTTGGCTTATGGATGTATTTGTTTCCCGACTTACTAAAACGACACACTCTCGACAAAGCAAACGATTAACAGCAACTATAAAGCTCGTCTTAAAATAAGATGAAAGAGAACGAATAGAACCAGTGCATACGTTAAAAAACTCATACTAAGGAAGGTCAACCCAAACTGTCCACCTATCAAACCACTCAAAAATGGCAGTGTCATTGCCCCCATCACGGCCGCACTCATCTGAAAGCCAATGGCGTGTACAGAGTAGCTTTTACCCACCCGTATGGCAGTTTGAGAAATCATACAGGGAAAAATAGGGGCGGCACAAAAACCCATTAATGCCAAACCAAAGTAACTAGTGTAAGGTGTTATGCTGACCGTAAAGAAAAGTGCCCCCAGTGACACACCAGCCAGACACAGCCGCAATAGCTGGTCTACGGAAAAACGTTCTACTAAGAATCCAAAAATAGCTCGACCAAATGCCAATGCCCCCCAATACACCGCAACCCAGGTTCCAGCACTGGCAATAGAAATATTACGAGACTCAGTCATCACAGTAAAAGCCCACTGGCCTACGCCTACCTCAACCCCTGAGTACAAAAAGAAAAATACAATCTGAAAACGAATAACAGGGTGTTTTAAAGCCTGAAGTTGCGTTACGGGGCCAGTATTTTCTAAAGTGGCATCGGCTTTTTTAGGAGCGTGCTTTTCACTTTCCCACCAATGGCGACTGAATAAAAACACCAGCGCCATGACAAACAAGATGATGGCCAAAACAGCATAACCCAAACGCCAATTTTGCGAAAAATTCACCAACACACTGGTGACTATGATAGGCCCTGTCGTCGCACCAACACCAAACGCCGCATGCAACCAATTCATATGCTTAGTAGAAAAATGCTCTGCCGCATAGGCATTTAACCCTGCATCGATTGCACCAGAACCCATGCCAATCACCACAGAAAATAACGTAAAAACAATAAAAGAGGTGCTGAAATAAAAGCCAAATAAACCACTACAGACCAACAAACAGCTGGTCACTAACAACCAACCTACGCCAAAGCGGTTGATCCAATATCCCACCGAAAAGCTCGACATCAGATAACCAATACCACCAGCGGCGATCACTAAGCCAAGCCATCCTATTGGTACAAAAAAGTCCATTCGTACAAATGGCCAATTAATGCCATGAGCCGCATCCGGCAAACCTAAACTAATGAACCCTAAGTAAGCAACAAACAACAACACGCCAGATGTGCGCACTAACTTATCCTTAAATGAATTTTTTGCCTATTTGAACCGATTAAGGTTTTCAATAAAATCTTTAAATTCACTTAAATCGACTTAAGAAAAAGACGCGCTACTTGTACCATTTTCGTTTATCTTTTTCGATTGGCTTCCACTTCCAATTTGGCGCCTCCCCCTTCCATAAGTACACCAACAATAAAATCAAAGTACTGATCGTGACGAGTATCGCCCATGTCAAAAGCGTTTCCTTAGGATCAATAGCCACACTAATGATAGCCACACTGACAATATACACAACCAATACCAGCCAACCTTGCCATGTATTAGGCTTGCCCCATCCCCAACCATTGTCTTTTGCCGGAAACCACACTGTTTTCTTATCTGTCATGCCAAACGCCTCAAATGCAAAAGGTTTATCCTATATCGCTGCGTCACTTTGCCTGAACTTATGGCATAAAAAAAGAGCCTATGTCGATAGGCTCTTTTTGTTTGCGTAGCAATCACGCGTTTTTGTGTGCTAGATAACTAAACAAGTCTTGTCAACTTATCTAGCAAGAAACTCCCCACGAGTCTTATCACTACGCTTAAACAATCCACCTAGCGCGGTGGTTTGCGTTGAGGAACTGGCATCCATTACACCACGCGCTTTTACACAATAGTGTACGGCACTGATGCTGACAGCAACATTGTCGGTTTCCAATAATGTTTGCAGTGTCACCAAAATTTGCTGAGTCAAACGTTCTTGAACTTGTGGACGCTGAGCAAAAAACCGCACAATACGATTGATTTTAGACAAGCCAATAATTTTGGTTTTCGGCAAATAAGCAACTTTAGCCAAGCCATCAATGGTCACAAAATGGTGCTCACAGGTACTGGTAAAACTAATGTCACTTACCTTCACCATTTCGTCCACTTGCATCTTGTTTTCAATGACAGTGATCTTAGGAAACAAGGCATAGTCCAGACCTGAAAAAATCTCTTTCACGTACATTTTAGCAATGCGGTGTGGTGTTTCTGCCAAGCTATCATCACTCAGATCTAGGCCAAGCGTTGTCACAATGTCTTCGAACGAATGTTTAATACGCTGATATTTTTCTTCGTTGGTTAGACCATTATCAATCATCGGGGTTTCTAAACCGCTTTTGATAAGAGCATCACGTACTTTTGTCGCCGCATCAGACAAGACGGGACGAATTAAATTGGTTTGTTCAGCTGTGTTAGCTTTCATATGTTTGTCCTAAGTTGCTTAACCCTGTCTCATGACATGGAGGCGTTCAAAAAAGAGGCTATTTGGTTAGTTAAACCAAATGACGGCCCCCATCAAGTGACAAGGTTCGACCTGTCATATAGCGACTGCCTAATATATACTGCACAGCCATTACGCCTTCTTGTTCTCCTGGCGCTTTACGTAGCAGCGACTTATTCAATGCTTTATTACGGTATTCATCATCATCGCTTTCGTTAAACATCAACAATGACGGTGCGATCGCATTCACTTTTACCTTGGGGGCAAAGCGTTTAGCAAAAGAGCTGGTCAGATTGGCTAAACCCGCTTTACTTGCCGCATAGGCAATATGTTTATCACTGCCTTTTTCGACCACATAATCTGTCATATGAATGATGTCCGCTTGCCCATCCTGCTCAGAACCTGCACATAATAATGCTTCAAAGGCGAGATTTATACGATAAGGCGCAAATACATGTACTTGCCACATTTTTTCCATTAATAACCCTGTATCGGCACAACCTTCCTCCGCCGCCCATTCAGACGCATTATGAATAATGCCGCCTAATGCTAAATAACGACTTTTAATTGTCGCAATAAACGTATCAACACCCGTTGACGTTGAAAAGTCAGCTTGAAGACACGTTATTCCTTGTTCCTCTAAAGCAGCGATCTCTTCGCGTGTTTTTCGATAAGTAATAACGACGTCATACCCCTGTGCAACTAATGCCTTTGCACAAGCTAAACCCAGGCGTTGCCCTCCACCTGTAATAATAATTGGCATTTTACGCACCATAAGTATCCGTTCCTACTGAGTTATCTTCATTAAGAAGATTGATAAATACTATTTTCTAAGTACTGCACTGTATTTCTGCTAGATTTATATACGCATACCTTTAAAAAAAAGATCAATTATCTCATCCGATACTTTTTTTTGTACGTATGTCTATTGAACCATGTTTGGTTGTTACCTTTCAAAAGAGACATCGTTCCTTGTCTATGCTTATATTATAGCTCAGCAGTGGTCTCTAACCATGTTCTGCCTAGTTTCATCAATAACATAAAGGAAGACATTGCAATGACATCATTATCAACAAAAAAGACATCATCTAAACATTTATCTAGTAGTGATATTCCTCAAGAAGCATTCGATTGGTATGACGAGTACGCTCATGGTGATATAGACAGACGTACTTTTTTATCTCGCCTAGGCACATTAAGTATCGCGGGACTCACCCTATCCGTGGTTGCAGGCGCGCTAACCCCTAACTATGCACTTGCAGAACAAGTCTCTTTTAACGATCCCGACATCATCGCCAGTTACCTTGAATTTGATACGCCCAATGGGCATGGCAAAGGGCGTGGTTACCTAGTGATTCCCAAAAATGTGAATGCTGATAATAAAGCTCCTACCGTATTAGTTGCGCATGAAAATCGCGGACTCAACCCTTACATTGAAGACGTTGCTAGACGTCTAGCAAAAGCGGGGTTCATCGCGTTTGCGCCTGATGCACTCTTTCCTCTGGGTGGCTATCCGGGTAATGACGATGCTGGCCGCGAAATGCAAAAAAGCCTTGATGGGAACAAAATCGAAGGGGATTTTATGGACGCTGCGACACTGTTACAAAAACACGCGTTCAGTACAGGTAAAGTCGGCATGGTCGGGTTCTGTTATGGCGGTTATTTAACCAACACCTTGGCGGCAGAAATGCCCGATACAATTCAAGCAGGAGCCCCCTATTACGGCACCCCAGCAAAAGCCAATATAGAGAAAATCAAAGCCTCTTTGCAAATCCACTTTGCCGAAATAGATCAACGCGTCAATGACACTTGGCCCGATTATGAAAAAGTATTAAAGGCCAACAAGGTAGACTACACTGCGTACATCTACCCTAAAACAAACCATGGTTTTCATAACGATTCCACCGCTCGCTATGATGAAAAAAATGCTGAACTGGCATGGCAACGTACTGTTAGCTTTTTTGATAAAACCTTACGAGTTTAACGACGAACCGCTTCATTAGCCCAATTATGAAGCTAGATGAGTAAAAAAGTGTTACTGCCTGATATTAATGACAGGCAGTAAACTTATTGACATCCCAAAGTGATGCGTCTTTATCGTACTGGAAGTTAATTCCTCGTACGTTAGGAGTCTGCTCCCATAATGATTCACATAAATCCATAACATTGGAATCATCATTAGATTGCAACCAAGCCACCACAGCTTTGGCAACATTAGGATAGGAAATTTGCACTACTCGGCTTGTATCTAACCAGTCTTGAATCGTGGCTGAATTCAAAACATCACAGGTCTTAGCCAAACCCAATAAATCCAAGGCAATTGCATTAGAATGCTGCTCTATCTGCCCTTTTAACGGTTTTGCTAAAATACGACGGCCTAACTGTAAAGCCTCTGAATTTAACTCAAATCCAGCATTACAGAGTACAGACTCACATTCACTTAAATTCCGTTGAAAAACATCACGACTAAATCCAAAGACTTCAACATTGCCGTACACGCCTGGATCGATATCCTTACAATGTAAACGAAATTGATATGCTGGTACGCCTTCAAGCCACTCCAGCACGGCCTCGCTATTTTCGAAGGGCAAATAAACAAGAACCTGATTAGCATTGGCTGAATTGACCAAAGTTTGGCCATGAATCAAAGGAGGCAAAATAGGATGACCAAAATGGTGCCAATGCGCCCCCAATTGTGTTGCTGCGGGGGCAAAATTTGACATAATCCACTGCGCGATCACATTCTTTTTATAGCGTGGAATATCGTATTGAAAGGCATATTGATGCCCAAACCCAATGCAAGGCACACCTTGACGTTTCGCCGCCCAAGCCACAATAGGCTCAAAGTCTGTAATCACCAAGTCATAACCATGGGTATTCAGTGCCCGAATATCCTTATATAAGCGAATAAAATTCGCTTTACGGTAGGTCGCTACTAAATCTAGTTGACCATTACGCGCCACAAAACTTAATCCCTCAAAGGTTCGATAATTACCAAATACACTCATATCAAAATAGTCTTCTGGTGCGCGACCAGAAAAAACAAAATCCACCTCAAGTCCAGCGGCCTGCATTTCCACCGCCATGGCTCTCGCCCGAGTAATGTGTCCGTTTCCTGTTCCCTGTACACCGTACAATATTTTCACACCAATACTCCTATCGCCAATGCGGCACAAGCACTGCCTAATAAAGCCCCAATAACCGTATCCGTTGGGAAATGCACCCCCAGAAAAATACGAGACAAGCCCACATTCGCCGCCCAAAAATACAACATTATGTTTACACTAGGAAACCATTCACTTAGACAGAAAGCGATAAAAAAAGCGCCAGAGGTATGGCCCGATGGAAATGAAAATTGATCTGACGGAATAATAAAACTACTGAAATTATCCAACGCGTCGGCAGGACGGCTGCGTTTAAAACCGCGTTTTAAGACCAGATAAACAGCTCGCTCCAATAAAAAGCCAAATACTAATACAGTGACTAAGGTTTCATAACCTATCAACCAAAGTAACAGCGCAGCCGCGACATAAAGCGGACCATCGGCAGAAAACGAAACAGCACGCCCAATACGAGTTAATGTGGCACGATGCTTTCGCGCCATACACCAATAAAAAGTCTGCACATCAAATGCGTGGATGTTTTGAAGGATATTCATGCTCATCACCTCACTGGTTTGTCTTACTTTCAACATAGACCAATAAAATGTCCTTTCTGTGACACTGAGATGACAACTTAGTGACAGCGCGCATTAACCACCCGTAGATAAAAAAATACCCCGTCAAAGCGAGGTATCTTTCGTCACGATTGCCTTCATCACTATCAGTAACGAAAACACTACAACCAATTCGTTAACATGATCCCCACACCAATCGATTGGGTTTGATGATTGTAATCCAGTAACGATTGTCCATATCCATTAAAGTATTGAATATAACCTCGGGATTTACCCCACAAAGGAAAAGTAAAACCAACCTGTAACGCTCCTCTGTTATCAGAGGACTTAAGGTTGTTTCTCAACATAACATCAATACTGTAATCATCAATCACATGTATAATATTAAGCTCACCGTAGCCATAGTAGTTTTCTATATTGGGATTATCATCAATGTCTTCGTTTTCCGGGATTCGATACCAAGGCTTAATAGAAAAAGCGGTATCCGCTGTTTCAAATAAGAAATCCACATAAAAGCGGTTCCAAGAACGAGAGAGATCACCAGATTGACCATTCGACTGATGGTTAAAACCGTACGTGATGTAACTCGGCTTGACACCTAAAAGGCCATGTTTTGGTTTGGTAACAATAAACACTTCAGGTTCATGATTAGTATCACGAAAGGGCGCTGAAATATTGCTATTGTAGGCTTGCCAGTATGCTTGTTGAGTATAGGCAAACCACAAACTCGTATTGCGGCCCACCACATCATATACGACAGGAAACTTCACACTCAGCTGAAACTTAAACTCCACGCTCTCTAGGCTTTCATCAGTTTCATCCCCCAAAAAAGAGCGATCATTGGGATTGGACGTGTAGGCAAAAGGCAAAAAATAATTGGGCCTGTGGGGCGTTAAGACAAACGGATTGTTCAGTGTGGCTGTTTCTCTATTCTCTCGCTGCTGAAAAAGACCATTCGCTTTTATTGCGCGCTGTGAAATAGATTCTGGTACAGCCGGTTCTTCCGGAGAATAAGGCACCTCTTCTTCCGACAGTACCTCAGAAACACTGTCGTTGGACGAAAGAGAGAAGGTATCGTCCGAGGACAGGGGTTCAACTTGAGCCCACAACAAACTCGGTAGAAGCATCATTGAGCACACTATGGCTTTCATTATATTTAAAACCTTTTTAGCAATCAGACCCGCTATCGTTATTGGGACAGAACGACCTTTTTGGCATAGGTATCGCGTTCCATTTCGCACACTTCCACAGATAAACTAACATCCTTTAATGAAAATTGTGTTAACGCTTCAAGAACTAAGTGAGAAAGTTGTTTGCGTTGTTCCAACGTCCGACCAGACAGCACTCTCAATATGACATGAATGAAGGCATCCTCCTGCCCTGCGGTCAAAAAGCTCTTGTATGGAAAACTGCGCAATTTAATGTCTTCAGCGGTAAAAAGTGACGATGCAATACAGGCGGCTTTCACCGCCTCAAGTAAATCAACGGGGGGAACTTCTTGTTCTAAATTTTGACTGTACTCAAGAATACAATGTGGCATAAAGGCTCCTATTTGAACTTATTTTAACACCCTGCAAACTAATATCCACGTATTGGGTCCACCACGGTGGGAGTAAGACCAGTTAAACGGTAATGATGAATATTGGAAGCCACTATCTGACTAGCACTGACTGGATGCGTAGGGGCTGAAATATGTGGTAAAACAGTAACGGATTTGTGCGACCAGTAAGCATGTCCAGTAGACAATGGTTCTTGCATAAAAACATCCAAAACCGCATGAGACAAATGCTTTTGATCAAGCTGAGCAAGCAAGGCATGATCGTCAACAATAGCGCCCCGAGCAAAATTGATCAGACTCGCCCCATTAGGCAAGTAAGACAAATTTTGTTGATTCAGTAGATTTCTTGTTTCCGACGTCAGAGGCAGAAGACAAACCAGTATGTCACTCTGGCGTAATAAAGCAGTCAAGCCATCCTTACCATGAAAACATTGAATGCCTTCTATGTGCTTTTCACTGCGACTCCAACCTGCTACTGAAAAACCATTGTTAACCAAACGTTGAGCACTTACTCGCCCCAGCGCACCTAATCCAAGCACTCCAATCCGACGATCTTGAGCTTGCACCATAGGACGTGGACACCAAAGCTGATCTGCCTGTTGCTTAGCATAGGCCGGCATATCACGATGCAAAAAGAGCGTCCAAGCTAACACGGCTTCCGACATGGTATTGGCTAAATTAGCATCGACCAAACGCACAATAGAAAACGTTGGAGATTCAAGCTCATTGATCATGCGCTCAACACCAGCCCACACACTATGAACCCACTTTAAGGCTGGCAACGCCATCAGATCTTCCGGATTCGGATTAGCCACAATCGCCACGTCACACTGCAGCCGTTGCTCTAAGGTTAATGCTGAAAACGGCAGAATAGTCTCATCCGGCATTGCCGCTGAAAGTTGTTTAATCCAGACCGCCTGCTCAGATTGTCCAACGCGACTGACAAACGGAATCATTTTTCGTATACCTGAGCCAAGTCTTTAAAGCCTTTCAACTCAATGGCATTGCCACTTGGGTCTTTAAAAAACAGAGTCCATTGTTCACCAGGCAGCCCCTCAAAACGAACACTCGGAGCAAGATCAAATGCTACATTAGCCTCAGTTAAACGTGTCGCCAGCTTCTGCCATTCATCCAAGGGTAAAATCAACCCAAAATGCGGCATAGGAACAAAGTGCTCACCCACTCGCCCCGTGTTGGTTGTCGGACTAGGCGTTCCCAAATGAAGCGATAACTGATGACCATAAAAGTCAAAATCCACCCAAGTATCAGTGCTACGACCTTCGGTACAACCTAACACCTTGGTATAAAAAACTCGAGTCTCTTCCAACGAAGTAACATGAAAAGCGTAATGAAACAAAGCAGGCATAAACTTTCCTAAGCGCAATAATGAAGCTAGAAAAATACAGCACCCAGAGCAAAAGTAAAGGAAACTACGAACAAGCTTGTCAGTTTCCTAATAAACTCTTTAGTTTTAGATCAGTGACTTAAAATCACAGATTTTGGGCATATTTGGTGTTCAATTAAGTACTTCTACACTCATTTCCCGTCAACCAAACGGGTTAACCCTGTGCAGTGCGTATCATCTGCTCTATTCGAGCAAAATTTCCAAGAGCAAACAACACGCAAGCTTGTTGTCATTTTTAGACAGTCCTTTGTAGACCACTTTTTTGAACCCTAACTGACATTTCAGCCATCTGTCCACTTTTTTAAAGAGCTTGCATCCAAGCTTATGCTTTTCCAGTAAGTGCCTGAAATTCATAATCGTTGTGTGATCAGGTATCGCACCTTCTAAGGATAACCCAGCAAAAAGCCGCATAGAGGTAATCTCATAAAGAGCGTCTTCCATTGCAGGGTCTCCCATGTTGTACCAGTTCTGCATAAAGTGAATGCGCAACATGGTAGACAAAGGATATGGGCGACGGCCATTCCCGACTTTTGGATAAAAAGGCTCTATCAGAGCTTCAAGCTGCGACCAAGGAATCAGTTCATTCATGCGCCCCAGAAAGAGTTCTTTACGGGTTTTACAGCGTTTGCTGGTGAAGTCGGTATCGGCGAAAGAGAGCTGATTCATGTCATTCGGGCTTAAGGTAATAGCCAGATGGGGGTTGTCTCATATTAGAGACTTAATCGCAGTTTCCTTTGTCAACTTTCATGGTGATTTGTATCAATTTGAAAACTGCTCTATACAAGGCAACTTTAATTACTATACTCAGTAAGAAATTATTTGATGTTATGCAGGTATTTTTAAATTAAAGTCAGTTTATTGACTAGACTAAACTTATTGAGTGATACAAACAGCTTAAGGATAGACATGTTTCGATTTCTTATTTGTCATTTTTGCGCATTAATTGTAGCAGGGATTCTAGTGTATGAATCTCTAATGTGGGAAGCTATCATCGTTCTTGGTATCTCTGGATTTATACCAGTATTCTTATCTAAATCTGCTAGCAAGCACAACACTGATGATCAAGCATTATCCGCTCCAGAGGGAGCCAAATCCTATTCACTTCCCGACGATCACGTTTCGATTCCTGAAGCACTTTTTAGTCGCGATCTAGTTCCTTTGCTACACGTTTGCAGCGACGATTTGGGCAATGTCATTGCTACCCAAAAGAGCGCTGTTGAATTACTTAACAATGCCTTTGTTGAAACAAATACATTAATTGAACAACAAGCAAACTGCATTCATCGCTTAGTTGAAACAGACAGTGATGAAAATAAATATTACAGCGAAGTAATGCGAGACTTTGCAGCACAAACAGCCACAACATTAGATAAATTTATAGAAAGCACCATCGAAATGTCTGCATCTTCGATGGAATTGCTTTCAAAAGTAAATGAAATACATGATGAAATGCCTGAAATTGCTAAAGCGCTAAAAGACATTGATGATATTGCAGACCAAACTAACCTTTTAGCACTTAATGCGGCCATAGAAGCGGCCCGAGCAGGAGAAGCAGGAAGAGGTTTTGCCGTTGTTGCAGATGAGGTTCGCTCTCTATCAAATAGATCTTCAGGCTTCAGTATTGCCATCCAATCTCGTCTTAAGAAAATTCAAGATCAAGTATCTAACTTAACAAAAGCAATGGAACAACTAGCCGCCCATGATGTGACCTACATCATGGAATCTAAAAAAACCATGAATAGCGCCTTGGACCACATAGTTAATAAAGCGGAAAATGATGCTGAAATAACACTAGAACTTGAACAGCTGGCTAAGTCGCTTGAGTCAGCTATATTTGATGCAACTCGAGCCCTACAATTTGATGATATTAATGGTCAAAACATTGATTACACCATAGAAGTATTAAATTTTATGGGCGAACAATTGAGCTCAGTCGATAATAAGTCGTCAGACAATATTGAACATGTTCTAAGGGATAAACTAGAAATAATCAAACAACGCAGCCAACAGAAACATAACCCGGTTTCACAGAAAACCATTGAAAGTGGCGATATTGATTTATTTTAAATAAGGAAGAGAGGTTTATATGTCTGATAGCATTGTTATTAACATGCCTGAAAGGTTCGATTTTAGTACCCATAGTTGGTTTACCAAAGCCTATGAAGAAGCATTATCAAAAAACAAAACAATCGTTTTAGATTTTTCTCGTGTTAACTATGTTGACTCCTCGGCATTGGGAATGATGGTACTTTTACACCGTCAACTCGGTACTAAATCAACCAAAGGTTACATTCGAAATGTGAGCGGCACAGCTAAAGATATTCTTGATATGGCTAATTTTGAGAAGTTATTTAGCTATGAATAATAAGAGTAGAGTTCTTTTATTAGAGGATAACGCCTCCAGCCGCTTGATAGTGTCTAAAGCACTTGAAAAGAAAGGCATTGAGGTAATCTTAACATCGACACTTGAAGAAGTTCGTCAGTGTTTTGGTGATCCCTCTATAAAGCTTTTTCTACTCGATGTTCATCTACCAGATGGTATGTCTGATGAGTTGATTCCCCAGATTCGTCAGCTCTATCCAATGGCTCCCATTCTAATGATAACCGCAGAATACGACACAGCTCACATGGCGCAATTGTTTGACGCTGGTGTAAAGGACTTTATTCAGAAGCCTATTCTTCCCCTGCTGTTATCCAACAAAGTGCAAAGTTTTCTTGATTGGTCAGAAGTAGAGCAAGCGCTATTTAGAGCAAACGAAAACTACCTTTCGATAATGCAAGAAAAAGAGCAAGAAGAAGAGCTCGCTTTTTTTGTTTACGATCATATTTTAAACACCCACTCTTATCATGTTGAAGGTGTGAATGTTGCAACACTTTCAAGTGGACGATTTTGTGGCGATATATTGATCTCCGCTAAATCACCAAATGGCAATTTAATCCTCATGCTTGGCGATGCTACAGGCCATGGTATGGCTGCCGCTCTGACGATTTATCCGATGGTGGTTACTTTTCATGCCATGGTAAAAAAAGGTCTATCAACAGGAGCTATTTTACGGGAGCTTAGTGACAAACACTCTGAAACTGTCCCAAGTAATCGTTTTTTTGCCTGTATTTTGATTGAAATATCCGTTTCCAAAAACACCATTAGCATTTGGAACGGTGGCATGCCAAATGTACTTCTTTTTAATAAAGAACAAGAACTTACTGAAAAAGTTTCAGCCAAAAATATGGCCATTGGCATTTTACCAACCAATGACATTAGTACCAAATTTGAAACCTTTCCACTTGAAACTATCGACTATATTTCTTTTTTTAGTGACGGCTTGATTGAAAATAAGCGCGATCAAGGAGTCATGCTTAACTTTAATGACGTTTATTCTCTTATTGCCGAACACCCTACTGAACCTGAATTTACTATTACGCGTTTACATTCCATGGAAGCCGACCTGACTACAAGCCATGATGACATGACCTTGTGCAATCTTGATATAGAAGTTTTAAAAAGAGAGCTCACTTACAGCCCTGTAGAAAAACAATATCCCAAAGGCAACTTTGCCTTTGAGTTTGAATTATTAGGTGAGTCACTACTTAATGATCATTTTTCTTTGAAATTGGTAGAAATGATAGAAAGTTATGGCTTTTCTCAATCCTTTTGCCAACGAGTATTCACTGTACTTACCGAATTACTTGTTAACTCTGTAGACCATGGCATTTTAAACATTCAGTCTAACCTGAAAAAAACAGATTTTATCGCTTACCTTGATGGTAAAAGCGAGGCTATTCAGAGCCTAAGCGATAACCAAAAAGTTGCTGTATCCGTTAATTGGGACGCCAACAAAAAAGCCTTGGGATTAACCGTCTCAGATTCAGGCAATGGTTATCTAGTTAAAACAGACATACCGATTTCAAGTGATCAAAGTTACGGCAGAGGCCTAAGCATAGTTAGTAGTCTATGTAATGAGTTTGCCTATGATCAAAACAACAACACAACACGTACGACCTTACGTTATTAGGATGAATTATGAGTAAAAAACTGCTTATCGTAGATGACTCCCCTTCAGTTCGCCAAATGGTGGAAATGACATTAAAAGGCGCAGGCTATACTGTTAAAACAGCAAATGATGGTCAAGCAGCTCTGAACCTATGTAAAACTGAAATATTTGATTTTGTTTTAACGGATCAAAATATGCCTAACATGGATGGTATAACCTTAATTAAATCGTTGCGAGCGATGCCAAGTTATGCCCGAGTCCCACTCATTGTATTAACCACTGAGGCAGGGGAAACCATGAAGCAAAAAGGTAAAGCTGCGGGAGCAACTGGCTGGATGGTTAAACCATTTGACCCTAAAAAGTTGCTTGAAGTTGTTGCGAAAGTCCTTCGCTAAACGTCTCATTTTGCAAATTCATTGAGAGACAGTATGGATAATTTAAGTCAATACAATGAGGTTTTTTTCGAGGAGGCGCAAGAACACCTCGAAACAATGGAAACATTATTGCTCGCCTATAATATCGATTCTCCCGATATGGAAGAGCTCAATAGTGTGTTCCGTGCCGCACACTCAATAAAAGGTGGCAGCGACATTTTTGGCTTCAAAGCTTTGACAGGGTTAACCCATGTCATGGAAAACATGTTGGACTCTGCAAGAAACAGTGAGCTCACTTTAACCACTGATCTCATTACCGTTTTATTAGAAACCACCGATGTTTTAAAGAATATTCTTAGTTGTTATCGTGAAGAAGCGGAGATCGATTGGGACATTATCGAAGCCAGTAAAGCGCGATTAAGTGCGACGCTTCAAGAAGTAACTGGTTCCAATGCCCCTGCCAATTCCTCTTCAGACGAAGAAGATCTCGGCTATGGTTTTTTTGATGACGATGACACCGGCTCAGAAGAAGATCTCGGCTATGGTTTTTTTGATGACGATGACACCGGCTCAGAAGAAGAACAAGGTTATGGTTTTTTTGATGAAGACGAAAATGACTCAGAAGAGGACCAAGGTTTTGGTTTCTTTGATGAGGATGACAAAGAGCAAGATCAAGATAGCAAAGCCATTGATGAAGAAAGCCTTGGGTATGGCTTTTTTGAAGAAAACAATGAGATGGCTAAAGAGGCCGAAAATCTAAGTGTAGAACCTCAACCAGACACTAAGACAGAACAAACTGAAAATATTGGTTATGGCTTCTTTAATGAAGAATTTAAAGCAGAATCTAATACCCCTGAAAAGGATACTGTAACAGCACAACCAGCAAACCCTGCCCCTTCTATTTCTGCTAAGCCTGCTGCGACACCGGCAGCCAAAGCATCCGAAACGAAGGCTGAAGCTACTAGCATACGAGTCGAGACCAACAAAATTGACAAACTCGTTAATCTAGTGGGTGAACTAGTTATTACCCAATCAATGCTGAATTTAATCGGCAGTGAAGTACATGAAGGTATCGCCGATAAAATGCAATCGGCACTAATTGAACTTGAGCGAAACACGCGCGAAATTCAAGAAGCCGTTATGTCCGTTCGCATGCTCCCTATTTCCTTTGTATTCAACCGTTTCCCAAGATTGGTCCGTGATTTATCAACTAAACTAGAGAAGAAAATCAACTTAGTCATCGAAGGCGGAAACACAGAAATAGACAAAAATTTAGTGGAGAAAATTTCCGATCCTCTACTACACCTAATTAGAAACAGTGTGGATCATGGCATTGAGCTGCCAGCAAAGCGATTAGAAGCCAATAAATCTGAAACTGGTATCGTGATGCTTTCAGCAGCACAAAAAGGCGGCGAAATCGTTATCACAATTACGGATGATGGTGCCGGTCTAAATCGTGAGCGCATCATAGCCAAAGCCGTTGAAAAAGGTATCTCGTTACCCGAACCGCTATCAGATAGTGCAGTCTGGCAACTTATTTTTGAAGCGGGATTTTCTACCGCCGCTGAAGTGACCGATGTTTCTGGCCGCGGCGTTGGAATGGACGTGGTGAGACGAAATATTGAATCTCTAGGTGGCCGCATTGATATCAGTTCAACCGCTGGCATGGGAACTGTATTCACCATCAATTTACCACTGACATTAGCAATACTAGATGGCATGACAGTAGAAGCTTCTGACCAAGTATTCATTATCCCTCTTGTCAATATTGTTGAGAGTATTCAACCTGTTGCCGAGCAAATCAAGCATATTAAAGGTAAGAAATTACTCTGGGTTCGTGATGAATACTGGCCACTAATTGATATTGGAAAAACGTTAGGAGGAAGCCCAAATGAAACCAATATGGAAACTGGCATTGTTGTTCTAGTTGAAACATCTAAACAACGATTTGGGTTAATCATTGATTCTTTATTAGGCCAGCAACAGGTCGTAATTAAGAACTTAGAACGACATTATCGAAGAGTAGAAGGTATTGCTGGCGCAACCATAATGGGAGATGGCAGCGTGGCATTAATTTTAGATGTCGATTCAATAACGCAATTCATCAAATCGGACTTATAGGGGGCATTCATTATGGCAATACTTCAGCAGGGGAATACGTCTTCAACGCCTGCAAAAGAGTTCTTAACCTTTGTTCTTGGCGATGAAGCCTACGCACTCGATATTATGACGGTGAAAGAAATACGGGGATATGAACCAGCAACAAAAATAGCGAATGCGCCAAGTTACATTAAAGGGGTTATCAACCTCCGTGGCGATATTGTTCCGATTGTCGACCTACGAATTAAATTCAATATAGGTGAAGCCACTTATAACGAATGGACCATAGTGATTATGCTTAATGTACGTGATCGTGTGGTTGGAATTGTGGTTGATGGTGTATCAGATGTAATGAACTTAGAAGCCGAAGATATTAAACCAGCACCAGAATTTGGTGTGGCTTTCGATAGCCGTTACCTACATGGGCTTGCCGCATTGGAGGACCAAATGGTGATTATCGTGGATATTGAAGAACTCATATCCAGCGATGAGATCGGTGTTTTCGAGAGTGTATAAGAATAAACAATATTCACAGTTAGCCTTCAAGGCTTCACAGTAAATAAGATTCACAGGAAGGGTTAATGCCATGTTAAAAAGCCTATTTTCAAAGCGATTAGATGATAATCAAATAATTATCGACAAAGATGTCTGGGTAAACGCTCAAGGTCAATTAGATGCTTTAACGCGATCTCAAGCTATCATAGAGTTCGACTTGCATGGCAATATCTTAGTTGCCAACGACAATTTCCTTAATACTCTTGGTTACACTCTGGAAGAGGTTCAAGGTAAACACCACAGTATTTTTGTGGACAATAAATATCGCAACAGTCGAGAGTATAAAGAGTTTTGGGCGAGACTAAACAACGGTGAATTCCAAAGTGGCGAGTTTTGCCGCTATAGCAAAACTGGAGAGGCCGTTTGGATTGAAGCAAGCTACAACCCTATTTTTGACGCCAATAACAAGCCCTTCAAAGTGGTTAAGTTTGCGACGGACATCACCGAGAAGAAAAACCAAAATACCGATTATGAGAGCCAACTAGACGCTATTTCTAAGGCCCAAGCGGTTATTTCTTTCGAACTTGACGGCACCATTCTTAGCGCTAACGATAATTTCTTAAATGCATTGGGCTACTCCCTTGGTGAAGTTCAAGGAAAACACCATAGTCTATTTATCGATTCCGAATACAAAAAATCAGAAGAGTATCGTAATTTCTGGCGCAGCCTAGCAAATGGTGAACATTTCATTGGCCGTTTTCCTCGCGTCCATAAAAACGGCAAAATTATTTGGATACAGGCTAACTACAGCCCGATTCGTGACCCAAACGGCACCCCCTATAAAGTGGTGAAATTTGCAACAGACATTACTGCGGAAGTCGAAGCAGAACAGCAACTTCAGCTCACTGTGAGCCAGGTAAATGCCGCGATTGATGCGGCTGTAAATAACGACTTGACTCATCGAGTGGCAACAGAAGACAAATCAGATATGATGCTAAGTATCTCACAAGGGGTAAACTCCCTGCTTGATACTATGACAGACATTATCATTAGTATTAAAAATGCTTCTGATGCTGTTTATACGGGTGCTCGTGAAATCTCCAACGGTAACACTGACCTTTCTAATCGTACTGAGCAACAAGCTTCAAGCTTAGAAGAAACCGCATCCAGTATGGAAGAACTAACAGGCACGGTTCGACAAAATGCGGACAGCGCCAAACAAGCAAATAACTTAGCCTCTAATGCTGTGACCATCGCAATCGATGGCGGCCACCTAATAGAGGACGTGGTTAAGACTATGGCGTCGATCAATGAGTCTTCACAAAAAATTGCAGACATCATTGGCATGATCGATGGCATTGCTTTCCAAACGAATATCCTAGCACTAAACGCTGCCGTTGAAGCGGCCAGAGCAGGTGAGCAAGGACGTGGGTTTGCGGTTGTTGCGTCTGAAGTAAGAACTTTGGCACAACGCTCAGCGAATGCAGCAAAAGATATTAAAGATCTTATTTCTGAGTCTGCTACCAAAATTAATAATGGTAATGACCTAGTTAACAAATCAGGAAACACGATGCGCGAAGTGGTTTCTGCGATTAAACAGGTTAATGACATCATGGCTGAAATCGCCAGTGCATCAGCTGAGCAATCATCTGGACTTGACGAAATCGGCAAAGCAGTAAGTCAAATGGATGAAATGACTCAACAGAACGCTGCCCTTGTAGAAGAAGCCGCCGCCGCCTCTGAAAGTCTATTAGGCCAAGCAGATCAATTAACAATGAACGTCAATCAATTCATATTGAATGATGACCATCAGTCTCAGAATATTAAACAAATTGCCCATGTGAAAAAACCAGCGGCTTCCCAAGCTTCAGCAGCGAAAAAGTTGCCTCCTGCGTCCGCTCCGGTTAAAAAAGCGAAACCTTTACCTAAGCCTCAACTTGATGATGAAGATGACGGCTGGGAGGAGTTTTAAATCTTATGGAAAGGGAATTTGGGTTTACGCAAAGTGACTTCAATAAAGTGCGAACTATCCTTGTCGGATTGACAGGGATAAAGCTCGCAGATTCCAAAGAGTCGTTAGTTTATAGCCGCTTAACCCCAAGAATTCGTAAATTGGGGTTAAAAAGCACGAAAGAGTATTTAAAGTACTTGGAAAACCACAATGACGAACAGGAAAACTTTATCAATGCACTAACCACAAACCTGACTTCATTTTATAGAGAGCCTCACCATTTTAGTATTTTAGCGCAATACATAAACCAAGGTGAAAACGTCAAAAGAATTTGGTGTGCAGCATCCAGTACAGGTGAAGAGCCCTACTCTATTGCGATGAGTCTGGTTAAAGCTTATGGGCACTTTAATCATGATGTAAAAATAATTGCTTCCGATATTGATAGCAAGGTTCTTGAAACGGCTAATAAAGGTATGTATCCGATAGAAAAAGTCGAAGCATTACCAGATAAAAAGAGCTTTTTTGTAAAAGGAAAAGGCAAAAATTTAGGTTTAGCCAAAGTAGTACCGCAATTACGGGAAATGATTGACTTCATTCGTATAAATTTATTGGATGAAAACCTCCCTGTAGAGCCCAATCTAGATGTTATTTTTTGTCGTAACGTGATGATTTATTTTGATAAAGACACACAGGCCAAAATATTAACGAAGTTACTGGCCAAGCTTCGACCTGGTGGCCTTTATATTGCGGGACATTCGGAAAATTTTTCACACTTCTCCAATGTTATGAAACCCATTGGTCGAACAGCGTACATCAAGCTGTAAGGTTGAACTATGTCATTAAAAAATTCTGTAATAGAACACTTTTCTACTCGGCAGTATTTTGACAATACATTTGATATTACATCGGTAAAAGTTTTACCTGGTGAGTATTATGCGACCAAAGAAGACGTCATGATTACGACTTTATTAGGGTCATGTGTTTCTGTCTGTTTGTACGACCCTACTGCGAAAGTGGGCGGCATGAACCATTTTTTACTGCCTGATGGAGGCGATGCCAACGATCTATTATCATCAGCTGGGCGATATGGTGTTTATGCCATGGAGTTATTAATTAATCATCTGATTAAGCTGGGTGCTCGTCGAAATCATTTTAGAGCCAAAGTATTCGGCGGTGGTAGTGTTATAAAAGGCATGACGACTCAGAATATCGGTAAAAAAAATGTCGATTTCATTCTCTCTTATTTGCAGAATGAAGAGATCTCAGTCGAATCATCCGATCTTTTAGATATTTACCCAAGGCGTGTTAACTTTTTTCCGTCTAGTGGCCGAGTTATGATGAAGAAGCTTCGTCAACATCACGATGCTGAAGCAATCAATTGTGAATTGCGTTATAGAAAAGCCATTTCTACTGTTGGCAAGGGCAATGATTCTGGCGATGTCGATTTGTTTTAGTATTTATATGGAAGCCTATGCAGTCTAAAAAGATTAAAGTTCTTATTGTTGACGACTCTATATCTATCCAAAAAGTGCTCCAAGAGGTCATCGAATCTGATCCGGGGTTAGAAGTGGTTGGTACTGCAAGCGATGCTTTTGAAGCTAAGCAAATGGTAAAAGACCTTTCCCCAGATGTAATTACCCTTGACGTCGAAATACCTCAAGTAAACGGTTTACGTTTTCTTGAGGTATTAATGAAAAGTAAACCGACACCCGTGGTGATGATCTCGACGCTTACCAAAGCAAATGCCGATACGACATTACAGGCATTAGAACTTGGAGCGATTGATTACATTGCCAAGCCGCAATTAAACCAAAAAGAAATGTTTTTGCGCTATCGCAAAATGGTTATCAAGAAAATTCATATGGCGGCGGCGTGTAACATTGCAACAGGCATAGATCGTCAAACTTCTAAGAAGCCCTCTGCACAGGAGTCCTTGTCCACGAATAGAGTTTTGGCAATTGGCGCTTCTACTGGTGGAACAGAAGCAATTAACTATCTACTAGGCCAACTACCAAGCACAAATTTCGCTCTACTCATTGTTCAGCACATGCCTGCTGGCTTTACTTCAGCATTTGCAAGTAGATTGGATAGAACAACCGATTTTACTGTTGTAGAAGCGAAAGGTGGAGAGCTAGTTCGCCCAGGAGTGGCTTACCTTGCCCCAGGCGATTTCCATATGAGAGTCGTTCGCTCCAATAATCAGCTTTACACAGAAATATTTAAAGCCGAGAAAGTGGCAGGTCATCGCCCATCTGTCGATGTACTGTTCAATTCTGTTGCGGAAGAAATTGGACGTCACGCTTTCGCCACCCTGTTAACTGGAATGGGAAAAGATGGCGCACGTGGACTGAAAAAAATTAAAAACGCAGGTGGCTTTACCGTGGTGCAGGATGAAGCTTCTTGTGTCGTTTATGGTATGCCAAGAGTCGCCGTAGAAATGGGGGCAGCCAGTGTCATTAGCCCACTGAACAACATAAAAGAAACATTCATTGAAAGACTTAGAAGTCCCATAAAAAGAAATACAGATAATGTCTAATATATGGAATGAAGCCTTTTAGAGCTTAATTCCAGAAGTATTATCAACTTGTCTAAAAAGTTTGCTATAAAGCAGACTCTTTATCTTTTACTTCTTCTTGCATCCTTGCCATATTGATATATTCGGGTCTCACATTCGGCATTGGGTTTGCCTCAGAAAATAATACAGATTTACTTTGATTTTCTATAATGCGAACGTGGGAGCGATTCAGTTCTCTAGGCTCTTTCACTCCACACGAGTGAGCAATCATTCCAATACCATGCAACAATTCGGCAGCATAGTTAGCAACTCGTTCAGACTTTTCAGCAGCGACCAAACCTTTTTGTAAGTCAGGGTTGTGGGTTGTAATTCCAGTCGGACAAGTATTCTTATTACATTGTAAAGCTTGAATACACCCAAGTGAAAATAGAAAACCACGCGCCGTAACAACAAAGTCTGCACCTGCACTCAAGGCCCATGCGGCTTTTCCCGGTACAATCAATTTTCCAGAAGCAATAATTTTAATATAACGACGCAAACCATAAGAAGTTACAATGTTAACTACTGTTGGCAAGCTTTCGCGTAAATGCATACCTACGTAATCCATTAATGGCTGCGGAGCCGCTCCCGTGCCGCCATCGGAGCTGTCAATGGTAATAAAATCTGGGCAGTAGTCTATGCCCTTTTTATGGATTAGCTCACACAAAGTTTCAAAAAATCTTAAATCCCCAACCACCATTTTAAAGCCAACGGGTTTCGATGTGACTTGTCGCACATGGCGAACCATATTTAATAAATCCTCTATAGATTTTATGTCGGTATGACCATTAGGGCTAATAGAGTCCTGACCGACAGGAATGCCACGAGTATGAGCAATTTCTTCTGTTACTTTTGCTCCTGGCAACATTCCACCTTTCCCAGGCTTGGCACCTTGACTCATTTTAATTTCAAACATGCGAACATTTTCATGTTCAGCCAAGCTGGTTAATCTAGCATCATCTAAATGCCCCTCAGCGTTACGTACACCATATTTTGCCGTGCCAATCTGAAACACAAGATCACATCCACCTTCCAGATGATAAGGTGATAGTCCGCCCTCACCCGTGTTCATCCAAATTCCTGCTTTGCGCGCGCCTTTCGATAAAGCTTGAACTGCAGGCTTAGACAAAGCTCCAAAACTCATACCTGAAATATTCACTACAGAGCGGGTTCGGTAAGGCTTTTTAGCCGTGTATTCACCAATGCAGACTTCTCTTGGCTGTGCTGCATCTTCGTCCAAAGTAGGAAAAGCACAGTTAAGAAAGAAAATATCACCGGGGGTTTCCAAAGATCGGGTTGAACCAAAAGCAATTGTCGCATCGACCTTTTTAGCGGCACGATAAGCCCATGAACGTTCAGCACGATCAAATGGTCGCTCTTCTCTATCCATCGCAAAAAAGTACTGGCGAAAAAACTCGCCTAGATGTTCAAAAAGATAACGAAAACGCCCAACGACAGGATAATTTCGCCTAATAGTATGAGTGGTTTGATGAGTATCAACCCAATACATCACGGCCACAGAAATGCAGGCCAAAAAGAGCAGAAAAACGAACAATAACGCCCCCCAATGAATGGTCAATGTCGCCAATGAAGACAAAAAATCCATACTTAACCCTTACAAGAAATGGTGATAAACACATTATTTTTTATATTACGCTATTACGAAGATTTAGGAGTGGACGAATCATGGACAAATGCAGCAATAAATTCGCTTGGCGGCAAAGGATGGCCAAAATAGTATCCTTGATAGAAAAAGCAATGAATCTCACGTAGCCTATCGTAATGAGGCAAGGTTTCCACGCCTTCAGCAAGGACACTGATATTGAGTGCTTTTGCCATGGCAATCACCGCGTGAACAATGGCCTCATCACTTTTATCCGTTAGCAAATCACGCACAAAGGATTGATCTATTTTTAATCGATCAATGGGCAAAGATTTTAAATACTTAAGAGAAGAGTAGCCGGTGCCAAAATCATCAATCGAAAGATGAACGCCAAGCGCCTTAATCGCGTTCATTTTCTCCAAACAAGACGACAAATCGTTCAGTAGCATGTTCTCGGTAATTTCAAGATCTACACAGCTGGCAGGCACATCGTGTTTTTCTAGTTGGGCTTTTAACATCGGTAAAAAACCCGCTTGCTGAAACTGTATTGGACTCACATTGATCGACATTCGCCAGGATAACTGCCATTTACCCTCTTTCAACCAAGCCGCGACTTGAGACAGTGCTTCATTCAGTACCCAATGACCGATTTCCACAATGAGCCCTATTTCTTCAGCCACAGGAATAAACTCAGCAGGAGAAATAAAACCTTTTTTCTCATCCTTCCAACGAATCAAAGCTTCAGCACCGATGAGCTCATTTTTATCGTTCGTTTGAGGCTGGTAATACAAATTAAACAGCTTAAATTCTGTCGCATGATGCAGCGCTTTCTCCATTTCAAGACGCGCATCCGAAACAGCTTGCATTTCAGACTTGTACAAAGCGAAGGTATTACGACCCGATTCTTTTGCTCGATAAAGCGCCGTATCCGCTTGCTTTAAAATCACTTCAGCAGAGCCTTCATTACCGTCAAAAATAGTCGCACCAAGACTGGCGGTAATATGCACCTCATGATGGCCCGCTTTTTTAACCTGCTGGCACGCATACATCACACTATCAACAAAACCGTTTATGGCTTTTTCTACCTGCTCTTTATCATTACCGACATGAGTGAGTAAGAAAGCAAATTCATCGCCCCCCATCCGTGAAAAGACCATATTCTCTTCTACCAGAAAAGCCAGTTGTGCGGCCACACAACAGAGCAACTGATCACCAACATTGTGCCCTAAAGAATCATTAATTGTTTTGAATCGATCAAGATCCATAAAGACCACAGCAGAATAGCTTGAATGCTGCGGTTGACGCTGAATTGCTTCGTGGAGTTTATCTGCCAAATACTGACGATTAGGTAAATTCGTGACAGGATCATAGTAAGCAAGATGATGGATGTGTGCTTCTGTTTCTTTACGCTCAGACACATCGCGGATAAGCAGTAAAGTTTCCACCTTGTTTTGTATTTTATACTTGGCTAAGCGTATCTCTACCGGCAATTCGATATGTTGTATTCGATAAAGGGTTTCGACCGTAAGAGGCTCGTTGATTTGCAGCGAGCTTAACGTCTGTAGAAAAGGCTGCCAAGAGGACGGAACGTGTAAACTTTCCAATGACGCAGAATGAAGATCCTTTTCTTTTCTCTTCAACATGTATTCTGCGGCCGTATTAACCAAGGTAATATTATTATTTTCATCCAATAATAAAATACCATCAGCGGCATGCTCTATCATCGCCTTGGTATGGCTATTACTTCGCTCTAAATCACTTAATGCCGCGCTCAATTTATTCCATAGACGTGAGAAAGTCGCTTGTAAATGTCCTAGCTCATCAGATCTATGGTGACGATAAAATGCTCTCGAGAGTGGTAGTGAATGATTGTGTTCAAGGGCCGTTAACGACTCGGTCAAACGCATTAGAGGGTGAGTAACCAAAAAGTAAAAAACTAAAGAAATCAGGGAAGCAAGCAGCAGATCTTTAAATAAATTATACGTTAGACTGGAAAAGTGTTCTGTGAATATTTGATCAAGCAAATAGCGCTTTTCCGGCAAGACAATTAAATGGCCAGCTTGAAATACAGGCTGCTCTAAACGCAAGCTACGGTCATACACCTGCAAATCGGATAAAAAATAATCCGCTAATGAATAAGAGATGGAAAAATTACGCTCTTTTGCAGTGGCGCCAACAAACAGCTCACCCAATTCATCTCGAACCTCCACATGCGCAATAGAAGGCGTTGACAGTAAACTATTAATCTGTTGTTGCGCAAAAGCCGTGTCTAAGCGAAAGATGGCCTCAGCTAACGGTTTTTCAACCACTGCAAGTAACTCATCAAAGTTCTGGTCAATCTGCTCTTTTTGGTACCGAACCCCTTCAAAAAATTGAATGATACTACTGGCTAAACTCAGAACAACAGCAAAAGCTAATGTTAAAATAGCCTGCTTGATAAATAATGATCTAGAAAGGACAACACCCATTATTACTCACTTAGCTTTCTATGCATCATGACCACCACATAACAACCATACGAAGACACTTGCACTTAGTATGCACATTACCAAGATTGGCAGATTATTCCTAACGAAAAAGCAAAGTATAAGAAAAATTTATTCACTGTCTGACGTGAATCACGTTTTTTTACAAATAAATAAAAACCAGTATGCGTTCACATACTGGTTTTTTATAAAAAAGCAATGTCTCTCAGTGCGTCACTGAAAAAGACTAGCCAATCACAGCGCCATCTTCACGGGAAATAGCAACCACACTAGAACGAGGAACCGATTGTCCGCCATTTGGCCAATGCGAATTACCATCTTCACCAGGATGTTGAACACTAATAAACATGGCTGTTTTATTTGCATTCCACGCAATACCAGTGATTTCGCATTCCTTTGGTCCCACTAAGAAACGACGAATCTCGCCCGTTTCAGGATCGCCAACCAACATCTGGTTATTCCCTTGACCTTGGAAACCCTTTTCATTCGAGTAGTTACCGTCGGTTTGAATCCATAACAAACCTTTGGAATCAAACTTCAAACCATCGGGTGAGTTAAACATGTTATCTTGGTTAATATTTTTAGAACCCGCATTGGCATCACTGTAAACCGCAGGATTACCCGCCAACACAAATAAATCCCATTTAAATTCTGCACTGGTATGATCTTCGTTCATTGGCATCCAACGTACGATCTGACCAAAATTATTTTTAACGCGTGGGTTAGGTCCAGTAGCAGGCGTCTCATCGCCACCCGCATTGGGTTTAACACCGCGATTAGAGTTGTTGGTTAATGAGCAATACACTTCTGCCTTATGGGGATGAGCGGCAACCCACTCAGGACGATCCATCGTCGTTGCACCGACTTTAGAGGCTGCCATACGCGTGTGAATAGCAATTTCAGCGTCGGTCATGCCCGTTGTTTTTGGCGTAAGAGCCAACCACTCACCGCGATTATTATCATGGAATTTGGCAACATAAAGTGTACCTTCTTCCAATAGATCACGGTTATTACCGCCGGCTAAATATTTGTGCTTAGAAACGAAACGATACAAGAACTCACCACGCTCATCATCACCAAGGTAGACGACTACGTGACCATTTGCCGCAATGGTTAACTCAGCATTCTCATGCTTAAAACGGCCTAGTGCAGTACGTTTTTTAGGACGAGAAGTTGGATCTAAAGGATCAATCTCAACAATGTAACCAAAGCGGTTTGGCTCATTTGGCTCTTTGTCTAAGTTAAAACGATCATCAGACAAAGCCCAGTTATAACGGCCTTCGGTACTGACACCATAACGTTTGTAATCATCAGGCATTTTAAAGTCTTTGCTTGCGGTGAAGTAGCCATTGAAATTTTCTTCGCAAGTTAAATAAGTACCCCATGGTGTCTGGCCGTTACCACAGTTATTCCAAGTACCTTTCGCCACAACACCTTTAGGATCGGCAGAGGTTTGCATCCATTTATGACCACGAGCAGGACCTGTGATATCCATTTCGGTGTCAGCTGTAATACGACGGTTATAAGGTGAATCTTGAACAATGCCCCACTTTCCGCCACGTTGATCCACTTCAATGATAGAGACACCATGAGCGGCTTTGTTTTTACGCACATCGTCAGCATTGATTGGCATACCGTCGGTACGATTGGCATGCAATGTTTTTTCATTCGTGTATTCGTTATTGATGGCTAGAATCTGTTTACCATCTTTCGAAAAGAAAGCCATGCCATCGTTGTGATCACCAAAAGCCAATTCTTGAGAAGCGCCTGTACCACCTGTCGTTGGGTCAAATGCTGGTGCATTACTGAACAATGGATCTCCCCAAGACGCCACCACTTCCCACTTATAACCTTCAGGTACGGTAATGGTATCAAGTGTGTTGGCTTTCACCATACTGAATGCTAAGCGAGACTCTGCAGAATCCGCTGCAGCAAACGCTTTGCCTGCGGCCAGTGTTGTTGATCCCATCACAAACGCACTCGCGCCAACCGCAGCACCACCGCTTAAGAAACCACGGCGAGACACCATCTTATGAGCCACTTCTTCAAACTCAACCACTTCAGGTGCTGGACGTACTAACTCGTCTAATTCATCAAAACTCAAATTCTGTTTATGTTCAATAATCATCATACTGCCCTATATTGTCTAATAGATTGACACAAAAAAGCCTTCTCCCCTGCAAGAGAAGTTATCCTTAATCTATAAACAAAACATGACATTAGGATGACAGTTAAACGACATTATGATGATAAAGTCGTTTTAACAGCTTAGCCTTCTGCGGTTAAATAGGGCGTTGACAGTACAAAACATCTACTCCATGGCGCACCTCTAAACCCTCTCTGATGGATTTTTTTAAGCCTTTCACGACTAAAGCATAAGAATGATCAATCTGCCGCTGAATTTCTCCAATGGGTAAATTCCCATCCAATACGATGGAATTCCAATGGCGTTTGTTCATATGATATGCAGGAATAACCTCAGGAAAAATATCGCGCAGCTCAATAGCATGATCAGGCGAGCATTTTAGATTGAGCAACCACTGACCTTGTTTTTTGATCAGCAAGGCAAACATCTTCCCTTGCACTTTGTATACTGCAGTGTGGTCATCAAATGGAAAATATTCTTCGGCCTCGGGTTTCGCAAGCAGATACTTTTTATGTATGGTTGAGTTCAAAATAGCGCCCTTTCAAGGTTCTAAACAATCACCAGTATAAAACAAAAAAACCGCTTACTGACATCCAGAAAGCGGCTTTAAATAGGTATTATGCGTAAGCAAGACGAGGACTACATCAAAGCAAAATTAACCTTGGTGAGCTAAATACTCATCATATGTGCCTTGGAAATCAATGATTTTCTTACCCTTGATCTCTATCACGCGATTAGCCAAAGAGGAAACAAACGCCCGATCGTGGCTGACAAAAATCAAAGTACCATCGAAGTCGAGCAACGCATTGTTCAACGCTTCTATCGCCTCCATATCCATATGGTTTGTTGGCTCATCCATGACCAAGACGTTTAGATCCATCATCATCAACTTACCAAACAGCAAACGGTTCTTTTCTCCACCGGAGCAGACGCGTACTTTTTTATTAAAATCATCCGCAGTAAACAGCAAACGTCCCAACATAGCGCGCACTTTTAAATCATCGTGCTTGGCCGTACGCCACTTAGACATCCAGTCAAACAAGGTTAAATCACAATCGAAATCTTCCGTACTGTCTTGCGGACAATAACCAATCACCGCGTTTTCAGCCCATTTGACCTCGCCGTGTTTGGCATCAAGCTCTCTCATCAAACAACGTAAAAAAGTCGTTTTACCGGCACCATTTTCACCGATAATCGCTAATCGTGAACCCGCCTCTAAGATCATATTGCCGCCAGAAAACAACAACTCATCGTAGCCATGTCCAAGGTCTTCTAGAATCAACGCATGACGATGAAGTTTCTTATCTTGCTTAAAGGTCAACGATGGCGTCATTCGGCTAGATTGTTTCACTTCCGCTAATTCAATTTTTTCCAGCTTCTTAGCACGAGAGCTGGCTTGCTTGGCTTTCGATGCGTTTGCAGAGAAACGATTCACGAAGGCCTGCAGATCCTCCATTTCAGCACTTTTCTTCGCGTTCTCTGTTAATAGCTGTTCGCGAATCAATGACGAGGCTTCCATGAAGTAGTCATAGTTCCCTGGGTAAATACGCAACTCACCAAAGTCGATGTCAGCCATGTGCGTACACACAGAATTCAAAAAGTGACGGTCGTGAGAAATAATGATCATGGTGCATTTACGTTGATTCAACACACCAGCCAACCAATTAATGGTATGAATATCCAAGTTGTTGGTCGGTTCGTCCAACAACAAAATATCTGGGTTAGAAAAAAGCGCCTGAGCAAGCAATACACGAAGCTTCCAACCTGGAGCAACTTCGCTCATCAGGCCAAAATGAAACTCTTCAGCGATACCGGCTTCCAACAAAATGTCACCCGCACGACTTTCGGCACTGTAGCCATCCATTTCAGCGAATTCTGCTTCTAATTCACCGGCACGCATGCCATCTTCTTCACTCATTTCAGGCTTAGAGTAAATCGCATCACGCTCTTGTTTGACTTTCCACAGTGCTACATCCCCCATAATAACGGCATCAACCACCGTATACTCTTCGAACGCAAACTGGTCCTGACTCAAAGTACCGACTTTTTCACCCGGTGTGATAGACACATTGCCTGATGTTGGTGTCAGTGCCCCACTGAGGATTTTCATGAAAGTAGACTTGCCGCAACCATTTGCGCCAATTAAGCCATAACGATTACCGTTACCGAATTTTGCAGAGATGTTTTCAAACAATGGCGTTGCGCCAAATTGCATGGTGATATTAGCCGTGGAGATCAAAGGAAAAAGCCCTAAACAAAGAGATAAGAAAAACGTTCATATAGACCCCAAAATCAGGGTCAAAAGACAAACACAAAGATGGGCGAATATAGAGATTTAGAGCACTAAAGTCGAGAAATAAGTGCCGTTTTTTTGAACAAATTCGTAGATAGACCAAATTTATATCTGGTTATCATTTGGATTGTTGGTTGAGTGGATGGCGTGAGTTGAATTCTCTTCACTATTAGAAGGCGGTTCGTCAGGCTCGAAGACTGCATTTGCGGCAGAAGCCTCATTTTGTTCTGCACTGACGGCCATATAAGCAGAAACTTGCGACATTAAGAAACTCAATACATCTCGGCTAGCGCCATTAAGCAAATTTTTTCTCGCCTTTCTTGTTATATCAAGCTGTGTCGTTGCTCCCAAAACAAAACTCGCGAGTAAACCTGATGGGCTTGTGGCTTTATCTAATAGGTTATCAACCGCCTTCTCACGGGATTGTTTAGCACGCTTCTCCAACAGCTGAGTGCGCATATATAAACGATCTCGTTGTTGATTCATTCGCTTAATGCCGAACATAGACTAATCCTCATCCGTTGGAATAACTGCATCTAAAGTACGAGCAAAGTTCATGTTTTTTAGCGTTCGTTTCACCAAGTAAAGCAGCGCAAAAGAGCTGAAAAAAGTCGCTAACGTGGCGGTAAACAAAATACCAACAAGGGAAAAACCATAACTCCACGCCACGGCGGCAATGGTCGCTATCAATAACAACCAAGTGGTCAGTAATAAAAAAATCACACCGCACATTAAGGCAAGAAGCTGAGCACTGGATGCAACCCACAATTTCGCCTCTAAAGCCCCCAACCCTAATACGCTCTTCAGCCAACTTTTATGAGTGTTAATAACCTCATCAAAATCAGATTGTTCTTGCTCTGAAGCACCGTGCGGTGGTGTTTCCATGGATAGTTTTCCTCAGCTTATTTACGTTTGCAAAGGAAACTTGCGGCTAAGGCACCCGCTAGAAAGGCGATACCAATGGTTTTAACAGGGTGTTCTTTGGCATATTCCCCTACGGCTGAAGAGATTTTTTCCGATTGATTTTTCGCAGTGTCTGCAATTTTATGAGCTTGTTCACTGATTTGCTGAGCCACTTCTTCAATACGCTCTTGGCTCTGTTCTTTCATTTCGGCTGCACTGTCCACCCCTTTGTGGGCCGCTTCGGCAGCACTGTCTACTTTTTCATGGGCCTTTGATTGGGTCGTGCTTTTGGTTGTTGTAGCCATTCTTCATTCTCCTTACTCGAATTAAAATTAACTTTTCAACGCCAATATAGCGACAAAAAACGTACATCACCCTTTTAACCCTACGTGGTTCGTTTAGAATGGTCAAATTTACCCAGCGAAACACATATTCTTTCCTTTTTTTATGAGTCTTCTTTAAAGAATTTCCGCAATAAAAAGCCGTTATACTCACAATAAAACACGCACAACAGCCTACAAATGAAAAAGGACAAAAATAAAGCTTAGCTTTATTCCTGCCCTTTTAGGATTGAGCCATAATAACCCCTTTTGGCTTATTGCATCTTTAATAAATGTTTAAGCGATGGCCCATAAAAGCGTTATTTTTTAATATCCACCCATGCGTCCCAGCCTTTCCATTCGTCCATATCAGAATTGCTCCCAGTTTCAACCTCTGCAACGGGAGCAGCTTGCTTATTAAACATTTGAACATTCATTAATTTTTTAATTAAGCGAGACATTTTAGTTTCCTTATCTTTCATGATGTTGGAAATATCATGCTAGCACTGAAAAACGAAAGGATACGTCAGCAACTCCTAAAGAAAGTCTCTTTCCCCATTACACAAATAACCGTCCTCTTTCTTGACGTGCAGTGGCTATAACATAAAAAAGCGGATCGTTTTATCGAAGAAAGGACACAATTTGAACACGTTTAAATTATGTCAAACAGCCCATTGACGAGCCTCTGACACTGCATATTCTAATAACTTTCCTTCCGATCTGTTCATTTCAGCTTGGTGACTAAGAGTTGCTCCACCCTAACACCTTCCAAATCCAGCACCTCAAATTTATAACCTTCATGGACAAAAAAATCAGTACGTTTTGGCAAACGTTTCAGACTATAGGTAATAAAGCCCCCTAACGTCTCATACTGCGTGCGATCAGGAAACTCTTCAATTCCCAAACTGCGCATCACATCATTAATAGGAGTAAGTCCCTCTATTAACCAAGAATTCGCATCACGCTGTACGATTTGCTCTTCATCATGAGGAGTTAGTAATCCCCCCATAAAACCGCCTAACAAATCTTTTACTGTCACAATCCCAACTATGGTTGCATATTCATTTACAATCACGGCGAAAGCTTGTGGCGCGACTTTAAAAGCATTGAGCGCTTCGGATAATGTCAGTGTTTCAGGTAAATAAAAGACATCTTTGTCAATTTTTTCTGGTTTAATGTGCGCAGGTTCGCCTTTTAATACCAAACGTAAAATTTCTTTTGATTCAATAATACCGTGAATTTTATCCAAGCTTCCATCGCACACTAGAAAATCATTATGAGGATGTTCGATAATTTTCTGGCTAATCTCTTCACTGCTATCATCAATATCAAAATAAATAATTTGGTCCCTTGGCGTCATAGTACTGGAAATACTGCGTGTTTCTAATTCAAACACATTCCCAATCAACTGATATTCTTGTCGCTGTAGACTGCCGTCCTCAGCGCCCGCGTCCATCATGGCGACAATATCCTCTGTTGTTACAACCTCATCGCGATCAATCGGCACGTTAAAAATACGTAGTATAGTATTGGTTAAACCGTTAAATAAAAAAACAACCGGCGTGAGTATGAACGTCACCCATAACATGGGGGTCACCATTCGAATAGCGACCGCTTCGGGCATGATAATCGCCAAACGTTTCGGTAATAAATCCGCAAATAAAATAAACAATGAGGTTAAACACAAAAACGAGACAACAAAACTAATCTGATCAAGCAGAGGTCCAGAATAAAGTAAGCCGACAAATTGCTTGATATAAGGTGTTAACGCTTGCTCACCAATAATACCACCTAAAATCGCAATCGCGTTTAAAGCAATTTGAATCATCGCAAAAAACGCCCCCGGATTCTGCTGCAGCTTCATCACTGCTTGAGCTTTTATGCTGCCCTCATCCGCCAGTACCCTCAATTTTATTTTTCTCGCGGCGGCCATGCTAATCTCAGACATAGCAAACAAGGCACTGGCTACAATCAGCAAGCCAATACTTAACATATCACTCATTTTTATCTCTCTTGTTACCAGGTAAGGTAGGGTCTAGACTCACATTGAGACGCGATAACATTCCAACGCAATATAACCAGCATTATAGAAGCTCATTCTGTCGATACAATGCTTATTTTCTATACTTTCAGAAGGGGAGCGAGCAATACTAAATGCAAAGAGAGCGTCGTAAAATACAAACACCTAATCGTTTTTAACTTATCAGAGAAGCATTATGATTATCACCTTAACAACGCCCGCCATGCTGTTCCCCGCCGTCTCTTTACTGCTTTTGGCTTACACCAACCGATTTGTCACTCTGGCTTCCATCATCCGTAATTTTGACCCTAAATTAGAAGACGAAAATATCAAAGAACAAATTGCCAACCTGCGCAAACGCATTTATTTGATACGTCGTATGCAGGAAGCAGGAGTGATCAGTTTTTTTCTTTGTGTCTTATCCATGATGGCGATTTATCTAGAATATCAACAGGCGGGAAGCTATATCTTCGGTGCCAGCTTAGTGTGCCTAATGTACTCCCTGTATTTATCCGTTCGAGAGATCACCATTTCTTGTGATGCATTAGAGTTACACTTGCGGTATTTCAGCGCCAATGTGAAATCGCAAAATGGTAAGAAGCCCTCTCAATAACGAAGTATCTGTACGTTAAAGCCTTTTAAAGACGACTCAGGAGAATATTGAGAAAAATAGTCGACGAAGCTTTCATCAATGACTTTTTTATAGGTCAAACTGGCATGACGAAGATAGAGCACGCCTTCTTTTCGAATAGCGATCCCCTGATGAGAGACATTCATATTGGTGCCAATCCACTGCTTTAATGGCCAATCAGGCCGCACCATACTGATGACACTGCCTGATGGAATACGATCAAGCAAAGCCTGATTGACCGCTCTTTCAGTGCCTATAAACAACGCGGTTAAGGGCACATAGGGCAAATAAGCGGGCTCTGGTGTAAAATCACGGCCCTCTTCTTTTAACTGCCCTAACAGCCTTTGGCAATCGTTAGAAGTCGTCGCATCGCACCCTAACACATCACCGCTAAGGTGCTGATACCAAGCGGCTTTATCAATAAGAGTTTGCGCTACTTGAGCCGTACCTCCCGCCACATCTGGCGTTATATCCTGTAGTTTATCTTGGTTGTTATGAAACCAGTCTAAACTGGGAAAATGATTACGTGACACAAAAGAGACGTCTCCATCCTGATAACGCAGTGCCATTAGGTTGGTTTCAAACTCAGCGGAAGATGTCGACATAACGCCTGCCAACAGTGTTTCAACATAGGTGGTGCAGTCAAACACATCAAAACGAACAAGAGGATCCTTGTCATATTTGCTAAAAGGTCCTTCGCCAACGCTACCACCAACATATTCAGCCCCTAAAAACACCTGACTCAAAACAAGCATTTTTTCAGCATAAGACGAGGCATTAAACACGTCTCGCTGAACAGAATGATGATCGATAGCCTGATAAAAAAGCGCTCTATTCGCGGCATCAACGGCATTCACTGATGACCTATTGTCGACCTCTGTTTGCGCTGCGGTTGACAATAGACAATAACAAAGCACGCTAGTAGCAACAAACACTCTTCCTACATGATGTTTCATAGAAACTTCCCAATAACGACGAATATCAAGCAGAAACATAAAAAAAACAAACGCTGATTAAAAAATGTTCGCTTCGTATGCTACTATGTATCTGCGTTATGTAAAACAAAAGCAATATTGTTAGAAGGCCATTTTATGCAAATCAACAATACCTCATTCCCGTATGGTCAGCAGGGTCTGCAGCGTAGCCAAGACAGACTAGACCAAGCCAGTCAAAAAGTCGCCAGTGCGTCTATCCAAACACTTGGCCAAAATAACACACAGACTAACAGCAGATACGGCTCGGCCATTCAAGATGGTCTAATTGAAGCGAAAAGCAGCGAACTAGAAGCCAAAGCCAATACAAACGTCATAAATGCGTCTGATAAAACCATTGGCCGACTCATTGACATCACGGTTTAACCTTTATACTTCAAAGCGCCATTAATTCACGCACTTCCTCATTTGAGGTAAAGCGCACAATGCGCCTAATCTCTTGACCATCCTGCAATAAAATCAATGTTGGCCAGAGCTTAACACCAAACTGTCGCCCAAGTCGTTTACCTTTACCATCAAACACCTTGATGTGAGCGATTTTTGAGTCTGTTTTGATACTACTTTCCACAGCATCTCGAGCCGCCTGGCAATGCCCACACCAAGGCGTACCAAACTCCAATAAAGCCCGTCCCTCTAGAGCATGAATGTCTTCAAGACTGGGGGCCGCTTCCGAGTATTCAGAGTTAAAACCGATTGTCATTGCTTGCATCCAAAAATCCTCTTTTTAGTATTTGAATAAGGCCAGACGCTGTGAGATAAAACAGCGTCAAACAATAATCACAAGTTAAGGATAAAACACCATGTTTAGTCACATTATGTTAGGCGCCAATGATGTACAAGCCTCAAAAGCATTTTATGATGCAACGTTTAAAACACTTGGCTATGGCGAAGGCTTTGTTGACCCAAAAGGAAGATGTTTTTATCGCACTGATACCGGTACCTTTGCGATAACCAAACCAATAAACGGCGACGCGGCCACTCACGGCAATGGCAGTACGATTGGTTTTGCAGCCGCATCTGAAGAAGCGGTAAATGCTTGGCATGCGGCAGGAGTAGCCAATGGCGGAATAAGCTGTGAAGACGCACCAGGAATTCGCTCATTAGGAAGCATGAAATTGTATTTGGCGTATTTAAGAGACCCATCAGGTAATAAGCTTTGCGCCATGTATAGACTTTAAGGCTGTAACTTATCATCAAGCAGTGGCCATCTGTCACTGCTTGATGATGTTAAACTCTTCTCGACATTCATCGGATCCCATTTCGAACTCGCGACAAATCCAAGGACGATTCTCATAAATAGTACAAAGAAAAGTGTCTCTATCGACCGCAGAGCACCAGCCATCGTCGAGTCTAAGCATGGTCTCACCACCCCACTCATCCACTGAAACGTGCTTATCCGGTACGCCAGTGTCACTGATGATCATCACCTCCATACGACAGCAGCATGCTTGACACTGAGCGCACGTCACATCGGAATCGGTTATGTTTTTAAAGGCAATGGTCATAAGTGGCTGCAAATTGGTCAAAAACGTCAATATACACCGGATCTTAACGAGAAGATATTAACCTAACGACGATCAAGAAATGCGAAATAGTCATCTGCACAGACAATACAAGCCCTCACAAACGAGAGCCTGTATTATCACATTCAAGGCTTATACCTTAAATTTCACCACCAACTCATTAAGCTCTATCGCCAATCGAGTCAGTTCTGCCGTACTCGCGCTGGTTTGATTTGCACCAACCACCGTTTGCGCAGCTAAGTCACTAATCGTAGTGATATTCCCATCTATTTCTTTCGCCACATTCGATTGTTCTTCTGCTGCACTGGCAATCACGTGGTTGCTGTCACTAATGGCGATAATACGCGCTGTGATTTGCTCTAATGCCTTAGACGCTTCCGCTGCAACCATTTGTGCCTGATTGGTTTTTTGACTTGTGCTTTCCATAGACGTCACCGCTTCATTGGCCGAAAGCTGAACCTGACGCACCATGGTCTCTATTTCACCAGTGGATTCTTGGGTACGATGAGCAAGATTTCGGACTTCATCGGCGACAACCGCGAAACCTCGCCCCGTTTCACCAGCACGAGCAGCCTCGATGGCCGCATTTAAGGCCAATAGGTTTGTCTGCTCTGCCACAGCTCGAATGACATCCAAAATCTGGCCGATTGACGCCACTTGCTCAGCCAGTTGGTTAATCACTCGGGTACTGTTTGTCATCTCTTTATTCATGTCAAGAATCACAGCCGTTGTCTCACCTACTCGCGCCTTGCCTTCCGCCGCCAATGTAGCAGAATCCGCAGACGCTTCTGAGGTTTGCTGTGCAGTACGAGCCACTTCATCCACGGCAGAACTCATCTGAGCAATGGCTGATGCAGCGGATTGAATTTCATTGTTTTGCAACATCAGGCTATTTGACGAGCTTTCTGTCACAGAACTTAGTTCCTCCGCTGCCGATGCCAATTGACTAGAAGAATCACCAATATGCACAATGGCCTCACGCAAATTTCCCTGCATGGCTTTTAGCGCATTGGTTAAACGCGTCAATTCATCCTGACCTTCAGGAACAATAGCTTGCGTCAAATCCCCCTTAGCAATGATCTCGGCAGAATTGACAGCCTCTAAAAGCGGCTTGTTAATGCTCTTTGACAGTACCATGGCAATCGCGACCCCCAACGCCACAGAAATAACTATCACGATATTGATCAAAACAAAGCCTTCATCATAAGCTTTTAACGAATCTACACTGGCTTCCTCTGCCCCGTTCTGGTTGGCGGATACCAGCTCTCTTAATAGACGCACCATGTCATCCGCTGCGCTATTCATATCAGGCACTATAGCCATCAATGCTTCTGTATTGTCTTGCAAAGTTAAGTTAACCACTTCGGCCTGTAATTTATAATAATTCGACTCTGTCACTCTAAATTGGTCAAATAAACGTCGCTCACTGTCTAAAAAAATAGTTGATTCATATTCAGCACGAGACTTTGCAACCTCTTTTTTGATGGATTCTAACGCTAGCAATATTTCTTTTTTACTTTCTTCACTCGTAGCAGTGAGCAGTCTTAGTGTAAAGATCCTGACTCGCATCAGATCTGTACCCATATCCCCTAAGCTGGTAATGGCTGGCAAAATATTTTCTTCAATCAATTCTGAATTCGATCGAATCTTATCCATCGTAGAGATACCGACACCACCTAAAATGATCATCAGAATGATGGCCGAAGAAAACCCTATTAACAGTCGAGATCGAATATTTATATTCCGTAACATAACCTTATCCTCTTATGAATTTAACGCTTAAAATAATCAGCTGACGCAACAGCCACCTTAAAAACAACAAAAACTGTAAATAAATATAACCCAAAACATTTTAGTATTAGGATTCTTAAAAATATTTTGATTATTCATTCAGTCTTGAGAGTATACCTAGAAACCAGCTTTCAAAATCTTGTGTGCTTAACGGTGGGGAAAATAAATACCCTTGAATGACTTCGTAACCTATTGCTTTTAAATAAGCTAACTGCTCTAAGGTCTCCACACCTTCCGCAATGGATACCGCATCCATTTTTTTCCCAATAGACAAGACAACGTCACTCAGTTCTTTCGATAATGGACTCGGAAGATGACTGACGAATGCTCTATCTAACTTTAGTTGAGATACAGGAAACTTCAATAATCGTTTTAAATTTGAATAACCGGTACCAAAATCATCTAAAGAGATCGTAATGCCCATTGAATCAAGAGCGCCAATCACGTCAATAAAAGAGTTGGATAAAATGATCTTCTTACTTTCAGTGATTTCTAAAACAAGGTCAGCTGAAACAAGACCATTTTTTTGCAGAATAAGTTGAACCGTTTCAATAAGGTTAGCTGAGTGAAAAGTATAGGGCGAAAAATTAACGGCAATAAGAGGGACAGGTATATTTTTGTCGCGCCACAAAGCCAATTGTCGACATGCTTCTCGAAGCACCCACAAGTCCAGCTCAGCGATGAATCCGAACTCTTCTGCCAAATCAATAAAATCATCAGGGGCAACATAACCAAACTCTGTGTTGTGCCATCTTGCCAACACCTCAACCCCGTAAAGCTGATTGTTCAACACATTAATCTGAGGCTGATAATGCAGCGCCAATTTGTTCTCTTGCAAATCCGCTTTTAACCGCTGAGCCATTTTTAATGACGGATGACTGCTACCAAGACAAGCACCAACGTCGTCATCATGAACAACATCATTGTCTTGGATGAGTAGGCTATAATAATGCCGACCTAACAACTGAAATGCTTCAACCTGAACGTGAATCTTATAAGGCTCGCTGTGGACAGGTGTAAAAGTAAGAGTGATGCTTTTTCCTGCAATACGCTTAAATTCAGTAATAGGATAAACACGTTGTTCCGCTTCAAACCAAAAGCAGTTTGACGGCAATAAAGCATCGTTTTCAGGATAAAGACTTGAAGAGGTTAGCATTTTTTGTGCTTTATCATTACAAGAAACGATACAATCGTTACCGTCTAACACAATAAAGCCATGATTCGTTTCTTGTAACTCCTGCCAATCATGCCCAGTATTCATTCCTTCTGTTTTCACAAGTCAATCCTTCTACTGCATGCTTCGATTAACACAAGATACCGTCTTTTATTTGTCTTTAAGACACAAACATCGCCCAATATTGCCTATATGGCAAAAAGTGTCAAGCAAATTGCCTATCAGGTTTTGCCATATAGGCAAAATTAAACGGATAATCTTGCCATGAATATTGGCCACGTTATTAAAATTTTGCGTATTCATCGCAGGATGACTCAAGAACAAGTCGCACTGGAGGCTGACATGGCTACCAGCAATGTCTCACGCATTGAAAAAGGCCAAAGGCAACCCTCACAAAAAGTCTTACAAAAGCTGGCTATAGCGTTAAATACCAAACCATCCATTTTATACGCTGCCAGCGAGCACTCTCCCGAAGAAATAGTGGATTTTTTACAGCAAGAAGATGATAAGGAAAAACATGCGGGAAACCCAATAGACATTCACTTCACTTATGAAGCAAAAATGGTGTTGAGCTTATTCAATGAGTTAACACCAAACAATAAATCATTATTATTAGAACAACTAAAAGCCATACACAAATGGCAAACAAAAACGGACCATTAAGCATTCTATACGATTGCTTCAGGACTCTGCACTTTCACCTCACACGTCACTAAGCCCCGTAGTAAAAAATAGAAAAATAATGACAAACGGTTCCAGCCACCACAAACAAATGCCAAACCAAATGGCCGTAACGCAGCTTAGAGTCAATCACAAAAAACACCACACCCAAAGTATAAAGCACACCGCCTAGTACCAACAGCAGCAAACCATTGGGCGCCATAAGTGAAATAAGCGGTTTGATCGCAATAAGAATAAGCCAGCCCAAAATAACATAGAGCGTCGTAGAGACAGCAGGATGAGAAGCCTTACCAAAGGCTTTGAGAGCAACCCCGATCAAAGCTAATGTCCATACGGCGACGAGTAAAGACCAGCCCCAAACACCCTCTAACACTCCCAAGGTAAAGGGGGTATATGTGCCCGCAATTAACAAATAGACAGCAGAGTGGTCAATGACTCGAAAAACATATTTCGTCTTACCTCTTGGCATCGCATGATAAAGTGTCGATGCCAAATACAATAAAATCATGGTAGCGGAGAAAATACTGACCCCGACCACAAAACTGACATCGGCGTAGTCAATCGCGCTTAGAATGAGAAACGGTGTGCCAACAATTGCAGCAACCAACCCCACTCCGTGGCTGATACTATTAGCCACCTCTTCTCCGAGTGACTGACCTCGACCTGAGGACGCTGGAATATATTTTCCCATGTATTAACGCTCCTTAATGAACTCTTAAAAGCATGGAACAAGTGGTGCTGTTTGACAATGAAAGACAACGAATAAACTATGCAAATAAAAATAGTCCTCTTGCAAAGCGCTGTCTGTGTCACTCACTGACTAAAAAATTAAATGTCCCTTGAGAAGAAAAGACTAATTTTGACATATTTGTGGCGCCTGATAATCCAAACCCAACAAAGTAAAGTAATTCTCTCCCAAGGCAATATTACGAAACGCATCGTCATCTAGGTATTGAAGTATCCGGCTCGTAACCTCCAATTCCTGCTGGTACACCTTAAAATTATTGCCTCGAAAAGCAACAAAATCAGAGCCAGGCAAAATACGTTCAGAATAACGATTAAGGAATGCCACATACAAAGGCTGATTCGCGGCCTTACTAAAATAATAGTCGTCCAATATTCGCCAAGATATATCAATCATCAAGTTCGGATATTGATCTAACAGACGAGACAAGATAGCAATATGCTCAGAGGCGTCCATTTTCGTTTGTTCATAAGACAACCCCATGTGCGCCCAGACTATTTTATTATTTGGATACAAGGCCAAGGCCCGTTCCATTAAAGGCAAATACAAGGTAGGCGAGGTATTATTCCCTATATCGGAATGAATCGTTATGGGGTAGTCCCGTACTCTTAACTCCGTCATAAAACCTGCCCATTGCGTAATCTCTTTTGGGGTTGCTGGTTTATGACGGTTATTAAACTGCGCCTGCTTCACCAGATTCACTTCCCCCATCCAGTGAAACAGTCCTGGGTATTCCTTTTCGTAAAGCTTCATTAGGGCAACGGTCGGTTCAGGATCAGACAAATCCGTAAAGGTCATCGACAAGGTCAGGTGAAGATCATCTGGCTTGTATTCCAGCATATTGGCGGCATTCACAAAATCATTTCGCGTGGTAGGCGATACTGGCGTGCCTGGGCATTTTAAATAATTAGAACAAAGAGAATCAGACGGCAGCATTTGCCCAATGCCATACACATTGGCAAAGCGCACAGTGGTTTGAGATAAATAGTCATTCACTTCATTAAAGGGAATCGCTCGACCATCGAAAGGCCGATAATGTAAATGCGTATCCACCACAGCCGTATATGGTTCCGTCTCTCTGTCGTAACAAGCTGACTGACCTTTAAACGAATCCAGCGAACGCAGCGCTGGTGTATTATCAGAGGCGGCACAACCTCCGAGCAACACAGAAACCAGCACGGCAAAAGACATACAAGATCGCATCACAAACATTCCCACAAAATAAGACACTCAGAACTTTGCCCGACACGAGAAAAGAAGTAAAGAAACGCTAAAACAAGCTTTCTTATTCCTCCTCATAAAACGACACCTAAAATCCACACCTTTTGCTTTGACCTATTCTCGTCAAAACGCTATTTTGTACGGCGTTTTTTTAACTGCTTGCTGTACAAAGCGGGTTTCTAATAGGAAGGACTCATGTCTACCCACCACTACTATCAATTACAAGGCTACTTTCGTGAACTGATTGAGCTGAAAACACTTAAATCGGGCAGTAAGTTACCCTCGGAAAGAGAAATAGGGGAACAGTTTAAACTAACCCGCGTCACGGTTCGACAAGCGCTGCAAAACCTAGAAGCGGAAGGTCTGATTTATCGACAAAACCGCAAAGGCTGGTTTGTCACCCCTCCGGCGGTAATCTACAACCCATCAAGCCATCTTAGTTTTAATTTATACGTCACTGAGCAAGGTTTTCTACCGCACACCGAAAAATTAATGCAACAAATTGAACCCGCAAACGCATACATTGCCCAATTAATGAACATTGCGGAAAGCGCCCCGGTTCTCTATCTTCATCGCCGACGCTACATTAATCAACGGCCCGTGTTGATCGAAAAAATGTACATTAACCTCAATTTATTACCCGGCATTGAAAAAGAAGACCTTACCCAATCCTTGAGTCAGTTACTGAAAAACAACTATCAGCGAGAATACCGAGACATGGATCTCGTCTTTAAATCTACCTCGCTGCCCAGTAGCGCGGCTAATGAATTAGGCATTTCAGCAGGACAGCCTGGACTGCACATTGAGCGTATTAACTACACAGATGACAAACAGGTATTGGAAGTAGATTACGAATTTTGGCGCCATGACGCGGTCAATATTAACATCGCTATCCGAGACTAGCCCTCTTTTACTCATATACATCCCCAGCCTTTTCTTTGTAAAAGGCCTCCCATCAAGCCGCTCAAACCAATAAATTCCGCCCTCGTGTCATCGATTTGACATATTTGGCTGATATCTTGCTTGTCAAATCTGGTCTATACCAGATTAAGTCTACCCAAATGATGATAAAGATGGAGAAGTGAAGATGACAATTAAGCCCTTGATCAAAAGCCTCAGTGCTATCGCCGGTATCGGCATGGTTTCCATGGCTGCTCACGCTGCAACAACAGAACTCACTGTCTATTCTGCTGTAGAAGCAGAAGATCTGAAAAAATACGCAGCCCGCTTTAATCAGGATCATCCCGACATCAAGATCAACTGGGTACGCGACTCAACGGGCATTGTCACGGCAAAACTCTTAGCCGAAAAAGCCAATCCTCAAGCCGATGTGGTATGGGGCTTAGCGGCTACCAGCCTAATGTTGCTCAAAAACGAAAACATGCTAGAAAGCTACAAGCCAAAAAACTACGATCAACTCTCTCCTAAATTCAAAGACACGTCAGAAAATCCTGTCTGGACAGGCATGGACGCATGGATGGCTGCTATCTGCTACAACACAGTGGAAGCAGAAAAACTCGGCTTACCCAAACCTACTTCATGGCAAGATCTAACGAACCCTGTTTACCAAGGCCATATCGTTATGCCAAACCCCAGTTCATCGGGCACAGGCTATCTAGATGTCAGCAGTTGGCTGCAATTGTTTGGTGAAGACAAAGGCTGGGAATACATGGACGCGCTGCACAACAACATCGGCAGCTATACGCACTCAGGGTCAAAACCTTGTAAATTAGCGGCATCAGGGGAAACCGTTATCGGTATTTCGTTTGCCTTCCGTGCCGCAAAATCCAAAAAAGAAGGCGCACCACTGGACATCGTTTTTCCAACAGAAGGCTTGGGTTGGGACATGGAAGCCACAGCCATCATAAAAGGCACAAAGAAGTTAGAAGCGGCCAAAATCCTAGCGGATTGGGCAGCGTCACAAAAAGCCAATGAAATGTACAACGAAGGCTACGCTGTGGTTGCTATGCCAGACATTGCACAACCCGTTGAATATTTCCCCGCTAACGCAGAATCACTGATGATTGAAAATGACTTTGCTTGGTCAGCGGCCAACCGTGATGCGATTTTGACCCAGTGGCAACAACGCTACGACAGCAAAAGCGAGCCAAAATAACGCTCACACTCCAATCATAGAGTAAAAAAGTGAGATCAAAAAACACGCGTCAGGCACACACGGTCGTGTGAGTCTGACGAACCTTTGATCATCGGCATCTTTACATGGATCATAATAGAGGACGACTTATGTCTAGCAAAGTGTCTAGTAGCGCATATTTAGAACTTCACAATATTCATCAATCCTTTGGCTCACATCACGCGCTAAAAGACGTGTCATTACAGATTGCTGAAGGGGAATTTGTCTGTTTCTTAGGGCCATCTGGATGTGGTAAAACCAGCCTATTACGCATCATTGCAGGTTTAGACACTCCGACGTCAGGCACACTGTTACAAGGCGGTATAGACATTACTCACGCCCCCATCAAACACCGTGATTTTGGCATTGTCTTTCAATCTTACGCGCTCTTTCCCAATTTGACCGTCGCCGACAACATCGCCTATGGTCTAGTGTCACAAAAAGTTTCTGCCAATGATCGTCGTGCCCGCGTCAAAGAATTACTGACAACGGTCGGCTTATCGGGCAGTGATGATAAATACCCCGCACAACTGTCTGGTGGTCAGCAACAACGCGTCGCCCTTGCAAGAGCACTAGCCACATCCCCTGGCCTGTTACTTTTGGACGAACCCTTATCCGCCTTAGACGCCAGGGTCCGCGCTCATTTACGTCAAGAAATCAAACAGCTACAAGAAAAACTGGGCGTCACCACCATTATGGTCACCCATGACCAAGAAGAAGCGCTCACCATGGCCGATCAAATCGTGGTGATGAATCAAGGCGTCATTGAGCAAATTGGCTCACCACAAACGATATATGCCCACCCACACTCCCCTTTTGTCGCCGAGTTTGTCGGTGAGATGAATTTCCTAAATGCCGAAGTCACAGGCACAGGACAAATGCAATCGGGTCAACTCACACTGCACTGCGCTCCATCGAATACGCTTATGCTTGGAGACCATGCCCAACTGGCGATTCGTCCCGAAGACGTGCGTTTTTCGGCCAATCAAGATAGCCTCCTAGATCACAACAATACACTGCGTGCAGAAGTCATTCATCTGGAATTTTTGGGCTCACGGGTTCGCTCGTTATTAAAACTGGACAACCACAAGCGTCCAATATTGGCAGATATCTCTATGAACGAAATGGCGCACTTACAGCTAAAACAAGGCCAAATGGTTCACTGTCAACTGCCACAGGATCGTCTACATGTGTTTGGAGGCGCAGCATGAACCAAGCACTCACTCAAACAGAAACCACTAACATCGCCGCCACACCAAGCAAACGCCCATGGTTTGGACGCCGTAGTCTAGATGAATGGTCCCTTGGTGGTGTGCTGATTATTGGCGTAATGGGGTTATTCATTTGTGTGGTGTTGCCGCTTTATACGCTGCTATCAAAAAGTGTGCAAAACAGTGACGGACAATTTATTGGCTTAGCCAATTTTGCCAAATTTGTTACCACTCCTAGCTTATTTAACTCCGTCAGTAACTCTTTATGGATCGCCTTCATCTCAACGATCATCGTTACCAGCCTGTCTTTTTTGACTGCATACGCCATCAGTCGCACTCGTATACCACTGAAAAACACGTTTCGAACCTTGTTGGTCTTACCAATATTAGCGCCGTCTTTGCTGCCTGCGATTAGCTTAGTGTACTTATTTGGCAACCAAGGGATTCTCAAAGAATTACTGCTGGGAGAAAGTATCTATGGTCCTATCGGTATCGTCATTGGTTCGTGTTTTTGGACCTTTCCCCACGCTTTGATGATCATGCTAACGGCGTTAGCCAATACCGACGCGAGGTTATACGAATCCGCCGAAGCATTAGGCGCATCACCCATGCGCACCTTTTTTACCGTCACACTGCCCGCCGCTAAATACGGCATCATCAGTGTGGCCTTTGTGATTTTCACGCTGGTCATTACCGATTTTGGAGTGCCTAAGGTCATTGGTGGTCAATTCAATGTGCTTGCCACCGATATTTATAAACAAGTCATTGGACAGCAAAACTTTGAAATGGGCGCCGCCGTCAGTGTCATACTGCTGTTGCCAGCAGTGTTAACCTTTGCCACTGATCGCTGGCTGCAACGCCGTCAATCAGCACTGCTTACATCTAAAGCCGTGCCTTGGACACCGCCCGTTCGCCCTCTGATTGACAAGATTTTTTTGACCCTTATGTGTCTTGTGTCTGCTTTTATTGTCAGCATTATCGCCATGGCCGTTTATGCCTCTCTGGTAACTTTTTGGCCTTATAATTTAAGCTTGTCACTAAAGAACTATAATTTTGACCTGATGGACGGTGGCGGCTGGAGTGCCTATTGGAACTCCATCCAAATGGCCTCTTACACGGCGGTGATCGGTACGGTTTTTATTTTTTTCCAATCCTACCTAGTGGCAAAACTGTCTGGATTTGCCGTGCTTAAATGGTTTTTCCATCTGTTTGCGATTTTGCCTTTGGCGGTACCTGGCTTGGTGTTGGGTTTGGCGTATATCTTCTTTTTTAATGCTCCCAACAACCCTCTCAATGGTATTTATGGCACCATGACGATCTTAGTGATCTGCACCATCAGCCACTTTTACACCGTCTGTCATTTAACCGCGACCACCGCGCTGAAACAAATCGATGCAGAATTTGAAGCGGTTTCCGCGTCTTTAAAAGTGCCGCAAATCCTTACCTTTTGGCGAGTATCCTTGCCCGTGTGTATGCCTGCGGTACTCGACATAGCCAGTTACCTTTTTGTAAATGCCATGACAACTGTGTCTGCGCTGGTGTTTTTATACTCCTACAATACCAATTTGGCATCGGTGGCGGTATTAAACATGGACGAAGCGGGTGACATTGCTCCAGCCGCAGCCATGGCAGTCATGATCATGTTAACCTGTATGGTGGCACGTTTGGTTCATTGGCTACTGGGCAATGTCCTGCTCAAACACACACAACATTGGCGTCGACGTTAGGAGCCGCTATAAATGACAATCACCGCCATTATTTTGGTGCTTATTTCGACTTTTATGCACGCGGGCTGGAATTTTTTTGGCAAAAAAACCAGCCCCACGCTAGGTTTCTTTTTCCTCACCATGGTGGCTGGAAGCCTGATTTTTTCCCCCGTGTTTTTTTACCATTGGTCACTGATAATGGCGCTCAATGTCGATATTGTGGCCTTACTGTTTTTAACCGGGCTGTTTCAGTCTTTCTATTTATGGGGATTAGCAGAAGCGTACAAATCTGGCGATATGTCGATTGCTTATCCCATTGCCCGCTCCTCTCCATTAATTGTCGTGTGTATTTCCAGCTTCTTTCTCGGCCAACAACAAAATGTTTCCGCGCAAGCTGTGGTAGGAATTGTGCTGATTGTGCTGGGCTGCTTGTTTATTCCCTTGCCAAGTTTTCGTGATTTAAAACTGTCTAACTACCAAAACCGTACCACTGCTTTTGCTCTGGTAGCGGCGTTTGCAACGGCTGGATATTCCTTAGTGGACAACCGTGCGACACAACTGATGCGAGGCTTAACCAATGATGCAGGAGATACCCTCGCCAGCGCCAGTGAAGTGGCTTTGGTTTATGTCACCTTGCAAAGTGCTTTTTCTGTCATTTGGATGATTGGCATTGTATTAAGCACGCAAAAACAACGCAGCGAATTGTGCATTTTAAGCAAAACCCAATGGCGTGCAGCTCTGCTAACTGGCGCACTGATGTTAGGAACCTACTCATTGGTAATTTTAAGCATGGCGTTTGTCGATAACGTCAGCTATGTGGTGGCCTTTCGACAGTTAAGCATTCCGCTGGGCGTGTTATTCGCAGTGATTGGTTTTAAAGAGTCGTTGAAACGCCCCAAAATAATCGGCGTAATAATCACATTTATTGGCTTAATCGCCGTCGCGTTGGGCTAGCTCACACAGCCTTACCGTTATCATTATTCTATTTATCTGATTAAGGAGCCTATATGGCACTGGCATTTTTTGACCTAGATAACACACTGGTCGCAGGCGATACCGCCCAAGCATTTGCGGAATACATGGCCGCCAATGAACTTCCCACCCCGATCGATTTTTTAGACATCAATCGTGCTTACATGGAAGACTACGATGCAGGTACCTTACACCTCGCTGACTACATGCGTTATACCCTGTCTCCCTTGTGTGGCTTAGACTCAGACACAGTGGCGGCTTTTATTGAGCGCTTCATCCAAGAGGTAGTCGTGTCCATGACGCTGCCCAAAGCGCACGAATTAATTCAAAAACACAAAAACGCCGGCGATGAAGTGGTGATTATTTCAGCAACAGGTATACACCTTGTCGCCCCTATTGCCCGTTATCTTGGTGTAAAACACGCACTTGGCGTCGATATTGAAATTAAAAATGGCCGTATTACCGGTGAACTGACAGGGGTTCCCACATTTCGGGAGGGCAAAGTTACCCGAGCCTTACAATGGGCACAAGAACAGGGCTATGAAATGACAGACACCTACTTCTATAGCGATTCCCATAATGACATTCCTCTGCTAGAGAAAGCGCTTTATCCTGTCGCCGTAGACCCAGACCCTATTTTGACCACTATGGCAAACGCCAAAAACTGGCCCATTATCAGTTTAAGATAATGGCAACCGTCGCCTAAAGGCACGACCTGGTTTTGCGTCGGTCGTGCTTTAGCGCGACAAGGCGTTATACTCAGGGTGAAAGAAATATAGAGGACATTAAGATGTACCAAATTGGCGAACTGGCAAAAGCCTGTAACATCAATAACGACACATTACGATTCTATGAGAAAAACGCCTTACTGACGCCCTCACACCGTTCAGAGTCCGGCTACCGTCTCTACAGTGAAAAAGACAAAGAGATTCTGCAATTTATACTGCGCGCAAAATCGGTGGGATTTACCTTGGCTGAGATCCGAGAATTATTGTCTATTGAAATCGACAAAGCCAACAGCGCCTGTGCAGACGTGAAGGTACTCGTCGATGCCAAACTGTCTGACGTCGAAAAAAAACTCGCAGAACTCACGCGTTTTCAAACTTCGCTCAAACGCTTGTCTAACGCCTGCTGTGGCGGAGAAGAGAGTGCCGAGCATTGCACTATATTAGAAGCGCTAGAGTCCGATACCGATCATGTTCGTCATGAGCATCACCGTGATAAATAAAAATGACACGCTTTTCTGAGCATAAAAAAACCAACCATCAATAGTTAAAATCAATGATTGGTTTATGCTTCACGTTTTTAGTTAACGCTTATGCGTTTTTAAAACTTGTAAGTGGCCGCGATATAGTGGGAGACGCCAGAAGATTTAAATCCTGAACTGTCTTCAATACCGTAAACATCTTTGTAGATTTTTAAGCCGTAACCCAATGCATATTGTTTAGAGTGCCAATACAAACCTTGGAAAGTAGCCCCACCATCTGTCGCCGATACATAATCACTGTCCATACCAAATTGGTAATCGACATAACCTTGATAGGCTAAAAATGAACCGTTATCAAAATTCACAATCGGCTTAAACCAGTTTGCTGAAAACTGGTAACCATTCCAACCATTACGGTTACCAAAACTTTTATCATACAAAGAGTAAATGTTCATACCAACCTTGCCTAACCAAGGCACATTCACATCCGCACCCAAACCGATAAAAGAATTATTCGTGCCATCTTGACCGCCATCCAAACTAAACAAAGTCGAGACATACAGCTCTTGTACCGCACCAAATGACAAGTCTTTGCCTGTCATACCATCCAAAGAAAAACGCGGTGCTAATTTAAGAAACATCTTATCGTTGTCCGCTTTATCACTGCTGTCACTGGACGTCACATTGAAGATATCCAAGTAGCCATATAGATCAACAATACCTGAACGGCCGCCAAATTCTATTTCTAGATAGTCATGACTCGACTCACCAGGTAGCTCATCAAATGCGTACATCAGGTTAAATTGACGCCAAGAATAGTCATTTTTATGAATATCATCAGAATAATCCGCCGCAAAACCAGTGCTAGCAAGCACCATGGTAGACAAGCCTAAAAGTGTTTTACGCATTTGTTTCGCCTCATTCAATACTGTGTGATTAATGTGAATATATTATGACCAATTGGTCAGAAACATGCATATTACCGTTTTTTTTAGGCGACGCAATACAATTCAAAAATGCTTTTAAATTAAATTTAATTGCACAAATATGGTAAAAAATGAAGATTTTTTGCACCAAAATGGAATTTATTAGCAAGACATATAACAAAGGGGTTTAGCCAAAAAATCAGTAAGAAAAGACTTTTTCTCGAGGTCCTTACGCTTTAATTTGGTGCATTAAATTTATTAACCTGAAAACACTCTCCACAAAAAGCCCCGTTCCAAACCGCTATGGTGTTTGAAGAGAGTCATTTTTACAGAGGATATCCGCATTATCGTTTTCAATCCTCACTCTGTGCTTTATTATCCCTGTCATACGGATTTCAATACATGATTTATATGAGCGACAGGTTAATGTTAAAAAGTAGTGCACGCAAAACCCTTTATGCATCAATGGGTCTACTCTGCTTAACATTAAGTGGCTGCCAGTCTCTCGCTTCTTTTGACAGTGTCTCATCCATTGAAACACTGTCTAAACAGATCAAGAATGCAGAAGACATCGACGATATAAAGGCGATTGCAAAACAAGCGAAAAAAAGCCGCGATTTAATTCGAGCAGACATTAAAGCCATCAAAGCCTTGTATGCTGAACTGGATCAAAAAGTGAATAGAAAATGGGGCAAAAACAACAGTGAGCTGCCCGACAAAAAAAAATACGTTAAGTACACAAACGATTATCAAGCGAGAACCATTGTGGACTTCGAAAAAGGCACAGTACGTGTTGAAACTGTGACCCAGAACGCGCCTATCGACACATTAAAACAGGCGGTCACCACCACCTTACTCACGACGTCCGACCCAACCAAAACCGATATTTTCTCTAGCTCAGCTCCAGACACAGAGGGCGTTCCTTTTTTATATCCACAAGTCATGGATCAAGATGGGCAACTCGTACAATATCGCTGGCGCGCACAACGCTATTCTGATTATCTTGTCAGCAATAAGCTGCAAAAAAAGACCATGAACGGCAACACTGTATACGCAGTTGAGTTTAATCTTGTGGCACAACACGAGCATCTTCGCCAAGAAAAATACAGCCAATACGTTATCGCGGCAGCCAATCGCTATCATTTATCGCCCGCACTTATCTACGGCATTATTGAAACAGAAAGCTCTTTTAACCCTTATGCTGTCAGCCCCGCTAATGCCTATGGATTGATGCAAGTGGTTCCAGCCACTGCAGGAAAAGACGTTTACAATCTTGTAAAGAATAAACCTGGTGAGCCAAGCAAAGAGGTGCTGTTCTCTCCTGAAAATAACATCGACATTGGCAGTGCCTACCTATATCTGCTACAAACCCGCTATCTTGCGGGTGTCACCAACAAGAAAAGCCAAGAATACTCTATTATTTCAGCGTATAACGGTGGTACAGGGAATGTGTTAAAAACATTCGACACTGATCGAACAAGAGCCATGAATAAAATCAACCAAACGTCCACCAGCAATGTTTATCAGAAATTAAGGTACGATCACCCTCGCACCGAATCTCAATATTATTTAGAGAAAGTCACCAAAGCAAAAACAAAATACCAATAACCGCAGCACTTAGCTCTTCAGGCAAGTTGGTCTAGATTGACACAATTTAATTGTACTCTGTCCGACTTATCACCGATAATTCTGTCATGACATACGGTCAGCCAGCTGCACACACATCGCCTATTTAACGGACACCCTACCCAATGGAAATCAAAGTTAATTTTCTCGACAATCTAAGACTTGAAGCCAAGTTTGACGATTTCACCGTAATAACCGACCAACCGATTCGCTACAAAGGTGATGGTTCGGCCCCAAGTCCATTTGATTATTTCTTAGCGTCTTCTGCCTTATGTGCCGCCTATTTCGTCAAGGTGTATTGTAAAGCGCGAGACATTTCGACCGACAACATACGCTTGTCGCAGAACAATATTGTCGACCCAGAAGATCGCTACAATCAGATCTTCCAAATTCAAGTCGAATTGCCAGACGATATTTCGGACAAAGACCGCGAAGGTATTTTGCGCGCGATTGATCGTTGTACAGTTAAAAAAGTGGTACAGACGGGTCCAACGTTTAAAATTGAAACCGTTGACAACCTAGACGCAGACGCTAATGCCATGTTGATGGGCCAACCAGATGGCGCGACGAGTACCGTGATTCGTGGTAAAGACTTGCCACTAGAGCAAACCATCGCCAACATGACGGCCATGTTAGCGGACCTTGGCATGAAGATAGAGATATCCTCATGGCGCAACATAGTACCGAACGTGTGGTCTTTGCACATCCGCGATGCCGCCTCGCCTATGTGTTTCACCAATGGTAAAGGCGCCTCCAAAGAAAGCGCTCTGTGTTCCGCGTTAGGCGAATTTATCGAACGCTTGAATAACAACTTTTTCTACAATGATCAATTCTTTGGCACCGACATCGCCAACAGCGAATTTGTTCACTACCCGAATGAAAAATGGTTTGCACTTACCAAAGACGATTCCTTACCAGAAGGCATCTTAGACGACTACTGCTTAGCGATTTATAATCCTGATGACGAGCTAAGAGGCTCACACTTAATTGATACCAACTCTGGCAATAAAAAACGCGGCATTTGCGCTATTCCGTACACCCGTAAGTCCGATGGCGAAACGGTTTACTTCCCGTCCAATCTGATCGAAAACTTATTCCTAAGCAATGGCATGAGCGCAGGAAATAACCAACAAGAAGCACAAGTACAGTGCTTATCAGAAATTTTAGAACGTGCTGTAAAACGTCAAATCATCGAAGACGAAATTGTCTTACCTGATGTGCCTATGGCCGTGTTAGAAAAATACCCCAGCATCTTGGCGGGCATTCAAGCATTAGAAGAACAAGGTTTTCCCATTGTGGTAAAAGACGCCTCTCTCGGCGGTCAATTCCCAGTGATGAACGTCACGCTCATGAACCCAAAAACCGGTGGTGTGTTTGCTTCTTTTGGTGCCCACCCAAGCTTTGAAGTCGCACTGGAGCGCAGTTTAACCGAGCTCATGCAGGGTCGCAGCTTTGAAGGATTAAACGATGTACCAAAGCCTACCTTTAACAGCATGGCGGTGACAGAACCGGAAAACTTTGTTGAACACTTTATCGATTCAACTGGCGTTATTTCGTGGCGCTTCTTTAGCAGCAAACACGACTACGACTTCTGCGAATGGGACTTTTCAGGCACCAGCGAAGAAGAAGCCAACGCGATGTTTGGGATCTTGGAAGAATTAGGTAAAGAAGTATATGTGGCTGAATTAACCGATTTAGGCGCATCCGCTTGTCGTATTTTGGTGCCCGATTATTCCGAAGTGTATCCAGTGGAAGATCTGGTGTGGGACAACACCAACAAAGCACTGGATTATCGCGAAGACATCTTGAACCTACATAAATTAAACGATAAACAGCTCGCTAAGCTGGTCAATCGCCTCGAAGACAGTCAACTCGATAACTACACAGACATTCCAACATTAATTGGAATCGTGTTTGATGAGAACACCGTCTGGGGCCAACTGACCATCATGGAACTGAAAATCCTCATTTATTTGGCCCTTGGTGAACACGAAGAAGCCTTAGAACTAGTGGGTGAATACTTACAATTTAACGATAATACAGTGAAACGCGGCCTCTTTTATCAAGCCATGAGCTGCGTATTAGAAGTCACTCTAGACGAAGAACTTGAGCTAGATGACTTTATGCAGAGCTTTAACCGCATGTTTGGCAAAGAAGTCATGGAGAACGTCGTTGGTTCCGTTACTGGTGATGTACGCTTTTATGGCCTAACCCAAACCAGCATGCAGCTTGAGGGGATTGAACCGCATCTGCGCCTTATCGAAAGTTATAAAAAACTGCACCAAGCTCGTAAGGCCAACGCAGCCAAATAACCTCAACCAATCGAAAGGGCATATTGGAAGCCAATACCCTTTCGATCAAACCAACCGTTAACTGGCATTTTTAGCCCCTCTGGTTTATGATTTTGTTTAAAAAACTGAGGGGCTTCGTATGGTCTATCGTCTTATAAATAGTGCGGTAATGCTGCTATTTGTTTTGCTATCCATATCTGGCTGCTCAATGTCAGGACTGGATTCCCAAACTCGCCAATATGTCGCTATTTATCAATTGGGTGAGCCCTTTAAAGACGCCACAGACGCTCAAGCCGTAAAACTCATCAATACCACAAGCAACTCTGAGCAAATCACCTTAGGCGGTATCATTGGTCTCTGGGATCAACGACCCGCCTTATTAGACGCTGCGCTATCAAAAGGATTTCAACCTAACCAACCAATATCGAATCGTCTGTTTGTCAGCTATCCACAAAACGACTTTACCAAACCATCACCCTTATTTGCTGCTTACGCTGTAATGCCATTGCCCCCTATAGGATCAGCGATTGATAATCGGGCTCAACTCACCCCCGCCATGTTGGTGCGTGACATGACATCGTTTGAACGCTTGATAGCCGCTGGCGCAGATTACAACCCAACAACGCTGAACATCGCGTTAAAAGTGGCCACAATCTACGGTGAAAGCCCTCAGCTGGCAGAGCATTTATTGGCTATGGGTGGGGATTTGCAGGCCGACTTGAACGCCGACATTCCTCCCCTAATTATTTTACTTGCCAGCCAAGGAAAGCCACAAATGATGCAATGGTTATTGGCGCAAGGGGCCGATCCTAATAGCCGCTATAGCACACCCGCGAATCGCCGCTATTACGACCTATCCGGAGGAGCGCCATTTTACAGCTATTTACTGGACGCTACGCCTCTCTACTTTTTACCAACCTACACACCAGATGACAGCAGCCGACAACGTGCCATAGAAATGGCGAAAGTACTCATCGATGCTGGCGCGAATGTTAATACCACAGCCACCTTCAGTTATAGCATACGAAATGATAGCCCTATCACTGGCTGGACACCCTTACACGCCTATCACATGCACTTAAACCAAACCTACGGCAATCCAGAGTTAGTCAACTTTCTGATTGCAAACGGCGCCAATCCTCAAGCACTCACTAGCAAGGCACAAACACCATTACAAGTTACGGGGTTAATGGAACGCACCCAACAGCAAATCGTCGATTTAGACAGCCAACGCCGTCGTCAAATAGAACAACAAAACGCTCAAGCAAAACAGCAAGAACAAAACGATTCAGGCAATGTCTTTGGTAAAGTGATTGCCATCACCGGACTGACCGCTGTCGGCGCAGCTGCCAGCAATACTGGCGTTGACTCAAGCTCAGTGGTGGACATTGTCGGTGGTGGTATTGCCGATATAATGACTGATGGACGTGCTGGCGGCCTTCAGCAAGCACAACAACGCCAGCAGACTCAAGCGAATACCGCCACACAAAATAACACCTCAACCTCACTCAAACCGGCAGCCAATTTCCAAACAGAAACCTATCGAGTCAGCTGCCCTTCAGGCGTAAGCAACGACATCCCACTACGCTACAAAACCCAACAGTGCCGCACCGCGATGATAGACTTTGCTAAAGCGTATTCTTGCAACGACTACCAACGATTCGAACAAGTGCATGCCGCCTGTGATCAAGCCTGCGGCTCTGCCAACTGCTTACAAGAATAGATCGAACAGGGGGAAAGGGGAAAACAGGGGGAAAGGGGAAAAAGTAAGCCATAAAGATTCAGGAACAATATCAGTTGATACGGTTCCTGAATCTGTAAAATATTAAGAAGGTTCTACTTTCGCTTGGTCTCTTGCCTGCTCTTCACGATAAGTGATTTTACGGTATAGAACCGTCACCCAAGTAGAATTCAACACAATGAAAAGTGAATACATCACAGGTATCAACAAAATGAGCTGCTGTGTTTCTCCTGTAAACGTCATGATGACAATAAGAGCAGCTAAAGGCCCATTTTGAATGCCCGTCTCCAAAGACACCGTCCGTGCTTTTTGTGGGCTTAACCTCATCACTCTCGAAAATAGATAACCAAATAAAAAGCCAACTAAGCCAAGCAAAATCACAGCGGCGTAAACCTGCCAACTGGTTTCTATGAGTAATCGCCAATTACGTGGCGCCCAAGTCACCACTAAAAAGAGTATCACTACCGCCCCAAGTAAACCGCCCGTAAGTTCAATAATCGCGCCAACGTTCGCATTTTTACGCCTTAACCACATACCCAACAAGGTTGGAATAAGCAATAAAAACAACAGCCGCGCAATTTGATCCGGCGGAATCCTAAACGCGTCATCAATGCCCTGTGTGTAGAGCGCCATCCATATAGGCACTAAAATAAACCCTGCCAATGTTGAGCAAATCGTCATCATGATACTCAAACTCAGCAAACTTTTAGAAAAATACGCAAAAATGTTCGAAGTGGTGCCGCCTGGCATGCACCCCATCAGCACCAATCCTACCGTCTGCTCCGTGGACAAATTGAGGATCCGCGCCAGAGCAAACGCAATAAAGGGCATGAGCAAGTATTGCGATAAAAAACCGATGCCAATCGCTTGTGGATGACGCATGGATAACTTGAAGTCTTTAAATGTTAACGACGCCCCCATGCCAAACATAATGATCACCATCATGATGGATAATAAACTTTCTTCAAATGGACTTAACATAGCGCCCTATCTCCGATACCAAATTTTATCATTATTGTTGAGCTGCCTTTTCACTTTTGACAGCCAAGGCTCGAACGTCTTTCCGCAACACTTTACCAACCGGTGTTTTTGGCAAATCGTCCCTGAACACAATTTTTTTCGGCACTTTGTACGCCGCTAACTCTGTTTTACAGTGCTTAATAATATCTTGAGCACTCAGCCCCGATTCCCTTAACACCACATAAGCATGCACCGCTTCACCCGTTAGGCTATCTGGCACACCAATAACAGCGGACTCTTGCACCTGTGATAACCGTGCTATCGCGTCCTCTACTTCATTGGGATACACATTGAAACCGCTCACTAAAATCATGTCCTTTTTACGATCCACAATATGAAAATGACCGTCTTCGGACATGGTGCCGATATCCCCCGTATATAACCAACCGTCTTTTAAGATCTGCGCCGTTTCCTCTGGACGATTCCAATAGCCCTTCATAATCTGAGGACCACGGGCAATAATTTCCCCAGCGTCTCCCAAACCTACCGTAGCACCGTTGTTATCGACTATACGCACCTCAGTCAGAGGCGCAGGAATACCAATACTGTTCTCTCGTTCATGACCAATCGGATTAAAACAAATAACGGGGGAGCTTTCTGTTAATCCATACCCTTCCGCGATGGGGGTTCCCACCACAGAGCGCCAACGTGCCGCAACCGATTTATGCAATGCCGCCCCACCAGCCAAGGCGACTTTCATCGTTTTAGGAGGATAAACTGTAAACCATTCTTCATTTAACAAAGCGTTGAACAGTGTATTCACCCCTGAGATCCACGTTATGGGGTAGTTATCAAACGCTCGTTGGCAGTTTTGAATAGGACGAGGACTGGGAACTAATATGTTGTGAGCGCCTTTGTGATAAAAGGCCAACAAATTCACCGTAAAAGCAAAAATATGATACATAGGCAACGCGGTTAAAATACACTCTTTACCCGCTTCAATATGACTGCCCGCCACCGAATTCACCTGCTCAAGATTGCTCAGTAAATTCCCATGCGTTAATACAGCACCTTTACTCACGCCTGTTGTGCCGCCTGTGTATTGCAACAAGGCCGTTTCTTCCCGTTGCAGACCTTGCCAATAAGCAGAAACATCAAGGTTTTGCTCTTTCTGAATGGTGCGACCCGTCTCAATAGCAGCGTCTAACCATTGCGCATTAAGGTTATGCTTTGGAATGGCCTTATTCCAATACGTCAGTACCAAATTTAAAACACCACGAATAAGCGGTGCAAACCATTGGGAAATCGAGGTTAAAACAACATGTTTAATCGCGGTGTTCGCCAAAATGTCTTCTAACTTATCGGCAAACATATCAATAATAACCAAAGCGGTTGCACCAGAGTCATTAAACTGATGCGTCATTTCTCGGCGAGTGTACAAGGGATTCACATTGACCAACACACAACCCGCCTTGAGAATACCAAAAACCGCAACCGGCAAAGCCAAACAATTTGGCATTTGTACCGCCACCCTGTCCCCAGCTTTTAGACCCAGCGTTTCACGCAAATAAACGGCAAAGGCATCTGACATCTCATCGACTTGTGAATAGGTAAGATGGCCGTTCATGCCATTGGGCATACAGGTAGTAAAGGCTGGCTGCTCTTTATAATTCTTCGCCGCTGCCACAACCATCGCAGGAATATTGGAAAAATGCTTTTCTTTAGATTGATTAGCGGAATGGTCAGCGCCTGTCGCCACACTATAAAAGGGTGTCCAAGGTGCGCTGTCATAAATATGGTCGTTTGACATGAAAGCCCTCTCTTTGCTGAGCCCTGATTCACCAACAGACTCATATTGTTATTATTCTTCGACACCGAAAGACGAAAACAGTTCTTCCAACAGTAAGACATCCACGCAATAAACCATCAAAGTAAACCGTCACGAAAACAAGATGTTATACAAGCACCAGACGCTAAGAAGTCAACACTTTAAAGAAAACACACGCCCTATCAATAATCAAGTGAGGTCTGCCATTTCCCCTCCATGCTCTGCTGTCTTACCAGCAATAACCACTCGACGTTCAAACCTCTCTACGCCAAACACGCACAACCCCTCCTTGAATCGAATAAAAATATTTAATGTCAGCATAAAAATACAAACGAATACACCAATAATATGAGATAATGAAAACCATTAACATTACCGGTATCAATATTGTAGCAACCTATAAATTACGACAAAAAGAATAGACCATCGGGGATACCATCATCATGTCACACACCACAAGAACGTCGCTGAATAGACAAATTAGAAGAACATTTCTACCCTCCATCCTAATCGCCACAAGCAGTGGCGCATTTTCTGAAGAAGAAAATTCAGATAACGGTTATACCTTTGACACAATTGAAGTCAGTACCTCTGTATTAAAAGTCGATACCCCCGCACAAGAAACCCCCAAATCATTGTCTGTGGTTAATCAAGAAGACCTAGTGACGCACGCGCCTCAAAAATTGGACGAAGCTTTACGCTATACAGCAGGGGTTTTATCACAACCATATGGGGCAGATAACGATACCGATTGGTTTAAAGTCAGAGGATTCGATGCCGCAATGACTGTTCACTAGACACCCACGTTAAAAACCTAGCCACATCATACAAAACCATCTTCATCACAGAATGACTGTTCACTAGACACCCACGTTAAAAACCTAGCCACATCATACAAAACCATCTTCATCACAGAAAGAATTTATATAAAATTCATCATTTATCGATTCGTTAATAGCTAATTAATTGGTAAACAGGCTGGCTATTGGATTTTTAGGCG